>JAEEGL010213680.1_pt1 | contig 131565 bp, 103 predicted proteins | sample 9134231 | NCBI WGS metagenome assembly JAEEGL01 (sample SAMN16246548, study PRJNA631951) | gut metagenome | biome: gut microbiome; feature: rumen; material: fiber-attached | host: Bos | place: Iran: Karaj | collected 2018-10 | reverse complement strand
TGCCATTCGCGAATGCGATAATACCGTAGAGGTCAAAAAGACCACCAACAACGAAAAGGGCCAGACCGTTGAGCTGACCGTCGTTAACGATACTCCAACCCGTCTGGCTGCCCGCCGCAGGGTCATGGCTTACCTTTACCGTATGCCTGTCATGCAGGGTAAAGATGAAGAGAAGGAAGACTATCTCGCCCGCAGGAAGAACATCAAGCACCCCGTGGTGGAGAAGCTCTTCAGGGAGATCGCTCCCAAGTACAAGGCCAGAGCGGCTGAAAAGGGCCAGGGCGGCGGATATACCCGCATCGTCAAGATAGGTCCCCGTCGCGGCGACGCGGCCGAAATGGTCTATCTGGAGCTCGTCTGATAACACATACTGATTTATACTCACAACAAACAAACACAAACGCGGCCGGCAGTTAGTCAGCCGCTTTTGTATTCTTTGGAGGGGCTGCCATGCTGGGGCTTAAAAGGGGCATCGTCGTGCTGTGTCCGCATGAGAAGGAATGGGAGACTGTTGCCGCGCAGACGATCTGCTGCCTGAAAGAAGCTTTCGGGCCGAATGCCGAAGACATACGACATGTGGGCAGCACCTCCATAAAAACCATATGCGCAAAGCCCATAATAGACATCGCGGTGCACGCCCGGGATTTTGACTGGTTTATACGCGAAAAGGACTCGCTTCTGCCGTACGGACTGCAATTTCGCGGGGAAGACGTTGAAAGGGAGATACTGTATGTGATCGGTGAAGGCGACTTCATCACGCACCACATACATATCTGCCGTCCGGGTAGTGACGAATGGAAAAACTACCTGCGGTTCAGCGGTTACCTTAATGCCGTCCCGGAGGCGGCCGGGGAATATGAGGCCCTTAAAAAGCAACTCGCGGAGGAATACGCCTTTGACAGGCCTTCTTATACGATGGGCAAGGAAAAACTGATAAAAAGGCTGCTTACTGAAGCGGCTCAGTGGGAGAAAACGATATGAAAAGAGTTTTTGCCGCCATGCTCGCGGTCGCGCTGTGCGTTTGCCTGTGCGCCTGCGGGAATAAGGCAGATAGTAAGGAATATATCATAAAAGTGACGGACGAACAGGGCAGGGGAGTCGCGTCTGTAAAGCTTGACATCTGTACTGATACTACCTGCACCCTGTTCACGACCGACGAAAACGGGGAAGTAAAGCCCGAGATACAGCCCGGCGATTATACCGTGCATCTGCTGAAACTGCCGGAAGGATATTCAAAAGACGCGCTGGAAAACGAATACAAACTGACAGCAACGGACAATAAGCTTGAGATCAAACTGAATAAATAGGCTATGTCTATTCGATACGGTATTTCTCAAACGCCTTCATGAACGCCAGGATACGGTCTTGTTTGCCAGTCATCCAGGCGTATTTTCCTATCTGCGTGCGTATCTTGAATATGCCTGCCTTGACGGTCGTGTCGACCCATTCCCGGATCTCATCGTCTGACATATTGGTCACCTTCCAGGCGTACAGCAGCCAGTCGAATGGTATATCCAGCATTTCACTGACGTCGTCAAGAGTGAGCTTTTCGGAAACGGAAGGCTGAAAGCGCGTGATCTTCGCGAATCTCAGGTGCGAAAGATGCGCCTTTGAAAGCCCCTCACAATGCAAAAACCTGTAGCTGCCTGTGGAGCGTGCGGAATAATACCTGTCCCAGAACGGCGTTACGAACTCTTCCCAGAGCTTGGGCGGGATGAGCGCGGCAAAGTCGTCGCACAGGTAGGAACCGAAAGATGAGACGGGCTCCTGACCGTTCATGCGGCTTGACCATAAGCAGAAGTCTATGATGCTTTCGTTGAGCAGACAAAAAAACTCCCGCGTTTTCTCGGGTTCCTCATACATGTCAACGAACACATCCTGCCCGCGCATAAGCACGGCTGAAGTCACTACGCCTTCAAAACCGTAGCCGCTGAGCGGCGGAATGTTCCGGGACGGAAAACGAGTCTGGAGATACCGGTTGACTTCGATATAATGCCTGCACATCTCATGCGCGCCGAAGTCCGTTCCGCGCGCCTGTTTGATTATATACAGCGCTTCGTCGATATCTTTAGCGAAAGGCTTGATGTTGGGCTCAGAGTCTTCCAAAAGCGTGTAAGGGGCACCTATACTGACAAGGTGCCCGTATGACAGGGGGGCTGCTCCGGGAACGCGTGTGGGACAATATGCGCCAAAATACGCCTGCAGTGCATCTTCAGATGCCTGCCAGGCGTCAGCGCATTTTTCGGCGTCCATATAGAATTGCTTTTCCGTGATGCCGGCGATATAGGGGATAAGGTCGTGGTATATCTCCACGACCGGATAGATCTCCCTGCCGGCGTAAACGTATTTCATCGGTCTTTCGTGCGTAAGTTTCCAAACGTGTTATTCTGCCGGGATATCGACTTTTTTTCTGGTTTTATAGGACTCATGAATGGCGTTAAGTATGAGCACGGGCTTGAGCAGGTCTTTATACGCGTGGGGACGCTCGCCGCTTAATACCATGGTCTTGAATTCCATGAGCTCCTGCTTGAAGCAATCGCCCAGGTCGTGGGTGTAGACGCTTTTGCACTCTTTGTCGCTGTAGGCGGTGATGGTGTAGCCGTAGGAAGACGTATACTGCGCCATCACGTCGAACTCGCCGTAATCGAATATAGCGCTCACACGGTTTTTAGTCTCGTCGGGGCAGAAAGCGGTAACGGCTTTTACGTCAAAACCGAACACGGTCAGCATCATTTCCAGCAAATGCTGGCTGTAGAAGAAGAAGCCCGCATAGTCGTTTACCATATTTATGGGAGCACCCACGTATCCGCCCACGATTTTGCTTTCGTCGGCAAACTCCTTTATGGGCTTAAGGTCCCGCAGGAACTTTAAGCAGGAGCCGCCGCACAGCAGTGCGCCGCTTTTTTCTGCCTCTGATATGAGTTCCCGCGCGTAGGCTTCCTTTACAGTGAAAGGCTTGTCGATAAACGCCGCGGCGCCGCTTTTAACATAGGGGAGCGCGTATTCCCAGTGGTGGTCGCCGTGCCGTGCGGTGACCAGTATGCCGTCTACTTCGCCCAGGAACTCGTGGGGATCTGAGGCGACACGCTTTACGTAACCCGCTCTCACGAGACGGTCGTTGGAAACGGGATCGTATCCGTATACGCCCACAAGCTCAAGGTCAGAGAAATCGGGATCCGTATTGATGAATTTGGCAAACGCGAAGGCGTGGGAGTTCTCGGTGCCGAGTATAGCAAGCTTCATAGATTCAAGCCTCCTTTTGTCAGGCGAATACGGTAAGCGGGGTCTGAGCGTGGATCTTGTCGATCACCTTAAGCTGTATGAGTACCTGCTCTGGCGTGATCTCCATGGGCCTGCCTTCCGTAAGGGCGTAGTAGATCATGTCGTAATAATCGCGCACGGCAGCGTTGAACGCGCCGGTCTCGACCTCGATCTTCTTTTCAATGAATTCCAGTTTTTCGGTGCAATAGGAAGGCGTGCCGTCAGGCTTGCACAGTGGCTCCATTATCTGGGCGCGGGGAGCGAGATGAGACTTGTCCACGTATTTGTATTCCACGCTTCCCAGTGTCGCGCGAAGGCAGCCTTCGCTGCCCATGATCTTATACAGATACGGAGCGTAGCAGTCACAGGAGGAGATCTCGATGTCTATCCAGGGCTTGCCGGGCACCATGAGGATTATCTTCGCGTAGTCGTCCGCATCGCCGAAGGTGTCGAAGCGGCCCAAACGTGACAGCACACTGACTTCCTCCGGAAAGCCCAGCAGATCCAGGGCCTGGTCCAGGGGATGGGGGCCGGTGTTGCGCACATTGCCGCCGGCGTAGAGCTGGCTGGTCTGCCAGTCCCAGCGGCGGGCAAATCCGGAAAATGAGATGCTTATCTGTGCTATGCTGCCCAGCACGCCGCTGGCGAGCACCTTTTTGATCTCACGGTAATACGGAGCGAAACGGGACTGCTGGAACACGTTGAGCAGTTTGCCGCTCTTTTTCGCGGCTGCCACGCAGCGACTGCCGTCCTCGTAGGTCTTGGCGAAAGGCTTTTCGCATATCACGTTAAACCCATGGTCCAGCAGGTCGATGGTGACCGGCGTGTGCATATGCGAAAAGGTGCTGTTTACCACAAGGTCTATGTCATTACGGGCAAACAGGTCATGATAATCGGCGTATACGTCACAGCCGTATTCTTCCTTTGCCCGGTCGCGCCTGTCTTCCAGCGCGTCGACTACGGCGACCACACGGAACTTATCATTGGCCTCCGAACGGAAGAACTTGCCGTGTATGTCGCGCCCGCTGCGACCCTGACCGATGATCGCTACGTTCAATCTGTCCATATTATTCCTCCCCGCGTTGAAACTGCCCGGATGGTCGTGTTGTTTTCACGCGCCATTATTTTACCACATGGGGATATGTCTGTAAAGCGTTGCTGACAGCCCGGCACGCGGCTTTGCCTATAAAAAACAAGGGATCGGCTTTCCGAATCCCTGAATGAGCGCGCTGTTGCCTCAGATCACCACCATTTGATCTCCTCGGTGACGCGTTCTCTGAGCTGTATGAATCCATTGTCGGCGATGTTTCTTGGATGCCTGATGGAGACACTTATATCCTGTTTTATGCGTATGGGCTTGTCGCTCAAAACAATGATCCTGTCTGCCAGATATACGGCTTCTTCCACATTGTGGGTGATGAACAGAACGGTGACGCCTGTTTGGCGCTTAAGCTCCAACAGTTCATTCCAAAGCTTGAGGCGGGATGATGAGTCCATTTGAGAATACGGCTCGTCCATAAGCAGTATCTCGGGCTGCACGGCCAGCGCGCGCGCCAGGGCGACCTGCTTTTGCTGGCTGGCTGAGAGTTCCCGGGGGAAGCGCGCGGCTATGTCGCCCAGCCCCAGCCCTGCCAGGGTCTCACGAGCGGTTTTTTTGCGCTCTGAGCGCGGGATACCGCGGATCTTCATGCCGAAAGCCGCGTTTTCCAGGGCGTTCAGCCAGGGCATAAGCGTGTCTTCCTGTGATATGTACCCAACGGAGCTGGCTCTCAGGCTCAGCGGCTGACCTCTTAAAAGTATCTCGCCCGCGTCCGCCTGCGTCAGCCCCATCAGGCAGCGAAGAAGCGTGGTCTTGCCGCAGCCTGTGGGTCCGACCACGCACACGAACTCGCCTTTGCGGATCTGAAGGCTGAAATCTTCGATCACGCTCAGGCGGTCAAAGCGCTTGGCCAGATTGTTTATGCTTAAATACGTGCTATTCATTTTCGGCCTCTGATAGGCAGCTTTCAATTTCCGCGCGGAGAGCGACGAACTCGGATGACATGTAATCACGCGGCCGGGGCAGGGACACCCTGAATTCCCTTATTATATGGCTGGGCTGGGCAGACATTACGAGTATGCGGTCCGACAGGTAGACGGCTTCCTCTATGTTGTTTGAAACGAACAGAACTGTCTGGCCCTCGCCCAGGTATATCTTTTCCAGCTCCAGCTGCATAAGGTAGCGCGTCTGGGCATCCAGCTGGCTGAAAGGCTCGTCCATGAAAATGATCTGCGGTCTCATGGCGTAGATGCGGGCTATGCCGCAGCGCTGCTTCATGCCGCCGGACAGCTGGGAAGGATACGCTTTCTCAAACCCGCTCAGGCCCATAAGGTCTATATACTTTTTGGCCCGGGCCAGGGATTCCTGCCTGCCGAGCTTCTTTATGGGATACCTGACATTGCCAAGCACGCTCAGCCAGTTGAACAGCATGGTGTTCTGATAGACCACTCCGCGCTCGGGGGAAGGGGCTGTCACTTTCTCGCCGCGCATGAGCACTTCGCCTGTGTCGGGCATCTCCAGCCCGCTCAAAAGTTTGATAAGGGTGGTCTTCCCGCACTTTCCGGGACCCAGTACGCTAACGAACTCGCTTTCGTTCAGCGTGACGGAGATGTCTCCCAATACCGGCTTGCCCGCGAATGACTTGGACAGGCCGCTGCAGCGGATCAGTTCTTGTTCCATTTAAGCAGCCTCTTTTCCGCAGTACGCAGCAGCGCGCTTAAAGTAAAACCGATTATGCCTATGGCCACAAGTCCTACCATGACCTGCGTCATATTGCCCGAGTCGTTGCCGGTGGATACGATCCAGCCTACGCCGCTGCGTGAGCGGATCATCTCTGCGGCGACAACGGTCATAAAGTTTATAGTCAGCCCGATCTGCAGCCCCGTGAAGACCTGAGGCACACAGCAGGGGAGCACCACCGTAAAGAAGATCCTGGTCTTGGACGCCCCCAGCATCCTGGCAGCGCCAATGAGCTCCGGGTCCACGTGCCGGGCGCCGTCGTGGGTGTTGGCGGCAATGATGGTAAAACTGGCTATGAACAGTATGAATACCTTGCCGTTCTCACCTGTGCCGAACCAGAGTATCGCGATGGGGATCCACGCGATGCCGGGAATGGGCCTTAACAGCTCGATGAACGGATTGATTATGGCGTTGGCAAGGCGGTTCCTGCCCGACAGGATGCCGAGCGTTACGCCCGTGACCGCGGCGAGGGAGAAACCCAGGAACACCCGATACAGGCTTCTGAGTATGTGCCCCGGCATGGTCTGGGAGCCGATAGGCTCGTAAAAACTCTTTATGAAAGCGGGAATAACGGTGCTGGGCGGCGGAATCATGCGTGCGCGGGGGAAGAGTTTTGAGGAGAACTGCCAGAATGCGAGGAACAGGCAGACGGAGATGACCGCGCAGATAAAGTCCGCGTAATTTGCTTTTCCGGCAGTGAGGGAGACGCTGTTTTTCTCAAAAAGCTTCATGTCATCCCCTCCTTAACAGCCGTTCCAGCAGCCCCAGCAGCGCGGAAAACAATGCGCCGCTCACGCCTATGACCAGCATGGCGACAAGTATATACGAGGGATTGGAATTCATGCGGTTGGTCTGTATCATGAATCCGAGCCCTTGCTGCGCGGCCAGCATTTCCGCGGCTACCAGCGTGGCCCAAGATGTGGAAAGCGCGGTGCGCAGCCCCGTAAACAGCTGGGGCATGGCAGAAGGGATGGCGACAAAAAACAACTGTTTCGTTCTTCCCGCGCCGAAGGACTTCGCCAAAGTCAGAAGGCCCTCACCGGTCTGGCTTATGCCGCTGCAGGCGTTGAGCACGCAGGGCATAAGAGTGGCGAAAAAGATTATGAATACCTTGCCTTCCTGTCCTATGCCGAACAGTATCAGGACCACGGGCAGCCAGCCAACGGGGGGAATGGGCCGCAAAAGATCGAAAATCGGGCGCAGAAAACGCCTGGTCCATTTGCTCCAACCCATAAGGATGCCCAGAGGCATGCCTGTAAGCACGCCCAGAGCATAGCCTTTAAGCACCAAAACGACGCTGGCCGCAGCATGCTGCGGCAGCGTCGCCCCGTCGGATCTTTTGCTGGTGAGCTTGAATATGAATGCCTCGAATACCTTTGCGGGCCCGGGCAACAGCAGAGGGGAGGTCAGGTGCCAGACGTCGGCAGCAAGATGCCACACCAGCACGAAACCTCCCAGCACAAGGATAGAAACCAGATGAAACAGTAAGTTTTTCTTCACTGGATTATTCGGCGGCGATACCTGCGGCTTCGTAAAGCAGGTCGCTGCGGATGTTCTGCTTTACGGCGTCGGTCTGCCACTGCTCGATCATGTCGAGATCCTGCATGAATAAGGCGGTATCGATGAGAGACTCGCCCACGGGCACCTGCACGGCTTCCGCCAGAGTGAGCAGAGGCTTCTGGTTCTGGATCTCGTCCATTATGGCCTCGTCGCTGGCGGAATAGCCCATGTGGGCGTAATACTCCTTAAGCCACTTGGCGGCCAATTCCTCGTCATTGATGAAGTCTTCCTGCGCGCGGTAGATGACTTTGAGGGCTTTTACGACGGCTTCAGTCTTGTTATCGCAGGCGGAAGCGGCGCACACCAGGTTCTCGTACATGGGAGCCACGATGGCGGGGTCGCCCAAAGACACGTAACCGTTCTGCTTCGCGTCATATACGTTGGGGTTCTGCATGGCGCAGATGTCGCCGTCTCCCAGCTCGAAAGCGGCGGAAGCCTGGGGATACTGTATGGCGACGTACTTGACGTCATCTATGCTCAGCCCCAGGTAGTTGAGATAGCCGATTATAAGATAGTGGGCGTACGTGCCGGAGGGGCCCATGACAGTCATGCCCTTGACCAGTTCCGCGCTTCCGTATACGCCGTTTTCGTCCTGAACCGCGAGCAGCGGGCTGTCGGGCCTGACCATAAGGTTCACGGCCACCTGCTTTGCGTTCTGCGCGATAACGAACGCGCCGAACTTGCCTACGGCGTGCACTGCCGCGGGGCCCATGTCCGCCAGCTCAAGCTCACCCACGGCGAAACTCTCGTTCATGGGAGCGCCGGAAGCGAACTCCTGTATGACAAAGTCTATGCCTTCCTCGGTGTCGTATCCCATCTTGTCCGCGTAGTAAATGGCGGCGGAATAGTAACTGGCCAGCACGCCCACGTCCAGTTTGACGGGCGCTTCACCAAAAGCGCAGACGGATAAAACCAGCATGAGGACTAAGATCAGGCTAATAAGCTTATTCATGGATGATACCTCCATTTTTATTGGTACTATTGTAACACAACGGGCCGTAAAGTCAACCGGAAACGCCAAAAAGATTTGGCTTCCAAGGTTGAAAAAAGCGCCTGCTTACGATATAATCAAGAAAAAAACATGGAGATCGTCATGCAGTATCCGAGTGATATAGAGATCGCCCAAAGCGCGCGGTTAAGGCCCATCGGGGAAATCGCCGCGAAACTGGGCATACCCGAGGACGCACTGGAGCTTTACGGCAGATATAAAGCCAAAATAGATATAAACAGGCTGCCGGCACGAAAAGGCAGACCCGGAAAACTGGTGCTTGTGACCGCCATAACTCCCACCGCGGCAGGCGAGGGCAAGACTACCACCAGCGTAGGGCTTGCAGACGGACTGAGCTTCATAGGCAAGCGCGCGGCAGCCGCGCTGAGGGAGCCCAGCCTGGGGCCGGTGTTCGGTGTAAAGGGCGGCGCCGCGGGCGGCGGCAGGGCGCAGCTGCTGCCTATGGAGGATATAAACCTGCACTTTACCGGCGATTTCCACGCAATAGGCGCTGCGAACAACCTGCTGGCGGCGATGGTAGACAACCATATCCAGCAGGGCAACGGGTTAGGCATCGACCCGCGCCGCATCTGCTGGAGGCGGGCGGTGGACATGAACGACCGCCAGCTGAGAAGCATTGTCAGCGGACTGGGCGGCAAGGCAAACGGGGTGCCAAGGGAAGACGGGTTCGATATCACCGTCGCGTCCGAAGTCATGGCCGTACTGTGCCTGGCTGATTCCATTTCTGACCTTAAGGCGCGTCTGGGCAGGATGGTGGTAGCATATACATATGACTCGAAACCCGTGACCTGCGCGGACTTAAAAGCCGATGGCGCCATGACCGTGCTGCTTAAGGACGCGATAAAGCCGAATCTGGTGCAGACGATAGAGGGTACGCCCGCGTTCGTGCACGGCGGGCCTTTCGCGAATATCGCCCACGGCTGCTCGTCCGTTATAGCCACAAAGCTTTCCATGAGCGTAGCCGATTATACGGTCACGGAAGCGGGCTTCGGCGCTGACCTGGGCGCGGAAAAATTCCTGGACATAAAGTGCAGGGCGGCAGGCATAAAACCGGACGCAGTGGTCATAGTTGCCACGGTCCGCGCTCTCAAGCTGCACGGGGGAGCGGACAAAAAGCTTCTGGCGGAGGAAAATGCCGCCGCGATGGAAAGCGGCTTTTCAAACCTGCTCAGGCACTACAGGAATATAACCCGAGTGTTCGGCTTGAGCGCCGTGGTTTCCATAAACAGATTCCCGACGGATACGGAAGAAGAGCTTTCCAAGCTCAAAAGCCTGTGCGAAGCAAACGGCATAAAGGCCGTGGAATGCGAATGCTGGGCAAAGGGCGGGGAAGGCGCAAAGGAACTGGCGGAAGAGGTCGTGCGCCTGTGCGAAAATGACGGTACAGGATTTACCTTTGCCTACGGCGAGGACTTGACCCTCAGGGAGAAGCTTACGGCGCTGGTCACAAAAGTCTACGGCGGTGACGGCGTGGAATTCACCCAGGAAGCGCAAAAACAGCTCAGGGATATCAGAAAACTGGGCTATGACCGCCTGCCTGTTTGCGTGGCGAAGACTCAGTATTCTTTCAGCGACGATCCAACGCTTTTAGGCGCCCCGGAGCATTTTACCGTTACCGTGCGGCAGATGAAGCTTGCCCTGGGTGCGGGCTTCGTAGTGGCGCTGACGGGTGAGATAATGACCATGCCCGGTCTGCCCAAAGTTCCCGCGGCGGAAAAGATAGACATCGACGAGACCGGCAGGATCACGGGCCTGTTTTAGAAATTGGTCCGGACGGGGCTTGAAAAAAACGGGAGAATGTGATATAATAAGCTAAACCAATTAGGGAGGGTTTTATAATGGCATACAAAATCAGTGACGCATGTGTATCCTGCGGCGCCTGCGCGGCCAACTGCCCCGTGGAAGCCATCACCGAGGGTGACGGTCAGTACGTTATCGACCCCGAAAAGTGCATCTCCTGCGGCGCCTGCGCCGAGAACTGCCCGGTAGGAGCCCCCGCCGAGGAATGATCCCGGTCTGACAGCAACTGTCAAAAGCCGCATCTCCCGCCTGCGCGAAAACAGGCGGGAGATGTTTTTATTTCGCGCATTTCACCGTTATTTTTTGTCAGGAGTATGGCTTTGTTCGTTCAGATGTGATATAATCAACTGGAAGGTTTGTTTGTTAAGGAGAACACGATGAGCGAAAGAAACCGCACAACAAGGAATACTTCAGGCAGACCCGCGTCCGCAAGACCCGCATCTGGCAGGACCGCGCCTTCACAAAGCGCGAACAGGGGTTCATATACAGGCGCGGCGCGGCCGCTGAAACGCAAAGGCAGGCGCAAAAAGACGCTGTTTGGGCTCGACCTGGAGACGCTGGTGGCGCTTGCGCTGATAGTGGTGGTGCTTGCGGCCATCATAACTCTAAGCGTCATTGGGATAAAGGGCCTTATAAAAAAGAACACGAAGGTCGCCAATTACGAAGTGAGCGCGAATATCAGCCCCGTACAGACGCCTGTGCCGGAAGGCTATGAGAATACACCCGAGCCTACACAGCTGGCGGCAAACCAACCCGATGACCCTGCGGTCACGCCTACACCGACCCCGTACGTTTCAAGCGTTTCGGGCCTGCGCTCGGCGCGTATACGTACAGTAGGCGACTTTGTTATGGATAAAAACATACTGAACAGCGGAAAGAGCTATGCTTCCGCCAATAACTATAAATATCCATACAACTTTTCCGGCATGCTCAGCTATATTTCTCCAGTGATGCAGAACGCGGACTTTACCGTGGCCAACGTTGACGGTTCAATGGGCGGCAAATCCCATTACAAATACGGCTACAGCGGGTATCCGCAGTTCAACACCCCCGAATACCTAATGCTTGATCTTGTGGATTGCGGCGTAGACATGCTTACACTGGCGAACAACCACATGTTGGACGGCTGGTTCGACGGCCTGATGGACGAGATCGCAAAGTGCGAAAAGGCGGGGCTCAAGCATGTGGGCGCGAACCGCTCCGCGCAGGAAAAAGCCACGCCGGTGATCTATGAGATAAACAACATAAAAGTCGGGTTCATGAACTACACGGTCTCGTTAAACAGCATGGAGACAGCGAAGGGCCTGGATTCGAGAGCCTTGGAATTCGGCGTGAACGCGGTAAGGAACTCCAACGCCGCAAAAGACGCGAAAGCGCTCAGGGAAGCGGGCGCTGACGTGATTGTGTGCTACATGCACTGGGGCAAGGAGTACTACTCCACGCCGGACGACGACCAGAAGAGCCTGGCCAGGAACCTGGTAAAAGCGGGCGTGGATATCATCGTCGGCGGCCATCCCCACGTGGTCCAAAAGGCGGAATGGCTGAGCGGAACGAACCAGTTCGGTGAGCCTCAGAAAACGCTGTGCGTATACTCGCTGGGCAATTTCCTGTCCGAGCACGACTGGGTCAAGAACAAAGACGGGGAGAGAGTAGCCTGCAACGGCGGCATCATATTCGATTTTACCATACAAGAAAAGGCTGACGGCTCGTTTGAGATCATGGCACCGGAGTATCTGCCCGTTTACGTATGGCAAACTGGGGGCAGCTATGTGGTGCTAAACGCCGCCGCGTATGTGCAGAACGGCACCAAGCCCAATGGCATGACCAGCTCCCAGTACCAGGAGATGGTAGACAGCTACAACTTCCAGGTGAAGGTAATGTCCGCGGGCGTTGGCACTCTCGTAAACAAATAGATGAAGCGCAAAACCATCTTAAGGCGCGAATGGAAAGGGATCCATTCGCGCCTGTATGCGGAAAAGAGGTTTTCCGCCCCGGGCATCAGCGGGATAGCCGGCCTGCTGCACATGGAAAAGGCGGATGACTTCTCCGTTTCGGTAGGGAAAAGGCGCGTGAAGATCACTTCCGACGGGTACGAGTGGCTGCAGATAGCACCGGAGGGAAAGCGTGTGTGGGCAACGGTCATGTTCGATGACCACGGTGCCTCCAGCGAGTGTTATTTTGACATAACTTCCGGGAACACTGTATCGGACGGCGGGCAGTCGGAGTTTATGGACCTGTATCTTGACGTGGTGATCGCGCCCGATGATCCGAACGTGTATTATCTCGACGCGGAGGAACTGGAAGGGGCTTTTGAAGCGGGTGAAGTGACCCAAAGCCGGAAAGAGCTCGCTTACGCGTCAAGAGATGAGCTCATTAGGAGCGTCCGTTCCCACAAACAGGAGTTTTTCGCCTGGTGCTCCGAGACCAGAAAAGAACTCTCAAAGCGGCTAAAGAAAGTTGAGGACATATGATAAACACGATAATGCTGGACTGCGGCGGAGTAGTCACGTACCCTCTGACGGGAGAATGGATGATGGCTCCCGGGCTTGACGAACTCAAGGCGAAATATAACTTTACCATAGACGAAGATCGCGCGAGGGAAGGGCTGAAAAAGAATATCCACTTTGTGGACGAAGGCCAGCTGATAACCGGGTTTAAGCACGAACTGGAGTGCCGGATCCGCTTTACGAACGCCATGAGCGAGTTTCTGGGCATCAAGCTGGAAGAAGCGGACGTTATGAAGATGGTCAGGTTCCAGACCTATGACGACAGCAAGTACCAGCTGTACGAGGACTCGATCCCTGGCGTCCACCGCCTGAGCAAAAAGTACCGTGTGGGCTTTGTGTCAAACGCCATGCCCTCCATGATACGCGCGCTTATTAACACGGGCTTGTGCGATGAGCTGTCGTTTTTCACGGTGAGCTGCCTGATAGGCTGCCAGAAGCCGGAAGAAGGGATATTCCTTAAGGCGCTGGAGGAAGCCGGCGCGAAGCCGGAGGAATGCGTGTTCGTGGAAGACATCGGCGCAAACCTGTTTGCCGCGGGGCGGCTGGGCATACGCCAGATAAGGATGATGCGCGACCATTACCTGACCTGGGCGCTGCCGGATTTCGAGTGGCACGGCGCGGTGGCTCACGATCTTGCGGAAGTGGAAAAACTGGTGGAGGCGCATAACCTCGGCGAAAAGGAAATCCCCCTGTGCACAGAGTAGAGAACCGCCCCCGGTCGGAAGGCAAAGTCTGCGCGTTTACCGGGCATCGCCCGTCCAAGTACCCGTTTCTGGCGGACGCTGAAAGCGAGGATTACAGGCGTCTGGAGGCGCTGGTTTTATCGCATATCATACGTATCGCGGACGAGGGCTTTTCCCATTTCATTTGCGGCGGAGCGCTTGGCGCCGATATGCTTTGCGCGATGCAGGTTATACAAGCTCGGCAAAGCCTGCCCGGGATCACATTGGAACTGGCGCTTCCCTGCCCGGAACACTCCGTAAAATGGCGCAAAGCTGACAGGCAGGCGCTGGAACGCATAAAAGACAAAGCGGACATCATAACCACCGTGTGTCCGATGTATACCGAGTTTTGCATGAACGAGCGCAACAAATACATGGTGGAATGCTGTGATACGCTTTCAGCCATATTCGACGGCACAAGGGGAGGCACGTGGAACACGGTCAAGATGGCGCTGGACGCGGACAAACACGGCACTGTGATAGACCTGAAGACTTTTGCGCTTACGGAGTTCTGACAGCGTTCAAATATCTTTATCGCATTTGATAAAAATCGCTTGACAATGCCGATGCCCGCGAGTATAATAAACAAAGTTGCTAAGGCGAAGGGGCATGGTGTAATGGTAACACGTGGGTCTCCAAAACCTTTGTTGAGGGTTCGAATCCTTCTGCCCCTGTAGAAAGAAGCGTTCTTGAAAAAGAACGCTTCTTTTGTTTGGGTCTGTCGGTGCGGAGGGCGGTATAAAGCCTACAGCCTGTAGCCGATGATCTCGTACGCACCGGCGTTTCCGAAACCTACGTTTCTGTTCCCGTTTATCTCTATGCCGTGGTCGGCAAAGCGTATTCTGAGCGTGTCCTCAAACGGGGTCCCTGTATAGCAGATGTGTATGAGCAGCTCATTATCTGTACGCGCCGCGCGCACGGCGGGGCGGGAATTGTATCTGGCAGTATAGCCTTCGCCGATTTCGAAACGCGTGCTCTGCCACGCATCTTTGCAAAGCGGGATCCCGTTGCGGGAACCGCCGATGATAAGACATACGGAGTTTTCATTCACTTCAAGTGTGTCAGCGCCGAATATGTTGTCTTTGCTCAGGCGGTATTTACCAAGCCAGGCTTTGTCCGGCGCGGGCGCAGCGACGTCTTCGGGATCGTCTTCCCACATGGCGAGAGTGGCCGTGTCTTTCAGGCGGGCGCTTAAGTCCGCGGAAGGATCCGCTTCCCTGTCTACGGCGGGCAGTATGTTTTCCCAGATGGAATTCAGCACCGCGCCCATATCCTTGACGCCGCTGTTTATGGCGATGACCATATCCTGGTCCGGGCACACGACGCAATACTGGCCGAATGCGCCGTCTCCCCTGAAAACGTTGTCAGGCTTGCACATCCAGAACTGATATCCGTAACCCATTCCCCAATCCGAATCCCCACCCGTGGGCGAATTGTCTGACCAGGGCGTACGTGCGTCACGTATCCACTCGGGGCCAAGCAGCTGTTTTCCGTTCCACTTGCCTTCCTGCAGGTAGAACTGGCCGAGCTTGGCGATGTCTTCTACGCGCACGTTCAGCCCGTATCCGCCGGTAGCAATGCCTGTGGGAGATTCCTCAGTCCAGATATCGTCGCTCATTTCCAGGGGCTCGAACAGTTTTTCCCTAAGATAATCCAGCAGCTTTCTGCCTGTCACCTTCTGCACTATAGCGGAGAGCATATACGTGGCGAAGGTGTTGTACATAAAATGAGTGCCGGGCTCGTACTCTATGTAGCTGTGCAGGAACGCCTGCTCCCAGCAATCATCCTGGCGGGTTGCTTCGACCTTATGTCCCGTGTTCATGGTGAGCATATGCTTAACGGTGATCCTCCGCATGTTTTCGCAGGGCGGATTGGAAAGCAGCTCCGGGAAAAAGTCTATGAGCCTGTCGCTCGTCTTTATAAGCCCGTCCTGCACTGCGAAACCCACAGCGGTAGACGTAAAGGATTTGCTCAGGGAAAACAGGATATGCTTGCTGTCCTTGCTCCAGGGGGCAAAAGATGCCTCGGTTATGACTTTTCCGTGCCTGAGGATCATCAGCGCGTGCATGTGCAGGCGTTTTTCACGCATGTCGTCAAGAAACCTTATTATACCTCTGCTGTCGACTTTCGCTTCTTCAGGGCTGATATGCTCAAACATATGCGATCCTCGCTCTCTTTTGTGATTTAGTACGGTCTGTCTCAAACGGCTGTGATATCAAGATTGTATAATGGCGCTAATGAGCGTCGTAAATAGACGTCAATACCAGATCCTGCAATGGTCCCCATCCAGATCGTATTCGGCTATCCTCTCAGCGGCGTCGTCGATATCGCACCAGCAGTACCTGACTTTTTCATCCTTCACGCCTTCTTCATCGGAGTACGCGTAGCTGTAAACGATACTTAAGCTGAAATCTTCTCCGACGACTTCGATGGATAAGTTCGTAAATGCTCCGTCACTGGCTTTGGCAGGAATGATCGCGTACACCGCGCTGTTGCCCAGCAATCCGTATACCTCGTACTTGGCTTTGGGCAGACCTTTTACGGGAAAGAACACGCCCCCGATCGCCCTGTCGGCTTGGAACAATTTGTCCATGAGGATGCTGAACAGGTTGTTTGCCAGGTTTTTAAGGCTCTCCTTGTCGGAGATATCCGCGGCCACCGGAGCCATCCGGGGATTGAACTCGAATTTTCCGTCCACCATTTTCATATATGCGGGCAGTGTTTTAATGCTTTTATAGTCGAACTCCGCAACCGTATCCGCCGGGGCTGAAATGAATGGGTCCGGCAGCAGAAAATAGCGCTCGGTGACGGTTGCGAGACTGACGTGTATCCAGCCCGTCGTTCTGTTGTTCAAGCGGATCTTATACCAGTCGGGCACTTCCGCGAGCAATTCGTATTTCTGGCCCTGTGCCGCGCTGCCAACTAATGATGCGTTATATGAAGCCTTTGATCGTACGTTGGCTGTTTTTATGATGAGCACTTCGCCTATGGCAGTCTCTTCCGATGCGGCGTAAGCGCAGAGGGATACGGCGATTGAGAAAGACAGGGCCAGAAAACAGAGCAGGGCTATGGTCCTTTTCATTTATTCACATGCTCCTTTCGGTCGCTTGGCTGTACTCAGCGGTGAAGCGACTCGTACATCAGGCTGATCATCGGCCAGCCGCCGGAGGTGTCGTCGCCGTGTACCTGCCACACTATCAGGCCGCCCAGCCCGTGCTCGTTTATGTATGTGGTCTTGGCCTGTATGGACCTTTCGCTGTCATAGGTATGGAACACGAGATAATCCGGGGATCTGGGGTCGTCGTTCCACAGATACGCGGCTTCGGCGCTCTCGTCATAGCCGATATGCCAGCCGGGGGCTCCGTCGTCAGCGGACGCCATCTCCAGAGCGGCAAGCTCGCGCCAGATGAGGTCACCGTTGGACATTGGCTTTGCGGCGGCGCCGACCTGCTCAGCTCTGATACTGTACATTTTCCAGCTGTGACTGTAAAGCGGCGAGCCTATGGCTATTTTTTCGGCAGGCACGCCGCAGGAAAGCAGGTATGCCACCGCGGTGTCGGCGGAAGCCTTTCCGTAAAGCGGGCTCTGATGGCCCGTATACTGGTTCCAGGAACCAGCAAAGTCATATGTCATCAGGTTCACCCGGTCAACGTATGGATATAAAGCGGCATAATCCTGCATAGCCAGTGTGGATATGGAAGCGCCCGCGCACACGGTAAGCAGTTTGCGGCCGGGACCGTAGTGCCCATCCAAAGCTTCCCGCAGTTCTTTGAGCAGCAGCGTGTAGTTGGTTTTATCATCGCCCAGCACGGGATTTCCTTCGTCTCCGTCACCGCCGGAACGGGCTATGCCGGGGTATTCCCAGTCAATGTCTATGCCCGAGAAAAACGGGTAGGCATCTATCGTATCCAGGCAGCTCCGGATGAAGGAGGCGCGGCTTTCGGCGGTCAGCGACATCTCCGAGAAATAGCCGCACTCCGTCCATCCGCCTATGGAAAGCACTATCTTCGTGTCCGGATATTTCGCTGCATACTCGGCATATTGGGGGAAATGGGCTTTGGGATTATACTTGTCCGTATCCGCCCATGGGTCGGTGGATTCTATGACGAAGCCGCCGTCTTTGGGCACGATCTTCCAAAACGCGTGGTTGATGCAGTCCAACCTGTCCCAGGGAAGGTCTTTTACCTGTCCGTTGGTATCCGAATACACGTTCCAGTTGGGGAAATACACTGACAGCAGTGTGCCTGTTTCCGCGGCGGCATGGAGGATGGGCGCGAGGCACGCAAGCATACAAATGACCAGCGCACAGCAGACAGACCTAACGACAGTGTTTTTCATACTCAACTCTCCATTTCTCAAATGAGTGCTATGCTGATAAGAGCATATTCTGATGATTCAACTACACCCTAAAATACTACCTTAAAACCATTTTATACCAAGTATCGCATTTCGTCAATGATGCAGGTTTTTCGGAAGGGCGGCAGGTGGCGCCGAGTATCCGTTCATGCTCGTTCGGCGGATGACCACAGACCTGCAGAACGTGCTGCTGTTATCGCTGAAAGAATAACAAGAGGAGCGGAAGTACGTACCCCCCGCTCCGTGTCATACGCGGTGATCAGACGGCTGAAAGCCTGATCAGTCTTTTTCGACCTTTACGCCGTTTATGTAGGTGGCGACGATATGCGTCTGTATCTCGAAAATGCAGCCGTCAGTCAGCACGAAGTCCGCGTCCTTGCCGATCTCCAGGGAACCCACGCGGTCCGCCACGCCTATATGGTTCGCCGGGTTGATGGTTATGGCCTTTAGCGCGTCAAAACGGTCCATACCGCTCTTGATCGCCAGCGCCGCGCAGAGGCGCAGGTGGCTTTGGATGGTCACGGGGGAGTCTGTGATTATGGACACCTTGCAGCCTGCCTTAGCCAGTATGCCCGGGGTCTCCCATGACTTGTTTTTGAGTTCGATCTTGCTGGGCTGGCCGTCAGTGGGGCCGATGGCAAGCGGTACGTTGGCCTTGACGAGCTCGTCAGCTATGAGCGCGCCGTCTGTCACATGCTCAAGGGTCAGCTTTACGCCGAATTCTTTGGCGATACGGATGGCGGTCAGGATGTCGTTTGCCTGATGGGCGTGGGCTTTCAGGGGCATTTCGCCGCGGATCACGGGCAGCAGGGCGTTTAAGCGCATGTCGAAGGCGGGCAGCTTGCTCTCATCGTCTCCCGCGGCCTGTATCTTGCGGTCATATTCCCTGGCCTTGAAGAGCATCTCGCGCAGCTTGGCGGCGGTGCTCATGCGGCTGGTTATGCTCTTGTCACGATAGCAGCGTTTCGGGTTCTCACCGAAGGCGCACTTCATTGCGGCTTCGGGTTTGATGACCATGTCGTCTATGCACTTGCCTATGGGTTTGAAGGCTGCGAAAGTGCCGCCCAGCACGTTGGAGCTGCCGGGGCCGGTGCACAGGGTGGTCACTCCGCCCAGCGCCGCGTCCTTAAGGGAGTAATCCTGAGGATTCAGACCGTCTATGGCGCGCAGCTGCGGCGTGACGGGATCGGTATACTCGTTATAGTCGGCGCCTTCATAGCCCATTGCCCATCCGTCCAGGCCGATGTGGCCGTGGCATTCCACCAAGCCGGGATACACGTTCAGGCCTTCGGCGTCGATTACCTTGGTTCCTCTGGGGGCTTTCAGGCCGGTACCGATCTGCTTTATCTTCCCGTCCCTGATAAGTATGTCCGCTTTGTACGGCTCGGGGTGTACGGCGTCAAATATAAGGCCGTTTCGAACTAACTGCGTCATATGTCTTTCCTCCCTGGTCGATGTAATGTCGCGAGTATACCGCGAAACGCAGAGACTGTCAACTGTCAAAACCGTGATAAAGTCAGAAACTGCTCACCTTCGGGAATTGCCCGCCGCAGAGCGCGCATCGTACGCGTGCTTTGCTTTCACCGGAGGCTCAAAACGTTCAGATTATGTGCCGTATTTGCAAAAAAATAACAGTGTTACCGTGTTTATACCCGGAATAAACAACACGATTGCGCTTGTATTTTTACGCGCGTGATTGTATCATAGAACAAATTGGCTTACGGGAGCGGAATATGGAATTCTACAGTACTCGCTCTGAAAAACATACCGCAGGGGCCGCCCGAGCGGTCCTGACGGGGCTTGCTCCTGACGGGGGACTGTATACGCCCCTGGATTTCGGCAGCATGCGCGTGGACATGGACCGAGTACTCACGCTTGACGCGCCGGAACTGTTCGCTGAGATCGTATATAAAATACTTCCGGATTTCGGGGAAGAAGAGATAAAACGCCTGGTGCCCGAAGCCTACGCCGGCAAATTCCAGACCCGGGACATTACTCCATTGGTAAAGGTGGGGGACAGGTTCGTGCTGGAACTGTTCCGCGGACCCACCTCGGCGTTTAAAGATGTGGCGCTCTCCGTACTGCCCAGACTGGTGTCTCTCGCGCGTAAACAGCTGGGCATAAGCGAAGAAACGGCGATACTGACCGCCACCAGCGGAGACACCGGCAAAGCGGCGCTTGAAGGCTTCCGCGACGTGCCGGGCACGCGTATAATCGTGTTCTATCCCGAGGGCGGGGTAAGCGATATACAGAAAGCACAGATGGCTACCCAGAAGGGCGGGAACGTGCGCGTGTGCGCCGTAAAGGGGAACTTTGATGACGCCCAGACCGGCGTAAAACTGATATACGCGGACGACGAAGCGGAACACTGGGCCAAGCGCGAAGGATTGCGCCTGTCCAGCGCGAACTCCATAAACATAGGCAGGCTCGCGCCTCAGGCGGCGTATTATTTCAAGGCGTACCGGGACATGGTACGCATGGGCGAGATAAAAAACGGCGAAACGGTAAACTTCGCGGTGCCGACCGGCAATTTCGGGAATATACTCGCGGGAGAATTCGCGCGCCGCATGGGCTTGCCCGTTGGCAAGCTTATCTGCGCGTCCAACGCCAACAACGTGCTGACGGAGTTTATACAAACCGGAGTTTACGACCGCAGGAGGCCGTTTTTCCGCACCGCGTCGCCGTCCATGGACATACTGGTATCCAGCAATCTGGAAAGGTACCTGCTCCTTGCGGGCGGGAGCTTCGAACTTGTGGACGAGCTTATGCGCGAGCTGCGCGATAAGGGCATCTACAGGGCGCCTGAGCGCATTACCGAAGAAATGCAAAAGCATTTTGACGCGGGCTGGGCGGACGACCTTACTGTGAAACAAACGATAGCGGAAGTCTGGCGGGAGCACAAATACCTGCTGGATCCCCACACCGCCGTCGCCTGGAAAGTGACCGGGGATATAAAGGCGCAGACCGGAGATAACACCAAGACCGTGGTGCTCTCCACGGCGTCGCCCTACAAGTTTGGCTTTGACGTGCTGGATGCCATATCGGCACAGCGCCCGGCTACGGGATTTGAGGCAATGGTAGTGCTAAGCGACCTGACCGGAGTGCCGATCCCTGCCAATCTGGCAGAATTGAAGGAATTGCAGCCGAGATTTACCGACTGCGTGGATAAGACGCAGATGCTGGCATATGTTAAGGAGGTTCTCAAAGGATGAAAAGAATACACGTACGCGTTCCCGCCACCACTTCCAACCTGGGTCCCGGATTCGACTGCCTGGGCTGCGCGCTGTCACTGTACGCGGATTTCACCTGCGAGTTGACTGACGAAGGAATCGAGATCACCGGCTGCGATCCCTGCTATCAGAACGAAGACAACCTGTTCGTGGTGGCGTACCGCAGGATGGAGGACAGACTTGGTATCCCGCACTCGGGCCTTAAGCTTCACATAGACACGAATGTGCCCGTAAGCCGCGGGCTGGGTTCCAGCGCGACGCTGCTGGTCGCGGGCGCGTATGCCTGCAACGAGCTTAACGGTGAAAGGCTGGACAAACAGGCGGTAGTCGAGGTGGCGACCGGCATAGAAGGCCATCCCGACAACGTGGCTTCCTGCTGTTTCGGCGGCATGAATACGTCCATGATAAAATATGGTCTGCCCATTACCGCGCAGGTGCCTGTGAGCGGAGTTATCGGGTTTATCGCCCTGATACCGGATTACGAGGTATCAACGCGTGAAGCCCGCGCCGTACTGCCAGACAGCTACAGCCGCGCTGACGCGGTGTTCAACCTGTCCCGCCTGGGCGTGCTGCTGCGCGCGTTTGAGACCGGTGACCTGATGCTGATAGGCCAGGCAATGGACGACCGCATCCACCAGTCATTCCGCAGGCCGCTTATACACGATTACGACATGGTACACCGCATCTGCCGCGACGCGGGAGCCTCGGCTTTCTGCATAAGCGGTTCCGGTTCGACATGCCTGGCTGTAGTGGACGTGTACAGAAAGGACCTTATCGCGGCCCAGATCCGCGAAGCGCTGTCCGCTTCCTCTTCCGAACACTGGCGCATAGAGGCACTCACTGTGGACAGGATAGGTGCCAGGGTTGCCCCCTAAACGGATGGAAAAAGATAAGACCCATTGATAAAGCACCGGCTGCCATTGCGGACAGCCGGTGACTTGTTTTTGCGGTATGGATGCAATCGCGCGCCTGACCGCGCCGTCAGCCGAACACCTTTCCGATAAGCGGGTCGAAAAAGTCATTCACTATCATGTGGGTGCCCAATTGTTTATGCAGCTGCCTTTGGCGGGCGGCGTCGGGATTCAGGCGGCTGAGCGTCAGCGCGCCCATGTTTACGCCAGCGCTGATTTCGCTTCTGCCGTCGCCGGTCACAAGTATCTCGTCACCGCGCGCGCCAAGGGCTTCGGCAAGCTCAAGCATGATCTCGTCTTTGGGCAGTTTTTTATCCCAGGTAGAGCCTATGATGTCTTCTATCAGCCGTCCCTCGCCGATGGGGTAGCCCAGGCACTCCACTTCCTCGAACATGCCCATGCCTTTCTGCACCACCGCGCCCGTGACGAAATAGTTCTTGACGCCCGCCCTGTAAAGCATGTTTATAAATTCCATCGAGCCTTTCACGCGGAAACGTTCGGGCTCCTGTTTGGCGAGAGCCAGGTTTTTGTCCCGGCAGAAACCGTTCAGGACCCTTTCGTAGAGCTTGAACAGGCGCGGCGTGTACTTAAACAGCATTTCCCGCATGGCGGGCGTCTCGGGTATGTCGTCAAAGCGTTCCTCGCCCTGCCAGATGCGGCGTACTATCTGCGAGTTGTCAGTTTTGTCGCAGTCGACCGCGATCCTGCCATCTTCCACGGCGCGGCGTATTGCCCACTCCATCTGCGTGAGCGCGCTCATGCCGGCGCTTTCCACGCAGAAACGGTCCGTTTCTTCAAGCGCCCGCGTGCCGCATGACTCTATGAGCCGGCAGGCGTTGCCTTCGCTGTCGAAATCCTCGCCCAGGCCGTGCTCGATCACGTCGTTCAGTACCGCGCTCATTACAGGCGGCCAATTTCGGATTAGCGAGTGCGTGCCGTCGATGTCGTGGAACGCGTATTTGATACGGCGCTCGTCAAACGCCTTTTCGCAGCCTTTGGAAAAGCGCGCTTTAAGCATTCCGCGCCTCCGAGCACAGGGCGATCAGGTCGCTTTCGTCGGCGTAGGCCATGCGGACCACCGCGTCGCCCGCGGAATAGTAGATGCGTATCTTGCCCTCGGCGTCCCTGACCATGCCGCAGGGGAACAGCGCGCTGTCGCGGAAGCCGCCGCTCAGCTCGTAAGGCGCTTCGGGGATCATCAGCGGGCGCTTGCTCATGCCTATGACCTTGGACGGGTCGTTCAGGTCAAGCAGCATGATGCCTATGCAGTAGCGCTTTTTCCAGCTGTTTTCCCAGCCGTTCTTGCCGCGGGAGGGGTCTATGTCCACCGCGTGGAAGATCACAAGCCAGCCCTTTTCGGTCTTGAGCGGCGGGGCGCCGGGGCCGATCTTGTCGTTGCAGTAGGGCACGTCCTCGGTGGCGAGCACCAGCCTGCTCTTGCCCCAGTATACCAGGTCGGGCGATTCGCTCAGCCATATATCGAAATCCCCGTCGCCTGAGCGGGAATATACGGGCATGGGCCTTTCAAGCCTAACGTAGTTGCCGTTTATCTTTTCCGGGAACAGCACCATATTGCGGTTGTCCGGCACGGAAAGCGACAGGAGCTTATAGTCTTTAAAGTCTTTTGTCTCGTAAAAACCTCCGCACACGCCGTGGCGGGTATCTATGGCGAAAGAGACCACGTACCGGTCGCTCAGCACGGTGATGCGCGGGTCGTAGCAGCGTATGAATTCGGGGTCGCCCAGCTTGCTCAATTCGAACACGGGCTCTTTCTCCACCTGCCACTTGATCCCGTCACTGCTCCTCGCCAGGCCTATGTTGGTGCCCTTGAACCGCTTGCCGGCTTCCCATTCGGGCTGGGTGCAGCCGTAATCGTTCCTGAACAGCATGATGTAACCTTCGCCCTGGCGCACGATGCCCGCGTTGAAGGTCAGGTCGGACTCGTAAGGCACGTCGTTCTTGCTCAAAATGACATCGGGATAGCGCGTTATCACTTTACTGCCCGTGTAAATGCTCTCGTCCATGATACACCTCCGCAAGTTTTATAGTATAATTCAACATTTCCGGCCTGATTCCTGCATTGGAAAGCAATATATGCGGAATATAATATACGGCGCTGGATAATGCCATAATGCGCGAAATCGAGTATGCGATGTTGCCTGTATCAAGCATAAATGCAGTAGGTATGACTCGTGTTTTTCCATGAAAAAAAACTCCCTGCTTTTGCAGAGAGTTTTCACGGAGAAGGAGGGATTCGAACCCTCGAACGGATTTTGGCCGTTACACGATTTCCAGTCGTGCGCCCTCGACCAAGCTAGGCGACTTCTCCAAGCCGTTCGCTTGCCCGAACAACAGCAGGTATTATAGCATAGCGAAGAAGCGAATGCAAGAGCGGCGGGTGATTTTATTAAAAAATTACAATAAGCAGCAGAACCAGGCAGACAATAGCGAGGCACAGCGTCACTGTAACCGCCAGCTTGTTTGCCACGGGATCGAGCTTCAGCAGTTTCGCGGTGAGGCTCATAAGCAGATTCCAGACCACGATGGCGGTGTCCCTGATCCAGCGCCAGGCAGCCTTGAGTATGTCCCATGCCGCTTTCAGCACGATCGGGGCGTACTGCTTTATGGAGTTCCAGGCTTTCCTGAGGAAAGACAGGACCGCGCCGCCGATCTTTTTAAGTGTTTCCATAAACTTTTCCATAACCGTCCTCCAAACCGTGCAATAGGAAAGAGACCCGAATAACAACATACCCCGCATGACTGCGGGGTATAAAAAGTGGAGCATAGGAGATTCGAACTCCTGACCCCCACAATGCCATTGTGGTGCGCTACCAGCTGCGCTAATGCCCCGAACGGATGATATAATATCACAAAACCAGATTCGGGTCAATAGTATATGCTGTAAAATACAAGTTAAGCAGGGAAGAGCGCCGGGCTTGTAAGAACAGGGCGTCTGTGGTATAATCCTGTGAGGGAGGGGGAATATGGAATTTGAGGAAAAATGGACGATGCACGGGCTGGCAGAGTCCGATCCCGGCTGCAGGAAAAGCGTGGACGAGCTGAAAACGCTCATACTCGAATGCGGTTTCCTGCCGCTGTTCCGAAACGCTGTTCCGGGTTTTTCCGTGGAAGAGAACGTGCCCTCCCGGTATTGGTGGAGCGGTGACGCCGCCGCTGACCCCTGGGAGTGGAGGATGATACTGGCGGAAGATGCCGATATAGCGTACGGAAAATTCTTTAACGGCGCGAGCGGGTTTATATCGAAAGACTGGTTTCCCTATTTTGCCCAGTTAAAGCGTGACGGATACGATTTTGACTCGGTGGCAGAGGAAGGCTTGCTGAATCGGCGGCTCGTGAAGCTGATGGGCGCGTTCAAAAGCGGCGGCGAAATTATCTTCTCAAATGTCCTTAAAAATGAAACGTGTCTGGGCGGGGCGTTTGAAACAGCGCTGGGAATGGCGCAGAACAAAAGCTTCCTGATCTGCCATTCCTTCGTGCAGAGGATAAACAGGCAGGGCATGCCTTACGGCTGGCATGTGGCAAGGTACTGCGTGCCGGAGCTCAAGTTCGGCAGAGACGCGGTACGAAGCAGGTACGATATGCCGGTAGATGACGCCAGGGAAGCGGTCTTCAGCCAGGTGCGCCATAACTTTCGCGCGGAAGAAGGCGCGCTTAAGAAATTATTCAAATAATAACCCTCCCTTAATACACACGGAGTCGAGAGGGTATATAATTTCCTACCAATACGGGAGGTGAGAAAATGAAACGAGCGGACGACAGGACAGTTACTTACCGCATTGTTGTTACGGCGCTTTTAGCGGCGTTCGTGTTCGTAGGCACATTGATACGCATACCGCTGGGTACCAGTAAAGTCTCCGTGGCAAACGCGTTTTGCGCTTTTACCGGTTTTGTGCTGAGCCCCCTTTACGCGGGCGTTGCAAGCGGCCTGGGCAGCTTGATCTATGACGTCATCTACGGATACGGCATAGAGAGCCTGGTGACTTTCGTTACCAAGTTCATGATCGGCTTCGTGGTCGCGATACTCTATAAAGTATTCCGGAAGCATATTACAAAACAGCAGGAGCTCAAGGGCGAGCATACTCCGCTGCTGTACGTTATCTCAGCCGCCGGCGCACTGACTTATACGGTCATGTACGGGCTTAAGAGCTTTATCTGGGTGCTGGTGGGACTGGTCCCGGCCAGTAAGCTGGAAAGCCGCACGGGCATATCCGCCGCCTGGTGGTGGGCGATCGGCAAGATGAGCGTTTCCATGTTAAATGCCTTCATCGCTTTCCTGGTGGCCCCGTTCCTGTACTGGGGCATCATGCCCGCGCTCAAAAGGATGGGAGTGCTCAGCAGGCTCAATCCTCCGACTCCCGAATGAGTTTGTCTATCGCGTAGGAAACGCTGTCCCAGCCGAAGCCTCTTGAGGCCAAAGCACGGGACAGCTTTTGTTTTTGCTCGCGCGGCTCCAGGTCAGCGTATTTCCTGAACAGTTTCCGGGCGGCGGCGAGACAGGCGGCGTCCTGGTCATCTGGTGAGACCTCTTCCAGTATGCTTTGACCGATCTCTTCGGATATGCCCTTCTGCCTGAGCTTTTGCCTGAGGGCGAGCTTGCCCCTGCCGGCGGATACCATGTTTTCCATAAGCCGCCTGGCCACGTACTCGTCGTTGAGCAGCCCGGAAGCTTCAAGCCGCTGTATCACCGCGTCCGTGACGTCGTTCAGATAGCCCTTTGCCCTGAGTTTATCCCGCATCTGGCGGGAGGTCTTCATGGAGTAATCCAGCAGGGTCAGCGCGTCCTCATACGCGTCGTCCAGCTGGAGCGGGCGCAGCTGCTTTATCAGGCTTTCGGCATCTGTTTCGGCGCCCGGCGCGAGGTTCAGCGCCTTTATGTCTTTCGCGCGCATGAACAGGGCGGAACCGTCGTCGAATTCCACCGTATACCTGCCGAAGCTTTTGCGGACAAAAGCGACTTGTGCCATAGACGTCTCCGGAGTTTTTTTGTTTATTTTACCCCATGTGGGATAAAAACACAAGCTTGACTTAAAAGGGTGGAATATGATAAAATAACAAAAACTATATTCAAGGGGGCTTTTCGATGTCCGGACATAATAAATGGTCCACAATCAAGCATAAAAAGGAAAAGACCGACGCCGCAAGGGGTAAGATATTTACCAAGATCGGCAGAGAGATCGCCATTGCCGTAAGAGAAGGCGGTCCCGACCCGTCCACCAACAACAAGCTGAAGGACGTCGTCGCCAAGGCAAAGGCCAACAACATGCCCAACGACAACATCCAGCGTTCCATCAAGAAGGCTGCGGGCGAGGGCGAAGGCGCCAACTACAAGGAAGTCACTTACGAAGGCTACGCTCCCGGCGGAGTGGCGGTGATAGTGGAAGTCGTTACCGACAACCTTAACCGTACTGCCAGCGAGATCAGGCACATATTCGACAAATGCGGCGGCAGCCTGGGCTCCAACGGCTGCGTATCCTACAAGTTCGAGCGCAAGGGCGTCATCGAGATCGACAACGAGAAGGGCCTGGACGAGGACGAACTCATGAACCTGGCGCTGGAAGCCGGCGCGGACGACGTGGAGTCTTCCGAGGAGAGTGCGGTGTTCTACACCGACCCCAACGATCTTAGCGAGGTCAGGGACAACCTTGAAAACGCGGGCTGCACATTCCTCAGCGTTGAACGCCAGATGGTGCCCACCATGACCAACGAGATCACCGATCCCGAGCTGGCGGCGAAAGTCCAGAAGCTGATCGACTGGCTGGACGAGTACGACGACACTCAGGCGGTGTATCACGACGCCGAGCTTCCCGAAGAGGAAGAAGAGGAATAAAAACACGGAGGGGAAAGCTTCCCCTCCTTTTTTGCGAGGTTGCAGACGCGGTTTATGGACAACAGACCTATCGGCGTGTTCGATTCCGGCACGGGCGGCATCAGCGTGCTGCGGAACCTGATACGCCAGCTGCCATGGGAGGACTTTGTTTACTACGGCGACGATAAGAATGCCCCCTACGGCACCAGACCCGAGGAGGAGATACTTGAACTCGCCAGGCAGGACGTAGGGTTTTTGCTTGATAAGAACGTAAAGGCGATAGTCATCGCCTGCAATACGGCTACTTCCGCCGCCGCCAAGACCCTGAGAAGCGAGATGGATATGCCAATCATCGGGATGGAGCCCGCGCTCAAGCCCGCCCAGCTGGCCAGGAAAAGCGGCTATATAGCCGTGCTCGCAACTCCCGCGACACTGAGGCAGCAGAAGTTTAAGGAACTCATGAAGCTGTACGGAGATCACGCCGTGCCGCTGCCGTGCCCCGGGCTCATGGAATTTGCCCAGAGGGGCGAGACCGAGGGCGAAAGGCTGGAAAACTATCTGGCGAAAACGTTCAAAGACATATTGAAACTTGACCCGGAAAGCGCGGTGCTGGGCTGCACACACTACGTGTTCATGAAGCGCGCGATCTCAAAAGCGCTGGGATGGATACCGCTGTTCGACGGGAACGAGGGCACCGCCAGGCAGTTAAGAAGGGTCTTGGAGCAGAGGGGACTGCTTTGCTGCGAAAAAGAGGGCACCGTAGACCTCTGCACATCGGGTGATGACGGCGATACGCTGGATATAATGCGCAGACTGCTTGCCATGCCCATAGAAGACTAGCGCTGAACAGGCGCTGTTTTCTTATACAAATATTTGGCTCCAAGGTTGAATTATCAATGTCCGATAGGGTATAATAATCCGGATGGATAATTGAAAAAGGAGGTACGTATGCTTAAGCTTGGGATCAATACGGTTCTTTTCAAGGGCTTCGGTATCAAGCAGGCTCTGAAGCTGATCAAGCTGGCGGGCTACGACGGCGCCGAACTCAGCGCCATACAGGGCATGTGCGAGCACCTGGTGCTGGACGCCTGGGAAACGCAGGCACCGCTGGTTAAAGCCGCCGCGCGGGAAGCGGGAGTCGAACTGCTGAGCATGGAAGTTGCGTCCCTGGATGAGGACAGGCTGACCAAGGCGTTCAAGGCGGCGAAATATCTGGGTATCCCCGTGGTAAACGTGGGTCCGGGCGGGAAAAAGGACGACGAAGCGTCCTTTGCCGAGCAGATAGAGGTGCTCAGGGCCCGTGTGAAACTGGCGGCGGAATACGGCGTTACTCTGTGCTGCAAGGCGCACGTGGGCTGCGCGGTGTATTCCACTCCCACCACGTTAATGGCCATGGAACTGATAAAGGACGAGAGCTTCAAGATCGACATGGACCCCAGCCACATCCACAGGGCGGGGGAAAAGCCAGAAGACGCGCTGGCCAGCGTGGTGAGCCGTATGGGCCACGTGCATATAAGGGACTGCAAGGGAGACGGGCCTTCCCCGGGCGCCCCGGCGGATCAGGCCTGCGGCCGCGGAAATATAAATCTTTACGGCTACTTTAAGGCGCTGGTGGACGCGGGATACGACGGGCCCGTGTGTCTGGAAGTGATCGGTCCGGAGCAGACGCTGGCAGGCGCGCAGGCGATCGCCAGCGAGAGCTACGGTTATATGAACGCAATACTAAAAATGCTGGGAGCAAGATAAGAGGAGGAAAACATGAGCAAAAAGCCAAATCTGCTGTTCTTCGGAATCGACTCGTTAAGACGCGACCACATGAGCCTGTACGGCTATAAGAGGCTGACAACTCCCCACATAGACAAATACGCGGCAGGCGGCATCACTTTTGAAAACTGTTTTTCCGCCCATATCCCCACGACTCCCGGCTACGCCAACATGCTCACCGGACATGACGTGTTCGGGACCGACGTAGTAGCCCTCGGGCAGAGAGAGATCGTCGCGGGTGTTCCCGTACTGGCCGAAATGCTCAGAGACGAAGGCTATGAGACCACGTGTATAGGCTTTCAGGGCAACGCCAGCGGCCGCGGCTATGATAATTATATAAGCTTTAAAGGCTGGGGACCGGACCGCGAAGACGGCAGGGCGCACAAGGCGCAGAACTTAAACGACGTGGCGATCCCTGAACTTGAACGCCTGGCCGCCGGAGACAAGCCTTTCTTCCTGTTCATGCGGCATATGGATCCGCATTCTCCATACCTTGCTCCAGAACCTTTCATGCACATGTTCTTCCAGGGAGATGCCTTCGATCCCAATGACAAGCGCATGCAGAAGGTCTACGACTTCAAGCCCTTCGGCGATTATATTGGTTCCTGGGTGCCCAAGGGGCTCACGAACCCGGATTATGTCATCGCCCAGTATGACGGCGCGGTGGCGTACATGGACAGCTGCATACAGGCAGTGCTGGAAAAACTGGCGGCGCTGGGTCTTGAGGAAGACACAATCGTAGTGTTCGTTTCAGACCACGGAGAGACGCTGTATGACCACGACTGCTACTTTGACCATCACGGCATGTACGACCCGACGCTGGTGGTCCCCTTCGCGGTGGTATGGAAGAACCATCTTCCCGCCGGTGTCAGGATCAAGGATTACATGCAGCTCAAAGACGTTACTCCCACTCTGCTGGAGATCATGGGCATTGATACGGACCTGCCTTTTGAAGGCCGCAGCATGATGCCTCTGGTGAGGGGAGAAAAGCGCGAAGCGGAGCCCGAGTTCTATATCACCGAGTGCACCTGGATGCGCAAGCACGGCTGGAGGACGCCGGAATGGAAACTCATCGTTTCCCTGGAGCCGGACTTCCACTTCAAGCCCATGGTGGAGCTTTACAACCTTATCAAGGACCCCGAAGAGTACGACAACGTGGCTGACAAGTATCCCGAGGTCGTGGCGGTGCTCAGAAAACGCATGGATGACTGGATCGCCAAACGCACTTCCGAGACCGGCAGGCCGAATCCCATCGACGTCAACTTCCTTAAGGACGGCAAACCGTTCAAGACTTCCCAGGAAGCCTATGAAGGAAAGTACATCGGCGGAATAGAAGACGCCGTAAAGCTCCAGAAGAAAGACTGACACGGGCATATTGCATCAGGGAGGGAATAACATGCTTAAATGCGCGGTTGTAGGCATGGGCGGCATAGGCAACACTCATGCCAGGTGTTACGTAAACGACGAACTGAGCGAACTGGTCGCGGTGTGCGACATGGTCAAGGAAAAAGCCGACGCGGCGGCCGAGAAGTACGGCGTAAAAGCTTTCTACGACGAGGAAGAAATGCTCAAGGCCATGCCGGAGATAGACATTGTCTCCGTGACCACTTCAGGCTACGACAACGGCTCCATGCACTTTGAGCCCGCCATGCTGGCGCTGTCCTACGGCAAGAACGTGCTGGTGGAAAAGCCGATCTGCGCGGACATCTACGACGCGAGGGAGCTCGTCAGGTACGCCGCGAAGCAGAAGGTCTATCTGGGCTGCGACCTTAACCACTACTTCACCCAGCCCGCTTTCGACGCGGACAAGCTGATAGCCGAGAAAAAGGTGGGCGAACTGGTATACTGCATCCACAAGGTGGGCTTCAACGGTTCCGAGACCAAGTACGGTGGACCGGGCGCTCCCAGATGGCAGACGCCCTACAGTCACCTTAAGGCGTTCTGCGCTCATCCTTTCAGCGTGATGCGCCACTTCTGCGGCGACATAAGCGGCGTGCAGGCGTTTTTGTCCAAGCCCGGCGTGAGAGCTTCCGCCTGCGACCCCATGCTTTCGATCAACTCCATCCACGTGCGCTTCGCCAATGGCGGCGTAGGCTATCTGATCAGCCAGAGGGGCGACGCCATGTTCGGTCTGGGCGGCTGGTGGAGCTACGAGCATGCCGGCACCAAGGGCACGTTCTGCATAGAGAACTGCGTGGAGAAACTGCACTGGTGGAACATAGAGGAAGTGGAAAATCCCTCCATGGCTTCTCCCACTCCCAAGACCACCGATTACGGCGTCAAGGACTTTGGAGCCACCTTCCCGGTGCGCATACATGCGTATCTGGAAGACGTGACCAACAAGGTACCCAGGGAATACCTGCGCGCCAGCGGCAGGGACGCCCTTGCCACTTTGGAGTACACCTTCGCTGCCATGAAGAGCTATGAAAACGGCGGCGAACTGGTAGTGCCCGAGCTGCTGCCCGCTTTCCACGGGGACATTACGAGAATCTGATGAACATATTGATTATAAACGCAGATCAGCTGCGTCATGACGCGGTAGGTTACAGGGGGATGAGGCCTGTCCTCACCCCCAACATCGACCGCTTGGCGGAAGAGGGCATCGTATACGAACAGGCATATACGCCTCTTCCGGTCTGTTCTCCCGCAAGGCAGAGCCTGCTGTGCGGGTTGAGGCCGGACTATATCGGAGCTACCTGGAACTACGATTTCTGGCCGACCCCGAACCTGGATCCCAAGCTGTGCTGGACCAGGGAACTGAGCGACCTCAACTGGAGGCTGGGATACGTTGGAAGGTTCCATGTGCCCTGCGAGAACGGCCCCTCGGACTTTGGCTTTGACGATTTCAAGGACATTAGGGGTTACGGCGCCTGGCTGAAAGAAAAATACGGCGACGTGAAATATACCGGAGGCTGGCTGGGCTGCGAGAATCCTGTCGACCTTGAGGACAGCCGTACCCATTACCAGGCGGCCATGGCCTGCGAGCTGCTTGACGAGTACACCTCACAGGACAGACCGTGGTTCATGTGGGTGGACTTTGAGGAACCGCACCTGCCCTGCAGGCCCAGCAAGCCCTTCAGCGACATGTACAGGGCCGAGGATATGCGCCCCTGGGACGGCTGGGGCGACACTTTCGAGAACAAGCCGTATATCCACAAACAGCAGACGCTGAGCTGGAACAACGACAGCCTGACGTGGGACGACTTCGCGCCGATGGTGGCCAGGTACTGCGGATGCGTGTCCCAGGTGGACGACGCCGTGGGACGGATACTGAACAGGCTCAGGCAGTCCGGCCGGTACGACGACACGCTCATATTCTTCACTTCGGATCACGGCGATATGTGCGCGAGCCACTCCATGCTGGACAAGCATTATGTACTGTATGACGACATTATCCGCGTTCCGCTGATCATGAAGCCCGCTGGGGGAGGACACTTCGCAACGGACGGTTTCGTTATGAACACGCTGGATATCCCCGCGACCATAAGGGACGTCTGCGGCCTCAGGCCTTTGGAACCCGCTCACGGCATGATACTGCCTAAGAACGAAAAGGAAGCGGCGCAGTGCCCAGACAGCGTGGTGGTAACGTCCAACGGCCAGCAGTTCGGCCTGTATTCCGCCCGGGCGATCCGCACGAAGACGCACAAGTACGTATGGAACCTTACGGATACCGACGAACTGTATGACCTTACGAGCGACCCGGGCGAGAAGAATAACCTTATACACGCTCCCGAGATGGCGGAGCTTGTCGCCGAACTCAGGAAAAAGCTGTACGAAGAGCTGATCGCCCAAAAGGACAGATTTGCCGGCAACGAGTGGATGAAGCGACAATTGCTGGAGGGCAAGAAGCTGTAGACCGGCTGTTTAAGACTAAAACAATGTAATATTTTGAATAAAAGCAGGAAAACCGCTTTTCCCGTTGAATTATAATCCATTACAACGGGGGAAGCGGTTTTTTATGGCGCAAATGGCGGGGCAGGAATGGTTCGACGAACTGTTCTCCAGGATAAATATCGAAGAGATAATCGGGGAGGTCGTGCCTCTCACCCGGAAGGGCCAGCGCCTGTGGGCCTGCTGCCCGTTTCACAGTGAGAAAACCCCCTCTTTTTCGGTTGATCCCACCACGGGCCTGTATTACTGCTTCGGGTGCCATAAGGGCGGCAACGCGCTGACTTTCCTGAAGGATTACGAGCACATCGACGGCCGCGAAGCTCTGGAAGAACTGGCGAAACGCGCGCGCATGGAGCTTCCCAAAATGGCGCCGCGCACGCCTCAGGACGACAAGGACGCAGCACTTAAGGAAGAGATCTTTAAAGCAAACGTCGCCGCGGCGCGGTTTTACCACGATACCCTGTGGACAGATGAGGGAGCAAGCGCGCTCAAATACCTGTATTCGAGAGGTCTGAAAGACTCAGACATAAAGCACTTCGGGCTGGGCTGCGCGCCGTCAAGCGGCAAAGCGCTGTACGAGAAACTCAAAAGCGAAGGCTTTTCCGACGAGGCGCTGGTAAAAGGCTGGCTGTGCGGCGAAAAAGACGGCCGCTTCTACGACATGTTCCGCGACAGGGTAATGTTTCCCATAATAAACTCCAGGGACAAGGTTGTGGGTTTCGGCGGCAGGGTGATGGGCAAAGGCGAGCCCAAGTACCTTAACACCTCTGATACGCCCGTGTTTTCAAAACGCAACGGCGTATACGGCCTTAACTTCGCAAAGGGAGTGGGCCGGTTGGACGCGCTCGTGCTCGTGGAAGGCTACATGGACACCGTCATGCTGCTTAAACAGGGCATCCGCGGAGTGGTGGCGACGCTGGGCACGGCGCTGACGCAGGAGCAGATCCGCCTGATGAAGCGCTTTGTAAAAAAAGTAGTGATCAGCTACGACGGCGACGCCGCAGGGCAGAAAGCTGCGCTGAGGGCGCTGGACATGTTCGAGCCGTCGGGCATGGACGTGAGTGTGATTGATTACCCCGAAGGCAAGGATCCGGACGAATACATAAAGGCTTACGGACGGGAAGCGTGGGAAAAACTTCCAAGATACAAACCGGCCAAGTACAGGATGATACGGGCCGAGGACGGGCTGGACATTACCACGCAGGACGGTTTGACGGAGTATACCATACGCTGCTGCGGCATACTGAAGGGCGTTACGAACGCCGTAGAGTACGAAAACTATTTAAGGGAACTGTCGCTCAAAACGGGCTATTCCAGGGAAGTGCTGGCACGGCAGGCTGGCATGGCGCCCTCTCAGCAGACGGAACCCGTGCCGAGGCCGCGGCCGCAGCCGGCCGAAACGCTCCCGACCGAGCTTGAGAAAGCGCAGATGCAGCTTTTTGCGCTGGCGAGCGGGGGAAAAATACCCGAGGGAGTCATTCGCAGGGAAGACTTTGACGACGAACTTCTGGCTTCCGTTTATGAGGAAGAGCGTGCGGGCCTAACGCTGAGCGATATAATCCAGACGCTGGACGAGGGGCAGATCGAGCGGGTCATGCGCTCATTAAACAGCCTTCCCGGAGAACTAACCACGGAAGACGCACTGAAACTGGCCAACGAACTGCTTGAAACCATCAGAAAACAGCGCGTCAGTGACAGGATAAACGAACTGACGGGGCGGCTTGCCACAGCGTCAGGAAACGAAAAAGACCGGATCACCAGAGAACTTAACGACTTGCTTTTGAGGCTTTGACCAGGAAAGGAGTAGGCAAATTGAAAACTGACAATAACGAACTGATCTCCCAGAGGATACGCGAACTTATCGAAAACGGCAAGGCTAAAGGCGCCCTTACGCTCAAGGAGATAACCGAGCAGTTTGCCGACTGCGAGATCGAGCCGGAGCAGTTTGACAAGATCCTGGATACCCTGAGCGAGCTGAACATAGAGATAGTCAGGGACGAGGACGTGGCTGAACCCCAGCCTGCGCTGCCGGAGCAGGAAGAGAAAATCGACATCAGCGTACCTGACGGGATCTCCATAGACGATCCGGTACGCATGTATCTGAAGGAGATCGGCAAGGTGCCGCTGCTTTCGGCTGATGAGGAGATCGAACTGGCCAAACGCATGGAAAACGGCGATGAGGCGGCCAAAAAAAAGCTTATCGAGGCGAACCTCAGGCTTGTAGTATCTATCGCCAAGCGCTATGTGGGCAGGGGCATGCTGTTCCTGGATCTTATACAGGAGGGCAACCTGGGCCTTATCAAAGCGGTCGATAAATTCGATTACAGCAAGGGCTACAAATTCTCCACGTATGCCACCTGGTGGATCCGTCAGGCCATAACCCGCGCCATAGCGGACCAGGCCAGGACAATCCGCATCCCCGTGCACATGGTAGAGACCATAAATAAACTTATCCGCGTGTCCAGGCAGCTGCTGCAGGAGTACGGGCGCGAACCGCAGCCCGAAGAGATCGCCGAGGCCATGGACATTTCCGTTGACAAAGTCAGGGAGATCATCAAGATAGCCCAGGAACCCGTGTCCCTGGAAACGCCTATCGGCGAAGAAGAGGACAGCCACCTGGGGGACTTCCTGCCGGACGACGACGCCCCGGCTCCCGCGGATACCGCAGCGTTCACGCTTCTTAAAGAACAGCTTATGGGCGTGCTCTCCACGCTGACTCCCAGGGAAGAAATGGTGCTCAAACTCAGGTTCGGCCTGGACGACGGCCGCCAGCGGACGCTCGAAGAGGTGGGCAAGGAGTTCAAGGTCACCCGTGAGCGCATCAGACAGATAGAAGCCAAGGCACTCAGGAAATTAAAGCATCCTTCCCGTTCCAAAAAACTAAAGGACGCGCTGGACTAAATAGTGGCGGACGTACTTAAACCGTCTGATAGGCGGCTTAATGCCATAACCCAGCTGGTGCCTCGCTGCGCCTGCGCTGCGGACGTGGGAACGGATCACGGCAAGATAGGTTTGCAGCTGCTGCTTTCGGGCAGGTGCGACAGGGTGATCTTCAGCGACATCTCCGCGCCCAGCCTTGAAAAGGCGATAAAGCTCGTCAAAACCAAAGGCGTGGCCGACAGGGCCCGGTTCTGCGTGACGGACGGGCTGGAAGGCCTGCCTCAGCCGGTCAATAGCATAGTCATCGCCGGGATGGGCGGCCTGAACATACGGGATATCATAATGCGAGGCCGCGGGCTTGCCGGGAATGCCCGGCTGGTCTTACAGCCCAACACCGAGCATGCCGGCCTCAGGCGATATCTAAGCGAGAACGGATTTCGCATATGCGACGAAAGGGTCGCCCGGGAGGGTGACCGCTTTTACGTTATCATATGCGCGGAATCGGGGGAATCTCGCCTTGACGAGTGCGAGCTGCTGGCGGGACCGATACTGCTTAAAAGCAAAGAAACGGACGTCAGGGAATACTTCCGCTACAAGCTGGAAACGGCGGAAAAACTGATAAGGGAAGTCGAAAGCGCGGGCGCATTGGAAAATGCCGCGGCGCTTATCAGGGAAAGGGACATATGGAAAACGGCGTTGTCAGAGTAAAAGACATATACGACATCATAGACGGCCTGGCTCCGTTCTCATCTCAGGAAGCCTGGGACAATTCCGGTTTACTGATGGGCGAGGGCGCAAAACAGGTCACGGGCGTATATTTCGCGCTGGACCTGACAGGCAAGGCTGCCGCGGAAGCCGTAAACCGCGGGGCGAACCTGATAGTCACGCACCACCCGATCATGTTCTCCGGGCGCAAGAACCTGAACGAAGAGGATTGGGAAGGCAGGATGCTGTGCTTCCTGGTCAGGCACGGTGTTTCTGTGGTAAGTGCCCACACGAACCTGGACAAAGCGGCCGGAGGCGTGAGCGACCGTCTGGCGGACGCCATAGGTCTGAATGGCACAACGGTTTTGGAAGGTGACGAGGACGGTTACCTGCGCATAGGCACCATAGCGCCTCAGACGCTTGAAACCTTCACGCAGTATGTGCAGAAAACGCTGGACGCCCCCATACGCGTTTACGGGGATATGGATAAGCTTATAAGCACAGTGGCGGTAGCGGGCGGAAGCGCGGGCGAATACGCTTTCATGGCGAAAAACGCCGGCGCGGACGCGTATGTGACCGGGGAAATGCGCTATCACGACTGTGTGGCGCTTGCCGAGGAGGGCTTCGCTACACTTCAGGCGGGGCATGATGCCAGCGAGAGAGTTGTGCTTAAACCGCTTATGGATCACATTGCGCAGGCGCTTGCCAGGACCGGACACACGATCCCGCTTATCAAATGCTCCGTTTAATAGGCAGCAACAGGACCGGCCGCTTTTCCGAAAACAGGAAAGGCGGCCGATTTTTATATATATGATGGAGGCAGAAATCAGGTCACCATTTTCCGGTGACAAAACTCACGATGATCCCGAAATACTCCCTGAGCATGTAGTGGGGGAAAGAAATGAGGCTCGTGGCGACTTTGATGCCGTAGAATTCTGCCGCGTCTGTGGCGTTTGCGAGTTTGAGCGCCCTGAAAATGTGGAAGTTGTTGGTGACGATGCCGACCCTGGGCCGCTCTTTTTTAAACAGCTTAACGGAATACTGCATGTTCTCGTATGTCGAAATCGACTTATCATCAAGCAGTATGGCATCGGCGGGCACGCCTTTTTTGGTAAGCTCGGTAAAGATGCACTCAGCTTCGCTTATGCCCTCATCGCTGCCTTGTCCGCCGGATGCGATTATCAACGTGTTGGGATTCTTTTGCCAATACTCATACGCGACCTGTATGCGATTCCTTAGCGCGCCGCCGGGGGCGGTACCGTTGACTTTTGCACCCAGCACGATTATGTAGTCAAGGCTCGCGGGCACGGTCTGAGAAAAGGCGGACACGATTATCGCCTCTATGGCTATGAACGAGGCAAGAAACAGCGAAAAGCCGATGTGAACGACTTTTATAAGCCAGGAGGGCAGGGGAGAAGGACTGCCGGTGGTTATCATGTGCCTTACGCAGAAATACCTGCACAGGAATGCGGAGGCGAACAGCAGCCACATATAATCCAGGCTTTGCCCGAATCTGACGCCTATGCCCTGTGCAAGGTAGTAGCCGACGCAGATGACGGCAAGTATAAGGAAACACAGATTAACTGTCTTGGATGGGGATGAAATGCTCATTTACAGCTCCGATGTTATTGCAAGGTGATATTGCGGCCGAAGTACTGCTCTATATCGTGCAGGGACTCCGCCTGCCTGAGGGGATGGCCCTTGGGTATGTACAGGCTGCCGTCAGACTTGTGAAGGTTGCAGCGCACGGTGGGCTGAGTGCCGTTCAAGTACAGGTCGGTGGTGGTTCCGTACTTGTTGCGCGCGGCGCGGCAGCCGTCGGTAGGCAGCATGCCGCTCACGGAGCAGACCTCGTACCTTATGAGACCGTAGGAACCGGGAGTGCCTTCGATGATCTCCTTGTCCTGGGTGATCTTCTTAAGTTTATGCACCTGAGACATTATCGACGACCAAAGGGGCGCCGCGTAGTTGCCGCCGGTGGCGTCGGTGGTCAGGGGCTTGTAGTTGTCGTGACCGACCCATACAGCGCAGGAGTAATATGCGGTCATGCCGGCAAAGAATACGCCGCAGTAATCGGAGTTGGTGCCTGTTTTGCCCGCCACGGTGATGTTGCCGAATTTGGCCTTGGAACCGGTGCCGCCGGCGCCGTTGACGCAGTCTTTAAGCACATTTACCAGCATATACGCTGTGGAGGGCTTGAATGCCTGGCGCGAAAGCTGCACGTCGGAAATGTTTATGTATGGCGTGACGTTGTCGTTGTACAACACATGAGTGAAAGTATAGCTTTCCAGGTATTCGCCCTTGTTGGCTATGGCGCCGAAAGCGTCCGCCATCTCTATTACGCTTAGACCGGAACTGCCAAGCGCCAGACCGGAACCTGTGGCCTGTATATGCTTGGAGTTTATGCCGAGCCTCAGCAAATAGTTTACGGAGTTGGGTATGGTGACCAGCTGGAACAGCGCCTGCGCGGCGGAATAGTTGTGGCTCTTGGTCATGGCCTCCCTCAGGCTTTCCACGCCCGTATAGCTGCCGCCGCCGTAGTTGGTGGGGTAGCCCTGCTCGCTGTCCCAGCCTTCTATGCGGATTGGCAGGTTGAGCACAGGCGTGCCGGGAGAGAAGCCAAGGTCGAATGCGGGACCGTATATCGATATGGGTTTGATGGATGAGCCGACCGGCATGCTGGTCTGGTAGGCGCGGTTCAGCTGTTTGCGCGCTGTGGGTTCGCTCCTGCCGCCTATGACCGCGAGAAGCTCGCCGGTGTGCCAGTCCATCACTGCGCAGGCGGCCTGGGGCTGGATGACGTTTATATACTCACCGTTATCAAGGGTGCGCTTGTAGTTATCGGAGGAATAGCGCATGGAGGGATAACGGTTCCAGCTGCTGATGATGCTTTGCACGGCAGACTGGACTTCGGGATCCAGGCAGGTATAAATGTGATAGCCGCCGGTGCGCAGTTTGCTCTCCATAAGGGACCGGTTCGCGCTGGTGTCCTCCAGCTGCTCAACGCGCAGCATCTTGGTGACTACGTCGTAAATGGCGTACTCCACGTAATAGGGATGTTTGTACATGGCCTGTGTGGAGGAACTGCTTTTTACGACGGAGAGTTGTTCGCTCATGGCGGCGTTATACTCGTATTGGGTGATGAAACCCTGCTCAAGCATCAGTTTCAACACCGTGTCGGCGCCGTCGTCGCTGACCGAAGGAGTGTTGCGGATGTAGTAATTGGAACGGGGATTGTAGCGCACGGGATTTCTGACCATGCGGGCGAGCATGGCGCATTCCCTGAGGGAAAGCTCGTACAGCTCCTTGCCGAAATAGTCCTGTGCGGCGGTCTTCATGCCGTATATGGAGCCGCCCATGTACACCACGTTCATGTACTCCAGCAGTATACGCTCCTTGGCGGCCATCCAGTCGCCGGCGAACAGTCCGGTAAGCGTATCTTCCAGTTCAAGGGCCAGATAAGCTTCCTGCACTTTGCGGCGGTAGGTCTGCTCGGTGGACAGCATGGTCTGCTTTATGAGCTGGCAGGTTATGGTGCTGCCGCCCTGGTTGTTCCCGGAGAGCAGATTGCCTACCAGTGCGCCGATATAGCGTTTCACGTCAACGCCGCTGTGCTGCCAGAAACGGGCGTCTTCAACGGCGATCACTGCGTTTATCAGGTTTTTGGGAAGCTCGTCGTAAGTCGCGTACACACGGTTCTCGGTGCCGCGGAAAGTGGTGATGAGCTCACCGTATTTGTCGTAGATAAAGCTGGTCTGCGCCTGGGAGTCGAATATGTCCAGGTCGATCTCCGGAGCGGTGTCGCCCCACGCTTTGGCGATGCCCATTATCACGCCGCCGCCCGCGAACGCCGCGATAAGAGCCAGCACCAGCAGCATTTTAAGCGTGGTGAGTATGGTGGACAGAATAAAGCTTTTGTATTCGCCCCTGGGGACGAAAAGCGGCTTTTGCTTGCTCATTAACAACTCCGAGGTTTTGATGACGATATTATATCATACTTATGACGGTTTTGGGAGAAATCATTGTGAATTAACAATTCTTAGGTCAGACGGATGGCACCCGTACTTTGTTCCCCAAAAGGGGAGAGCGCGCCGCGCCGGCAGACGCAAAAAAGCGCCGCAGAAAGCGGCGCGGAGCGTTTTGCCTGTGCGAAGCGGTATGCGGATGCCAGACCCGTGACGCCGCTCAGACGTCAGGACTGTTCTTCCGCTTCGTACGAACCGTCCGAACCGAACATGCCGTCCGCCAGATCCTTCGCTTTTGCAAGATCGTCGTACCTGACATATAACTTGATGCGCTCAAACATCGCTCCCGCTCTTATAGCCAATCCTGCGCCGATGGAGCTGCTGCTCAAATACGGGATGCCGTTTTGTTCAAGTGCCGCTTTGAGCATGCCGGCGGGCAAGGGATCCGTCTCGGTCAGAAAACAGATATCATCCGGCTGGGGCGGCTGCGCGCTGTTGTCCCCGCAAATGGGGCAGCATGAAGTGCCGCTGAAAACGAGCCGGCAGTTCTTGCAGTATAACATGGGCTTGCTCCTTTCTTGTCGGTCCAGGTGACGGTCATACATTGTAAATGGTATCGATAAAGATGACGCGCTCGCTGAAGATAAGAATTGCCCGGATACGGATATCCGGGCAAAATGCCGCAGTTTTATTTCAGGTTGAATGCTTCTTCGATCCTGTCGACTTCCTCGGGGGTGATGTGTACGATCTCGCCGATGTCTTTGCAGGCGATGACAGCTTTGGCGGAGTATTCCAGTACTTCCAGCTTGTCAAACGCGTTGAGCAGGCTGTTGCCGGCCACTATCACGCACTTGTTGTCCACAATCAGCACGGGGGAGGACAGGGAGAATGCCTTCGCGGTGCCTTCCACGTCCAGAGTACTGGAAGCGTAGGGAGCGCGGCGCACGTGGCGCAGGGCGATGTAGCTTTCGGGGATCGTGCGGCTGTCGAATTCCGCGCTGGTCACTGCGAAAGCCATGATCGCCGGAGGATGGGCTATGATAACGGAGTTGATCTCGGGCTGCCTCTCGAAGATCTCTTTTATCAGCAGCGCGGCGCGGGAAGGCGTTTTGCCTGACTCGCACATGCCGTTCTTGATGCGCACGATATCCTCGGGCTCGATATACTTTCTGTCCTTCTTATAAGGGGTTACAAGGAAGGAACCGTCGCTCAGGCGCGTGGAGAACGTGCCTTGCGTGGAGGTGAACAGCCTCTGGTCGTAGGCTCTGTGCACCAGCGTGCACATATCCCGGCGTGCGGCTTTCTCTTCGCTGGAAACCACGTGCGCCACGAACGCATCCAGGGCAGGATGCGCCTTTTCACTCTCTATGGCTATCTGAGTGTCGGTAAGGGAGCGGGGCTCGCCCAGTTTCTTGGCGTCGATCTCCAGCCTGCCGCAGAAATCAAGAGTCTCGAATGCCATAAACGCGTGGAACAGGTCAGAAGACCCGCAGACCACGCCGTGGTTTTCCAGTATCACGGTGTTGTGGCCTTCCGCGAACTTTTCGGCGATGTTCTTGCCCAGCTGCTCGCTGCCGGGAACATCGTACTTTGCCATGGCGACCTTGCCGCACACCAGGTTGGCGTTGGGCACCAGATGGGTGTCGGGGATCTTACGCGCGAGCGAGAACGCGACCAGCGTCGGGGGATGGGCGTGCACGATGCCGTGAAGGTCGGGGCGCAGTTTATAGATCTGCTTATGGAAAGGCAGTTCGACGGAGGGCTTGTGGGGACCCAGAATGGTGCCGTCGGGTTTTACGCAGTTGATGTCGGCGCTGGTAAGACTGCCCTTGTCTATGCCGGAGGGCGTGATCCAGATATCGCCGTTTTCGTCAAGTATCGACAGGTTTCCGCCGGAAGTGGTTGTCATGCCGTACTGATATATGCGGTTCATTATCATGACCAGCTGATCGGCGGGGTGCATAAGCTCAAATCTCATGCTTTAACTCCTTTGGAAATGAGAATGGTGTTTGTCCAACGATGGTTATGATAGCATGCGATTGTAATATCGATGTTGCGGATTTGGCGCAAAAGGCCCTTTAAGGCTAAGATATGGTAAAATCATCCCGCAGGGACAAATTACGTCCCGCTTACAAGATCAGCATGGCGTCGCCGAAGGAGAAGAATCGATACTTTTCCAGCACGGCTGTCTCGTAAACCCTTAAGGCTTCTTCCCTGCCCATAAGAGCGCTGACCAGCATGAGCAGCGTAGAACCGGGCAGGTGGAAGTTGGTGATAAGCGCGTCCACGCATTTGAACTCGTACCCGGGCTTGATAAAAATGCTCGTGTCACCGGAAAGCGGAAGGAGCGTACCTTCCGGGCTCGCGCTTTCAAGCGTTCTTACGGATGTGGTGCCTACCGCGATAACGCGGCCGCCGCGGTGTTTGACTTCGTTTATGCGTTTGGCGGCTTCGGGACTTACCTCGAAATACTCGGAGTGCATCTCATGCTCTTCGATATTCTCGGCTTTTACGGGGCGGAAAGTACCTAGCCCCACGTGCAGCAGCACGGGCACGATATCTATGCCCTGAGCCTTGATCTTATCCAGAAGCTCTTTTGTGAAATGCAGCCCGGCAGTGGGCGCAGCGGCGGACCCGTCGTATTTGGCGTAGACGGTCTGATAGCGGGTCTTGTCGGTGAGTTTTGCCTTGATGTAGGGCGGAAGAGGCATCTCGCCCAGTTCGTCCAGCGCCGCTTCCATCGTGCCTTCACATTCGAAATCGATCACTCGGGCCCCGCCGGGCGCTTCGTCAAGAACGTGCGCTGTCAGCCTGCCGTCGCCTATGGATACGGTCTTGCCTGGTTTCAGCTTTGCGCCGGGACGCACCAGCGCTTCCCATTTTTTGACGCCGAGCTGTTTGAGCAGCAGTATCTCGCACGCGCCGCCCCCGCTTCTTACGCCGTACAGGCGGGCGGGAATGACGCGGGTATCGTTTATGACAAGGCAGTCGCCGGGCTTAAGATATTCGGGCAGGTCGTAAAAATGCCTGTGACTGACAGAGCGGTCGCGCCTGTCATAAACCAGCAGGCGGGAATGGTCCCTGGGTTCTATGGGCGTCTGAGCGATAAGCTCTTCCGGAAGGTCGTATAAAAAATCGCTTGTTTTCATATGGAATTATAAGTCGAGTTTCATTTGTGAGTCTTCGGAGGCGGTCTGAGGGGGAGTGAAGCCCATATGGCGGTAGGCGAGGGCGGTGCACACGCGCCCGCGGGGGGTGCGCATAATGAAGCCAAGCTGCATCAGGTAAGGCTCGTACACGTCCTCTATGGTGCCTGCGTCTTCGCCCGTGGTGGCGGCGAGCGTTTCAAGCCCCACCGGGCCACCGCCGAACTTAGTTATCATCACGGTAAGCATATTGCGGTCCGTGCGGTCTAGACCCAGATCGTCCACTTCCTGGAGCTTCAGGCCTTCACGGGCGACTTTCAGGTTGACCACGCCATCCGCCTGGACTTCGGCGTAGTCGCGCACACGCTTGATCAGACGGTTGGCGATACGGGGAGTGCCGCGGGAGCGGCGGGCGATCTCCAGCGCGCCTTCACGGTCGCAGCGGATCTTAAGTATGCCGGCGCTGCGGGTGATTATCTCTGCCAGCTCCTCGGGAGTGTACATCTCAAGCCTGAATGCGATGCCGAAACGGTCCCTGAGAGGGCTGGACAGCATGCCTGCACGGGTAGTGGCGCCTATCAGGGTAAACTTGGGCAGGTCCAGGCGCACGCTGCGGGCGGAAGGTCCCTTGCCCAGCATTATATCAAGCGCGTAATCCTCCATGGCGGGGTAGAGTACTTCTTCCACGGAGTGGGACAGACGGTGGATCTCGTCGATAAACAGTATATCGCCGCGGTTAAGGTTGGTGAGTATGCTGGCCAGGTCACCCGGACGCTCTATGGCGGGGCCTGAGGTTATGCGAATATTCGTGCCCATCTCGCTGGCTACGATCCCTGCCAGGGTAGTCTTGCCAAGGCCGGGAGGGCCGTAAAGCAGTATATGATCCAGTGCCTCGTTGCGCGCCAGAGCGGCCTTCATGTACACGCTCAGGCTGTCTTTGATCTTGCGCTGGCCGATATACTCCACAAGACTCTTTGGACGCAGGGAATACTCCTGGTCATCGTCCTGGGGCCTGAAGCCGGTTGTTACAAGTCTGTCGTCCATAAATTACCTCTTGATCAGTCCTTTAAGCTGTTTAAGCGCCGCTTTTTCACGTTTGCCTCCGAGCAGCAGTATGCACAGGATATAAACGGCAAGGCAGCATACGCTTACCAGCGCGAGCCGCAAAAAGACGCGCAGTGTACCGAATGCGGGGGGAATGAGCGCGTCGAGCCCAAAGGCTGCCAGCGCAAGCGGAATGTTCAAAAGCAGCGTACGCACCATTTCCATTATAAACGATCTGTCAAACACTCCGGTTACGTGCCTGTCGAGCAGTGAGAACAGCAATACCACTCCAAACAGCGCGGCGAACACCGTAGCCAGCGCCAGGCCGTACACGCCCATAAGCTTTCTGAGTATCAGATTCAGTATTATGTTCAGCACCACGGAAGCAGTGGAGATGAACATGGGGGTCTTGGTGTCTTCAAATGCGTGGTATACCCGGTTTGTAAGGTCTCTCAGGCCGAAAAACGGCAGCCCTGCCACATAACACAGGAACACGAGCCCTGTCACGCGCACGTTTTCCTCCACGAAGCGGCCGCGCCCGTACGCGAAACGGATTATATGCATATGCTGTGCGCCGGCTATTATAACTATGGGCAGCACCCACATCAGAAGCATGGACATGCTGCTGCGCACCATGGGTATGACGCTTTCGGGGTCGTTTTTCGCGCTGGTTTTTGAGAGCTTTGAGAACGAGACTGTGGTGAGCGGCACGACCAGCACGCCCATCATGAACATTATCAGCTTGAAAGCGTAGCTCATGGCGGAAATGTCGCCGGGCCTCAGACCGCTGGCCAGCATCCTGTCCACCATGTGGTTCAGTTCGTTTACCGCCATGGCAAGCACGGCAGGCAGCGCCAGTATCAGCACTTTTTTAAGGTACTTGTCGTTAAAGTTGAAATACGGCCGCAGCTTCAGCCCGCCCAGGAAGGGGATAAGTATGATTATCTGCAAAAATCCGGCCAGTATAACGCCCCACGCCTGGGTGACGATGCCGTATTTCCTCGAAAGCAGTACGGCCAGGGTTATCTCTGCTACCGACAGGGGAAGCCCCGTCAGCTGCGCCGCGACATACTTTTCCCGCGCGTTCAGAAGGCTGGATAACACTAGTCCGGCGGTAAAAAACACAAGCGCGGGCAGCATTATGCGCGTGAGCGAAACGGCGTCTTTATGCGCGAGAGGATTAAAGCCCGGATACACCAGTGCTACCAGCGTATCCGACAGGAAGAACATGATCAGGCTCACAGCCAGCGCCGCCACGCAGAACACTGTCAGGGAGTTTGAGGCAAAGCGGTTGGCCTGCTTTATTCCCGCATCTCTCTCGCACCTTATGTATTGGGGGACGAGTGTGGAGGTGATGCAGCTGGAAAACAGCAGCACGGGCAGATAGAACAGGCTGTATGCGGCGTTGTAGCTGTCGGTAACGATGTCCGCGCCAAAATACGCGGCCATAATCATTTCCCTGACAAAGCCGACTGCTTTTGAGAACAGGATTATAAGTGTAACGCTCAGCGTTGAGGAGAGCAATGAAGCAGACCTTTTTTGAGACATGGGCAACCTTCCTTCAATATCGGTAGATATTATAACACATTCCGTAAGAATACACAACCGGAATGCCGCGCCCGGCAATGTGCAAAATTTGAAATACACGGATGCACGGCTTGGCTGGCAGAGGAGTAATATCGATTTGGGAAAGTGAAGGCTTTTTGGGCGTTTGTCCAAAAGAATGCCATAATGATGCCGCATGGGAATGACCAAAAAAGGCGAGAATACCAGGCAGAGATACGTCTCTGAGGATAAAACCGCGGAAAAAACAGATGGAGCACGGCGTAAGCAAGCCACTCCTGCCGGGAGAAAGTGAATATAAGATTTCAAAAGTATTACAATTATATGACAACATTTTATAAGCTTGATTTTGGATCTTGCATTGTGGTACAATTAGGATATAAAAGTGTAAATATGCTATTGGGGGAACCAGCATGAAAAAGCGATTTCTATCTCTGATCCTGGCCGCAGCGCTGCTGTTTGGCAATGCGTTTGCGTTTGCAGAGGGAGATATTGAAAATACCGATATTATACCTGCGGTGACGGAAACGGCTCAGACACAGACGCCTGTTACCGATCAGGCTGAAGAGCCCGAACCTGCGTCGCCTTCTTCCGGGGAGCCTGCGTCCGAGCCTGAATCTGAGGCGGCTGACGTTCCCGAACAGCCGGTGAGACAGGAAGAGGATACGGAGCCTGAGACGGTAAGTGAACAAGCCGACAGCGATTCGGCGGAACCGACGGAAGGCACCGAGCCCGCCGGCACAACAGAAGCCGTTGAAGCGGCAGATACAGTCGAGCCTGAAGATATCTCCGACACGTGCGAAACTTCCGAAACGGCTGACGATCCCGATACGAACGGCGGACCTGCCGAACCCGAAACAACTGAAGAGGAGCAGGCGCAGGAAGAAACCGAAAACGGTGATACTCTGAATGAAGGCGCTCAGGATGAGCAGCCCCAGATCGACTATACCAAAAGCGTAAAGGACAATGAGCTCTTCAATAAGGGCTACGTCGTATTCAGCTCTGTGGAACTGTATCAGACAGAGGACGACAGCGAGGCTTACGCCCGCATCTCGGGCGGTATAGCTTACGCGTCCCGCCGTGTCAATAAGGGAAGCGCTTCCGACAAAGTTCTCATAAACTTCGCAACAGAAGAGGGAACGCTGAGAGCATTCGTAAAGTCTTCCGCTGTAAAACCCCTGAGCGAAGACGCTTTTGAAAGTTTCAGGGCGAATTTCGATAAACTGCCTCTTGCTGAAAAAGCATACTACAACAACGATCCTTCCATGCCGTTGCAGATACTTAGCATCAATATATATGAAACTGAACCCGGGCAGCCCGGCGAAGAGCCCGGTGATGAGCCCGAACCTGAACAGCCCGGTGATGAACCCGGTGATGAGCCCGAACCTGAACAGCCCGGTGATGAACCCGGTGACGAGCCCGGGCACGAAGAGCCCGGTGATGAGCCCGTTGACGAGCCCGAACCCGAACAGCCCGGCGATGAGCCCGGTGACGAGCCCGAACCAGAACAGCCCGGCGAACAGCCCGGTGATGAGCCCGAGCCCGAACAGCCCGGTGATGAGCCCGAGCCCGAACAGCCCGGTGATGATCCCGAACCTGAGCAGCCCGGTGATGAGCCCGGTGACGAGCCTGAGCCAGAACAGCCAGGCGATGAACCCAGCGACGAGCCTGAACCCGAACAGCCCGGTGACGAGCCTGAACCCGAACAGCCCGGTGACGAGCCTGAACCCGAACAACCCGGTGATGAGCCCGGTGACGAGCCACAGCCCGAGCAGCCCGGCGATGAACCCTGTGACGAGCCTGAACCCGAACAACCCGGTGATGAGCCCGGCCATGAGCCCGAGCCCGAACAGCCCGGCGATGAGCCCGAACCCGAACAGCCCGGTGACGAACCCGGCAATGAGCCCGAACCCGAACAACCAGGCGATGAGCCCGGTGATGAGCCCGAACCCGAGCAGCCCGGCGATGAGCCCTCCGAAAATGAGATTCCCGAAATAAGCGAAAGCGAGTTTGAAGCCAGGTTCGACAGCTTCTCTCTTGAGACCCAGCTGCGCATGCTCAATGCGTTCGCCCCCAAGTCCGGCTTCCGTTTCTCAAAGGCGTATATGTTCATGGGCAGGGGAGACGAGACCGACCTGGCCCAGCTGCTCGTGGGAAGCGGAGAATTCTCCATATCCGATGACGCGGTAGCGTCACTGTCCGGGAATGTACTTACCGCGCTTGCGGAAGGGCATGTGACCGTTACCGCAGCAAACGGCGAAGGCAAGACCGCCAAGATAGTCATTTACGTGGTCAGGGAGCCTTCCAGCCTTGCATTCAGCAAGACGACCTACACCGTATCTGTAGGCACAGTCTTTGCCCCGGCATACTCTTTTGACAGGAACATAAGCACGGTAGTCACATGGTATTCCAGCGATGAATCGGTAGCGATTGTGGACGCCGCCGGCACCGTGACCGCCGTCTCGACAGGCACCGCCGTTATATCCGTTGAAAGCTATAACGGGCTGCGCGCGAATCTGGCTCTGAGCGTTCTCGCCGAGCCTGAGGACCTCAGCCTTTCCGTAACCGAAGCAGAGATAAAGGAAGGACAGTCCGTTGACGTACAGGTCAGCTTCTCGGGCGACGTGTTCGGAAACGTGGAAGCGGTCCAAATCTCCGGAGACGGCGAAGTCACAATAGAAAAGAAAAGCGACTTCGACTTTACCGTCAGCGCGGCAGCGTCCGGCACCGCTCAAGTGGAGTTCTCGGTATCGACTTCCGCCGGCGAAAACTACAGCGAGACCCTTACGCTCACCATCGAGCGCGCGGTAAGGAGCATTAAGCTTCTCAACCCCGTGTATACCCTGGGCAAGGGCGAGACCGTGGATGTGCAGCCGGTCGCTCTGGACGGCAGGGGAGAGGTCATTGAAGACGAAGTACTCAGCATAGCGTCCGCCGCCACCGGCAGGGTGCAGATAAAGGCAGGCAAGCTGTTTGCCAAATCTGAAGGCACAGCCGCGATAACCATCAAGGCGCAAAACGGCGTATACATAAGATTCAACGCCAAAGTCGTCGCGGCGCCCTCCGCGATCGCGCTGAACCCCAAATCCCTCAAGATCACCCAGGGCGAAACGGAGATCATAAAGTACTCGCTGTCCAAGGGCTCGGCTTCCCAGGTGACTTGGGCAAGCGCGAACGAAGACGTTTTCACGCTGAGCGACATGGTTCCCGGTGCGGCGACCGTCAACGCCGTCGGGGCGGGCACTGCCGTGCTTTCCGTCAAGGCCAACGCAGGCGGAAAAGTCGCGAGGATCTATGTGACCGTCGTGCCGGTGCCTACGGATATCGTGTTCAACGCAGAAGAATATGTGCTTGAAGAGAATACTACCCTGACCGCGTTGGTGACAGGCTATCTGCCGGAAGACGCGTGGGCCAAGGCGGTGGAGTTTGAGATCGCCGATACGACCATCGCTGAGATATCAGCAGACGGCGTTATCAGGGGCAAGCGCATGGGCGAGACCACTCTGACGGCAAGGGTTACCCTGTCCGGCGGGATCGTTGAAAAGACGGTGCCCGTGAGAGTAGTCGCAGTAGCGATCTCCATGGATGTGCCGTCGGCGATAAAAGCCGGCAAGGGTGAGCTCCTTACGCTTGCTCCCGTGGCGTATGACAGGTTCGGCGAGCCTGTGGACACTACCTTTACGCTCAAATCATCCAACACCAATTACCTAAAAGTTAGCGGCCTCAAGATAAAGGGTACCAGCACCGGCAAGTACACCCTGACAGTCACTTCCAAAGCCGGTGTAGCCAGAAATATCACCGTAACGATCGTGGATGCGCCGACCAGGATCGCCCTGTCCGCAGGCAGGATGGATCTGGAAGAGGGCGCATCAGGCAAGCTGACGTATTCCTTTGCTCCTAAGAACGGATATTCTCATATAAGGTGGGAAAGCAGCGATGAGAGCGTCGCTGTGGTGGACGCGGACGGCAGCGTTACCGCCGTCGCCCCCGGCACCGCGGTGATCACGGCGTACACGTTTGTAGGGAATGTAAAGGCGTCCTGCACCGTGACCGTATACGCGCATGTAGAATCCGTACAGTTCAGCCAGGACACTGTAACGATTTACGAAGGCGAGAGCTTGGCGCCCGGTTTCGCGGTGACGCCGGAAGACTCCGCCTCTATGGTGACCCTTGACTACGGTGAAGGGCTTGAGGAGATCGCCTCCATAGATAAATCGGCAGGAACGGTCAAAGGCCTCAGATCCGGCAGCGGCACTCTGCGCGCGGTCTCCGCAGGCGGTGCGGTCGCCACGATACAGATAGAAGTCATCCCCGCGCCCGCGAGCATAGGCTTCGAGTACAAGCGCACCAAGCTGGGCAAGGGCGAGACAGTGGACATCAAGCCCGTCGCATATGACGCCAGGGGCAATAAACTCTCTGAGCAGGATTGGCCGCTCACGCTGACTTCCAACTCAAGCTATGTCACGGTAACCGCGGAAGGTACCGTAAAGGGCAGTTCCGTGGGTACGTCGAGGGTGACCGCGACCGCTTCCAACGGCGTAAAAGCGTACTATAACATATCGGTGCTTGACGCGCCCAAGTCGATAACGCTGAACGCGGCAAGCGGCACTCTGAATATCGGCGCTTCGGTGACGCTCAGGGCAATGTGGGAAAAGCAAGTGCTCGTCCCCACATGGACCAGCAGCAACTCCGATGTGGCGGAAGTCGACGAAAACGGCGCAGTTACGGCGAAAGCCGCCGGCACCGCAATCATCACTGCCCGCAGCTACAACGGCAAGACGGCCAAATGCACTATAACCGTAAAGCCGTTCCCGGAGTCGATCGCTTTTGCGAATGAGGAATACACCGTAGGCGAGGGCAGGACCGTTACTCCCAAGCTGGTCGTGTCGCCTGCCAACGCCAGTGCAGTTGTAACCTATTCTATTGAAGACGTAAATGGCGAGACCATAGCTGCGGTCAGCGAGACGGGAGTGGTGAGCGGAGCGCTCAGCGGTGATGCCGTGCTCGTAGCGTCCGTAACCAACCCTGTCAGCGGAGAAACGCTCAGCGCGAGCACTCAGATCCATGTGGTTTCCGCTCCTGTCCAGATAGTTGTGGACGAAGGCACGGGCCATATGGTCGCCAACGACATATTCTATATAGGCATAGGCGAGCGGATCGAGCTTAGCATCACCCTGCTGGACGGCAGGGGAAATGTGGTGGAGACGACACCTTCTGTAGTGACCACCAACGCTTCGATACTCAAAAAGAACGGCCTGACGTTTACCGGAATAGCAAAAGGCAGCGCCTATTTCAAGATCACTCTGGACAACGGCACCGTGTATCAGCGCAGAGTTCAGGTGTACGACGCGCCTACGGGCATAAACAACCTGGTCGGCTCCTTTAACCGTGTAGCGGGAAACCAGGTTGTTACTACCTTCAAGTATACAAAGGGCTTTGGCGGCGTCACGGTCGAAAGCAGCGACGAAACGGTCGCGACCGCGTCTGTGGTGTACTCTTCCGGCGCTCTGACGCTGACTGTCGAGACTCTCGGAGCCGGCAGCGCCGACATAACCTTAAAGACATACAACAACAGAACAGCCCATTGCACTGTAAATGTGTACGACGAAGTCCCGACAATCAGCTTCGCTTCTGACAGCGTGTCGCTTTCCTCGGGCTCCAAATACACACTTGTTCCGATCATCGAGCCGCAAGGCAACTGGGGCGATGTCACGTTCTCGATCGATAACGACACCGTCGCTTCCATAGATGCAAACGGTACTCTTCACGCTGTCAAAGAAGGCGCCGCGACCGTAACGGCGACCTGCGCGGGCGGAAGCGGACAGTGTGAAGTAGTCGTCATCGGAACGCTGTCGGAACTTGATCTCGATCTTGAAAACATCCTGAGGGGCGCGGGACAGAATGGCTTTGAAGATTCCTCCGCCACGCTGCTCAAACTCGGCAAGGGCGAGACCGTCACTCTGGTCCCCAAGACGTATGACGGGGAAGACGAGGTGGTTTCCAGTTATACCTACAAGACCTCCAACTCCAAGATCGCCGCGGTGAACGCCAGCGGCATGGTCAAGGGTATTGCGGAAGGCAAAGCCACCATCACCGTGACTACGGACGGCGGCATGCGCAGCAGCTTTACCGTGCAGGTAATGTCCGCTCCCAGCGCTGTCAAACTGCCTGCCAAGACCGCTTTGCAGGTGGGCGGAGAAGCAAGCCTTAACCCCAGCGTGAACGCGAAGCAGTTCGGACGGGTTAGCTGGAGGAGCTATAACACGAACGTAGTGACGGTGGACGAGACGGGCGTGCTGCACGCCGTTGCGCCCGGCACCGCCAAAGTTACCGTTACCACATACAACAAAAAGAGCGCGACGATCACGGTGACCGTAAACAGCGCTCCCGATTCAATCGACTTCGCGAAGGAAGTATACGACGTAGCTTTTGGCTCCGAACAGCAGGTATCCACATCGATAGTGACGGACCCCGCAGGAAGGGCTATAACCGTCAGCTACCAGTTCATTCCCGATGATGAGGACAAGGGCGCGGTAGCTACCGTAAACGCCAAGGGCGTTGTGACCGGGCTGAGCGAAGGCACGGGTCGCCTGGTAGCTACGGTATATGACACCGAGAATGACCGCTACCTGACCGCGGAGACCGCGATCGTGGTGCACAGGCCGGTAGCCAGCATAGGCTTTACCAAGGCCACTACCCGCATCGGTTATCACGAGACATATACCATGCAGGCGGTAGCGTACGACGCGGACGGAGAGCCGGTAGACGCTCCCATAACCGTCGCTTCTTCCGACGCGAAGACCGCCCGCGTAAACGGCTTTACGCTTTACGGCGTAAAGACCGGCTCGGTGACGATCACCGTAGCCGCGTCCAACGGCAATACTTCCGTGAAGAGGACGTTTAAGCTAAATGTGCTTACCTCTCCCACCAAGATCGCGATCGCGCAGGGCGGAAGCATCATACTTACGGTAAACGAACTCAGGCAGCTTTCGGCCAATTCCAACAATGTAAACAACGTCCAGGTCACCTGGTCGTCCAGCGCGCCCGAGGTCGCCACCGTAAGCGAAGACGGCATAGTGACCGCTCACAGCCTGGGCACGGCGAGGATAATCGCCCGCAACTACAACGGCAAGCAGGCGGCCATAACGGTCAACGTGTGCCCCGAGGCGGAGGACATATCCTTCCCGGTAGACTACACGCTGCTGGGCGAGGGCGGCACCAGAACGATCAAAGCCGTGCTGCCTGAGAACACCGGGGGAATAATAACCTACCACAGCGTAAATCCCCTTGTGGCGGAAGTCAATCCCACCACAGGCCTGGTCACCGCGCTTAAAAAGGGCGAGACCAGTATAGTCGCTACCATTTACAACTCAACAACATGCCAGTATTACACCGCCGAGTACACCATACATGTGGCAGGCGCGCCGGTAAGGATCGAGAAGGTTTACGGCGTGACTTCCATAGCGGTGGGCGAGAGGGATACCTGGCAGCTCAAGCTTTACGACGCGGACGGAGAGGAAACGGGCAGCGACCTGACTTTCGCTTCTTCCAAGCCCAAATACATCCCTGTCAACGGCGCCGGGCTCATCGCGGGCAAAGTTGTAGGGGATACCGTGATAACTGTAAAAGCCTACAACGGCGTAGTGCTCAAGGTCAAGGTCAATTGTTACCGCGCTCCCGGCAGTGTGGGGCTTAACGCCTCCAGCGTTACGATCTCTGAAGTGGAGACCTATAAGCTTTCTCCCAAGTTCCCAAGCGGAACTGTGAGCAAGGTCACTTACTCCAGCAGCGATCCCGAGATCGCCGATGTTGACGCCAATACGGGCCTGATCACCGCCCATGAAGTGGGAACCGCTACCGTGACGGTGAAGACATTCAACAACAAGACCGCGAGGTGCCAGGTGACCGTGCTGCCGGAGCCGGACGGAATCGGCGTAAACCTGAGCGAACTGATCCTTAACGACGACGGAGTGTACAGCGGGTTTGCAGGCATACTCAATTCCGGGCACAAGGGCGTTATCACCTATGTCAGCTCTAATGAGACGGTCGCCAGCGTCGATCCCGATACCGGCGTAATAACCGCACATCAGGCAGGCGAATGCCAGATAACCGCTTGCACCACTAACCGCCGCACCGGTGAAGAGTATTCTGCCGCCATGGACCTGACCGTAATAAGGATCGTGCTGTCCACTGACAGGACCAGCATAGGCGTGAACGAAATAGTAAATTACAGCGCCATCGCTTACGACAAGGACGGCAACGTCATCAACTGCGACATCAGGCCTGCAACCTCCAACAAAGCGATCGTGGCCGTAAGCGATTACAGGATAAAGGGCATAAAGGCCGGCAGCGCCAAGATCACCATGAGCGCGATCGGCAATGCCTACGTTTCCAGGACAATAAAAGTGATCGCCGCGCCTACTTCCATTACCCTGTCGGCGTCCAACAACAAGCTTACTGTGGGATACGGCAGCCTGAAGATCAACTACACCCTGAAAGCCAACGGCGCGGTCAGCGCTATAGCGTGGACCAGCTCCAATACCGATGTTGCAACCGTAGACGCTAACGGATATGTATCCGGCGTGGCGCCGGGAACGGTCAGGATCACCGCAAAGACTTATAACAACAAGTCCGCGGTCATCGACCTGACGGTATACAATCCGCCGGAGTCGATACGGCTCAACAAGCCCAGCGTAACCCTTGGCGTAGGCCAGAAAGAGACGCTGACGCACTATTACAACGAGGGCGAGTTCAGTGAAGTGATCTACACGTCCTCCGCCCCTGACATTGTAAGCGTGGCCTCTAACGGCCAGTTGACCGCGGTATCCGAAGGCAGCGCGGTCATCACCGCCACCACGTTCAACGGAAAATCGGCCACATGCCAGGTCACGGTCAATCCCGCCCCCACGTCTGTGCACTTCACGATCGGCACGCTCACGATAGGCCGCGGCCAGACGTACGATCTGAGCAACCTGGTAGAGGTAAACGAAGGCGCTACCGCCTCCTACACCTTCGCCGTCGAGAACACCTCCATCATAACGAAGTCCGGCGCGTCCGGCATTTACGGCAAGGCAAACGGTACAACCAGAGCGAAAGTCACTACCCACAACGGCAAGGTCGCGCTGATTACCGTAAAGGTCCAGACCGCTGCCACGATATTCACCGTAAACAAGAGTGAGAGCGTGCTGTACGAAGGCGACCAGGTGACCTTCAGCGCTGTGATGCCAAACGGCTCGGCTGCCAGCGTGGTGTTCACTTCAGACAATCCCGAAGTGATCAGCATCAGTGAGTCCGGCGTTGCCAGCTGCCTAAGCGTTGGCGCGGCTACGATCAGCGCCACAAACGCCAACGGCGTGGTAGTAAAGAGCAGCGAATACGTATACAGCCACGTATCCAGCGTGGAACTGGAAGCGGAAGAGCTCTCCCTGCTGCATTACGACAGCTATACCCTGGGCGTGACCGTGCTTCCGGAGACCGCTTATGACAAGAGCGTGATCTGGTCAAGCAGCGATCCTTCTGCCGTATCCGTGGGACCCGGCGGCAAGCTCACCGCGCATACATTAAGCGAGACGCCGGTCACGATAACCGTTACGAGCGTCGATGGCGGCGTGCAGGATCAGATCCTTGTTACGGTACTGCCCGTAAGGCTTGAAGGCTTTGAGCTTTCCGTGAGAGAGGCAGCTTTGGAAAGAGGCAGGACCATCAATGTAGAAGCGGTATTCACGCCCGCGAACGCTGACGATAAGACGCTGATCTGGACCAGCGGCAACGAAAACGTGGCCATAGTGGATCAGCTTGGCAACATCACTGCCATGGCTGACAACGGCGCTGCCGAAATAACCTGCGTATCCAACGATGGCGGTTTCACCAAGACTGTGCAGGTGACTGCGACAAAGGTGCGGCTGACGGGCGCCTCTGCTTCTGATCCCACCCCTGAAGTGGAACACTACGGCGAAGTGACCATTGTTCCGCTGCTCGATCCTGTTGACGCTGACGTGAACATAACGTGGTCAGTAAGCAATCCTGCCATACTGGCTGTTGACGGGAACGGCACGCTGTCTGGCCTCGAAGTCGGCACTACGAACGTATACGCGACTATCACGGACTACTTTGACAACGAGATAACGCTCACGTATTCCGTGACCGTCACTCCCGTCAGAGTGACCGGTATAGAGCTCAGCGGCACTTACAGCCGTATGCGCACGGGAGGACAGGACGTATTCGAATACACAATTGCTCCTTCCAATGCTGACGACCGGAACATAATCATCAACGTGACTCCCGCCGGGATAGTCTCAGCGGAAAAGACGCAGGACGGCGCGGTAACGCTAAGCGCGCTTCAGGACGGCACCGCCACAGTGCATATCATCACCGTGGATCAGGGCTTTGAGGGAACGATAGACGTTCAGGTGTTTGACAGCCTGACCGTAAGCGCCACACCGAACCTTGAAAAAACCACCGTGAACAACACGGTGACCTGGGAGCTTGACGTGGACAACTCCATCGGTCAGCTCGCTTACCAGATAAGCGTCACGCGAGATGGCACGCAACTGCTCTCGCAAACCAGCTACGATCCCGCCGCGGGTATAAGCCTGCCCGCAAATGTGGCCGGCGATTATCAGCTGAGCGTTACTGTCACTGATGTCGACGGGCAGACAGCGCAGACTGTTTCCACGGTGACGGTGAGCGATACGATCACTTATACCGAGAACGGCAACGTCTGGGTATACGTGGTTACCGAAGTCCAGGGCCAGCTGGGCGCCAGCGTAAAGCTTGACACCCTTGCGTCCGGTGTGACCGCGGTCACCATACCCAAGACCATGTACGGAGCTCCGGTAGTAAGGATAGACACGGAGGCGTTTATGGGGCAGACCACCATAGTTTCCGTGGCCACACCCAACACGGTGACCGAGATAGGCGCAAGAGCGTTTAAGGGCTGCACCGGGCTAACCAGCATGAGCACATACTAAACGCCGGAAAAAACGAGATATCAGGCAGGACGGTTTTCCGCCCTGTCTTTTTTTATGCCACGCTGAAGAAGGAGACACAGAGACCGCGGCACACATCTCGCTTGAAATACAATGCGCTTATTGGTATAATAAAAAGGGGAGGTATAAAATGCTTGGTATAGTGGTATTATGCGCCTACCTTATGGCGGGCGTATTGCAGATAAATGCGATAATGGCGGGCACCAACCGTCTGACCCGCGTATGGATAGGGCTTGTGCTGGGTTTTGTGGAAATGATGTGGCTGCCCTGTTTATGGGCGTTCGCATTCAGGTTCACGCTTTCCGCCCAGCTGCTGGCTCTGGGTACGGAAGCTGTGCTCACTGCGGCTATAGTATTGGCGGGAAAGAAGCGCGGAAGACAAACAGACAGTCAGACCGTACGCCCCCCGATGTGGCTGACTGCGCTTTTGATCGTGCCTGTATTTGCACTGTGCGCATATCTGCAATATACGCACACTCTCAGAGAGATAGACGGAGCGCTGTACGTGGGTCAGTCGACTTACGGCGACCTGTGCATGCACCTGGGTTTCGCTACGGGGCTGATCGGGCAGTCGTTCCCGCCGGAGTATACGCTGCTGCCGGGCAACTTGCTGGGTTATCCTTTCCTTGTAGACGCGCTGTCCGCCTCCATGCTCATATTCGGCACTCCCCTGAGCGTGGCGTTCGCGCTGCCCGGCACCCTGATGACTGTTTTGGTATATCTCGGCTTTTTCCTCTTCGCGTTTGAAATTACCCGTTCCAAAGCGGTGAGCGCGCTGGCGCTGATACTGTTTTTGTTCTGCGGCGGGTTTGGATTTTTGGGAACTCTGGACATGGCGGGCGGAACGGGCTTTTCAGCGCTCGATACGGCTCTGAACGGGTATTATAAGGCGCCTGCAAATATGCCCGAGTACAACTTAAGGTGGGTTAACGCCCTGTGCGACCTGCTCATCCCCCAAAGGACGCTTATGGCGGGCTGGCTGGTTCTTATTCCCGCACTGTACATGCTTTACAGGGGAATGAAGACCAAAAGAGTCGGCAGCTTTTTGGGCCTCGGCCTGCTTGCCGGCACTATGCCCATGATACATACCCATTCATTCCTGGGTCTGGGTGTGATGAGCCTGGGGGCCGGTCTGGATGTACTTATAAGGGATAAAGACCGCAGACTCAAAACGCTGCTGTGCTTCGCAGTTTATGGTGTGACTGCGTGCGTGATGGCGCTTCCGCAGCTGCTGGTGTGGACATTCCCGCAGACACTTGAGGGAGGCTCGCTCAGGATACTGTTCAACTGGGTAAATAACGACAACGGCACTCTGATAGACGGGTATTTCTGGTTCTGGATCAAAAATGTGGGTCTGATGTTCGTGCTTATCCCCATTGCCTGCCTAAGCACAAAGAACATGCGCGCGAAGGCGTTGGGGCTTGGAGGGCTGCTGCTGTTCATACTGGCGGAGACCGTCATTTTTCAGCCCAATGTTTATGATAACAACAAACTGTTTTACGTGGTCTACATCGCCCTGCTGCCCATCGGGTCGGCGCTTGTGATGGATATCCACAGGCGGCTTCGCGGCATACGGCCAAGAAGCGTGCTGCTCGCGTTGTTCATAATCGTATCCACTGCTTCAGGGATCATCTCCATAGCGGCCGAATGGAACAGCAATTACCGGGTGTTTTCTTCCCCGCAGGTCAAGGCGGCTGAATTCATCAAGGATAACACAGCTCAGGACAGCGTATTCCTGACGGCTAACAATCACAACAATCCGGTCGCCGTACTGGCGGGCAGGAAAATAGTGTGCGGGAGCGGGCTTTACCTGTATTATCACGGGCTGGATTATCAGCAGGCGGAAGCGGACGAGGTGCTGATGCTTTCGTTCCCGCGAGATTTTAAGGATCTGTACGACAAATATCAGGTGGATTATGTATTTGTTTCAAGCTATGAATATGACCTGCCGGATATATGGAACGTTTTTCTGCCAGACGCGTCTTATGATAGGGAACTGTACTATGCGGATACGGACGCTCTGGAAGAACTGTATCCGATAGTCTACCACGATAAGTACGAGAACGGCTGGGACAGAGAGGAAATAACCATATACGCGGTATCGGAAAGGGCTATCGTAAAATTTGAGTCGGCCAGCGAACAAGACTTGAAATAAAAACGTCAAAGTTGTATAATACAATGTAACATTTTGATGGAGGAAACGGATGAGATCGGCGAAAAAGATCCTCTTCATCAACTTAATACTGCTTATTTGCGTACTGATCTGCTCTTGCGGACCGGAACAGGACACCACCGATCCGCTTGATATCGGCGTTGATATCAATCTTCCTTTTTCTACGGGATCGGTACAGACTATCACGACTCCCAAGACCAGTGTGGTCACCGGCTGGCTGGGGGAGTCTGTTTCTATTACCGAGGGCGACTACACGGAGCTTTCTTTGGGAAGCATGGGCGCGAACGTCAAAAACCTGCAGAAGCGGCTTATCGAGCTGGGATATCTGACCGGCACTGCCAGCGGCAGTTACGATCAGGCTACCGTAGCGGCAGTCAAGCGCTTTGAGCAGATGTACGGGCGTGAGCAGACCGGCGAAGCCAGCCAGCTGATGCAGCACTATCTGTTCAGCGACAGTGTTAAGGCATATACCACGACCAAGCTCAACACACCGACTCCGAAACCTACCACTCAGGGCTTCAGAACGCTTCAAAGAGGGGACAGCGGTTCTGACGTGTACCAGCTACAGCTGCGTTTGACCGAACTGGGTTACATGGGGTCTGTTACGGGCACTTACTTTGACAAGGCTACCGAAGACGCGGTCAAGGATTTTGAGGCTTCTTACAATAAATCCCGCACCGGCATTGCCACCATAGAGCTGCAGAGCTATCTGTTCTCTTCCAACGCAAGGACTGCCCAGCAGATGCGCAGGACTGCCACGCCCACCCCCAAAATCACCGCGACGCCCGGGCCTTACGGCGATTACGAGACTTTGCAGTACGGCGACAGGGGCGAAGCGGTGACCAGGCTGCAGAAGCGCCTTAAAGAACTGGGCTATATGACATCGAAGGCTGACGGGCTGTACGGCGAGAAGACTTATGCCGCCGTCAAGCTGTTTGAAGCCGCGTACGGAAAAAAGCAGACCGGCATAGCGACTGCCGCCCTGCAGTACTATCTGTTCTCGTCAGACGCGCTGCGTTACGGCACCGTTCTTACGCCCACTCCGCGCCCGAATGTAACGGCTACTCCCGTGTATACCACTCTCAGCGTGGGCGACGAAGGAGAACTGGTTTACGAATTGCAGCTCAGGCTCATCCAGTTGGGATATTTGAGCGGCAAGGCTGACGGCATATACGGAAACGATACCAAGACGGCAGTAATGCTGTTTGAGAAAGCGTATTCATACACCCAGACGGGCGTCGCGACGCCGCTTATGCAGAGCCTGCTGTTTTCAGACAACGCGAAAAGCTATTCTCCTGCCGAAATAGAGTACAAGGAGCTCTCGCTGGGCAGCGTCAGCCAGGAAGTCAAGGACCTGCAGACCAGGTTGAAGGAACTTGGATATTACACGGGCAGCGTAAACGGACGTTTCGACGAATCGACTATGGAAGCCGTTATGGCGTTTGAAGCGGCGTACGGCAAAACGCAGACCGGAATAGCCACGAACGGGCTGCAAAAGGTACTGTTCTCTTCCGGCGCGAAACCGAACCAGACCCCGATAAGCCAGTATTCCACGCTGAATATAGGCGACAAGGGGGACGCGGTAAAGCGGCTGCAGCAGCGCCTGAAAGTGCTTAATTACTTAAGCGGGACAGTAGACGGCGTATACGGTGAAGGCACGGCGGACGCGGTCAGGCTGTTTGAAGCGGAATACGGAATGTCGCAGACGGGCATCGCCACGCCGCAGATGCAGGTATACCTTTTCGCGGATAACGCCAGGGCAAACACGTCCGGCAACGTGGCGGTAAGCTATGTAACGCTCCAGAGCGGCGACAAAGGCGAGAACGTCACCAACCTGCAAAAACGGCTGATACAGCTGGGCTACCTGACGGGCAGCGCGAACGGCACTTACGACAGCAGGACCGTAAGCGCGATCAAAGCCTTCCAGAAGCAGATGGGCGAGAGCCAGACGGGAGTTGCCTCGTCTGCCCTGCAAAGGACACTGTTTTCCGCGTCCGCTCAGCAATACTCCGGCGACACGGTCGTGACGGTAAACAAGCAGGCGACGGTCAACGTGGATGGCGCAGGAGTGTTCAGAACCTATACCGACACTGATCCCATGGCGATACTTGACAAGGGCGCCAAGGTCACTGTGCTGCGCACAAGAGGCATATGGGCGGAAGTTCAGAACAGCGCCGGCCAGATTGGCTATATGATGCTGAGTGATCTGACGTACACGCAGCAGTCCCAGCAGACAACTACTGTGATCAACGTGAACCAGCCCGCTGTGATAACCGCCTCCAAGGCCACTGTGTACGCCTCAGCCTCTACAAACTCCAACACACTGGGCACCCTTGGCAGCGGTGCGAGCGTGACATGGCTGCGCACCAGAGGCGAATGGGCGGAGATCAAAAACTCTGCCGGGAATGTGGGATATATCAAGACGTCCCAGCTGACCCTGTCCGGAGGACAGAGCGCCAGCAGCTATGGTTATACTACACTTAAAACCGGCGACACCGGCGAAAAGGTAAAGACACTTCAGGCCAGGCTTAAGCAGCTGGGCTACCATTACGGTGAAGTCAAGGGCAATTACCTCACAAAGACCACAGAGGCGGTCAGACGGTTCCAGGCGCAGATAGGGCTTGATCCAGACGGAATAGCAACGCCTTCTTTGCAGGAGATACTGTTTTCAGCATACGCGCCGGAAGAAAACTCGAGCATTCAAAACAATACTTCGTCGTATACAGTGATGTACGTGGGCCGTAAGGACGGGTCAGTGACCACACTGCAAAAGCGGCTGTATACACTGGGATTCCTGCCCGCTGAAGGCACGACTGCCGGTACATACGATACCAACACGGTCAATGCTGTTAAGCGCGTTCAGCAGAAAATGGGGCTGACTGTAGACGGTATCGCCTCGCCCGAATTGCAGGCATTCATACTTAGCAGTTACGCAAACCAGTTAAAACAATCATAGCTCAAAGCGTAAAAAAGGCCCCGGCGCAGCGCGCCGGGGCCTGTCAGTTTATTAACTGCGAAAGCGGGTTGTGATCGTTTAGATGTCACCTTCGCCCACCGGCGGTTCGGGATTTCGCTCCAGATCGTCCAGGAGCATGTCCAGCGAGTCGCCTGCGTTATCGGAAGGCTCTGCTTCGTTTTCTTCGGAGACCTCTTCAAGCTCTTCTTCCTTCGCCACGGGGGCCACACGGCTGATGCGGCTGTCACCCACCTTCATAAGCCTTACTCCCTGGGTGGCGCGGCCCTGTATGGAAATGGAGGCAACGGGAATGCGGATGATGGTGCCGTCAACGGTTATGAGCATGATGTCCTCATCCTCGCTGACCAGCAGCTGGGCTACCAGATTGCCGGTCTTCTCGTTGAGCTTCATGGCCTTTATACCCTTGCCCGCGCGGGACTGTACCCTGAATTCATCAAGGGACGTGCGCTTTCCGTAGCCGTTCTCGGTGATGGCCAGCACCGTCTTGGTGTCGTCCACTACGCTGAGGTCAGCCACCTCGTCGCCCTCGTCCAGCTTCATGCTCCTTACGCCTGTGGCGGCGCGGCCCATGCTCCTGAGCGCGCTTTCGTCAAAACGGATGGATGCGCCGCTGCGGGAGCACAGCATGAGCTCGCTGTCGCCGCGGGTGAGCCTTACGGCAACAAGGGAGTCGCTGTCCCTGAGATTCACGGCGATGATGCCGGTCTTGCGGATGTTCGCAAAAGCGTTGAGCTCTATACGCTTGATCACGCCAAGGCGCGTCGCCATTATCAGATAATACTCTTCGGTATTCTCCTGGGGCACGGGGAGTATGGCGGTGACTTTCTCGCCGGGTTCGAGGGGGATAAGGTTGATTATGGCGGTGCCGCGGCTGGTCCTGCCCGCTTCGGGTATCTCATAGCAGAACTTCTTGTAGGCGCGCCCGCGGTCGGTAAAGAACATTATGGCGTCATGTGAGGAGGTCACGTAGAGCTGCTCGACAAAGTCTTCTTCCTTTGCTGTGGCACCGATAATGCCCTTGCCGCCGCGCCTCTGGGCGCGGTAGGTGGAAGAAGCCAGACGCTTGACATAGCCGTTGTGGGTTATGGTGACTACCATGTCCTCTTCCTCTATCAGGTCGAGCATGTCGATCTCGCCATCCAGCGCGCTGATCTCGGTCCTGCGCTCGTCTGCGTATTTGCGCTTTATCTCAAGCATCTCGTCTTTGATTATGCCAAACAGCAATGTGTCGTCAGACAGAACACTGTTGTAGTAAGCGATCTGTTTTTCCAGCTCCGCGTACTCCTCCTGGAGCCTTTCGCGTTCCAGGCCGGTCAGGCGCTGCAGGCGCATATCCAAAATAGCCTGGGCCTGTTTGTCATCTATGGTAAGCATGTCCATAAGGCCCTGCTTGGCGGCGGGAGGGTTGGGAGAGGAGCGGATAAGGTCTATGACCTCGTCTATGCGGTCAAGGGCTATCAGCAGGCCTTCCAAAATGTGCGCGCGGGCCTGGGCTTTATTGAGCTCATATTTGGTGCGGCGGGTGATAACGTCCTGCTGGTGGTCGATATAATGCTTTATGATGCTCTTTAAGGAAAGCACCTTGGGTTCGCCGTTTACAAGAGCCAGCATTATGGTACCGAACGTATCCTGCATCTGGGTGTGCTTATAGAGGTAGTTGAGCACCACGTTCGCGCTTACGTCACGCTTTAATTCTATGACTATGCGCATGCCGTTGCGGTCGGATTCGTCCCTGATGTCGCTTATGCCTTCAAGCCGTTTCTCGTGCACCAGCTGGGCGATCTTGCTGACAAGATTCGCCTTGTTGACCATATAGGGGATCTCGGTCACGACGATGCGCTGGCGGTTCTGGGGCATTTCCTCGATCTCATGCTTGGCGCGCACGATGATCCTGCCGCGCCCGGTATGGTACGCGTCATATATCCCGCGTTTGCCAAGGATGATTCCGCCGGTGGGGAAGTCGGGACCCTTTACGAATTCCATAAGGTCGTCCACTTCGCAGTCAGGGTGGTCGATGTAGTAAACGCACGCGTCTATGACCTCGCCCAGATTGTGGGGAGGGATATTCGTGGCCATGCCTACGGCGATGCCGGCGGAACCGTTCACCAGAAGATTGGGGAAGCGGGAAGGCATGACTTCCGGCTGCATGAGGGTCTCGTCGAAGTTGGGATAGAAGTCGACGGTCTCTTTGTCAAGATCGCGCACCATTTCCATCGCCAGCTTGTCCAGCCTGACCTCGGTGTATCGCATGGCGGCGGCGCCGTCGCCGTCCACGGAACCGAAGTTGCCTTGGCCGTCTACCAGCGTGTAGCGGGTATTGAAAGGCTGTGCCAGACGCACCGTTGCGTCGTATACCGCGGTATCGCCGTGGGGATGGTATTTGCCGAGCACGTCGCCTACGATACGCGCGGACTTTCTGTAGGGCTTGTCGGGCGTGTTGCCCAGCTCCATCATGGAGTAAAGGATGCGCCTGTGCACGGGCTTCAGACCGTCCCTCACGTCCGGCAGGGCGCGGGAGACGATGACCGCCATGGCATAGGATATGAATGATTTTTTAAGCTCTTCCTCTACGTCCAGGGGAGTAAGCGAGCCTATATTATACTGATCGTTCATTTATTTGCTCCTTAGGCCGTTATATATCCAGGTCGGCGACAAGGCGGGCGTTCTGCTCGATGAATTCACGCCGAGGCTCCACGTTGTCGCCCATGAGCAGCGTAAACAGCTGGTCGGCGGCGATGGCGTCCTTGAGCGTCACGCGGTACATGCTGCGCACGGCGGGATCCATGGTTGTCTCCCACAGCTGATGAGCGCTCATCTCACCAAGGCCTTTGTAGCGCTGCACGTCAGGCTTGGTGTCCCTGCCGATCTCGTCCAGGTAACGCTGCAGCTGCTCGTCGGAATACACGTATTTTTCGGTCTTGCCCTTGGTTATTTTGTAGAGAGGAGGCTGAGCTATGTACACGTAACCGTTTTCGATAAGCCCGGGGAAGTGACGGAAGAAGAATGTCAGGAGCAGGATCCGGATGTGGCTGCCGTCGACGTCCGCATCGGTCATGCATACTATGCGGTGATAACGCAGTTTGGAAGGATCGAACTCCCGGTCAAAACCGCCGCCGAAAGCGGTTATCATGGCCTTGATCTCTTCATTTGCCAGCATCCTGTCCATGCGGCATTTTTCCACGTTAAGTATCTTGCCGCGCAGGGGAAGGATGGCCTGGAAATGCCTGTCGCGGCCTTCCTTGGCGGAGCCGCCTGCGGAATCACCCTCGACCAGGAATATCTCGCACTTGGCGGGGTCGCGCTCAGAGCAGTCCGCGAGTTTGCCGGGCAGGGATGCGCTTTCCAAAGCGGATTTGCGGCGGGTAAGGTCGCGGGCTTTGCGGGCGGCCTCACGGGCCCTGGCGGCGGAAATGCACTTGTCCAGCACGATCCTGGCGATGGAGGGGTTTTCCTCAAAGACCGTGGACAGCTTATCTGCCACCATGGAATCGACTATGGGGCGGATCTCGCTGTTGCCCAGCTTGCTTTTGGTCTGGCCTTCAAACTGGGGCTCCTCAAGCTTTACGCTCACTACGGCGGCAAGGCCTTCCCTGACGTCGTCGCCGGTCAGGTTCTGATCGGCGTCTTTGAGCAGCTTGTTTTTGCGCCCATAGTCGTTTATAACCCTGGTCAGCGCATTTCTGAAGCCCATAAGATGGGTGCCGCCTTCGGGGGTGTGGATGTTGTTGGCGAAGGAAAGCACGTTTTCGGAATAGCCGTCGTTCCACTGCAGTGCGACTTCCACCGAAGAACCGTTCCTGACGCCTTCCATGTAAATGGGGGAGTCGAACAGGCAGGTCTTATTTGTGTTTAGAAACTCAACGAAGCTCTTTATACCGCCCTCGTAGTGGTATTCCTCATGCCTGTGAGGTTCACACCTTTCGTCTGTAAGGGTGATGCGTATGCCCTTGTTCAGGAAAGCCATTTCACGGAAACGCACATGCAGCGTTTCAAACTCGAAATTCCCGGTCTCAAATATGCCGGGCTCGGGGGTGGCACCGGTCTTGACGTCAGGCCAGAAACGCACTGTGGTGCCCGTGCGGTCGGTCTCGCCGATCACCTTAAGGTCGTACAGTATCTTGCCGCGCTCATATTCCTGGCGGTAGACCTTGCCGTCCTGATATACGGTTACCATAAGGTGGGAAGACAGGGCGTTGACTACGCTTGCGCCCACGCCGTGCAACCCGCCGGAGACCTTGTAGCCGCCGCCGCCGAATTTGCCGCCCGCGTGCAGCATGGTAAGGCACACTTCTACGGCAGGCCTCCCCGCTTTGGGATGGATGCCTACGGGAAAGCCGCGCCCGTCGTCAATGACTTCTACGGAACCGTCTGCGAAAAGGGTGACATTGATGTTTTTGCAATACCCGGCCAGCGCCTCGTCAACAGCGTTGTCGACTATCTCGTAGACCAGATGGTGCAGGCCCCTTTCGTCAGTGGAACCGATATACATACCGGGCCTGCGGCGTACCGCTTCCAGCCCTTCGAGTATCTGGATATTACTCTCGTCGTAATGTGTGTTTTCGGACATTTTTTACCTCGTCAAAATACATGCTCTGATAAAATTCCTACTATAATATTATACCACAAAATGACACTGAATATATTTAAATGATGTTACGTTTTTTAGCTGTTTTGTGTACTTGATTCATAGCCCCGATAATGCTATACTGTTATAAGGAAAGGTGTGTGTTTTATGCGGCTTGACAAGGCGCTTGGCTTGGCAAATCTTTCGAGAAAAGAAGCCAAGGAAGCGGTAAAAAAGGGACGTGTACAGGTCAACGGAAGGCCTGTATGCGACAGCGCCATGGGCGTTTCAGAAGATGACCGCATAACCCTTGACGGCCAGGCGCTGTGCCTGAAAGAACACATCTTTTTGATGATGCACAAGCCTGCAGGATATATCAGTACGACCAGTGACCCAAGGGGCGGACCCACGGTTATGGACCTGCTGCCGGAAGAATTCGCCCGCAGGGGAGCGGCGCCCGTAGGCAGGCTCGACAAGGACGTGACGGGGCTGATCATTTTGACTGACGACGGGAACCTGACGCATTTTCTAATCTCTCCCAAGCGCCAAGTGAGCAAGCTGTATGAGGCGGAATGCGAGGGTGAGCTCACGGACAAGGCGGTAAAAATGTTTGAGGACGGCATCGACCTGGGGGACTTTACCGCAAAACCCGCTACGCTCCGTATACTGTCCGCGTCGCCCGAAGGCAGCCTTTGCCGCGTCACGGTCACGGAAGGTAAATTCCATCAGGTCAAGCGTATGCTGGATAAGGTCGGCTGCCCCGTAGAACAGCTGAAAAGATTGTATATGGGCGGGGTGTGGCTGGATGAAACGCTTGGCCCCGGTGAGTGGAGATATCTGACTAAGCAGGAGGAGGACACGCTGTATAAGGCAGCGGGCATCGAACGGGAATGAGCGAACAATACTTTACTTCTGTGCCCGAGAGCGAAAGCAGGCCGTTTGAGTTCGAAGCCGAGTGCCTGGGACAGAAGCTTCGGTTCGTATGCGACAGCGGCGTGTTTTCCAAGGGCGAGATCGACGAAGGGACGCGCATACTGCTTGGCGCGCTGCCGCCTCTTAAAGGCAGGATACTCGACCTCGGCTGCGGATGGGGGCCCGTGGGCGTCACACTGGGCAGATTGTATCCTTCCGCGGATATAGTGATGAGCGACGTAAACCAAAGAGCTGTTGAGCTGTCAAAGCTGAACATAGCGAAGAACGCGGTAAAAAACGCCGCCGCTTTGGTATCCGACGGATTTGAGAATATAGGGGGAAAGTTCGACTGCATCATCACGAACCCGCCTATCAGAGCCGGAAAACAGGTGATATACCGATTGTTTGACGACGCGATGAAACGCCTGAATCAGAAAGGCAGCCTGTATATCGTTATACGCCGCCAGCAGGGCGCAGAAAGCGCGCTCAAGCATTTGGGGAACGCCCGCGTGATAGAGAAACACAAGGGGTTCTGGGTGATAGAAGCAAAGGGAGAAACGGCAGATGAATAACGAAGCGCTTATAAAACTGATCTCAAATATGGAACAGCTGAACCTTAAACAGCTGATCATAACCGCGCCCATGAGTATAAAATACCTGACCGGGCGGTTCATAAACCCGGGGGAAAGGCTCGTGGCGCTTAAGGTGGATATCGACGGCACCTGCTGCCTGATAGCCAACCGCTTATTTGCCCAGCAGCCCCTGGAAGGCGCCAAGCTGATAGAGTATGACGACACTGATGATGCGGGCAAACTGCTCGCTTCTGTGTGCACCGCTGGAGAAGTGGGCGTGGACAAGGATATGCGGGCCAGGTTCCTGCTGCCTTTGATGGACGCTAAACGCGAAGTAGCGCCGCGCCTGGGCTCTCTCGCCATCGACAGGACGCGTATGGTAAAGACAGACGCCGAGCTTGAACTTATGAGACAAAGTTCAAAAGCCAATGACGCGGCGCTTGAATCGACTATAGGAAAGATAGTAAAAGGCCTTTCGGAAACGGAGCTGGCGGATATATACCGCGCGGAGGGAACGAAACAGCACGCGCAGGGCGAGAGCTTCGATTCGCTTATCTGCTTTGGCGCGAACGCCGCCGAGCCCCATCATGAGACGGGAAGCGACAGGCTTAAGGAAAACCAGACGGTGATACTCGACGTAGGCCTGAAGGTTGGAGGATACTGCTCGGACATGACCCGCACTGTATTCTTCGGCGCACCCGACGACGAGTTCAAAAAAGTGTACGATATCGTAAAACGGGCGAATGAAGCGGGCAGGGCGGCCGTAAAGCCCGGAGTACCGCTCAGTGATGTGGACGCCGCTGCACGGCACGTGATAGAAGAAGCGGGCTACGGCAGGTTCTTTATCCACCGCACCGGCCATTCCATAGGCATAGAGGTGCATGAATATCCGGACGTAAGCGCAGGCAGCTACGAAGTCTGCCAAAAGGGCATGACTTTCTCGGTGGAACCGGGCATTTATCTTCCGGGCAGGTTCGGTGTGAGGATAGAGGATCTGGTGGCGGTGAGCGAGGACGGATGCGAAACGCTGAATTCGCTTGACAGGAGCTTAAAGACGATCTGATATGGATTTCGCGAGACTGAAACGGCTCTTTGGAGACCGGGCATACAACCAGGGGCTTGACCTGTACCTTGCCGGCAAAGTCGGCAGGGTCAGGAGCGCTTCCCTGTTCAGGCGCAGAGCGTCCGTATTCGCCCTGGTAGATGGTGAAGGATGCGAGGTTACCCTGGACGGGGACGACTTGTATTCCGTCGCCTGCCGCGCGTGCGGGGGCTTTTACTGCCCGCATGCCTGCGCGGTACTGATGAAGTACATATCCATAAACGATCCGGCCGCCATAGACGATGCTCTGGATGCGGACGCGGTCAAACTGATAAACGCCTATGACGCTTCCAAAGCTTTGGAAGAAGGGAAAGTGAAACTCACTCCCGTTCTGTCTTTTGCGGGTTCTATGCCCACTGCCGCGTTTAAAATAGGCGAGAATCGCAGCTATCTGATAAAGGGGATGCTGGAGTTTGCCCGGCGCATGCGTGCCGGTGAGACCGTATCCTACGGCGAGGGCTTTGCTTTTACCCACGACATAAGCGCTTTTGACGGCAAAAGCCGTATACTGTGCGAGATGATACTGAATTATGCTGACGGGCTTGAAAACATCATCTCCCGCAAAAACGTTCAGGTCAGGAGCGAATTCGGTGATGTGAGGGACATCCCACTGTCCGCCGCGGACCTGGACAGAGTTTTCGAGCTTTTCCGGGGCAGGCGGCTGCCGTTAAGGGAAGGCGGCAGCGTATCGCTCAGCTGTGACGAGCTCAAGTTTGACCTGGACATAGAAAAAAGCCAGACCGGCTTGAGCGTACGGCTGGGTCGTGCGCTGAAACTGTTCCAATCGAGCGAGTACAGCTACGTGTTTGACCCGGACGCGGGAACGCTCACGCGGCTCGAACGGCAGAAGGCGGCTCCGCTTGCGCATATACTGACCGGCGACTTTTCACAAAGAGGGATCAGGCTGAGCGACAGGCGGGCGGAAGATTTCTGCCAGAAGGTGCTGCCCGCGCTGGCAGGATTTACCAACGAGACCAGCCTAGTGCCCCTGGAGCGCTTTATGCCGGAAGAGCTGAGCGTCAGGTTCCTGCTGGATATGCCGCAGAGGGGGCTGCTCACATGCCAGCCCAATTTCACTTACGGGGAGCGTTTCGTGGATTTCACCGCGCCGCGGGAAGCGTATCCCGATATACGCAGGAATCTCGCGCGGGAAAAAGAGGTCATAAGCGCGCTAGACGGCATATTCGATCCACCCGCGGACAGATACAGCCCGTACAGCATATCTGACGATGACAGGATGTACGAGCTGCTCAAAGATGGCGGCGCAGTACTTGAGCCCTACGGCGAAGTCTTTGTGAGTGACAGGCTCAGGAAAGTGCTGAACCCCAAAGCTCCCAGACCGATAGTAAGGGCGGGCGTAAGGGGAGGTATGCTGGACCTTAACCTGGAATGCGATGAATTTCCCCTGGAAGAACTGGAAAAACTGCTGAAGAGCGTGAGGGAGAAACGCAAATACTACCGTCTTAAAGACGGCGGCTTTATAAGCCTTGAGGACGGCAGGTACAGCACCCTCGCCAATACTTTCGAAAGCCTTGACATAAGCGCCGATACGCTGAAAAACGGCAAGCTCGTGCCGCTGTATAAGGCGCTGTTCCTGGATGAGGCGCTGAAAAAAGAGACCGACGCCCAGCTCAGGAAAGACGAGGAGTACAAACGGCTCGCGCGCGATTTCAGGGCTTATGAGGACGGCGATTTCGATATACCGGATCCGCTTGACGGCGTGCTGAGAGAATACCAGAAGACCGGATATATGTGGCTGCGCACGCTGGACAAGTATTCTTTCGGCGGCATACTCGCGGACGACATGGGGCTTGGAAAGACGCTGCAGGTGCTCGCCTACATACTTTCCTTGAAAAGGGAAGGGAACAGGGGCACTTTCCTCATATGCTGCCCCGCGTCTGTAACTATATCGTTGCTGTCAGAGGCTGACAAATGGACGCCTGAGCTCAAATGCGTGCGCCTGGGAGGCACGCAGGCACAAAGAGACAGCATCATAAGGAACTACAGGGACTACGACATAATAGTGTCATCATACGACCTTATAAGAAACGATATTGAGGCGCATCAGAAAAACATTTACCGTACGGTGGTGCTGGATGAAGCCCAGTATATCAAGAACCGGGAGACCAAGCTGTTCAAGGCGGTCAGGAAACTGAACGCCGTTACCAGGATAGCGTTAAGCGGCACGCCAATAGAAAACCGCCTGAGCGAACTGCACTCCATTTTCGATTTCCTCATGCCCGGATATCTGGGCAGTTACTCCTCGTTCAGGGAGCGTTTTGAAACGCCTATAACAGAGCGTCAGGACGAGGCTAAAAAGCGGGCGCTCTCAAGGCTGGTGTCCCCGTTCGTATTAAGGCGCATGAAAAAAGACGTGCTTAACGAACTGCCGCCCAAGACCGAAACGAACTGCTATATAGAGATGGGGGAAAGGCAGAGGGAACTTTACGCCGCTTACGCGCATCAGACAAGGCAGATAATGGAAAGCGCGGTGCCCAAGGACAAACTGCAGATACTTGCCATGCTTACCAGGCTCAGGCAGATCTGCTGCGATCCTGCCCTGTGCTTCGAGGGATACGAGGACGACTCGTGCAAAAAGGACGAATGCGTAAGGATGGTACAGGAGCTTATACCAAACGGCCACCGGGTGCTGATATTCTCCCAGTTCACCACGATGCTGACAAGGATACAGCGGGCGCTTGAAGAAGCGGGGATCAACTGCTTTACACTGAAGGGCGACACGCCCTTGGACGAGAGAAGCAGCCTGGTCAGCGCCTTCAATTCCGGACGGGGAGACGTGTTCCTGATATCGCTTAAAGCGGGCGGCACCGGGCTCAACCTTACCGGAGCGGACACGGTCATACATTTTGACCCCTGGTGGAACATATCCGCCCAGAATCAGGCTACGGACCGCTGTTACCGGATAGGACAGGAAAAAGCCGTGCAGGTGTACAAGCTGATCGCCTCAGACACGATAGAGGAAAACATAGTCAAACTGCAGTACAAAAAGCTGGAACTGGCCGGAGTGGTGAACGAGAACGCCGACGGCGGAATAATGAACATGAGCAGCGAGGAACTGCTGGAGCTGTTGAAATGACCAGGAAAAAAGCGAAAGGTAATAATATAGTTTTATTAATACTGTTAGGAGCGGCGATACTGCTGGCGGCATTGGTGCCCGCGCTTGTTTCGGGTTACCATACCGTGGGCGGTCAGGTGCTGTTTACGCCCGCGCCGACGGCTGCTCCGGATATCTCAGCTGCGCCTGCGGTGACTCCCGAACCAACGCCGACACCCATACCTGCGCCAACGGAGTATCTGCTTTACAGCAAGAAAAACATAAAAGAGACCATCGAGGCGGTGGCGCTTATACAGGCGAGGCTTAAGCAGCTGGGTTATTACGCGGGTGAAGTGGACGGCATGTACGGAAACAGCACGTTTGAAGCTATAGTGAACTTCCAGCGCATAAACCAGCTTACGATAGACGGCATGGCAGGTGAAACGACGCAGCGAACGCTGTTTGAGGACGAGAATGTGCTGGACGCGGCAGGAAGGGTCTACGTGCCGTTTGTGGAGCCGACCCCCACGCCGGCGCCCACCGCCGCCCCGACCCCGATGGCGCTGAGCATGACGGATTTTTCCATAGGGACCGAAACGGATCCCCGCCTGCATGGCGGCACGAGGTATAAAGACAGTTCCATAAACGCTGAGATAAGCATTCTGGACGAAACGATCACCGCCACAGTGGAAACAGTAGATCCCAGCCAGTTAAGAAGCGCTCTGGCGGGCAGCCTGAGCCGCCCGGCAAGGGCAGAGCTTGATGTGCTGGGCAAGAAAGTGAACGCGGTGCTGGCTTTTGCGGGCACGAGCTACGAAAACGGTGGCATAGAAGCCAGGCAGGGCATGCTCCTGTCAAACAGCCGCTCGGGGAGACCCCTGGTAATAATAGACGAAAACGGGGTCATGAGCGTGTTTGACGCCGCTTACGCCGTCAGGGCGCTGGACAACATGCAGGGGCATATTTACCAGGCTATGAGCGTGGATACGGCGCTGATAATAAACGGAGTGAGCCAGCCCAGGCTCAGCCAAAAAACAGACGGAAGAATAACTGCTCTGGGCCAGACCAGAAAGGGTGTGTATATAATAATCAACGGCTGCGAGAGCCATCAGGTAATGAGTGAGAAGATGGAAAGACTGGGTGCGGACAACGCTGTGATAGTATCAAAAGGCGGACTATACACGGGGTTTGGCTACCTGACCGGGTTCACGTACAAGTCCGAACAGGTGAGCAATATAATATACTTCGCGGCACTCTCATATCCGAGTGATACACAATGAACGGTATGCTTTCGTCCGAGCTGTTTAGTGGGATAGTACTCAAGGACCTGCTCAAGCTGGTACTGCTGTGTGCGTACGCCGCCTGCCTGCTGTTTGGCGTAAAGAAAGGCTCAAAAAGGCAAACAAGGATTGTGATCATACTGTGTGCCGCCTGCGCGGTAATGGGCGCTATGCATACGCTCGCGCGCCTTACCGCACCGGGCGGGGGGCTCAACCGCAGGCTTGATTACCCCTGCGCTGCGCTTTTGGGATTCTGGGCGGGGGCGTATATCGGCGCCGGTCGCAAAACAGAGCGATACGCGAAATTCGCCCGCAGGCGCCTGACTGCGCACCTGCTGTTCGGCGTTTTTTACATACTGCTGTGCGATATACAGGGCAAAACCGGGAACGGCATATTTTCACGTACGGACGAAATGGGGCTGAGCAGGCACATGCCCGCGCTGTCCGCAGGGATAACGCTTGCACTGCTCGTAATCACAATAGAGGTGCTGAAAGCTGTTTTGAGCGAGCGGTTCACGCCCAAACCGGTATGCTGCTTTGGCATGTTTCTGGGTGTGTTCCTGCCTTTTTACGCGCTTGCGGACAGTTTTCAGGCAAGAGTGTTCTGCGTTAGCCTGGATGCGCTCGCAGGGTGGCTGTGCATGGTGTTCCTGCTGCTCGTATACATAAGGATAAAACTTCGGGAGAGCGAATTGCCTTTGCGGCTCAAAGCCGCTGCCGCTCTGCTCAGCCTGGTGCCGGCGGTGATCATGCTGCTCGCCATGGCGATCGGCAATTTCTGGCTTGCCCTGCTTATAGGAGCGCTGTGCCAGGCAGCGGTGATGTCTCCATTATTCCCGTTTTTCAGGCGCCCTGTGCGGGTGAACAACAGATCAAAAAGAAAGTATTCATAAACGAGGTAGAACAGTATGGGAGCGGAAACCAGAGAAGACATCATAAACTTTACGGAAGCGGACAGATACGTGGCTCCCAAAGAGCCGGAGGTGCTCAAAAAGCTGGAATGGTTCAAGGATCAGAAACTGGCTTTCATGGTGCACTGGGGCACTTACAGTCAGTTGGGCATGTGCGAAAGCTGGCCGATCTCCGACGGCGACGCCTATTGGTCCAGGCGTGATTACCAGTGGGAAAAGGACAATGAGAAGTTCAGACAGCAGTACTTCGACATGAACAAGACCTTCAATCCCATAAGGTTCGATCCTGAGGAGTGGGCAGATTTTGCGTCCGAGGCTGGTTTCAGGTACTTTATTTTTACAACTAAGCACCATGACGGCTTCTGCATGTTTGACAGCAAGTATTCTCCCTATAAGATTACTGCTCCCGACTGTCCTTTCCATACCAATCCGAAAGCGAATATAGCAAAAGAGCTGTTCAATGCGTTCCGCGCGAAGGGTATTGCCATAGCGCCGTATTTCTCAAAGCCGGACTGGCATTGCCCCTGGTATTGGGCGGCGGGGCAGGAAAAGCCCATAGCGTATAACAGGAATCCCACTTACGATCCGCGTCAGAAACCCGAATTATGGAACAAGTTCGTGGAGTTTACCCACAATCAGCTAACGGAACTGGCGGAAGAGTACGGGCCGGTGGATATACTGTGGCTTGACGGCGGACAGGTCAGGCCGTCAAACGGACAGGATATAAGGCTTGGGGAACTGGCTGCCAAGCTCAGGAAAAATAACCCGGGCCTGATCTTCGCGGACAGGACTGTGGGCGGAGAGTTTGAAAACTATATCACTCCCGAGCAGACTCTGCCCAAAACGATACTGCCCGTGCCGTGGGAAAGCTGCATCTCCATAGGCAACGGTTTCGCGTATGGATACGACGACGATTACAAGCCGCCCAGAGAGCTGATAAAACTGCTTATCAATGTGGTCACCCGCGGAGGCAACCTGGCGCTCAACCTGGGCGCCCAGCCGGATGGCAGGCTGCCGCGCAACGGCATGAAGGCTGCGCTGGGGCTGGGAAAGTGGCTCAAAGAATACGGAGAGGCCATCTTCGGCACACGGGCAGCCAAATGCGATTATGAGCATGGGGAGTTTGGCTTTACGCGCAAGGCGGACGCGGTCTATGCCCTTAAACCCCTTAAAGAGGGAGAAACGGTACCCGAACGTGTGCTTATACCCTGGAGCGGAAAGGAAAGCAGCGCGTACATGGTTGGCACCGGCATGCCCGCGCGCGCCGAACGTACCGTGGGCGGAGTGCTTGTGGACATACCCGAAAGCGAACGGGCAGACAGCTTCGCCTTAGCGATCAAACTGGTATAGGATACAAATGAAAAGCGGTATGACTGCCGGTCATACCGCTTTTGGTTATAATGACTTGATTATCTTTAATCCAAGCTCGAACGCCAGGAATACGATCTTTGTTTTATCGTCCAGCCTCGAATCCCCCGAGATGCTTCTGGGTTCCCATGTGGAATGGTCCAGATTGTCCCCGGCGTAAAAGAACTGGAAAAACTCCGTGCCCCGGAAATCGCATACGGCCTGCATGCCCGCGCATTCCATCTCCACGCATATCGCGCCTTGGGCTTTCCTGCGGTTGACCTTTTCGCGGGTCTCCCTGTAGCAGGCATCGGTCGTCCAAGTTGCGCCTTCCACAAAGGGATAACCGCATTCTTTCAGTACATCCTTGAATTCCTGCCTGTACTTTTTATCCACGATTATGGTATCACCGGGTTCAGCGTAGTGGTAGCTCGTGCCTTCGTCGCGGATCGCGTATGTGGGTATTATGATGCCGCAGTCTTCTATGGACTTATCCAGCACCCCGCAATTCCCGAGCAGTATAAGGCGCTTGCTCCCCATGGCCATGAGGTCCTCGTACTGGCCTACGCACAGAGGCTCGCCTACGTAAGACTGGAAAAAAGCAAAGCGGCTTCCCTTGTATTCCACCTCGTATACGGGATTATGGGCCACCGCGGACCGTATCTCGGCTATCTGCCTGGGCTGGAACTGTGATAAAACACTTTGAAACAGCTTTTTTGAAAAACACGATATGGTGACTTCGGGGAAATCATCGACCGCGGGTGCATACATGCCCGGATCGATCACGGCGGTTTTATTTGGGTCAAACTCTTCCAGCAGCATGGTCTTATCCTCTTATATACAATATATAAACTTATCTGAGCCCTGCGAGGTATCGTTTGTGCTCCTCGCTTACTCTGTAACTCTCAAGCGCCTTTTGTATGGCCTTTCGGCGCGTCCATTCGTCAAGGCTGCGGTTTTCCATGTATATGACACTTTCTTCATACCTTTTCGCCAACGCCGTCGCGAAAAACCAGGCCACCATCATTTTAAGATAATAGTCTTCCGATTTGTTTGAGACAGCGAGCTCGAGATACTCTTTTTTGAAATCCTCGCCCAGGAATTCGTTCATCAGCATGCGTAAGCCGAAGCGGGCGGTGTAGACATGGGGGGAAGCAATCCACTTTTTTATATGCGGCAGCAGTTTGTCGTGGTTTTTCCTGAATGAAGCCGGAGTGGACTGGTCGGATACCGGCCAGCAGTCTACGTACGGCAGGAACGCGTCCACAGCCCGCACGCAATCGTCAAAATCCTTTATCATGGATATCACGAAAAAATGGACCAGGTTTTCCTCGTAATACCTGTGCGGGAGCTCACTTAGGAAGCTGTTACGGGCTCCGCTCGCAAATACTTCCCTGGCGATACGCCTCATATCGGGCGTCCTTACGCCGATTATGGATTCAGCGGGGATATTCGGCACGAGCTTAGCCTGAAACTGCCTGTAATCCTCATCCTGCGCGGAAAGCAGCTTTTCATATACGGTCATGAAATCACCTCACATAGCAACGGAGCCGCATCTGATATTAGAGCAATTATACTAAAAGGCGGCGGAATAATCAAGCGACAAAAAGCCGCAGGGGGTGCCCTGCGGCTTTGGAAAAGGTGTTACATTGACAGGATCGTGTATATGGCGTGTGTCGCCTGGGCGGTAAGAGACGGGGAAGCGAGGTCGAGCCTGCCGTCTGTCATCTCCACAAGACCCAGAGAGCAGTTTACAGCGCAATAGCCTTTCATTTCATCCGCTACAGTGTCCCAATCGGCGGCATCCAAGGCAAATATGCCTGTGAGCTGAGCGACGTTTTTGTATCCTGCCAGAATTGTCATTATCCTTATGAGCGTTCCGCGCGTGATAATATCGTCACATTCAAGAGCGATGCCGGACAGGTCTTTAAAGGAAGACTCGAGCTGATTGTCATCCAGAGGCACGTCGTTTTCATACCCGGCGGCCTGCAGGACTAATCGCATAAGCTGCCGTCCGGAAAGGGTATCATCCCGGGTAAATCCGTTGCCCGGAAGGCCGATACCGTACTTTCCCAGCAGTGTCACCTCGTCGGCATAAAGCATGTTCCCAATCGATACGTACTCGTACACCTGCCTTCCGGAGGAAGCATAAGTGTATCCTTCGCCGGTTTCCGCGTCCACGGCGTAGGGGAGACCGTTTTCGGTAAAGCAGTAACACAGCGCGAGCGTTCGTTTTGACGTGACCGCCTCTTCACGCGTGGGGATGGTACGGTACATAAGCTGCACGCTGTTCTCGCCCAGGTAAGCGCTGCGGGCTTCCTCCAGAGTGATGATCTTGTCGGGCGCGACTTCGAAAAACTCCTGACCGTCGTTCCAGTTGAGGGAAAAGCCCGTCACATACCCGTTTTTATCGAGGGTGACGGATATGGAATTCGCCTTGAACTGGAATCCATTGTAGGCGCGGCAGTAAGTGAAAGAAGCGCTTGCCGTTTCACCGTCGGATGATTCCATGACTGAAGAGGTCGGCCCAGCCAGCTCGTCCGGATACTCGCCGTAGTACTTTTCAAGAAAAGCCATTGCTTTAGGTTCGTAACCGCTCGCGTCGGCGTTCGCGGCAGCGTGAAGAGGATAGTCCATGTTCCCGTAAGTATACAGGTTTACGACACGACCAGTGAGCGCATCTAAAGTGAAATTCTTTGAGGTATACTCATCATCGCCGTTCGCTTTCCGGTATTCCAAATAGACCATGGGAGATTTGTCCCTGAGGAAGTAGTTCGCGGACAGCAGTTTATATTCGCCGTCGATGCCAAACTCAGGTATTTCTTTTATCAGCATGTCCAGTTCGTTTTCTGTTTTTACTCCTTCGTAAAGGGCGATGCCGGTCTTTTCGGTTTCGCTCAGCTGCACCTTGCGGCTGGCACCGGAACCCTCATCCATGGCCATCTCGGCTTCTGCCACGTCGTCTTCAGCGCTGGACGCGGCGTAGCCCAAATCGTCAAAGCTGATGAGTTCGCCCGTACGCGCGTCAACGGCGATGATGTTCCGGTTTTTGAGCACGTAGACCAGCTTGGCCATCTCGTCCGCTTTGATGATAGAATAGACAGCTTCCATATCGTACGCGTCCAGCAGAGTCTTCTCGGCCTCGCCTATGGGCGCCAAAGCAGAGATGTCAAAGCCTTCTTTGGGATAGACAAGATCGCTGTATGCGTCGGTACGGTAAAAGCTTGTGACCTTGCCGGTCTGGCTGTCGATCTCAATGCGGAAGAAAACGTCTGTAAGTACGCCGTCGAACGTTAGGTAACCGGTCATTGTGGTCTCGGAGTAATACCCCCTGTACAGGCCGGGCAGGAAGCTGTCCAGCCGGTAATCCCAGCCGTTTTTCGCTATGACCAGGTCGGCGAAATCACGCGCGATCGTTTCAAGCTCTTCCACCGAGAATTTGGGAAGGCGAGCGTTAAGAAGATTGGCCGTGCGGTCCGCCATTTCGTTGTAGACGTAGCTGCTGTAGTTGAGTATCGTGCCGTCGGGCATTGCCATCACGTTCAAGAAGCAGTTCTCGCCCTGCCAGGTGAGATACCACCGCCCGTCGGAAAGGTTGCCGGTGAAATCGGTGTAGTCGTCGGGAATGTCCAGCACTGTCTTTACGTTGAGGGTTATGCGGGACATGGCGTCGGTGAGCGTTTCCTCCGCCGCCGCGCCGACGCAGCCGAGCGTCAGCGCCAGTATCACAAAAAGAGATATTATCCTTCTCATAATGTGCTCCTTTTACGGTATGTACGCAATTTAGACGGCAAAAGATCGCCGTTGTTCCATTTGAAGATTGAAAAAGCGGCGCGCAGGTGATAAAATAGTGCAAATGATATAAGGCGGTGGCAAAATGTCTGACAGAGATTTGACTAGACTGCGTACTGTAAAGATAACACCCGACTATACACGGCAGGCGGCGGGCAGCTGCCTTATAGAGTGCGGAGGGACCCGCGTGATATGCACCGCGTCCGTAAACGAAGGCGTTCCGCTCTTCAGAAAGGGCACAGGCAGCGGCTGGCTGACTGCGGAATACGCGATGCTGCCCGCGTCCACATCAAAACGTAAGGAACGCGACGGCATTAAAAAGGACGGGCGAGGGGTAGAGATACAGCGCCTGATAGGCAGAAGCTTAAGGCAGGCGGTAGACCTGTCAAGACTTGGCGAACGCACTGTATACATCGACTGTGACGTGCTGGAAGCCGACGGCGGCACCCGCACCGCGTCCATCACCGGAGGGTTCGTGGCGCTTACACTGGCCGTGAACAGGCTGCTGGAAAAAGGCATTATAAAAGACTCACCTGTGGTGCGGCAGATAGCCGCGGTGAGCGTAGGCGTAGTGGACAGGCAGCCGGTGCTGGACCTGGAGTATGAAAACGATTCCCGCGCGGACGTGGACATGAACGTGGTGATGAGCCGTGACAGCAAAGGCAACATGGAGTTCGTCGAAGTACAGGGTACGGGCGAAGGCCACACTTTCAGCAGAAAGCAGCTGGACACGCTGCTTAAGCTGGCGGAAGGCGGCATAAAACAGCTTATGAAAAAACAGCTTGCCGCACTGGGCGACAGGAAGGACACGATCGGCAGAAAACCGAGGCTTTACGTGGCGACCCATAATTTCGGCAAGCTCAAGGAGATACGCGATCTGTTGGGCGAAAGGTTCGACATATATTCCGAGGCGGAAGCCGGCGAGTACGAGGAACCTGAAGAAACAGGTGAGTCTTTCGCTGAAAATGCCATGATAAAGGCAAAGGCGCTGTTTGACAAAACCGGATGCTCCACTCTTGCGGACGACTCAGGTCTTGTGGTGGACGCGCTTGGAGGACGCCCCGGCGTGAAATCCGCACGGTACGCCGGTGTGCAGGGCGACAGCGACGCCAACAACGCGAAACTGCTGGAGGAATTAAAAGACACGCCCGAGCCCAGGACCGCCAGGTTCGTGTGCAGTATGTGCCTGCTGCGGCCAGGACACGCACCGCTGCAGTGCGAGGGGACGTGCGAAGGCGAGATCGGGTTCGAAAAGCTGGGAGAAGGCGGTTTCGGATATGATCCGTTGTTCATATCTCCCGAGCTGGATGGTCTGAGCTTTGCCCAGGCGGGTCTGGAAATGAAACAAAAGGTGTCCCACAGAGCGAAAGCGCTCAAGCGCCTTTGCGATATACTGGACGCGGAATAAAACAAGAAGGGGCTGCAGGGCAGCCTCTTTTGTTATATGATTATGGATCGAAACTATCAGTTAAACGGAGTTTGGGTCTTGCCCGCTGTGTCCTGATCAGGCTCGGGGATGGGGCAGGTAAAACTGTATTCGCCGCTTTCAAGCGTTGCAGCCTCCTTGCCCGGCAGCAACAGCTCTGCGGTGCAGCCGAAAGGCACGGCGCAGGAGTATGTCAGCGTTTTATCAGAATTAATCGTCCATTCCGCCCGCCATTCGCCGGAAGCGGAGATATATCTGGCCTTTACACTGCCCAGCGCCTCGTTTATGTGGGGTTCAAGCTTTGCTTTTGTGAAGCCGGGCGCGAGGGGAGCTATGCCTGCCACATCCTGATACAGCCAGTGCACTATGGAGCCGTATGAGTAGTGGTTAAGGCTGTTCATGCCGGTGTCGGAAATCGATCCGTCGGGCAATACCGAATTCCAGCGTTCCCAGATGGTCGTAGCGCCCATTTTTACCGCGTACAGCCAGCCCGGGTATTCCTCGTTGAGCAGCAGCTTGAACGCCTTGTCAGCGTATCCGGCTTTGGTGAGTTCTTCGCACAGCAGCGGAGTGCCGACAAATCCGGTCTCGAGCATATCCTCGTTGGAAGTGAGTTTGTCAGCCAGATCTTTCTGTATACGGGCACTGTCTGTGGACAGACCGTGCCGGAGCGAAAGCAGGTACGCGGTCTGCGTGGGAACGGCACATCGGCCAGTGGGAGTGAAGTATTCCCTGCGTATATCCTGAAGGATGCTGTCGGCAAGCTTCAGATACCTGTCGTGCGCTTCGGGGTCACCTATGACCTGCGCGGCTTTGGAAGTAAGCAGCGCGCTGTAACGGAAGTACGCAAGCGCTATGAACGCCCTGTCCGTGGCACCTACGAAACCTTTCGCGGCTTTGGGGCAGTCCAGCGCAAGCCAGTCGCCGAAATGGAAGTGCTTGCGCCAGCCATGGTCTTTTTTCTCAAGCCCGTCAAGGAAATCGACCCATCCGCACATGCTTTTGAATTGGTTTTCCAGTATTGTCTTGTCACCGGTATACTCGTATACGGTCCAGGGAATGATGCACGCCGCGTCGCCCCAGGCAGTGGAACAGCCTTTATTAAGGTCAAATGAAGGCACGACCACGGGCACTTCGCCGCCTGTAAGCTTCTGCTCTTCGTACAGGTCGTGCAAGTATTTTGCGTAGAAAGCGGCGCAGTCCCTCTGATAGCAGGCGGTAGGAGCGAACACCTGGGCGTCGCCTGTCCAGCCCAGACGCTCGTCACGCTGCGGGCAGTCGGTGGGCACGTCAAGGAAATTGCCAAGCTGGCCCCATTCCGCGTTGTGGATAAGCTGGTTGACCAGCCCGTTTCCCGTGGAGAGCCACCCGGTCCTCGGGATCTCGGAATACATCACCAGCGCGGTAAAGTCTTCAGGCTTAAGTGAAGCTATTCCCTCGACTTTAACGAATCTGAAACCGTAGAACGTGAACTTGGGCTCAATCACGTGCTCCTCGCCGTCGGAAGTATATATATACTCGGCTTTTGCACTGCGCAGGTTGTCCCTGTAGAAATTTCCGTTTTGCAGTATCTCGCCGAACTGCAGGCGTATCTTGTTCCCGCGCGGTTCCTTCACGCGCAGACGGAAGACGCCTGTCATGTTCTGGCGGGTATCCAGCACTGTCTCGCCTGCGGGAGTTATAATCAGGTCGGGCGTTATCTCCTGCCTGACCCTGACGGGAGTGGACAGCCTTGCTGACAGTACACCCTTTGGAGGCTCTGTCAGGCGGGCAGGCACGATGTCCAACGGGGGGAGGGTATCGTCCACATGCTCGCCGTCGTAAATGCCGGAGAAGCAGATATTGCTCCTGCTGACCTGCCATGTTTCGTCAGTGCCAATGGTTTCCTCCGAGCCGTCATCATAGGTAAGTATGAGGTCGCACAGCAGTTTCCAGCTGCTGCCGTAGAAGGGCGGCTTTGATGTATCTCCGCCAAAGCGGCTTTTGTACCAGCCGTTTCCAAGCAGCACACTGAGCGTCGCCGCGCCTCGTGTCATTTTGGTAACGTCGAAAGTCTGATACTGTACCCAGGCGTTGTAGTTGTTGCAGTATGGCGTCATGCGCTCGTCGCCTACGCGTTGGCCGTTTATAAAAGCTTCATACGTGCCAAGCCCGCAGATATACAGGCGGGCGGTTTTTACGGTTTTTTGTTGGATAAAAGACTTGGAGAAGTACGGCAGGCGCGGCTCGCTGTCATCGCAGCCTATCCACTTTCCGGTCCAGGCTTCATCCATGCGCCCGGTCTCAAAATAGCTTTCGTCGCTTTTTGCTTCCTCGCCCGCGTCGGTTTTGACGCTTACGGACCAGGTGTAGCGGGTGCGGGGGTATAGCTGTATGTCGGGACAGGCGCACAGGTTATCAAGCTGGGCCCAGCCGGAATCAAATATGGTGTTTGCGCTTTGAAGGATCTTGAGCCGTGAGGATATAGGCTGTCTGCCTTTGGACTCGCACACGTTCCATGAGAATACCGGTTTGCCCAGGTCATAACCCATGGGATCGGTCAAATGATTTACCTTGCAGTTCGTTATCCGCATTATGCCCGCCTCCATATCATTGTACGATAAGTATTATACCATATATCAGGCAGGGTTGTGAATATACACATAAAAATACACCGCTGCGCGTTCAGGCGTCAGCGGCGGAAGTTCGTGGTTTTTCAGTCTTCGAATATTTCAGCATCGGGCTGTGAAAAAGCGGAGATGTCCAGGTCAAAGATGTTCAGGATCTCCGTGCCGCCTTCCAGATTCTCGTAAATGTATATAAGCACGTAGTAGGGCTCGGCGCCGGGATACACTACGGTAGCCTGGGCGAGGAAGCAGTGATTGCGGCCGGCAACTATCTGGCTGCCCAGATAAGCGACGGGCTTATAGTCGACGCCCATCAGATCGGCAAGAGCCTTTTCAAACAGAGCATTTTGTTCTTCGGTGATCTCGGGATCAGCGGAAGGAGTCCAGCCTCCGACGGTGCCGATACCCTCGGCGAAAGCAAAGGAGAAAGCAAAGGTGAGTACGAGCATAATGGCAAGTATCTTTTTCATGATTCAATCCTCCTAAACATTTATTAGTTTCGCAACTTTCGTTGCATATAATTATACGAGGCAGACGGCTGAAATGTTCGTTTTGAAATATTAATTATGGGTAAATTAATTCGATCCCCAAAAGCTTTCTCAGCCGACGACCCCAGAAGAAATCAGTCATGGCGCAGTAGTCTTCGACCGAAACGCTCTGCCCCGTGCTCATGACCGAATACACCATCTTGGCTTCCTTGACACGGCAAGGCACGTCTTTCAGCCCGCAGGTCTGATAAAAACGGTGCCTATTGATCCTTTGCTGATAATTATCGGCAGTCGGATCAAGGGGTTCGATTGCCAGAAAAAACTGTTTCCCGTCGTATCTTGATATCAGTTGTTTTATTGTCTCAGTGCCTATACCGAGCCCGCGGCAGCGTTCCTGTACCGCAAAGAAAAACAGATAGGCAAGGCGATCGCTTGTCATAACGTAGGCGAATCCGGCATTCTTGCCGTCATGCTCAAGCGTCAACAGCTCGGCTCTGCCTTTCCTGGCCCTTCTTACGAGCATGGACCAGGGGAAACGCTCGTTCAGCGGGAAGGCGGAACGATAAAGCTTTTTATGCTCAGTTATCTCGGCATTATCCGCATTGATCAGACGAAGCATATCAGTCTCTCTCGATTATGTTGACCACATCGCCCGCGAGATATACGCTGCCGGCGCATATGACGAGCCCGTCTTCTCCGGCAAGCGTCCGGGCTTCGGTAAGGGCGGCTTGGACATCGCCGCAGGCGCGGCAAGGCTTTTTAAAGCGTTTGCTCAGTTCGGCAGCGGGCATCGCGCGGGGCCAGGAGACATTTGTGGCGACCGCTTCATCGACGATGCTTTCGAATATAGAGGCGCAGACGTCGACCTGTTTGTCCTTCATCATGCCGATAAGGCCGACGCGCCTTTTACCTGAAAAGAACTGTTCCACATATTCTTTAAGTGCAGTCATGCCCTGGGGGTTGTGGGCGCAGTCTATGAGCACGTTATCTCTTAGATCGAGCCGTCCGGCCCAGCGGGTGGCGGACACGCCGTATATGGCTTTGTCAATGTCGATACCCAGCAGGTCGAGCCCGCTTAGGGCGAGCGCGGCGTTGTACGCCTGGTATGCGCCGGCCATGCTGATGCGAACGGTCCTGCTTCCGCTTACGGGCAGACTGAGCGAGAAAGCGCAGCCGTGAGCGGTCTGGTCAATCAAGCAAGGCTCATCGCAAACATACAAAGGAGCTCCGACCCTGCCTGCCCGGGCGGAAAACACGCCGAGTATGTTCGGTGCCTGGGGCATAGCCACGCAAGGTACGCCTTTGCGCATTATGCCTGCTTTCTCAAATGCGATCTCTTCAACCGTATTTCCCAGTACGGACATATGGTCAAGCCCTATGGCGGCTATAAGGCTTAAGGAAGTGTTGAGCGCGTTTGTCGCGTCAAGCCTGCCGCCCAAACCGACTTCCATGACGGCGTAGTCGGTGCTATTGTCGGCGTAATACAGGCACGCGAGCGCGGTGAGCAGTTCGAACGTGGTGGGGTAGACGCCCTTGCCCGTAAGTTTCACGCATGCGCCGTAAAGGCGGTTAGAATACCTGATGAGATCCTCGTCGCTGATGGGCTGACCATTAAGCATTATCCTTTCGTTGAACCTGCGCAGATAGGGGGATGTAAACAGCCCCACGCTGTGACCGCAGGCGGATAACCCTCCCGCGAGAAACGCGCTGACTGAACCTTTGCCGTTCGTTCCCGCCACGTGCAGCACTTTGCCCATGTGTTTTTGGGGAGAACCCAGTTTACGCAATAAGGCGCGGATGTTTTCCAATCCGCGCTTCTCACCTTTCCAGCGTTCGCCGTTTATCCAGTTTTCGGCCTCTGTGGCAGTTTTGAATCTGTTTTCTGTCATAGCTTAAGCGCTGAAAGACCCACTTTTCTGCGTACTTTCAGCATGGTGCGGTATGCGATGGCCTGGGCACGCTCACGCCCGGAGACCATGACGCTTTCAAGATACGCCTTGTCCTTGCTTATACGCTCGTATTCCTTCTGAATGGGTTCCAGGGTGGCGATCACGCAGTCGGCCACAGCGTCCTTGAACTGGCCGTAGCCTTTTCCGTCGAACTCATTCTCGATCTGCTCCATGCTCTTGCCGCTCAGGGCGCTCAGGATGCTCATAAGGTTGGCGACGCCGGGACGGGTCTCGGGCTCGAACCTGACCGAGGCTTCGCAGTCGGTCACGGCGCGGCGGAGCTTTCTGCGGATCACGTCAGGCGGGTCGATGATCGCGATATAACACTCTTCGGGGTCGGATTTGCTCATCTTGCGGGTGGGATCCTGAAGGCTCATGATCCTCGCGCCTACCTTGGGGAAGTAGCCTTCCGGCACCGTGAATACGTCGCCATACACTGCGTTGAACCTGATGGCGATATCCCTGGCCAGTTCAAGATGCTGCTTCTGGTCCGAACCGATGGGCACCAGGTCGGTAAGGTACAAAAGGATGTCCGCGGCCATGAGTACGGGATAGGTGAACAGGCCCGCGTTTATGTTGTCCGCGTGCTTGGCACTTTTATCCTTGAACTGGGTCATGCGGCTCAATTCGCCCATATAAGTGTAGCAATTGAGTATCCACGACAGTTCGGCGTGCTGGGGGACCTGGCTTTGAAAGTATATTATGTTCTTCTCCGGGTCGAGCCCGCAGGCGAGGAAAATGCTCATGGTCCTGAGGCACGCCTTACGCAGTTCGGCGGGATCCTGCCGTACGGTAATGGCGTGCATGTCCACTATGGAGTACAGGCAGTCATACTCGCCCTGCAATAGGCTGAAATTCCTTAACGCGCCTATGTAATTGCCGAGCGTCAGATTGCCGGTGGGCTGTATGCCGGAAAATATGCGTTTTTTTGCAGTCTGCTGTTCCATTGCGATCAAACAATCTCCTGATGATTTTGAAATATTATACTATCTTATCAGGCTTTTTTCAAGGGCTTTTCGTCCCAACTGTTCCTGACCATAAAATAATATACGGACAGTACGGTAGAGCAGACCACCCAGCCCAGCGGGTATGCCAGGGCGATCACGAGGCGGCTTGTCGGGAAAAGTCTGGTAAACGTGAACAAATATATCTGCCTGAAAACCACAAAGCCCATCAGCATTATAACGGTAGGGGCTGTGGCGCGGCCGATGCCCCTTAAAGCACCGGCGTAGATCTGGTTAAAACAGATGGTCACGTAGAACGGAGAGATCACAAGCACGAAAAACCGTCCGTAATCCATAACGCCGGTGTCCTGAGCTTTTATGAAAATGCCAAGCAGCGGTTTGTTGAGCAGCATAAGCAGAGCGGCGAGGAAGGCGGTCACACCAAGGCTGAGCATCAGGGCCTTGTTGACGCCTTCGCGTGCTCTGTCCTTCAACTGCGCGCCCCAGCACTGTCCGACGAACGTGGTGGAAGCCATGGCGATCGCCTGCACAGGCACCGCGAGGAACGCGTCCAGGCGGTTATACGCCGTCCAGCCCGCCATGCCGTCTGCCATAAGCGAGTTTATGTATGCCTGTACGAACACGTTTGAAAAAGAAGTGAGCGCTGACTGGATGCTCGTGGGAAGGCCCAGAGCGAGGATCCTCGAGAACACATCTTTGTGTATCCTGAGCCTGGTAATGCGCAGGCGGTAAGCCCGGTCTGAACGGATAAGTACGAACAGCACCATGCCCGCGCTGATCGCCTCAGAAATGATCGTGGCGTAGGCGACACCGTCCACTTTCAGTCCGAATACCAGCACGAAAAGCAGATCAAGGCCGGTATTGATGACCGCGGACACGATAAGGAACGCGACAGGGCGGGTGGAATCTCCGACTGCGCGGAGTATGCCGGTACCCATGTTGTATACGAGCAGGCCGCTTACGCCCCAGAAGTAGATCGTGAGGTAAAGAAGCGCGTCGTCCTGGACTGTCGGGTCTGTATTGGTTATCTCCAGCAGGGGCTTGGCGAATATCAGACCCAAAGAAGTGCCCAATACGCACAGCATCAGCGTTACCGTCATGGTGGTATGCACCGCGCGGGACAGACGCTCGTCGTCACGGGCTCCGAACGCCTGTGAGATCACCACGCTGGCACCTGTGGAAAGGCCCGCGAAAGTGCCGACCACCGTGTTTATTATGCTGGAATTGCAGCCTATGGCGGCCAACGCTTCCTTGCTTACAAACTTGCCCACTACCCAGGCATCCACAGTGGCATACAGCTGCTGGAACAACAGCCCCAACAGCATTGGGACCGAGAACTTCAGCAGCTGAGCCCAGATGTTGCCCCGGGTCATGTCGGTATCGGTACGTACCCGCATAATGCACTTCCTGGTAAGGTATTGATTCGATTATAGACCGGCATATGGATTTTTCAAGGGCGTGTATGTTAAGCTTGCACTTGCAATTATACATATATAGTGTTATACTCAATAATATATTATCAATGGGGAAGTATTGATGAGTTTATTTTCCAAGCTATTCAGGCGCAACAAAAATGTCATAGAACTTTCGGAAGAGGAGCTTTCGGAGCCCATATCCGAGACAGAGCCGCAAACCGAAGAGCAGCCCGTATCTCACGAGACGATCCGGTTGGATGGCGCGGTATATTTCCGCGCCGATACGGCGGACGATGCGAGGATGATGGCGCGCTATGCCTTACGAAGCACCGCCGGAAGCTTTTCCGAAACGGAAGACAGTTTTGATATACGCTTTAACGAGCATATAAGCGCAAAGGCTCTGATCAAGCAGTTTTTCGGCGACGCGGAGATGGGCGACAAACTTGAAGAGACAGAGAGACAGGCACTTTCAGGATTCAACGCCGTTTTGTCACTGACCATATCGGGCTATGATACCGAGCAATTCAGGTCGGAAGCCGACAAAACTGTGCGGGATATGAACGAGGAACTTTTTGGCCTTGCGGTGTTGGACGGTAAGAGCCTTGGGCTGGTAAATGACCGCGAGCCCGAAGCTGAGGGACCCAAAGCAGAAGCAGAGGAGCTGCCCGTGCTGCCGGATAACAGCAGGGGCAGGAGCGTAACTTTGCTGTGGGCGCACGGGATAAAAGAGACAGTGAGCGCTCAGGAGGATATCCTTGGGGAAGGAAATTATCCAAGGAACGACACTGATGTGGTCAAAAGGATCGCCGGCCTGCTCTACACGGCCATGACGGCGCTATCCGCGCCTGTGCCAGGTCAAACTCTGCCGGTGGGCAGATATTCTAAGCTGCTTTCCAAACTGAGCGATAAATATGCGGTCAGGGAATCCCTGTCCGCAAAAGAAGCGGAATATGTGAAACAGCCCAGCGCGGCGGGCAAGGCGGCTATGAGCCTTAAAAGTGAGGCTGCGGCGCTGCTTTTGTGGTACCTGGGCTTATGGGAACTGCCCTGGGCGGACACATCCAGCGATGCTGCCGAGCTTACAGGAATGCTAAGCCCGGCAGGCGTCGAGGAAACGCTGTCAAAGACGCGCCCCAGAGGCAGGGGAGAGATCGAAGACATGTACGACCTGACCGTATGCCAACACTGGCTTACCGTAAGGATGGGTCTGAATGAATTAAGCAGCATCCCGCTTGACCCTGATATAGTCTACGCGCGCCACTACGCGCTGAACTGGCTGATGCGGGTGGGCGGAAAAAAGAAGTGGGACAGCGTTACGCCCACGACCTGACAGGAGTTATGCGCTTTTACAAAGACGACCTAAGCGACGGTGAGATCTGCCTGAAGCTGGTGCGTACCAGCGAAGGGCAGCCTGAAAGGAAATACCTGCCTGCGTACTGCTTCAACATTCTGAGGGCGGACGGGACGTATCTTGGCTATTGCGATTTCAGGGTCGGCCACAACGAGAACACGTATTTCGGCGGCAATATAGGCTATACCGTGGAAGCGGAGCACAGAGGCCATCACTACGCGGCGAAAGCGGTCAGATTGATCTTGTCGTTAGCGAAGAAGCACGGGATGGACCATATACTGATCACCTGCGACCCGGACAATCTGGCGTCTATGAAAACATGCGAGCGAGCTGGAGGGAAACTGCTGGAGACTGCCGCCATACCGGAAAGCAGCGATATGTACCAAAGGGGCAGAAGGAATGTGAACGTATACCGTTTTGATATTTAATGATATAAACACACCGGGCACCCGAATGTGGATGCCCGGTATTTATTATACTTATTACTGAATAATCTATTCTTCGTCGGAGGGGAGCAGCTTGTCGCGGAAGCGTTCAATGGAATAGAGCGCGCCGTCCGCCTGCTTTTGCAGGTTCTGGAAGGAACCCTCCACCTGAGTCTGCAGTTTGTCAAGCAGCAGCAGGCTGTCTTCCACTGCCTGGCGGCGCATCTCGTTGGCTTCCTTGCGGGCCTTCACGCGCATCTCGTTGGCTTCCTTGTGGGCAAGGCGGGTGACTTCGTCCTGGCTGATAAGCTTTTTGGCCTGCGCTTTGGCTTTGGCGATGATGGAGTTGGCCTCTTCCTGTGCCGCGGCGATGATCTCTTCTTTCCTGGCCTTGGCTTCGGCGTCGATCTTGCGGGCAGCCTTTTCGGCGTCGCTCTTGAGCTTGGATGCTTTGTTGAGCGCCAGCTGGACCTTATTGTCGGCTATCTGTTCGGCATTTGACAGAATACGGTTCTTCTGCCTGTTGGTATGATAGGAGTATTCGATGCTGGTGGGGATGTTCTGCTTGATGTTGTCGATTATCTTCATGCACGCCTCAGCGTCTACCCTGGGCTTGGAAATGAACGAACCGCCCTCGGGATTGGCGATAAGATCGGTAAGATAATCCAGCAGAGTCATGATGTAAGCGCTTTCATCAGGCTCCACTACGTCTTCGCCTTCGTTCTGAGCGCCGTCCTCGGTGCCGTAATTCTGGTCGGCAGCGTCCTCGTCATCGTAGGCTTCCTGATCTTCTTCTTCGTACTCCTCGTCTTCCGGCTGCTCCTGGGCGTCGTCGTACTCGTACTCTTCTTCGGAATATTCCTCGTCTTCGTACTGTTCGGGCGCTTCCTCGGGCTGAGCAGCGGTATTCTTGGTCTCTTCCTGTTCGTCTAACCAGTCACTCATGGGTCTAACACTCCTTTTTTAGGGCGGTATTTATATGTTTCAAAACTGTATCGGGAACAAATGCGCTCACGTCGCCTCCCAGCCGGGCGATCTCCAGCACGAGACTTGAGGAGACCTGCGTAAGCTCTTGGCGGGCTGGAAGCAACAGCGTGTCAATGCCGCTTAATGCGAAATTCATGTCCGCCATTTTCTTTTCGTAGTCGAAATCCGTCGCGTCACGCACGCCGCGCACAAGAGTGCCGCAGCGCAGTTTGCGTGCCAGGACAGAGGTGAGCCCGTCAGCGGTCAGCAGCTTTACGTTCTTGAGCTGACCTACGCATTCTTCGAGCATTTGGATGCGTTCCTGCGGAGGGAAGAGGTATTCCTTATCCGGGTTTGCCATCACGGCAACGTACAGTGTTTTAAACAGCGGCGCAGCTCTCAGTATGATGTCTATGTGCCCGTTGGTGGGGGGAGAAAAGCTGCCGGCGAACAATCCGTTCAAAGCGTCTCCTCCTTCCTGAGCAGTTCGATGACCGTGTCGGAATAGTTTCGGGATTTGACCGTTTCCAGTCCTTCAGGGTACTTAATGGAAGCGTCTTTGCGCTTTTCCACTATTACAAGCGCGTTTTCAGCCAGCATGGAATGCTCAAGCAGGAAACACAGGCTGTCAGCGTACGCGCTTTCGTCGGCGTAAGGCGGGTCAAGGAATACCAGGTCGAAGCTTTCATTTGTAAGCTGTTTCAGCGCGACACGGTAATCGGCTTTGATCAGCGTGACGGTAACGTTCTCGCCCATTACAGCGCGGATGTTTGTCTCTATCGCCTTTTGAGCAGGGCGTGAAATGTCGCATATAAATGCTCTGGAAGCCCCGCGGCTCATGGCCTCCAGCGCGAGCGCGCCCGTGCCACCAAACAGGTCCAGCACGCAGGCGTCCGGGACGAAAGCCTGTATCATGCTGAACAGCGCTTCCCGGGTCTTATCCTGAGTGGGTCTGGTCTGCAGCCCTTCCGGCGCGACCAGCCTGCGGCCTTTGGCTTCTCCCGCGATGATCCTCATGTATTATACCAGCAAATGCGGATAAAATCAACTATATTTCGGGCTTGGCGGGCTTGAACCCACGGTTCTGCTTTTTCATGCGGCGCTGCTTTTTGCGGGAACCGGACATCATCGCGTCCAGCGTGCGCTTTCTGAGCCGCGGCCCCTGCAGGTAGCCGAAGAGCATGGCGAGGGGAGGAAGGACGCTGAAGGGAATATACAGTATCCGCATCAGGGTCAGGCTGCTGGTGTCGGATGCAAACGCGTAAGTGCCGACTTTGCCGGTGGCAGCGATTATGCCGTTTATATCCAGCCCGTCATAGCCTATTCCGCCCAAGACTGCCTTGCCAGCTTCCATGGCGCCGCTGATATCCAGTTTGACCAGAGAATTCAGCAGAACTGTCAGAAACGCCTGGGGAAGGAAGACTACCCTTGTGATGGTCCCAAGCGTGTTCTCATTTGCGGAGGAAGGCGCCAGAATAAGATTGACGACTGCAAGCGCGACCAGAGGCAGGCTGAGTATGAGGAACGCGCAAATGCCTTTTTTGGGGTCATAGGTGCTTTTGAGCAGCCTGGCGTCTGGCTGTTTGCCTTCCTGTCTGAGGCGGGAGACCATGTCGGAAATGCCGACCTGATGCTCGCCGGCGGAAGCACCCTCGGCGTACATTAGCACAACGAACGCGATGTACAAAAGCCCGCTCAGAATGACTCCCAAAACCGTGGAGCCGGCGAAAGCGGTGATGGCGCTAACTATGGCCATCACGACATAAAGCCCCAAACCTTTAACTACAAGTTCCCACATGATTTATATAACCTCATTCGTTTATCCAGGATTTTTCCACGCGCCCGGAAAAGCCAAGCATTATCTCGTATGGGATAGTTCCGGCTAAACGCGCGAGTTCGTCCGGCGTGATGCGTTCGTGCTGATCCGTACCCAGCAGAACGACCTCGGACGTGTAATCCGCGTCCGGTATATCCGTGACGTCGCACATCATCATGTCCATGCAGATGTTGCCGACCACTGGCGCGGATCTTCCGTTTACGAGCACCCTGCTTTTGCCGCTCAATAAACGTGGATAGCCGTCGCCGTAACCGCAGGGGATGGTCATTATACGGGACGTTTTGGAAGCGGTGAATGTACGGTTGTAACCCACGCTTTCTCCGGCTGAGATCGTATGGAAGCCAACCGGATGAGTTAAAAGTTTCTGCGCCGGAAATACAACGCTTTCAAGCGCTTCCACGCCAGTGCCGTACAGGGCGATGCCTGCGCGCACCATACCGAACTGGTTTTCTTTTAACAGCAGGGTATCGGACGCGGCAGCGTGGCACAAAGGATCGTATCCTGCGGACTTGACCTGTTTTATGGCGGATATGAACATTTCACGCTGCAGGCGGGTGAATGCGGCGTTTTCCCCATCCGCAAAGTGCGTGAAAAGCTCACGAAGGCTGAGCCTGTTCCCGCATTCGTTTTTAAAATAATTCAGGGCTTTGTTCAGCTCGGTCGCGCCTCGAAAACCCAGACGGGTCATGCCGGTGTCGATCTTTATCGCGATGAGCGCGGCGGAACCGAGCGAGCACGCGGCTTCGTCAAGCAGTTTAAGGTCTTTGACGGAAGCTGCGGTAAGAGTGAGTTTTTGCTCTATCCCGACTTTCGCGTCGTTTAGGTCGCCGCATGCTCCCAATACCTGTATAGGCAAGGCGATACCCGCGTCCCGCAGCTGGCTTCCTTCCTGTACGGTGGCAACGGCGAAACAGTCCGCTATGCCGCTGAGACTTTTCGCAACACGCACGGCGCCGTGCCCGTAAGCGTCGGCTTTGACAACAGCGAGCATTTTGACGTTTTCGGGCAACCTGCGGCGGATCTCCAGCGCGTTCAGGCGTATTTGGCCTATGTCGGTTATAAGACTCAGCCTGTTCATAGGGAGTGGACCTCCCCGGGAGAGACGACCTGGATGTAGTTTTCCCTGAGCGCGATCTCCGCAAGACGATTGTCGCTCAGTTTAAACACTATCAGCGCGTCAAAGCCGGAGTTGCGCAGGAAAGAATACAGATACTCCACGGAAATGTCTTCTTTTTCGATTATGGACAGCACGTCGGCAAGACCGCTGGGACGGTCCGGGACTCTTACAGCCAGCACATCCACCAGCCTTACCGTATATCCGGAACTTTTGAGCAGTTCGAAAGCGTCCTTAGGCCTGTCTATTATCATGCGGCATACGCCGAAGTTGTCGGTCTCGGCGATCGCAAGCGCATAGATATTGTAACCCGCCCCCCCGAGCAGAGAGGTAAGCTCGGCTATGCTGCCTTTGCGATTCTCCACGAATACGGAAACCTGAGTTATTTCCATACGTACGCCTCGAATATAATAGTATCTTTTATTATAACATAATACTGCTTTTAAGGCAAGCTTGCACGGGCAAAAAACGCTTATACAAGCGTTAATATTTGCAAACGGATTGACTAAAACCGTAAAAAAATCTATAATATACAAGACAAATGAACAGTCGGTGTATCTGCGCCACGGGCGCGGCATTCCTCAGGGATAGGGAATGCCATAGGAAGCGGATGAGATCTCCGAGCTGTCCCAGCAACCGTGAAGCTGACGAACGCGCAAGGCAAATGCCATAATGTCACTGCTCAGGCGGGAAGACGCGCAATTAGGATGAAGCCAAGCCGGGAGACTTGTTTACACCGTGAAGAGTTGATCCCCTGGGTCTGGGATACACTGCCCGGTATGGTTCTATGCCTGCCGCGCTGGTTTTCCTCGGGAAGAATCGTTCTTCCGCTGACTCATTTGATCTTTATTATCAGGAGGAAATCAAAATGTCCCGTAAAATGATCGCCCTGTGCCTGGCGCTTATATTGATGCTGGGTCTTATGAGCAGCTTCGCCGAAGGCGAAGGCGTTACCGTTACCGATATGTACGGCCGCGAGGTCACTTTGACCGAACCAGCCACGAGGATCGTGGCGCTCACCGCGTCTGACTGTGAGATACTCTGCGCGCTAGGCTGTGAGGATGCTCTGGTCGGCAGGGGCGAGTACTGCGACTATCCGCCTTCCGTGCTGGATAAGCCTTCCGTGCAGTCCGGTTACGAGACTAATATCGAGCAGATACTGGCCCTGGAACCGCAGCTGGTGCTTATGAGCGACATGGCCCAGTCTATTGACCAGGTGAACCAGCTTGAGGCCAACGGCGTAAAGGTGGCTGTAAGCAACGCCCAGACCATAGACGAAGTGTACGTATCCATTGCCATGATCGGCAAGCTTATGGGCAAAGACGCCGAAGCCGAAGAGCTTATCGGCGGCATGAAAGGGGCCTTTGAGGAGATCGCCGCCAACAGCGAAAACAGCGGAAAGACCGTGTATTTTGAAGTTTCACCCCTGCAGTGGGGCCTGTGGACCGCGGGCAAGGGAACATTCATGGACGAGCTTGCGACCATGTGCGGGCTGACCAACGCGTTCGCCGATCTGGACGGCTGGGCTTCCATATCTGAGGAGCAGGTCATTGCGAGAGATCCCGACTATATAGTGACTATCATGATGTACTACGGCGAAGGCCCGACTCCCGTGGAGGAGATCCTTTCCCGCGAAGGCTGGCAGGATATCAAGGCAGTTAAGAATAATGCGATATTCAACGCGGATAACAACACTGTCTCCCGTCCCGGCCCCCGCCTTAAGGACGCTGCAGAGGAACTGTTCGCGTTTATAAACTCCGAAGCGGAGGCGCTGGAGCCTGCCGCATAACGCAATAAATTGCAGCGGGGGAGCGACAGGCTCTCCCGCTTTGTAAACGATAAGGGCATGAAAAAACACAGGGAAGGACTTCCGATAAAGGCTTACGTGCTGTTTATCATCGCGCTGCTGCTCACTATGCTGCTGTGCGTGTGCGCAGGCAGCGTGCCCATAGCGCTCAAAAACACGCTGACGGCGATAGGGTACAGTGTGATAGGCAGGGAAGTACCCGCCGGCATATCGAAAAACATCATACTTAATGTGCGGCTTCCCAGGGTCATAAACGTGTCGCTGGTAGGCGCGTCGCTGGCGTTATGCGGCGCCGCGATGCAAGGGCTGATACGCAACCCCCTGGCGGATGGTTCCACGCTGGGAGTATCTTCCGGCGCGGCTCTGGGCGCCGTTATAGCACTTGCGTTCGGTTTTTATATTCCCGGGACCACTTACGGCGGAGTGATGCTGCTGGCGATGGTATGCGCGTTCATATCTTTGATACTAATACTTTCGCTGGCATACGCGCTGGACCATTCTTTGTCTACAAACAGCATCATACTTATAGGCGTCATCTTTTCGATGTTCGCTTCCAGCATTATAAATCTGATCATCTCCTTTACCAGCGACCATGTGAAGTCTATAGCGTTCTGGATGATGGGATCGTTAAGCGGCACCAATTACTCCCACGCCAGAATGCTTGCAACAGCCCTCGCACTGTGCGGGGGGATAATACTGTTCCACGCCAATGAGCTTAACGCCTTCGCGGTGGGGGAAGACAACGCCAGGCACATAGGCGTAAACGTGAAGCGCGTGAAACTTGTGATACTAATAGCTGTGTCCGTGTTGATAGGTGTGTGCGTATCCGTGTCCGGATCTATCGGTTTTGTGGGACTGGTCATGCCGCACATGTCGCGCATGATAACCGGTCCCAACCATAAGCGTCTGCTGCCTGCCTCTATGTTCTCGGGAGCTATTTTCCTGCTGTTCGCGGACCTGATAGCCAGGACGTTGCTCAGCCCCATAGAACTGCAAATAGGCATAGTCACCTCGCTGGTCGGCGCGGTGGCGTTCATAATCATTTTCTACCGCAGCCGGAGGAAGGCATAGACCGCCATGCTTGAGATAAATGATCTGAGCGTAAAATACTCGTCTTTGCTGGCGCTTGACCGGGTCTCTTTCAGTCTGGCTCCGGGGCAGTGGCTGATGCTGGCGGGGCCAAACGGCGCCGGAAAATCCACGGTGGTGGAAGCTATAGCCCAGGGCGTGAAGTATACGGGCAGCATCCGTTACATGGGAAAAGACATAAGCCGCATGAGCGACCGTGAAAGGGCCAGGGCGATAGGCGTGCTGTCCCAGAAAAACCATGTGAATTACGCCTATACCGTGGAAGAAGTGGTCGGCTTGGGCAGATATTCCCACGGCAGGAATTTCCTGTCGAAAACCGACAAGAACGACCGTGACCTGATAGAAAAAGCGCTGGACATCACGGGGCTTGAAGCATTCAGGCACACCAGCGTGCTGCAGCTTTCCGGAGGTGAACTCCAAAGGGTGTTCCTTGCTCAGGTATTCGCCCAGGACCCCAGTATACTTATACTTGATGAGCCTGCGAATCACCTGGACCTTATCTATCAGAAACACGTATTCTCACTTATAGGCGAGTGGCTTAAGGGCGAAAACCGGGGAGTGATAAGCGTGGTGCACGACCTGTCACTGGCCAAAAAGTACGGCACCTGCGCCGTGCTGCTGGATAAAGGCAGGGTCGCCGCGAAAGGCGGCACTGATCTCTGCCTTTCCAGGGAGAAACTGATGGAAGTATATTCGATGGATGTATACGAGTGGATGAGCGACATGCTCAGCCAGTGGACTGAATAAAACGAACGTAAGGCAGACGCGAGAGGACATACGGAGGATATATGGGTAAACAAGCCGAATCCGGGATGAGAGAAGGCCTGGGCAGGAGATTTCCGTTCGGCGGCACCGCGATCATGCTGGGCGGCGGCACGCTGATAAACATAATTCTGGAGATCCTGTCCCGCGGGAGCGTAAAGGCGGCGGTACTGTTCATTGCAGAGAATCCCATAGCTTTCGTGCTGGGATGCCTTGTTGTGGCGCTCACGCTGGCTCTGGCCCTTGTTTTCAGGCGAAAGCTCTTTTCGCTGACGCTGGTCACGGTCATCTGGCTCACACTGGGCATAGTGAATTCCATGGTGTTAAAACACAGGACGGGCTATCCGCTGACGTTCGCGGACCTGATACTGTCTATCGGCGCGAAGGGGCTGCTCACCGTGTATTACACCTGGTGGCAGATCGCGCTGATCGGTCTGCTCATCGCGGCAGTACTCTCACTTATGATAATCCTGTTCGTAAAGTCGCCTAAATACAGGAACGAGAAAAAACGCGGCCTTCTTCGGCTGCTTCTGGCCGTAGTGCTGCTCGGCGCGTGTTTCGTGCTGGCGCTGGCGGGAGGTTTCGTAAAGACGAGCTTAAAACCCAGCATATATCACGCATACATGGAATATGGTTTCAGCTACAGCTTTGTACGCAGCGCGTTCGATAAACGTATCGCGCGGCCGATGGATTATTCAGAGACCATGGTCACGGTCATAGGCACACAGGATAACCCGCAGCCTACGCCCACGCCCAAACCCGACCGCGGGTTTACCGAGGACTTTATAGAGTTCGTAAGAAACGGCCTGTTCTCTTCACGGCCGGAGGGATACACCGAGGAATCAGTTGACAACATAAGGGACCTGCTGGGATACACGGATCAGTATGACGACCTGGACACGCCCAATCTTATATTTATACAGCTTGAAAGCTTTTTCGATCCCCTTACCTTGAACGATTACCAGATAGAAGGGGATCCGATACCCAATTTCAGGGTGCTGCAGCAGGATTATACCAGCGGGAAACTGCTCGTGCCCACGGTTTCCGGAGGCACCGCGAACACGGAGTATGAGGTGCTGACCGGCTGCAACCTGGATTTTTTCGGGTCCGGCGAATTCCCGTTCCAGACGGTATTGCAGGAAGGTGTGTGGGAATCCCTCGCGCTGGATCTGAAAACCTTGGGGCTGTACAGCACTTTCATCCATAATTACACGGGGTCTTTCTATCACAGGGACACGGTATACAGCAACCTGTGTTTCGACCGCTTCGTTTCGGAAGAGTATATGGACATAACCGAGACAAATCCAAAGGGATGGGCAAAAGACAGCGTACTGTTCGGTGTCATAAACGACGCGCTTCTGACTACTCAGGAAAGGGATTTTCTGTACGTCGTAACGGTGCAAAGCCATGGCGCTTATCCTGACGACGCGGAAGAAGAAGCGCGTTTTCCGGTCATCGCTTCACCTTCTGATACAGATTCTCTTTCCATGGAGTATTACTTAAACCAAATAAACGATGTTGACGCCTTTATTGGCGAACTCACGACAGCGCTGACGGTGTTTGACGAACCGACGGTAGTGGTATTGTTCGGGGATCATCTGCCGGGGCTCAACTTCAACGTGGATGAACTGCCTCAGGGCGACTTGTACGCAACTCCATATGTGATTTGGTCGAATTATCCGCTGGAGAAACAGGATAAGGACATAGAGGCGTATCAACTCGGAGCTTACACGCTGCTTCGCTGCGCAAGACCTGTAGGCACGATGGTGCGGTTCCATGCCGAACAGATGGAATCCCCCAAATACATGGAAGAAATGGAGATTCTGGAATACGATATCGTATACGGGGAACAGTATGCCTACGGCGGAAAGACACTGGAAAGGGAAGCCGACATGGTTTTCGGCATAAATCCGATACAGATCGAAAACTGCTATATACAGGGCAATAATACGTTTGTGACGGGTAAGGGCTTTACTCCCGCAAGCAACGTTTACGTGGACGATTCCAAACGCAAGACCATACTCGTAAACTCGGAGCTGCTTATCGTTCCGGATCTGGAGATCAGCCCGGAAGACAGCGTAAAGGTCTGCCAGATAGCCGCAGACGGCAGCATACTATCTGAAACGGACACCTTGTTGATAAAATAACACATTTACGTAATAGAATAGTAATACATTGAAATATAAGCTGCCCGACAGGGTGGTATAATAAGATGTAATATAGGTATATTTTTGGATAGAGGAGGTTTGAAATGCTTAACAAGAGCTACGCAAGAGACGCTCTGCAAAGGGCAGTTTCCACGGGTGGAGATTTTGCGGAACTGTTTTACGAAGATACTCGTTCCAGCAGGCTGAGCCAGACAGACGATAAGATAGATACTGCGACGACTGCGCGCATACACGGCGTGGGACTGAGGGTATACAAGGGGCTGCGCAGTGTTTACGTTCATTCGTCCAACACCGATTACAGCGGCCTGATGAAACTGGCGGATGCCGCAGCGGGCGCCATAGGTTCCGTAAAGACTGAGGGCATATGTGTTGATCTAGTGGGCTCGGTGGTTCCCAACATACACGAGATAAAGCAGCTGCCCATGGATGTCGCGGGCGAAAAGCGTGCGGCGCTCATCCGCAAGGTATGCAAGGCTATCAAAAGCGAAAGCAATGAGATAGCCCACGCCATGAGCAGCCTGTGGGACTGGGAACAGCACGTGACGATAGCCAATACCGAAGGCATGTTCAAAAACGACGTCCGTGTGTACAGCCGTATTTCCGCTACAGCAGTGGCTTCCAAAGACGGAATCAACCAGACGGGCAACGCATCTCCCGGCGGCATGATAGGCTTTGAACTGTACGAAACGCAGGTGGATCCGGAAGCTATCGCCAAAGAGGCAGCGCAGCAGGCGCTCACTATGCTGCACGCGGATTTCTGTCCTGCGGGAGTGATGCCTGTGGTTATAGACGGTGGTTTCGGCGGAGTCATATTCCACGAAGCCTGCGGCCATTCACTGGAAGCCACCAGTGTCGCTTACGGCAACAGCGAATTCTGCGGCAAGCTTGGCAAGCAGATCGCTTCCGCCAAAGTCACCGCGATAGACGACGGCACGATACCCAATTATTGGGGCAGCGAGAACATAGATGACGAGGGCAACCCCACTACCAGGCTGGTGCTGATAGAAAACGGCATACTTAAAAACTATATGATCGACCGGTTCAACTCCAGGCGAATGGATATGCCGGTGACAGGTTCAGGGAGAAGGCAGGATTATACCTTCGCGCCTACGTCGCGCATGAGGAATACATATATCGCTCCCGGAAGCGATGACGAGAACGAGATAATCTCCAGCATGGGCGACGGTCTCTACGCCAGGAAGATGGGCGGCGGCAGCGTCAATCCCATTACGGGCGAGTTCAACTTCGCGGTGGGCGAGGGCTACCTTGTGAAAAATGGCAGGATCGACAGGCCGGTCAGGGGCGCCACGCTGATAGGCAAGGGCGGACAGACCATAATGAAGATCGACCGTGTTGGCAGGAAAATGTGGATGGCACAGGGCATGTGCGGTTCAAGCTCCGGAAGCGTTCCCACGAACGTGGGCCAGCCCATGATAAGGGTGACCGAGATGACCGTAGGAGGCAGGAAATGAACAGAGACGATTTCATAAAGAAACTGTTTGAAGGCGCTGCCCTCGCGGGCATAACGGAGTGCGAAGCTTACTTTTCCGACGCAGAGAGCTTCGACGTGGACGTGCTGGAAGGCGAGATAAAGGACTACTCCGTAAGCGAGTCCAAGGGCGTGTGCTTCAGGGGCCTGTACGCGGGGCGAATGGGTTACGCCAGCACTCAGGTGGAGGACGAATCCGCCATAGACATGCTTATCGAAGGCGTAAAGACCAACGCTATGCTGCTTGAGACGGACGACGGCGAGAGCATATATGAGGGCAGCAGGGAGTATCCCGAAGTCGACACGTTCAATGCGTCGATAATGCAGGTGGCTCCCGAGACCAAAATCAACCAGGCACTTGAACTGGAAAAGCTCGTAAAGGCGCGGGATCCCAGGGTCGCCAGGGTGGATGGCTGTGAAGTCAGCACCAGCGTTCGAGAGATACGCATAGTCAATTCCAAGGGCATGGACGTGCGGGGCAAGTCCTCGTCTTACGGCGCGGTGGTGGCTCCCGTCGTAAAGGGCGAAGACGGCAAACCCGGCATGCACTTTAAGTTCACTTTCTCCAAGGACCCGGAAAAACTGGACATAAAAAAGCTTGCGAACGACGCCGTGGATGAGGCGGTCGGAAAGCTAGGCGCTTCCTCCATACCAAGCGGGCAGTACGAGTGCGTGTTCAGGAATGACGCGGCGAGCATGCTTTTAAGGACTTTCGCAGGCGTGTTCTCCGGTGAAAGCGCCAGAAAAGGCATGAGCCTTCTGAAGGGCAGGGAGGGCGAAAAGATAGCTTCCGACTGCGTGACGCTGACGGACGACCCGCTGCTTAAAGACGCTCCCGCCACGAGCGCGTTCGACGCGGAGGGCGTAGCCAGGTTCAAAAAGGACGTCATCAAGGACGGTACGTTCATCACGCTGCTCCACAACAGGGTCACGGCGAAGGAGGCCAACTGCCAGACCACCGCTAACGCCTCAAAGGCCGGGTACAGCGGGAAAGTGACGGTCGCGCCCTCGAACCTGTTCATACAGCCGGGCAGACTCAGCCCAGAAGAATTATACGAAAAAGTGGGCGAGGGCCTTATCATAACCGAGCTCCAGGGTACCCATGCGGGAGCCAACCCGATAAGCGGTGACTTCTCCCTGGCGGCCAAGGGCTATCTTATCCAGGACGGCAAACAGGCGCGCCCGGTCGAGCAGATAACCGTAGCGGCGAATTTCTATGAGATACTCAAAAACATACAGGAAGTAGCGGACGATCTGGAATTCACGATGCCCGGGTCCAGCGCCATAGCAAGTCCCACCCTGTACATAGGCAAAATATCAGTCGCGGGCATATAGGAGGTAATAAATGAGAAACATAGTTTTGATGGACGGCGCCGTAGGTACCACCCTGTGGCATCTCGCCGATGAAGCGGGCATAAAGCGCGAACCCGTGTGGAAGTATAACGTGGAGCATCCGGAGCTTGTTTATAAGCTGCACAAGGGCTATATCGAAGCCGGCGCCGAGGTGCTGCTCACCAATACTTTCGGCGCGAACGTGCAGATGGTAAGCCACGCATCTTCATACACGGTGGATGAAGTCGTAAGAGCCGCCGTGAAGATCGCCAAAGAAGCAGTCAAGGGCACCGACCGCAAGCTGATCGGCTCCTGCGGCCCGCTCAAGGAGTTCATGGAGCCTTACGGCGATCTGGAAGAGGACGAAGTGGAAGAAATGTTTACCCAGCAGATCGGAGCCGCCGTGGACGAAGGCGTGGACGCCATTCTGCTGCAGACCTTCCTTGACCTGGACAGCCTGCTGGTCGGATGCCGAGTGGCCAAAAACATGAACATACCCTTCTACGCGGCGCTCACGTTTGAAAAGAGCGGACGCACCATGATGGGCAACACCGTGGAACAGGCGTGCAGGGAACTGGAAAAGGCGGGCGCTTCCGCGGTGGGCATGAACTGCTCCCTCGGTCCGGATATGGCGGTGCCGATCATCAGGGAATTCACCAAGTACACCGAGCTGCCACTGCTGTTCAAACCCAACGCCGGCCTCCCCATAACCGCACCCGACGGCACCGTGACCGCTCCTTACACGGCGAAGATGTTTGTTGACGAGATCAAGCCGGCGCTTGAGTTCGTGACCTTCGTGGGCGGCTGCTGCAATACGGACTTCGAATATGTGAAACTATTAAAAACTGAGGTCGATGCCTTAAGAAAAGAGGACTAAATGGGTTTATTTGACAGATATTTTTACGGCAAGGCGGGTCAGGGCGACTATACGGTCGAGCAGATGCCCACCAACCGCAAACAGCTGTTTTTCACTACCCTCAAAGTGCGTCTGAGCTCGATGATAGGCGTGAACCTGCTTCACTTTTTGTGGATGATCCCCCTGTTCATATGGCTCTATGTCGCCATAAACTCTGCCATACTCTACATTACTCCGGAGGATGTGGTCAAGCTGCCCAACGCCCCGCAGGGCATGATGGAGGCGTATGACAGCTATACTAAGGCGTATAACGAATATGACGCCATCATCAACGCCCAGACGTATCTGAACCAGAACAACGCGAAACTGTCCGACATCCAGCACAACATCGAGACCATACTGGCCGGCGGAGAAGTGACCCGCCAGGTCACCGTCATAGAAGGCGGCGAAGCCACTGCCGAGCAGGTGACGCTGGAACAGCTCAGGCAGGAAGAAAGCGAGATGCTGGCGCTTATAAGCGAAAACGAGCTGAATCTCGCCAAAGCCGGCGACGAGGACCTCATTAAAGGGCTCAAAGCCCAGTATAACGATAACGTCAAAGTTTTCAACCTCTATGCAAGGCAGCTGCTGAACGGCAACATACTGACCAGTCTGCTGATAATGATACCGCTTATCGCGCTGTGCGCGGTTGGTAAGCCCGGCATGATGTACGTGCTCAGGAACTGGGCAAGAGACGAGCATTCCTTCGTCTGGCAGGATTACAAGCAGGCGATAAAGGAAAACTGGAAACAGGCGCTGGGCATCGGCATACTGAACGGCCTGAGCTTCCTGCTGGTGTTCGTTGCGTACGTCACATACGGGCAGATGGCCGAAAACAGCTGGTTCTTCAATATTCCCCAGGCACTAATGGTGGTGCTGCTCATACTGTGGTGGATGGCGAACGAGCTTATGTTCCCGATGCTCATAACCTACGAAATGAAGTTTAAGGACATACTAAAGAATTCCATCATCATAGCTCTGGCAAGGCTGCCCTGGGCGTTCCTCATACTGCTGGGTTCCGTGGCGGTCCCGCTGGCAATACTCTGGTTCATACCGCTGCCTTTCAGCCTGCTGGTATTCCTGCTTCTGTACGCGCTGTTCGCGCTGGCCTTCAAGGGCTTTATAGAAGCATCCTTCGCCAACAGCTGTTTTGACAGGTACCTGAACCCCAGGATCGAAGGCGCGGAAGTCGGCAAGGGCCTTTACAAGCCCGAGGAAGATACGCAGACCGAAGATGAGACTGCGACCGAAGAAAAACCCGAGCGTTTCTGGGAGCATAATACAAAGTGACATACGATTCCCTGGCACAGGTCTACGATATTCTGACCGGAGATTTCGATTACGGTCTTTGGTCAGAAAAGTACATTGATATGCTGCGCTCAAAGGCCCGGGATGTGAAAGAGATATGCGACGCGGGCTGCGGCACGGGCAAGCTTATGCTGGAAATGGCCAAACGCGGCATGAACGTCATAGGCGTAGATATCTCCGAAGGCATGCTGCAGGAAGCCCAGAACAAGGCAATGGAAGCAGGCATAGTTCCGCGCCTGCTTAACCAGGATATGCGTCAGATGGCGCTTCCTCATAAGGTTGACGCGGTCACGTGCGCCTGTGATGGCCTGAATTATCTGAGAAACGAGAAAGGCGCGGCCGCGTTTTTTGGCCGCGCCTTTGATTCTGTCAAGTCAGGCGGCGCTTTTGCGTTTGACTTTTCGTCTGAGAAAAAGTTACTGGAGCTTTCGAAGACCGGACTGTTCGCCGAGGACCGGGAGGATACGGCGTATATCATGTTCTGCGGCTGCGAAGGCAAACTCCTGAGCATGGATATGTGCGCGTTCTTAAAGCACGAAAACGGGCTGTACGAAAGGTTTGAGGAGACCCACGTGCTGCGGATATGGCAAACAGATGAAGTCGTTGCCATTTTGGAACAGGCGGGCTTTACCGATATATCAGCCGAGCAGCAGGATCTCAGGGGCTTTGGCGGAGACAGGGTATTCGTGTGCTGTAAGAGGCCGTAAAACGGAGATGAAATGCAAAAAGACTATTTAAGGCTCGACAATATGTACAGGCTCACGCTGCTTGGCGGGGAAGCGAGGGCGTTTTTGCTCGAATCCACCCAAATGGTTGAGCAGGCAAGGCGTATCCACTCCCTGTCCAAGACCGCCGCGGCTGCCCTTGGCAGGACGCTTTCCGTTACCTCGATAATGGGCGCCATGCTCAAAGGCGAAAAAGAAAGCGTGACCTGCAGGATTGACGGAAAGGGACCCGGCGGCCTCATAATGACCGTGGGAAAGAGTGACGCCAGCGTAAAGGGATTTGTCGCCCATCCTTTTGAAGACTTGCCGCGCAGGGGAGAAAAGCTCGACGTAGGCGCGTATGTAGGTAAAGAGGGCATGCTTACGGTCATCAAAGACCTGAATATGCGCGAGCCTTACGTGGGGCAGACACCTCTGGTGAGCGGTGAGATAGGGGAGGACTTCGCACTGTATTTTACGTCGTCTGAGCAGACTCCATCCCTTGTGAGCGTAGGCGTGCTGGTGGCTGAAAAAGTGCTGAGTGCGGGCGCATTGGTCATACAGATGCTGCCAGGCGCGTCATCAGCGGCCATCGCGTCCGTAGAAAACAGCGCGGGCATGTTCATGGACATATCAAAAAGCCTGCTTAAAGACGGTCTTGACGGCACACTCGAGCAGCTGCTGAGCCATCTGGAGCCTGAGGTGCTTGACAAGCTGCCCGTAAGGTATCGCTGCGACTGTTCAAAGGAGCGCATGGAACGTGCGTTGATGCTATTGGGCGAAAAAGAATTGACGGATCTGCTCAACGAACGCCACGGTGCGGAAATGCACTGTAATTTCTGCAATACCAAACGCACCTTTTCCGAGAGCGAACTGATCCGTTTGATAGATAAGATCAAAAACGGGGATAATGAGCAAAGAACCAGTTGATATCAAACGTACATGCGAATACTATCTCAGGCGCGCGCTGGATAACGAGAAAAAGGGCGAGTTGTTTGACGCGCTGAAGCTGTACCGCAAGGCATTTGAGAACAGTGATGCTTCCGCGGAGATGTTCATGCACGCCTCTCTTACAGCGTCACGCCTGGGTTTCACAAGCCTTGCGGGCAGATACATAACCGAAGCCATGCTGAAAGGCTGCCCGGAGCCTGAGTGCCTGTGCGCGATAGGATTCAGCCTTTGCGCTCAGGGCAGGAAGAGGGACGCTCAGAGGATACTGGATCTGCTGCCGCTGGTGAGGGGCGGAGGCGCAGCCTTGCACAGGCTGGCTGATTTCTACGGCAAGTGCTTTGGATGGCGAAACGCCGCTCAAAGGCACACGGAGCGTAAAGAATATCGCAGCAGACACGGCACTTCTAACGTATCGGCATCCGAAATCATAAGACCGGGCATACGCGTGCTGAGAGATAAGGACGTATTGTCTTGGCTGGACAGATACAGTTCCAATCAGACGGTGTACCGCGCGCTCAGAGAAGCGGCCGCGTATCTGCCTGACAGGATGCTGCTGCATGCCGTGAGCGCTTCGGCGCTCGCCTGCGGTCTGTCACCGGATAAGGTGACCGAGGGCTGGAAAAAGATACTGGACGCCGATCCTTACGATATTGCCGCCGGTAAGTTCATTTCAGGTTACAGATTATACAGTGCCTCTGCGCAGATACATTTAAGCGGGACGATGCTGCCCGCGGAATATGAAGCAGGTATCTCCCGGGAGATAGATGCCATTTCAGAGACGGTTTTGCATGAAAAGAAGGAGCCTAATCCCGCTGAAAAGCGGCTCATCTATTCCGTTTGCCACGGCGGGATGTATTTAAAGTACAGGCAGAAGATAGACAGGATACTTGAGCTTTCCACGGACGATAAACTCAGAAAGTTCCGGCAGATACTGCCGCTCAGGATCGATCTGCTGGTCTGCGGAGGTATGAAACGCTTACATATTCCGGCCAACAGTTACTCAATGAAATACCCGTTCCTCAGATTTTCGCTCATGCCCGGCCTTGACGAACTCGCGCTTGAAAGGCTGGCGTGGCAAAGGAGCTTTGCGGCAGGCATTTGTGACTATCTGAGGGATATCGCGGGCGGTTTTCTGGAGGCTGAGCTCGCCGAGACGATGCGGGTGTTCATGAGGAATAAGTATCTTCGGAATATGTGCATGTTCCATACGGATACCGCACAGGCTGCGATTGTCGCCATGTACTGTGAAAAACTTCAGCCGAACATTACACCCAAAACGATAATGTCGGATTTTAACGCCCCCGTAAGAAGCGTGGCAAGAGCCGTAAAGATCGCGAAAGATTCCGGCCTGAGAGGAGAATAAGATGTACGAGATACTTGATTTTGACGCGAATTTCAAGGCGTATCTTGACAAGTGGATCGCCATGAACAAGGGCAAATTCAAAACGTACGAACAAATGGAAGACGCCATGCCGGACGTCTATGTGAAATGGCTCAACACTCCGGCTGCGTTCCTGGGCGGATCGACTCCCGGACTATACTTCTCAAACTATGACAACGCGCCTGAACTTGTAAAGTGGATGCGCCTGTATGACGAAGCGGAAGTGCTTGTTCCGGATCAACTGCTGGACAGAATAAGCGACCTGGGCGAGGAAAGCTTAAAACCGCTTTTGTACACCGCGTCCAACGAGGATTACAGCCCTTCGGTGCGGATGATGGCGATAAACCTGCTTAAAGAGATCGAGACAGGGGAGGAAACTATCAATCTGTGCCTGAGGCTTATAGATTCCAGGGCAGAGGAAGATGAGATAGCCGACGCCGCCTCGGAACTGCTGAGACCGCGCCTGGCGGATTGCGCGGACAGGCTGATCGAGCGCCTTGACGAAGTGAACACGAGCGCAAAGGAGGCGTATCTCGACCTGCTGGCGGGTGAAAGCGCGGACGAAAAGGTATTTGACGCTCTTATGAGCGCGTTTGAACAGGAAGAAGGCAAAACGGCGCTGTACGCCTCGCTGCTGGCGAAGCAGGGGGATGAAAGGGCGGTAGACACCCTGATCGATGCTGTGACCCACAGGGATATAAACTACCTTGATTATCTGGAACTCAGGAACGCAATAGAGAAACTGGGTGGCGAATGCCCGGACAGGGAATTTGCCGGAGACGAGTATTACGAAGCGCTTAAGGGCGGGGAATAAGTTCGGGAGCGGCAGACGGTGTACTGTGTAAAGTGCGGCAGAAAGGCCAGACCGGGTGAAAAAAGGTGCCCGGCTTGTTCGACACGCCTTGTTACCGCAAAGCAGCTGAATGAGCTTATAAAGCTGAAAAAGAGCATAAAACGCAAAAAAAGGCAGAAAAACCGCGACGCTTTTCTGCGCTTTAAGCAGGGCTTTAAACAGGGCATCCTTTCTTTCTGGGACAGGCTCTGCGCGGTTTCGCTGATACTGTGGCAGACTGTAAAAAACATAGCAGCGGGCATATACAAAGCGATAAAAACGTCGTTGAAAAATTGGCGCGAAAAGCCCAAAAAGATCAATACAAAACAGTCTGCGAAAACAACATCAAAAACCCATACCAACGGTAAAACCAAAAGACCTCAGATAAAAGCATACAATCAGGCAAAGACAAAAGCGGCGACATCCGGAAAAACACATTCCGTCGCCCGCGCGAACATCGGCAAACTCGGCAGGAACGTAGCCGCCAGCAGACAGGCAAGGTTCACAAAACGGACTTCATCAACTTCCCGGCCTGCGTATGTCCGAACCGCAAAAGCGCCGCAGAGAAGCAAGCCGAAGAAGCTTGTGGACAGCATGTTCAGCCTTAAGCATATACGCACGACTGTGGCGGTCATCCTGCTGGCTTTCACCGTGCTGACCATAGTCATGTGGGGAACGCTTACGGATTCCGGGCAGCGCTCTTTTGCAAAACTGGGCGCCGGGTCATGGAAAGGGTACATACTGCTGGGTGACGAATATATGGCTGAATCGAACTATATGAGAGCAGTCGAGTCATATTACAGCTCTATCAGAAAGAAACTCAGCCTGGAAGGGACGTATAAACTGGCCGCCGCGTATTCTTATACAGGGGATATCTCACGGGAAGTGAACGCACTGCTGGCGTGCGTAAAAAACTATCCCGACTACAAGATGGCTTACGTGCAGCTGTACAAGATCTTCCCGTATGAGGAAACGCGTCCCGCGGAAGTAAACAGGGTGATAGGGGTCGGATTGGAACGTTTCGAGAATCTGGAATAAAAAACAAGACGGGTGAAGATCTCACCCGTCTTGTGATTTGTATAAGCCTTAGCAGGCGATAAGCCTCTTGGCCAGTTCGGCGGCGGAAGCCGCGTCGGCGGAGTAGCCGTCGGCGCCGATCTGATCGGCGTAATCCTGAGTCACGGGAGCACCACCGATCATGACTTTGACCTTGTCGCGCACACCGGCGTCCTCAAGTGCTTTGATGGTGGTGGCCATCATGGGCATCGTTGTGGTGAGCAGCGCGCTCATGCCGATAATGTTGGCGCCCTGCTTCGCCGCATTGACGAAACTGTCGGGGGATACGTTCTCGCCCAGATCCATAACGGTAAAGCCGACGCCTTCAAGCATCATGCCCACCAGGTTCTTGCCTATGTCGTGCAGGTCGCCCTCTACGGTGCCGATAGCGACAGTGCCCAAAGACTGCACGTTGTCCGCCTGAAGCAGGGGCTTGAGTATGGCAGTGCCGGCTTTCATGGCACGCGCGGCTACCAGAACTTCGGGGACGTACACTTCGCCGTTTTTGAACAGTTCGCCCAATTCGGTCATGCCAGCGACAAGGCCGTCATTGAGCACTTCGGAAGCGGACACGCCTTCGGCCAGCGCTTCATTCACCAACTGCTCGACTATCTTTTTGCGGCCGTCCATAACAGCCTGCGAAATGGCTTTAAGATCTGCCATATTATACCTCCACCTCGAATATCTGCGTAGATTTTAGCACATGAAGGAAAAAAACACAACTATAAAACGAAATTTAATGTAAATTTGTGTATACGCCTTTTCAAGCGTTCATACTTATGTTATAATAATACTGGTGTAACTCGTATTGGAGGATGAAATGTACAGGATTGATAGATTCAGAGACAAAGGTCTATCCGGCTGTGCTTTGTTTGATGACAGCAAGAACATATACTATCTTACCGGGTATACCGGCGAGGGTTCGCTGCTGGTCACTTCTGACCAGGCAGTCATCATAACGGATTTCAGATACGTGGAACAGTGCGAGCGCCAGGCCCCCGAGTGTACCCTGGAACAAACTACGCGTGACAGGAACAAGAACGCCATACTGAAGGAATACCTTGACCGTGCATCCGCGAAAGAACTGTTCGTGGAGACAGATGTGCTCACGGTAGACCAGTATGATGCCTTAAAAGAAGGTCTGCCCGGGGTAGAACTTCGGAAGATGCCGTCCACCGTGCAGCAGATGCGCATGGTCAAAGACGAAACAGAGATCGCGTGCCTAAAAGATGCCGCCAGGATCTCCTGCGAAGCGTTTGAGGCGCTGCTTAAGCAGTTAAAGCCTGGTATGACAGAAAAGCATGCCTGCGCGCTGCTTGAGCATGAAATGCGGGTAAGGGGCAGCGAAGGCATTGCTTTCGACACTATTGTTGCAAGCGGCGTAAACGGCTCTCTGCCGCATGCTATACCCAGCGACAAACCGCTTCGCGAAGGTGAACTCATCACCTTCGACTTTGGCGCCAGGTCAGGCGGTTACTGCGCGGATATCACGAGAACGATCGCCATGGGTCCAATCTCACAGGAACTAAAGGACATATACGACGCTGTCTATACCGCGCACATGAATGCGCTTAACAGAGTTAAGGCTGGCGTGAACGCCAAAGACCTGGACCAGCTTGCCAGGGATTATCTTGAAAAACTTTACCCTGGCGCCTTCGGCCATTCTCTGGGCCACGGCGTGGGCCTGTATATACACGAGTCTCCCAGCGTCAGCTTCAGGTCGGACGCGGTACTTGAGCCCGGTCATGTGATAACCATCGAACCCGGCGTTTATATAAAGGGGCTCGGCGGCTGCCGCATAGAGGATACGGTAATAGTCACAAAAGACGGATTTGAGGATCCATTCACGGTTTCAAAGCAGCTGATTGTTGTTTGAACATATACTTTACCCCATATTGTAAGGAGGAACTCCAATGGTAACAGCAGGCGACTTCAAAAAAGGCATTACGGTCGAATGGGACGGCGGCATCTGGACGATAGTAGATTTCCAGCATGTCAAACCCGGCAAGGGCGCCGCTTTCGTGCGTACAAAGATCAAGAACATCATTACCGGCGCGGTGCTTGAGCGCACTTTCAACCCCACCGATAAAATGCCCAAGGCCATCATCGAGACCAAGGAAATGGAGTACCTGTACGACGACGGAGATCTGTACTACTTCATGGACGGGGAGACCTACGAGCAGATCGGTCTGACCAAGGATCAGGTGGAAGACGCCATAGTGTTCATGAAACCCAACACCAACGCCACCGTGCGCTTCTACAAAGGCGCGGCGTTCTCTGTTGAAGCTCCCACTTTCGTGGAGCTGGAAGTGACCGCTACCGAACCCGGCTTTAAGGGCGATACCGCTTCCAACACTACCAAACCCGCCACCGTGGAGACCGGCTATACTCTTCAGGTGCCTCTGTTTATCGAGATAGGCGACGTTATAAAGATCGATACCCGCGTCGGTGAGTATTTAAGCAGAGTTTAAAACATTTGCTCAACAGGGCGGAGGCGCTGCGCGTTTCCGCCCTGCTTCATTTAATGAAAGGAGCTGACCATGGAAGAACTGGACAGACTGTTTGGCGTCGCGCAGGGCATGAGCGAGTCGGCAAACGACGTAGATTCTCTGAAACAGGCGCTGAAAGCCGCGTTAAACGCGCTGGGCACCGTGTGCGGCGAGCTCAAGCAGCTTAGGAAAGACTATGACGAACTGAACGAATACGTCACCCGCATCGACGAGGATCTGTCGGAGCTGGAGCTTATGCACGACGAAGAAGAGGAATACGACAAACTTTATGGCGATGAAAACGCCGGTGACGAAGACGACGAAAGCGAAAGCCCTGATGATGAAGACATAGAGGAACTGCTGGGTAAGCTGTTTCAGAAAAGCGACGAGCAATCCGAACAGGATGAGGGAAGGAATAATCCTTCCGGCCTGTATATGTGGAAAAACGACGACGAGGACGAATAAGCTATTACTGGCACACAGAGAATATAAGATACCGCCCCTCCGGCAAGTCAGAGGGGCGGTTTTATACAGAATGATCTATCAGGTATCGTCTTCTTCCAGTACGCCGGACTTATACTGGCTGTTGAGCAGATCCGCGTAGAAACCCTGCTTAGCCAGCAGTTCCGCGTGCGTGCCGCGCTCGATGATCTCGCCGTGGTCCAGCACAAGTATCTGATCCGCGTTCCTTATAGTTGAGAGCCTGTGGGCGATAACGAAACTTGTGCGGCCTTTCATGAGTTTGAGCATGGCCTGCTGTATGCGCATCTCGGTCCTTGTATCTACTGAGGAAGTCGCTTCGTCAAGTATCAGCACCGCGGGATCCGCGAGCACGGCCCTGGCGATGGACAGCAGCTGGCGCTGGCCTTGGGAAATGTTGGAGCCGCTCTCGGTAAGCTCCGTGTCCAGACCGTTGGGAAGCCTCTCAATGAATTCCTCGCAGTCGGCGGCACGTATGGCGGAAAGGATCTCTTCTTCTGTGGCGTTCAGGTTGCCGTAAACGATGTTGTCCCTGACAGTGCCGGCGAAAAGATATACGTCCTGCAAAACCATGCCCATGTGGGTGCGCAGGCTTTCACGCTGGATGTTCTTTATGTCGACGTCATCGAGCAGCAGCTCGCCTTCGTCTATGTCGTAAAAGCGCATGAGCAGATTTACAACGGTGGTCTTGCCCGCGCCGGTAGGGCCTACCAGGGCGATCGTCTGACCGGGCTGGGCGGTGAAAGTGAGGTGCTTAAGTATAGGCATTTCGGGATTGTAGCCAAAGGTCACGTCCCTGAACTCCACTTTGCCTCTGGGGGCAGTGAAGCTGTCCGCGTTTTCCACGTCAGCAGGCTCCGGGGGCTGGTCCATCACTTCAAACACGCGTTCTGCGCCGGCAAGGGCGGACTGGATAGTGGTGATCTGGTTTGCGATCTGGTTGAAAGGATTGGAAAATTGCCTTTGGTACTGCAGGAAACTTTGTATACGGCCGATGGAGGCTACATGCCCGGTAACAACCAGGTAACCGCCTATGCCGCTCATGAGCGCGAAAGCTATGTTGTGCACCACGTTCATCATGGGTCCCATGATGCTGGAATAGATATTAGCTTTTACGCCGGCTTCAACAAGTTCCTCGTTCGCCTCGTCGAAATCCGCTTCAACGTCCTTTTCACGGCAGAACACTTTTACTACCCTGGATCCGCTAACAGTCTCCTCGACTATGCCGTTCAATTCACCGAGGCATTCCTGCTGGCGCTTGAAGTATTTGCCGGTTCGTTTGGTTATGGTGCGCATAATAAGCACCGACATGGGTATGGTTATAAAGCTGACCAGCGTGAGCACGGGGGAAAGCTTGATCATCATGTAAAGACACATGATGAGCGTTATGACGGAAGAGATGATCTGGGTTATAGTGTTGGACAGCATATTGCTCACGTTGTCCACGTCGTTGGTCAGACGGCTCATGAGCTCCCCGTGAGGTGCTGAGTCGAAGTATTTCAGGGAGAGCGCCTGGAGCTTGTTGAACAGGTCCGTTCTGATGGTTCTGACGGTATGCTGGGACACACGTACCAACAGCAGCTGCTGCGCGAGGGAGCAGAGGCTGCTTATCAGCAGCAGCCCGCCGAAGTACGCCAGCTGTATACCCAGCTGCTGCGGGTATGTGAGGGACTGCGCTTCATAAACCGCGTCGGAAGCACCCGGTTCCGTCATGGACAATACCAGTGCTGACATGACGGTGAATATACCGCTGCGGACGGCGATATTAAGCAGCTGGCCTTTGAGTCTGCGCCCGCGGGCGCGTTCCAGCATGGCGTTGGAGATAATGCCGAACCCGAATGTCGCGGCTATCGTCTGGCCGGGATTCGTGTTGAAGCCCTGCTTAAGTATGTCGATTATGTTGCCGGAGATAGTAGGCGTAATTAGGGAAGTAGCCGTGGACGCAAGAAGCGCAGCGAGGGCGAATATAAGCTCCCACTTGACTCCCAGCAGGTATTTGAGCAGCCGGGAGATAGTTGCCTTGGCGTTTTTGATCTTGGGCTTTTCCTTGCCCATGAAGGCGCCTCTGGAGCCTCTGCCGGGGAAACCGCCCTGAGCGGGCGCGAAGCGGCGCTTTTTCTGGCCGATTTTAGGATTCTTGATAGGTTCAGACATCAGTTGGCCGCCTCCTCTCCCAATTGGCTTACTACGATCTCGCGGTAAACGGAGCATCTGCGCTTGAGTTCATCGTGCTTGCCGCTGTCGATTATCTCACCGTTGTCTATAAGCAGGATCTTGTCGGCGTCCATCACCGAGGAAATACGCTGGGCGATTATGAAGACCGTCATGTCACCGAACACATCCCTGAGTCCGCTTTGGATCTTTGCCTCTGTGGAAAGGTCGACCGCAGAAGTGGAGTCGTCAAGTATCAGTATCCTGGGGTGCTTTACCAGCGCCCTGGCGATGCACAGGCGCTGCTTCTGTCCGCCGGAGAGGTTGACGCCCCTTTGCCCAAGCACGGTCTCGTAACCGTCGGCGAACTTGGACACGAACGCGTCTGCCTGGGCGATAGCAGCGGCCTGTTTTATGGATTCTTCGGAAGCGTTATTGTCGCCCCAGTGCAGGTTCTCGTCTATCGTGCCGGTGAACAGAACGCTTTCCTGCAGCGCTACGCCGATTGCACCCCTGAGAGTGGCAAGCTCATAGTCCTTGACGTTTATGTCGTCCACCATGATCTCGCCTTCGCTCACATCATACAGGCGGGGTATAAGGTTGACGAGTGTGGACTTGCCCGAGCCGGTCGCTCCGAGTATGGCGACGGTCTCGCCGGGCTTTGCGGAAAAGCTTATATGCTTAAGCACAGGATCGCCGCTGGCGCCGGGATAACGGAACGAAACGTCTTTGAATTCGACTTCGCCGCGGGTGACTTTCGCATCTTTATTGGGGCCGTCGCTTATGTCGCTTTTGGTATCCAGCACTTCATTTACGCGTTTAAGGGATACGCCTGCGCGTGACAGGAACATGAGCATAAAGCTTGACATAGTGAGCGAGGAGAGGATCTGTATAACGTAGTTGGAGAACGCCATCACCTGACCGGGCTCAAGCATGCCCGAGAACACCAGCCTGCCGCCGAAGAAATACATGAGCAGCATGGTGATGTTCATTATAAGGCTGATAAGAGGAAAGGACAGGGAAAGCATGCGCATGGCGCGCATGGACGAATTGCACAGGTCGTCATTCGCCGCCTTGAATTTCTGCTTTTCGTAAGCACTGCGGGCAAAAGCCTTGATAACGCGTATGCCTGCAAGATTCTCCTGCATGACGGTGTTGACCCGGTCCATTTTCTGCTGCATGCTCATGAACAGAGGCGCGCCTTTTTTGAGCAGCACGGCGATAAACATGCCCAGCAGGGGGATCGCCGCAAGTACCACGAGCGACAGCCGGGGGCTTATCACGCAGACCATCACCACGCCGCCGAAGAACAGGAAGGGGGCACGTATAAGCATACGTATGCAGGTGACGAAGGCGTTCTGGATCTGGGTGATGTCGTTGGTCGTCCTGGTCACCAGCGAGCCTGTCTTGAACTGGTCGATATTGGCGAAGGAGAACGATTGTATCTTGCGGTAAACGTCGCTTCTAAGATCCTTGGCAAAGCCGTAGCCCGCCTTGGTGGAAAAAATCATGTTTCCCACGCCGCCCACTACACCCAGCAGCGCTACGGTGCACATGAGCACGCACATCCTGACGATATACGGCGTGTTGCCGTTAGCCACGCCGATGTCAATGATCTTGCTCATGAGCATAGGCTGAAGCAGATCCATAAACACTTCCAAAAGCATGAAGGCGGGGCTTATAAGGGTCCAAAACAGATAAGGACGTATGTATTTGAGCAGTTTCTTCAAATCAACAGCGCCTCCGTATTTAATCTGTTTTATTATCCGATATCGTTGGCTGATTTGCCATACCGATAATGTAAGTATTTGATTAATTCTGATATAAAAACAGGAAGCTTTACGCCTCCTGGTCAGATACTATGTTGTTTATCCAGATGCCTTTTTTAAGAAGTATGTATCCCACGGTCACTTTGACTACTTCCATCAGTTGGACCAACTCGAAGATGGTAACTATGTGAAGGTCCGTATACTTGACAAGTATCAGACTGAGCGGCACCGGAAGCACCCAGGTGTAAACGCTGTCAAACAGGAAGGTGATGAGTGTCTTTCCGCCTGCCCTCAGGGTGAAATATGTGCAGTGGGTAAAAGCGTTGAGCGGCATTACGAGCGCAGTTGAGCGCAGAAGGCTGGCCGCCAGCTTTTTGGCTTCGGGCGAGCTTTTCGTGTATGCCAGAGGTAGGGTGCCGGACAGAAGGATAAGCACGGTGCAGGTCACCAGACAGATCATCTCGCAGAACACGATTATCTTTCTGGCGTTGGATTTGGCGCCTTCCATTTCGTTGGCACCCAGGCTCTTGCCCACCATTACGCTTACCGCCGTGCCCATGGAGAACACAAGTACGTTGAACAGGTTGGATATAGTGCTGGTGATGGTCATGGCGTTTACCATAGTAAGACCCCTGAGGGAGTAATGCCTGGTAAGGAAAGTCATGCCTAATGACCACAAAAGCTCATTCGCAAGCAGGGGTATACTGCGGATGAATATGTCCTTGAACAGCTTTGCGGGTATGGTAAAGTGCCTGTAAGTGCCCTTGAGGAAAGAATAACTGCCGGCTTTTCTCATGCGCCGGTAAGCAACGAACAGGATTATTCCGAGCTCTACGTAACGGCTTATGACTGTGGCGATCGCGGCGCCCTGCACGCCCAGACCCTTATGCCCAAAATGGTCGAATATAAGCAGCCAGTTGAGGGCAAGGTTTGTGAACACGCCCGCGATGCCGGCGTACATGGGCAGCTTGGTCTCACCCGCGACCCTGAGAGTAGAGGCATAAGCGTTGGTGAGCGCGAAAGGGGCGAGCCCCAGCAGTATTATGGCGATGTATTCCAGTCCGGCTGTCTTGGTATGCACGGCCTTTTCCAGCTCCAGCGCTATGGCTTCCTCGGAACCGCTCAGATCGGGATTTATGAACATGTCCAACAGGTTCGAACCGAACACGCCTATCACGAATGCGCCGGCAAGGCAGATGGCGAGACCTATGATCAGCATGAACCTGAAGCAGTCCTTTACGCCCTTTTCGTCTTTCGCGCCAAAGAATTGGGCGGCGAATATGCCCGCACCGCTCATTCCTCCGAATATGCAAAGGTTGAACACGAAGAACAGCTGGTTGGAGATGGATACGCCGTTCATCTGCGCTTCGCCTACGGAGCCTACCATCAGGTTATCCAGCAGGTTCACGAAGCTGGATATGCCGTTTTGAATGACTATGGGTATAAACAAAGCCAGCACGGCCGAGTAGAACGCACGGTCGCCCAGATACTTATCTTTGATACGATTCCAAAAACTCATAAGCTTCCCCCGAAAGCAGATGCGGGCATTTTAGCATCCCTGTGTGAATATGATATTAAGATAGGCGTAAGTTTGTAATAAACAGGCTTAATCAGTTACAATACTTGAAAAAAGGCGGGGTGGGTTATATAATGTTTGCTGCCGTAGAATGTGCGTCAGGGGGACGGAAACATGAAAGAGTTTCAGATCGATATACAGGGAAGAACGCTGAAGATCTCCGCCTGGGCGGAAAACGTCATAAGGGTCAGGGTCAGCACCGACTTCGCTAAGACGCTTCAGGAAAGATACTCCGTACTGACACCGCCGGAATACGACGGCGGGGCGCTTGAGGGCGCGTGTCTAAGGGCAGGGCAGCTGAAAGTCCGAGCGACAAAGGACGGGATCGAATTTGAAACTCCCGAATGCGTCAGAGAGCTCAGCTTCAATTACGCCGTAGAACAGCCCGAGTTTGATTTCTTCATGGACAGGACTTCCCGTTTCCGCCCGGAACGCAAACAGATAATAGGCGACGAGGAGGAGCAGGAACAGGTATTCGCAAACATTTTCCGGGCACCCAAAACGATTACTTTGAAAACAAAAGGAGAAACGTTCTACGGGCTCGGTGAAAGCAATGTGGACCGTCTGGTGCTGAATGGCAAAACATACCTGCAGAAGGTCGTATACCAGCTGCACGAGCTGGTGATACCGTTCATAATGACCAAGGCAGGCTACGCCATAAGCCTGAACACCACTTTCTGGCATGCGGTGGACGTGGGAGACAGGGATGGAAACCGCGTGACATGGCTGCTGCCGGACGGAGAGATCGACTTTTTCATTTATTACGGGAACAGCCTTAAAGCGCTGCTGGAACGATTTACATACGTTACAGGTAGGAGTATGGTACTGCCCAAGTGGGCGTACGGGCTCATGTTCATAGACCAGTACAACGCCGATCAATTTGAGGTGATGAGAAACGCGGCGACGTTTAGGGAAAAACACCTTCCCTGCGATTCTATTTCCCTGGAACCCGGCTGGATGGCCAAACGCTACGATTTTTCCACCGAAAAGCGTTGGAATACGGACAGATTCTATATCTGCGACTGGATGCGGAAAACACCCGAGAACTTTGAAGAGCTTGTGCCGCCCAAGCGCACGTTCCTTTCCGCGCTTAAACGGTACGGATTCAAACTGGAGCTTTGGCTTTGCTGCAGATACGACTTTACTGCCAATCAGGAAAAAAGGGCGGGGAATAATACTGATTTTGGCATAGAACCGTGGTTCAAGCACCTTAAGACTTTTGTGTGCGACGGCGCCCGGGCGTTCAAGCTCGACCCGTGCAAACTGATAGATACAACGGATGAGACCCGCGTTTACGCCAACGGCAGAAGCGAAGCGGAGATGCATTCATTGCAGACCACGCTCTACGGCAAAGAGATGTACGAGGGCATGAGCGAGTATACGCACCTGCGTCCGATGCACCACCTGAGCGGGGGCTATACCTCCATGCAGAAATACTCAGCCTGTACTACGGGAGACAGCGGCGGCGGGATAAAAACGCTGGTATGGATACTGAACAGCGGGCTTTCGGGTTTCAGCAACATAACCTGCGACATGGATATATTCCAGCCGCATACGATCCATTACTGCTTCTTTACCGCCTGGTGCGAGCTTGACAGCTGGAGCGGGTATTCTCATCCGTGGTGGGCGGGCGACCACAACGAAAAGGTATTCACGTTCTATGACCGATACCGCTACCACATACTGCCGTATGTATACTCTGCGGCGATCTCCGCGCACTTGAACGGCACTCCTGTAGTAAGGGCGATGCCGCTGGAGTTTGAGGACGAAAAACTGCAGAACACGGTAACACAGTTCATGTTCGGGGACAATTACCTTGTGGGCGCCTTCAGCGACACCGTGATACTTCCGGATGGGGAAGTCTGGATCGATGCCTGGACAGGGAAAGCCTACGGCGGCGGAAAGGAACTGACTGTCGAGTTCCCGGAAAACAGGGGAGGTGCCCTGTTCGTCAGAAACGGCTCTATAGTGCCCACGCAGGAAGACAAGCAGTTTACCGACTGCGAGGACGATGAAAGGCTGACCCTCGAAGTTTACGCGGTGCGTGACACGAACAGAGAGTATACTCTCTATGAAGACGGCGGACTTGACCTGAAGTACCTTTCCGGCGACATCGCGAATACGCTTATGCGCTGCGTGAGAAGAAACGATGTGGTCGAGCTGTATGTTTCAAAAAGACAGGGCAGTTTTGACGGCATGAGGGACGACAGAAAGTACAGCGTAAAGGCGCTGCTGGGGGCTTCTCCAAAACGTGTGCTGGTGGACGGCGATGAGATCGAGTTCACGATGGAAGACATGTGGGCTTGTTTCGACATGGGAACCGGCACTTTGGCGAGGATAGAACTGTAACGAATGGAAAAACGCACGAAGACTCAATTCATACTTGCCTGCGTGGCGGCAGTCATTACCAACGTGGTCTGGGGACTGTCATTTATAGGGTCCAAGAAAGCGCTCGTCTCAGGCTTTGAACCCTTTACGCTGGTCACGGTCAGGTTTGCCGTGTGCACGATGGGGCTGCTCCCGGCGGCGCTGATCAGAAAAGAGAATCTTAGAATCGAGAAAAAGGACATACTGCCCTTGGTGCTCAGCGCCTTGACGGGAGTCACGGTATACTTCTTTTTTGAACTCGAGGGAGTAAAGCGCCTGAGTGCGTCCACTGCCGCCCTGTTCATAGTTACCATACCAGTGATGACGCTGCTGTATTCGATCATATTCAAAGGCAGACGCCCGTCGATGGTATGCTATATAAGCATGGCGGCGTCGCTGATCGGGGTGTATCTCGTGGTCGCTTCGGACAGGGCGGGAGACAGCGTGCAGGGTGCCTTGTTCATGTTTGCGGCATGCATGTGCTGGGTCGCGTATATAGAGATCAGCCAAAGGCTCGTGCGCAAATACTCCCTGCTTACGGTCACTTTCTGGCAGGGCGTGATATCGCTTGTAACGCTTATACCCATGTGTTTTACCGAAAAAGTAAGATTTAGCGGGATCCCATTGGACGCCTGGCTGTGGGCGGCGGTCTTCCTTGGCTTCATATGCTCCTGCGTCGCGTATATGCTTAACAACTACTCTATTTCAAAAATGTCCAGCGTAGGCCACGCCGTTTTCCTGAACCTGAATCCCATAGCAGCCGCGATTGGAGGCTGGCTGATACTTGGCGAAGCCATGACGAAAAAAGCGATGATAGGCGCTTTGATAGTGCTTGGCAGCGTGTTTGTGCTGTCCCGGTCCGAACGTGAGACGGCATAGTAATGTTTGACTTTAATGAAGCGTGATGATAAAATATCATAAAGAAAAACTAAGGAGTGCAGTATGAAAAAAACGCTTGCTATTCTTGCCGCGGGTATAGGGTCGCGTTTTGGCGGAGGCATAAAACAGCTGGAGCCGGTCGGCCCCTGCGGGGAGATCATAATCGATTATTCCATACATGACGCGATTAAAGCCGGATTTAATAAGATCGTGTTCATAATCCGCAAAAGCATTGAGTCGGATTTTGAGGAAATGATAGGCAGCCGTATCCGCGCGATCTGCGATAAACTGAACGTTGAGACCGCTTACGCATATCAGGAGCTCGAAAACATACCGTGTCCCGTGCCGGAAGGAAGGGCAAAGCCGTGGGGAACGGGCCATGCCGTGCTGGCGTGCAAAGGCATAATCAACGAGCCTTTCGCCGTTATCAATGCGGACGACTATTACGGAAAACATGGATTCATGAAAGCCGCAGCTCAGCTTGAAAAGGGCACTTACGCCATGATAGGCTATATACTCGGCAATACGCTGTCCGACAACGGCGGCGTAACTCGCGGCATATGTAAAGTCGACATCAACGGCGCGCTTACAGGCATAGACGAGACGAAAGACATAGTGAAGTCCGGCGGCAAGGCGTTTGTCGGGAACAGGGAGATCCCCATATCTTCGCTTGCCAGCATGAATTTCTGGTGCCTGCCCGCCTCGTTCATAGACGAACTTGAAACGGGCTTTCCCAAATTCTTAAGCAGCATGAGCAATCCGCTCAAAGACGAATACCTTCTGCCCACGATTGTGGATGGGCTTATCCGCCGCGGCGAAAAAGTGGATGTGCTGCCCACTGACGATAAGTGGTTCGGCGTGACTTACAAAGAGGATAAACCCGTCGTTGTGGAAAGCTTCAAACGCCTGTACGCTCAGGGCGAGTACAGCAAAGACCTGTATTCGGATATCTTTTGCTAAATAGAATAATGCGCCGGTATATTCTTGTTATTCTGACAATATGCCTTATATTCGCCCTGGCTGAGGATGCTGAGCTGCCCGTCTCCGAGCGGCTTAGTGACCTTGGCTATCTTTTTGACGAGCAGGGCGAAGTGCCGGAGTACGCCGTAAAAAACTTTCAGCGCGCGAACGCTCTGCCGGTCACGGGCATGCTTGACGAGAACACGCTCGATATAATGTTCTCCGACAAGGCGCTGTCGATAGACGAGTATATCTCACAAAGCACGCTCTATTCTGCCACGGATCTGTATTACACAGACATAGGCGGAGAAGTCGTCAGGCTCAAAAAGCGCCTGAACCTGCTCGGCTACTACGAAACTGATTTCGATGAAATATACGACCTGCCTACCGCGGAGGCCGTCGCGCGATTCCAGATGGCGAACGGATTAAACATCAACGGAGACGCCTGGGGTGCGACCGCAAAGAGGCTGTACAGCCCGTTCGTGGTGGAATTTGCCGATTATCCCCGGGAATTCGATCTGTCCCTCGGGGACAGCGGATACGCAGTAAAGCAAATGCAGGACATGCTTCTATCCTTGGGGTATTATGGCGGCGAGCTCACCGGTTTGTACGGCAAGGAAACTTTTGAGGCGGTCAGGGCGTTTCAGAGGGCAAACGGGTACGACGTCGACGGCGTGTGGCATATAGCATACAGCGTGCTTGCCCATAACTCACTGGTCAAATCCGCCGAGGAAGCAAATTCTGCGGCAGCATATGTTGTTCTGACGAATGGATATACGGGATACGAAGTGGTTTCGATGGAAAACGCTCTGTATTCTCTGGGCTATTTTTCCGGGAAAGCCGACGAAGTCTTTGACGACAAAACAGAATTCGCACTGAAGCTGTTTCAGGAAGCCAACCAGCTGGAAGCTGACGGGCGGTACGGTTCGGATACCAGGGCGGTTCTGCTCGGGAACGGCGAAAAGACAGACTATACCCAGTTCATGTATGACTGCATGGAAAAGACCGTGTGCCTGGGCGACAGGGGTTACGCCGTGTGGCTGCTCACTTCCAGGCTCAAGCAGCTGGGTTATCCAATAGACGTGACGGAGAACTTTGACGAAAAGACGCTTGAGATCGTTCTGAAGTTTCAAAAGGCTGAGGGATTGGAACCCAGCGGCGAAACCGATGCGCCCACGCGCGCGAGACTCTATGAAGAAAACTGCATGACATACGCACATGCGGGCAAAGTGCTTGCGGGGATAGAGTCAGAGGAAGCGCTTGAAAGGCGGCGCGCGGCGCTTGAACAGATGCTGACCGAACTGATCGACATGCCCTACGCTGCCGGAATGACAGGACCGGACAGCTTTGGAGTGGGCGGATTCATATACTACTGCATGCAGAAAGTCGAAGTTGAGATGCCTCCCACCTGCGCACTGCAGTATGAACTGGCTGTGACAAAAGAAAGCTTCTCGATGGAGCCCGCAGATATAAAAAAACTGTCGCTGGTTTTCTTTGAGGCAGAGGAAACCATTTACAGCGGTATTGCGCTGGGTGAAGGGCTGATAGTCTACGCATCTCCGTTACAGGGTCATGTGACCACCATATCCGTAAGCGAGCTTATGGACAGTTATATATTCAAAGGAACGGTTGATCTGATTGACTGACATCGTTTTAAGTGAAGGCGAGCAGATCGACGATCTGCAAAACGGCCTGTTTATAATACAAAAGGATCATGGTTTCCGCTTCGGCACAGACGCGGTGCTGCTTAGTCATTTTGCGCATATAAAACACAATGCCCTTGTCGCGGACCTTGGCTGCGGCACGGGCATTATTGCTCTCCTGCTCGCAAAATTGAACCCTTCGTGCCACATAAAGGCTGTGGAGATACTTGGCGAAATGTGCGAAATGGCGCGCCGCTCAGTTGCGCTGAACAGTCTGCAGGAACGTATAGAAGTAATCGAATGCGACGTCCGGAACGCATGGAGCGCTCTGGGAGTCTCGAGATTCGACCATGTGGTGTCAAACCCACCGTACTATTCCGCGAGCGCAGGCAAAAACCCCTTGGAAAAGAATAAGCAGGTCAGCCGAACGGAAAAAAGCATGGACATAGAGGACGTCTGCGCTGCGGCAAAACGGCTGCTCAAAAGCCGCGGCAGAATATCGCTGGTGTTTCCTGCATGGCGGTATAACGACGCCATTGACGCCATGAGAGAAAATATGATAGAGCCAAAACGTGTCAGGTTCGTTCACGACACATTAAAACACCCCGCCAGCATAGTGCTGCTGGAGGGGGTAAAACAGGGCGGTCGGGAACTTACGGTGCTACCGCCCATGATACTGAACGAAGCCGACGGCTCGCATACAGAGGAATGGCACGAGATCTACGGCTGAACTTTTTCAAATACGCATACGCTCATCGGCGCGATGGAGAATGTGAATCCCCAGGCGCCGTTTTGTTTTGCATCGACCTTCACTTTCTCGCAGTCGAGATAATGCGGGTATTCTGCGTATTCGGGGCGGGAACTGGTAAATACCATTTTGTATTCGTCGCCTTTCTGCCCGACGGGCACGAACAGGGGCAGCCTTTCGGTATTGAAATCGTTGAAGCTGAACAGGTATACGAGCCCGCCTTTTTCATACGCCATTAAGCGCTGGGCCTGGTCGATCCAGAGGCTGCGGCTCCCGTGTTTGCTGAGCACCTTGTATTTTCTCGCGAAAGCGAGAGAATCGTGGTCAAATTTAAGCAGCTTCTGATATTTCAGGAAGCCGTTTTCGCTAAGCGACCACTGTCTTCTTGCGTACTTGAAGGAAAAACCGTTGCCTTCCCTGGGAAAGTCAATCCATTCCGGATGCCCGAACTCATTCCCCATAAAGTTGAGGTAGCCGTCAGAACCAAGGGTGAGTGTGATGAAGCGGATAAGCTTTATCATGCTTATGGCGCGGTCTATGCGCAAAGAATGGCTCTGGTTGTCCATGTTCGTGTACATTTCGGAATCCGCGAGCCAGAATATAAGCGTTTTGTCGCCTACCAGCGCCTGATCGTGACTTTCGCAATAACCGACGACTTTTTCCATGGGACGGCGCGTGGTGAGCTCGTACCACATCTCAAACATGTTCCAGGTATCGTGTTTTACGGTCTTTATCCAATAATCGGGCAGACCCATACCCAGACGGTAATCAAAGCCGATGCCTCCGTAACGGATGGGAAGGCACATGCCGGGCATGCCGCTCATGTCTTCCGCTATAGCTACAGCTTTCGGATTCACGCTGTGAATAAGTTCGGTAGCCAGCTGCAGATAAACTATTGCGTCGATATCAGTGTTGGGGCTGTAATACTTTTTGTAATTGTCGAAGCATTCGCCGAGACCGTGATCCAGATACAGCATGCTGGTGACTCCGTCAAAACGGAAACCGTCAAAGTGGAACTCTTCCTGCCAGTACTTTATGTTGGAGAGAAGGAAGTGCATCACTTCATGTTTGCCGTAATTGAACACGCAGGTGCCCCAGGCCTGGTGGTGCCCCCTGTCACCGGGATGGAAGAACTGCTCCTGAGTGCCGTCGAACAGGTTTATGCCGTCCAGGGCGTTGGCGCTGGCATGGGAATGCACGATATCAAGCAGCACGTACATGCCCATCTCGTGTGCGGTGTTGATCAGCCTTTTCAGGCCTTCCGGCTCGCCGTACCAGCTTGAGGGGGCGAAAAAGTTGGTGACCTGATAACCGAAAGAGGCGTAGTAGGGGTGCTGCATTATGGCCATGAGCTGCACCGTGTTGTAACCTTCGCTTTTGATGCGCGGGAGCATAAGCTCGGTGAACTCGTCGTATGTGCCGATCCTTTCAGCTTCCGTAGCCATACCTACGTGCGCTTCATATATCGTCAGCGGGGATATCTTGCGCTTTTTATAGCCTCCGTCCGTCCATACAAAGGGTTTTTCCGGCTGCCAGATCTGTCCGGCGAATGAATTGTCATTGGGGTCCTGTATGACGCGGGTGATATACAGGGGTATGCGATCGAAAGTGCGGCTGCCGTTGGTTACGGCAACTTTGACACGCTGCCCGTGTTTAAGCGCGTCTTTGCCCGGCAGGAAGATCTCCCATACGCCGGAAGGGTCGATCTTTTGCATTGGATTCGCGTCACGATTCCAGAAGTTGAAATCGCCTATAAGGTGCATTTGAGTGGCGGCAGGCGCCCATTCCCTGTATACCCAGCCATCCTCCGTCTGATGGAAGCCGAAATACATATAACCGTTGGCGAAATCCGAGAGATCCGCGTATTTGCCGAGTATGGTCTTTTCCACCTGGGCCAGCTTTTCCATACGCATGCTGATGTCGGATTCATATGGTCTCAAGCCTTCGTCCAGGCGGATCATTTTAAGATCAGAACGGGTCCTCATATACGGCACCCCCTTATGTTTATATGATTATTATACTGTAAGACATCGAAAAAAACAATTGAAGTTTTAGGAATTACGGGGTATAATTAAGAAAAAAACGGGAGGGTGCTTATGTCCAGTTATATTACCAGAAAAACCCCCGGCGATACTTCCTGGTTTACCGCCTCACGCTTCGGAATGTTTATCCATTGGGGGCTCTACGCCATGCCTGCCAGGCACGAGTGGATAAAGACCAAGGAACGCATAAGCGAAGAAAAATACGACAAATACTTCAAATACTTTGACCCAGATATGTACGACGCCCGGGAGTGGGCGGCAAGAGCCAAAGCCGCGGGCATGAAATACGCGGTGCTGACCACCAAGCACCACGAAGGCTTCTGCATGTTTGACAGCAAGTATACGGACTACAAGTGCACCAACACCCCCGCCGGAAGGGACCTGGTCAGGGAGTATGTGGACGCCTTCAGGGCTGAGGGCCTGCACATCGGTTTCTACTACTCGCTTATAGACTGGCATCATCCCTCGTTCCCGATAGACCATTTGCATCCGCGCAGGGACGACGCGAACGCGAAAGAGCTAAACGAAGGCAGGGATATGAAGGTATACGCGCAGTATATGCGGGACCAGGTCACTGAGCTGCTCACAAATTACGGAAAGATTGATCTGCTGTGGTTCGATTTTTCCTACGACACGCCCAAAGACGGTCCCTATGCCAACGGCTGGATGAAGGGCAAGGGCAAGGATGAATGGGAAGCTGAAAAGCTTATTGCGCTGGCACGCAAGCTGCAGCCGGATATCATGATAGACAACCGCACTCAGGTGGAACAGGATCTGTGGACGCCGGAGCAGTATCAGCCGCTGGAGTGGCTGCGCCATAAGGAGACGGGAGAACTGGTCACCTGGGAGGCGTGCCAGACCTTCAGCGGATCCTGGGGCTATTACAGGGACGAAATGACCTGGAAAAATCCCGAAATGCTTATCAGGATGCTCATCAACACCGTATCCATAGGCGGCAACCTGCTGATGAATGTGGGCCCGACTTCGAGAGGCTATATGGACAAGAGAGCGGTAGACGCTCTTAAAGTATACGAGGAGTGGATGAAGTACAACTCCCGCAGCATCTACAACTGCACCATGGCTGAACCGGAATTCAAGGCGCCCGCAGATTGCAGGTTTACCCAGAGCGTTGACGGCAAGCGCCTGTACGTGCACCTGTTCGCGTATCCCTTCGCTCATCTGCAGCTTAAAGGTCTTGCGGGCAAGGTGGATTATGCCCAGTTCCTGCACGACGGCAGCGAGCTGCTGTTCACGGAAGGAAAGGTGGATCATTTCTCCGAAGGCGCGGCAAGATCCGAAGACCTGCTCGTCATAAACCTGCCCGCCATAAAACCCAATGTGACCGTGCCTGTTATCGAACTGTTCCTGAAATGATCCAAACAAAAAACAGGCTCCCGATATTGGGGAGCCTGTTTTTTGTGCCTATCAGACCGCGCTTGCGATCTCTCTTGCCACGAACACACCACTTGCGGAGGCGTGGGAAAGGGAATGGGTTATACCGCTGCCGTCTCCGATCATGAACAGGTTTTTGTAATTTGTCTCAAGTCTATGAGAAACTTCGACCTCCATGTTGTAGAACTTGACTTCCACTCCGTAAAGCAGGGTGTCGTCGTTAGCTGTACCGGGAGCGATCTTATCCAGCTGGTTGATCATTTCGATTATACCGTCGAGTATGCGCTTGGGGAGCACCAAGCTGAGGTCGCCGGGCGTCGCGGAAAGGGTGGGTACAACGGTGTTTTCTTCGATCCTTTTGTCAGTGGACCTGCGGCCGCGCATAAGATCCCCGAAACGCTGTACTATCACGCCTCCTCCCAGCATATTGCTGAGCCGTGCGATGTTTTCGCCATATCCGTTGGAGTCGTTGAAAGGCTGAGTGAAATGCTTGCTGACGAGCAGGGCAAAGTTGGTGTTGTTGGTCTTAAGCTTCTCGTCCTCGTATGAGTGGCCGTTCACTGTAACGATGCCGTTGGTGTTCTCGGTAACCACAGCACCCCTTGGATTCATGCAGAAAGTGCGTACGTCATCCTCGAATTTTTCCGTACGGTAAACGATCTTGCTTTCGTACAATTCATCAGTAAGATGGTCGAACACCACAGCGGGGAGTTCCACCCGCACGCCTATATCGACCCTGTTGGAGCGGGTGGGGATGTTCAGCTCCATGCAGGTCTTTTCAAGCCACTTGGAACCGCTCCTTCCAACGCTCACTATGCAGTAAGGAGCTGTGAACGTGTTATGATCGGTGACGATCACGTATCCGCCGTCTATGGGGTGCAGTTCCTGCACGGGCTGATCAAAGTAGAAATCAACTCTGTCTTTCAGCAGATCATATAGATTGCCCAGCACGATATAGTTGATATCCGTGCCAAGATGCCTTACTTGGGCGTCCAAAAGATTCAGCTTGTTCTGGATGCACAGTTTTTTGAACGACGAGCCTATGGAGGTATAGATTTTCGTGCCGGCGCCGCCGAGCTTCATATTGACGTCGTCCACATACCGCATCAGCTCAAGCGCGGTTTTACGGCCTATATACTCGTAAAGTGTGCCGCCAAAATCGTTGGTGATATTATATTTGCCGTCAGAGAAAGCGCCGGCGCCGCCAAACCCGCTCATAATAGAACAGCTTTTACACCTGACGCAGGACTTGATCTTATCCCCGTCTATGGGACATTTCCGCTTTTCCAAAGGATGGCCCGCCTCGATGACGGCCACTTTAAGGTTTGGAGCGCGCAGATTCAGCTCGTACGCGGCGTATATGCCGCCGGGACCCGCGCCGATAATCGCAACGTCGTAGTTTTTTGTCATAATCGTTCGTCCTGTCTTCTGAAATCACCGATAATATACAGTAATAGGCGGACCGTGTCAAGCGCGCGCAGGCCAATAAATACGGGTCAACCGTTAAGATTGACCCGTGATATCAGACTGTACGGAAATACTATGCCTTGCCGGCGCAGCCGAGCACGTCCACCAGCTTATGCTTCACAAGCTCCTTGATGTTGGCTCTTGCGGGCTTCAGGTACTGGCGGGGGTCAAAGTGATCGGGATGCTCGTTGAAGTACTTGCGAATGGAACCGGTCATGGCAAGACGCAGGTCGGAGTCGATGTTGATCTTGCAGACGGCGCCTCTCGCGGCCTGGCGCAGCTGCTCCTCGGGAATACCTACGGCGTTAGGCATTTTGCCGCCGTTGTCATTGATCATTTTGACATATTCCTGGGGAACGCTGGAAGAGCCGTGCAGCACGATGGGGAAGCCGGGCAGACGGCGGGCAACTTCGTCCAGTATGTCGAACCTGAGCGGCGGGGGCACGAGGATGCCTTTTTCGTTCCTGGTGCACTGGGCGGCGGTGAATTTGTAAGCGCCGTGGGAAGTGCCGATGGCGATAGCCAGAGAATCGCAGCCGGTGCGCTCTACGAATTCCTGCACGTCCTCGGGACGGGTGTAGGAAGAATCCTCGGCGGAGACCTTTACCTCGTCCTCGACGCCGGCCAGGGTGCCCAGCTCGGCCTCGACCACGACGCCGTGATCGTGCGCGTACTCGACGACCTGACGGGTGA
>JAEEGL010431888.1_pt1 | contig 131630 bp, 129 predicted proteins | sample 9134231 | NCBI WGS metagenome assembly JAEEGL01 (sample SAMN16246548, study PRJNA631951) | gut metagenome | biome: gut microbiome; feature: rumen; material: fiber-attached | host: Bos | place: Iran: Karaj | collected 2018-10 | reverse complement strand
CTAACCAGACTTGATAACGAAAGAAATGCCGTAAACACGGAAACAGAAGCAGTAAAGAAAGTAATCCAGGATAATATTGATAAATCATACAAAACATTCTCAGGTTAATCTGTATAGAATGTTTAATAAAATATATTTACCCCCCCCCTCCTCCTCCTTTTCCTAAATTAAACTTCCTCAATGGAAATTTTAATTAAGAGAGCCGGATTAATTCGGCTCTTTTTTATTATTTAAACTTCTATGTAAAGTTTTGTTAAACGGATAAATGCTTGTTGTATTGGGAATTGTGACGGATTTTGTTAATAATAAAAAATCTTATTAAAACAAAATCTTGACTTTTAAAAGTGATGTGCAATAATATTAAAGGACACAATAAGTGTTACAAAGACACTAATAAATCCGAAAAATTAAATAGCAATAACTAATAACCCCAAAAATCATATAAACTCCTAGATAATAAACACTAAAAAAGACCATTAGGATGCAGAAAACAATCCACTCGAATCACACACACCGAGTGGTTTTTTTTATGCATTTCTTTATATATAAATATTTTAAATACTCTAAAAGATTGATGAAAAATTTAAAAAAAAGTTATATTCTTATTAAAAAGAGGTTCTTGTGAATAAAAACCAACTAAAAAAACGTATTAAAGACAAAGAATTGCAGATAAAAAAACTTGATTTGCATAAAACTTCATCAGAAGTTTGTTCCCAACTATATAATACATTAATTCTTGAGAAGGCGATATTAAAAAAAGAGCTTGATGAACTTGAGAAAAATATTTTTGTGGAATCTATTAAAAAGGTGCTTCCCAGAAAGCAGAAGTTGATTTGCGATTATTTCAAGAGCTAAATTCAACATTTTATCTTTGCATTTGACCGCTGTTTATGATACAATCGTATAGAGGTAATAATGCGTACAGAGATTGACTATAATCAAAAAAAATCAATAAGGGGAGCTTTTGGCGATGAACTTGTTGCTTTGGGTGAAGTTAACAAAGATATAGTCGTTTTGGATGCAGATTTATCTTGTTCAACCAAGTCAGATATGTTTGCAAAAAAATTCCCTGACAGATTTTTTAATACAGGAATTGCCGAGCAAAACATGATAACCACAGCAGTAGGATTATCATTAACGGGAAAAATTCCTTTTGCTTCAACTTTTGCAATGTTTGCTACTAGCAGAACGTATGATCAGATTAGAAATTCTCTATGCTATCAGCATGCAAACGTTAAAATTATTGGTGCGCATGGCGGAGTAACCGTAGGTGAAGATGGTGCAAGTCATCAGGCACTTGAAGATGTTTCTTTGATGCGATCAATTCCGAATATGACTGTTATTGTTCCTGCTGATTATGAACAGATGCGTCAGGCTGTCAGATATGCGGCTGATTATAAAGGTCCGGTTTATATCAGAATGAGCAGAATTGATGTTCCGTCTGTATTTGACAGCAGTTATAAATTTGATGCTAAAAGTGCCGTATTGCTGAAGAAAGGGAAAGATGTTTCAATCTTTAGCTGTGGGGATATTCTAACAGAAGTTTTGAAAGCAGCAGATATTTTAAAGAAGAATAATATTGATGCTGAAGTTATTAATGTTCCTGTTATTAAGCCTTTGGATAAAAAATCTGTAATAAAAAGTGTAAAAAATACAGGATTGGCAGTTTCTGTCGAGAACCATTCGGTTATTGGCGGTTTGGGTTCTGCTATTGCCGAATGTCTGAGTGAAGATTTTCCTGCAAGACTTGTAAGAATCGGTGTTAATGATACATTCGGTCAAAGCGGTACTCCAAAGGATTTATTGAAGTATTATGGATTAGATGCAGAAGGAATTGCTGAAAAAATATTAGAGAAGTTGAAATGATACAATTAAGATCTGTAACAAAAAAATACAAAAATAATTATGCATTAAAAAATATCGATTTGGATATTTTATCAGGTGAGTTTGTTTTTATAACAGGTGCATCCGGTGCAGGCAAATCTACACTTATAAAGATGCTTTATAAAGAAGAAACTCCTACCACCGGAACGGTTTTAATCGGAGGAATTAATATAGCCAATCTTCCTCCTGAAAAAGTGCCGAATCTGCGCAGATGTATGGGGATTGTATTTCAGGATTACAAACTTCTTCAGAATCAATCCGTATATGATAATATTGCTTATGTAATAAGGACTTTAGGCATAAGTTCATCTGATATTAAAAACAGGGTAAACGGTGCATTAAAAGTCGTAGGTTTATTAGATAAAGCAAAAGCAAAACCCAGTGAGTTATCTGGCGGCGAGCAGCAAAGGGTAAGTATAGCAAGAGCTCTTGTAAACGGGCCGCCGTTATTAATAGCAGATGAGCCTACAGGTAATTTGGATCCTAAAAACTCATTAGAAGTAATGCAAATATTAGAGCAGATTAATCAACGCGGAATAACTGTTATTGTGTCTACTCATGACTATACTCTTGTAAACAGGTTTAGAAAACGGGTATTGACACTTGACAAAGGTGAAATAATTAGTGATATTCAGGCAGGAACGTATGGACAGCAGTAAACAGCAACTAAAAAGAACAGTAAAAAAACACTTACCAAAAGATTGGTTATGTGAGCTGCGCATTGCGTACAGAATAGTGATGGAAGCTGTAAATGATATAAAAAGAACCGGTATAATAAATCTGGTTATTATTACAACTATGTTTGCCATATTAACAATATTCGGTATTCTTTTCAGGTTTACTTTATCTCTGTCTACTTTTGCCAATGAACTTGGTAATGTTCTTGAGATTTCAGTTTATCTTAAATCAGGTACATCTCCTGATATTATCAAAGAGAGAATTAAAGATATAAATTATGTTCAAAAGGTTACTTTGCGTACAAAGGAAGAATCATGGGGCAGCTTGAAACAGGAACTAGGGCTTCATGAAATGGATAATCCTCTTCCTGATACATTAAGGGTTAAGGTTGATAAACCGGAGCACATTAATGAGGTATTTAATCAGATTAAACCGATATCAGGTGTTGATGATTTGGGTTATGCAAAAGAGCTTGCAAAAAAAATGCAGATGCTTATGCATGTAGTTAATACGTCAATTATATTTGTAATTATAATATCCGCTGTTTTGACAATAACAATAATTAATAATACAATTCAGCTTGTAATTCAGTCAAGAAAAGAAGAAATTGAAATAATGCGTTTGATGGGTGTCAGCAATTGGTATATAAGAATACCGCTTGTAATGCAGGGTGCTTTTTACGGCTTTGTATCATCCGTGCTGGCTGTGATTCCGCTTAGCTGGATTCAGCTGCCGCTTCAAAATATGCATAAATTTTTCTTAATACCTATGCCTCAGTATGCTCAAAATTTTGTTATAATAACATTATTAATTACAGGTACAACTTTTGGTGCTATAGGAAGTTTATTATCAATTAAAAAACATTTGCAAGTATAGAAGGAGATATTAAATATGGATAAGACAATTGAATTAGTTAACAGTGTAAAAGACATTCATGCTATGCCTACTGTTATTGTTAAGGCTTTGAATATTATGAAAAAACCGACTGCCAGTATGAAAGAACTCGGTGATATTGTTATGTTTGACCAGTCTTTAACAATTAAGTTTCTGGCATTGGTAAACTCAGCATATTATGGCTTTTCTCAGCAGATAAGTTCAATTAATATTGCTCTTTCTTTACTTGGTATGGTAAAAGTTAAGAACATTATCGTTGCAGTTGCAATGAAGCCTATGATGTCAAACCAGGGCGATAAGGAATTGTGGAAACATTCAATGAGGGTTGCATCAGGTTGTGAATATCTGGCAAATTTAACTAAAATTATGGACTCTGATGAAGCATTTATTGCAGGTTTCGTTCATGATGTTGGTAAAATTGTTTTACACATGACTGATGATAAGAAGTATGCTAAGGTTGTTAGTCTTGTAGATGAAAATGGTGCTGATATTCTTGAAACAGAGAAAAAATATTTTGATTCTGATCACGTAAAAACCGGTTCATTACTTGCAAAAAGATGGCAGCTACCGATTCTGCTAGCAAATACAATATCTTATCACCATACTCCGAGTTTTTCTTCAATTCCGGTTCCATGTAATTTGGTTTGCTTTGTAGATAAACTTGTTCAGACAAATTTCAATCCGAATGCTATCGACAAAGATTTTTGTAATACACTTTGTATTGATTTTGATGATTTGGAAGATTTGAGAAAAGCAATTCTTCAAAAAGCAGAGGTCATGATATCAGAACTTTCATAGGTTGATTAATGGCTGAACGTATTGTATTGGTTTCTGATGATTTAAATTTTTTCAGCTATATCCTGCCAAAAATCAGGCTTAGAAATAGTGATGAAATATACCGTTTCAGCTTTGATGAACTTCCGGATAAAATGGACAAACTTACGGACTCTGTTTTTATTATTAACAGTGAAAACAATTCCGTTAAAACTTTGCAGTTGTTTGATTTTATAAATGAAAATCCTGTTATTGTTTTCGCCTATAATGTTGATGAAGAGTTAAAAGTTGAGCTATATAAACGCGGAATGAACAGTTATATAACACCTGATGTTTCAGATGAAGAACTGAACAGTAAAATTATGTCTTGTTTTCGTATAGTATCTTCTTTGAAAAAAAATAAAATGTACAGAGAGCTGCTTGTCGATAACAGACTTATTACACCAAACAATGAAGTGTTTTTAAATTCAAATTTAATTCTTGACAATGAATTGTTAAAAATTCGCAAATCTTCGATAAATGCTGTTCTTGCGGCAATTGCACCGGATGAAAAATCAAAACACACACTGCAGCCTAATCAAATTGAAACAATAATTTTAAATAATATCCGTAATAATGATATATTAATGAATTATGCACCTAATAAGTACTTTTTATTGTTTTATAATGCTGACATAAAAACAGTACAAAATATTTGGGATAAAATTAAACTTAAAATTCCTGATAAAATACATGCCGGTTTTGTTCAGGTCGGATTCAAAACACGTCAGCAGCTTGTTAGTGAAGCACTTATGAAATTACACGAAAATATAAACAGACTGCCTGTTAGTGATGATAGTTCCATGGCTAATTTCAAGATTTTCAGGCAGGAATTTAATAAACAGCTGGGACAAATTATTTATCCTGTATTTTATCAAATTCAGCAAATGTATTCCGACAGACTTTCAGGAATTAAAATGGAGCAGGAAACTGGTGAAGGTTTTGGCATTTATTCTGTTAAAACTAAATATGTAAACGGTTATTTTAAAATTACTGCACCGGGTTTATCCAAAATTAATGTAGATATAATTTATGAAATTGATAATGAAAATGCCGGCAAGAATTTTTCATTAAAATCAAAACGTGTTACTCTTGATCCTCATGAATTTGAGTCAGGAGTATTACAGGATTTACTGGAAAGGTTTATTCAAGAGTTCAAAAGTGAGGTGGAAGGTGAGTTTACTGAGTGAAAAAAACAGTCTGTTATTAATAATTGATGTTCAGGAAAAACTTTTAAATGCTGTTTTTAATAAAGATACTCTTAAAAAACATGCGGAAATTATGGTTAAAGCTGCTGCAATACTCCACATTCCGGCTGTAATTACCGAGCAATATCCCAAAGGGCTTGGTGCATCTGTTGATGTCATTAAGAATGTGTATACGAAACCTGCCGCTTACTTTGAAAAAACATCCTTTTCGGCATTGGAAAATCCCGATATTATTAATACTATCGTAAAATCAAAAAAACGTCAGATTGTTGTTTTTGGAATTGAAACCCATATTTGTGTAAGTCAGACTATAAATTCATTGGTTGAAAAAGGATATGAAGTGTATGTAATTTCCGATGCTTGCGGCAGTCGTTCAGAACTTGAACACAATGCCGGTATTGACAGAATTAAATCAAATGGCGGTAAAATTATTACTACTGAGATTGCTTTGTTCGAGTGGTTAAGAAGTTCAAAACATGTTAAATTTAAAGAAGTTCAGTCGCTAATTAAATAAGATTTGTTAATATACAATCTGAACCGTAATATTTCTTGAACGTTCTTTGTTGTCAAAATCCATCAAAACCACCTGTTGCCAGGTTCCCAGATTGAGAAGACCGTCTTTTAAAGCAATATTAACCGAACTTCCGACAAGTGCTGCACGTACATGAGCATATCCGTTACCGTCGTGCCAGATTTCATCATGGTGGTATTCAATGCTTGATGGAGCTATTCTTTCCATTGCCTGCTGTAAATCTTTTATCAGTCCCGGTTCATATTCAATGGTTGTTACAGCTGACGTGCTGCCCTGAATAGAAATACAGACTAATGCATCTTTTAGTTCGTGTTTGTATACACAATTTTGTATATGTTTTGTGATATTGATTATATCTGTATTTCCGTTTGTATTAATAATAAAATTTTCATTAATTATTGGCATATTGTTTGCTCCGTATTTTCATTTTCTTTTGCAGGTTTGTTTTCTATTAATGTTATATCGGATTCATTTTTTGAAATTATTGAATGTCTTTTTTTATATATTATTACAAAAAATCCGATAAGCAGTACTGTTACTCCAATTATTACATAATTCAGGTATTGCTTGATTATTTCACCAAACAGCATAAGCACAATACTTACAAGGAAAAATCTACCGCCTCTTCCTAAAAAACTCACACCGAGAAACTTTAAAAAATTCATTTTCAAAATACCGCTTGCTATTGTAAAAATGTTATATGGTATTGGAGAAAATGCTGAGAAAAATACGGCAAGAGAACCATATTGTTCATAGAGTGCTTCAACTGCTTGAAATTTGTCTGCTTTTTTTGAAAAAAGTTTGTTAATAAGCGGTCTGCCGCCAAATCTCCCTATTAGATATCCGACTGCACCACCGGTTACCGAACCTAAAGTACATATTAATGCAAATAGAAGTGCCTTATTAGGGTTTGACAGATTCATTGCTATTAATAATACATCAGGTGGCAGCGGAAAACCCGGAAGGCAGCTCTCTATTCCTGCATTTATTATTAATCCCTGAATGCCCATCGATTTAAACCAGGCACTTATCGTAGCTAATATACTTTCCATAATTCTCCATTCATTAGAAATTTTTGACACTTATATTATATAATAAAGATTTCAAAAAAATTAGTGGATTGTATATTTTTAGTGGTAAATGTTACATTAGATACAGTGTTTATATAAATTTTCAGCTTCCTGTATGCTGACATTTCCGTTAGGTACTGTTAGCACTTCATATTTTTCAGTCTTGTTAGCATATTCTATCTCTATAATGTCACCGATTTTAATCTGTTTTGCGGGTTTAGCAACATTACCGTTTACGAGCACTCTGCCCATTTCAGATACGGTGTTTGCAACAGTTCGTCTTTTAATTAGTCTGGATACTTTTAAGAATTTATCTAACCTCATTACAGTTTTTTAATTACCTCCTTAACAAGAGTCATAAATTTATCTTTAGCAATTCCGGCAGCTCTTATGACATCTTCATGAGATAATCCTACCGTACTTACACCTGCAGCGGAATTACATATACAACTTATTCCGATAACGTTCATTCCTGCCCATTTTGCTGTAATTGCTTCCGGTACAGTTGACATACCGACTGCATCTGCACCTAAAATTCTTGCCATATTTACTTCAGCAGGTGTTTCATAAGAAGGACCTGTTAGTGCCATATATACACCTTCCTGCATATCTATACCCAAATCGTTTCCAATTTTTTTAACCAAATCTACATATTCTTGAGCATATACTTCGCTCATGTCCGGGAATCTTTCACCTATGCTGTCATCATTTGCACCGATTAACGGATTTGTTCCCATCATATTTATGTGATCTGTTATAACCATTAAATCTGATGGCTTAAATGAAGCATTTACACCACCTGCAGCATTTGTAATTATTAATGTTTTAACTCCGAGCTTTTTCATTACTTTAACCGGTAACACGACTTTTTGTATTGAATGTCCTTCATAAAAATGGAATCTGCCCTGCATCATTACAACTTTTTTGCCGCTTATTTCCGCAAAAACCAGCTTACCTTTATGCCCTACGACTGTTGATGCCTCAAAACCTGGAATGTCTTTGTAGTCTATTTGGATGTCGCAATATTTATCAGCAAGTTCTCCTAAGCCCGAACCAAGAATTATTCCAATTTCCGGTTTGAACCCGTTTATTTGCTGTAATATATATTCAGCAGCCGTCTGTTGCATATTTTTACCTCCTGCACTCATTACCCCTATATCATTTTACACTAAAAAATCCTCGAGCAAAAGCTCAAAAGGATTTTAATTTTTTATATTTTCAAAATGATAATTATTTTGAACGTTTGAATTTATCTTCAATTCCTGCTCCGCTTATTGAACCGGCTGCACATCCGCCCATTGAAAATAATAATGGTGCTGCCAAACCACCGGTACTAAGTGTTAACAGTGTTCCTAAGCCAAATCCTGCCAAGCCACCGATAGTAGCACCAATGCCGCCACCCCAGCCGCCTTTAAAGTTTACATTTTGTGTTTCAGCGGTGTTTCTTCTTACATTTTGATTTTTCACAGGTCTATACTGCGAAATAGAAATAGGATTAATTCTCATCACACACGCTCCTTTCTATATCTCGTTTCTAATCTAGTGTCCTTGTCTAATATAACTCTATATAATTAATTTGTCAATCATACTAAAGTATTAGATTAGAACATTAATCTGAATAACAGGAAGCGCTTATTCAATTTTTCTGAGAATTTTCTAAGATTTGCAACTGTTTCAGAGGTGTCAGTCATTATTTGTTTTAAGTTTTCTTTATCGCCTCTTTCTCCGTTAATAGTTTCCAGTGCAGTAGAGACTTCGTACATTGTAGAATTCAAATTATCAATTGAAGTCGTAATTTTATTTTTAAGTTTTTCGTCTTTTGTCATATTATTAACAGAGTTTGATATCTCTTTCATGTTTGACATAACAGCATTCAAATCTTCTGCAAATGCTTTTGCATCAATTTCGCCGAGTATTGGAGTTAGTTCATCTGATAGTTTTGATAAAGAATCTGCAGTTTGGTATAATGTCGGTTTGAATTTTTCATCTCCGATTATACCGTTAATATTGGCAGTAAGTTTGTTAAAGCTGTTTGCGACATCACTCATCATCCATAAAATTGCATCGATATCATTTCTTGATGTATCAATAAGTTTTTCGGTTTTTTGAAGTGTTGTTGTAGCCTGTGCCGTTAAGTCTTTAAAGTTTGTAACAGATTGTCTTATTTCTGCAATCATTTTATCGTTCATTAAATCGTTAACCATTTTGCTCATTTCAGTCAGCGATTCGGCTGCCTGATATTGTAAATCCATAAATGTAGCCAATCTCATAGGTTCTACTATTGTATATGGCGAGGTCTGCTGCGGATATGGAAGCATAGAACCATCAAGCGGTTCAATCCGCAGTTTCTTAACATTATCGGTTGTTACAATGCTGCCTTTCATAAAATGCGGTAGTCTTAATCCCGGCAGGTTAACCACATAATCAACTTTATAAGCATAATTTGTTTTAATTGTGTCTGAAAGCTCAAGCGGCACCAGCTTTGATGTCATTATTTGTGAGCCTTTAACTTTTCCGACCGTATAATATTTATCATCAAGTTTAATTTCTACATCTGCATTATCAAGAATCAATGTTTTATCAACAACAGGTATATAAACAGAACGCAATTTAGGCGGAGTTATTTCAAGGAACTGTTCCCCGATAAGTCCTGATTGTTGTATTGAAAGTGTTGAAGCTTTAGGAATTGTAATTCCGGGCTCGGTTATAACGAATCTCATTTTTACATAACTTGATTCACCGTCAACAACAGGTATAATATCTTCAACCTGTCCTACCCTCAATCCCATCATTTGTACACCGGAACCTGGGCGCATACCGTTTACATCTTTAAAACGGACTTCAATTCTTTCTGCTGATGAAAATGAACGTCCTTTTATCCATAATATTGTAAACAACAACATTGCTATTGATATAATAGCCAAAATTCCAACTTTAAATGATGATGATATTTTCATATTATTAAAACCTCTTTAATTCATTTTCATAGGACCTTCAAGTGCCGCTTCTACAAATTGCTTTGTATATGGTGTTTCTTCTTTGCAGAGTTCATCAGGTGTTCCTTCAAAAACTGCATGTCCATTATACAACATTAATACTGAATCTGCCGTCCTTCGAATTGTGGACATTTGGTGTGTTACTACAATTGATGCGGCATGTGTTTCATTTTTTAATCTTACTATATAATCTTCAATAAGTGTTGAAGATATCGGATCTAAGCCTGCTGTCGGTTCATCGTACAGTATAATTTTAGGTTCGGTAACAATAGCACGTGCAAAACTTACACGTTTTTGCATACCGCCTGATAATTCTGACGGAAACTTGTTTTCTATACCTGATAATCCTACCAATTCAAGTTTTTCTGCTACAATTTTTTTTAATTCTCTTTCTGTATATTTACCCCTCAAATCTTTTCTTTCTCTTAGTGCAAAAGAAATATTATCAAATACGTTTAGGGAATCAAACAATGCTGAGTATTGAAAAACCATTGCAATATCACCGCCTGAGGTAATGATTTCTCCTGAGTCTTTTTCAATCAGTCCGCTTATTAATTTTAATACCGTACTTTTCCCCGAACCGCTAAATCCGACTATTGATAATATTTTTCCGTCATTAACTTTGAAGGAAATATCATCCAGTATAACTTTATTATTAAATGATTTTACGAGATTTTTAACTTCAATTCCCATATTTCCTCTTTCTGATTAATAAAAGAATGCCGCTGCAAACAGTAAATCAACAATTACTATTGCAACAAATGACCAGACAACAGCTTTTGTTGTTGCCAGTCCTACACCTTTTGCACCGTCTTTTGCTTCCATTCCGCAGGAACAGCTGATTAGTGTTATAACAAAGCCAAATGCTATTGATTTTATAATGCAAACTTTCAAGTCGTGCATATTCAGTCCAAACCATACAGAATCAAAATATGCTTTAAAAGATAAGCCTGATACAACGTTAGATGCTATTGCACCGCCTAAAATACCTATTGCAGAAGATATAACAACCACCAATGGCATCATTATAGTTCCGGCAATAATGCGCGGTGTGAATAGATAGTGTATCGGGTTAACTTTTAATACCTGAATAGCATCTATTTGTTCTGTAACTTTCATTGTTGCGATTTCAGATGCAAGAGAAGAACCAATCATTGATATTATTGCAAATCCTGCCATTATTGCCGCTTCTTCTCTGACCATTAATATTGAAATCAACATTCCGACATAATTACCGCCTCCCTGTTTTACCATTTCTCCTGCTACCTGCATAGCTACAATAACAGATGTCATCCCGACTATTGATAAAGTAATAGGAAGTGATGATACACCAAATCTTGATGACTGCTCAATGATTTCTCTAAACGTTGTAGGTTTTGAGCTGAGTCCCTTTAAAAATTCAATACCAAAAAGAACTATATTACCTAAAGTTGAAACTAATTTCCCAATTTCTTTAATTAAATAGCAATAAAATTTGTATGTGTATGTAGACTTATAATAAACTCTCATATTAAAATTCTGATTATTTTTATATTTATTATACAAAGTCCAAGTAAAAATTACAAATTAATTATTAATATTAATGCTTATAAAATCAGTGAATCAGACCGCCAAAAGCCATTACATCTTCGTAGGCGGCACCGGCTTCAAGCATCTCTTCCGCAGTGAAGTCAAAGAGAGTAATTTTATCTATTACCTCTTTACGGTTTTGAATTTTTTCAATAACCTCATTAAGGGCATCTTCTCTTTTTATGCTCGGATATTTATCATTTATACCATTGTTTAAACTTCTGCGTTTAGCCTTACCCATCCTAACTCCTTATGAAAGTGCCAATAATGCGGCACCAATCATTCCTGCATAATTTCCTGCCGTTGCCAGTCTTATTGATGTTGGTGTTGTGACTATGTCTGAATTAACTTCGTCTTCCACTTTCTTTATGTTTACAAACTTTGCCATTGAACCTGATAAGACTACACAGTCAGGATCAAATATGTTTGCAAGTCCTTTGATTCCGATTATAATATCATCTTGCCAGCGATTCAATATTTTTGTCATAATTTCGTTACGATTCTCAACACCTTTTATAACATCATAAGTTGTTACATTTTTATCGTTTAGTTCTTCTTCCGCATCAATTTTCAGAGCAGTTCCTGATGCATATATTTCAAAGCAGTCCCAACTTCCGCAAGAGCATTTTCTGCGTTTGTCGGAATACATTTTAAAATGCATTTCTCCGGCAGCTCCTGACTTTCCTTTAAGAAGTTTATCGTTTATTATAATGCCGCCTCCGACACCTGTTCCTAAGGTAAGCATGATTGAAATATCTGAGCCTCTTGAAGCTCCGATTTTATATTCAGCCCAGGCGGCTGCATTGGCATCATTTTCTAAAAATACTTTTTTTGAACTCAGGCTTTGAAAATCAATGGAGCTGTATCCCTGTACCAGATTCCCTGTTGAACCGATTACGGCTGTATTTGCATTGTTTACGGCACCGGCTGTTGCGATTGCTATTGCATCAATTTCCGATTCGTGTTTTGCAATTTGTTCTTTTAGTATTTGTTTAATTCCGTCAATTGTTTTTGGTGTTGAAAACTTATCAACTTCTGATATTACATTGCCGGTTTCATCAATTATTGTACTGTAAATCTTTGTTCCGCCTATATCAAAAGAAAGTGCTTTTTTCATATTTTAAAAACCTTCCGTAAATCTTTTTGTAATTAACTGTGGTCTTGTAATAGCAGAGCCTATAACAACAGAATGTGCTCCAAGCAAAAATGCTTTTTTAACGTGAGAAGGCTCCCATATTCTGCCTTCAAGTATAACAGGTCTGCTGATTCTGTCGTTCAGCTGCTTCAACAGGTCAAAGTCAGGCTCTGTATTTTGTTTTAAAGAGTGTGAAGTGTATCCGGACAAAGTAGTTGATATAATATCACAACCTGCTTCTGCACAATTGATACCTTCCTCTAATGTTGATATATCAGCCATAGCAATTCTGTTGTTTTCATGAATTATTGATATAATCTCTTCTATATTGCTTCCATCAGGTCTTTTTCTGTTTGTGCCGTCAAATGCTACTATGTCAGCTCCTGCATTAATTATTTTTATTATATCGTCTTTTGTTGCTGTGATATATACGACATCAAGCCAGTTATCGGGTAATTTGTCGGGCTTTGTTATGCCGATGACCGGTAATCCGAATTCTTTTGCATTTTTTATATCCCTTACTCCCGCAACTCTTAATGCTGATGCACCACCGTTTACAACTGATGCCATCATGGCTTTCATGCATTCTTCTTTGTATAAAGGCTCACCAGGCATAGCCTGAACGGATACAATAACTTTTCCTTTTATACTTTCCAATATATTCATAAAATGATTTTATCATAAAAAGAGATTGATAAAATCAAATATAAAGTTTATAATCAGAAGTGTATAGTATGGGGTGAAAATATGAATAAAGCAAAACTTATAACTGCATCTGCAATTATTTTGGTTGTTTCTGCTGGTATATTATTGTTACAAAAGAATACTCAGCACAATTCTGTAAAAAATGATAGTGCAGAACAGCAAAATTACAGCTTAAAAAAAGATAATGCTGCTGATAATTATTTAAATGTTGAGGGTAATAAATTTTTAGCTGATAGAAAAACAAAAAATGATAAAGCTTTAAAATCTGATAAATCCAATACAACATCATCTTCATCAGTGATTATTCATAAAAAAATTAATTTGTATTCTGATGTCCCATCTACTGCACTTCCTCTTTCTGCTATAACTTTAATGCCTGATATTTCAGACAATATTAAAGAGGAATTAAATTCTGTATATGAAAACAGCAATATATTAATGGCAAATAAATCTCACGATAAAATACTATTAATTACGGATAATTCGTCAAATATTCGTTTAGGTATTGATTTTACCGAAATATCCCTGAAAAATGGTCATAAAACGAATACAACTCTCGGATATAGCGGTAAAACGAAAGATTTTAGCAATGAAATATGGGATTATGATAAAGATACCGGTAAGCCATTAAGACATACAACTTATGATGAAGCAGGAGATGTTATATTTGTGGAAACTTGGAATTATTCTCCTGATAATCCTGTAAAATACCAAATGAAAGATGCAGACGGAAATACTCTTTCTATGCGTAAAGAAACACTTGAGAACGGTTCTGACCTACGTGTTGAAAATATTGTATATGATAAAGAAGGTAATACAAAAATCAGTGTATCTTCAACTTATGACGGTGCTGATATCAAACGGTTTACATATTATAATTCCGATAAACCGTCAGATAGCGGTTCTGTATTTTCGGAATATGATGAAGGACTTAAAACAAAAGAAATACTATACACTTCTGACCTGAAGGTTAAAAATACAATAACTTCTAATTATGCAGATGGTATCAGGGAATCAATTACGGTTTATGATCCTGAAAATAATGAAGTAGAAAAATTATCAGCTGAATAAATCGAAATTACCGATATTTTTAGGTCTTGTAAAATAATCCATAATTTTTCTTGAGGCATATACTGCAAGACCGCCTAAAACAGCTTTTCCGCCATAAGTCATTAATGCTTTGCTAAGCAGTTTTTTCATGTTTTGCCTTAATTCTTTGGGAAGTCCGGCTTCTTCTGCCAGTTTCATACCTCGGATTGATGCTATTGCTTCTTCCGCAACCATAGGCATCATTGCAAGAAATGCAATTTTACCGCAGTTATCTTCAATTATGTCCATAATATTACGTTGGGCTTCTTTTGGTTTTGTTCTTGAAAATATTGCAAAATATTCCATTATTCCGGCTATTACATATCCCGGGTATCTCATTTTTGTCAGATACTTGATTCCGTATTTACTCATTAAGTTATTCATGGCATGACCAAGTTCGTGAAAACCCAGACAAGCAGATTTATTTGTGTTTATTATTACTTTTTTATCCGGAATAAGATAGGCAGCATTTCTTCCGCTTTTATATTCAGGACTTATATCAGCATTTTGAGCTTTGATGATATCTACCCCCATATCATACAAGCCCGATTTGTGTAGTGCTTTATATAAACAATCTTTGTATATCGGATTATACTGCTCTTCTTTTTTTATTTGTCTGACGGGAAGTTTTCCTATATACGCAAGCGGACTTAATATTGCACCTGATACTGCCGTAGCTGCAATATAACCCTCAAGACCGTTTAGTGGCGATCTTGTTTGATAAACATTTCCGTCATAAATATATGTCGACATTTTCTACACCTATATTATATAAAACTGGTTTTTACCAAAATTTGCCTAATCACCCTTTCATAATGTTACATCTCTTAACATACATGCTCAAAATTTGGCAATTTCATGAATTAAAAATACTTTATTTAATTATAGGATGTATTTTTATAGGTTATATTGTGGAAATTAATAATTCTCAAAATTTAATATTACAGTCTGGTCATGTTATTCCCCATTCAGATGATAACACGATATCCGTATCTCCTGCTTTTAAATCAAAAATGTCCGCACCGATTGATTTTTCAGGCAGAATTATGAGCTGGATAGAAGGTGGCGGCTTTATGATATCGTTTATGATTCAGGATTTTTTAGGAATGACGGTACCAAGAACATGTGCAGGTTTTTTGCGTGATAAAGACGTAACCGGTAAATATAATCGTCAGGAAGGATTTGAAGTTTTAGGCAGAGAAGGTATTACCGGACCTACAATGATGGCGGTTGCTCCTGTAAGTTTATATTTAGCTGCTAAGTGGGCAAGTACATCAAGTGTAAATACTGAATTAATTAAAAGATACGGTAACAGTTTAAAAGAAATTGTTGCCGCAAACGGCTTTAATCGTGAAATATTAAATAATTCCGCAAAATTTAAAGATGAATTTTACAGACTTAATATTGAAAACATCCTGAAACAAACACTTGGAGAAGAAAATGTAGCAAATGAATCTGTTGATTACATTTTATCGGAATTAAATAAGTATGAAAACATTCCGGCTGATGCAAAACTTTCGAAATTCAGAGGTAAGGCTAAATATCGTTCGGAACGTTTATCAGCTATAACTAATTACATAAATGAACTTAAGTATAAGACAAGTTCAGACCTTGATTTGCTTGAAAAGGTTAAATTCGGTTCAGTAAAAAATAATGATATAAAAACATTTGATGCCAGACGTACTTTTGAGGCAATGAAAAAATACGCAGATGATGCAATTACTTCCAATAAAAAACTTGACAAGCTCAATGAGAAACTCGCAGAAAGCTTGAAACATACCGCTTTGGGTAAACGTATTATTGTTAACGTCGGTATGATTGCTGCTACATTGGGTGTATTATCTGTTTTACCTAAAATTTATATTAGAAGTAACGTAGCACCCGGCTCAAGAAAAAATCTGCAAAATGTTACAAATGACAATTCTGAAAATAAAAATGTTTCCTTCAAGGGTAAAGATAATATTATTGAGAAAATCGGTAAAGCTATTGATAAAAATAAAAGCGGATTTTTATCAAGACATTTTGAATATAACGGAAATAATTTTACGGATTCTCTTATGGCATGTTTATCGTTGTTCGGTTTGCTTACACCACGTTGCTTGAGAGCATATAATCGTGCCGAAATTGATGAAAACGGCAAACGTGATTTAACTGAATTGTGGGAAATTATTTTCAGAGATGTAACATCATCACTTGCTGTTGTTTTTGCTGTTCCAATGATGACGAGAGCATTTGTTACCTCTTATGAAAAGAGTTCAGGTTTCGTATTAATGCAAAAAGACAGGACAAAAGACAAATTTCATACAATTTTGGATTTATTTAATCCGTACAGCAAAGCACATGTTCTTAAGAATTCCGAGATTATGGCTTTGTACGGCAACATTGATTCTAAAGAGAAAATGCTTAATTTCTGCAAATATATTGATAAGAATGGCGGCGATTTAACTAAGATTATTTCTAACAGTGAAAATGTTAATGAATTATTTAATGAAAAGACAACTAAGTTTGAAAAATTAAAAGCTATGGAAACCGTAAAAGGTAATAAAGAGATTACTTCATTTATGGAAAATATAGAAGCTAATCTTGAAAAACTCGGCAAATCTACAGATAAGAAAACTGTTGATGAATTTATAGCCAAACTGATGAAGAATGCAGGAAAAGTCGGCGGTAAGAACAAAATAATGACTGTTGCAAGAGGTTTGAATTCTGTTCCGGGATTCTTGGCTACAGTGTTTATTTCACCATATCTCTTAGGCTGGGTAATTCCGAGATGGACATATCATAATACAAGAAAAATTCACGAAAAAGAAGACAAACAACGTGCATTAGAGGAAAAAAATAAACTAAAAGTAGCAGTTTAATATTTATATATTGGTAACTATATTTATAGTTACCAATTTTAATATTTTTCTTTAAATTTCTATTTACATTCCTTTACAATTGTTTGTATAAAATATATATGCATGATATTATTTTTATACAAATCCAACTGTGAAAATTAAATGTACATTCAGAATACTGAAATCCGATAGTAAGGAGAATCCCTATGTTAGCATTTTTATTTAAGAAAGAAACAGGAAATATTTGTGAAGATTTAAACTCTTTCTATTCAAAGTTAAAAGAAATGTTTTCTTTTGATACCATTAGTGATGAAAGAAAAGAGTATTTAAAAACCCAAATGGAAAAATTTGGTTATCTTCCTTATCCGCAAATCAAGGCTCTTGAGGAGTTATCTGATGCTGAAGTTCTTTATGCTCTTGAATTTAAATGGGCAGCTAACGGTATATTTAAAGACGGTAAATTTGACTTTTCTAAAACCAGTGTTCTTGCAAGAAATAATGTAAAAAATTCATCCTGGCTTCAAAAAGAAGGACATGATATAAAACTTACAAACCTTGCCGGTCTTGGTAACGGTAATAATTCTGATTCTTGCGGTAAATTTATGGATTGGCTTCGTCAGTTGTTAATTTTACCAAGCGGAAATCTTGAAAATAATATATTCGGAACAACAATGTATTTAATTCCGTTTCATCCGAGAGAATTTGGTGTTGCATACCTTCCTACGGCAAGTTGTGTAAGCCCTAATCTTGAAGATAAAAATATTCTTGAAAAAACAGGTTTGAATGCGGATGAACAGGTAAAAATGTTTATAAAGTTAACGCAGCTTGCCGGTCATCCCGTAATCTATGATATTTTGCCGCAAACCGGAAGATTTTCAAAAATTGTTCTTACAAATCCAGAATGTGCAAGATGGTTTGATATTAATGCACTTATTGAAGAACTTTCTATTAATGTTGATAAAGTATTATCAAAACTTACGGAAAAATATTCGAAAGAAGATTTGGATATTGTTGGCGGAATTTATAAAAAAGATATCAAAGGTGAAAGCTACGGTGATTTATCAGAACATTATAAAGCTATATTTGATGATATTGATAGTGAATTAAAAGAAATAAAAGTCTTTTTGTCAAATTCAATGCTTGAACATAGTATCCAGATTAAATTGCATAAAAAAGCAAAAAATATAATTAATCGTGTTGCAAATAATTATAAAGGTAAAAAGCTTACTGAAAATGATATAACAAATCAGGGTGAGATTATTAGTGCTCTTATCAGTTCAGGAATGTGGCCGGCACCGGGTGGAGCTTGGTGCTCGGCAGGTGTACCGGTTTTTGATAAAATGAGCGAGGGGGCTTCGTATCCTACATTCAAACATTATAAATTTGATAATGAAGATGTTACTCATTTTGCTAACCTTGATTGTCAGACACCTTATTATTTTGTAAACCTTGAAAATGGAAAATTTAATAAAGATGTAATAAACTTTTTCATCGATTATATGAAGAATTTACAATCTGAATTTAATTTTGACGGATTCAGAATTGACCATATAGACCATATTGTTGATGAAGTTTCTGAAAAAGACGGTGTACCGATTAGCTACAGAGCTCCGAGAAAAGTTTTGGGTGCATTAAATACTGCTATGAAGGAAAAAGTTCCGTATTTTGCAGTTCTTGGTGAATATATGCTTTGGGACAATTATTACAAAGAATATCATGAAGATATGAACTTTGACCTTTTGTGGGGTAATGATATTGTTTCTCAGAGTTATAAAACACCGGAAGTAATTGCTGATGACAATTTGAATTTGTCTAATTACAATATATCTTCAAAGAAATCAACTCCTTTATCAATTATTAAAACATATAATAATCAGGACGGAGAGTTTGAAGCTATTGACAGATATCCGGGACAACTTGGTGTTCAGGGTGCATTATTTAAGTGGTTTAAGTATAAATTTTTACCGGGCGGAAGATTTGCACAACGTCCTGTTATGTATATTGACGGAGATGAATCTTTCACAAAAACCGGTATGGAATATGTAATCGGTAATGAAGTATCAATGAAAAGAGAAAAAGACTATGATTTCTATTCAAAATTTGATGCTATAGACAGATTTGTTAAAAACAATTCCGTAATCACTGACGGAGAAGCTCATATAATCAGGCAAGATGATGATGGTTTTGTCGCCTGGATGATTCAAAAAGAAGGCTTAAAAAATTCTATTCTTGTTATTGCTAATGCTCAGGCTCCGACTGAAAAGGTACTTAAAAATGATGATAACGGAAATTCATGGTCAGAAATTGTTGAAGGCAGAGAAGTTTTTGATAAATCTATAGAACTTTCTTGTGATTATTCAATTGTTTCCGAGTATAGATTTGACGGTACCGATTTTATAGAGGAAAAATTTGTTGCAGCAACAAATAATCTGACATTTGGCAAGTTAATGCCGTCAGAATTTAAGTTTTTTACGGTTATTAAGTAACCGTTTTACGGAGTATATATTTACGATTAAGTAAACTACGATTAAATAATATAGGGATACGCCGGAATATTTTCCGGCTTTTTCTTTATGTGATATATCCAAAAAATTCAATTTTGATTTTAGTTAATTCTGAGTCTGATTTTCTAATTTTTTTATTATCACTTATTTTTACAAATTTTAATAAAAAATCTTGAAATATAAATGTTTATATTTTAAAATTTTGTTTGATAAGAAAGGAGATTATAATGAAAAAAGTTTTAACAGTATTAGCATTAATTGCATTTACAGGTTCTGTGTTCGCTGCTTCCGGTTTGAGCAAATTTACTACATCAGTAAGTAATGGTGTAAATAAAGTAAATCAGGCAGAACAAAATTTAAACAATAAAATTGATAAAGCACAAGCAGACAGAGCAGCAAAAAAAGCAGAAGCAGAAAAAAAAGCAAATGCTAAAAAAGCAGAAGCTCAGGCTAAAATAGATGCTCAAAAAAAGACTGTAAATGATACAAAAAAAGCAGTTGAAAATGAAAAGAACTTCTGGAAGAGCCTTTTTAGCTGGAAATAGTAATTATTGAATCTTAATTACAAAAAGCTCCGGAATAATAATGTTTCGGAGCTTTTTCTATGCTTTCAAATGTTTAGAAACATTACAAAAACCGCCAAAAAATAAATTAAACTTTACATAACTTAACAAAAGGCAATAAAAAAGGCAATTTTTTAAAAGTGAAATACTTTATATATATGTGAGCGATATATAGGAGATACAGCAGATGTTATTAGAATCAAAAATATCAAAAGAAGAAATCGATTCAATAAATACTTTTTTTGATTATTTCGATAAAGAAGTAGCTCCTGTATCAGTAGAAGAAGCTCAAGAAGAAACAACAGTATCCAAATACATCACATCACTTGCAAACAACTGCTATGAAAAATCAGTTGAAGCAATCGCAAACACTAAAGTTGGCAATCGCTTAGTAAGAAAAAGAAATCTTCATCAGGTAATGAAAGAATCATTTTTCTACGGAGCAAACAGATTTGGTAACAACTTTATCGCATAATCAGCGAATCAAAACAGACAGGAGACGACAGAATAGTATTATATGCAGTAAAAAACATAAAGCTGTAATAATAGCATACGAAAAGAAACACAATACACACTCTCTTATATAATCTTACATCTTACTTACAAATTTAGCCCCATTAGGGTGCTGTTACGGAAAACCCGTCACAGATTTACCCTCGGGGTTTTTCTTTGCGGATTTTACGCAGAGTGAAAATTTATACTCGAGTGGCGGACTTTGACAAGACTAAAGTGAGTTATAACGAACTAAATATAGTTTAATTATTAGTTCATATATTTATTTGTATTTCCCCTTAGCTTTACAAACCGTTACATTTACAATACGAATCTTTATTTACCCCTTATTTTTTGGTAATATTGATTGGTAATAATTTAAAGAGGAGTTTTATCATGGATTTAATGAAAGGTAAAAAAGGTATAATATTTGGTGTTTCTAACACTCACGGTATTGCATACGGTATAGCTAAACAGCTTCATGAAGCAGGTGCTGAAATAGCATTTTCTTATGCCGGTGAAGCAATGGAAAAGAGAGTTAGACCAATTGCTGAATCTATGAATGCAAAAATTATAATGAGTTGTGATGTTACAAAAGAAGATGAAGTTGCAGCTGTATTTAAAGAAGTAGAAAAAGTTTACGGTAAAATTGATTTTGTCGTTCATGCCGTAGCTTTTGCACCTAAAGAAGCATTGATGGGCAGATTTATTGATACAACCAGAGAAGCTTGGGATATAGCTATGGGAGTAAGTGCTTTTTCACTTGTAACTGTTGCTAAGTATGCCGAACCTGTTTTAAACGAAGGAAGTTCAATTCTTGCACTTACATATTTAGGTTCAATTTTATCTGTTCCAAGCTATAATGTTATGGGTGTCGCAAAAGCAGCATTAGAATCCGCTATGAGATTTTTGGCAGTTGATTTGGGACCTAAGGGCATAAGAGTTAACTGCTTATCATCCGGTCCTGTTAAGACACTTGCTTCAATGGGTATTTCAGGATTCTCAAAAATGCTTAAGGCTGCTGTAATGCGTTCTCCTGTCAAAAGAAATGTTGCATTAGAAGATGTCGGTAAAGCAGGTTTATATCTTGCATCAGATTTATCTTCAGGAACGACAGGCGAAGTGATTTATTGTGACTGCGGTTGCCATTCCGCTTATGGTTCTGCTGAAGAAATGGATACTTTGGCAAATGCTGAATAAATGTTAGAAAAAGTGAGGTAAACTAATGAAAAAGTTATTAACAACGTTAGCAATTATAAGTGCCGGTGTTATGTGTACATCGAGTGCAAATGCTGCTACATATAGTGAAGTTATTTCACAGACAAAACCATGTGCGGTTTTAATTTATGCTGATTGGGCTGATGATATTCAAAATACTCTCTCGGCATTTGGAAGTGCTGCTTCACAGAATTCTGTAAAGTATAACTTTGCAACACTTAATATTGCAGATGAAGAGACAAAAAAATTCAATAAGGTTTATCACATTTATCCGAATTTACCTTATGTTTTGTTGTTCAAAGATAAGGGTAAAGTATCAAGGTTGCTTAAAAGAGATTGTGTAGAATCATCTTCTTGCTTTCAGGAAAAGCTGAATTTATTTGCTAACTAAATATATTTTATATTTAAAACCCCCTCGGCTATTATGCAGAGGGGGTTTTACTAATTTGATAATATTTATTATACAGTTAATTTTATTGATTTTTCAGCTCTGTATAATGATGTTTCTTTCCCTAATATTTCTAATATTCCTACCATATCGGCTCCGCAAGTTCTGCCTGTGATAGCGGCACGAACTGCCCACATCGTTACTTTAGGTTTGATACCGTCTTTTTCTTTCCAGTATGCACGGAATTCAGCAAGTTTTTCGTGAAGATTTTCTTCTCTCCATTCCCAGTCCTTAGCTTTGTTAACGAAGTCAACAAGAACTTTCTGTGCAACTTCTGTATCAAGAGTTCCGGTTTGTGCTTCAGGATCGATTTTTACATCTTTTCCAAAGAAGTACGGAACTGCGTCTGTTATATCAGAGAGAAGTGTTAACGGTTCTCTGGTAAGTTCAACCATTTTAGTATAATTAGCATCACCCAGTTCTTCCAGATTGTACATTGTAAGATACGGTTTAAGTCTTTCTTTCAGTTCATCTATCGGAAGCATTTTTATATAGTGGCTGTTCATCCATTTTAGTTTATCGTATTCAAATATTGAGTTAGATGAAGATATTTCACCGATTCTGAAATCCTGAGCAATTTCATCGACTGTTTTAATTTCCTGACCGTCAGAGGGTGCCCAGCCTAAAAGTGCAACAAAGTTAATCAAAGCATCTGTCAGATAACCTTCTTTAACAAAGTCTGAAACAGCTGTTGCACCGTGTCTTTTGGAAAGTTTACTTCTATCCGGTGCAAGAATCATACCCAAATGGCCGAATCTTGGGACTTCAAAGCCTAATGCTTCAAAGATAAGGATTTGTTTATAAGTATTGGAAATATGGTCCTCTCCTCTTATGACATGTGATATTTTCATCAATGCATCATCGATAACAACTGCAAAATTGTATGTAGGAGCACCGTTTGATTTCATAATTACAAAATCACCGATAAGGTTTGTATCAACATGTAATTTACCTTTTACCAAATCGTCAAATTCCAGAATTGAAGAATCGTGAAAAGCTTTTTGTGCCTTTGCGATATTGAATCTGATAGCAGGTTTTCTGCCTTCTGCTCTCAGTTTAGCCTTTTCATCTTCTGTAAGGTTTTCGCATTTTTTAGAATAAACATAAGCCTGTTTATTTTGTGTAGCGAGTTCTTTTTCTGCTTCAAGTTCTTCCGGAGTGCAGAAACATTCATAAGCAAAGCCGCTGTCTAAAAGCTGCTGAACATATTTCGGATAAATGTCAAAGCGTTGTGACTGTGTGTATGGACCAAAATCACCGCCTACATCCGGACCTTCATCCCAATTTAAGCCCAGTGCTTTAAGTGAATCAAAAATATTATCAACATATTCCTGTGCTGTTCTTTCAGCATCAGTATCTTCTATTCTTAATACAAATTTACCATTGTTTTTCTTTGCAAATAAATAATTAAACAGTGCCGTTCTTGCGGTTCCGATATGCAGATTTCCGCTGGGTGACGGTGCAATTCTTACTCTGACTTCTGACATATTATTGTTCCTTTCTTTTATATTTTAATTATGCCATAAACACAAAAAAAGAGGACAACTACAGAAATATTAATATTTCCATTTAGTAATAACTATGATATAATTTTGATGTGAGAGATTTATTAAAAGTAATTATAGTTGGGATAGTAATATTTTGCGCTCCGTTTTGTCTGGCAGATGATGTAAAGAAGAAAACAGTGTTGGTTTTGCCTGATAATATAGTAACGGATGAGCTTGCTATTGATTCATTTATTTATAATTCTACTGCTGAGTTTTTTTCTAATGAAGTCATTAACCTTTTAAATAAAACGGATTATATTATTTCACCTGTTGTTTCTGAAGAAAGAAAATTACTAAAAAGTAATCCGTCATATATGGTTCCGGCAAGAAATCTCATGAATAAATATAAAACTTCTTATAATGTAGATTATCCGCTTTTAAAAAAAGTGGCAAAAATTAATAATCAGCAGTATGTACTGTTGTTAACTTCATCAATTGATTCTGAAAATTATGTATTAAGAAGGACTCTGTGGGATTTTTTAAATATAGCCGGTGCAACAGTTATTGATCCTGCATATAAAATCAGCACTTATGCTGTATTGGTAGATACCAAAAACAATGCTGTATTATGGTCTAATACATTTTATAAAACAATAAGTGTTGTTGAAAGCCGAATTCTTACAAGAGGACCTTCGCCTCAGACCGAGCAGCTTCAAAAAATCAGAGATTATTCAAGAATGGTTTGCCCTGAGATTGCTCAAAATGTTCAGGTTAATGTACTTACTGATGCTGAATACCTTAAAGAATCGTATAAAATTTACTATGATATGGGTAATTTTGATAATATCTTTACGAAAAAGTACAGAAGATGGTATAAAGAGGGCAAAAAAGATATCGATGGTATAAAGTCAAATACTACCAACAGAATAAGTAAAACCAAAGAAAATCGTGCAAAACGCCGTGAAGAAAAACAGATTAAAAAAGAAGCCGAGATGAAGGTTAAAGCAGAACAGTATAAAGAAGTACAAATCGGTGCTGTAGAGCAGAATACAGGCGGACCGACAAAAATTATTCAGCCTTTGGATCACGAAGACCAATCGCTATTTGAGCCTATAGATTTGAGAAAACGTTGGCGAAATAAATTGTATTACGAAGAAGATCCCGATAAACCGTTGCTTCGCGGATATGATAAATTGTAAAATTTAATTGGACTTATCTGCTTTTTCTGCGAGAAATGTAGATATAAGCGGAATTAGTATGTAATATATTGTTCCAAGTATTATAAATGGTTTTGTAATTTTTATCCCTTGCAGCTGCTTTGATAAGTTTTTATCATTCTTATTTATTAATTTATATTTTGTTATAAATTTTTGACAAGGTTTATCAAGAATTTTATCTAATGTATATCCCCCTGCTATACTTAATGCGGTTGAGATTCCTGCATTATACAGCAGAGTATTTTTTCTTTTTTCATCAATTTTTTTGCTTTTGTTTGCCTGTTGCATAAATGCAAGTGTTGCAATTACGTCTGTAAGTGCCGTAATGTGCATAGGAAAGTTTGAATCTTTGTATTTATCAATAAATTTAAGCATTCCTTTCCGATTAATTATATCAGCAATGAAATTTGCGGGTTTATTTCTTAATTTATTTCCCTTGAATGATATCTCTTTCGTATTTTGTTGCTTATTTTTTGCTGTCATTGCATCAACTATATACGGAAGTCCGGCAGCAGTCATTATTGCTTTTGGAACGGCAACCAGTGCCGCAATTCCTAATTTAAACATTTGAGTACCAAATTCATATCCTTTAGAAGCAGTTAATTCTGTATTTTTATCCTTTAAACATTTTATTGCTTCCGCTGACAAATATTTTGCCGGTTTGTCATCAATTTTTTTTATTGATTTAGCAAGTGGAACGGATATTCCAAGCATAAGTATAAAATTAATTATACTTGAACTTATAGATTTCGCAGCGGCAATTTTTCGGTTTTCTTTTTCCGTTTTTGGTGTTAGTAAGATGGATATTGGTCGAAAAGCTGAGAATGCTACTGTTGCTGATGCACCAAAAAGTGCTCCGTTTGAGGCTGCAAATTCAAATCCTTTTTTAACGGCTTTGTTTGTATATATGCTTTTGAATGAGATATCCCTCTGAGAATTTACTTTCATTTTTTTTTATAAGATAACATAAATAGATAAACGGGTAAATAGAAAGTTATGAGTAATATAAATAAAATAAAATTTGAAAAATTCGAAATATTTTTAATACTTGTTGCATATTGTTGTTTAGGATTGAATATAATAATTACTAATGATGCTGTGATTTCTTCTATATCAGCATTTTGCGGAATAACATACACAATATTAGCCGGAAAAGGTTTGCCGATTTGTTATCCGATAGGGCTTTGCGGTACATTAATATATTCATATCTGACATATAAAAACAGCCTTTGGGGGAATTTTTTACTTAATCTTATATATTATGTACCAATCCAAATAATCGGATTTTTTAAGTGGAATCAAAATTTAAAAATAGATAAGTATGAAATCATAAAAACTAAACTCAGCCGCAAAGAACGTGTTATTATGTCAGTGTTGCTAGTCATATCTGTTATAATAACACTAATTATACTCAAGCATTTTAATGATGCATTTCCTCTGTTCGACAGTATTACAACAGTATTTTCAATTTTTGGTATGTACCTGACTGTAAAACGTGCTTTAGAACAGTGGTATTTATGGATAGTTGTTGATGTATTTTCATTAATAATGTGGTTATTGCTCGCTATGAAAGATGTAAAAGCATATCCGATTGTATTTCAATGGCTGGTATACCTTATTATTGCGGTATATTATTTTATTAAATGGAATAAAGAAATAAACAGTATTACTATTAACCAAGCAGAGAGTCGGCAACCTCTCTAAAAGCACCTTCTCCTCCACGTGCAGAGGTTATTTGTATTCCTTCAATGTTTTTAATTTTTTGAACCGCATCAGGAACAGTTATTTTGTGTTTTACATAACATAAACTGTCATAGTCATTGACATCATCACCTATATAAACTATTTCATCAAGGCTAAGCTGATATTTTTCCATAATATGCTTGATAACATCAATTTTTATTCTGATGTCCTGATGAACTTCATCCAGTTTAAATACCTGATTAATTTTTTCGATTGCTGCATTTTTTTCTCCGGATACAATACCAATCTTATATCCGTTTTTTTTCAGTAAACTAAAGCCCATAATATCTTTGAAATTAATTTTGCGAGACATTTCGCCTTTTGAATCAATATAAACACAATTATCGGTGCAAACACCGTCAAAGTCTGTCAGAATAAATTTGATTGTATCGGGTAAACTTACAGACATATTACTTAACCTCTAAAGTCAGTTGTTTTGAACTAATACCCTTTACCCGTCTTAACTTGTCAATAATAGGCAGTTCTCTAGGGTAAACTTTCTTAATGCCGTCACCCAGCAGAACCGGAGTTTGTCTGATATCACGGACCATGTGGTATAAGCCGGCTGTTTCCAGACTTGCTGCCTGATCAGAACCCCAATTTGTTCGGTCAACGGTAATATGTCTTTCTACAACCGCTGCTCCGAGTGCAACAGCTATGACTGACGGTGTTATACCTCTTTCATGCCCCGAATATCCAATCGGGCACGAAAACTCTTCTTGTAACGAATTAATCACTCGAAGATTCATTTCATCTGCATTAGACGGATATGTTGATGTGCAGTGTAATATGACTAAATTATCTTCGCCTAATATTGATACTGCATGTCTGATTTCCTCCATGGTACTCATGCCTGTTGATAATAATATCGGTCTGTTTTTTGATTTTGTGTATTTTAATAAATTGTCATCAGTTATACAGGCTGATGCTATTTTATAGCAAGGCGGATTGAATTTTTCAATAAAATCTACTGAATTTTCATCCCAGCATGATGCAAACCACATTATATTTTTCTTTTTGCAATATGAATCTATTTCTTTGTATTCTTTTACACCAAATTCAAGGCCGCGTTTTAAATCACCGTTAGTATTACCAAACACACTTTTTCTTTCTGCTGCTAACTCACTTTTAGTATAAACTATATCAATCGTTCTTTTCTGGAATTTAACAGCATCACATCCGGTAGTAACAGCTATATCAATCATTTTTTTTGCAAGCTCGACTGAACCGTTATGATTAATGCCGATTTCTGCTATTATGAAGCAAGGACAATTCTCCCCAACCCTCTTATCTCCTATTGTGATAGTTTTTGACATTATTAATATCCTCTATAATATAAAATTTATAAATATTTTTTGTATAATGCGAACTCATCAGGATCAACCTCATGTTCGTTATTATTTTGTTTAATGTGCTCTATGTTTTCTTTTGTTTCTTTAGACTCGGCTTCTTTAGATTGTGTAAATAACTTATCAATTATTCCGTCCGGACCTTCTTCATATATATCGGAAATGACGAATTCATCTTTATTTTCAGCATCTATATTTTCTTCTTCTGTTGTTTCTGTTTCGTCTTCTGATTTTTTCTTAATTATTTTTGTAAACCCTATATTAGGAAACTCAATTTTGGGTATTTCAATTTTTGGTATTCTTATGTTTGGTATTTCTATGTTTGAAAATTCTGCTTCTTCAACATCTTCAGGCGGATAAGTTCCCAAATCTTTAATAAGATTTATGCCGTTAACAGATGCACCTAATAATAATCTTTTTCCGCCGAGTTCTACAACGTGCAGTGATTTGTTCGTTCCGAGTGCAGTGGTTGAAATAACGGCAACTTTTGAATCAGAATTATCACCAATTTGTTTTTTTAATGATTTTATGCTGGCAATATTAAGTTTTTCGATAATAATACGTGTTAAATATATAAGTAAAATTACGAATAATAAAGCAAAAATTACAGAAATAGCACTTGGTTCATGGGCAGTGCCGGAAACAATATTATTTGCGGAATTTGTTGTTTCAACTGTAGATACAGAGGAAGCCTGAGCAGCAGCCAAGGGTTCCGGCAAGTCCGGAAGTATTTCAAATTTATCGGCAGCATACACTGTAAGGCTTGAAAACCAAGTAAAAACTCCCAATATAATATTGTTAATCTTTTTCATTTAAACGCACCCTGTTTTTCTGATATAATTTTATCATAAAAATAATTAATGGTAAATATTTCTAATATTAATGTCATTATAATTAATTTCCGGAGTAAGAAAGTATGCTTAACAGTTTTATTCATTTTATTGTTGTTGATAAAAGTTTATATTTTATTCATACATTAAACATTTTTGTTTTGTTACTTTTGATTTCAATTTTCATTATGGTTAGGACTGCCGGGAAGAAGTGGTTAAAAGTTAATGATTATTTAGGAACTATTACAAAAACAATTAATTCCGTAAGATATGGTGATTTAACCAAAAAAATTGAAAAGGTTGAAATTCCGAATTCAGAACCGTTAGCCGAGAGTCTCAACAGAATGATTGAAACTCTCTATGACAGAGAAAAAATGGTTGATGAATACCAAAATGAACTTAACCGCCAAAATAAATTACTGGAAGCTGTTATTAATTCTTTATCAGATGGTTTGGTTATTTTAGATGATAACTACAGAATTCTCAGGGCTACCAAAAAAATTAGTGAGTGGTTTAATATAGACGGCAGCAAATTGATGGGTGACTTTATAACTGATTATATTCAGCTGCCAACGGGAAAGAAATTCAGTAATTTGAATGAAAATGATATTATAGTTTTAAATGATATGGCATCTAATTTTGTAGCAAGCAGCATGGAGCTTAAGCTTGAAGATAAAAAAATCAGATATGTACTAATAATTAAAAATATTACTGACCAAAAAGAGCTTGAAACGTTAAAAGAAGATTTTGTCGCAACTCTTACTCATGATTTAAAAGTTCCGATAATTGCCGAAACTAATATGCTTGATTTATTATTAAACGAGAACTTTGGCAAAATATCCGAAAAACAGGAAATTGCTTTAAAAAATATGCAGACTTCAAACAGAGAACTCTTGGACTTGGTACAAATTGTTCTTGAGACATATAAGTTTAGCAATCAGTCTATAAGATTATCAAGAGAAAATATTATGCTTAAAGGTTTTATAGAAGAAATAATATCAGAAATGCGTCCTATTGCTGATAAAACCAAGAACAGTCTTTTATTTAACCTTCCTCGTGACATAAGAGTATTTGCAGACAGAATTCAGCTAAAGAGAGTTGTTAAAAATTTGATTCAAAATGCTATCTCATATGGTGAAGCCAATTCACCCATAGAAATATCTATAGGTGAGGTTCCGAAGTACATTGTCATAAAGGTAAAGGACTATGGCAAGGGTATTTCTGAAGCTGATATTAAAAAGATTTTTAATAAATATTATTCCGCAGCAAAAAAATTCAGAAAAATTGGTACAGGCTTAGGGCTGTATCTGTCATTTCAGATTATTAAAGCTCACGGCGGTGAACTCAATGTAGAAAGTATTGAAGGTGAATTCACAGAATTCTGTATTAAATTACCTGCAAGTACCAGTGAAAATATTTATTATGGTGAATAAAATTATTTTAAACTTAGTGCTTTTTCCCATTTGTAGGCAGTTTCAACACTGTATTCAAGTGAATTTTTAGGTGTCCAGTTCAGAATTTTCTTTGCTTTTTCATTATCAGCAACTAAAATTGCAGGATCACCGCTGCGTCTGGGGCATAATTCTACGGGAATTGCAGTGCCTTTTATATTTTCGCAGGCTGTAAATACCTGTTTTACACTGTTGCCGTCTTTTGTTCCGATGTTAAAGTAATTAGTTTCACCGCCGTTATTCAAATATTCCAGTGCTTTAAGGTGAGCATCCGCTAAGTCTTCAACATTAATATAATCTCTTATACATGTCCCGTCAGACGTATTATAATCTGTGCCAAACATTTTAAATGATTTTTCGGCAGATGCTTTTAAAATATTCGGTATAAGATGAGTTTCCGGATTGTGCCATTCTCCGATTTTTGCACCCGAATCAGCACCTGCTACATTAAAGTATCTTAATCTTACTGATTTTAATCCGTAAGCCTTGTCATAATCATCCATAATTTTTTCAACAAATAATTTAGTATTTCCGTATGGATTAATAGGAATTTGCTGGTGTTTTTCATCTATGGGGGTATAAACAGGCTCGCCGTATGTTGCAGCCGTTGATGAAAATACAATTTTTTTAACATTAAATTCAAGCATTGCATTAAGCAGATTTAATGTTCCGTATACGTTGTTATAATAGTATTTTTGAGGATTAATCATACTTTCTGCAACCTGTGAATATGCCGCAAAATGTATTACACTGTCAATATTCTTATTGAGCATAAAGACACCCCTTATGTCATCAATATTTTTTAAATTTCCTTTTACAAATTTAAGGTTTCCGTACTGTTTTAGAGTTTCTATAATTTCAATGTGTCCAAGCTCTAAACTGTCAAATACTATTACATCTTCCCCTTGTTTTAACAATGCCATAACCGTATGACTTCCGACATATCCGGCACCACCTGTAACTAATATCATAAATACCCCCTGAATTTATTTATTCATTTCTAAGTATATATTGTATCACATTTATTTTCTAAAATTTTTGTAAACATTTGTAAATTTAATTGTAAATTTTTGTAACAATTTACTCCTAATTATTAAAGTTTTATATAAAAAATGCCGATAAAAATAACAAAAGGGACTATTCAAAAAATAAGGAAAAGCAACAAAAAATGGGAATGGCATCATCACAAGTTAGATTTTTGCAACTAACAAGCCGCAAACACAGCATTGGGCTTCAGCTAGAGCATCTTTCTCTGGAAAGAATGTCACTAACTCGTGATATGCAAAAATTATCGCTGAACTATAATCAGGCATTGAGTTCAAAGGTTATGAAATGGACTAACAATTCGGGGGCAACTTATACGGATATGAGTTACTCGACATTTATGCGTCCGAATGCGGCAAACGGCTATAATCCGGTTCTTTTGACTGACAGTTCGGACAGAGTAGTACTGGATAGCAAGTATAAAAAGTATGCAGAGATGATTTCAGCAAACGGTGCTGCAGGTGGTACGTGGAACGGCAGTGACGGAGAACCGAGAACTTCAATTCTTGCGGCTCTAACCGGTTTTGATGCAGAAAAAATCAATAATTTAACTGCTACGCAAAATAATGTTAAAAGTGCAAGTACAGCAAGAACTACTGCGTATAACAATCTTCAAAAATGGCTTGATAAAGAACCTGTAAAATTTGTTCCTGCTGACAGATTTGCTTCAAAACTCGGCAAATATGGTGAATATGATTTATCATCACTTTATTACTCCGGTTCTATACATATTACTTCGCCTGATCAACTTAAACCATTAATGGACCATATTAAGGACAGTTTAAGCCAGTATTTTGCTGATGCAAAAGATACAATGAATATTGAGGACAAAACAAAATTCCAGGAAGCTTGCGATGCAACAGAATCTGCAATTAAATCTTTGTTAACAGATTTCTCTGATAAGGGTGAAGAAAGAAGAAAAAGCAGTGGTATTACCGGTGAAACAAATAACTGGGATATAGAGTTTGCTTCATTATTTAATGCCATTATGCTTACATTTGCTGAAAAGGGTGGTTCGGCTAGAAATGGCAGCGGAGACGACATGTATTATGCTATGCGTGACACTACCTCAGGTTCATCTTGGGATGTTTGGTATCAGAAATATGAAGCACTTAATACTGAATATGAAGACAGTGAAACATCTTATTCAAAAGCATGTGAAGAAAATAATGAAGTATTTACAAGTGAAGAAGAAACACAAATAGCATTCTATGACAAACTTTTTGAAGCTATTGTAGAAAAAGGCTGGGTTGAAGACTATTATTTGTCTGATAATGATTATCTTAACCAAAAGCTGCAAAACAATGATTATTATTTTACAACAATTACAAAAAATTCTGACTATAATGAAGACTTACCGACAAGTCCTGATAATTATAAATATGATTATGATTCTCATATAGCTTCAGATTTTGAAAATATAGTTATGGTTAATGAACAGAAGACAAGAGATGATGCACTGGCAGATTATGAATATAAAAAGAGCATAATAAGTTCGAAAGAAAAAAGGCTTGATATAAGAGAAAAGAACCTGCAAACTGAGGAATCTTCCATTATTAAAATGATGGAAAGTATTAAGAAGGTAGCAGAAGACAATTCGGATACTTACTTTAAAATATTCGCATAACAGATTGTTTATGGTATTCTTATTTTATCTGACATATTTCTTTTAAAGGGGTATTATAAATGTTTGATTCTTTGTCTGATAAATTACAGGATATTATAAAACGCACAGCCGGTCAAAGTGAGTTAACTCAGGACAATATGCAGGATGCACTTCGTGAAATCAGAAGGGCATTGCTTGAGGCTGACGTTAATTTAAGAGTTGTAAAATCATTTATTTCAAATATTAAAGATAAAGCGGAAGGCGAAAATGTATTATCAGGTGTTAATCCTTCACAGCAGCTTGTAAAAATTGTTCATGATGAGTTAATTGAATTACTTGGTAAAGAGATTCAGCATCTAGATTTTTCAGGTAGTCCGAATCTTATAATGATGCTTGGGCTTCAAGGTAGCGGTAAAACTACGTCTTCTGCCAAGCTTGCCGTAAAATTAAAAAATGAAGGCAGAAATCCGCTTTTGGTTGCCTGTGATGTCTATCGTCCCGCTGCAATCAATCAGTTAAAAGCTCTGGGTGAGCAAATCAGTGTTAACGTATATTCTGAGGATTCTCAAAATGTTCAGGATATTATTAATAATGCAATTAATTATGCAAAAGAAAACGGATATAACAGCTTGATACTGGATACAGCCGGTCGTTTGCAGATTGATACAGAAATGATGGCGGAGCTTCTTTTGATTGACAGAGTATTTCATCCTGCTGAAAAACTTCTCGTTATTGATTCTATGACAGGTCAGGAAGCTGTAAATGTTGCTGAAAACTTTGATGCTCAGCTTGGTATAACAGGTCTTGTTTTAACAAAGCTGGATGGTGATTCAAGAGGCGGTGCGGCATTAAGTGTAGTTTATTGTACTAAAAAACCGATTAAACTAACCGGTACCGGAGAAAAACTTAATGCACTTGAGGATTTTTATCCCGAAAGAATGGCAACTCGTATTCTCGGCATGGGAGATATTGTTTCGCTTGTTGAACGTGCTCAGGAAGTTTTTGATGAAAAATCAGCACGTGAGATGGAAGAAAAAATGTCAAAAGCCGAATTTTCATTTAATGATTTCTTAAAAATGCAGAAGCAAATGAAAATGTTTGGTTCAATGGATAACCTTTTGGGTATGATTCCCGGATTAGGGTTATCAAAAGATGACAGACAAAAACTCTCTCATGAGGGTGAAAAGCAGTTTAAGAGAATTGAAGTATTTATTCAGAGTATGACACCCGAAGAAAGAGAACATCCTGAATTAATAAATTCATCAAGAAAAAGAAGAATTTCATCCGGTTCAGGTATTCCGATGCATGAACTAAATCAGTTTATATCTCAGTTTGAACAAATGAGAAAAATGATGAAGGGAATGTCTGACGTCAAGAAAAATATGGGAAAATTGGCAGGAAAGTTTGGCTCTGAGATGGGGAGTAAACTTTCTATGCATCAGATGATGAAAAATATGAGGAAATTCAAATAAATGACAGCTGATAAAACAGGAATTAGAAAATGAAACTTATTGCAGGCTTGGGAAATGTGGGTGCAAAATATACTTTTACAAGGCATAATACAGGATTTATGCTTATTGATAGTATTGCAATAAATGCTGGTCTTGAATTAAAAGACAATTCCCGTTTAAAATGTCTTATGACAAGGTATTTGCACAATGACGAAGACTATTTGCTTATAAAACCGACAACATTTATGAATCTGTCCGGAGAAGCCGTAAGAGCAGTTGTAGATTATTATAAAATCGACATTAGTGATATTTTAATTGTGTATGATGATATGTCTATTGATTTGGGAAAAATCAGATTCCGACCTAACGGCTCAGACGGGGGGCATAATGGAATAAAATCCGTTATAAAGCATTTGGGAACTCCAAATGTTGCTCGCCTTCGCATAGGAATCGGACCGCAGCCGTCAATCCCTTCGGAAGTTTTTGTTTTGCAAAATTTTACCAAAGATGAATTAGACAAATTAAAAGAGACGATATCTATTGCAAAAGAAGGTATTGCGTGTTATTTTACAAAAGGTATGAGTGAAGCTCAAAACAAATATAATTAGTATTAAAGGGGATATATATTATGAACTTAGCTGAACAATATGAACAAAATGAAAAATATGAAGATGCTTATGCAGAATATAAAAAAATACTTTTAAGTAAACCTGATGATGTTGATATATTAACCAGAACAGCACATGTTGCACTTGTTTTGGATAAAAAGTCCGAGGCAAAACAGTATTATTCTCATATTCTTGAGGTAGATCCGGCTAATTTAATGGCTCATGAGCAGCTTCTTGATATTTTTGTTGATGAGGATAAGTTTAAATATTATCTGTTAAGAGGAAATATGCATGCACTTCAGCAGCAAATGAGTTATGCAAAAAGTGATTATAAAAAAGCAATATCTCATGCAAAAGATGCTGAAGAAGCACTTCCTGCAAGATATTTACATGCAGGACTTTGTGAAGGGCAGGAAAAGTATCAGGAGGCAATAGATGAATACTTACGTATTGCCGATTATGACGATAAAAATCCAATGGTATATGTTAAATTGTCTGAGTTATTAGAAAAAACAGAAGGCATAATTTCTGCGATTCAGATACTTGAAAGAGGTAAAAAAGATAATGGTTTTACATATTATGATGAGCTTCTTGCAGGGTTATATATAAGAAATTCACAACCGTCAAAGGCACTTGAGCTCACAAAAGAACCGTTAACAAAAGCCAGAGCATTATTTGACCTCGGTGAAAATGAAAAAGGGTATGAGGTTTTAATGAGTGTAAAATCTCAGTTTATTAAAAATCCGAATTTTCATTCTCTTTTGGCTCAGTATTATTTTCAAAAGGAAATGTATGATGAGGCATTTCTTGCAATAGACGAATTTTCAAAAATTGAGCCGAATTCTCCGCTGATTTATCAAATGCGTGCATTAATTTATGAACAAAAAGGTGACTCTTTTAATGAACATGTAAATTGGGGAAAATACAATGTAGTGCGTGGCAATCGTGATGTTGCCATTAACGAATATATGACTGCTTACCGTTATAATAACAAAGATATTGACTTAATTGAAACTATTGCCGCATTATTGGAAGCTGACGGTGATAGAACCAAGGCTTGTGAATTTTATGAAAGATTGGCTGATATTGATAAGAAAAACAAAAATGCACTTCAAAAACTTGCTGAATTTAGAGAATCTATAGGTGATACTTCCGGTGCAGTTTCTTATTGGGAACAATTAAAAGAGATTGATCCAAGAAATACATCGGCTCAGGAAAATATTGAACGTTTGCAGACATCAGGTGGCGGCGGCTTGCTTTCACTGTTTAAAGGTATATTCGGAAATCGCATGAGATAATTATATTATATTGAAGCACTTTCCAACGGTTTATCTAATGAACGGATTGAAACATCCACTTCATCAGTGAATACTGTTTCAAAATGGTGTACTAAGTCATTTGTAGAACTTACCCAAAATATAGGTGAAGCAAGTATTCTTGTGCTGTAACCGTTTACAGGCGGAAGTTTGATGATTACTGGATCATCTCCATGGTGTTTTGCAAGAATATTTTTTATTCCGCAAAGTTCTTCATATTTAATTTCTTTTTTTAATTTTACGGTTACAATATTTGAGTTATCTACTGATTTTGCTGAATCGATTAATATACTTATGGAATTTTCACCTCTGTGCTGAACTTTCCCTGTGATAATTACTTTTTCATCCTGTACCAATATTTCCGCATAATCCTGAAGTTTTTTATGGAAGCATACACAGTCTGCACTTCCGGTTAAATCTTCAAGGGTTACAAACCTTATAAATTTTGACGGATCACTTTTTTGCGGAATTTGTCTTATGTTTGTAATTAATCCGCAAAGAGTAACTTCTGCGCCTTCGTCAAGTTCTTGAAGTTTAGAGATATCATGAGTTTTCAGGAATTGCATTTTATCTCTCAATGAAAATAAAGGATGTGATGTGACATAGAAACCGAGAAACTCTTTTTCCAACTGTTGAATTTCTTTGTCCGTATATTCTTCATCACTTCCTTGCAGAGAATATTGAGCATTTGTAAATTCATCATCTCCGCCTAACGCAGAAAATAAACTTACCTGTCCCATTTCTCTGTCTTTTGCTTCTTTTGAAGTGACATCAAGAATATATTCTAAATTTTCAAATAACTGTTTTCGGCTTTTTTCTATGCTTGAAAAAGCACCTGATTTTATTAAACCTTCCAGAGATTTTTTGTTTACGTATTTTGGATCTACACGCTTGCAGAAATCAAATATACTCTTAAATTCACCATTTTCATCACGTTCTTTTATAATAGCTTCAACAACTGCTGCGCCGACACCTTTAATTGCTGCCATTCCAAAACGTATATCATTTCCGTCCGGAGCATATTCAAGATAAGATTTGTTAATATCAGGTGGTAAAACTTTGCTGCCGTATTTTTGTGCTTCCGCAATATATAACTGTGTCTGATCCTTGTTATCTGAGACACTTGATAGCAGTGCCGAGAAGTATTCGACAGGATAATGACATTTTAAGTATGCTGTTTGATAAGCAACGAATGCATAAGCCGCTGAATGTGACCTGTTAAAACAATATGACGCAAAATTTAAAATATCATTAAATAAAGCTTCAGCATCTTCTTTTTTCATATCATGCTTAGCAGATGCTTCAATAAATTTTCCCCTTTGTTCTTCCATTGCTTTCTGGTCTTTTTTACCCATCATACGACGGACTTGGTCTGCCTGACCGAGTGAATAATCGGCAAGGACTTGGAAGACCTGCATAATTTGTTCCTGATAAACGATTGTTCCATATGTATCTTTTAACACGGGTTCCAGGGAAGGATGAGCATAAGTAATTTCCTGCTGACCGTGTTTTCTCGCTACAAACTTATCAACCATACCTGAACCTAACGGGCCCGGACGAAATAGAGCCACAAGAGCACCTAAATCTTCAAAAACGTCAGGCTTAAGACGTTTTACAAGATTCATCATACCCTGTGATTCAAGCTGAAATACACCAATTGTTTCACCTTTTGTAAGCATATCAAATGTCGGCTTGTCATCAAGCGGAATATGGTTTATATCAACATCTATTCCACGATATTTTTTAACCATTTTTACTGTTTTAGTAATCATGGTGAGGTTTCTGAGTCCCAAGAAGTCCATTTTTAAAAGGTCTAAAACTTCTGTTGCTTCGTGTTTCGGGTAACCTGTTTGGACAATACCGTCTTTTGACGGCTGTACCGGTAAAATTGTATCAAGAGGCGCATGTGAAATTATTACTCCTGCTGCATGGGTACCTGTGCCGCATTTTAGCCCTTCGATTGCTATTGCCATATCAACCCAACGTTTAAAACTTATGGCTTTGCCTGTTTCAGGGTTTGTTATCTGAAAATCTTCTTCGTAAAGCTGCTTAAATTCGGAACTACCTTCCGTGTTAATAATATCTCGCAGCCATTCAGCTTTTTCATTTGTTGCCTTGGCAACATCAAGAGCAGGTTCTATAAGACCTGTTAAACGGTTGCTGTCTGTAAACGGCACCTGCAAAACTCTGCCAACACCTTTAAATGCAGCTTTTGGTGCATAAGTAGAAAATGTAATAATCTGACAGACTTTATCCACACCATATTTTTGAGTTACATAATCTATAACTTCACCACGGCGATCAATACAGAAATCTATATCAATATCAGGCATTGTATATCTTTCCGGATTGAGAAATCGTTCAAACAATAATTTATGATAGATAGGATCTATATCGGTAATTTCAAGTGCATAAGCTACAACAGAACCGGCTGCTGAGCCTCTTCCGGGGCCGACTGGAATATCGTGGGTTTTTGCATAATGTATAAAATCCCAAGTAATCATAAAATATGCTGGAAATCCCATTTGGTTAATAACACCGAGTTCATATTCGGCACGTTTTATAATTGATTCCGGAACAGGATCACCGTATCGTTTTTTTAAACCTTCAAGAACAATATGTTCCAGATAATTTTCAATTCCCTGAATATATTTTGCTTCATCAAGAACGTCTTCTGTTTTATCTGTTTTGTGTTTCTTTTTTAGACGTTCAATAATTTTTTCATCAACGTTATCTGATGTATAAATAAATTCCTTTGGTACATCATAATGCGGCAGCGGTGCATTATGTAATTCAATTTCTACATGACATTTGCTGCAGACTTCTTCAGTATTTTTACAGCATTCTTCAAAAGTTTCTTCGTCCATCCAGGAAAATGCCTGTCTCATTTCTTCTTTTGATTTTATATAGAATTCATTATTAGGGAATGAAAAACGGTTTTCATCATCTTTATTTGCGTTTGTCTGAAGGCATAAAAGTGTATCTTGTGCATCTGCATCCTCTTTTTTCAGATAGTGGGAATCGTTTGTTATAACCATTTTGATTCCTAATTCCTTTGCGAGTTGTATAAGCATCGGATTAGTTCTTTTTTGCTCAGGCAGATTATGATCCTGAAGTTCTATATAATAATCATCGCCAAATAATTTTTGATATTTTTTAGCAACTTCGTATGCAATATCTTTTTCATCTTTTATAAGATGTTTTAGAATTTCTCCGCCTAAACAGGCAGATGTACAAATTAATCCTTCATGGTATTCTTCCAGCAGTTCAAAATTAATTCTTGGTTTATAATAAAATCCTTCACACCAAGCTGTTGAAACTAATTTTATTAAGTTTTTATACCCTTTGTTGTCTTTTGCTATTAATATAAGGTGATATAAAGGATTATTGGCTGCATCACGTGTGTGAATATCACCGGTATGAACATAAAATTCACAGCCGATTAAAGGATTAATATGATGTTTTTCAGCAAGTTCATAGAATTCAACTGCTGAATACATTACACCGTGGTCGGTGATTGCTATACCGGGCAAATTGTTATCTGCCGCATATTTTACTAAATCACCTACCCTAATCATTCCGTCTAATAAGGAATATTCCGTGTGAATGTGTAGTGGAATAAAATTTGTCATATATTAAATCTATCATAAATTGATATTAAGGTTTGTAAAATTTTATATTGGTTATAGTGATGTATTCCTGATAAATAGATTTTTTTATAAATATTGTTATAATATATTTATGAAAAAAATATGGTCTTTTTTAATATTGCTTATATTTTTAATGTTGCCGCAAGTTAATGCTGAAGATAAAGTTCTCAGTGCAGGTATATCAATAGAAGAAGTGCCAAAAGCATTGTTTGGTACTTGGCGGATAACGGCAAAATTAGAAGAAACTAACAGCCCCGGAACGTTTAAACCTCAAAGTGCTGACATCTGGAATTTGTCCAGATGCGGTGATGTTTTGATGCTTTCAAATCCATTTACAGGTGCTAATGCAGAACTTTCAATACATTCTGCCGAGGGTAATTTGGTTATTTTTTCCAAAAAGGCACCTTATGATAATAAAATATTAATTGACACCGTATCAATAAGAATTGATAAAACTAATTTTTCAGGTATTAATACATTAACACTTGATTCGTATTCACTCATTGATAACCACTTATTGAAATCTGAATTTGCAAGGTATGTGATTAATGGAGAGAAAGTATCAGGTGATAATGCTTTGAGTGATTAAAGATTATTTTTGTTAACATTCTTGATTATTTTGTTCTTGTGTATTAAAATCGATAGATGTGAGAGATTTGGAACTTAAATAAGGATTTTTATAATGAAAAAAGCATTAATGATAGTATCAATTTTGCTTGTAGCCGTTATATCAACAGCTTGTATTAATAATATAGCAGTACAGGAACTTAATAATAAAGCATCAGAATACATGCAAAAAGGTGACTATGAAGCAGCAATGAGCCGTTTGCAGGCAAGTATTGACTTGGACTCTACGGTATATCAAACATATTATAACCTCGGAGTTGCTGCAATAAATGCTAATCAGTACCAAAAAGCTATTGATGCTCTTGAAACAGGAATTAGCTTAAAGCCTGATTTCTATGAGTTTTATTATTCTATGGGCATAGCTCAAATCGGTTTGGCTGATGATATTATAGATGAAGCAAAATTTGAAGAAAATGCATCTGCTGACACTGAATCCGGAAATGTTGAGATAAAACATATCATTACCGATGAAGATAAGTTACAGTCGTGCGTTTTAAGAGAAGGCGCTATTAAAAATTTACAAAAATATCTACAACACAATCCTAATTCAAAAGATAAAGAATTAATTGAAGAAATGATAAAACAATCCGAAGAATATATTTCTGCTATTGAAAAGAAAGATGTTGTTAATCAATGATTTTTACATCGCCGTCACAAATAATATTTACGGTTTTTGGTGTTAATATATACTTTTACGGTGTAATTATGGCTCTTGCAATTTGTGCCGGAACACTTGTATCTGATTGGATTGGTACTAAGTATTTTAGTTTAAAAAAAGAAACTATAATTGATATGGCACCGTTTTTAATAGTTTTTGGACTTATCGGTGCAAGGCTGTATTATTGCCTAATGGATTTTAACTTTTATTGTCGTTTCCCGTCAGAAATATTAGCATTAAGACATGGCGGCTTATCTATTCACGGTGCAATAATAGGCGGATTTATCGGGCTCTTGTTGTTCGCAAAAATTAAGAAAATTTCGTGGAAAAAATTGTGTGATATATCTTCCCTTGGTTTGGTTTTGGGGCAATCAATAGGGAGATGGGGTAACTTTTTTAATTCCGAAGCCTATGGGCTTCCTACTGATTTACCATGGAAACTTTATATTCAACCGCAGTACAGGCAGGTACCTTATTTAGATAATGAGTATTTTCACCCTGCGTTCTTATATGAAAGCATACTGGATTTATTAATTTTCATTATATTAGTTATTTTGGTAAGAAAGAAAATTAATTTTCATGAAGGTAATCTTGCTCTTATTTATTTAATATTATATTCTGTCGCAAGGATTCTTGTTGAATCATTCAGAATTGACAGTGTGAGGTATATATTTGACGTTCCGGTTGCAATAATAATGTCAAGAAGTATAATTGTAATATCAATTGTGCTGTTATTCTTTAGTTTTATAAATAATAAAAGAAAAGCATAAATTTAACAGGAATAATTATGAAAGCTGTATTATTTTACGGACCGCAAAATATTAAATATGAAGATATAAGCATTAAACCGCTTGAAAAAGGCGAAATTCTTGTAAAAGTTGAAGCTGCATTAACATGCGGCACAGATGTTAAAACGTACAGGCGCGGACATCCGGTATTAATAAAACAAATACCGTCAGGATTTGGTCATGAGTTTTCCGGTATTGTTGAAAAAGTATCCGAAGGAGTAACTGAAGTAAAACCGGGTGACAGAGTAGTATGTGCGAATTCTGCTCCGTGTGGAGAATGTTTTTATTGCAAACGCGGCGAGTATAATTTATGTGAAAACTTAAACTTATTAAATGGTGCTTATGCGGAATATATTGTTGTACCTGAAAGAATCGTAAGAAAAAATACGATTATATTGCCCGATTCACTACCTTTCTACAAAGCAGCATTTTCAGAACCATTGGCAAATGTAGTTCATGGTGTAGAAAGAACTGATATAAAGCCCGGTGATACTGTGGGAGTTATAGGAATAGGTCCGATAGGGCTTATGTTTGCACGTCTTGCAAAATTAAAAGGTGCTAAAGTCATTGCTGCCGGCAGGAATCCAATAAAATTAAAGCTTGCAGAAGAATTTAGCCATGCTGATGAAATTATTGATTTGAAAAAATACCCAAACCCTGAAAAAATATTTAAAGCATTTTCTGAAGAAAATAAAGGACTTGATGTTGCTGTTGAGTGTGTTGGTCTTCCTGAGATGTGGGAGCGGGTTTTTTCTTGTGTTCGTCCCGGTGGTACCGTTCATTTCTTTGGCGGTTGTAAGTCCGGTTCTACCGTAACTTTTGATACAACAAAAATGCACTATGGTGATATTAAATTAATGAGTGTATTTCACCATACTCCAAAATATTTCAGAATGGCTCTTAACCTTATTGCATCAGGTGATGTTGAAGTTGAGAAGCTTATCACTGGTGAATTGCCGCTTGATAAAGTAGAATGGGCAATGGAGCAGCATATTGCAGGTAATGCTATTAAATTCCTTATTAAACCATAAACTAATGTAAGATATGCCCTATTTTAAAGTCATATTTTATGGCAGATTTAGTAAAAAATCTGTCGTAAGTATTGTAGTTTTCTGATTTAATTCTCAATATTTTGTTGTCACCGCATAAAATGTCAATAGTTTTGTTATTAATATTAATTCCTGTTACGGTGCCCGGGTGTGAGAATTCCGTTTTATTTTCCAAAATCTCTGTACCATGTACCATTGCAGCCATACATCTCGTTTCATTGTAGAAATAAGCATTTCCCCATGGATAGATTGCTCGTATAAGCGCATAATTTTCTTCAGCGGAGTTCCTAAAATCTAATTCTAAATCAGATGGTTGTGAGTAATAACTTGATTTATCTTCAATTTGTGTTAACGGTATAATTATATCTTCGCCAAGGTCTTTTAATAACTCACAAACCACACCTCTTGCTGCTAATACAGTTCGGTCTTTTAAAGTCTTTCCGGTGTCTGACGGGAAAATTTTAATTTCTTCTTGGGCGAGTATTGCTCCGGTATCAAAATTTTCATCAATAATGTGAAATGTCACACCGCTTGATAATTCACGATTTCTGATAGTCCAAAAGTATGGATTTGGCCCGCGGTATTTTGGTAATAGTGACGGATGCGCATTTATTGCTGCTATTGTCGGTAAATTATATATTTCCTTGGAAATTTTTTCTCCCCATGAGCCGACAAGAATTATATCCGGATTTAATTTTAACAGTGCCTTTTTAAATTTTTCGGAATTAACACTTCTTGCGTTTATTTCATGCAGATTATAACTTTTTATATAATTATAATCAAGTGAAGGCAAAAACATATCCTTAAATTTACGAATTATTGCAGGTAATTTTGTCATTTCTTTTCTGAATACTCCGACAATTTCACAATTTGCATCCAATGTGCCGGCAATAAGGTTTGTAAACATTTCTCCGTATCCGATAATTACAACTCTAAGCATGCTAACTTATCCTTATTAATTTGTAATTTTAATTCTTCTAAATTATTAAATTTAATCTCATTTCTTATAAATTTGTCAAATATAACTTTAATCTGTTTGTCATAAATATCATCGTTAAATTCTAATATATGAACTTCTGCGATAGGTTCTGAAGTATTATTTAATGTAGGCTTATATCCCCAGTTTAAAATTCCTTTATAAGATTTGTTAGAATAGTTATTTATGATAACACTTACTGAATATACACCGTAAGGCAGTTTGACAATTTCTTCGGGATATATAATATTAGCTGTCGGAAAACCTATTGTTCTGCCGATTTTAGAACCTGATATAACAGTCCCTTCAATATAAAACTTATTCTGTAACAGTTTTGCTGCCTGATATACGTCACCTGATTTAAGATACTGTTTAATTAAAGAAGAACTTACAACTTGATTGTCATATTTAACCGGCTCTACACATATATATTTGAAGCCGAATTTATTTGAATTTAGTGATAAATATTGGGGATTCCCTGATTTATTAGCACCAAAAGTATGATTAAAACCGGTAAAGATAAAGTCCGGAGAATATGTTTCAGCCAGATAATTCAAATAATCATCTGCGCTCATTGATGCAATGTCGGGGAAATTAAGTTCAATAACCTCGTTAACACCTAACGAAAGAATTCTATTTACAGAATCTTCTCTAGAATATATATATTCTGCTTTTGCGCCAAAATATACTGCAGGAGATTCTTTAAATGTAATTAATTTAACATTATCACAACATTCTAACGCACATTTTATTACAGCTCTGTGAGCTATATGTACACCGTCAAAAAAACCTAATACTAAACCGATACTCATGCTTCTATGCTATTATATTAAGTTTTTCGCCTAAAATTTGTCTGTGACAAAAGTTTTTCCATTGATTTATGCTATCAAAAACTATTGGACCATTTTCAACAGAACTATTTTTTTTAGAATTGATATAGGGGTTTAAAGAATTAAATGAAGTATCGGCAACTTGTTGTTCATTAAAACGATTATTATATAGTCCGATTGAATTTGACATCATAAAACCGTTATTATTTTGGACACTAATGGCAGAAACTTGCATAGACACCCCTCTGTTAAATTTTCGGAGCATTAACTCCACAAAAAAATTCTATCATAATTGAAAATTTAGTGCAATAGTGAAACTGAATAAATTTTTGTTTAAAACTTGAAATTATCTCTGTGCATATCTCTGCCACCTATAGGAATCAGTTTTAACTGATTCATTATATCATTTGCCGCATTGATATCATTATTGCTTACATACTTGGACGGATAAGCCTGATGGTAATTTTCTGAATATATTAATTTGCCTTTTGATTTATTAATCATTTCCTGAATATTTTTAATAATGTTATCTTTGTGCATGTTTTGTATTGTAAATACAGGATGCGCAAAACCCAAAACTGCATTTTCATTATCTGCATATTCAAGAATATTACTATAGGAACTTTCATAAGGAGCATGCAATAACGGACCTTCAATTTTCGGGCAGATTTCATCTTTAAGCAATGAAACCTCACTCAGATATGTAGGTGAATTTTCAGGCAGGTTTTTCGCTTTTATATATTCATCAAGACATTTTCCGTGTACTGTTGTTCCTTTTCCCATATCAGACATAATTTCCTGATATAATTCCTCAGGATTCTTACCAATAGCTTCTGCAATATGTGTAATTCTGGCTTTAATATTGATGTATTGAAATAAACGCCAATGTTGATTAAGCATGCAGTATGGAGTTTTTTTTCTGTTAAAAAATTTGTTGTATTCTTCTTCTGAAAACTTTATATCAGGCAGCTTTTCCGATGCTATTTTTAAGGTATTGATAACTCCATTTCTCCTTAGTGCATATAAGTTAGAAAAGTATTTATTTGTATGTTCGGAAAACGGATTAATTCCGTAGATTAAAAGCTCGGCCATCTCAACAGCATTTTTGCTGTTTGAACGTTTTATGCTCCCGTGTTCGCAATTTATCGGCATACTCAATTCGGCTGCCGGTATAAATTTTACATTTTTATACTTTTCAGGATTTTGTGCAATAATTTTTAATGCTTCTTTGACACCATCTATGCCGTCGTGGTCGGAAAGTGCAAAAAGGAACTTTTTACCGTTAATTTTATTTAGTTTATCAGCATATTCGGCTGCCTGACTAAGGATTTTATCTACAGTTGCAGTTCCGTCAGAAAAATCCGAATGAGAATGAAAATCAGCAATAAATGTTCCGTTTGCAATATTTTCTTTTGAGGCAATATAATTTTCTTCTTTTAATCCTTTAACTGCTTTAAAAAAGTCATTTTTTGTCATTATAGATTTTAAATCTGAAATCTTAATTTCTTTATTAAGCTCTTTGGATAAATCTTTTGCTAATGTTTTAATATATTTATCAGGTATATTCTTTTTTGCAATTACTGCTCCTGTAACGGCAGCAGCACATAATGCGAGTGACTCAACAGTATATTCAGCTGATTTTGTAACGACAGGTTTTATTGGTAATTCAGCCTGTCTAAAATTGACTCGCTGAGCCGGTCTGTAATTGTATTCAATTGATAAAATATTCATTATGCCAATTCCCTTAAAAGAGTTCGGTAACGTTCTTTTATGTTGTCGTCATTTTTGAAGATTTTAGAATATTTTGAGCTCTGATCTTCTGAGGAATATTTGATTAAATCTTTAATCAAATCATACCTTTCCTCTGTTGTCATATTATATTTAAAGTCCCTTGATATATTTGTTCTTTGTTTGAGTTTTTCCTTCATATATCCGCTTCTTATTTTGCTTATCCAGGCATTAATCTGTGTTACATTTGAATTTTTTACAAAAACAGAATCTTTTATTTCATCAAATAATTCATCTGTTTTATTCCAAGCATTTTGCGGCAGATTAGCCTCTACCGTTTCAGAAAAGAAAGCAAAGTTTTTTGCTTCTTCTTTACCTAATAAGCTGTTAATTCTCTTTGCAACTTCTATATTAAATTCAGCGGCAAGATGTGGTGTTGTTATGGTTGATGCTTTTAATCTTAAGTATTTTGTCGTGTCATTCATTAACTTTCCGGAAATAAACATGCCGACAGGTACACCAAACGGACCTAATATTGCATTACCTATAACAGCCCCAGCAGCAGCTAATGCACCGTTTTTTGCCGGGTTATTTATAACATCGGATGCAACCGTATTGAGTTCATGTAATTTATCTTTGACTTGCTGTTTTGTATATATTGCCGGGAATGTATCAGGGTGATTAAGACTTACAATCCTTTGGTCAAGCTCCTCCCAAAGTTCTGATGAGAATGTATTTACAACATCTTCATCGGATTTAAACATGTGATTGCCTTCAAGAATTATATAACCTTTATCTAAATCACTTCCGGGTAAAGCTTTTTCAAGAGCAATTGAACATGTGGGATCATAACCGGAATCCAGAACTTTATATGGCTCTCCGGGAGATGATGTTGATACATTCAGTCTGTCAGCAATACTTTCAATGCAACTTTCAAAAGTATCAGCGATTTTTTGGCTGACAGCCTTTAAATTCGGAAATTCCGTAAACTCACAAAATCTTGATATAAATTCCGATTTGTCTGTATGTGTATTTAATTTGTCGAGAAATGAATAATTTTCATCACGTATATATTTATAGAAATTGCAGCTGCCGTCACTATGAACATCCAAGTATTTTGCACGTCTAAGCATATTCCAGTACTTAACTGCATCGTGCCAATCTCTGACGTCGATATAACCGATGTGTGAGGGTACTCCTTTAAAGTTAGTTTTATTTTTCTTTTGTATTTTAGTACCAAGGGCTGGTTGAATAGGGCTACATTTCATAAAATACACACACTCCTGAGTAACCATATTCTACACGTTTAGAAAAAAAATGTCAAGTACCTAGATTACTGTAATTCTTTGGTAACTTCTTTCAGGTATTGTTTTATTGCAGGAGCAATCAGCAAATCCGGCTCATTTTGACATAATTCATCAAGTAAAATTACTCCTTTGCGGGTTTGTCCGGTTTTAATATACAATATTCCGAGCAATATTCTGTCAAATACATTAATTGAACTTTCATATTCTTCAATTTTAGACTGTGTAATACCGAGCTGCTCATAACAATCCGCAAGATTAAGATAATATTTAAAGTTAAGTCCGTACAATTTTATTGCATCTTCAAAACAAATTTTTGCCATATCAGGATAGCCGATAAAAGTATATGTTTCACCCAAATTGTTTTTAAATATTGCTGTTGATTGCGTATTAGGGCTTAATTGGATAGCAATTTTAAACTCCTGTATAGCTGCATAATAAATTCTGTCCTGTAAATAATTAAGCCCGATATTGTTGTGCAAAAATGCATCTTTCCCTGCATCAATAGTATATTTGTGCGGTTTTCTGTATCCGCAGCTTAAAATTAGTATTAATATTAATAAGATTAAAAGACTTGTTTTCATAATTATAAACACTAGTCAGCAAATAAATCCAATTCCAAACCTTCGTATGCCATTATTGCATCTTCTGATGCATATTCTTCAGCCAATGAATCAAGTTTTTCATCATCATATCCGGGATCATAGTGGAAAAATACCATTTTCTTTGCTCCGACCTGTTTTTTGCAGTCGAGTGCCATTTCAAATGTAGAATGTCCGAAACCTTGTTTAGGAACATATATACTTAAATAATCCTCGGTTGAATATTGTGCATCATGTATTATAAGGTCGCAGCCTTTTGCAAATTTTACGAGCTTTTTATCGCCGCCCGGATAACTTTCTTTATCCGTAGCATATACAAGAGTTTTTCCTTTATAAGCTATTTTGTAAACAAAAACTCCGTTTTGAGGGTGAGCATAAGATTTATAACAAGTTATGACAACATCATTTTCATCATAGTCACCATCTTTTAAATCATTAATTCTGATAACCTTTGGCATTTCGCCCGATTTAAAAATAATATAATTAGTTTCATTTAAATCCATAATTTTTAAATCTGCTGCAATGTCACCCAAATCAAGCGGGAATGACTTGGTAAATAACAGTTTGGCAAGCTCCTGTTCCAGAGTTTCGTTATAGTTTACGCCACCGAGTAGTGACATTCTTGTTGATGACAGATGCGAAGGTCTGAAAAACGGGAATCCCTGTATATGGTCAAGGTGAATATGGCTCAGTAAAATGGAACATCTTACGGGAGTTCTGTCTGTAATAGTCGTACCGGATTCGATATATTTTTGCATTAGCTCATTACCAAGACTAATAAGCCCTGTTCCTGCATCTAAAATAATAAGATTGCCGCCGACTCTGATTTCAACGCAAGATGTATTTCCGCCGTATTTAAGATAACCGGCATTAGCCACCGGATAACTTCCTCTAACTCCTCTAAATTTAATTTTAAATTCGTCCATTAATCTTCCCTTCTTAATTCAAAATTTGCATTTCTGTCTGATTCAGTACCATAAAGCAGTTCTGAACCCATAAGTCTGACTTTTGCTCTTGTCTGTATATCTTTTAGACTTGTTTCTTTTAAATATACATCAACTTTAACTTTATTTTTTGTTGTATTTACATTAATAACTCTGAAAGCATTTGGAAATGTTACCAAAGATGGGCATGAAATATACAAAACATTATCATCCTGCAATAATCTTGCTGCATGATAATGACCTTGCAATACAATTACAGGGTTTGTATGTGATGTTATTAACCGTTTTAGTTCGTATTCATTTTTCAATTTATGCGAAGAACTGGAGAAAGGCTCAAAGACCGGTACGTGCGTACATATTATTATTGTTTCTTTCTTATACTTGTTAAGTTCGTTTTGAAGCCAGTCTAACTGTTGTTGGCTTATTTCACCATTGGTTGTAATTTTGTTGTCTATTATTGAATCAAGGCAAATTACACGGTATCCTTTTTTAGGTGTAAATGCGTAATAAATATTTTTATCTGACATGCTTGATTTTGATTTTGTAAGCAAAGATACAAATTTTGATTTTGATAAATCGCCGTCAATGCTTATATCGTGGTTTCCGTCAATTGCATACCAGGGATACATAATTTTATCAGCATGTTTAATAAATTTTTCAAGCTCACTAACTTTAGGTGTATTAATCAAATCGCCTGTAAACATTACAAAATCATATGCACCGGACGTATTAATCTGCGTAACAACATCATCAAGAAGTTCGGTTGAATTTTTCAGAAGTTTATATGAAGTATTGTCTTCATAAGATGAAAAATGTACATCACTTATTTGTGCAAATCTCAGATTATTGTTTGCTGCATTACAAAAGCCAGTACCTATTGCACAAGCAAGCATCAATGTAAAAAACAAATTAACAAGTTTAGTAAAAAAAGACTCTTTCTTATTTTTTTTATAATCTTTATTTGCCATAATCATTAATTATAATAATATATACATACATTTTAAGCAACTGTATATAAGCTAAAAATTTTTAATAGTATTACATGAATTAAATTCGATTTTTTATCAGACTCTTGTTGCATTTATAAGCATTTTCGGGTAACATATTCATATATGAAAGACATAAATGCATTAAACAGGGAGAGGGAAGGCAGAGCTAATCTTTCTCAGTATAAAGATATTATAGAAACTGTATCAAAGGTGGAGTATAAAAAGTTCGCTTCATTAGGGTTAATAGAACTTTCTGAAGTAATTGCTTTATCAAATTATACAGTTTATTATCTTATTGAAAATTCTCCCAAAAATGAAGTTTATAATTCCGCATACTTAACAAAAGCTATAAAATGGGCAATAAGAAACGAAATGCGACGCAGATATAAATGGTATGCGGCTAAAGATGATGTTACGGAAAAAGAACAAATTAAGGATGCTGTTTATAAAACTATATTGTCAATAGATGAACTTGAAGAAGCTGAAAATCCGACACAGATAAAAGACAGCAGACGTAACCCCGAAGAAAAAGCCGAAATTGTTGAATTGAAAAAACGTATTTGTGAAGTTATGAAAAATCTTTCACAACGAGAACAAGATTTAATTGAAGCTAAGTATTTTTATGATAAAAAACTGAAAGATATTGCTGCTGAATTTAATATTTCACAGTCAAGAATATCAAGAATTATACAAAATGCTTTAGATAAAGTAAAAAAAGAACTATTAAAACAGGAAGTAATTGATGAAGACAATATTTGAAAACAATAGTGGTGCTGACGGGATATGTTTATCAGGGGATAATGGTTGTGTATTAACTGATTCAATACCGAATGATTTTATCAGAAAAGATAAAATCGGCTTGCCTCAGTTAAGTGAGTTAGAGGTTATGCGTCATTACAAGGAATTAAGTGACAGAAATTTTTGTATAGAAAAAGGCTTTTATCCGCTCGGTTCATGTACAATGAAATATAATCCGAAAGTTAATGAATTACTTTCTTCACTTGAGGGATTTATTAATCTTCATCCTATGCAGGATGATTCTGATTCTCAGGGAGCATTAGAGCTTATGTATAAATTACAGGAAGCTTTAAAAACTCTGACCGGTATGGATGCTGTTACCTTGCAGCCTGCTGCAGGTGCGCATGGCGAGCTTACCGGTATGATGATTGTAAAAAAATATTTTGAAACAATAGGTGAAACTAACCGTAAGAAAGTTATTGTCCCGGATTCTGCACATGGTACAAACCCGGCCAGTGCAAAAATGTGTGGTTTTGATATTGTTGAAGTTAAATCTGATGAACGTGGTCAGGTTGATATTGAAACTCTTAAATCTTTACTTGATTCTGATGTCGCCGCGATAATGATGACAAATCCAAATACATTGGGAATTTTTGAAGAAAATGTTTTGGAAATATCTGAAATAATGCATAAGAACGGCTCGCTTCTCTATTATGACGGTGCAAATTTTAATGCCATAATGGGCTGGACAAATCCGAAACTTATGGGTTTTGATATCGTACATATAAATTTACACAAAACATTTTCAACACCTCATGGAGGTGGAGGTCCCGGTGCCGGTCCGGTTTGCGTTGTAGATAAATTAAAAGAATTTTTGCCGTCACCTGTTATAAAATATGAAAACAATAAATATTTCAGAGATTACAATATCAAAAATTCTATAGGTAAAGTCAGGGGATTTTACGGTAACTTCGGAATTTTGGTAAGGGCTTACGCATATATTGTTATGATGGGTTCTGATTTAAAACTAGCAAGTGCTGATGCCGTACTCAATGCTAATTATATTAAAGAGAAACTGAAGGATGCTTATGATATCCCTTATAAACAATCTTGTATGCATGAATTTGTAATTTCCGGAGAAAAACAACATCATCAGGGTGTTTCAACATTAGGAATCGCAAAACGACTTATGGATTCAAATATCCATCCGCCAACAATTTATTTCCCGCTTATTGTACATGAAGCATTAATGATTGAACCTACCGAATCCGAATCAAAGCATGTGTTGGATAATTTCATCGATATTATGCTTAAGATTGCTGATGAAATCAAGGAAAATCCTGAGGAAGTTTTAAAATCGCCTCAAACCGCTCCGGTAAAAAAAGTTGATGAAACTCTTGCAGCCAGACAACCTGACTTAGTATTTAAAGAGGTTAAGCAAGAGCCTGTGCTTTGTAGTGTATAAGGAAAAATCTCCGGGCATGAAAAGTTTATCTGAATTTATAATCGAAAAAAGGGAAAAAGCCGGATTATCTTTGTCCGGTTTAGCTGATAAGGCAAATATTAAAAAAGAAATTTTAGAAGACATTGAATCCGGTAAAGAGCTGTTTTTGTCAGTAACTCAACGGCAACAGCTTTCAAGAGTTCTCAAAATTTCCCCGAAAGAACTTAAGGAATATGAAAGAAGTTATGAATTTCAGGTTATTCCGGATGAAGTAATAGAAAATTTAAAATCACAAATTTTAAATCATAAAACTGATTTACATTGCCCTATGTGTGGCGAACCGCTTATAACAAGAATTGCTAAAATGTATGATTTAGATGACAATTTAGTTCTACAGCCAAAAGCACATTGTGTAAAATGTGTTTTTCAAATTAAGGATTAATATTTGTAAATCTTTGTAAAGCTAACTAGCAAAAAATTTTTTTACGGTTTATCTAATATTATAAGGATATTAGATTTAGGAATTTGAGGAAGATTATTAATGCAAATACAAAAAATAAGTCAGAGCAATCCGTCTTTCGGTTATAATCCCGAATTGAATGCAAAATTAGTTTATATGTTAGAAAACACCAAAAAGAATAAAGCATATACAACCTTTTTGAAAGATATGTGCATAGTTACAAACAATGCGGAAATCGACTTGAGAGATGCAGAAATAAAAGGTAAACGATATCTGCGTTCCATGTTGATAAGTGCATTTTTGCCCGTTAAAATTGCATTTACTAATTTGATTAATGATTTATATCCGCAGTTTAATTATCGGGCTAAAGAACTTGAAAGTTACGATGAAGAAATTAAAGAATATAACATAAAAGAAGATGCACCCGGACATTGGCTCAATATTCTTGCTGAAAATCTGAGGGAATATGAGAAACAAGATAAATATCAAGACATAGATACTGATATGACAAGGTATATGAATCTTCTTAAAAAGAAATATCCAAACTTTAATTTGAACTTTGCTCTTGTAAATTCTGAAACTAATGAACTTTATCAGGATGGTTTTAGCGGAGGTGAACTCAAAGAAAATGCTGAACAGGAAGCAAATGATATAAATGAAAGAGTTATTAACGGCAAAAAGAAAGTAGTTGAATATGTTCCATCGGGCGCCGCATTAAAAGGATTTGATGGCTTAGGCGGCATGGAAAATATTAAAACATTGCTTAATAAGCAGGTAATCAGATACTTAAAACATCCGAATGAAATGAGAGTTATTTCAAAAGCATACGGTGTTTCACTTCCTGATGCAATATTGCTGTACGGACCTCCGGGAACAGGTAAAAGTACAATAGTTGAGCATATGTCAGTAGAAGGTGATACCACATTATTAAAGTTAAAACCCGGAATTTTCGGTTCCAAGTATGTATCCGGTAATCAGCAAAACCTTGAGGCTGCGTTTGATTATGCGGCATCTATTGCCACTGAAGATAAACCGGTAATTTTGTTTATTGATGATGCTGACTCAATCATAGGTTCAAGGGACAGGCATGTATCTGATTATAAAGAAGATGATTTGAGTACATTTTTAGACAGAATACAAAATGCTCATAAAGAAAACATTCTTGTAGTTGCCGCAACAAATAAATATAACAATATGGATCCTGCCGTCTTAAGGAGATTTACTGAGCAGGTATTTGTCGGATTGCCCGACCAGGAAGCACGTGAATCTATTATTCGGTATTATTTATCCGGAGATGAGTGTTCAACTGCAACTTCATTATTAAATGATAATGAGGCAATAACTCGTATAGCACAGAAAATGGAAGAATTCCCGATAAGTCTTATCAGAACAACCATGCTTAAAGCAAAATCAATTCCTCACGATGAAGCAGCTGATAAAATGATAGAAAGCGGCAAGATTGAAATGAGAGAAGTTACTGAAGAAGATATTAATAAAATTATTCCTTTACCTGAGATTCAGGCACAAAAGGTTAAAGAAGATAATTACCAAAATAATGCCAGCCGTAAATCTATTGGCTTTCCGCACGGCGGTAAAATGTTGATATAGATAAACATCATTCTCAGGTATTATTCTCAATTTACATTATATTTGATAAAATATACATGTTTAGGAGAGAATATATGTCTATAGATGATGCTTTAGTTATGATTTTGGCAGGTGGAGAAGGAAAAAGACTTCATCCGCTGACGCAGGACAGAGCTAAACCTGCGGTTCCGTTTGGCGGAAGATATAGAATTATCGATTTTGTTTTGAATAATTTTATTAACTCAGGTTTTTTTAAGATTAAAGTTTTAACGCAATATAAATCTGATTCATTAAACAAACATATTTCAAAAGGATGGATACTTTCTCCTTTTTTGAATCAATATGTTGATTTAGTTCCGGCACAAATGCGTACCGGCGGTTCATGGTATGCCGGAACTGCGGATGCTGTGTATCAAAATATATTTCATATTCATGATGAAAATCCCGACTATGTATGTGTATTTGGTGGTGACCACATATATAAAATGGATGTTTATCAGATGCTAAAGTATCATAAGAATAAGAATGCCGATTTAACTATTTCTGCAATTCCTATTCCGATTGAAGAAGCACACGAATTTGGTATTATAGAAGTCGATGATAACTGGAGGTTAACCGGTTTTGTAGAAAAACCACAAACTCCGCCTAAACCAATTCCTAATAACCCAAATTATTGCCTTGCGTCTATGGGAAATTATATTTTTGATAAAGAAATACTTGTTAATGCCCTGGAAGAAGATTCTAAAATTTCAGACTCAAATCATGATTTCGGGAAAAATGTAATTCCGATGCTTTTAAGTCAGAAAAAGAATATTTTTATATACAACTTTAATGACAATACATTCCCCGGTATGACGGAGCAGGAAAAAGGATATTGGCGTGATGTCGGCTGTATAGATGCATATTGGCAGGCTAATATGGATTTGCTTGATTACAAACCGGAACTAAATTTATATTCCAAAGAGTGGCCGCTAAGAACATTTAATTATAATTATCCGCCTGCAAAATTTGTATGGGAGGAAGGCGACAGAATCGGTATGGCAACAAATTCAATGGTATCTGAAGGCTGTATAGTTTCCGGAGGCACAATATCACATTGTGTACTTTCTCCTGAAGTCAGAATTAACAGTTATTCTTCAATAACTGACAGTATATTGATGGAAAATGTATCTGTAGGACGTCATTCAGAGATACGCAAAGCTATTATAGATAAAAATGTAATTATACCTTCCTACACTAAAATAGGTGTAAACAGAGATGAGGATATAGCAAGGGGATTTTATGTTTCTGAAGGCGGTGTTACTGTTGTTCCTAAAAATGCTCACCTTTAGACATAATATAGTTCAATAATTGTTTTATGTTATAATCTCATTATGCTTAATGTTTATGTAACATCTTCTGAAAGAAAATCCGGAAAATCTTATATATCAGCCGGGCTTGCAGCAACAATGCAAAGCCTTGGTTATTCAACGTCTTATTATAAACCGATACAAACTGCAGGAATAGATATTAACGGTTTTGCACAATCACCCGATGTTACATTTATTAAATCAGTTGATCCATATATAAATGCACATTTTACATATTTATTCAGAAGTGAATTTGATCCGCTGATTTCATCTGAAATTGAGAATAAACAAATTGATTTGGATTATATTTTTAATGAATATAAAAGAATATCATCAATTTCGGAAACCACGATAATTGACGGGGATGGTGGTATCATGAGCCCGATAGCACCTTCTTATACAAATGTTGATTTAATAAAAAAACTTTCAATTCCGGTTTTAATAGTTACTACTCCTTCAATAAATGCTGTTAATAGTACATTATTAACAATAAATGCAGCGCAGGAACGCGGTGTTGATATAAGGGGAGTAATAGTAAACAATATTCCTGAAAAATGCTCAAAAACACTCTTAACATCAATTCCGAGAGTAATTGAAGAATATACCAATGTTAAAGTATTGGGACTGGTTTCAAAATTGTCGTCTAAATTAACTCCCGAAGATTTAATTATTTCAATATTAAACGGCATAGATATAGAAAGTATTTTTAAAGTAAAAATAGAAAAATTGGATATGAATTAATGATAATAACAGCCGGAAAGTACAAAGGAAGAAAATTATTTTCACCAGATGAGCATATATCAAGACCAACATTATCTAAGATAAGAATGGGTGTTTTTAATTCATTATATTCAATATTAGGAGATTTTGATAATAAATCATTTCTTGATTTGTTCGGCGGTTCCGGAATAATGGGGCTTGAAGCACTTTCAAGAGGCTTTATGTCTGTTAAAGTTTATGAATTAAACAGAAAGTCAGCAGAAATTATAAATAAGAATTATTCACTTCTCGGTCTATCCGCAAATTTATGTATTGGTGACAGTATTAACCTTCTTAAGTCAGATGAACATTTTGATGTTGTTTATATTGATCCTCCATACAGCAGTGATTTATATAATGCAGCACTCGAAAAAATTAATTGTAAAATTGCAATTCTTGAAAGTTCATCGGAATTAAATTTTAAAAATTATAATATCATAAAGCAAAAAAAATACGGTAACACCTACATAACTTTTTTATCAAAATAGTCATATACACATACTTCTTGAATTGTAACAAATATATTGTAAATATTTGTTAAATTATTGGTCAAATTACTAAAGTTTTAGTAATTTATACCGATATATAAATTATAGAAATTGTAAAAGGAGTATAAAATGAATATTAACGGATATAACAACCAATTTTCAAATGTACGTTATAATAACTCAATAACAAATGGCACCAGTGGTGAAAATACATCTGTAGATAATAATGCTTCAGGCATTAGAAATGATTTTTTAAATAATAACCATGTACGTGTCATAAAACGTGCATATAAACTTGATGAACTCAGAAACAAAGGACTGTCAGATGCGGATATCGCAAAATATTTTACTCATAGCTCAGGAGTAGCTACTGATTATGATGACAGATCAAAGCAACATGAATTTAGTCATTATACATTAAACTCAAAAACAATAAATGGAGTTGAATATAAAACTGAAGAAGAAGCAATAGATGCAATACTAAATATTTCTACAAAAGAAAATAATACAAAAAATTTAGAAAACTTCCTTAATGATGTCGAAACCGATTTAATCAATAATCAAGTACGCATCATAAAACGAGCATATAATTTGGAAGAACTTAAAAATAAAGGATTGTCCGATGCGGATATTGCAAAATATTTTAAGCATAGCAAAGGAGTAGCTACTGATTATGATGACAGATCAAAGCAACATGAATTTAGTCATTATACATTAATCTCAAAAACAATAGATGGAATTGAATATAAAACTGAAGAAGAAGCAATACAAGCAATTTTAAATAAGAGTAAAAACGGACAGGAAGGTTCAAAACCTACCGGAAGTCAGCAAACGGAATCAGGCAACGGTAAGGATGTCATAAGACCTTTTACGAATGATGATAGTGATTCTAAACCTGTTACAAGAATGGAATTAGATCCTAACTATTCAACACCAAGAGAAACATATATGACTAAAGATGAAGTCCTGGGTGTATTCTCTCAAAGAGAATTGGCAAAATATTTTGATTATAATTATGTCATTAAAGACCGTGGTGATAACAGACAGGATATTTTTCTAGCATATATAATAAAAGGAAATGTTATAATTGACGGAGTTAAAATAAATACTGTAGAAGAACTAAAAGAAGCACTTGGTAAATAACAAGGTTTAATATTATTAATCAAAACAGCGGTTCCTGACAATACGGAGCCGCTGTTTTTTATACCTTTGTAAAGTTTTGTAACAAATTTTTCTCACATTGAAATTGAGACTTATCTATATACTTTATATATATGTAAGTAATAAGATTGGAGCACGATATGTCAGAAAGTATTAATGCAAATGTTTTAAAGAATTTTATTGTAAACACAGTAGGTTTGGATAAATTAGCAAGAAATCAGGCACAAAAGTATGATATTGATTCTGATAAATTTGATAAAGCTAATGAAAATGACAATAACTTCTTGGAATTAGATGAAATTGTTAATGACAGTGATTTGTATGCACAATTTGCAACTATGTATACGGAAGAAATGAAAGAAAAATCAGAAACTGAAGATGAGGAAAAAGCCAAAGACGAAAAGAACAGAGTGAATGACAAAAGCGGAGCAGGTGCCGCATAATAACAAATAATAAGAAAAGAGATACAAATTTAATAAGATATATGGCAAAACCTTCGGGTTTTGCCTTTTGATTTAGTCTTTACATTTCTTAAAAATATTTATATATAGTGCGTACCATTGAAGTATATGGTATAATAATATAGGAGAATAATTGAATAGTCGTATGCCGTATGCGGATGCAGAAAGGCTTTTTTATATAAGAATGATGAGTAATATGGAATTTCAAAATGACCTCAATAAACTTCTTCAGGTTATGCCCCCTAAGGTTGTGTCATTTCTTACTGCTGAAAGTTTGAATGATGTTATAGAAATTGTACTTGATGTCGGCAGACCGCCGGAAGTCAGACATTCGGGCGGAAAAATTGATAAACTTGGTGATGTTGCAGTTGATGATGAGGATATAAATTTTGTAATTTCACATATTCAGGATTTTACGCATGATAACCGTTCCGGCATTCCCGGCACTCTGCATCGTATTAGTGCAATAAGAAACCGACAGGGGAAAGTTATTGGTCTAACTTGTCGTATAGGTCGTGTTGTAACAGGTACTATTGCCTGTATTAAAGATTTTTGTACTCAAGGAAAAAGTATATTGTTTTTAGGGCCACCCGGGGTTGGTAAAACTACTAAATTAAGAGAAATTTCACGTCTTGTTGCCGATGAATTAGGAAAGAGGGTAGTTATAGTAGATACCTCTAATGAAATTGCTGGAGATGGTGATGTTCCGCATCCGGCAGTAGGTTCATCAAGAAGAATGCAGGTTGCACAGCCTGAACTTCAAAAAGATATTATGATTGAAGCTGTAGAAAATCACACTCCGGAGGTAATTGTTGTCGATGAAATAGGTACCGAAGCTGAAGCTCAGGCTGCTAGAACAATTGCAGAACGTGGTGTTATGCTTATTGCTACCGCTCATGGTAATTGTCTTGAAAGTTTAATAAAAAACCCAACATTATCAGATTTGGTTGGTGGTATTCAGTCAGTTACACTCGGTGATGATGAGGCTAAACGCAGAGCATCTCAAAAAACTGTTTTAGAGAGAGAAAAGCAGCCTACATTTGATATTGTTATTGAAATTACTGACAGAAATACTCTTGCAGTTTATAAAAATACATCAGAGGCGGTTGATTATATTTTAAGAGGATGGCCGATAAGACCTGAAATTCGTAAAGTTGATTCCAAACTGAATGAGCCTGTTACATTGATTCATCAGGAACAAAATATTGAACTCAAACAACCGCAGGTTGAAGAAACTGCAAATGATAATAAAATGAACTTTAGTTTTTCACGTCAGCAGTATGTTGAAAAGATTAAACCACTTAAGAAGGTTTATTTATATGCAGTATCCAGAACTATTGTTGAAAAAATTATTGAAAGTTTAAATTTAAATGTTGAAATTACAAGAAATATTGAAGATTCAGATATCGTAATTGCCCATAAAAATTTTGCCAAGGGCGGTGCTAAAATACTGAATTTGGCACAAGAGTACAGAATTAGAGTGTTTTATGTAAAAACAAACTCCATGGCACATATACAAAAAGTGTTAAAAGAAGCTCTTGATATACAGGAGGGTGATACTGAAACAACCCATGATTATAAGGATGAAACAGAATTAGCTTTAGATGAAGCTAAAAATGCAATTAAAAAAGTCATGGAGGGTGCTCCAGAAATTGAGCTTTCACCTCAAAATACCAATATCAGAAAATTACAGCATGAGCTTGTAGAGCAATACAATCTAAGAAGTGTATCAATTGGCGAAGAACCTAACAGAAGGCTTAAAGTTATAAAAAACCGTTGATTTTATTACATTATACTCTTCTATATTATTGTTAATATTTATTGTTTTTGTTATAATCTAACTGAGCTTAACAATTATGGGAATTGTGCAGTTATATAAAATTTGGAGAGAGAATGAGAAATAAAATTATAATTATACTAATATTTGTTTTTGCACTGATTTTTGTCAGGATGGTAAGTTCTAATATTTCAAAGTCAAATTCCGCAAAAATGAAAAAATCTATGGGAGCTCCGACAGTAACAGTTGATACTGTTAAATCTCAACCGGTCAGAAGAGAATTTGATGCACCTGCAAGAGTAGTAGCAAAATACAGAGTTGAGATACTTGCCAGAATTAACGGCTACCTGACAAAAAGTTATTTCAAAGAGGGCGATTTTGTAAAAGCAGGTCAGTTATTATTTGAAATAGAGCCGCAACAATACAGCTATGCAGCAGGTCTTGCTAAAGGTAATCTTGATAATGCAAAGGCTCAGCAAACATATTACAATAAACAGCTCGCAAGATATAAAGAGCTTGTTGACAATGATTATATCGCAAGATCAGATTACGATAATGTATTGGCTCAACGTGATGCATACAATGCACAGGTGCAAAGTATGCAAAATGCTTATAATGATGCACAAAGAAATCTTAGTTATACAAAAGTTAAAGCTCCGGTAGACGGCAGAGTCGGTATAATTGATGTTACCGTAGGTAACTATGTTTCCACAAGCAGCGGACCGTTAACTACAATTAACAGTTCAAATCCTATGTATGTAACTTTTCCGCTTGAATCAAAAGACTATGCCGAACTTGTCAGAATTGACGGCTCACCGAATGTTAAAAGAGAAGTGGAATTTACTTTTAGTTCGGGACAAAAATATGAATATAGAGGTACTCAGGATTTTTATGATAACAACATAGACGAATCTACCGGTACTATTACAATGCGTGCAACTTTCCCGAATCCTGATGCAGTTCTTTTACAAGGTGATTTCGGAAAAATTAAAATATATTCAAATAAGGAAGACGATATGCCTGTTGTGCCTCAAACCGCAACAATGGAAAACCAAGAGGGATTATATGTTTATGTATTGGATGAAGCAGACAATCCAAAATTAACTTATATTAAAACTATGGGACAAGTCGGAACTGATTGGGTTGTTTCTGACGGAGTAAAAAAGGGGGACAGAATAATTACAACCGGTATGCAAAAAGTTATTCCCGGCTCTCCTGTAAAAATTGTTAAAAACGCAGTTCAGGATAGTAATCCGCAACAAAAGAAACCGAATCTTTTTATACGCATTTTTAATAAATTAAAAAGAATTCTTGGTGGAGCAACGGTTAAATAGGAGTAAGGAGTTATTCCACAGTAGACCAGATATGATAAGGTAAGTATAAGAGGTAAAAATGAAAGAGAATTTCTTTGTAAAACGTCCGAAATTTGCTATAGTAATATCAATTGCTATTATGCTTGCAGGTCTGCTTTGTTTAACAACTTTACCTCTTGAAGAATACCCGTCAATTACACCGCCGCAAGTTATAGTAAATGCTACATACAGCGGTGCTAATGCCGATGTAATTACTTCTACTATTGCAGCCCCTGTAGAATTACAGCTAAACGGTATTGAAAATATGCTGTATATGACTTCAGAATCAAGCAATGGTTCTTACAAGCTTACTATATATTTTGAAGTCGGTTCTAACCCGGATATGAATTTGGTAAACGTTCAGAACCAGCTGCAACTGGTTACTCCACGATTACCGGAAGAAGTTCGGCGTTACGGATTAACCGTTCGTAAATCAACAGGCGGCGGAGGTTGTTTATTTATAGGATTGCGCTCACCAAACGGAACTTATGATTCATTATATTTAGCAAACTATGCCTCAAGATTTCTTAAAGACGAGCTTGCCAGAACAAAGGGTTCAGCAGGCGTTGCAGTTTATGGTGCAGGTGATTATTCAATGAGAATCTGGCTTAAACCTGATAAAATGGCAAGTTTGGGTATATCTACAACCGATATCAGCAATGCTATTCAAACACAAAACGTACAAACCCCCGCCGGAAACATTGGAACAGAGCCTATGGAAGTTCCGCAAATGATGAAATTTACCTTAAAAACAAAAGGCAGATTAAAATCGGTAGAAGAATTTGAAAATATTATAATAAAAGCGGGAAAAGACGGTTCCAATGTCAGAATCAAAGATGTCGCAAGAGTAGAACTGGGAGCCGAAAATTATACTGTTCGTTCAATGGTCGATGGTGGTGAATCTGCAATTATTGCAGTTACTCAGTTACCTGATGCAAATACTATTGACCTTGTTAACAGAATCTGTAAAAAAATGCAAATTCTCAGCAAGAAATTCCCAAACGATATGGAGTATCATATTCAATATGATGTTACACAATTTGTTCGAGAATCAATAAAAGAAGTTGTTGAGGCAATCATTCTGGCAATTATTCTGGTTTCGGCCGTTACATACTTGTTCTTAGGAACAGCAAGAGCAGCATTTATACCATTTTGTGCAATTCCTGTATCGCTTATTGGTGTATTTATATTCCTGTCTGCAATCGGTTTCTCTATCAACCTCTTAATATTATTCGGTTTAGTACTTGCAGTCGGCCTGGTTGTTGATGATGCTATTGTTGTATTGGAAAATACGCAAAGGCATATTCAGGAGGGTAAAAGTCGAAGGGATGCAACAAATATTTCTATGGAAGAAGTATTTGGTGCCGTTGTTGCAACATCATTAGTTTTGATGGCGGTATTTGTTCCGGTTAGCTTCTTGGGCGGCATTACAGGTCAGATGTTCAGACAGTTTGCTGTATGTATTGCTACTTCAGTAGGTTTATCCACTGTCGTTGCACTGACTCTGTCGCCAGCTTTATGTTCTATAATTCTTAAACCTGGAGACCAAAAAACTGATTTTAAATTTATTCAGGACTTTGAGAACTGGTTTAACAAAATAAGAGATAAATATTTAAGTGTAGTTGTTTATTTTGTAAAACAGCCGCAAAAAACATTGAGAACTGTAATGGGAATATTGTTATTTATTATAATAATGTTCAAAATTATTCCGTCAGGATTTTTACCTGATGAAGACAGGGGTGCTGTATTTATGCAGGTACAACTGCAAGACGGTGCAACTCTTACACGTTCAACAGAAGTTGTTAACAATATGTGCCAAGAGATATTAAAGATTCCGGGAGTTAAATCAACTCTGTCAATTAATGGTTTTAACGGAGAAAATACTGCGTTAGTAATAGTTCAATTAGATTCATGGCATAACAGAAAATCCAAAAAGCTTTCAATAAATAATATAATGGAGCAAGCCAGACAAATTACCAAAAAATATACAGAAACAATATCATTTGTATCACAACCTCCCGCAATTGTCGGTTTGGGTATGTTTAACGGTATAGAATTCCAAGTCCTTGATAAAGGTGACCGAACTCCTGAACAGATGTTTAAGGAAGCACAGAAGTTAATGCGTGAAGCAAGTGTTTCCCCTGCATTTTCAAGTGTTTACACGTCTTTTACAGCATCATTGCCGCAAGTAGAAGTGAGAATTAATGAAGAAAAAGCATTGGCACAAGGGGTATCAATCGGTGAAATATATTCTACACTTGCTACTCAATATGCTTCCACATACGTAAATGATTTTAACAAATTTGGTCGTGTTTATCGTGTATTTATGCAGGCAGACTCAACATACAGAGATACAATGGAGGATTTAAACAAGGTCTTTGTTAAAAATAATGTTGGGAAAATGGTTCCGCTGACATCTGTCATTACTACGGAAGATATTATTGCTCCGTTTGAACTTACAAGATTCAATTTATATCCGTCAATTACAATTAATGCTGAAGTTGTATCAGGAATGAGTTCCGGTTCGGGAATGAAGGCAATGGAGCAAATAGCTGATAAGATTTTACCTAATGATATGGGTTATGCTTGGTCGGGTAAATCATTTCTTGAACAGCAATCATCTGGTCAGCTTGTTATGATTTTATCAATGGCTTTTGCATTTGTATATCTGTTTCTTGTTGCACTATATGAAAGCTGGACACTTCCGGTTTCCGTTATGCTAATATCACCGATTGCAATATCAGGCGCATTATTCTTACAATATGTTTGGGGCTTATCACTTGATATATATGCACAGGTTGGATTGGTTATGCTTTTGGGATTATCGACCAAACAGGCAATTCTGGTAGTTGAATTTGCAAAAGATGCTATGGAAAAAGACGGTATGAATTATATAGATGCGGCACTACAGGCTGCAAAACTCAGATTCAGAGCCGTTTTGATGACTAATATTGCATTTATTCTGGGTTTACTGCCTCTGGTATTTGCAAAAGGTGCCGGAGCCGGCAGCCGTCACTCTATTGGTGTTTCAGTATTTGGAGGCATGATTGCAGTAGCTTTTGTTGGTGCAATATTGGTACCTGCTTTCTTTGTTCTTCTTAATACAATCAAAGAGGATATGGTACAAAGACGTAAGTTATTAAAAGAATTGTGTTTATTATTACTTTTGATGGGAATAGCATATGTTATTTTGTTAATTTTTATACCTTCTGTTTTTGCTAAAATTGCTGCTTTATTCTAATAATTATTTATAACTTGTTCTAAAATTATATCCGTCTGTGGAATTATTCATATTAATATTTTCATATAACTTATATATGAAGATAAATATGAATAAAATAATATTAATAATATTAATTTTAATATATGAGATAATTTTTAATGATTTTGCACTCTGTAATAGCAGCAAATTTATCATTAAAGAATATCCTGAAAGCAGTCAGGTAGAACCAAAAACTGACACAATTACAGCAGGAGTTGAATATACTATTAGCGTTGACCTTGATGACTGTATTAAACTTGCTTTAGGCAACAATCCGCGTATTCAATCCGCAATGCAGGATGTATTTGCATCTGATGCAAGATTAAAACAAACATGGTCTGCATATTTCCCTCAGTTTAGCTGGCAGACCGGATACAGCAGGATAAGACAACTTCAGTTATCTGATGTTTTCAGAGAAAATCTTATATATAATTTTTGGGTTCTCGGTCAGATTAGTGCATCGCAAATGCTATATGATTTTGGTATAACTCAAAATAAAGCAACTATTCAAAAACTGGATAATAAAAGCTATAAAATAATTTTAACAGGCATAATAAATGAGGTTGTCTATGATGTAAAGGATGCATATTATTATCTTCAGTACACAATAGAAGCAAAAAGAGTGGCTGAAGAAACCGTGAAGCAATATCAGGTATTTTATGAACAGGCAAAAGCATTTTATCTTTCAGGATTAAAACCTAAAGTTGATGTAACGATTGCTGAAGTAAATCTTAGTAATGCTAAATTATCATTAATCCAGGCAGAACATAATGTTAGTGTCGCTATGGCAAAATTAAATAATAAGATTGGTATTCCATATTATATTAAGTATAATTTATCCGAAAAATTACAATATAATAAATGTGATATAAACCTTGATAATGCCATAGAAATTACTCAAAATTCACGTCCTGAATTTATTCTAGCTGAAGTTAAAGTAAATCAGGCAAAACAAAACTTAAAACTCAGTCAAAAAAGCTGGCTTCCTCAGCTTACTATTGAAGGTCAATTTGAAGTCGGCGGTCGCCATCCTGATTCAAATTATGGTTATACATTCGGAAGTTACTTAAATTTTCCTGTTATAAACGGAATGTTGTTAAAACATCAGATTAGAGAAGCAAATTCACTATATTTAAGAGAAAAGGCAAATGCTATGAATACTAAGAACAATGTATTATTAGAGGTTCAACAAGCATACTATACTCTTGATGAAAAAAAGAATAAAATTCCTGTTGCAAAACTCGGTGTAAAACAATCAAAAGAAAATTATGCTCTTTCTTTGGGAAGATATGATGCAGGTATAGGTGATGCAGTAGAATTAAAGGATGCACAACTTCAGTATTCTAATGCACAACTTACATATTATCAAATTATGTATGAATTTAATTCAGCAAAAGCCAGCCTTGAAAAATCAATGGGGAAAAACATAGCCACAAATAATGTATTAAATTAATTTATACTCTGGTTTTATTTTTAGCTGCTTTGGCACGTTTTTTACGCCGCATAAGATCAACAAATGCTTCCAGACGTGTTATATATCCTGCACGTCCTGTTTGTTCATCCATAATTAGAGGTAATATAGGAATATCATGGTCGCCTCTAATTGTTGGAAAAATATTTTGTGACATTATTTCAGGCATACAGGTAAACGGTGAAATGTGTATAATTCCGTCTTTTCCTTTTTTATCAGCAAAAACAACATCTGAAACACACTCTAAAGCATCACCGCCAATATCTCTCATTAAATATGGTTTAGCCATTCTTTCAGCTCTTTGCAGGTGAGTTTCTTTATTCTGAAAAGCTTTCGGTATAATAGCATCTTTTAAGAAACTGCCGACAGTGAGACTTCTTCTGGTTTCAACCCCCATTCTGCCAAGTTCCCGTTCAATATATTGATTAGAAAATTCGTCATTAACAAGAAATATTTCACCTGTTAAATCAACATGAAGGACTTCTCTCTCTGCATCTATTTCTGTTTTTTCTATTTCTTTTAAAGCTATATCATAAGCCTTTTTAAGTTCTCGTGTACTGTCAGCTTTATCAATAATTTTTAATGCTTTTTTGTAGTTCTTTTCGGCATCACCAATATGTATTTCTCTTGCCCTGTAGTATGATAAAGCACTGTTTAAGTCATCAATTACAAAGATTTTTCTTATAACGATATTGATTGTTCTTAAAATTAATATCGGATCATTTTTGCCTGAAAGCTCAACTAAAAATTTATATAAACCCTTAATTCCGTCATAAAGCGAAAGTTCAATATAATTTGCTTTATATCCGAGATCTTTTAATGTCGTATTTATATTATTGCCGTATTCACCAAGTCTGCAAATACCGGGAGATGTAATCATAGCAACATAGTCAGCACCGCCTTCAATAGCTTCAATAAAGTTGCCTAGAATTAATTTGTATGGTAAACAAATTGCTTCAGGTGAATTTTTTGTACCGTAAGATAATGTTTTTTTGCTTGTATAAGGCGGTACATAAGGTTCAACGCCAATTTTTCTCATACCGGCAGCCCAAGCTATAGAAATAGTTCCCATGTGAGGAAATGCGACTTTAATTTTTTTATTTTTATCTTTTTTAGTTGCCATTTATATATACTCCTTACGATAATTATATCATATAAAATATTATCTTGTTAAATTTTGTAAAAATAATGTGAATTTAGCTTAATTACATAATTACTATATAAATAAAAATGTTGTTGATGTATAATTATTTTATGGCAAAATAAGACATTTGCAGGGAGTTTTTGTTTTTATATGGGGAAAATAGTTCAGCTATCAACAAATGTAATAAATCAAATAGCAGCCGGCGAGGTTATTGAACGTCCGTACTCGGTTGTCAAAGAGTTGGTAGAAAATTCCATTGATGCAGGAGCTACTAAAATAAGTATCGAAGTATCAAACGAATGCAGAAATCTTAGAATTGCCGATAACGGTTCAGGAATTGAGGAAGATGATATTGTACTTGCATTTACTAAACATGCAACCAGTAAAATTAAATCAGAAAATGATTTGTATAATATATCAACAATGGGTTTCCGCGGAGAAGCACTCGCAAGCATTATTTCCATATCTAAACTTACCTGTATTACAAGAACAAAAGATTCTGAAACAGGAATTAAGGTAGAATGTGAAAATTCCGAAGTAAAACAGTCTAAAACCGGTTGTGCAATAGGCACAATTATGGAGATAAAAGAACTATTCTATAATATTCCCGCACGTTTAAAGTTTCTTAAGTCAGAAAAAACCGAATTTGCATATATAAATGAGCTGGTACAGTCTTTGGCAATAATTAATTCAAATATATCTTTTGAATTGAAAAATAACGGGAAATTAATACTTAAGACAACCGGACAAGGAAATTTACCGCTTGTTATGAAGGAAGTATTTTCAGAAAATACTGATAAAAATTTCTGTGAAGTTAACTATTCCGATAAACTTTCAGGATTATACATTTCGGGCTATGTCAGCACCCCGGATTATACAAGGGCAAGCAAAAAAGATTATTATACTTATGTAAATTCAAGGATTGTAAAATGCCCGGTGTTCAATAAATCTATTGATATGGTTTATAAAAATCTAACTGCATCTACCAGATATCCTTTTATAGTACTAAACTTGCAAATTCCGTCTGAAGATGTTGATGTTAATGTTCATCCGACAAAAAAAGAAGTAAGATATAAAAATTCAAACCAGATATTTAATTTTATTTTTACTGCTATAAATAACAGTCTAACTGCAAAAAATCGTGATAATTCAGGTAATAATTATATAAATAATGAGAATAAATATAATAATGATTTTTCAGGTGATAATACTAAAGAAGACAGTATCTTTGTTGAACAAGGTGCAACACTTGCCGATATTTTCAAAAATTCTGATTCCGGCACTCAAAATGTTGTGCCGCTTCCACGTGTATCATACGCAAATACCGCTAATAGTACACAAAAACAACAATCAATAATGTTAAATCAGAAACAAATAATTAACGAAAATAGTTTCACACAGGAAGAAAATATTATCGGTCAGTATAAAAAAACATACATCCTTATTGAAAGAGATGAAGGACTTGAAATTGTTGATCAGCATATTGCGGAAGAACGTTATATATATGAACAGCTTAAAAAAACGAAAAATATTGATTGTCAGTTATTGTTTATATCCGATGTTATACAAATATCATCTGCCGATAAGGCATTATTAGAAACAAATACGGATAAGTTACAAAAATTCGGATATGAGGTTGATTTTATATCAGAAAATGAGCTAATATTCAGAAAAGTTCCTCAAATATTATCGAAAATACCTCCAAAAGAAATACTTGCAGATATTTTAGAACATATATCAGGTGATATTGACAACATAGAGGAGCAAATACTTATTACCACTTCGTGTAAAGCTGCAGTTAAAGCAAATACTTATCTGAATCAATTTCAAATGCAGGAGATTATAAAGAACTGGCGAAGTTGTGAAAAACCGTTTACCTGCCCGCACGGCAGACCTATATCAAAAATTATTGAACACAAGGATATAGCTAAATTTTTTCAACGTAACAAATAAAATATGCGTATAATGGAGGAAATATGGAAAAGATTAAAGGTATAATATCTAAACATACGGAACTATTTACAGTTCTCGGATTATGTATCTTATTCTATTTTATTTTTTTTCATAATATTTGGTCTTATGCACTTATGGATGTTGATGAGTCAAGATATGTCTCTATGTCAAAAACTATGTTTAATTCAAAAGATTTTTTAACTTTATACCTTAATAAAGAATTTTTCTTTGAAAAACCGCCATTATATTTCTGGTCGGAATGTCTTTCATTCTTGTTATTTGGAAAAGTGTCGGAAGCGGCAGCAAGATTTCCGGCAGCTTTATACGGCTCACTCTCTTGCTTTATGGTATATTTTATCGGAAAAAGGGCAATCTCAAGAACTTTTGGTATAATATCATCTCTTATTCTTGCTACATCACTGGAATTTGTCATACTCGCTAAATTTGCAATTCTTGATATTGTTCTTAGCTCTTGTATTGCTCTATCATTAGGGTTTGGAATATTTACATTTTATGTTAAAGAACAAAATAAAAAATATATGTGGTGGCTTTTTTATATATTTTCGGCATTGGCTGTAATGGCAAAAGGCATACCCGGTTTTGTAATACCTTTCGGTTCAATGTTTTTCATTTATTTATACTCAAAAAAATTAAAAGAGATATTTAAACCTCAGTATTTACTGGTAGGTATTATTTTATTTCTGGGTATTACACTTCCCTGGCACATAATAATGCTTAAAATGCACAATCCGCTTTTTTATAACGAATTTATTATTAAACACCATGTGGCAAGATTCTTCGGAACTCAGGATTTAGGCAGAGAACAGCCGTTTTATTTTTACATACTGACACTTCTTTGGGGTTTTTTCCCATGGATAATGTCGTCAATTTCGGTTCTTATAAAAAATTTGATAAAGAAAGAGATTAGTTTTAAAAATAATTCAGCTAATTTACAAATAATAATGTTTTGTACAATTATTTCAATTTTAACCCTAATATTCTTTTCCGTATCAAAAACAAAGCTTATTACATATATTCTGCCGATATTTCCGTTTATTGCACTCCTCGGTGGCTATATATGGACAAATTACATTAAAAACGGTGAAAATTCCAAAATTATCAATATTACTGTCTATATAACTGGCGGTATATTTATTTTAGCTTCTATCGTAGCATTATTTACCGGATATTTTCTTCCCGAACAGCTTAATGAGGATATATTATGTGCAAAACCGCTTTGTATAACCCTCCTGTTTTTAACCGGAATATTATCAATAACAGCAGCAAAATATAAAAATTTTATTGGTGTTTTTTCTGTTTATGTTGCATTTATGCTCTGTCTGAGTGCTTTTGGAACAGGTAAATTTTTTAATATAGATTATAAATTCGGTCAAAATGATTTAATGCAATTTGCAAAAATCGCTAAAAATGATAATAAATCTGTAACTTGCTATAACTTTACACATAAATATTCATTAATATATTACGGTGATGACAGCAAAAAGGTTAATTTCGGAATAAATTATGATATTAATGACTTAAAACGAGAATTGGAAAAACCTGATAATTATGTAATAATTAAGAAAAAATCTATTAACGAGGAGTTTGGCAATCTTAATTATTCCGTTGTTGATGAGGGGAGAAGATATATTATGATTAAGGGAAATAATTAATATGATAGGATTTATAAGCGAATTATTATACAGAATATTTTATCCGCTTCTTGTTTATTTTCATAAAGCAGGAAACTATACTCAAGAAGCAATAAATCTGAAAAAAGGATATGTTAAAACTGAAGGTTTTGAGAATTGTCAGGTTATTATGTTTCATGCTGTATCTGTAGGTGAAGTTAATGCTATAGAAAAACTTGTTAAAAAAGCAAGAGAAACATTTAAAGATGCAAAAATTGTAATTACTACAGGCACAAATACGGGGCAGGAAATTGCAATAAAAAAATTAAGTGAATCAGCTGATTTAATCACCTATTTCCCGTTCGATACACCTTCATGTGTGAAACGATTTCTGGATAATGTTAAACCAAATATAATAATGGTCGCTGAAACTGAAATATGGCCTAATATCGGCATAGAATGTAAAAAAAGAAATATTAAACTGTGCATTATAAACGGAAGAATATCTGACAGAACATATAATTCATATAAAAAACTAAAATTCTTTTTTAAACCGTTATTAAATAATTATAGCGGCATTTATTCTCAAAGCAGTGAGGATTTGGACAAGTTTTTATCATTAGGTGCAAATCCCGATACAACAAAAAGAATGAATAATTTAAAATTTGATATAACTCGTCCTGAAGTTAATTTTGAATTTGATAAGTCAGACAAGCTGATGCTTGCTGCATCAACACATTCAGGTGAAGATGAAATTGTACTAAATGTGTATAAAAAATTAAAATCTAAACATCAAAACTTAAAATTAATTATCGCTCCAAGACATTTAACAAGAATTAATGAGGTGGAAAATATTGTCGGAGAAAGCGGATATACATATGATTTTCGTTCAAAAGACGTAAAATCTATGAATGATTTGGATATATTGATTCTTGATACAATGGGCGAACTTGGTAAAATGTTTGCATATTGTGATTTTTCATTCATCGGCGGTAGTTTTAACAAAACCGGCGGTCATAATCCGCTTGAATCTGTCGTATTCTCAAAACCTGTTATATCAGGACCGTCAATTAATAACTTTAAGGATATTTACGCAATAATTAAAAATGCAAACGCAGGATTTGTTGTTAAAAACAGTGATGAATTTTATAATATTGCAGATAAATTTCTATCAGATACCCAATTTTACAATCAAACATCAAATTCTTGCACAGAAGTATTTTCCTCACAACAGGGTGCATTAGATTTTGTTATAAATGTATTACGGGATAATCTTAATTAACGGAATGTATATATTTTGCAAGCCCTTCACCCATTGAAAAACAAGACGGAATAATGCGTAATGCTGCTTGCGATTCAAAATCAGCTGAAATACATCTTCCGGCAACAAATAAATTATCATCGACAATTAATGATTCAACAGGTAAACTGTATTCCTGTAAAACAGTTTCAAGCTTGGATTTATCTTTTTCAGAAGAATGAACATCAATCGGATAATTAGATATAACAACAGGATTTTCAAATTTTTTACCAGATATTAAATCATTTTTTGTATATATGTATTTACCTTTAACTCTCCTGGAAACCCTGACACCAAGAGAATTAGCGATAGATGAAATATGAGCATCTTCAAATCCCGTAAGATACTTTTTACAAAACTCGAAAATCCTTAAAATACTGTCCCTGCCTTTGATATAGGCTTCTGTTACGGATAAGTTTGACTCTAAAATCCTGGGACAATTAAATGCAACCGAATCATGAGTGCCTGCAACAGAGAATATCTGGAAGTAGTTTGAATCGGACTCTGTTAATACACCATCTGCTACAGCTTTGTCAAAGAGCGGTTTTAATGCCCATTTAATATTACTGTCCCAAGTATAAGCCGTAGAGAACATCGTATAACCTTCAATATTACAGCAGGTAGTAACGTTCCTATCCTCATCAAATTTAGTTAACCAAGCAGAAAAAGTATCAGTATTTACACCGGACATTATAAATCTTAAGTTTACAGGCTGCGATTTTTCATCAAAAAATTCAATTTTGGAATTTATATCTTCTGATTTAATTTTAAAACAAATTTCAGCATTTCCTGTTGCATCTACAATATGGTTCGTATCGATACATGACAATAAACTTTGCAACGAACAATAAGAATTATTGCCTTCTATCGTAACGGTATATGTCGATAAATTTTTAGTGATTTTTTGTATGGTTGACTCATACATGAGATAAACACCTGCATCTAACATTAATTTATCTAATACAATTTTTGTAAGCTCGGGATTAAACCATCCTTTATTGCCGTCAGAGTATGTAATTGCACCGTTTAATTCATGTAGTTTATTATATAAAATATCATAGAATTCCGTATTTATAGCATTTTGAGATATTTTCATTGCCGGAATAACCAACGAGGATGTAATTGAGCCACCCAAAAATGAGTTTTTTTCAATTAATAATGTCTTTAGACCAAGTTTACCGCATGTGTATGCACAAGCACATCCGGCAGTACCACCGCCAACTATTAATACATCAAACTTTTTCATTTCCACCTCTTAATGTACGTATTTTCATATATCTTGAAGAACTCATCAGGCTGCTGTTATTGAATTCAAATTCTCTTTTATTAAGAATCTCCTGAACGGATAAAGATAAAGTCGGATCTCTATACGGTATTCCGGCTTTTGTTTTACATAAACCTATTTCATAATTAGATAGTGGATACTCAATTTTATCTTTATTTTTTGAAGCAATTGTACCAATAAATTTTTGTGTGTCTTTATTAAAAATTTTTCCTACATAAAAATTATTTTCCATTAATGTGTTCCTAATTTGAACAGAATTAGAATAAGTTAATAATACTCCGTCTTCATTCATACAATCATATAATTTTTTAATAAACTCAAGAGACCATAGTTGAGGTGCTTTTGTGTATGTAAATGCATCCAGATATACGCAATCGTATTTCATTTTTGGAGATAAAATAGTCTTTCTTGCATCTTCAATATAAAAACTCATGTTAAACAGGCTCTGAGCAGCCTTAAAATTGATATTTTTATAACGTTTCGATATCTGTCTATAATATATATTATGTAAAAAGGTCGATAAACTATGTTTAGAGGATAAATTATACCCCCAAAAATGATTAAATTTTGCATATTTTATGTAAGACTTATCAAAAAATCTGCAAGTTTTTTTATCTTTTAGTATTTCTTTAATATTTTTATCTAAATATTCGCTTCTGTAAATTTCATATAAATGATTTAATAAAATATAGTTAACTAACTTGTTAACTTTATACTCTTTTTTAATATGCATGTTTTTAAATTTTAAATCAAGAAGTTCATTTATCTTTTTTCTGTTAGTCGGATAAAATCGGGACAGTATATTAACAAACATATTTTTAAACTTATAATAAATTTTAAAGCAAGATAAAAATTCAGGCACGAATTCTGAATAAACTTCACCCGGAGTTTTAATCGTTACAAAAAACGGTGAAAGTTTTATGAGTTCTTCATTTATATCGATACAATCAATATTTATTTCAGGTAATATTTTAACTTTATTTTTATTAAAATTATAATCATATAACGATACGTTATGTCTTAATAATTCTTTTATCTTATATTTAATATTATTAATACCTATCGAAACGATATCAAAAAGTTTTTCAAACAAATTTTTTTCTCTGAGATATTTATAATTTTCATTTATTACATAACTCATTAAAGCTTTTGTATTATATCCGATACCATAACATATATCCAGAACATTTAATTTATTTTTTTTATCAATAATTGTATCTATACCGGATGGTATAACAAACTTTTCCCATGCTTCGGTTAATGCACCGAATTTTGAATGATATACGTCTTTATCAGCATAAGAATACAGACCGATTGAGCCGTCTTCAGTATAATATGGTTCATAATCCCTCATAATCTTTATTTTATCAGTGTTTAAGCCTTATTGCAATAACTTAATAAGATGTAATATATTAAAAAAGCCGGCTCATACTGAACCGGCTAATTATAAAAAACGTATAATTATTACTTAATATTAGAATATGTCCAGGCATCAAATGTCGGAGTTTCAGATATATTAAGTTCTTTTTTCTTTTCGCCTGCAGAAGTGTCATCGTGTGCAATTGGTGCATATAATCTGTTATAGTATTCAATAACCATTCTGTCAGAGTTAAAGTAAGCTTCAGAAGTTCTGATAGCCTGTCTCATTAAGCGAGCCCATTCTTCCTTATTGTTATAGTATGTTGGAATAATTTGTTTTTCGATAATATCCATTACACACTTGTGGTCTTGCCAATGTCTTTCTTCCCAAGGCATATCATCATCTAATCCGGGATATTCAACTGTATAACCATTGATACCATTGAATGTACCTTCTACAGTCCATCCGTCATAAATAGATAAGTGTAATGCACCGTTCATATTTGCTGACATACCGGAAGTACCTGATGCTTCAAAAGGTCTTAACGGAGTATTTAACCAAATATCTGAACCTCTCTTTAACATACCTGATAATTGAAGTTCATAACCCGGCAGAACAACAACATTCTTTAATGAGTGAGAACGGTTCAATAACTTGTTGAACATTTCTTTACCCATAACATCATCCGGGTGGAATTTACCGGCAAATATAATCTGAACTTTATCTTCTTCCAAAAGTTTGCCGATTCTGTCCTTATCCATCAGGATTAACCATGCACGTTTGTAATCTGCAAATCTTCTTGCCCATGTTATTGTTAATACATCAGGATTAAATCTTTTACCGGCAACATTTGCAATATATTTGAAGAGTTCAGCCTTCATTTCACGTTTTACTTCAAGCAGTTGCTTATAATCATTTTGAGCTTCAGCAACTCTCTTATCTTGCCAGTAGTGGAGGTTTACAGCATTAGTAATTGCTCTAATCGGGCATCTGTCTTCTACCCATTCCCACATTTTGTTTGCAACCAAACCGTGGAGCTGCGAAACAGCATTTGCAATTCTTGACATCCTTAATGCCGCAACTGTTAAAGAGAAGTTTTCACCGCCCAACTGAATTGCTTTATCTCTGCTTGCACCAGCAAAGAAGCCGCCTTCAAGAAGTGTATCAACCCAATGTACCTCATTACCTGCAGCAACAGGAGTGTGAGTTGTAAATACGGTTTTCTTTTTAACTTCTTCCAAGTTACCGTTATATTGTCTTAAAAGTTCAAATGCTGCAGGAAGTGCATGACCTTCGTTCATGTGAATAACGTCAAACTTGTAACCGGCTTCCTGAAGAACTCTGACACCGGCTATACCCAAAATTGTTTCTTGCGCAATTCTGATTCTTTCATTTCCGTCATATAACTTATGTGAGATGCTCTTAGCCCAATCACTGTTACCATCTATATCAGTTGTTAACAGATAAACAGGGCAAGTGCCAAATAATTCAGGATTAACTTTAAATGCTTTTACTTTGACAGTTTCGCCAAAAGTATCAACATTTACAGTAATACCTGTATCTTCTAAATAATCATAATATTTTCTTATATATGCTACTTCTACATTTCCGGAATGGTCTATACGTTGGTCATAATAACCATAAGACCAAAGCATTGTTACACCGACCATCGGCATTTGTAAATAACCTGCTGATAACATATGCGAACCGGCAAGAAAACCAAGTCCGCCGGAATATGTGCTTAAAGATTGATCCATTGCTATTTCCATAGAGAAATATGCTACATTCGGTAATGTCATAATTTTTAACCTTCTTATTTTTTGTGTACTACTAAAGAACTATAAAAGTCCATTTAAAATTGTATCAATAATATATTAATTTATCAATATTATTACTCAAAATATGAAAAACAGATACAATTTTATCGGTATTTTTCTTAATATATGTGAGTTATAGCTTTTGTAACGAAATGTAACAATATAATACTTTAGAATTAGTAAATTATAATTATGACAATTATATTATATTTTCAAGCCTGAATTATTATAATTTTGAGTTTTATAATCTGTAATTGAATTTATATTATTTTTTTGCTTTTTGTTTGAAATATTTTTATATAAATTAATATTTACTGGTTGATAATGTGATGCGGATAAATTTCTTATGAATGGTGAAATATATGCGGTAGTTAATACACTGCCTGCTGTTGTTGCAATTGCAGACGATATATCGGAATGAACATAAAATTTTTGCAGTATTTCTTTATGAGAATTTATGATTTGTTCGCTTCGAGCATCAGAAATATTGAGGTTTTTATGATTATCCTGAATATTTTTGATTATGTCATTAATGCTTTTTTCAATGTCAAAATCATATTTACCGCAGTTTTGCGATAAATTATGTTTTTCAAGGTATAATTTTAAATCTTTTGTTATTAATTTACCGCTTTTAGTCAGTTTATTAGAAAAATGCTGCAACGGTTTTGAAATTATAAACAATGAGCATATTGCCATAATACCTTCAGTCAGCTCCTGCGGAACCATAAATGCTTTTTGTGAAACGGAATACTTATTGTTTAATAATATTGCCAATGTCTGTGCTACGGTTGATGAACCCATCGCAATCATTGTAGTATATAATATCATTTTACCTGAACCGTTCTCAAAATATTTGTATATAAAATTTGAGAATGATTGCGCTAAATTTTTAATTCCCGTCGGTTTTATCATCTTTTAACCTCCGGACTATCATTAGCTGACATGTATTTTGAGATTAAATAATTTGTAAATTTTGTAGTTAACGGTGCATCAAGCAAAAAGTTTGTAACCAGCATAATACAAATAGCTGAAACTGTAGAAAGTGCATTTTTGTGCAGTTTTAGTTTTTGTGATTTTAATATATTGTTAGTTTCATTTAAAATTTCTTTCGGAATCAGAATAGAGGAATTACCTTTTAAATTTTCATTAGCATATTTATTAACCAGTTTATATGCACCACCTCTTACACAAAAACCAACGGCTGTACATACGCATATTTTAGCAAGTGTTCTTAAAGATGCGGCTGTAGCGGTATCTTTGTCGACTCTGGGATTAAAATAATCAATTGCAGGCTGAGTTGATATTGCAGCTAACCCAATTACTGCACGATTCCAATGCGGACTAGCTAATGCGTTCCCTATTTTATTATATTTTGCACTATTTTTTATCTCCTTGTTTGGCAGTTTTTCAAAGAAATTACTGTACCAAGAAGAACCGTAAGAAATATTTTTGTCGTTATTGCAACATATTCTCACTCAAAACCTTTCAATTATATCTCGGGATACACATAATACACCTTTAATATAATACAATATTATTGATATTATTGCAACCTAGCCATTTAATATACATTTGAATTTATATATGTTATTATAATTTATAAATTTGAGGTTTATATGAATGTTGCAGAATACATAATAAAAACTTTAGAAGAATTTGGAGTAAACAGCTATTTTTATACCCCGGGTGAATACAATACAAAGATAATAGATGCTGTTGACAATAATCCTAATGCCGCACTGTATCAATGTACATCAGAAATTTGTGCAGGATATGCTGCTGACGGTTATGCCAGAATTAACGGTTTTGGTGCATCAATTACTAGTTTTAATCAGTCAGACATGTCAATTATATCCTCTGTTTTAAGAGCAAACAATGAAAACATACCTGTTGCATATATTGTTGGTTATCCAGATAATTCAAATAATAAACTTACAGATTTATTTCTTAATACATTTAGTTCAATAACATCCTCTGCAATATTATTGAATGAATCAAATATTAAAGTTGAACTTGAAATAGTTCTGAAAACATTATACAGGGAAAGAAAGCCTGTTTATATTGCCGTTCCGCAAAGTATTACGGATTTGGAAATAAATGATAAAAATTCGAATTTCGACTGGTTCAGCGACACGGATAACCTGAATAATGCAGTAAATCATATTATCGAAAAAATTAATAACTCAAAATCTCCGGTCTTATTATGCGGTGCTGATATAAAAAGATATAATTCCGAAATCGAATATAAAGAGTTTTCTGAAAAATCCGGCATACCGGTTATAAATATAAATTTTAGTATTAATTTATATGATATGAATTTGCCGAATTATATTAATAATTCTGACAGTGATAAAGCAAACAACATAATTAATAACTCTGATTGCTTAATAATTGCCGGAGATTCAGATGCAACAGATAAATATAAAAATAAATGTATAATAATTAACGGCACAAGTGTTTTAATAGATGATAAATCATATGAAAATATAAAAATGCCTGAGCTATTCTCATCATTGTCCAAAATTATTGAACATAAAGAATATGATATTAATTCTAAATTTGAAGGTTATAAAACCGTATCTCCAGAAAAAGATATACTTTCATCGGAATATATTTATCCCAGACTTCAGGAATACATTAAAGACAATGATATTATATTTATTGACACTATTTCAGCAATACAAGGAATCTCAGGAATAAAACTGCCATCAAGTGTTAAAGTTGAGTGCAATTATAATAACAATAATTCCGGCTGGACAACTGCCGCAGCATACGGTGCTATGGCAGCTAAACCGGGGGCAAGAGTTATAATTATTACAAGCGGTAATGAATTTTCAAATTTTGCATTTGAATTAGGTTATATAATGAGTTACGGTTTTAAACCTATTATATTGATACTAAATAACTCTGAATTATCATCAGAAGAACAAAACCGTTTTAACATTGATTTTAAGGTTCAATATTCAAAATTTACCAGAATTTTTGATGGTGATATATGGTCAATAAAAGTAATTAATGATGACGATTTTGACAAAGCACTTAAAGTAACTCAAATAATGAATAAAATTTGCATTATTGAATTATGTACAAATGACAAAATCAAACCAAAAACTTCTCATACCGAAGAGAATAAACCTAAAGTACCGATTAAAAGCGACTGTTCGGATATAGCAGAGCTTAAAGCAGAAAATATTGAAAATATAAATCAAAAACCTGTAATAGTAAAGGATAGTCATATATCCGGAAAAGTATTGTATGAAACAAATGTCCACAGAAATATTACTTTAAATGATAATACAGTCAAGTTTGATTCAAATAATAAAGAGGAAAATAAGTAAATATGAGTAAATTATTTGTAATATCAGGTTCTTCAGGTGTCGGGAAAGGCACTGTTATTAAAGAATTTTTAAACAAACATCCTGATTATAAATTATCTGTTTCATGTACCACAAGAAATAAACGTGACGGTGAATTAGATGGTATTAATTATTTTTTTATATCAGATGAAACATTTAGTGAATATATCGCAAATAATGAATTCATTGAATGGGCAGAGTTCTCCGGAAACAGATACGGTACAAAACGGGATTATGTTGAAAAATGTCTTAAAAACGGAGAAAATTTAATTCTTGAAATCGATACAAAAGGTGCGCTAAATGTCAAAAATATACTTCCTGATGCTACTCTGATTTTTATAGCCCCCCCCTCAATTGAAGAACTGGAGGCAAGACTGCGTGGTCGTCATACAGAAACAGAAGAAGCAATATCTAAGCGATTGGCATCCATTAAACTTGAGATTGAAAATTCAAAAAAATTCGACCATATTATAATTAACGATACTGTAGATAATGCCGTATCTCAGCTTGAAAAATTAATGTCGCTTTAGTGATGATAAATTTATAATGATTGGAGCTTCAGGCGGTGATTGATTATAAATAGTTTTTGATAAGTCGGTTATATAACTTCTGTCAAGTCCAAGCTTTTTAAAAGTACCGTTATTATATAATTCAATAAGACGATTGAAGTATTTTTGACAATTTATATAAACCATAGGATTTTGTCTAACCCAATCTGCAAAAGGCATATTTGAACGTTTAGAATTTATATATACACAGCATAAACCGTAATTAGAAAGTCTGTTTTTGCCTCCGTTGATTTTTGGAACTATATGCTCTATTGATGCCAGTGATTCTTTAAGCAAATAAAATCCTATTTTTTCACAGGAATCACCATTATGTTTTACAATAAAAGCGGATAAATTTTCTGTAGAAGTCGGTAATTTTCTTGCAGTTTTTATCATATCCTCAGCAAGTTTTTCATCATCCAGGAACTTAGTTATTTTCTTCAGGTCATAAATAAATTCTTTGCGTTTAAATGCAGATTTAGTGCTTTTACCGTAAATTTTAGCACTTGTAGAATTAAATATTCGTATTAAATCCTTATTGTATTTAAGTGGAGAATTTAAAAAAATACTTTTTAAATATTGAAATTTACGGGAATTTTCTTTTAAAACATCAGGACGTCTTTGATATTCGAGCTTTTTAGCCCTATTTCTACCATATAATGTTCTTTCCAATTTAAGAGGCGGAATAAATGTTGCTTTTGCCTCCCGTATAAGATTGTTTATTGCAGAAACTTCATAACGTTTATTTTTCATTCTGATGGGATAAGATGCCTGAGTTAACTGATAAATAAAAGTTTTTTCACTAAACGGATCGATAACCGTATCATTGCTGATTTTTTGATTAGTTATATTCATTAATTCCATGAAATCATCAAAATAAACTTTGGGCATATCGCATGCTTTTTCTGTAAGCTCCTCAAATAAAATAGGTTCCTGTAATTCAAGCAGTTTTTTTTCGTGTTCTTTAAAATATAAACTAACTGCATCATCAATTTTTATATCAGGATGTTCTTTTGATGTATTTTCAAGCATTTTTACAAATGACTTAGCGACAGGCAACAGGTTTTTCTCATATTTTTTTAATATAGGAACCAGCTTATCGAGAGTATAATTAAAAACCCCATTTCTCTGCATACTTTCAAGAACCTTAGGATCAAGCATAATTTGCCCTAAGTACATGTCCGGCAGTTTATAGCCGATTAATTTTCTCAGCGCAGAAACATTATTTTTATGCCCTAAAAACGGAACAGCATAAGCTTTCTGAACCTCATTTACAGAACAAGGTTCAGGCATGTCTTGCGTTATAACAGTTTTTCTGTTTTTACTGTATAACGATATGTTGGAATCTATTCTGGTTGCCAAGACTGGTAATATCATATATAAATATAATTAAACCCCTAAAAAAAATTTTTTTTCTTTATGCGACGATTACATTATTTATACGAATATCATAACTATTAATAGGTAATTCGTCAATAATTAACTCAGACGGTATGCAAACCACTGATTTTCCGTTAAAATTTGTTAAGAATTTGTCATAAAAACCACCGCCATATCCTAAACGATAATTTAATTTATCACATAATAATGCCGGAACAATTACCAGGTCAATATTAGATTTTGAACAGGCATTACATATCGGTTCTTTTGTGTGAAAATCAGACTCTCTAAGCTCATCCTCTTTACAATACGGGCAACACTCCAAAATATCTCCTTTAATTCTCGGAAGATAAAATTGCTTAGAGGTGTCATCCAATAATGATAACAGGTTAACTTCATTTTTAAGAGGATAAAAAATCATTATATTTTTTGAATTTATGTATTCTGACGATTGCATAAGTTTATTAACCAAAATGTTGCTTTTAGCATTCATATTGATTTCTTTTCTTTTATCTTTTGCCCATTTTCTTAATGATTGTTTATCCATAACATTAATTTTTATACTATAGCTCCGTGAGACGCATCACATACAGTTTTTGCATATTTACCCAAGAAACCGCTTTGTTTTATTTGGTACGGTTTAAGATTCTTGCGCCTTTCTTCAAGTGTTTTTTTATCAACCATTAAATCAAGAGTACGTTTATTTATATCAATTTTAATTTTATCGCCGTCTTGGATAAGTGCAATTGTTCCGCCGTTTGCAGCCTCAGGGCAGATATGACCAACACAGATTCCTCTTGTTCCGCCTGAGAATCTGCCATCAGTAATCAAAGCAGCTTTTGTTCCTAAGCCTTTACCAACTAGAAGTGAAGTCGGCGCAAGCATTTCTCTCATTCCCGGACCGCCCTTCGGTCCTTCATAACGGATAACAACAACATCGCCTTCTTTAATTTTATCCCCTTCAAGAGCTTTCATAGCATCTTCTTCAGAATCAAAAGTCTTTGCCGTACCGGTAAATTCATAACAGCTTTCATCAACTGCCGAGATTTTTATAACAGAGCCTTCAGGTGCAATATTACCGTATAAAATGCCTAGCCCCGGTTTTGTAGTAAAAGGTTCATTATAATCATGTATAACTGATTTATCAGAATATGCATTCTCTACAATATTGCTGGTTTTAGTTAACGCAACACCTTCAAGTTCTTTAAATTCAGGAACACTATGTAATAATTCTTTTAAGACAGCACAAACACCACCGGCTTGATGGAATTGTGTCATAGTTATATCATTTGAAGGCTCAAGTTTTACAAACTGATGAATTTTATGCGAAAGTTCTTCAAAGTCATTCAAGGATATACCGTCTTTTTTATCATCACCGATTCCTGCCGCATTAGCGATTGCTAAAATATGCAGGAATGAGTTTGTAGAACCGCCCATGCCCAAATCCGCTATTATTGCATTTCTCAAAGAATCTCTTGTTATTATATCTAAAGGACATTTACCACATTTAACAAGTTCAACTATCTGCATTCCGCTTTCAAAAGCAATTCTTCGTTTTTCAGAAGAAACTGCAGCAGCAGTTGCACAGTGTGGAAGGCTCATTCCCATAACTTCGGTTAAACAAGCCATGGTATTTGCAGTATAAAGTCCCTGACAAGCACCGGCAGAAGGGCATGAAGCTTCTTCAAGTTCTAAAAGCCTTTCTTCCGTTATAACACCACTTCTGTATTTTCCTACAGCTTCAAAAGCACCTTTTATCATAGTAAGTTTTTCACATTTACTTTCACCGTCAAGCATTGGTCCCGCAGTTACAATAATACAGGGAATATTAATTCTTGCAGCGGCAATTAACATTCCGGGGGTAATTTTATCACAATTAGAAAGCAGAACAAGCCCGTCAAGTCTATGTGCATTTGCAACTGTTTCAACACAATCAGCAATTAAATCACGAGAAGGAAGTGAATATCTCATTCCGTCATGTCCCATTGCAATACCGTCACAAACAGCAGGTACACCAAATATAAATGCCTGCCCTCCTGCCGAATGAATACCTTTTTCAATTTGACGTTCCAAATCTCTCAAGCCGATATGACCGGGTACTAAGTCGGAAAATGAACTGGCAATACCAATAAATGGTACATTCATATTCTTTTTTGATACTCCCGTTGCCATTAAAAGACTTCTGTGCGGAGTTTTTGCAATCCCTTTTTTAATATCATCACTTCTCATGTCTAATCACCTGCTTATTTCTTAAAAATAAAAAATACCGCTAATACAATAAAAATAAATCCTATTAAATAGTTCCAACGGAACTCCTCTTTTAAATATAAAACCGAAAATGCAGCAAATACAGTAAGAGTAATTACTTCCTGAATAGTTTTTAATTGTGCTGCCGAATATACAGAATATCCGATTCTGTTAGCCGGAACCTGAAAACAATATTCAAAAAATGCTATTCCCCAGCTGATTATTATAACAATCAACAAAGGTACACTTCTGTGTTTAAGATGACCGTACCACGCAAAAGTCATAAAAATATTAGAAATTAATAATAAAACTATTGGTGACAGATACTTAAGCATAAACACCACCTAAAAATGTCGCTTTTCCGGGTTAAGAAGAACATTTGCCAATGAATCGGCGCCCCAAAAGTTACGCACCCTCAGCTTATTATATGCGGAGATTTTGTCATATTCCACAAAATGATGTTCATATTCGCATGTCCCGTCTTTAACCTTAATTGTGAGATAACAAGCCTTCGGATCTTCTGTAAAAGGTCTGCCAACACTTCCTGCATTAATTACGGTTTTTTTATTTCTTGTTTGGAAACCGCATGGAATGTGTGTATGACCGCATAATATAACGTCTGCAGTAACATGTTTTAGCATTTTTTCAACTTCATCAAGTCTTGTTGTAGGAAGTATATCTTCATTATTTTTTCTTGGAGAACCATGCACAAGCAAAAACTTAACTTTTTCAATAGTAACCTCTTTTTGGCTTGGCAGAGTCAGCAAAAATGCTTTTTCCATATTACTGAGTTCGTGTGCATCACACTTAAGAGCTTCAGCCATAATTGGGGCAACTTCTTTTAATTCATAGTACAAATCCTGAGAAAAATTACCTATCATTTCATCAGTATTTCCCTGAATTATTGTATATCGTTTATCGTTTTGCTTATGTATAAAATGTAATATAGCTTGTTTTGGTTGCGGACCTGCCATTGCAATATCACCCAAAACAAAAATTCTGTCGCAGTTTTGGTTTTCAATATCTTCCATAACAGCATTTAAAGCTTCCATATTTCCATGAATATCTGATAGAACAGCAATTTTCATATATATTTCTCTCCGGATAATTTTAAATATTTTTTATGATAATATTATTTTATGATAAAAAGAAGAAAAACAAAACAAATATTGTTAGGGAATGTAAAAATTGGCGGTGATGCACCGATTTCTGTACAATCAATGTGTAATACCGATACACGTGATGTAAACAAATCAATGGAGCAAATTCACAAACTTGCATCTGCGGGATGTGAAATTGTCAGACTTGCAGTACTGAATAAAGATGCTGCAGCAGCAATTAAAGACATTACAGCTAAATCACCGATACCGATTGTAGCAGATATACATTTTGATTACAGACTTGCACTGACCTGTATAGAAAACGGAATACATGGTCTTAGGATAAACCCGGGAAATATCGGTAAAAAAGAACATACGGTTAAAGTTGTAGAAGCTGCAAAATCACATGAAATACCAATTAGAATCGGTATAAATGCCGGTTCGCTTGAAAAAGAATTCGAAAAGTTGGATATACCGTTATATGAAAAAATGGTTTTGAGTGCTCTCAGACATGTCGAGATTCTTGAAGATTTAAATTTCTATGATACTAAAATTTCTCTAAAATCGTCTGATGTAATGACAACAATAGAAGCATACAAACTAATATCACAAAAGGTTGATTATCCGCTTCATCTTGGTGTAACTGAAGCAGGCACACTAAAATCCGGCCTGATTAAATCATCAATCGGACTTGGTACATTGTTAAGCCAGGGAATAGGTGATACAATTCGTGTTTCACTAACAGAAAATCCGGTTGAAGAAGTTGAAGCCGGTTACGGTATTCTAAAAGCTTTAGGACTGAGAAAAAGAGGAGTAAATTTTATATCCTGCCCTACATGCGGAAGGACACAAATTGATTTAATCGGGCTTGCTAAAAAAGTTGAAGACAGATTTAAAAATTTTGATAAACCCATAACCATTGCAGTTATGGGCTGTCCGGTTAACGGTCCGGGTGAAGCAAAGCATGCTGATTACGGTATAGCCGGTGCAATTAATGAAGGATATATATTTAAAAAAGGAGAGATAATTGCACGAGTTCCCGAAGAAGACTTGATTAATTCGCTGGAAAATATTATAATGGAAACGTACAAGTAAATAAAATGAGTAGGTGTTATGAAGAGAGAATTTTTATTATCAATTGCATTAGCAACAGTTTTAAGCATTCAGGTAAATGCTGCAATTCCGTCAAGTCAGCTTACTGATTCCGAATATTTATATAATAACGGTTATTCAGAAGCAACTGCAGAGGAAGTTTTAATTAGTAAAAACCGTTCACTGGGCAAGCCGGCAGAGCCGATATACGAAAAAAATTACAGCAGATTCACAAGATTTTGGCGAAATGTTTACGGTTATATTGATCCGGCACAAGATACTGATGAACGTATTCATCATGACATTCATATGTCACCGAATGCAAGAGATTTATAATAAAAAAAGCATCCTGAAAAGGATGCTTTTTTATTAATTAAAATTACTCGGTTATCTTTCAAATTATATATTTATTATGCTTGAATTATTGAATATCATTTGTTAAAATTACTCTTGAGGGTTTTAAATATGAATAAGAAGATATATGTATCGTTGTTATGTACAGCTCTATTGCTATCAAACATTTCAGTTCAGGCTAAAATGACAAAAGAATCACATGCTCTATATCAGGAAGCATGTAATTATGAATATAAAAATGACTATAAGAGTGCAATATCAACCATACAAAAGGCATTAAACATTAATGGTGAAGATGCAATGTTATATACAAAAATAGCCGGTTTATATGCTGAAACAGGAAGTTATGAAGAAGCCCTCGGTGCATATAAACAAGCCCTCAGGCTGCGTCCGAATGATGCATTTATATATATAAGCATGGGTAATATTCTGCAAACAATGGGTGATTATGAAAATGCATACAATTCTTATATGCAGGCACAACAAATTTATCCGGCATATAAATATAATTATTTAAATATTGCAAATATTGAATATTTCAGGAAAAATTATACAAATGCAATTGAATATTACAATTCCTTTTTGAGTGCATACCCTGAACACCTTGAAGCTAATGAAAATTTAGCTAATGTTTATTACAGTTCAGGTCAGCCGGAAAAAGCTTGTGAAATATATTCGGCACTGTATAAAAAATATCCGACTGCTTTTAAAGAATACACAAATTACGGCATGGCGCTTTTTGATACAAAACAATATCAGGCAGCAACGGAATTTTTGCTGAAAGCAGAAGAAGAAAACAGTACAAGTTCGGCAATATCAGCAAAATTAGCTTTGTCATATCAAAATATCGGTGAAAATGAAAAAGCTTTAAAATATTTTGAAAAATCATTTGAACTTAATCCTGATTTGGTAATGCTGAGATTTGACTACGCAAATCTTTTGGCAAATCTCGGCAGAAACAGTGAAGCATTAGAAGAGTACAAAAAATATATTAAATCATTCCCAAATGATGCAAATGCATATAAAAATCTTGGAATTGTATATAAAAAACTTAACATGACAGACTTAGCATTGTTCAATATTGAAAAAGCTTATTCTATTGATCCGTCTGATATAGAAACAAAAAAAGAACTTGCACTGTGCTACCATCAAAAACAAGACTATGTGAATGCTTTAAAATTCTATAATATAGTTCTTGAAACCAATCCGGATAATTATGAATTACTCGCAAACAAAGCTCTGACTTTGCATGCCATGAATAATTATGTTTCTGCAATAGAATTATATAAGCAACTTTTAGAGAAAAAGGATAATGAAAGACTTAAAACAAATTTATCAGCAGCAACAATAGCTTATGCTTATGAACTATATTCAAAAAAAGATTACGGGCAGTCAATACTCTATTTTGAAGATGCTATAGAACTCAGCCCAAAAGAAGCATCTGCTTATTTCGGTTACGCACAGGCAAATGAAAAAATGGGCTGCTACGATGTAGCACTTGAAAATTACAGAAAAGCAGTATCACTTGCACCGTCAAATTTACAATATAATACGACATTAACAGAATTTACAGCAAGTCACAAACTTAATGAAGAATCTGCTAAAATTATAAACAGTAACAGCACAGATGCTGATTCAACCAATACACAGCAAAATGAACTGACTGATTCAGCTATATTTCAAGAGTTAGTAAAAAACGGTGATAGTGCTTATAAAAAACAGTTGTATGATGATGCTCTAAATTATTATACTAAAGCAATCGTAATTATGCCAAATGATAAATATACAATGTTAAAAATTGCTAACATATACAAATTGTTGGGTAATTACACTAAAGCAGTGGGTTTTTATGACAAGGTTCTTACAATAGACAGTACAAACAGTGATGCTTATTTTAACAAAGGACTTGTTTTTGCTTCACAAAAAAACCTCGATAACGCTATAAAATGCTTTGAAAAAGTTATTCAGCTTTCGCCTGATTATCCGTATGCGTATTACTCTCTTGGCATGGCTTATGAACAAAAAGGAAATAACAGTAAAGCCGTTGAATATTATTATCTTTATTCAGGATTGGAGCAAAATGAAACAATGCTGAATACTGTTAAACAAAAAATTAAATCATTGGAAGAATAATTTTTATGCGTAAATATTTGATATTAATATTATCAGTTATTATTGTTTCGTTTCTGACAATTTCTTGTGCTTATGATCGTGGATTAATTCTGTTTAATAGTGTTCCTATAACACAAAACAACGCATTACATGATCAAAAAGTATTTCGTGAAGGTTCAAAAGTATATTATTTATTTATTGCACCAAAACAAATGAAAAATGAGTTTATCAGAGTGCAGGTATTTAAAATGACAGATAATGCACCTTGGGGCGGATATGAAGTTATAAGAACAAAAGATTACAGACTAATGTCTGACGAAAGATATTATCATACTGATTACTTTACAATATATGAAAAAGGCAGATACGGTATGCAGGTATTTTCGCATGATGATTTTAAAAATCCAATTGGTGTGAATGATTTTTATATTCAGTAAATTGTTTGTAAATGTCTGAATAATTATATATAATTAAACTAATATGACACAGCAAGATAAAAATAAGAAAGTTTTATATATTACGCATCAGGGAGAACTTCTGATATGGCTAATCGTCATACTGATAATTACAGCTGCAGCATTTTTATTTAATATTCACACTAAAAATAATAATAATGAATATAATATTTTTATGCCTGATATAGACGGACTTATAGTAGGTTCTCCTGTAAGAACAATGGGAATAGAAGTTGGGCATGTAACAAAAATTAAACCTACAAATGAAGAAATATATGTTAAGTTTGTACTTCACGATAAAACTACAAAACTACCACAGGGAACAAAAGCTACAGTTGAATTCAGTGGTATGGCAGGTTCAAAATCTTTGGAATTGTATCTTCCGAACGAAAAATCATATATTGATTCTACAGTACCAATGCTTTCTGTAGAATCTCCAAAACGTCTGCATGATGCCTTCGGTCTGCTTAATGAAATGTTTAAAACAATCGGCGATATGATTTATCGCTCATCACATTTTACAAGAAAAGTAAGCGAAATCGAATTTCCGGAAAGCAACGGTAACATCAAAGATGCAAAAGAATTTCTTAACTATACAAATGAAATTATTGATATACAACAACAAAGAGTAGATAATTTGGGGAAAGCATTAGATGAAAGAAAAAAATAAAAATTTAAAAATTATTTCAAATCCGATTGTAAATCAAAGTTTATGTACAATCAGAGATAAAAATACCGATACAGAAGGTGTACGTCTGGCTGCACGAAAATTGACAAGAATTTTACTATATGAAGCAACAAAAAACCTGCCTCAAAAAAATATAAAAATCACAACACCGATTTGTGAATGTAAAACAAAGACGATTAATGATGATATTACAATCATTATTTCCCCTATACTTAGGGCAGGATTAATATTTACCGATGAAGCGGTTGATATACTTCCGCAGGCAACAATTCGCCATATAGGTATGTACAGAGATGAAAAAACATTAAAACCTGTATGGTACTACAATAAAGTTCCAATGCCTGTTCATAACCCCAAAAAATATTATATTTACATAACTGATCCAATGCTCGCAACCGGTAATTCACTTCGTGAAGCAATCAGACTTTATGTCAGCAAAGGTATTCCGGAAAACAATATTTGCTGTATTTCAATGATTTCATCACCACAAGGAATAGAAGCTATATTTAATGAATTTCCTTCAGTAAAATTAATTGTTGCTGCGGTAGATTCTCACCTTAACGAGAGAGGATACATTGTTCCGGGCATGGGTGATGCTGGTGACAGAATATATAATACTTAATATTAAGTTTATATTAAGCCAATTAATTTAGTTTTCTTTTATGTTAAAATTATCCTTATAAAGGAGAGAAATTATGTGCGGAATAGTAGGATATGTAGGAAATAAAACAGCTGCTGATATTTTGTTAGACGGGCTTACAAGTCTTGAATACAGAGGATATGATTCATCAGGAATTGCATTAAATATTGATAATCAGGTACAGCTGTTCAAAGCTCAGGGTAAACTACAAAATCTGAGAAATATCGTAGAAAGCAATTATTCTGTTATTTCAAAATCTACAATAGGAATCGGTCATATCCGTTGGGCTACACATGGTATTCCTTCTGTTGCAAATGCTCATCCGCATACTTGTAATTGCGGAAAAGTAGCTATTGTACATAACGGTATTATAGAAAACTTTAAAGAATTAAAAGTTAAGCTTGAAGAACAGGGATGTACATTCCGTTCTCAAACAGATACAGAAACCGTAGCACACCTTATTGCCTCAAAATATGCACAAACTAAAGACCTGACAGAAGCAGTAAGACTTGCAACTTCAGAGATTGAGGGTGCATACGCAATAGCAGTAATTCATCAGGATGTTAAAAACACGATTGTTGCAACAAGAAGAAATGCACCATTAGTTATCGGATTTGGCGAAGGAGAAAATTTTGTTGCATCAGATATTCCTGCACTAATAAAATATACAAAGAAAGCTATGTATCTGGACGATAACCAAATTGTTACATTGACACCTGATAGTATAAAAGTTATTGATGCGGATAATAATGAAGTACCGCTAAAAATTGAAACCCTACCTTGGGAACCCGTAGCTTTAAGCAAAATGGGATACAAACATTTTATGCTTAAAGAAATACATGAGCAGCCGGACATTGTAAGAAATGTACTCAGCGGCAAACTTAAAACAATTGATGAACCGATTGCACTAAATGAAGTTACGTTAGACAAATTAAGTCTAAAAAGTCTCAACCGTATTCAGATTGTTGCATGCGGAACATCATTACATGCCGCTATGATAGGCAAATATATTATTGAAGATTTTTGCGGTATCCCTGTTGAAGTTGAAGCTTCCAGTGAATACATATACAGAAGAACAATTACAGATGAAAACACACTTGTAATAGGAGTTTCACAATCAGGAGAAACTGCAGACACTATAACAGCAATAAGACTTGCAAAGAAAAAAGGTTCACATATACTTATTGTAACAAACCGTCCTGATTCAACAATGGCAAGAGAAGCCGACAGCCTTATTCCCGTTAATGCAGGTATCGAAGTATCTGTTGCAGCAACAAAATCCTATATGGCACAATTAATGTCATTCTATCTGCTTGCTATTTATATGGCTGAAGTTAAAGAATCAATGTCAAAATCTGAACTAATGGAGCTTAAACATGACATGATTCTGTTGCCTCAAAAACTGGATAAGGTGCTTAATAATAAGGAAGAAATACAAAAAATTGCAAAAAAATTCTCATCATTTAAAGATTTTATATATGTAGCAAGAGGAATAAACTATCCTACGGCACTTGAAGGGGCATTAAAGCTGAAAGAAATCAGTTATATCAATGCTACCGGATATTCAGCCGGAGAATTAAAACATGGACCTATTGCGATGCTTGATGATTCAATGCCTGTATTATCCATACTTATGAAAGGCAAAGTATATGAAAAAATCTTATCAAATGCGGAAGAAGCAAAGGCAAGAAATGCAAGAATGATTGCATTAACTGATTCTGATGACAAAAAGCTGAATGATTTATTTGAAAACATTATACAAATTCCCGAAATCTCAGAAATTTTGTCGCCTGCATTAGCCATTGTTCCGTTGCAGCTTTTGGCATATTATATTGCGGAATTTTTAGGTAAGGACGTTGACCAGCCCAGAAACTTAGCTAAATCAGTTACTGTAGAATAATTATACAAGCATTATATATAACTGATTCAAACTCTTGACAGTAAAATATGTTCTTGGTAACATTAACCTTGTGGTTAGTCCGCAAGCCGAAATATTTAGACTAATTTATTATTAAAATAGCTTGTTTCGGAATGATAATTTAATATAAATCAAATTTGCGCTTGTAGCTCAGCAGGTAGAGCACTCCCCTTTTAAGGGATAGGTCGCGCGTTCGAATCGCGCCAAGCGCAAATTTTTTGTGCTTGAATTAGCAAAAAATTAAATTGTAACAATTTCGTTACAGAATAGCAAAATATATTTTTAGAAGTTATATTACACTATAGGGGTATTGAACAATATATAAGAAATGATATCCTTAGCATGAGGTCAAATAGTGGTAGATAACAGATCAGCAGGATTTTACGGGATTGGCGGTGCTTTTAATTTCAAAAGCGGCGATCCTTCCGGTACTGCAGCAAAACTCAGTCAGGAAAAATACGGTTCTGAAGCTATGTATCTTCCGCCTGCAGAAGGCGAGGAGGATGACGAAAGTTTATATGGACAACCATATGTTGACAGAAGTGCTTTATTAAGAGCTACGCTTAATTCACTTGCAATGTCTAATGTAGCGTCTGTTTTGAATGCGAATAAACACAAAAAATCTATAAAAGATATTCTTGAAGAAGATGAAGATAAGAATACAGATGAAAATTCAGAATCTGAATCTGAAAATGAGCAGGATAAAGACGAAACTGACAAAAATAGCACTGATTAACTGCTGTATTAAACTTTTTGATGTATAATTAATTGTGCAATGAGGAGAGATATATGTCAGAAATGAATACTAATGGAAATAATGCATACAGACCACCTGAATTTTACAATATATGGCGGCACTTTTTTTTATTTTTGGTTACGCACATATTTTATATGATACGTTTTAAACTGGTATACAGATTAGAAGTACATGGCAGGGAAAATATTCCTAAAGATAATAATTTTATTATTGCAGCAAATCACTTATCAACACTTGATCCGCCACTTGTATGTTCAATTATGGACAGAGGTGTTGCATACATGGCAAAAAAAGAACTTTTTGAAAATCCGTTTATGAGATGGTGGTTAAACTGGCTAGGAGCATTTGCCGTTGACCGTGAAAATGTCAGTGTTTCAACCATGAAAACCGTTAAGGCAATAAGAAAAACTAAATGGGTGCTTGGAATATTTCCACAAGGCACAAGACAACTGGACGGTGAAATTAAAAATCTTACTAAAGGTTTTGCATCAATTGCAAAAAGCAATAAGTGCGGAGTCTTACCGGTCGGAATTATAGGAACAAATGAGGTTAAAAGAATTCCATTTACGGGAAAAATAATTGTTAATATCGGTGAAATAATACCATATACAGATAATTTAGATGAAATGGTGGATAATTGGGGAAAAGCTGTAGAAAAATTGACAGGCTTTAAATATGTATCACCAAGTAATTAGGATATAAGAATTATTCAATGGAAAAAAATTACAACAGAAGAACAGAAAAAGACTATAATTTTTGGAGAATGTTATTTTATAAAACATTTGTAACATTCGTAGTATGGTCTGTCACAAAATATATGTATAATTTAAAAATCATTGGTCGTGAAAATATTCCAAAAACTTCAAGAGTAATTTTTGCAGGGAATCATGTTTCATATCTTGATCCGCCGATTGTATCTTTAGCTGTAAAAAAATGTGTTGCTTATATGGCGAAACAGGAATTATTCCATGATAAAAATAAACTTTTAAGATTTCTTGTTCATATACTCGGAGCATTTGCAGTTAACAGAGAAAAACCTGAATTGGCAACTTTTAAAACTGTTAAATCAATATTTAACACTTCCTGGTCACTCGGTATCTTCCCTCAGGGGAAAATAATAAAAGAACCGGTAATATCAAATATTCAAAAAGGATTTGTGCTTTTTGCAAAAAAATTTGAAGCCGATATTGTGCCCGTAGGAATAAAAGGATTTGACGGATATGCAAAAAAACTTTTTGAAAAACATATAACAGTAACTGTCGGAAAGCCTATTTCTTATAAATTACCTGAGGAAGAAATTATTCAGGAGTGGGCAAGACAGATTTGTGAATATACAGGATTTGAAAATAAACTTTCAGAAGAAATTGTAAAATTATAATAATTTTATAAAATAAATAGCAAAAAATTTTATTTATGTGTTTGTATATATTGAAAGGCCGGAGATTAATTTATGATTATAACAAAAGTTCAAAACAAAAGTTTTATTATGCCCGAACGTACATTGCCGAGATTCGGGAACAGCACTTTTGTTCCGAATTATGGCCTTAAAATTAACTCACAAATCACATCTGACACTGTCTGCTTTAAATCAAAAGGTAAAAAATTACAGACGACAATATCAAAGGAAACAAAAGCTTATTATGCAAGAAAAGCAGCAAGAGAGCTCAGAGATATGCAGCTTGTTTTAGAAGCAAAAATTAAAGAGTCAGAGAAACCGACAAACAAAAAACTTAAAAAGGATAAAAGAAAAGACTGTATATCGTTAGCTACGGCAAAATCAATCCACGCAATGATAATAAAACCTCAGGAACGTATATTTACATATATACACAACCTTTTCGATGACATGCTGATTACTCCGACAAAACCGAAAAACATTATATTACATATACAAGACAGGGCAAAGTCCAGTGTTTCTATAATGGAAAAAAGCGGTTCAAGAGATTGGCATACGACAAAAGAAATATTAGATAATATGACAGACCTTAATGGTGCGAAGCTCGTTATGGGATATGGTACAGGTAAGGCTGAAACAGAATTGGCACTTGAAAAACTTATTAAAGAGATTAACAACGGAAAAGTTGAATTATTAGAAATCGAGCTTCAGCGACCGTCTGCAATCGCAGACATGCCTGAACAACAGCAGGAAGTATATGATTATGCTTCAAAGTCATTTTTAGACCGTCTTGAAGATGCACAAGAGGCATTTTATAACGGAAATAATACAAACATTGACACAATGAAGCTTATAAACAGACCTCTGCCCAAGTACACAGAAGGTAATTATTGTGCATTACATTTATTGCTTAAAATGTCTGAAACTGATGCAAGACCATTTGAACTGCAAATTATGGGACCATATATGGGTGAAATCAAAGGATTTGATGATATAAGATTTAAGTTCTTTAACGGTAAAAAAGTAGAATCAAAATACAACCAGTTAATAGAAAACTGGACACCGCTGCTTACAAAAGAAAACGAAACCGCTAAAAACGAATTTTTAAGATATTTTGCATACTCAATATTTGAATTACGAAATAGAGAGATTGAAGAGTCGAAACATAAGCTTAAATCTAGAAATATTAATAAATTATTTAAAGAAGCAAAAGGGTTTAAGTTAACACCGGAATTCAGCAATCTGAATGACCATTTAGAGATAAAACGTGCTTGTGATGCAAGAGCAAAACAAGCTACAAGAAACTTAGAAAAAGCAAGAAAACAAAAAGTTGATGAAGATAATACAAATACCACCGACAAATTAATGATGCAGACTATGCCGTTTAACAGATTTATTTATGAAGGAAAAGATAAATCTAATCATTCACCTAAATACAAAAATTAACCAATCTAACCGGCACCGAACAAATCTCCGTTATAATTTATTCCTTTTGCAGCTTTGAGTAACGGAAATGATTCAATATCGTAATGTTTAACAAATTCAATTGCTTCATATCTGGCTTGTTCAAGTATCTTTGCATCATTAACGATATCGGCAATTATCATATCAGGCAGACCGCTTTGTCTTGTACCGAGAAACTCACCCGGTCCTCTCAACTGTAAATCTTTTTCAGCTATTACGAATCCGTCATTTGTCTGTGTCATAATGTCAAGTCTTGCTTTTGTATCAGCAGAACGTGTTGATGAAGAAAGGATACAATAGGACTGAATATCGCTTCTTCCGACACGTCCTCTTAACTGATGTAATTGTGATAATCCGAATCTTTCAGCATTTTCAATAACTATAACAGTTGCATTAGGAACATCTACACCAACTTCAACAACGGTTGTAGAAACTAGAATATCATACTGATGCTCTTTAAACATTTGCATTACATTTTCTTTTTCATCATTTTTAAGTTTTCCATGTAATAAACCCACCCTGAAATTCGGGAACACATCATTTTGCCATATTTCTTTTTCTTTGGTGGCAGCTTTCGCTGAAAGAGTTTCGCTTTCATCAATAAGCGGATAAACTATGTATGCCTGCCTTCCTGCATTAACCTCAGAACTTATAATCTCCGATATTTTTCTGCGTGAATTGGTCATAATGGTAATTATTGGTTTTCTGCCTTTCGGAAGTTCATCAATAACAGTTAAATCCAAATCTCCGTTTAGAGTTATGGCAAGTGTTCTTGGTATAGGTGTAGCAGTCATTGTTAAAATCTGAGGATTATTAGACTTCTTTCTTAAAGCAAGTCTTTGTTTAACACCAAATCTGTGCTGCTCATCAATTACAACCGCACCCAAATTTGCAAAAACAATATTATCCTGAATAAGCGCATGTGTACCTACAGCGATATGTGCCTGACCGTTACTTATATTGGTTTCTGCAAGTTTTCTTTGTTTTTTACCAATACTGCCTAAAAACAGTTCGGCTTTTAAACCCAATGGAGTTAACCAGTTAACAATATTATTATAATGCTGTTGCGCCAGTATTTCTGTCGGTGCCATAATAGCACCTTGATATCCGTTTTCAATTGCCGCAAGCAGCATTATTGTCGCAACTACTGTTTTACCGCTGCCGACATCACCCTGAAGTAATCGCTGCATAGGCTTTGAAGAATTCAAATCATTTAAAATCTCATTAACGGCTCTTTTTTGTGCATCAGTTAACTGAAAGGGTAAACTTTTAATAAATTGCATAACAAGCCCATTTCGCTTTACTTCAAGCGGTATAGACTGAATATTTTTGTTATTCTCCGCTCTGACGAGTGCCAATCTAAGCTGAATAAGAAATAATTCTTCAAAAATTAGTGTAAATCTTGCCTGCTGAAGTTTATCATTATCTTCAGGAAAATGGATTTGTTCAATTGCTTCATTTTTATTTAACAGATTGTATTTTTTAATCAAATAATCCGGAATAACAGTCGGTATGTCGTTTTTAAAAAACTGAATAGCATTATAAATTATTTTTCTCAAAATTTTAACATTCAAATTCTCACTAAGCGGATAAATCGGAACAATACGTGCAATATTAAGATTTGAATATACTTTTTCTTCACTAAAATTTTCCATGATTGAATAAGTCGGTTTATCTAATGTAATCATTCCGTCATAAGAGTTAAGCTTTGCAACCCCAGAAACCATAATTCCGCTGTCTTTCGGGAATTGACTTTTCATGCGTTCAAGGGCGAATTTATTAACTTTTGAAGCAAAAAAATTAAGATATATGCTGCCGGAGTAGTCTGATATTTTAACTTTTATTACACCAAGATTATTTTTTGTTGTATAAGATTCAACAGATTTAATTACACCAAAAATCGTTGTAGATATACCGGGTTTTAAATCCTTTATTCTTGTTCTTGCGGAATAATCAACATGCTTTCTGGGGAAATAGTACAATAAATCAGATACGGTATAAATTCCGACTTTATTTAAAATATATGCCAACTTGGGACCAACACCTTTTAAATACATAACATCAGAATTTAATGTCAATTTTTTATCAAGATTAGCAGAATCATTATCGTCTGCTTTTAAACAATCCGACTTGATTACAGATATCAGACGTTCAATAGCCTTTTTTCTTTGCGGCAGAACATCCATTTTATAGTGCTTAAACTGTTCCAATAATATTTTCCATTTCGGATTTTTTGATTTTTTAATCTCTTTAACAAGTTCTGAACAAATATAAGAGGAAAAACTCTTGGTTTTTCCGTTAATATTAATATATTTGTATTTAATCTCAATCTCTATTGCTTTTTTAATTTGTTCCAGATTATCCATAATTATATTATATCTAAATTGTAACATTTGGATAATACCAATTTAATGATTGAAAATATTATTAATAACTTGTCATAAACCCCTCTCTAATGTTACAATAATAACATTGGTGGAGAGATGGAATTCGGAAAATTATCTAAAATTTTAAAGAACAATGATATTGTCCTTGCTATAGGCTTGGTCATTATTGTCGTAATGATGGTTATTCCGATTCCGGCACCTTTCCTGGACTTGCTTTTGACGATAAATATATCATTAGCTGTTGTAATTCTTTTAGTTTGTTTATATACACAAGAGCCCCTTGATTATTCATCTTTTCCAACGGTACTATTGATTGCAACACTGTTCAGATTAGGTCTAAACGTAAGTTCTACCAGATTAATTCTATTATATGGTCAGGCAGGTAACGTAATCAGTTCATTCGGTCAATTCGTTGTCGGTGGTAATTACGTTGTCGGTGCCGTTATATTTTGTATTCTGGTATTAATTAACTTTATGGTTATTACAGGCGGTGCAACCCGTGTCGCAGAAGTTTCCGCGCGTTTTACATTAGACAAAATGCCCGGTAAACAATTAAGTATTGATGCTGACTTAAATTCAGGTCTTATTGATGAAGAAGAGGCAAAAGAAAGAAGAAGAAAGCTAGAACGGGAAACCGATTTTTACGGCACAATGGATGGTGCTTCAAAGTTCGTAAAAGGTGATGCAACCGCAGGTATTGTAATAACACTTATTAATATTGTCGGCGGTTTGATAATTGGTGTAATTCAGCTCCACATGGATTTAACTCAAGCATTGGGAACATACACAATCCTTACTGTTGGTGACGGTTTGGTATCACAGATTCCTGCTCTGTTAATCTCAACAGCAACAGGTTTGATTGTATCAAGAGCAACAGGTAAAGATGAATCACTTTCAGTAGATATTAAAAACGAAATGTTTAATGACCCGAGAGTATTGGGTGTAGTTTCAGGTTTACTTGGCTGCATGGGTATAGTTCCCGGTATGCCTACTATTCCGTTTTTGACAATAGCAGTAATTGCCGGTGTAATGGCATTCCAAAAGAGTAAAGAAAAAGCTCAAAATGAAGTTAATGCGCAGGCTGAAGCTATAGAACAAGAACATCAGGAACAGCTCGGGAAAAAAGAAAAACGTAACAAAGCAACCAGAGAAAGTGTTATGGAGCTGCTTAACGTCGATACAATCGAAATTGAAGTCGGTTACAGATTAGTTCAGCTTTTAAATGTTGAGATGGGTGGAGATTTGCTTGAGCGTATTGCACAAATAAGACGGCAAACTGCACTTGATTTAGGTATTATTCTTCCGTCAATTCGTGTACGTGATAATTTACAATTATCACCAAATTCATACCAAATTAAACTCAAAGGTGTACCGCTTGAATCAGGAGATGTGTATCCTGAAAGATTTCTTGCAATGTCAGCCGGAGATCCTGTAGGGAATATATCAATAAACGGTATTCACGCAATAGAACCTGCATTTGGTCTTCCTGCATTATGGATTGAAGCAAAGGATAAAGATGTCGCAGAAATGTCAGGATATACCGTTGTTTCTGCTTCTGCAGTAATATCAACACATATTACTGAAGTTATTAAAAAGTGTGCATCAGAAATCTTGTCAAGATTTGATGTACAACAGCTTGTTGATAATCTTAAAAAAGAAGTTTCCGAAGATTATGTTAACGATATCATGAAGGATATTTCAATCGGTGACATTCAGTTAGTTATGCAAAATCTGCTAAAAGAAGGTGTTGCCGTCAGAGATTTGAAAACTATACTTGAAACAATGAGTGTTCAGGCTAAAATTAACAAAGATCCTGTATATTTAACCGAATACGTACGTCAGGCATTATCCAGAAATATTTGCAAACAAAACCTTGCAGATACAGGAGAGTTATGTGTTATTACAATTGCACCTGAGCTTGAAAACACTATTGCAAAAGGTGCAAGTCCTGATGGTAAGAGTGTAACAATTGATCCGGGTATTACAAGACAGTTGATTGAAAAAATGAATATAGAACTTGAAAAAGCAATAAACTCAACCGGAAACCAGCCTGTAATTTTGTGTTCTTCATTGATAAGAAGACTGTTGAGAATGCTGCTCGAAAGAGCATATCCGCAAATTGCAGTTATGGCATATAATGAAATAAGTCCGAATGTAAAAGTTAGAACATTGGGTATGGTTAAGTTATAATATAAAAAATAATTAATATGAAAGGATAAATATGAGAGAGCTTGTAAAAATTGACCAAACAGTTACTATCGTACCTCAGGATTACAAAAAATCCAATAAAGGAACAGTGCTGGAAGTTACAATGGACGGATTCAGAATGAAATTAATGTATAAGCCGGAAGGTCTGCTTGTAAATCATATTTGTGATTTTTATTCCCTAACTGATAACGGTTACCTGTATTTTGAATCGTATATCCGTTCGCTCGATAATAACGTAATAACAATAGCGAATCCGGTTAAACACAGATTTTTACAAAGACGTAAATTTACACGTATTAAATTTATCGAAGACATTGAACTTATTAACGGAGATAAAACACATAAAGCAAGAACTCTTGATATTTCTGCCGGAGGTATGAAAATACGTTCGGAAGAAAATATTGATATTGAAAACGAATATAAAATTAAACTTAACTTAAGTGACGAACAGGAGATAAATTGTAAATATCAACTTATAAGAGTAGAAAAAGATGACAGAGGAATTTACACTATCTCAGGAAGATTTACGTCACTCAGCAATATTGATAAGATGACTTTGGTTCAGTTTTGCATGAAAAAGAATATGGAATCTATTAATAAAAAATAGCAGGGTTAATTATGTTTTATTTTTCAGAAACGTTAAGAAATTTATTTATTGCAATTACAATACTTGTACTTGGTACAATCTGCATAATTCGTGTCGGAATGATTGATATTCACACTATATATTCAACAAGTATAATCTTAGTACCTGCTATAGTAATCATGGGCTACCTCGGACAGAGAATGGGCGATATAATGGATAATCCCAGAAATAAAGCTGATGCTGATTATAAAATTGCCGTATTAAATGCACTTAAACGAATGGATAAATCAATTACATTACAAGAATTAAACGAAAAACTTACCAAGAAGGCTAAAGAACCCGAACAGGAAGGTAAAAAAGACGACGTTGACGAATAATGATTATATAATTATGCCTTTAAAGCTGACATATTATAAACAAAAGAACTAATTAATTTTGTGTTAATCTTATTCTTAAATTTTTACAAGCATCTGATAAAGAACGAACAATTCCTCTTGTTTCAACAGGAACGTCTTTTTGTATTGATTTAGTGACTTTTTCTGCAGTATATACCGTTCTTATAACCTTTCTTTTTGTAGGTTTCATTGATGATATTTGCTTTGGTAATATTGCACCAACTATTGTCATAAATTTATATCTCCCTTTTATCTTCCTCTATACAAACCCCATTCGGTAACTTTTTGACATATTCTGACGGTATTCAATGCTGCACCGATTCTTAAATTATCAGCTACGCACCATAAAGAAACTCCGTTATTGAATGCCAGATTTTTTCTTATTCTGCCGACAAATACAGGATTAACTCCGTCAGCATCTCTTGTTGTCGGATATTCATAGTTATCAGGATTATCTATAACTTTAACTCCATAAGCATTTTTTAATATTTCTCTTACTTCATCCGGTGATACATTTTCATTAAATTCAATATCTACAGCTTCGGAATGACCTCTGAATACAGGCACTCTTGCTGCTGTACAAGAAATTTTTGTGTTTTCATCAAGATGTAATATTTTTCTTGTTTCATTTACTACTTTCATTTCTTCTTTTGTATAACCGTTCTCACAAAATACATCAATCTGAGGAATGATATTAAATGAAATCGGTTTTTTAAAACATTTATTTTCGAAAGCCTTACCACTCAAGCGAGCTTCAGTATCTTCTCTTAATTCATTAATTGCAGCAAGTCCTGCTCCTGAAACAGACTGGTATGTTGAAACTATAAGAGTTTTGATACCGTATTTTTTAAGCGGTTCAAGAACAAGCATTAACTGTGAAGTAGAACAGTTAGGGTTAGCAACAATACCTTTATGAAGCTTTAAATCTTCATCGTTTACACCTGCAATTACAAGCGGCACATCAGCTTCCATTCTGAAAGCGGAAGAATTATCAATTATCATAGCACCACGTTTAACAATTTCCGGAGCAAAATATTTGCTTGTAGAGCCTCCGGCAGATGCCATAACAATATCAACATCATCAAATATCTCAGGAACAGCTTCTTCAACAGTATAATCTTTACCCTGAAAATTAAGTGTAGAACCTGCACTTTTTGCACTTGAAAGAAATCTGATAGATTCAAACTCAACACCAAGTTCATCGGTAATCTTTAATATTTCTCTGCCTACAACCCCTGTCGCACCTAACACTGCTATTCTTGGTTTTTTCATGTTTGTTCCTTATTTTTATAATATATTATCAAGTCCGTAAACAAAATTCTTATTTTTGTCTATGTATCTGACTGCAAGAAGTACACCCGGCATATAACATTCTCTGTCTGTTGAATCATGTTTTATTCTGAGTGTTTGTCCGCTTGAGCCGAAAATCACTTCCTGAGAAGCCATAAAACCCGGCATGCGAACGGAATGAATATGAATATTATTGTATGTTACTGCTCCTCTGGCACCATCTATTGATTCGGATTCATTACAATTACCTGAAGTAAAGTTTTCATTAACTTCAGCCATTAATGCAGCTGTTTTAACAGCAGTACCTGACGGAGCATCCTTTTTTTGATTGTGATGAAGTTCAATTATTTCAGCATTATTGAAGTATTTAGCTGCAATCTGAGCAAATTTCATCATTAAAACCGCACCGGTAGAAAAGTTTGGTGCAATTATACAACCTAATTTATTTTTTTCAGCAAGAGATTTTAATTCATCAATTTGTTGATCTTTTAAACCGGTAGTTCCGATAATTATATTTATATTGTTACTGAGACAAAATAAAGCATTTTCATAAATTGAATCAGGCTGTGTAAAGTCAATAAGCATGTCAACATTAACAGAATCTATAGCATCTTTGATTGTTGCAAATTCGCCATTATTAATATCAATTCTTGCAACTACACACATGTCATCCTGAGCATTAACTGCTTTGATAACTTCTTGCCCCATTCTGCCGTTTGCTCCGCAAACTGCAATATTAATCATGCAAAGCCTCCGTTTAATAACATAATAATTATACAATAAAAAATGTATTTTGTACACTATTTCTTTTTAAAAGTTAACAATTGAAAATAATATAAAATTGTTGACATTAAAATATGTTTAATATAGTATAAAAATTGCCGAACAAAAAGAAGGCAATAAGGGCGTTTAGCTCAGTTGGTAGAGCGTCTCCCTTACAAGGAGAGGGTCAGAAGTTCGAGTCTTCTAACGCCCACCATATTAAAAGACAATAATAGCAAGGGTTTCACACCTTGCTTTTTTGTTGCAAAATTTCCAAAAATTTTTCTTTTGTGTAAATCTTGTGTAATAAGTCAGTATAAGCAATTAGGATATGTTGGGCTAAATGGGGCAAATTAATTATTGTAATTTGCAAGAGCTTCAACTGCTGAGACTTCCTGTTCACGCATAGTGTGAGCATATCTCATGGTTGTCTGTATGTTTGCATGGTTAAGAATTTGTTTAACTACAGGCAACTGAATACCTGCGTCCACCATCCTTGTTGCTGCGGTATGTCTCAAATCATGGAAACGCATGTTTTTAACATCAGCTAATTTACATACAGTTTTGAATGTTCTTTTGATGTCGTTATATTTGTTTCCTGTCCATGGATTTGTAAAAACATATTTATTATTTTCTCTTTGCTCATGCATTTCTATAAGTGTTTCACGTAATCTATTACTCATTGGAATAACATTTTTCTTTCTGTTTTTTGTATTAAGAGCAGAGATTTCATTTTTCTCGAAATCAACGCAATCCCACGTTAAATTTAGTATTTCACCTTTTCTCATGCCTGTATTTAATGCCATTATTAGTATCTGTTTAAGATAGGCGTGTTCACTACCATATTTACGTTTGAGTTTTTCTATTTCTGTAATAGGAAGTTGCATGAATGAATAATCGCCCTCACAAACTTTGTACATTCTTTGCTCTTCGTCTTTTGATAAATGCCTTTCCATTTTATTTATCACACGCAATTTTTTTACATCTATTATTGGATTGGTTTTTGAGTAATTAGTTAATTAATGAAGTGAATAAAGAATTAGGCGAAGATTTTTCTTTGGCTGATATAAAATAAGTTTAATTACCAATTGCAATATTTAAGATATTATTATCGCTTTCTAACTGCTGATTTTGTTGTTTAATACGTTCAATTTGTGCATTTAAATATTCAATTTGTCTTTGGTGTCTGCTTTTTTCACTTGCTTTTTGCTGGTCTAAACTGTTTATAGCCCTTTGGTATCTGTCATTTTCTTGCTGTTTTTGTCTTTTAACATCTTCTAATGTTGCCATTTAATTACCTTTCGCTGAGTTTCCCTTTTATCTTTATCCCTATATTTTAATTAAAAGTTTTGATTTAGGTGTTGATATTAGTTTCATTACAGCGTTTTAAAAAATTATATAAATTTGTTAAAGTAGTATTGTATTGTTTAGCAATTATAGTTTTTGGCACATGTAATTCAAGCAAATTAAAAATGTCATATTTGTGTATATCTAATTTTGACTTACCTTTTCCCTTTGGTCTGCCTAATCTTATGCCTTGCGCATTTTGACTTGCAAGTGCTTCTTTTGTTCTAAGGCTTATCAAATCCCTTTCTACTTGTGCGACAAGCGCAAAAATAGTTGTTGCAACAGTTGATGTAATTGATTTATCGTTACTATAAAAATTTTCTTTTAATGAATATAAAATTAGTCCTTTGGTTTTAACAATCTCAATTACTTCAAAAATTTGCGTTATAGAACGTGCTATTCTTGAAAGTTCCGGCACAATAAGTATATCTCCATGTTGCATTTTATCTAATAATACACCTAATAACCTTTTCTTAAAATTTGCTTTTCCGCTAATTTGTTCTTCAATAAACTCAACATTGCCAAGTTTTTTACTATTAGCAAATTTTAAAATCTCTAATTTGTTCTTTTCTGTATCTTGGTCTACTGTACTGACCCTTAAATATGAGTATGTTGCCATGTGCTTGTTCCTTTAGCTTATAAATTGTCTGAAATTCGCTGTTATCAATCGAAAACTTAATTTCTATATTTTTATTGTAGACAATTGTCAGAAAGTTGCCGAGCCGTATCGCATGAAAATTTTACCTATGTTAATTGACCATTTTCATTTGATACTTTAGTAAAGAAAAAGGGGTGTTTTTTATTATTAAGTAAAATGATATATGATGTACAAGAGTACTTTAAATCTTTTGTAAAATATGATATACTTGTACTATGGATAGAGGGAGTGAGAATATTGTCAATTTTATTGCATATGCTGCAAAGCCAGCGTTAATTGGTCAGATTTTAGAACCTATAAATAAAAGAAACATTAATACAAAAACTTGGTCTCATTTAGATATATTAGGCAATAGTATTAATCGCGAAGTTTATGAGAATATTGATAAAGCAAACGATTTTATAGGAGACATATCAACTCTAAATTATAATGTTGTTTTTGAAATAGGCTATGCGATTGCAAAAAAGAAAAATATTATATTAATAAGTAATTCAGCAGTGAATTCAGAAGCAAAAGAACAAATAAAAGAAATCGGTATTTTTGACACATTAGGTTATGGAGAATATGAAAATACCGATGAAGTGATTAAATACATAAAATCAATTTCCACAAAGACAAACCTAAAATTCGATGAAAATAATACAGATATACAAGCACCAATTTTCTTACTGGACACAAGCATAAAAACAAATACAAGTATTCGTATTGTTTCAAGAATCAAGAAATCTAAAATATTCTTTAGAAGTTTTGACCCAAAAGAAACATATAGAATGACACCAATTGATACTATAGAAAATGTTGCTAAATCATTAGGTGTTATTGTATCTTGGTTACCAGAAAGTTATAAAGATAGTTTTAATAATAATATTAGAGCTGCTTTTATATCTGGTTTGGCTTTGGGAATGGGCAAATCAGTTTCTATACTTCAAGTTGAACAATGTGATATACCTTTAGATATTAGAGATATTGTTAAAGAATGTCCAAATAACGAAAAATTGGATAACGCAATAAGTGAATTAGCAAACTCTGTCATAGAACAGTTACAAACAAAGAAGAAAATATATATACACAATGAAAAACGTACAATTCTAGAAGAAATTGACCTTGGTGCATCTGCAGCAGAAAATGAATTTAGAAGTTTATCAAACTATTATTTCAAAACTGATCAATATAATCGGGTTTTGAGAGGTGAAGCAAGAATTGTTTGTGGAAGAAAAGGTTCGGGCAAAACAGCTCTTTTTGCACAAGTTCGAAATACTTTACGTTCAAATAAGAAAAATATTGTTATTGATTTAAAACCTGAAAGCTATGAACTTATTAAATTTAAAGAAACTTTATCAAAATGTATGCAAGAAGGAACCTATAATCATACACTGGTTGCATTTTGGGAATATGTTTTATTATTAGAGATTTGTTATAAATTATTAGAAAAAGACAAGCAAGCATGTTATTGGGATAACGATTTAACGGAATTATACAATCGTTTATATGAGTTATATCACAATGGTAGCTATTCTGCAGAAGGCGATTTTTCAGAAAGACTTTCTTATATTATAAATATAATAAGTAATCAGATAAATGAAAAATATGGTAGTAAAGAAAATATTCGTTTATCCAGCGCCGAAGTAACAGAGGTTATTTATAGGCACAATATTAATGAATTAAAACAATTGTTGGTTACATACCTTAAGCGAAAAGACAGCGTATGGATATTATTTGACAACATCGACAAAGGATGGAACACTGATGGATTAACAAAAGAAGATTTAATAGTAGTAAGAACATTGTTAGATGCAAGCAGAAAAATTGAACAACAGTTAAGTAACAAGGACGTTGAGTGCAAAACCGTAATATTTTTACGTAATGATGTATACGAGTTGTTAATTGATTATACTCCGGACAGAGGAAAAGAGGCGCGTGTTTTAATTGATTGGGTAGATAGTTCTGCCTTGGAAGAAGTTATACGCAGACGATTGGAATATAGTGTATTTAATGATGATACGTATTCTTTTAAAGATATATGGGGCAGTATTTGTGTAAATCTAGTAAAAGGTGAAGACAGTTTTCAATATATTGTAGATAGAACATTAATGCGTCCAAGAGCTCTAATAGATTGTATAAAAAATTGCATAGGAATTGCAATTAACAGAGGTCACGAAAAAATACAGGAACAGGATATTTTAGAAGGTGTTAAACATTTTTCATATGATATAATTCAAGAAATTAGTCGTGAAATAAGGGATATAATGCCAGAAATCAGTGATGCTTTGTTTATGTTCATTGGACAAGATAATATTTTAGACACCGAAACTCTTAACCAATTATTTGAAAAAGAAGGTATAAAAGCTGAAAATTGGGAAAAATTAACAGACTTTTTATTATGGTATGGTGTCATAGGTATTTATGATAATGAAAATGTAAAATATATTTATAATACAAACTATGATTTATCAATACTTAAACGTTATCAGAAATTATCAGAAAATAATACATATTACCAACTATATCCAACATTTGTTATAGATAATAGTTTCTTTGATTAAAGATATATTTATGACTATAGGTAACTTATGTTAAGAACCCTTATAATTAATTCAGTATAAAATGAGTTGCTCTTGCTTCACCTTGTTTCACAAGAATATTCTTGTTTATTAAATCTGCAATATCTCTATTTGCTGTATCATGTGAACAATTACATATTTTAGCCCATTTTTTAGTGGTTAAATTACCCTCAAAATTATCTAAAAGTTTTGAAAGAATTTTAATTTGTCTTTCATTAAAGACTTGCGATTTATTCCTTTTCCAAAATTCTGCGCGTTTTAAAACATCGTTTAACAATTCTTCAGAATTATCAATAGCAATAATCAAATTTTCCAAAAACCATTTTAGCCACAAAGTTATATCAACAGAGTCTTTTTGAGTTATCTGTAAAATTTCATAATATGATTTTCTGACTTTTTTTATTTGTGATGACATAGAATAAAACCTGTCAGAAGTATTTTCACTTCTTGCAAGCAACATATCAGTTAAAGCTCTTGCAATTCTGCCATTTCCGTCTTCAAATGGGTGTATTATAACAAACCATAAATGAACAATTCCGGCTTTTATGACTAAGTCTGTTTCGGTCTCATTATTTATATAATCAATTAATTTATTCATTTCTTGTGGTACAATATCTGCACTCGGAGCTTCATAATGTACCTTTTCATGACCTAAAGCACCGGAGACAACCTGCATTTTGCCATTTGCATCATCTCTGTATGCACCGACTTTGATTTTATATAATCCGCTTCTACCACTAGGAAACATTGCAGATTGCCATCCAAACAATCTATCTTCATCAATAGGTTTATCATAATGTATTGTTGCATCTAACATCATATCGACAATGCCTTGAACATCGCGTTCAACATAAATATCTCCACCAGCATCTAACCCCAATCTTTTAGCAATAGAGGAGCGTACTTGTTCTATATTAAGTTTTAAACCCTCAATTTCACTTGATTTTATTACATCTTCGGTTAAAACATTTAATTTTGCTTTTTGACTGTTTTCAAAACCAATTGACTGCATTTTACCTAACAACATACCTTGCTTTAGTCTTACTGATGATAATAAAGGCATAATAATATCTTTATTGTAAGTGAAATTAGGATATTCAGAACTTTGCCAAATGCATTTTTTCATAAATCTACGCACCTTATGCGTACATTATACAATATTATCTACACAAAATCAAGATGTATTTACGCAATTTGTGCGTGGATAATTTATTAAATCTACGCATTTACTAATATAAAAGTTTAAACTTTAAAAAATATCTTGTGTAATATTTGTGTAATATGCCGCAGTTTTGTGCAATTTTGTGTAATGAGCCTGAGCTTACATCAATCGTTAAAATGCAATAATGGGATGGTTTTGGCAAGTTTAGGATAACTTTACTTTCATTCTTACAAGGAGAGGGTCAGAAGTTCGAGTCTTCTAACGCCCACCATAAAAATCCAGATGACATTGGTTATCTGGATTTTTATTTTGTGTGTTTTGATATCTAGAAATTCTTTTTGAAGTTCGAGCGACCTGTGAGCAGAGTGCGGAGGACTTTTGCTTTGAAGTGCGTTTAGCACAAAAGCAAAATCCGCAGACACGTTTAATGCGAACAGGTCAAGACAGTCTTCTAACGCCCACCATTTAAAAGGACTTTCATAGAAAGTCCTTTTTTAATATCTTTAATTCCGTAGTTTAGAACATTAAAACTATGAAATCAAGACGAAATATTAGATAACCTTAAAACCGGTTTAAAATTTCTTTTTTAATTTATTTCCGACTGTACGTTTTTCAGTACCAGCAACATCTAAATATTCCAGTTTATCAGTAACTTCTGTATAATTTGATGCTTCTTCAAGCATATTAAGCTCAATTACTTTAGACTTAAGACTCTCAAGCGGAGAAACATTAAAGCTTCTAAGACGAGCATATTCAAGATTATCTCTATACTGATTATAAACTTCTTCGGCTCTTTCAGCAGAGTTAAATTTTAATGTTTCTACTAAATTTTTAGAAATATTTTCTGAGCCATAAATAATAGAATATACTCTAATTTCATTTTTATTAATATGATATGGATATATTCCATCCGAGATTACACCATGTTTTTTTGTTTTATCCAAAAAATGGAATCTAAACTCCTGCATTTTATTTTTCAGACTTGAAATCTTTAAATCCCAAAATTTTGTTCGTGCAAGTTTATTTTTAATTTTATAAAACTCTAAAAAATCAGCTTGTGACATGTGGTTAATAACACGATAAGCTGAATTATCGACAATTAATGAACGAAATGTATTTTGTTTTTGATATTTTTTTTCAGGGTAATTAATACTGCTAACTGCATTTATATACATTATTTATCTCCTCTAGGGTAGCTAGTGTGCTGAATATTATTGGGATATATTCCCAAGTCATTTATAAACTATCATACAAATATAAAAATTTCAACACCAGTTAGGCTATAATTAAGACTATAATTTACTAAACGGAGTATAATTAAATCTAATATATTTGTCAAAAGTCTTTTTTCTGTTTTTAAATGCTATTTCAGATACATTATCCCAGTCGTTTTGATTGATTCCGGTACCATAAGTTATAAACCAAGGATTTTTCGGATTTGAATAGCCGTCATATTTTAATCCCACTTGAGGAAACAACTCTGTAGAATTTTCAACAAGAGTATAAACTCTTATTCCGCTTTCTAAAGCACCCGAGGAATACTCATTACAAATAAAAGTTGAATTACAAGCAAAGTACCTATTTCTGCTTCCGCCGCTTACAACATGCTTAGGCTCACGATTAACCATTGTATATATGTCATAAATTACACCTTTCCAGTCACCATCAGCAATTTCACCAATTAAAAGTTCATCTATTCCGTCACCATTGAGGTCATAATATGTGTAACCGATTTTATCAAGAGTATTGCTGCCTGATGATGCAATAACATTATACATATAACTCATGCCTTCATTTTCAAGTTTGGCTGAATCCCATTTTTCTGTTATTGCTTTTTTATAAATTTTTAAAATATCACCGTATAATTTCTCACCTTTCATGCCTTGATTTTTATAATATTTTGAGCCGTTTACACCGGAAATATCAACATTATAAGCCAAATTGTAAAGTTTACTGTATGATTCCTGTGCCTTAGAAAATTTAGTATAATCATACTGAACATCTGTTGGCTGAATAAGTACCATATCATATAATACACCTTTTTTATCAGTCAACTCTCCTATTTTTGTACCGCCGGGCATTTGAGCATGGTCAGCCGGATTTTTATATGCTTTTATTCCAAATGCAAAACCGCCAAATCCGGCTTTTTTTGATTCATTATGAAAAAATAATATACAGTCTTTTTTTGTTTTATAACTTGATATTTTATTTAATTCATCAGGCAAATATATTGAAAACAATCTGTTTTTTATTATTTTATCAGCCTGTTTTGCTTTTACGGACAATGTTGATGTTAATGCAATTACAACAATAAACATTAAAACTAATATTTTTCTCATATATATCTCCGTTAATTTTACTTATTACTTGATTATTCAACATTAAAATCAAAATATGTATCAGGATATGGTTCATTTTCCAGAGTAAAATGCCACCACTCTGAATCTAAACCTTTAAATCCCGCTTTTACCATAGAATCATGCAATATTTTTCGGTTTTTCTTTTGTTCCCTTGTAAGTTTTTTATAATCAGGATGGGAAATCTCGCTGAATAAATCAAAAGTGCCACCCATATCGACAAAAGAACCGTCTTTTTTTATTAAAGTTAAATCTACCGTTGAACCCCTTGTATGTCCTGATTTTTCCATAATATAACATCCTGAAAGCAAATCAGATTTATTTAGCTTAGGATAAAAAGACTTGTCACCCGGATCATTTGGATTATTAATCCACTCTACAAAATTATCTACGGCTTTTTGCGGTCTGTATGTATCCCAAATCAGCAATCTGTAGCCCTGACTTCTTAAATCATCAGCCGCAACAGATAATGCATTTAAAGCATCTTTTGTCAAATATGCAACAGGAGCATTGTAACCTCTGATTCTGTTTCCTGTAAAATTATTAGCAGAATAATATCTAATATCATAAGCTGCATCATAAATTTTGCTTGAAACAGGCAAAAAATCACTTTTATCATATGAAATTTGTGATGCAGAAACATACTGCGTAATAAACAATATTGAAAATATAACCAATAAAACTCTTTTCATATACACTCCTTATTAATATATAACTGATATTATATCACAGAGCTTGATTTATATACAAAAAATGAGCCGCCAATATATGACGGCTCACTTTTTTATAAAACATAACCAAATTGTTATATTAACTTAACTGTATTATTTTCAGATAAGAATTTAATAACTTTTTCATTAAGTGCCTGCTGAGATAAAGCATTAAGGACTGCAGGTGACTGAGCAAACTGTTTATACATAGTCTTTACATCCAACTGATACATTCTGCTTAGTTCAGCAAGTTTTGCACCAAAATCTTCCTGAGTTACAGCAATATTTTCAGCTTTTGCAATTTTATCAATTACAAGTGAATTTTTAACTCTAACAGCGGCATCTTCTTTTAACTGACTGACAATATTATCATATCCCTGAGCTGCAATTGCCTGTTCCCAAGTAAAGCCCTGACCGCTGAGTTTTTGTTTATATTCTTCAATAAGTTCATCAGTTTCTCTGTCAATCATGGTTTGAGGAATATCAACTTCTACAGCATCCTTAACTTTCTTAAATACTGCTTCTTCAGAATTTACTCTGTCAATATCAGCTTTTTGTGTATCCAAATACTTTTGAATACTTTCTTTCAAATCATCAACAGTTTTAAAAGGTCCTACTTTTTGTGCAAAAGTATCATCCAACTCCGGTAAAACTTTAGCTTTGATTTCATGGATTAAACATTTGAAAGTTGCCGGCTGACCTGCAAGTTTCTTTTCATGATATTCTTCAGGGAATTTAACTTCCACATCAAAGTTTATACCTATATCACGATTAACAAGCTGTTCTGCAAAACCCGGTATAAAATTAGAATGAGCCAAATCCATTGTATATTTCTTTGCATCACCATGTTCAATTTTTTCGCCATTTGAATAACCTTCAAAATCAAAAACTATAATGTCATCTTCTTTGGTTTTTCTGTCAGTTACAATCACTGTATCTGCATGCTGATTTAACATTTGATCAATAGATTTTTTCATAGCATCTTCAGGGATTTTATATTCTTCAACTTCTACTGTTAAACCTTTATATTCACCAAGTTTAACTTCCGGACGTAATTCCATTTTAGCGGTAATTTTAATATCTTCACCGATTTTATAATCATAAGATTCAACATAAGGCTGTGTTATAACATCAAAGTCATTTTCTCTTATAACATCGGAAAAAATCTTTGGCAAAGCATCTTCCAAAGCTTCAAGTTTAATTTTTTCTTCACCTATATGTTGTTCTACAATATTTCTCGGAGCTTTACCTTTTCTGAAGCCCGGAATATTTACATATTGTCCTAGTTTTTTTGCAGCATTGTTATAATAGCTTATTCCTTCTTTTGCAGGAATTTCAATATCTACTTTAACGATATTATTTTCTTGTTTTTCAATAGTTGTGTTCATGTATTAATCCTCATTTATAGTACAGACAATAAAAAAATACTATAAACAGAGTGTACATGCAAATAATTAATCAAAAAATCTATATTTTATTAAAGTAATGATAGCCTGAACACCATCTTTCCAACTTACTTTTTTACCCTGTGTATTATTTCTGGCATTATATGTTATTGGTAATTCGGCAAAATTAACATTTTGCTTTAATATTTTTGCAGTAATTTCAGGTTCAAAATCAAAACGGTTTGACTTAATTTCAATATTTTTAATTATTTCAGCTCTGAATGCTTTATAACATGTTTCCATATCGGTTAATGTAGTTTTATAGAGAACCTGTGTAAGAAAAGTCAGAGTTTTATTAGCAATATAACTCAAAAAGAGAAAATTACGTTTATTGTCTTTATTTGCGAATCGTGAGCCATAAACGACATCGGCATTCCCGGTTATAATCTGTTCTACAAGCGGTAAATAATCGACAGGATTGTATTCCAAATCAGCATCCTGAATAATTATTATATCTCCTGAGGCTTCCCTTATACCGGTTCTGAGTGCCGCACCTTTACCCTGATTCTTTTCATGATATAAAACCTTACAGGAAAGATTGTTATATAATTCTTTTGTTTTCATATCAGAACCGTCATCTACCAATATAATTTCTTTTTCAAGTCCGAAGTCAACATTATTAACACGATCAAGAACTTCATATAAAAATTTTTCTTCGTTAAAAACAGGTATAATTATAGATATTTTTTGCATACTTTATCCTAATATTGTCTTATGTCTAATTATATTTGTAAAATTATCCAAACCCTTTGCCAAAATCAGAGTTTTATTATATTATAATACCATAGAATAAAGAGAGAAATTATGACTTTAGAAAATTTCGTTTATGAATCTGTTACGGATATACTTAACGGAGAATATGAAAAAGCAAAGCCGCGTATAGAAAAACACAAAGATATTTACCATGACGATACGGCTATCTGTTTTTGCCTGCTGTCATTCGGTTCATTTATAAAAGGTAAATACGATGATTTTTGTCAGTTTATGAACGATGCGTCATTTATGACAGAACAAACAAGTGATCCGATTACAAAGATTTTTCACGAAATGGTGCTTGGTTATGTTAACTTTACGGAAAAAAATACTGCCCTGTACTCAATAAATTATAATAAAGCAAGAAAAATATCCATAAAAACACAACATACAGATTTCTTTGAGAAATTAAACTCAATGCTAAAATGTCCGCCTATTGCACATCTTTCATTGAATCACGGCAATCAAAACAATGATCCGCTTATAGCACTGGTAAAAATAGGTCAGGCAGTTGCAGCCGAAAAAGATATTAATCTTCTTATAAAAACAATTGCCGAAGAAACAAAAACAGCACTGAATGCAGACAGATGTACCGTTTTTCTTTATGACAAAGAAACAAACGAATTATATTCTAAAGTTGCAACAGGTTTGGATGTAAAAGAATTACGAATTCCTGCGGACAAAGGTTTGGCAGGTCACGTACTTAAAACAGGCGAAACAATAAATATTAAAGATGCGTACAGTGACAAACGATTCAATTCATCTGTTGATAAAGAAACCGGTTACAGAACAAAAAACATGCTCTGTATGCCAATTAAGAATTTTAATCAGGAAATTATAGGTGTATTTCAGGTGCTTAACAAATTTGATGAATACTTTACACCTGATGACGAAGATTTACTTGTTGCAATAGCATCAAATGCCGGCATTTCACTGGAAAATGCTCAGTTATTTGAAAGACAAAGAAAACTGCTTGAAGAACAAAAAATTGTTCTCGACAGCTTTATTGAAACACTTGCAACATCCATTGATGCAAGAGATAAGATAACTTCAGGTCATTCTACACGTGTAAAAATGTATTCGGTATTAATTGCCAAAGAGTTTGGAATGGAGCAAAATGACATTTACATACTGGAAAAAGCAGCTGCTTTGCATGATATAGGTAAAATCGGAATCAGAGATTCCGTACTTCAAAAAGAAGGAAAGTTAACACCTGAAGAATATAAACATATTCAGCAGCATGTTGAAATTACACATCACATACTGGAAAAAATTCACATGTCAAAAGATTTTCAGCAAATTACGGAAATCGCATGTTCTCACCACGAAAAATTTGACGGTTCGGGATATTACAGACATTTAAAAGGTGAAGAAATCCCGTTTGGCGGCAGAATTCTTGCAGTATCAGATGTATTTGACGCAATAACTTCAAAAAGACATTATCGTGACAAAATGCCTATAGATAAAGTAATTGATATAATCATGAAAGGTTCCGGATCGCACTTTGATCCTTTAGTTGTTGAAAAATTCCTGGCTATTAAATTATGCGATATAGTCAGTGTATTCTGTACCGAAAACTGTCTTAATATTGAAGATGATGATATGAAAATATTATCAAAATATAATCTACTTGATTTATATTACTCAATAGTTAATAATTGTAGTAACAAGTTGCTGCAGGTATTTAATAAATATTACGTAGGTGTGGATATAGAGAATGAATAAAATAAAATTTATTGTATTTGCTTTAATTTTATCAACAATGCTGTCTGTTTCGGCAGAGAGTACATTAAAACCGCTAAAAACAGGTACGGAAACTACCGTTGCAAACATGGATATGGTTATAAAAGATAATTTTATTAAGTCAAAATATTCATCTGCTGAAAACAGGTTTCTGCAAAGTAATGTAAAAGCAGCTTATGATGACTTTTATGATTTATTCAGAGAAGCCAATCATGATGATTACGTATTTTTAATATATGGCATGAAAGCTGCCGAGTACGGTTTTTTTGATTTATCTGATGAGTTAATTCAGCGTCTTGATAACAATCACTTTACTGCATCATACGTAACGGATATGAGAAAATTCTATTATCCGTCCGCTTTGCTCAACAAGAATGATATCATTTATCTTGCTGATGCATATTCAAATATTGTATATAACAATCTGGCACTTGAAACAACATCAGAGCTTATAAATTCTACAACAGCAACAGACAGTGATTATAAAAACTATCTTATTGCACTGGGATATTATAAAACAAACAATCTGAAGCAGGCATTAAAATATATTAACAGTGCTATTACAGAAAATGATACAAATGTAAACTACTTATGTTTGAAAGCTAAAATTCTTGCTGATTCTAAAAAATCATCACAAGCTCTTAAGGTTCTAGAAAAAATTAAAAAACAAACATTCCTTACTACCGATTTTCAAAGAAAAATCAGAGCAGTAGAAGAATATGTACTTTATAAAACCTCAAAAACTGCTCCGCTAAGAGATTATCATTTAGCATATTATTATCATCTGCAAGACAAAAGTCTTCTTGCTATCAAAGTTTTACAATCAGCTTTGCTTACTGCCAAACAATACAGTCCTGACATATACGCATTACTCGGGAAAATTTATTACGAAAATGATGATGTTTTAAAGAGTGAAGAATTTGCAGCCAGAGCATACCGAGAAAATAAGAAAAACTATATGGCATTAATAACTTTAGCCGATATCAGTTATGAAAAGAAAGATTACGAAAGCTCACTGAAATATTATAAAAAAGCTAAAAAATATACAAAAGATACCGCTCCGCAGCTTGGAATCGCAAAATCATACTTAGCACTTAATCAAACTGATAAAGCAAAAAAAATGTATGAAAAATTGCTGCAAAAAAATAAAATGAATGAAGATTTACTTGTTCAGTCATTAAAAGTCATACCCCAGAGAGTAGATTATTATTTACCAAGAGTTGCCTCAATTGACTTAACAAATAACGAAATATGGCTTGGACTTGCAAAACAAGCTATAAATGACGGCAATTATACGATGGCAACAACATATCTAAACAATTCTTATTATATTGACGAAAATAACTTTAAATATTATTATTATCTAAGTCTTGTATTAAGAGCAAAGGGCGACGCAGATCTTGCAAATAAGTCTCTTATACGATGTGCTGATATTAATGAAAATTATGAATCTGCCATAAAATCGGGATACGGTGAATACTATGGAAACTAACATCTTAATAGTTGAAGACCATGAACTGACTCGTTTTGGACTAAAAACGGCTTTTGAAGCCTGCGATTTTGTAAAAAATATTTATGAAGCGGATTCAGCGGAAAACGGCATAGAAATAGTAGAGAAAAATCCTATAGACATAATTATTATGGATTTAGGACTGCCCGGAATGAACGGCATAGATGCAACAAAAAAAATTAAAACAATTAATAATGATATTAAAATTGTTATTTTAACATCACACAATGACGAGCAGGAAGTATTAAAAAGTTTAAAAGCCGGAGCAAACGCATACTGTTCTAAAGAAATTAATCCAAAAAGACTTATTCAGGTAATTCAATCAGTATTGGACGGTGCCGCTTGGTTTGATCCCGCAATTTCACATATTGTACTTCAGGCTGCCGTAAAAGCACAAAACAATGAATTAAGAAGACCTGAAAAAGATTACGGATTAACTTCTAGAGAAACACAAATTCTGAAATTAATCACTGAAGGATACAGCAACAATGAAATTGCAAATGAGCTGTTTGTAAGTATAAACACAACAAAAGCACATGTAGCAAGTATTCTGCAAAAACTTGAAGTAGATGACAGACTGCAGGCAGCACTAAAAGCATTAAAAGAAAGATTGGTATAAATGGACGGAATAGCTTCAATACTTGTTATAGATGACAATCCAAAATTTTTAAAAGATGCACTCCCAATGTACGGATATGATGTAAAGACAGCACTTGACGGGTTAGAGGGGTTAAAAATCCTTGCTGACGAAAAAAATCATTTTGACCTGGTTCTTCTTGATGTCATGATGCCGAACATGGATGGCTGGGATACATTAAAAGCAATAAGAAAAAATCCGAATACCATGCATATACCTGTCATAATGCTTACTGCCGTTAGCGAAGACCAAAAAGTAGTTTCAGGATTGAAAATCGGGGCAGATGATTATATTGTAAAACCATTTATTTTACCTAATTTACTTGCAAGAATTGAAGCCGTTTTAAGACGATGCACATGGCAGAAGGAAAATAATGCAAATAAAGATAAAAAAATTAACAACAATGTAAATATAGATTTACTGACACCAAAAGAAAAAGAGGTGCTTTCTCTTGTTGCAAAAGGTGCAAGCAATCAGGAAATAGCTGACAAATTATGTGTTCAGGATGTTACAATTAAAACACATTTGAACAGTATTTTTAAAAAGCTTAAAGTATCTAACAGAACACAAGCTGTATTGCTTGCAATGGAAATAAATTTAATTAACTAGGAGTACAAATATATGATATCAAAAGAAGAACTTGTGTCCTTAATAACAACAGATGTACAAGAATTTAACGATAATCTGAAATCACTCGGAGATAATGCGGATTTAACAGAACTCGATTTTTCCAATATAAATGTTGAAAATGCAGAGTTCAAAAATGCAGACTTAACTTCATCATCCTTTGCGGATGCACATCTTACGAATGTTAAGTTTGATGGCTGCGATTTAACATCAGTAGATTTTACCAGAGCATCTTTGATTGAATGCTCATTTAATGACTCAATACTAAACGGAACAGATTTCAGCTATGCAGTCGTTGATTACGGTAATTTTACAGATGCAGACTTAGCCGGAGCAATCTTCCAAAGTGCGGACTTATCAAATTCAGATTTTTCGGCATCCGAAAATATGAGCGCCTGCAGATTCGATGAAGACACGGTTTGGCCTGATAACGAATATTTGCCGGAAGATTTTGATACTAACTATTCTGCCGATCTTTCATCATTAACAGATGAAGAAGATTTTGAACAAAGTGACTATTAATACAGAATATTTCCGAAATTTTTCTATCTGAATCAATGATACTTGCAAAAAAATAATTTTTAATATAGACTAAAAATACACTAGATTAGAAAGAAGGAATAGAATTATGGCAAAAAAATGTGAAATATGCGGAAAAGAGGATTTAAAGGCTGCAAAGTTAACATTCTCTCATAAACAAATCGTTAAAAGACAGTCACCAAATTTACAGGAAATCAGAGTTCTTGATAATAACGGTCATGTAGTTAAGAAATGTGTTTGCACCTCTTGCTTAAAAGCCGGAAAAGTTAGAAAAGCTATATAGTTTGACAACTTTTAAAACCAGAATTAAATCACCCGTAATAATTATTACGGGTGATTTTTAATAACAATACACCAAAAAACCGATTTTAATACTTAATATTTGTTTTAATATTGTCATATAGTGAATTTTATAGTAAAATTAACATACATTCTAAGGAGAGAATTATGTCAGACGAATTAAAAAAGATTTTAGATTATGTACCTACCGTTATAGAACAGTCATCAAGAGGAGAAAAATCTTTTGATATTTTTTCCAGACTATTAAGAGAAAGAATAATATTTTTGGGTACAGAAATCGATGATGATGTAGCTAATTCAATAGTAGCTCAAATGCTTCTGTTAGATAGCGAAAATCCGGAAAAAGACATAATGTTGTATATCAATTCTCCAGGAGGAAGTGTAACTGCAGGTTTTGCAATATATGATACAATGCAGCATATCAGAGCAGATGTTCAAACTATCTGCTTGGGGCAAGCTGCATCTATGGGTGCTTTTTTGCTTTCATCAGGTACTAAAGGTAAAAGAATGGCACTGCCTCATTCAAGAATCATGATTCACCAGCCTCTCGGCGGTGCAAGAGGTCAAGCTACAGATATTGAACTTGAAGCTAAAGAAATTCTCAGAATGAAGGATTTGTTAATCGGGATTATGGCTGAAAATGCAGGCCAGGATTTTGAAAAAGTTAAGGCTGATTGCGAACGTGACCATTACTTATCTGCTCAGGAATCTGTAGATTACGGTTTAATCGATAAAGTGGTTGTTTCTGTATAATTTAGTATAAAATTGAATATTTAGGAGTGTGTGTATATGTCAGTTATTCAAGGGAATGACGGCAAGTTGAAGTTCATTATTTCTGCAAATAAAAATGGACCGTCAGGTAGAATAATGTCTTTAGGCGAATATATAGAGCTGCTTAATGACGACTATACGGCCGGTGTTATGATAAATAACAAGGCACAAGTCAGTACACCGGACATTATGGGCTCATTTGTGAGATTATCGGATAATGGATTCGGTATAATACTTGGTAATGAATTTAACCCTCTGGTTTATCGTGGGTTAAATAATGATTTATGCTTTATGCCAACAAGTTTAAGATATGAACTTTTTGACGGAAATGAACGTATCAGACACAGTATAGAACGGATGAAAAAGCAGGAGTTTATAAGTCTTATATCAAGAACAGCATATTGTGCACGTTCAAAAACATTTGAAGTCTATGGAAACAAATACAGACTTGACCCGGAATCGATTGCAAAACTTTATAATTTCGTATCGGATTGTATTGATGTAACAAGGGATATTCTTGTAGCATATTTCTATGCATATACTTATATTGATAAAGAAAAAAATCAGGTAATGCCTGTTAAAGACTTCAGTTACCATTCACCAACGTTATATGTAGGCAATTTACGCAGAATATATAACGAATTACCGCAAACAATGGCTAATATGAGTTTCCATCCATTTGTAAGAGCGAAAGTACAGCAATCCATGTCACTAAATACTGCTGAAAATTACAACCGCCTAAAAGAATTATTTATTAAGGTTGACTTACCAAAGAATCCCGATATTGCTGAATACATATATAATCGTTTTGATGGCGGAAAAGCACTTTTCCCCGGAGACTTTGCAGCCAGAACTGCCGTTAAAATAAGAAATGATAAGATATTACAAATTAATTTATTTAAGCAATATTGTGATGAAACAAATACAGATGCAAAATGGCTCAGAGAACAACTTATAAAATTAGGATATGAGTTTGATTATTCACCGAGAACACTGACTGAAGATGATGAATATATGATAAACAGAGAAATTGATGAAATTATTATCCCTTATATTGATTCACAAATAAAACTGAGAACAATATAACATTCTTCAATAAATAATGCACCGGCGAAAGCAATATTAATTTACACATTATAATTTGATATTTTTAATTGTCCAACCGTCTCTGATAACTTTATCAAAACAATACATACCGGAATTTTTACAATTTTGAGTTACGGTACTGTCAGTTTCATCAGCACCTGCAGGAAGAAGTCCGCGTTCTTTTGTATATGTAAGTACAAATATGTCCTTTCCTACAATATTAGGTTTTCTTACACCGTTAATATCAGTATAAATTATTAACCCGTCATATGAAGTATTAATACCGGCTTTAGATTTCATATTACTTTTATTGTATCCGCTCATGTTTACAAGAAAACCTTTACTTGTGACAAATATAACATTATTACTGCCGATACCTGCACTGCCTTTATCTGAATCAGGAGTATTACCATTAAGCAGCTTTGTGCCGTTATTCCAACATCCTGTGGTACCATTACACTGTTTATGAATAAAAAGGTTTTCACCAACCATTCTTGTAAACCATTCTGATGTTTGAGCCGGATTACCGTCTTTAAAATGTTTAGTACCGTCTTTAGCATATGCTGCTGTAAATGCTTGTCCCAAAGTCGAATAAACAACTTTGAGCTTTGAAAGTGTTACATGTCTGTGAATACTATTTGTCAAAACATTAATAGTAATTGTTGAAACAACACCTATTAAAGCTACAACTATTAAAACTTCTGCTAAAGTAAATGCTCTCTTCATAATATTTTCCTTTTTATATAACTTACTTAATAATTATAATATTTTTTTATTAAAAATACAAATTATTAAAAGCAGTGTACTGATAATTACATTTTATGATAAAATATATTTTGAAAATAAAATAAGTTGTGCAAATACAATAAGAGTTTATAATAAGGAGAATATATGAAGAATTTATGTTTATTAGCAGCATTATCATTGATGATGTCTACACCTGCATTGGCACTGAACGTTGAAGTTGAAGCATTGAGTGACTTTTCAACAGATAATCCGCCTAAATCATATTCGGTTAAAATTGTTGAACCTATAAATACAGAATCATATAACATTGAAAGCGGAAGTATTATAGAAGGAAAAATTATTGCAAAAGATGCGCAAATATTGAAACGTGATGCAACGTTTTCTTTTATTCCGACATATTTGGTAACACCTGAAGGACAAGTCCTTAAAGTAAAGAAAAACTTTATCGGGAAATACAAAAAAGAAATTGATAAAAAGAAAATTGCGAAAACAGCTGTTTTGTCTGCAGGAAATTTTGCAGTTAAAGGTTTATCAACCGGAGTTAATGCTTTAGAAGGTGCAGTCAAAAACGAGCAAGGCAACATAATTAAATCAACAGCAGTTGCCGTATATGAAGGCTCACCAGTATCCTACATCCAAAAAGGTGAAGCTTTAACTATCGAAAAAGGGCAGCATTTCTATATGAACTTTAAAATAGAAGGTGATAATACTGACGAATAGTTGATTTTAATATAAAATTTAAATATAAATTAAAATCACAGGATTTGATATTATGACAAAGTATAAAACAACATTAATACTTGAAGGCGGAGCGATGAGAGGGTTGTACACTGCAGGTATTCTTGATGTTTTTATGGAAAATGATATAAATGCTGATGAAATATACGGAGTATCAGCCGGAGCCCTGTTCGGTTTAAATTTTAAATCCCGACAAATCGGACGTGCATTAAGGTACAACTTAAAATATGCAAACGAAAAAAATTATATGGGGCTATATTCACTCATAACGACAGGGAACGTAATGAACAAAGATTTTTGTTTTAAAAAACTTGTCTATGAATTAGACAGACTTGACTTTGAAACATACAAAAACAACCCGATTGATTTTTATGCTGTCGTAACAAATTTACAAACCGGAAAACCGGAATACAAAAAAATTGATGATGCACATAAAGATATGGAATATTTTAGAGCTACCGGCTCTATGCCATTTGTATCAAGACCTGTAGAAATAAACGGAAATTTGTATTTAGACGGAGCAATGAGTGATGCGGTACCGTTTAAAAAAGTGTTAGAAACAAATTGCGAAAAAATTATTGTTATATTGACAAGACCATCAGGTTACAGAAAGCATCGTTCCCGGCTGCCATACAATCTATTTTACGGCAAGTTCCCGAATCTGGTAAAAACAGCTAAAAATTTTCATAACGAATACAATGAAACAATGGACCTGATAGAAAAATATGAATCTGAAAATAAAATTATTGTTCTGCGTCCGTCTAAATTAGTTAAAATGAAAAGGGTGGAAAAAGACACAAATAAATTACAAACGATATATGACTTAGGCATTTCGGATTGTATGCAAAAACTTGATAAAATAAAAGAATATCTTGACAGTCCTATTGTAGTAAAAGAACCCTCAGAGAGTGTAAAATAATTTTTACTTATTATCCAATATACGATTTATTCCGTCATAGAGCTTTTGTAAATCTTTTAAAGCAGTATATGTCGGGCATCTTCTCATGCGATTGCCTTTATTATAATCGGCAATAACATTGTTTAACTCCTGTAAAGGCATAAAGAAAGTTCTTTTAAGCCTTTTTAATATCGTAAGCCCTATAATCCAGATAAACACAGACGGAAAAATTATTATCCATATTCCGACAGTTTCCATTTTATTTGCTTTCAGCCCTGCCTGTTCAATGGCATTTCTATTAATTTTAGAAAATACTGAGATTTCATTAATCGTTTCTTCTTCAACTTTTTTATTTCCTGCAAATGCCGACTTATAATTATGAGCTATCTTATCCAGTGATTCCTTTTCACCCGGTTCGGTAATATTATTTTGGGCATTATTAAGATTAACTTCAAACCTTTTTAAATCCTTTTTGACAGATATAGATGACAACATCTCCTCTGCATAATATAAAGAACGGGTATTGCTGCTGTTTAAAGTATTAATAAACGGTTCAAGCCTTTGAAAACCGCTGATACCTGCTATCGTAATTATGGTTGAACATATTAATATTAATATAAATGAAGAATATACCCTATCAGTAAAATTCATTATTTATTCTCCTCTATCATTTTTTCTATATCTTCTTTACTGCCGGATATTAAAATTCTGTTTTCACCTTCCTGAGGAATTAATTTTAAATTATCAGGTAATATAATTTCTATGTTATTTTTATCAAAAGAGAAAGATTTAACAGGGAATTCCAACAAACTCAGTTCGGCATTTTCATAAAACATGCTCTTTAACAAAATCTTATTAGCGAATTTTTTTCCGTATTCATATTCGGGATTAATCACATGGTCAGCACCGATTGCTTTTAAAATTCTGGCATGTATTGTTTCGGAAGCACGGGCAATTACATTCTTACACCCCATTTGCTTTAAAATTGCAACAGTTAAAATAGAAGGTTCTCTGGCACCTATTGCACAAATAATTATATCTCTGTCTTTTGGTGAAAGCTTAGACAAAGAGGCTTCATCTATTGTATTTAAACAGATTGCATCAGTAGCAAAGTTTGAAGCTTCATTAACAAGTTTTTGGTCCATATCAACAGCAATTACCTGAAAGCCCTTATCACACAATGTACGTGCAAGAGACATTCCAAACTGACCTAAACCTATAATTAAAACCTGATCCTTCATATATATTCTCCTTATGTTAATGATATTTTTGCTTTAGGATAATTTAAGTAAAATTCATTTATGTTTAAATTCAGATAACAAATAATCATTGCCGGTAATACCCTGCCTAAAAACATTGTCATTATAATTACAATTTTTCCGAAAGAATCCAAATACGGTGTTACACCCATAGAAAGACCGACTGTTCCCATAGCAGAAACCGCTTCAAAAGCCAGCTTTGTATGAGGTAGAATTTGTGTTGTCGCAAGCAGAATTACAGAAATTATTAAAACAGAAAGATAAACAAAGATTAAACTTATTGCTTTATATATTGTCTCAGGAGCAATTTCCCGATTGCGGACAACATTTTTTTTGCCTGCAAACAGGTTAAAACAAGTTATTACCAAAACAGCAAAAGTAGTAGTTTTAATACCGCCTGCTGTACCGCCCGGAGAGCCTCCTACAATCATGAGAAAAACCAGAGTTAAATAACTGCCGCAACTAATATTACTCAAATCAACAGAGCTAAACCCTGCAGTTCTTGCGCTGACAGAATTAAAAAATGAGTTTAATAATTTATCAACAAAATTCATTCCGGATAATATTCCGTTATATTCAGAAATCAGGAACAATAAAGTACCCGAAAGTAACAGAAATATCGTAGTATTAAAGACAATTGTAATAACGGGTGATAACTTTTCTCTTCTTAAAAATTTAGGCAAAGCTACAGCCATAACAGGTGCAATACCACCGGATATAATCAAAAATGCTACGGTTAATATAATTACAATATCGGAATTATAGGGTATTAAATTGTCTGTATTTAATGCAAATCCTGCATTACAAAAGGCGGAAACAGCAAGAAAAATACTTTGTTTAAAACCGAACAATAAATCATGACTTATATATGAAAATCTTGAAAACAAGATAATAAAACCAATAAATTCAACCAAAAATGTGTATTTAAAAATCAGGAATAAAGATTCTCTGACTTCATCCTTACTGTCAGCATCAAAAAGGCTTCGTGCATTTTTTTCATAAACAACAGACATTTTTTTCCCGAGAACAAGAAAAATTATTGAAGAAATACTCATTATGCCCAGTCCGCCGATTTGAATCAGGAACATTAATATAAACTGTCCGAATGTAGTTAACTTTTGAGTAATGTCGTTTACTGCAAGACCTGTGACACATACACCGCTGACAGAAGTAAATAACGCATCTATAAAGTGCATACTGCCGGAAAATGGAAGGTATAATAAAATACCGCCTAAAAGACATAAAAACAGGAAAGTAACGGGTAAAATTCTGACAGGAGATTTAACTACTTCTGCATAAATATTATTTAAAAATATATCATATAATCTTTTTGCAAATCTTTCCATGATAAGTCTATTTTATCATATAAATACGATACATTATCTTATAACTTCAGATTCATACTGACCACATCAAATAAATTTTCAACATTGCTCAAATCAGCCGAACAATATAAGACTTTTAAAATTGGTTAAGAAAATAATTAATACTACAATCTCTTGAGTGCCCATTTCTGCGGATACTTAATCATTTCCTCAAAGTCAATTAACCGTTTATCATATTCTCTTACATAATTCTCTAAATTTTGAACCTGACAAGTCGGGAACTGAACTACATAGTTTATAAATGTCCTGAATTTATTAATATCAGCTGATAAACCTGACTTTAATGCACCGTGCAATGCTTTATCATTAACAATTTTTACATTTTTAAGCAAAACCGGCTTTTGTTCATCACTGAGTTTGTCATAATACTCAGGGAAAAGTGTAAAATCAGCTATCATAGCTACTATATCAAAATATGAATTACTAAAAACTTTTTTCGGCTTATCCCAAGGCATTATTTTAAAGAAGTCTATTACGTTTAATATTTTGTTTTTCTCATCCACCAAAAGGTTATTTGGATTAATTGAATCTATCTTGTATTCTTTTTCATCTAAAAACTTTACTTTTTTAGCTAATTCTTGAAATGAACTTTCAGGAAATGATGCAACAATATTAAATTTTCTGTAAAATTCATTAGCTTGTTCAACGGTTACCTCTTTAGGCTTCTGAATTTTTTTATCAAAAATAATTTTAGACCAATCTTCTGCCGAATGTTCCCACCCGTCAATTTTTTTCAAAATCTGAATATTATTTTCTTCCCATATTGGCTGCCCAAAATTTGAAGTAATGGGAAAATCATTTTTATTAACATGGTTAGGGTCTGGCTTGTTCAGAACTTTTAATACATAATTTGGGTAATCGGGCATATTATACACTGTTGAATTAGCACCCGCACCTTTTAAGTTTTCATGAGTAATATATTTTTCGGTAAGAGTTTTTATATCAAAAGATTTAATCACAATCAATTCTCCTGATTTATTATCAGGCTGTCTGACTGATTTAAAACTGACCATACGGTTAATAAATTTTGCAGAATACAGATTATTAACTGTGTTAAAATTCTCAACTTTTAACATACACACACTCCATATATAATTATAAAACAAAATTAATATTATTTACAATATATAGTGAATAGGTCGGGTTTCAACCCGACAAAAGTTTTGATTTATAAGCAAAAACGACCTCTTGTGAGGTCTATTTTGAAAAATGGGGCAAGTGATGGGACAAGGAACGAACCCTATTTTGCAAAACTTGCCCAACAATGTTTAGAGGAAACCGAGATTATGACATGGTTGGAGAAGTAGTGCAAATAATAAAATATAACTTAACTTGAATTTTGTATTACAATGTAATATAATGTAATTAATAGTAATACAAGGAGCAAAGTATGGCTGAACAATTTTCTTTAAGACTTCCAAAGGGAACAAAAGACAGGCTTCAAGAACTTGCTGATGCTACTGGCAGAACGAAAGCATTTTTAGCACAAGATGCAATAGAAAGATATCTTGAGCTTGAATCTTGGCAAATACAAGCTATTCAAGAAGGAGTAAAAGCAGTTGACGATGGCAAAATTGTTTCCTATAAAGAAATTAAACAAGAATGGGGTCTAAATTAGATGGAAACAAATACATATCAAATTGTATTTACCGTTCCTGCACAAGAAGATTTAAGAGCAACAAAACAGTATATATGTTGTGATAATTTTTACGCAGCTCAAGAAGTTGTTAAGTGTATATTAGAATGTGTAGAGAACCTAAAGGATAATCCGTCAATTGGCAGGGCAGGACGCATTTTAAGAACGAGAGAATTGGTTATTCCCAAATATCCATATATTGTGCCTTATCAGGTAAGGGAAAATAATATTTATATCTTGAGAGTATTACATACCTCTCGGAAATGGTGATGATATTTTGTGAGTAAATACATAAAAAGACCTCTTTTGAGGTCTTTTTGAAAAATGGGGCAATTAGTGGGACAGGGAACGAACCCACTTTTGCATTATTTGCCCAACAATGCTTGGAGGAAACCGAGGCTATAACCAGGTTAGAGAAGTGGTGCAAATAATTGCATCATACCGACTATTAATATATTGATAAACTAAATGCAAAATAATACAATAGAATTATGAATATTGGTACAATTATTGAAAATTTATCAAAATTTCGAAAAAATCATGCTTACAAAACATTAGGATTTTTATCTTATCCTCTTGTATTTTTCTTTATTCACTTATATGACATTACATACGTGCATCCTTGTGGGTTTGGTGTTATTGGCTCGGTAATATTATTGTATGCTGTTGGGTTTATAACTTTTATTTTATTTTTTATATTTAATATTATTGCGTTTTCAACTATTAATAAATCTGCTAATTCTCGAACAAATATATTAGCTGATATTGGTTATTTTTCATGTTGTCTATTAATTATTTTTGTTATTATAGGAAGTTTAATTATAAACCCTGGAAAAAATAATGCTTTTGAAAAAACTGAAACAAATTTTGAAGCTGACAAAATTTTATTACAAAGATTTTTAGATGATGTTAATAGAGAAAATAAAGAAAAATATAATAACCCACATTATAATCAATCCTTATTGTGCACAAACTCTCGGGAAAATTTCATAAATTGCTTCACTAAATATATTGATAATAATTATGATATAAAGTATGTAGTAAAAAATAAAAATTTTAATTGGGATAATAATCCTAAAATAATTACAAATAATAAATCATACTACTTTGATTGCTTTTATGAATATAAAGATAAGGACTACTTTAACTATAGCAAAGCTACTCCAAGCCTTTGTCACGTATGGATAACATATAATTACGGACTATATAAACCAAAACATTTGTTAACATTTAGCACAGATTATTTTCTTAGCGAAAGTGCTAGAAAACATTCATATTTTATATATGAAATATTAAAATAACAAATTAATTTGTTTGTATATAACAATAATATTCAAGTTCGAACCATGAAAATCCTTATCGATCCTAACGAAAAAACACCTAAAGCTCCTAATTCCGTAGATGGGGCGAGTAGTGGGAGCTGTTTACAACCCTTATTTAGAATTATTGCATTAGAATTGGATAATATCTCTGCTTTAATCAGAGAGTGTTTATAACAAATTTGTAATGTATTCTAAACTAACTAGCAAAAAATATTTTTACAAGTTTTGTTAATATTACGAGATAGTATTATATACTCAAAATATGGCAATAATAGGGGAAACAACTTTGAAAATTACAGCAGTAAAAAACAATATTCATTTCAGGGAGATAGACGGTGACGGCGGATATTTTTCAATGCGGAATTTAGGCAAAACCTATGAAGAATACAGTAGCGAATTAATATCTGCAAATAGAAAGTATCTGGAAGAACAAAATGCCAAATTGAAAGCTGAGAGATTAGAAGCATTAAAAAAATCTATTGAAGGCAAAAATTTAAACCTTTTTGAAAAGCTTATTTATAACTTTAAGAAGATAAAAATAAACCTGCTTTAATTATACAAAACATACAATTGTAAAACAAAGGTGTAATTGCACCAAATAATATAATAAAAAAGACCT
>JAEEGL013506975.1_pt1 | contig 131691 bp, 105 predicted proteins | sample 9134231 | NCBI WGS metagenome assembly JAEEGL01 (sample SAMN16246548, study PRJNA631951) | gut metagenome | biome: gut microbiome; feature: rumen; material: fiber-attached | host: Bos | place: Iran: Karaj | collected 2018-10 | reverse complement strand
GATCAGGGAGCCGCCGAATTCCATGTTCTTGCCGGGCTGAACGCCGGAGAACTCGTTCTTCAATCTCTTGTACTGGCCGAACAGGTAGGCGATCTCACGGCCGCCGCCGCCCATATCACCTGCCGGAACATCGAGGTTCGGGCCGATGTGACGGTAGAGCTCGCTCATGAAGCTCTGGCAGAAACGCATAACCTCAGCGTCAGACTTGCCGGCCGGATCAAAGTCAGAACCGCCCTTGCCGCCGCCCATCGGGAGGGAGGTCAGGGAATTCTTGAAGATCTGCTCGAAGCCGAGGAACTTGATGATGCCGATGTAAACATTGCTCTGGAAACGCAGACCGCCCTTGTACGGACCGATTGCGGAGTTGAACTGGACGCGGAAGCCGCGGTTCACCTGGGTCTTGCCGTTGTCGTCAACCCACGGCACACGGAAGATGATCTGGCGCTCCGGCTCAACCAGTCTGTCAATGACGCCTGCCTCAACAAGGTCAGGTCTTTTTTCGATGACCGGCTCGATGGAAGAAAGCACTTCTGCAACAGTCTGGAGGAACTCCGGCTCGTTTGCATTGCGCTTCTCAACCTGCTCATAGACGGACTTCAGGTATGCATTCTTCAATTCCATAACAAAAATCTCCTTACAAAATAGACTTTGGGACTCGATTTGTCCATTACATATTATACCACATTTTCCTTTTCTTGTAACTGTCTATTTATATCCTATATTCACCCGGTAAAATTCAGGTATATATAGCGATATATGAAGAATTTTGTATGTGAACTGTTCTTTTGTATCATATAAATATATGGATATTCTATGAACATCGTTAAAACACAAACAATCTGTATTTCTGTGCAGAACAACTGTGAATGCCCGTCGGTCAGTTCCGCAGTGCTGTCCGATCCCGCACGCAGTATCCGCAATCGTAGCCTGATGTATGCAGATACGTACTTTTCGGCAGCCCATTTTTTGAGGTACATTATTGCTCTAACAGCAACATTATTATATTTCACAAATCGGATTATACTATATTTGATGCTAAACAAAAATATTACTGTACGTTGTGCTGAAAACATAAGCTGAATATTGACAAATTAAGTGCTTTCATGTATAATATATATTGTTAAACATATCAATGAGGGCGAAATGCTCCTTCGGAGCGATTCGCACGATTTGCTTATGGTAACCTCTTTCCTTAAGATCCGGATAACAACTCCCAAGTTATCCGGCTTTTTTTTGCCCGAAATCTGACGCCCCGCCGGTTCAATGCCGACGGGGCGTTTTGCTTATGCTTCTGCGGCTTCGACCGCGACACCGTCCGCAGTGCCGCGTACATGCAGCACGCTGAGCGGCGCTTCTGCATCCACGATCATGCCTGCGATGCGGTCCTCGACCTCGTCGCGCAGCACATGGCGGATGTCACGCGCACCGTAGCGGTGACCGTGCGCCTTTTCCGCGATATATTTCAGGGCGGCTTCGTCCCAGTCAAGCAGCAGACCTCTCTCGGAGAGTGCATCTGCGGTTTCGCGCAGCATCAGGTCTGCAATTTTGACATAGTTCTCCACAGTCAGCGGCTTGAACACAATGATCTCGTCAATGCGGCCGACGAACTCCGGACGCAGGAAGTCCTTGAGGGCTTTCATCGCTTTCTCGCGGGAGATTTCCTCCTCGGTGCGGTTAAAGCCGACGCCGGTGGATTTATCTGTGCTGCCCGCGTTGCTCGTCATAATGATGATCGTGTTCTCGAAATTGACCGTTCTGCCCTGCGCATCGTCAATCTTTCCCTCATCCAGAATCTGGAGCAGCAGGTTCATGACGTCCGGATGCGCCTTTTCAATCTCGTCAAACAGAATGACAGAATACGGTCTGCGGCGCACCTTTTCGGTGAGCTGCCCGGCCTCGTCATAGCCGACATAGCCGGGGGGCGAACCGATCATGCGCGAAACCGCGTGCTTTTCCATATACTCCGTCATATCCAGACGGATCAGCGGTTCCGTCGAATCGAACAGCTCGTTGGAGAGCACCTTGACCAACTCCGTCTTTCCGACACCGGTCGGGCCGACGAAAATGAACGATGCCGGTCTGCGTCTTGCGGACATCTGGATGCGGCTGCGCTTGATTGCACGGGCCAGTGCGGAGATGGCCTCCTCCTGCCCGATGATATGCGCGCTGAGATGCGATTCCAGGTCACGCAGCTTGGCGTATTCGGATTCCTCGATCTTGTTGGCGGGAATTCCCGTCCAGATCTCAATGACATGCGCCAGATCCCCTGCCGCAACCTGCACCTCGACCGGATTTGCGGCCAGCTCGTCGTAACGTGCTTTCAGGTGAATCATCTCGCCCTTGCGCTCTGCCAGCAGCTGATAATCCGGGTTCGGGTCGCTTTCGATTGATTCAATCTCCTCCTGCTTATCCGCAATGGACGCGGTCAGCCGCTCCATTTCGGTCAGCTCCGGATGCTTGATGCTGACATACGCACAGCACTCGTCCAGCAGGTCAATCGCTTTGTCCGGCAGGAACCGGTCTGTGATATAGCGCTCAGAGAGCACCGCGCAGAGCCGCAGCATCGCCGGTGAAATCTTCACGCGATGAAATTCCTCGTAATACTTTGCGACGCCCTTCAGAATCTCAACGGTATCCTCCACGGTCGGTTCATCGACCTTGACCGGCTGAAAACGGCGTTCCAGCGCACCGTCCTTTTCAATATATTTGCGGTATTCGGTAAAGGTCGTCGCACCGATGACCTGCACCTCACCACGCGACAGCGCGGGCTTGAGGATATTCGCGGCATTCATCGAGCCTTCGGAATCGCCGGCGCCGACCAGGCTGTGAACCTCGTCAATAAACAGGATGACATTCCCCTGCTCCTTGACCTCCTCGACGAGCCCCTTGACTCTGCTCTCAAACTGCCCGCGGAACTGCGTACCTGCGACCAGCGCAGTCATGTCCAGCAGATAGATTTTCTTGTCTTTCAGGTGGAACGGCACGTCACCGGATGCGATGCGGAGCGCGATTCCCTCCGCAACGGCGGTCTTGCCGACGCCCGGCTCACCGATCAGGCAGGGATTGTTCTTCTGTCTGCGGGAGAGAATCTGAATCACGCGCGCAATCTCGGTGTCACGCCCGATCACGCCGTCCATCAGGCCGTCCTCCGCGCGCTTGCTGAGATTCGTGCAGTAGCTGTCCAGATATTTCAGTTCCTTTTTGCGCTCCCGCTTTTTGCGCTTGCTGTCCTCGGACTTTCCGCTGCCGGAGCGCTGCGCAAACGGGTTGCTGCTTGCGGGCTTTTCCTTATCCTTCTCCTTCTTCTCGCCGGAATCGGAGCCGGATTCGTCCTTCGGAGGATCGGTAAAGAGCCGCTGGATAAAATTCGGAAGCGTGCTTGCGCCGCCCATCTCAAAATTCTCGTCGCCGTCGCCCATAATGTCCATCATCTGATCGCTCATCTGCTCGATGTCTTCGTCGGTGATGCCCATGTGCTCCATATATTCTGCGACCTGCGGAATATTCATCTTCTTTGCACAGACGAGGCAAAGGCCCTCATTCCGCTTTTCAGAGCCGTGCATACTGGTGATGAACACCACGGCCGGCCGCTTTTTACACTGACTGCATAATACCATGTATTGCCGATCCCCCTGCGGGGACACACTCCTTTCTATGTTGAAAGCGCTTTTATGACTGCGCCTCTGCCGCACAGAACGGCAGAGGTGCAGCATTTCAGGTTACAGTAAAATCCGGATATTGCGGTACAGGAAAGAGAACAGGAATGTATTATCCAGTGCCGCATCATTGAAGAACAGGAATCTTCCGCCGCTCAGCATCACGATCAGCCGAACAGTCAGCGTCAGAAGAATCAGCACGCTGCCAGCCTCCAGCAGACCGATCACGCCGCCCGCAAAGTGGTCTGTTGCCTTGTTGATATTGATAAATACCTTCTGCTGCACAATCGACGCAATGATTGCAGCGATGACCATGAACACCGAAAACAGAATCAGGAAAATGAAGATCTGAATGACCTCGGTGGTCGGCTCTGCGCTGTACAGTGCCTCGATCTTGTCCGCGCGCTCCGTATCACTGTTGTGGTAATCGTAATACTCGCGCACCATATCGCGCATCAGCTGCGGGTTATCATCCACATGCGTAGCAAAGCTCTGATAAACGTATTCCGGCAGACGCTCGCGCAGAACCTCTCCGTATCCGGAAACAAATGCCTTCTGAATGACCTGCATGAACGAGCCCTTGCTCACCAGATCCTTGCCGCAGACGGAAATCGTATACTCATACAGTCTTTCGTCAAATTCGCCGTTGTCGTAATCCGCCAATACTTTTTTCAGCTGAAACGGCTGAATTTTCTGACCGTACTCCTGCGCATTGATCGCATCAGCGAAAATCGTCGGAAAATCGACGTGACTGTTGACGGATTCCACCGTAGAAACATTCATGTCCCGTGCGATGCCCTCGTAAAACGCCGGAGCACCGAGAGCGGCCAGCGCCGACGCAAGCAGTGTCGCTACCAGGTATCCGATGCCGAACACGAATACCTTGCCGAACCCGCGCTTTGCATTGGAATATACCACGTAGATGAAAATTCCGACCACTAACACATCCAAAATCAATGCCATGAAAAAATCCTCCCCGCGCAGACTTCTGTTTGACTGTCTGACGCACTCTTTCCTTTTGTGTAATCACAGAAAAAATAAGATCCCCTGACGGGTTCAGAAGCCCGGCTCCTCCATACGGCCGATGCGGTCATAGCCGAGCAGGAACAGATATCCTCCCGCCCGGAGGAAGCTGTCACAGCTCTCCGTGACCGGCGCTGTCCCCAACAGCGTGCCGCCGCGGTTCAGAATCTCGGTCTGATTGCGAAGCAGAACGATCACATCCCCGGTGTCCTGCCGGATTCCGATATCCTGAATGCTGCGGTCGTATGTACGGTAAACCGGCTCAGCCTGACTGCCGCTGAACACAGCCAGCGTTTCGGAGCGCTTCTCCGGATTGCTGAATACCAGCGCTGCCGTTCCGCTGCTGAAATCGCTGCGGCTGAGCGAATCAGGATATACAAAGCTGCCCGTCAGAGCTCCCTCTGCACTGAACCAGCAGCACTGTGTATCCCCGAGCACAAACACAGACCCGTCCTCTGTATTATATACCGAAATTGCGAGCATGTCAAGGGGGTCACTCGTCCAAAGATTCTCCTTTTGCGAAAAACTGTACGAATACAGCACCGAATGCAGGCTTCCCTCGGAAGCATCCGTGCTGATTGCATAGCAGCCGCCGCCCTGTGCATGGAACGAAACGTCCACAATGCGCTCCACGCAGTCACGCTCATAATACTTCTGTCCCTTGACGTTGAACACGAGCAGTCTGCACGCACAATTCGATGCACTCGTCACAAGCGCAACCTGTCCGTCCGCGGAAACCCTGCCGAAGATAATCGTATCCTCCGTCTTTTTTTCATAGCGGTTCTTCGCGGCCGTATCCAGCCGGAAGCTCGTGCCGCCGTATTCATACACCAGCGCATACTCCCCGGCTGTCCGCAGCATGGCGCTGCCGTAAGCGTGCTGCCTTGCGGCAAGCTGTGTGCCGTCCGTGTCATAGACAAACAGGTAGGAATCGCTGAGCACCATAAGCCGCCCGGACGCTTCCGCAGCCTGATAATCCGCATCGCCGTAAAGATAAATCTGAAATGTGCCGTCATTCTCCGAACCGGCGCCCAGCCGGTTCGTGTGATGCCGGATGCCCATGGTTTCCAACTTCGGAATCCACGAATCCCGGCGCTGGTACAAAATCAGAACCGTCATGGAAAGCAGCAGCAGCCAGATGCTCTGATACAGCACCTTTTTGCGCTTTTTCCGTTTGCGCATCGCATAAATATCCTTCGTGCCTTTCTGGTTCCGCACACGCTCGGCACTGCGCTTATGCGTTCTCATAGTCGTCCCTTCCTTCCGGATCCGGCGGGCAGATTTCTGTTTCTAATTCCGCCGCATCATAAAAAACATGATTGAGATACAGCCCGTGCGCCATGGCCGTGCGCCCCGCTGCAAGGCGATCCTCCGCCGCAATGATCTGCGGCAGGGCATCGGGCGGGAACACGCCCTCGTTAATATCCAGCAGCGTCCCGACGAAAATCCGCACCATGTTGTAGAGGAATCCGTCCCCGCGCACACGGATCTCAACCGTATTGCCGCGGCGCTGCACATCCGTGGCGTAAATCGTGCGGACACAGTCGGATTCCGGCTTTGCCTGCGCACAGAAGCTGTGAAAATCGTGCCGTCCGACAATCTGCGCGGCTGCATAGCGGATCAGCTCCGTATCCAGCGGGCGGCGGTAATGAAATGCCAGATCCCTTGCAAACGGATTCTTGCTCTCATGGTTATGGATCCGGTAGAGGTACTCCTTGCCCTTGCAGTCAAACCGCGCGTGAAAATCCGCGGCAGTATCCTCGCAGGCCAGCACCGAAATATCATCCGGCAGGTACCCGTTCATTGCGCGCACCAGATTCTTGCAGCGAATCTCCCGCTCCGTGTGCAGATGCAGCACAAATTCATTTGCATGTACGCCCGTATCCGTCCGCGAACAGCCGTAGACCGTCACCGGCCCGTTCAGCACGCGGGACAGCTGCCGTTCGAGCTCTCCCTGTACGGTCGGCGCATTCGGCTGCCGCTGAAACCCGTGATAGTGCGTGCCGCGGTATGCGATTGTCATTTTCAGTGTCCGCAATCTGAGATACCTCCGTTCAAGTCTGCGGCTGTCCGGCGTTCCTTCGCCGCTTTCTGATCCGGTATCCGGAAACCGGCAGCCAGATCAGCAGAATCAGCAGGCTGACCGCGCTGACAATGCAGCCCGCAGTCAGTCCGCGCGGAAAATAGTTCATGCATATCCGATGCGTTCCGGCGGAGAGCCGCACACCCGTCATCGCGCCGTAAACCGGCTCCGTTTTAACGGGCACACCGTCCGCCGTCACACGCCAGCCCTTGTCATAGGGCACGGAGAGATACAGCAGGCTGTCGTGCGCAGCCGTCACCGTACCGGACAGCGAGGTGTCCGTAACCTGCTGCTGTTCCAGCGGATGCGCGGTCAGGCGGGAAAGCCCCTCTGCGCAGACCGCTTCATTCAGTCTGACAAGATATACCCGCAGCGACCCGGATGCCGCACGCTTCGGATAAAACTGAAAATGCAGCAGATCGTCCTTTTTCAGCTGTCCGAGCACAAACGTCGGGCAGTAATAAAGCTGCATCGGATCCTTCAGAAATCCGCCGGCAATCTGCGTTTCTCCGTTCCAGACCTCATAGCCCTCCCATTCCGTCTGATCGGCCACATAAAACCCGTAGTAAATGCCGTCCTCGGGAATCTCAAAGGCACAGTATATATTCGGATGCGTTTTCATCGGATCTGCGTCCGGATTGGACGGCGCATATGCAAAGGTATCCTCCGCGGTCTGCGTGACCGTCAGATCCAGCGACCGATCCGGCACCGGCAATACCTGCTCAAAAAGCGGGGCATCCATGCCGGTCAGTTCCGCAAACATCGCATTCTGCGCGGCAAATACGTCGGTATCCGCATCCACCGTATACTGCTCTTTCAGCGGGACACAGAAGCCCGCCGTGCGCACCGTATCAGTTCGGTATGCGCGGATCCCGCTGCCTTCATCCTCCGAAAGCGGCGTGCCGAACGGCGTGTCCGCATCCGAAACCGTATAGCAGATGTCCAGCAATTGCATGGCAAACGGGGAAATCTGCTGAAAGCTGTAATCCGCCCCGACCGGCGAAGCAGTCATGCCGCATTTCTGACAAAAGGTTAGAATCTGCGCGGTATTCATAGACGAAAACGCCGCAGAATTATACAGCGCACCATCAAAGAGCATCCCCTTGTTCACAAGGCTGACCGGCTCCGTCCGGAAACCGATGCGGTCAAGATTCTCACCCGCAGCAGCGTCTGCACGGATCTCCGTCAGCGCACGGGAAATTTCCGTCCGCGGAACCGCCTCCGGATCCTGCCGGATCGTCTGCACCGTCCAGTTCAGGTTCAGCGTCAGCTCCGCAGCAGCGAACACGGCACACAGCACAGAGCACAGAACCCGCCGCTTCGGCAGCAGTACGAACAGCACAAAGCAGATGCCGTACAGCACGAGCATCAGAATCCCGATGACCGGCAGCTCCGTCTGCCCGCAGAGCACACAGCAATACAGCGGCAGCGCAGCCGTCAGAAGCATCCCGGCCGTGCGGAGCAGTCCGCCTGCCTTGCGGATTTCTCCCGTCTGCACGGAACAGAACCGCCATCCCATATAACACAGCACCAGCGGAACAAAATACGCAAAGCGGTCAACGGTAAAGCGCGGTTCATGGAAGCCGTGCCATGCAAAATTCAGCGGCGCCCACCAGAGGCTCACCAGCAGAAACAGCAGCAGCAGACATGTGCAGATCCGTTCCCGCAGCGCGATCTTCCGCTCCGTCAGAAACCCGAAGCAACAGAGCAGCGGCAGAAATCCCGCCGTAAAATTCACGGGATGCACATTGACACGGATCCGCCCGAACGGCACCAGCACCGAAAACAGCAGCGTCAGCGGCTCACAGACCTTGTCCCAGCCCGTGAACGTCATTCCGGCTGCCGTCGTACTCCGCAGCGCAATGGCCGTCGGAATCAGAAGCACCGCGGCAAGTCCGCCCGCAAACAGAGAGCCGCCGAAGAATCTTGCTGCCTCCCGCGGAAGCGATTTCAGCGGGCACTTCGTCACAATCAGCAGGCCAATCCAGAACAGCACCGCCAGGCAGCAGATGCTGAAGCTGAAATAATAATTGCAGATCAGACAGGCGAACAGCGCCAGCGGATACAGCCTCGCGTCGCGGTCGCGCACCAGCCGGATCAGTCCGGCCAGCACAAGCGGCGTCATCGCAAAGCAGTCCAGCCAGATGAGCTGAAAGCAGTTCGCCATGCTCCAGCCGCAGAGCGCGTACATCCACGCATACACCGCCTGCGCATAAGACGGCTTTCGCTCCGCCTGCATCAGAAAGATTGCGAAGAACAGTCCTGCCGTGCCAAGCCGTAAACAGACAGACAGATGCAGAAACGGCAGTACGGCAGATTCCGGCAGCAGCACCGCCGCCAGATCATACAGATTCGCACAGTAATACGCGATTTCCGGGATCAGCGGGCAGCCGAACCCGACGCGCCATGTATACAGAAGGCTGCCTCCGCTCCGCAGAATCCTGCGCAGCAGCAGCGCAAACGGTACATACTGCCCGTTCGCATCCCCGACAAGAATGGTCCGGCTGCCGAACGGCATCACCCCGTACAGCGCCAGCAGAAGCATCGCCAATCCGCACGGAATCAGAAAGCTCAGCAGCAGAACCCCGAATCGTTTCGTTTTCATATGCATCTCAGTACAGCAGCGCATTCAGCGTGACGACCGCAGCAAACAGCAGCAGCGTCAGCGCCAGTGCAACGTAATCCCGCAGGCCGCTTTTCAGAACGCGGAGTCTGGTTCTGCCCTCGCCGCCGTGATAGCAGCGGCACTCCATCGCAAGCGCAAGCTCCTCCGCACGCCGGAATGCCGAAACAAACAGCGGAATCAGAATCGGGACAAGCGCATGTGCGCGCTGGAAGATGCTGCCGCTCTCCAAATCGGCGCCGCGCGCCTTCTGCGCCGCCATGATCTTATCCGTTTCCTCGATCAGCGTCGGAATAAACCGCAGCGCAATCGTCATCATCATCGCCAGCTCATGCACCGGCAGATTCAGCTTTTTCAGCGGAGAAAGCAGCGACTCAATCGCATCGGTCAGCACAATCGGCGATGTCGTATAGGTCAGCAGCGACGTCCCCGCAATCAGCAGGCAGATGCGCAGCAGCATAAACACAGAGGTCTGCACGCCCTGCTCCGTGATTTTCAGGAATTTCCACTGAAACAGCGTGTCGCCGCCGTCCAGCATAAACAGATTCAGCAGTCCGGTGATAATCAGAATCGGGATGATCGGTTTCAGGCTCTTGATGACCATTTTCGGCGGAATCTTCGACAGCGCCGTTGCGGCAGTCACAAAGAGAAATCCCGCGATCAGGGCTGTCGGATGCTGCCCCCAGAAGAGCATCACCAGAAAAATCATCGTAATGATGATCTTATATCGCGCATCCATTTTGTGGACGATGCTGTCCATCGGAAAATACTGCCCGAGCGTGATGTCTTTCAGCATTGCGGCTCCCTCCCCTCCAGTCTTGCACGGAGCAGCTCCGCACCGTATTTCACGGTATAGACCTCATCCGGGAAGCTGATGCCGCGCGCACGCAGCAGACGGAACACCCGCGTAATCTGCGGCAGCGCCAGGCCGATTTTTTCAAGCTCATCGCCCCTTGCAAAGACGTTTGCAGGGGTATCAAAGCAGACGACCTTTGCATGCGAGAGCACAAGCAGTCTGGAAACATATTTTGCAACATCCTCCATGCTGTGCGAAACCAGCATGACCGTACAGCCCGTGCGCTTCTGATACGCGGAAAGCTGCGTCAGGATCTTTGTCCTGCCCTTCGGATCCAGTCCGGCGGTCGGCTCGTCCAGTATCAGCACACGCGGCTCCATCGCCATCACACCGGCAATCGCAACGCGGCGCTTCTGTCCGCCCGAAAGCGCATAGGGCGCCTTTTCCAGCAGCTCCTCTTTCAGACCGACTGCCTCGGCGGTTTCACGCACTCTGCGGTCGATCTCCTTTTCGTCCAGTCCCATATTCTTCGGGCCGAACGCAATATCCTTATAGACCGTTTCTTCAAACAGCTGATATTCGGGATACTGGAACACCAGCCCGACCTGAAACCGCACGGCTCTGCGGTCAGTGCCCTTTTCCCAGATATCCCTGCCGTCCAGCAGCACAGAACCTGCCGTCGGCTTTAAGAGGCCGTTCATCATCTGCATGAGCGTGGATTTGCCCGAGCCGGTATGCCCGATGATTCCGACAAATTCGCCCTGCTCGATCTGTAAATTGATATGATCGACCGCGGTTTTCTCAAACGGCGAGCCGATGCTGTATGTATAAGTCAGATCTTTTGCTTCAAGGATCGGCATTTACATGATTCCTTTCCTGCGGGTACACACCCGCGCATTCAACAGCGGCCAATTACGCATGTCCCGGTTGCAGCAGCTTCGCAATCGCATCCGCAGCGGCCTCCGGCGTCATAATCTCCGGGTCGAGGTCATAGCCTGCCTGCCGCAGCAGGTCACAGAGCTCCGTCGGCTGCGGAACATCCAGTCCCAGCTCCCGCATCTCCTGCACATGGGAAAAAACCTTCTCGGGCGGCGCATCCATACGGACAGTGCCGTGGTCAATCACGATAACGCGGTCACACTGTGCCGCTTCGTCCATCTCATGTGTAATCAGAATGACCGTGATGCCGTAATCGCGGTTCAGTAGCTTGATCGTCCGCATGACCTCTTTTCTGCCCTGCGGATCGAGCATCGCAGTCGGCTCGTCCAGCACAATGCAGTCCGGGCGCATCGCAATGATGCCTGCAATCGCCACGCGCTGCTTCTGTCCGCCGGAAAGCTGATGCGGTGCGTGCTCGCGGTACTCATACATGCCGACCGCATGGAGCGCCTGATCGACACGCGCGCGCATCTCGTCCGTCGGGACACCGAGATTTTCCAGCCCGAACGCGACGTCCTCTTCAACGATGGTCGCAACGATCTGGTTATCCGGGTTCTGGAACACCATGCCGACATGCTGCCGGATCTCCAGCAGCTTTTCCTCGTCTTTGGTATCCATGCCCGCAACCGTGACCGTGCCCTCCGTGGGCAGCAGAATCGCATTCAGGAGCTTCGCCATGGTCGATTTGCCGGAGCCGTTATGCCCCAGCACCGCGACCAGCTCGCCGTGTTCAAATTCCAGTGAGATGCCCTTGAGCACCTCAGTCTGCTGTTCCGGCTCCTCTGCATTCTGATAGGAGAACCGTACATTGTCAATTTTGATTAGGGATTCCATTCATATCTCTCCGTGCGGGCAGAACCCGCCTCAAATTGTACTGACTGTGCCGCTGCTCTCACACGCCGGAGCGCACAGCCTCCAGAAACAGCCGGTCAAGCAGCGTCCAGTCATTGGCCGGTGCAGGCGGAAGCGCCGCGGCTTCCTGCGTGAGCTCTGTCAGGCTGCGTTCCAGATAGTCATGCAGCAGCGGGATCCGCGGCTTCGCGCCGAGCTCCGACGTCTGCATTTTCTGTGCAACCAGCGCGGAAACGGTATCACGCAGTTCGTCCGGCAGCATACTCTCCGCGAGTGTGTCGAACGCGACCGGCGGAACACAGTGCCTGCTTTGGATCCAGCGGCAGGCCAGAACCGGCCGCAGACAATAAAAATACTTTTTCAGGCGGACGGTTTCGCCTGTCAGATATGCCTGATAAGTATGCTTTGCCATGCTCAGATAATGCTGAAACCCGGCACGCTCCGAAAAGTATGCGCGCCCCTGCTGACTGATATGCTGCCAGAGATCGGTCGTTCGGTACACGACCGGGGAATCGCACCCCTCAAACAGCGTCGGGTTGGAGCCGTGCATCAGGCGGAGCGCCTTTTGCAGATCCCAGCCGTTGATGTCGAGTGTATCGTCCAGCTGCCACTCAATGACGTCGCGCTGCTGCCCGAGCCGGAGATAGTCCTCCTCCGTGCGGACGTAAATGAACCGCACATCGTAATCGCTGTCCGGCGAGGCAAAGCCCCATGCGCGGCTGCCGGATTCCACCGCATGCAGAATCCGCACATGCTCTTTCTGTTCAATCTCATCAAGCTTTTGCTGTATTGTTTCAAGAATATTCATTGCTTGCCTTTCCGTTTATCGTTCAATGCCCGTTTCAGCAGCGTCAGATCAACCGCATTCAGGCGATTGTCGTGATGCATATCGGCAAAATCCCATGCCGCCGTATCGGGCAATGCTTTCCGGTTCAGAAGATGGTTCTGAAGCGTCACGGCATCCGCCGCATTGAACACGCCGTTTCCGTCAATATCACCGGGTACCTGTCCGCTGCTGCCGGATACAAGCTGATGATACCGTACATACGGCAGATCGGTCTGATCCGAAAGGCCGGATACCGTTTCAAAATCATTATCAGCGGGATACAGCATTTCGTGTGCGGTGACCGTTCCGTCACCGGAAACCCTGCAATAAAACACGCCATAGCTGTCAGAGAGGTTCCAATGCTCTGCCGCAAACTGAATCTTCTCGCTGCCCTTGTCATCCATCCAGAATTCCGTCCAGGTCACGCCTTCGCCCGAATCGTGCCGGATGAGGTCGGGATACCGGTGTTCCGCTTCAATCTGCCGGAGCATGTCCTCCGGCTTCTCACAGCTGTCGATGATTTCCGCTGCACGGCTTAGCGTAATTCTCGGCGCATTGTCAGGCAGCGCACCGAGCAGCTCCGTGCTTCTGCGCTGAAAGTCACAGAACGGGATATCATCCCGCAGCCGGTCAAGCTCCGTGCGGACGTCCTCCGTCAGCAGTTCATTCTGCTGCACAAGAATCTTTACCGTCCGACTCGCATACCGCGTGCCGGTTTCAGAATGCGCATCCGGACAGAATGCGTGAATCATGACAGTATCTTCCCCGCTTTTGTATGCCGTTACGGTACCGTCCGGTGAAATCAGCACATGATTGTACGCAGTCTGCATCTGAAAAGAAGTATCTGCCGCATAAGCAGGATCGACTTCCAGATTCAGTCTACATACTTCGCCCTCTTTCATTGTGATCTCAGCAGGCGTGACCGTAAGAAACGCTTCCGGCACATCGTCTGCCGCCGCCATACCCGGCATCAGAACAGTTTGCAGCAAAAACGCCGCAAGCATCAAGCAAGCGTATTTTTTCATACTGTCCCCGCTTTCTGACGGTTCAGCGCTTTTTGCAAAGCCTTTCCATTTCTTCTTCCAGCAGCTTGTAAACACGGGCAATCTGATACCCGTCCGCGGCGGCATGATTGAGCCGCACCGTGACCGGCATCATCAGTCTGCCGTTTTCCTCGCGGTACGCGCCCCAGTTGACAATCGGGTTGAAATAGAGATACCCGTCCGGCAGCTCGACATGCAGTGCGTCGTAGCTGAGCCACGGCACACAGGAAGCATCAAACCAGTTCGGATGATGCGCCTCGTCCAGCCCGTACTCCCGCGACTGCTGCGCTGCTTCCAGATCGGCCAGCGCCCGCGCATAGAATACGCCGTAATCCGGATCGTATTCCGTATAAGCCAGCGAAAATGTTTCGGTATCCGCATGGAACACATACTGCGTCGGGTTGATTTTGTCCCAGAGCAGCAGGCGTTCGTTCTGCCAGTCCCATGCAAGGCGGTAATCCTCCCTTGCATTGAGCGCACGGCTCAGCACATAGAGGAAATTCAGATAAAACCGCGTCCCGGTATCTTTGGAATACTGCTTCAATCCAGTGACGTCCACGCGGCTTGTCAGCGACACGGAGCATTTGCAGTCCTGCGAAAAATGCCGGAATACGCCGCGCCGGTAATAGGTTTCCGTATCAACGATCCTGTACTGCATCATATCACCTTACTGTTTCAGATGCTGCATCCGCATCCATGACTGCATCATGAATTTCTGCGGCAGCAGCTTTGCGGCGGCATAGGTCAGCTTCGGGAAAAAGCCGTAGACGGAAATCGCCTTTCCGTTTTTCGCGTCCCGGAGCGCCTTTGCTGCGACGACATCCGGCTTTGTGATCGCCGCAAAGACGGTCGGCGATTTTTTCGCGCCGGTCTGCGCATTCGCAATAAAGCCCGTGTCCATCCAGCCGGGACAGACCGCCGTCACGGAAATGCCGCGCGGCTTCAGTTCCACATTCAGCGCCCGTGAATAATTCCGCACGAACGCCTTTGTCGCAGCATAGATATTCAGATACGGCATCGGGGTCGTCGAAGCAAGCGACGCGATATTCAGAATCCGGCTGCCGCGCTCCATAAACGGAAGGCACACAAGGCCGGTTTCCACAACGCCGCTGATATTGAGGTCGATCATATTGCGGGACTGCTCCGCGGTCAGATCGCTGTACGAACCGAATTTGCCGTAGCCTGCGCTGTTGACCAGATAGCGGATGCAAACCTGCTCCGCTTTCAGCATCTCCCCGAGCTTCATGATATTCTCATGCACGGAGAGATCCAGCGGCACGGCTCTGCACCGTCCGCCGCTCTGCTTTGCCATTGCTTTAAGTTTATCTCTGCTCCGCGCAACAAGCCAGATTTCCTGCACATGCTTTTCCCTGCGCAGCAGACGGACAAACTCTGTTCCGAGCCCGCTGCTCGCGCCGGTCACCACTGCGATCTGCTTCATAAGAACGCCTCCGTTCACACAGTAACAGGTTTCCTCTTTTCCAGCCGGTACATCACGCCGTTTTCCGGCCCCGTGACGCCGTCCTTGTAATCATAACCGAGATGCCGGTAAAAATGCACGCCGGTCAGTGAGGCGGGAATCTCAATGCGGTGCGCCCGCTTTCCGTATTCATCCTGCTCCAGCGTTTCAATGATACTGCGCCCGATGCCTTTGCCCTGATATTCCGGCAGCACAAAGATCGTCAGAAGAATACGCTCCGTTTCGCTGCCCCAGAACGGTGCGACCGTTCCGGTACCGACGATTCTTTCCCCGTCGCAGGCAACAAACATATGCCCCTGCTTTGCCCGTTCCGTGATGTTCTCCGGGCTGTGCTGTGAAACGAGCACTTCCACATATTCCTGCGGATAATCCTTTGCGTTGCTGATTCTGACGGTTTCGCAGACAACCGCAGAAACCGCTTCGGCATCCGGTTCTGTAAATCTGCGTATTTCCATGTTTTCACCTAATCGCCTGATTGAGGCACAGTCAAACATGTCAGAATTCCGAGCCTCCGGCGGGCTTCAGATCAACGGAGGCGTGCACTGCCTGCCAGATCGCCGTTGCACCGCAGGGCAGCGCTGCCTTTGCAAGCTCCACCGGCAACCCGATTTCGTCCGCGGAAACCGTTCCGCCGAACTTCGGCACAATCAGGCTGTGCAGCAGATACCCCATAACCGACGGGGAGAGTCCTGTCGTATAGCTGTTCAGCAGAAAGAACAGCGGCTGCTCCGACAGAATATCCAGACAGGCTTCGACCAGCGGGTAAATGCTGTTTTCGAGCTTCCAGATCTCGCCGCCGGGGCCGCGTCCGTAGCTCGGCGGATCCATGATAATCGCATCATAGGTCTTGCCGCGGCGCGCCTCTCTGCGGATAAACTTTTCGCAGTCATCCACAATCCAGCGGATCGGCTTTTCGGTCAGGCCGGATGCTGCGGCGTTTTCGCGCGCCCACTGCACCATGCCCTTTGCTGCATCCACATGACAGACCTCCGCGCCCGCAGCCGCACAGGCCAGCGTCGCGCCGCCGGTATAGGCAAAGAGGTTCAGCACGCGGACCGGTCTGCCCGCACTGCGGATTTTTTCGGTCATCCAGTCCCAGTTGACCGCCTGCTCCGGGAACAGTCCCGTATGCTTGAAGCCGGTCGGACGGACGATAAACCGCAGATCCCGGTATCGGATCTGCCAGCTCTCCGGCGGCTGTCTGCGGTATTCCCACTGTCCGCCGCCCGATTTGGAACGGTGATAATGCCCGTCCGCATGATCCCACAGATCCGTCATCGGCGGTGTCTGCCAGATAACCTGCGGATCCGGACGAATCAGCGTCACATTGCCCCACCGCTCCAGCCGTTCGCCGGATTTTGTATCAATCAGGCGGTAATCCGCCCAGTGTTCAGCAATTCTCATAGCTGCATATGCACTCCAAATAAGTAGTTTCAGCCTGTTCCGGCCGCGCCCGCAGGCTGTTATTTCGTCCGCGACTTGATTGCTTCTTCAATCGCAAACGCATAGCTGTTGATCCGGCGGAAATCGCGTCCCTCCAGCATAATGCGAATCGAAGCGTCGTCCCGGCGCTCCCGCACGAGTATACGACCCTCTGTGCCGAGCTCGTCCTCACATGCGGCAATGAACCGCGAAATCTGCGGATCATTCTTCCAGATTTCACGCCAGTAATGCGGAATCCGGACGGAAACAGCCACCTGCGGATCATGCTCCATGACCGAGGACAGCTGACTGAGCGGCTTTCCCGAGCGCTGCATGACCTGCACGATGCGTGCAGCCGTCAGCAGGCCGTCCGGTGCGGGCGTGTCGTCAAAATACAGATACCCGGAGCCGTCGCCGCCGAATGCAAGCCCGAAATTGCGCATCTTTTCCAGCACAAACTGCTGCGCGGGCTGCGTGATATGCACGGGGATGCCGTGCTCCTTCGCGTAACGCAGAAAACCGAGATTCGACATCACCGTTGCCGCGATGCCACGCTCCATCACGCGGGGCGTACTGCTCCCGACGGTGTTCTGCTGCTCCAGCTTGTCCTCACAGAGAATGGCCAGCATCCGGTCGCCGTTCAGCAGCTCGCCGGTTTCATCGACAGCCAGGCAGCGGCCGCCGTCGCCGTCAAGCGCAAAGCCTGCATGGCAGTTGTAATCCTTGACAAAGCTGATCAGCGATTTCATCGACTGCACGCCGCAGTCACGGTTGATGTTAATGCCGTCCGGCGTATAATGCAGCAGCAGCACTTCGACACCGAGATGCCGGAAGAGTGTTTCCGCATATTCGCTGGCCGCGCCGTTTGCGCAGTCCACCGCAATCCGCAGCTTTTTGTTCTGCGGCAGATCGGAAGGCATGCTGAGCCTTGCCGCAAGCTGTCTGAGATACCGTTTTCCGGTATCAGTCTGACGCGAAATGAGTCCGCAGTTCTGATGCGAACACAGCGGCATGGCCGATGCAGAGGGCATCAGTGCGGAGATGGAATCCAGCAGTTCCGGCGACATCAGCGCGCCGCTCCGGGAAAAAAGCCGCACGCAGATCGACTCAAACGGCAGATCACCGCCCGCCAGCGCAATGCCGGCCTCCGCATCCTCCGCGGTCAGCATCATCGCCATGCCGGAGGACGGAACCGTCCCGAGCACATGCGCAATACCGCCGCCCGAACAGATGCCTGCACAAAGAGCGGCCTCCAGCGCATCCGCAGCACGGCGCGGATCATGGGAAATATAAAAGACCGGCGGATGATTGCTGCTTCTGCCGACCGCCTGTGCCGCCGCTCTGCCGAGCCGCAGCATCAGCTCACAGCTGATTTCGGTGATCGCCACACCGCGCAGTCCCTCCGGACGCAGAAATCTGCTCATTGCTTTTCACCTCTTTACGAAAAGGGAATTCTCTGTTATGCTTCGGGCTCCGTTTCGCGGATGATGTACCCGAATATCATTCTGCTTTTTTGCAGGTAATCTTCAAATTTTGCAGTATACACATGCCCGCAGCGGTTGTACGCATTGTACACATGCAGCCCCTTGCCGTGCCGCCGCAGACAGACCGTATGCACCGACGAGCGCAGCCGTTTGCCGCACCAGTACACATACACAACTGTTTTTCCGGCCATCAGTGCATCCCGTACCTGTTCGGGATGCCGCACGCGGTCGGTAAGCAGGCCGAAATGCTTCATGCAGTGTCCGAGCGCAAAAAAATTTGCACCCCAGAAGCCCGCCAGAACGCGGAACCGCTCCATATACCGGGCAATTTCCAGAAAGTGTGCCGGTTTATGATGCAGCAGCAGCGCGTTGTAAACGGCAATGACCTCGCAGCCGCTGCGGCTCATGTTGGACAGTCCGAATTTCATACCGGATACCGCCCCCAGTGCCTGACCGTTGATCAGACCCTCCGGAAGCGGTATCTTCTGATTGTATCTGAGATTGCGCCGAGAGAAGAAGCTCATAGTCCCCTCCTGTTTCTTCAAAATCAGAGATCACATCATATCCGACAGCGAATACTGCTGTCCGATCACACTGTCATCGGTCTGATAACCGAGATGCTGATACGCAAGCTGCGTCGCACATCTGCCGCGCGGCGTCCGTGCCAGCATACCGAGCTGCATCAGATACGGCTCGCAGACGTCCTCCAGTGTGACAGCCTCCTCACCGATTGCAGAAGCCAGCGTTTCCAGTCCGACCGGGCCGCCGTGATAGCCGCGGATCATCATATCGAGCATCCGGTGATCGAGCTTGTCAAGGCCGAGCTCGTCAATCTCAAGACGCTCCAGCGCCTCACGCGTTGTTTTCACATCAATCACGCCGCTGCCGAGCACATCGGCAAAATCGCGGACGCGCCTGAGAAGACGGTTTGCGATACGCGGGGTTCCGCGGGAGCGCTTTGCAAGCTCCATTGCGCCGTCCGTTTCGCAGGGAATGTCAAGCAGCATCGCACTTCTGCGGATAATGTCGCAGAGCTGCTCCGGCGTGTAAAGCTCCAGACGCTGCACAATGCCGAAGCGATCTCTGAGCGGTGCGGAAAGCTGACCGGCTCTCGTTGTCGCGCCGACGAGCGTAAACGGCTGCAAATCCACACGGATCGACCGTGCAGACGGCCCCTTGCCGATCATAATATCAAGCGCTCTGTCCTCCAGCGCCGGATAGAGAATCTCCTCCACGGCACGGGACAGCCGGTGAATTTCATCCACAAAGAGCACATCGCCGCGTCCGAGATTCGTCAGCAGCGCGGCAAGATCACCGGGCTTCTCAATCGCAGGGCCGGAGGTGACGCGCAGGTTCACGCCCAGCTCATGCGCAATGATGCCGGAAAGCGTCGTCTTGCCAAGGCCGGGCGGGCCGTACAGCAGCACATGATCAAGCGGCTCGCCGCGGCGTCTTGCCGCTTCGATATACACCGCAAGATTCTGCTTGACCTGATCCTGCCCGATATAATCCTGCAAGGTTTTCGGACGGAGGGACATCTCCAGATCGCCGTCAGCCGGAATGACCTCCGGGCTGGCGATGCGCCCGTCCTCCTCAAACACAGGGTTTCCAGTTTGAATCATGTTCTGTTTATCTCCGATCGCGGCTTCAGTCCATATGCCAAAGCCATTCCGTATATTCATCCTCCGGGAGCTTCACCCATGAGCTGCTGCTCTTCTGGACATACCAGCAGCGCTCATCGTAATCCCACTCCATCCAGCCGTAATTCTCGCCGTACCTGGAGGAAACGCCCTCGAACCAGTATTGCCAGACAGGCGGATCCATGTCGTAATTCATGAAGAAGTAGCAGTCCGTTTCCGGATCGTAGTACATGTCGTATTCGTTATCCCAGTAAACGGTGCGGCCGAGCACATCCACATAGATGCTGTCCTCTTGCCCGCCGGGCGCGTAATCCTCGTGATAATCCTCATAATATCCCGGCTGCGGGTTGCTGTGATTCTGACTGCGGGACAGCCCCCAGAAGATTCCGCCGCAGATCAGGCAGACAATCGACAGCCCGAATACCGTAAACAGGCAGGATTTGAGTTTTTCCCCAAGCGAAGGCTGATTCGGATACGCACGGATGCTCGTATCCGGCGAGGAGGAATATGTCTGCGCCGGCTGCGAAAAAGTCTGCTGCATCATCTCAGGCTGCGAGATTGCATTGGCCTCCGACAGCACACCTCCGCAGTTCGGACAGGTCAGTGCGCTCAGTCCGTCCGCAGAGGGCGTTCCCGTCACTTTGCCGAGGCAGTAGGGACACTCGTACATCTTCGGCTGCGGCGCCGTCACAATCTGCTGATTGATGACGGTCGTGCTGCGATCCTGTGTCTGCTCACGCTGGGAAAGCAGGCTGCCGAGCACCATGCCGGAGAAGAATCCGCCGCCGGACGATCTGCGGTATCCGGAATGATGCGTCGGACGGTGATACGAGCTGTGACCCGAATGTGACGGCGGGCGGTGATACGAACTGTGGCTCGAATGCGAGGAATGATGCGAGCCGCCCGAAGGTCTGGACGGGCGCGAAGAATGTGAGCTTGTCGGTTTGCGGCTTGGGGGCATTGTATTTACGTCCTTTCTGTACTTATATCAGTCAAAATGCCAGAAATAGGTCTGAAGCTGATCCTCCGGGAGAATCTCCCACTTGTTCTTGCCGGTCTGCACATACCATTTGGATTCGCGGGCATCCCACTCCATCCAGCCGTACTTGCCGTAATTGGAGGAGGTTCCCTCATACCAGTACTGCCAGATCTCCGGATTCATTTTCGTGTTCAGGAAGAAGTAGCAGTCCGTTTCCTTGTCGTAGTAGGCGTCATACCGATCCGACCATGAAACCTCACGTCCGAGCGGCGTCACATAGATCGGATCGTGGTGCTCTGTATTCTGGCTGTAACCGGATGCAGGCTGATTGTCAGGCTTGTTGTCATTGCGGTTCATCACCCAGCGGACGGCAAACCCGATAAAGATCAGCAGGGCAATAAAGGAAAACAGCGTGATACAGCCGCCGATGCAGGAATTTCCGCCGTACCGGTAATCGTTCGGGCCGCTGTATCCGCCGGAATGATACGCGCGGTGCGGCCTGTGGTACCCGTGGTGCGGGGGCGGCGGAGAATGGTGGAATCCGCCGTGATGCGGCGGCGGGGAATGATGCATCCCGCCGTGATGCGAGGACGGCGAAGAATGATGCATCCCGCCGTGCGAAGAATGCGAGGATCCGGAAAATGACCGGGAAGAATGCGAGCTTGTCGGGCGACCCTGGGGCGGCATAATTCAGACTCCTTTCGGTTTCAGCGTCATGCATTTTGTCATTCAGCGCTCAAAGAAGCGCTTTTTGCGGACATAAAACGGGTCAATCCCCTGGACGGCTTTCTTGGCAGCCTGTTCCTCCAGACTGATGAACACGAGCGAATCACCGGATTTCGTATAACTTTGCAGATACTTGGAAAGCGGGAAGAACAGCTTGCGCGTGTTGCCGCTCATATCAAAGACGAACAGCGTCTGCGGCTTTTCGCAGCCGCGGATCATTTCGACCAGATAACAGGCATCGACATTTGCCTGTCTTGCGAGATATCTTGTAATCGGACGGAGCAGATGATCGACGTTCCTGTCGCATTTTCTGTACGCAATCGTTTCCTCCTCCTTCATGGAGATGGCAGGAATATTCAGATTTCTTGCGACCATGAGAATACTCTTGATCTCCTGCGAGGAAAATTCCTTTCCGTAGGAATTCGGGTTGAGCACTGCGTTCGCGGACTGAATCAGATCAAACAGACGCAGACAGTTCAGCCGGTAGCAGTTGACGTAACGCTTGGCAAACTGCTGGAGCGAACGGTAGCTTGTGAAAAACGGGATAAAGATGTCGCCGTCAGGGTTCTGCGTCGTCACCAGCTCCATGGAAATGCCGCCGTTGACATCATCCTGCTTCACAGGCTGCTTGCAGATGACATAGACGTCGCTCTTAATCAGCATCTGGAGAAACAGAGAACGCTTCTCCGGCTTTGTGATGGCTTCCTTCAGCAAATCATCAAGATTCATGGAACAATCCTCCTTTTTCTGTCTGTATTCCGTCAGGAAACGGTTTCTCAGAACGGTGCTGCGGATTCGTATTCACCCGCTGCAAATTTCATCGCATCGTCAATGGAAGCAAAATAATACATATAATGCTCATCGACCGCGGTCGGCCATGTGCCGTAATACGGGATCTCACGGAAATCAATCTGCACGGCCACCGAAGTTAAAGCGCCCTTGTCCAGACGGAAATACACATGCGGCGTATGCGGGAGATTTTCGTAATAAGACATCGTCTTCTGCGCAAGGGCGATTTCCGCTTCCGTCTTGTCCTCGCGGCCGTCAGCCGGAGTCAGAGAAGCGCCGTCAAAATGATATTCGCCGCTGAGCTTGCTGATGCCCATATCCTCAACATCCATGTCCGTCAGCGCTAAATCCAGCGCATTTTTCAGATCCTTCGCAGTCTGGTTTGCAATGCTGACCTTGGAAACGCTCATATAATCGACCATGGACTGAAGCAGGCCGAGATCAACTGTCCAGCTGCCGTCCTGTTTCTGGATTACATACATTTTCTGCGGTGTGCTTTCCCCGTTGGATTCAACCGCCACGCTGAACGAATAAATCTTGCTGATCGGATAGAACAGCTGCTCTGCGGCCTCTGCGGTTGCGGTTTCACCGATTTCCCGCAGTTTTTCACTGATTTCCTGCATCTCACTGCGGTAGTTCGCATAGGTTTCAAGCGCGGCGATATTCAGAGCACCCTCGGTGATTTTATAATCCTCCATGCGGCAGTACGCAGCAATCATGTTGTCATGCATTTCCTTTATTGTTTCTTCCGTCGGGGCATCGCCTGTCACAGCAGCAAACTGCGGAACCAGCGCAATGTTGGATTTCTGCTCCAGCACATCCGCCTGATTCTTTTTGCATCCCTTGCAGAATTCCGTCAGCACCTTGGTCGCTGCCTTGAGATCGTCTTCATCCTCCACGGTCGCAAAACTGTCGCCGCTGCCGTCCGGATTGTTCTGCTGGGGTGTATCCTGCTGCGAAGCCTCCGCGCTGACCGAAGAATCACCCTGCGGCTTTCCTGCACAGGCTGTCAGCACCGGCGTACAGAGCATCAGCAGCGCTGCTGCAAAAATCAGTTTCTGTTTCATTCTGAACCTCCTGCTTCATGGATCCGTTCTGCGGATCCGTATGTCTGCTGCCCGTTCATCATCCGAGCATGTTTTTTCCGAGCTGCATCAGGGCAAGACGGATCAGCTCCGAGGAAGGCAGCGACGGATCCAGCACCGCCAGCACGCCTGCAACCTCGCCCTGCGAATAACCGAGCACCTGGAGTGCGGACATTGCCTCATCCAGACTGCCGCCGCCCGAAAAGACCGGCGCCGCAGGGAGTCCCTCCGTCCTGACGGCCTTCGCAACCTTATCCTTCAGCTCCAGGACAATCCGCTGTGCGGTCTTTGTCCCGATGCCCTTTGTTGCTGTAAACTGCTTATAATCCCCCGATGCAACGGCCAGTGCAAAGCGGTCGGGCGTAAAATCGGAAAGAATCGCCAGCGCTGCCTTCGGGCCGATACCGGATACTGCGGTCAGCTGATCAAAGCAGCTGCGCTCGCTCCGTGTCCCGAAGCCGTACAGTGCCACCTCGTCCTCCCGGACGGTCAGCCGCGTATAGAGCAGCGCTTCGGTATCCACCGCGCCGACTGACGCCGCCGTCTGCACGCTGGTTCTGCACGCATAGCCGACACCGCCGCATTCGATCACGACGAGATCCGGCTCCTTGTGGCAAACCGTGCCGCGAATATGATCTATCACTGATGATTCCTCCGTTTACTCAATAATCCGGCTTGGCACAGTGCCCGTGGCAGATCGCAAGTGCCAGCGCATCCGCCGCATCGTCCGGCTTCGGAATCTGACTGAGATGCAGAATTCTGCGCGTCATATCCATCACCTGCGGCTTTTCTGCCTTGCCGTAACCGACAACCGCAGATTTCACCTGGAGCGGCGTATATTCATACACCGGCACGCCGTACTGCGCCGCAGCCAGCAGAATAACGCCGCGCGCCTCCGCGACCAGAATGCCGGTCGTCTTGTTCGTGTTGAAATAGAGCTTTTCAATCGAGAGAACCTGCGGGGTATGCGTTTTGAGGATGTAGCACATGTCCTCATAGATCTGCGCAAGGCGCCCGCCGAAATCCGTATGGGCAGGTGTCAGGATCGCGCCGTATTCGACGGTTTTGAAGTCCATGCCCTGATAGTCCACCACGCCGAACCCGACAGTCGCGTAGCCCGGATCAATGCCGAGAATCCGCAAACCGGTCACCTCCATATTTAGTCCATTCTATTATATCATATTATGCAAAAAAATGCAAGAGATTCGCAGGAAAAGGGAGTAGCTAATCACGGATATATATAAAGCGGTATCCGCTTCGCGGATGCAATTCAGGAATGGGGACCTCTATCGCAGGTTCCCAAGCCCGCCGAGCTCTTGAACGCGGGGGATTTCGCCGTCTGCGGACGGCGACGAGGGCGCTGCCCTCGATCCGCGAGCTTTTGAAAAAGCTCGACCAAAACTTTTGATTCGGCTCGCCATAAGCGCTCATAAATACTGCAAAATATCCACTCCCACCGCCGGCCTTGTTCAGAAGCCAGTATTTTCCATGGCAGAGAAATACAGCACGATAAATAAGCGGCGAATCCGGAGATCCGCCGCTTTTTGAATCATTTTGCTTTTTTGTCCTTTTTATCCTTTTTCTGAGCCTTTTCAGGATTGGCAGGGGCAGCCGCTTTTTCGGTTTCCGCAAGCGGATCCGCTGCTGTCAGACCAAGCAGCGCAAAGAATACAGGCACTACCGTCAGCACAGACGTACCGACAATCGCCGTCAGCAGATACAGCACCGCCGCACAGCACGCGGAGAGCCGGATCCAGCTGCTGCCGTTCTTTCTGCGCTTCCATGCGAGCACAAAGCAGCACACAACCAGCGCCAGATGCATCAGCAGCGAGGGAATGCCGCGCGTTCCCGCAATATACAGATACTCGTTGTACGGTGCATCCACCGAGTTCGGATTACCGGAAATGTCGTAGCTGGTTTTCAGCTGCGTATAAACGAAATTGTCCGGGCCGACGCCGAGCAGCGGATCAATTTTCACAGCACGCACGCCCTGCTCCCAGCAATACCGCAGAACAGAGATCGCGTCATAAATCTCAAAGTCATGCTCCTTGAACGGCGCATACGCTCCGGTATTGAACAGTCTGTAATAGCCGTTATCCCATACAATTCCGCCGTCATACAGCGCCGGATAGGTCTTGCCGTCCGTGTTCTTGTCGAACACAAACGCATTCTCCAGAACCACATCGGAAACGTCGTCTTCCCAGCCTCTCACCATGATGCCCTTCGGCCAGCGCTTATCGGAAAGCTCAGTGCGGTCCGGGTGGAAATAGGTCTGATTGATGCGCGGGGAGGCATAAATCCAGCCCGCCGCAAGAATCACCGCAGCAACCGTCAGAACACAGGGCGCGGCCTTGCTGAACGCGGTTTTGTGCTTGGCAGCAGCCATAATCAGCGTCAGCAGCAGAAGCCCGAATCCTGCAATCAGTCCCGCAACCGTCTGCGTTTTCAACGACATCACCACAGAGAGGAACAGGCAGATTTTCGCAAGCACACGGGTCTTTTTCTCCTCTGAGAGCATCGCCGCAGGCACGGCAGCCGCGCCGACCATACCGAGCATCATCGCGTAATTGATCGGGCTGTCGGTCATACCGGCCGGAAGGCGCACATTCCAGTACAGCAGCGGATCAATATTGCGGTAAGGGTTCAGCCCCTTGGACGGATCAATATAATCCACAAACGGCAGCGCCTGAATCAGGCCGACAACGCCCTGCGCGATGCCGAAGCCCATGAGCCGCCTGACAAAGCGTTCACGGTCGGACTTTCCTCGCACCATGGTGCCGAGATAGAAGATACCGGCATACATCAGCAGTACAAACCAGCCCTCCTCGTGGCCGGAATATCCGAGCAGCGAGGTGCGGAGATCATACGAATGGAACCGCGAAATCATCGCCCAGATCAGCGAACCGCTCAGCAGCAGATACGGTGCTGCGGTCGCCTTGGAAAACTGCTTGCGCATCAGGCCGATGGCAGTTGCAAACAGTGCAAAAACCGCAGCCAGTGAGAAAATAACCGAGGTTCTGCGCACCAGCAGCAGCAGAAACACCAGCACACCGGCCAGACCGCCGGAATTCGCAATTTCAGAGAGCCCCAATTCCGCCGAGCCGAGCATGTGGCTCATCAGCTGGGACAGCGCCGTTGACCAGAAAATGATCATTGCGATTTCCCCGCAGGCGGAGCGGAATTTGTCAAGATCCATATTCAGAATGAAATTGGATTTATCACTTGTACCAAATATTGTTTTAGCCATAATACCACTCTACTCTTCTTTACAGCAATGCGCATGACCCGAACGAATCATGCGCATTGAGATTTCTTACTTCGCAACGTCAACTGCTCTGCTCTCGCGGATCAGGTTGACCTTGATCTGTCCCGGATATTCCATATCGTTTTCAATCTGCTGGGCGATCTCTCTTGCGACAAGCACCATGCGCTCATCGTCGATGACCTCCGGCTTGACCATGATACGAACCTCGCGGCCGGCCTGCATTGCATAGCACTTCTCCACGCCCTCATAGGACATGCAGATTTCCTCGAGCTTCTGCAAACGCTTGATATAGCTTTCAAGGTTTTCGCTGCGGGCGCCGGGTCTTGCAGCAGAAATCGCGTCAGCCGCCTGCACAATACATGCGATTGCGGTACGCGGCTCCACATCGTTATGGTGCGCTTCCACCGCATGAATGACCTCTGCGGGTTCCTTGTACTTGCGGCAGACGTCCACGCCGATGGCGACATGCGAGCCCTCGATCTCGGCAGTCAGCGCCTTGCCGATGTCATGCAGCAGACCTGCGCGTCTTGCCATGTTGGCATCCAGGCCGAGCTCAGAGGCCAGAATACCGGCCAGCGTTGCAACCTCGATGCTGTGGTTCAGCACGTTCTGACGGTAGGAAGTACGGAAGGTCAGGCGGCCGAGCAGCCGGATCAGCTCCGGATTCAGGCCGTGGACATTCGTTTCCAGAATGGCGCGCTCGCCCTCCTGCTTAATGCGCTTTTCGACCTCTCTGCGTGCCTTGTCGACCTTTTCCTCGATGCTGGCGGGATGGATGCGTCCGTCCACGATCAGCTTTTCGAGTGCGATGCGGGCAACCTCGCGGCGCACCGGATCAAAGCAGGACAGCGTAATAGCCTCGGGCGTATCGTCAATGATGAGATCAACGCCGGTCAGCGATTCAATCGAACGGATATTTCTGCCCTCGCGTCCGATGATTCTGCCCTTCATTTCGTCATTCGGCAGCGGGACAACGGAAACCGCGACCTCCGAAACCTGTTCTGCCGCACATTTTGCGATTGCCATAGAAATATGGCTTCTGGCGATGTCCTCGCAGTTTGTCCGGATCTGCTGATCGTAGGCCGCAATCTTCACGGCCTTTTCATGCACAAGATCCTGATCGAGCTGCTTTAACAGATAATCCTTCGCCTGCTCCTTGGAAAATTCCGAGATACGTTCCAGCAGGTCGATTTCGCTGCGCTTCAGGCGCTCAATCTCCTCGGTGCCTGCCTTCTTGATCTGTTCAGCCTCAGCGAGGCGTTCGTCTGCCTGATGCAGCTTGTTCTGGAGCTGCTCCTCACGGCGCTCAAAATGCTCTGTTTTCTTGTCGAGGTTTTCTTCCTTCTGCTGGATGCGCCGTTCCTGACGGCTCATCTCATTTCTGCGGACCTTAATATCATTTTCCGCCTCGGTACGGAGCTTGAAGATTTCGTCCTTCGCCTCCACGAGCGCGGTTTTCTTGCGGTCCTCTGCTTCCTTGGCAGCCGAGCTGCGGATCCGTTCCGCTTCCTTCTCCGCACTGCCGATCGCTGCTTCCGCATCACGCTTCCGCTGCTCAATGCCCTTGGTCACGCCGCGCGCCTCAGCACTCTGAATCTGTGCATCCACATCCTGCTTGGCACGCTTGGAGCCGAACATCATGCCGGCAGCGGCACCGACAGCAAGTGCAAGAACAATCAGCAAAACCGCAACACCGGGATTCAGATCGGCGACCAGCATGAGGGTACTCAGTGTCATACCTGTGATTTCCTCCTAACATATTCAAATGGTATGGTATTTATCATTTGATTCTGCGGCAGGAAACACGCCGTTTGATGATTCAGTTTTGTGAATGGGAAATCGTCCGTTCCGCGTCTTTCTCTATCCGCCGGACGGTTCCGGTATCAGACAGTCACCGCAGCGTCATAACACGGCCTGCGGGACATAAAAAAAGATCATACAGCGGCATCTGCCGCAAAACACCATCGGACACCGGCGCACAAAAAAGGCCCCGACTTCCGGTGCAATGCATAATACACAACAATAGTATACTATACTTTTAGCCGAAAGTCAAGGGCTTTTTTACATTTCCTGTTGATTTGCGTGCCGAACCGATGCAAATCAGCGCATTATTGTACAAAAATGCAACCAATATAGACCGCATTCTCAATACCGTCCGGATATTCACGCGAAATAATCTTCGGAGCCTCAGCGCGGAGTGACGGGTCATAGAATTCATAAACGGTTCCGGCGGGAACATTCTCCGGAATGCGCAGCTCCAGCTCCATCAGAGCGGTTCCGGCCGGGATCGTCGATTCAAAGGATTCACCGAACACCGCATTATACGTATCGGTTTTCTCATCGTAGAAGCAGAGAAGGCTGATACGCACATCGGAATTCTCCTGAATCGGATACGAACAGGAGAGCACCTCCGGCAGCGGAACATCCGCCATGGACTGCACCCGAAGATGCACCTCAAAGCCGTCGGTTGCCGCAGTGCGGGTGAAATACACCTTCGCTCTGACGGTTTCGCCGGGATGTGCAATCGAATCGTCGAGCGCGATGATAGCCGCTTCCGGCACCTCCGGCAGAATGACGGTCGGAGGCGGCGCAGTCACGACCTCGGTCATGACGGGCGGCTCCTCGGGCATTTCGGTTGTAACAGTCGTTGATACGGTCTGCGGCTCCGGCGTTGTCTGCCGGATTTCCGTTGTGGTCTGCGCGGCAGCGGTCGCGGAAGCAGGGCGATCCGTGACGGCAGGCGGTGCAGTCTGCGCGGGCGGATCGGTCTGCCGCGCAGCGTCTGTCTGCGGATTCTCCGTACCGGTCTGCGCGTGCTCCGCCTGTGACGTCAGCACCGAGGTGACGGTCTGCACGGCATCCGCAGCCGTTGTCAGATTCGTCTGCTCGGGCAGATCGGACTGAATCACCACTTCATAATCCGACTCGGCCGTTTCAAATTCTGAATTCCGCATCATACCGGCGCGGTAGAAAAGCGCACCGGTCACGGCCAGCACCGCACATGCCGCAATGGGCGCAAAGCGGTAACCGAGCCAGTTTTCTGTGCGGAACTTCTTTTTTCTGCCGGACATATACACCGGCGAATCCGTTTTCTGCTCCGCAGCCTTCCGGCGGATCTGCTGTTCCAGCGCACGGATCCGCTGTTCGGGCAGATGAAGCTGCCGCCCGAGCTCACGATAGATCATCGGAGCCTGTTCCTCCTGATTCCGCTGTTCCGGTTTCATGCTTCATCCACCCCCGTTTCCTTTCGGACGATCTCCCTTGCACGGGCGATTCTTGTCCGGACTGTACTTTCATTCAGTTTCAGAATCTCTGCGGTTTCCCTGACGGAGTACCCCTCGACCGCGAACAGCATCAGCGGCAGACGGTAGCGCTCCGGCAGGCGGTAAACCGCCTCCATAACCTGTCTTAATTCCGGCTCCATGCTCTCAACCGGGATCTGCTCCATGACCTCCTCAGAGGCTCTTCCCCTGCGGAGCCAGTGCCGCAGATGATTCTTGCAGCGGTTCCGCGTCACGGTAATCAGCCATGCCCGTGCCTGGGAAGCATCCGGAAACTGCATTCCGGATTCCAGCAGCTGCACGAACACCTCGGAGGTCACATCCTCCGCTTCGGCCGGATTTTTCAGATAAGACAGCGCAATATGATAAACAGTATTCACATGCTGACGGTAAAGCGCCGAAAAGGCGTCGTCCTGCGCAGCAGCCTGCATAGCATCACTTCCCTCCGGTACGGAGCCGGACGAAACTGCTCTGCCTGAGATTCCTTTGTTTAAGAAACAATTCAGGTGCAAAAAAGTCCCGTGCTCCGGTAAAAATCGGCGAACTGCACAAACCGCGCCCTGAGATTTGTGCAGCATGACAATTTCTCCGGCCGGTTTTCTGCTGCCGTGAACAGCAGAACCGGAAAAATGCCCGCCCGTTCCGTATGCCGGCACGCCCCGGAGCGTCCGGCATATAGATATTCAACTTATATTATAGCATATTCTGTCATAAAGTGCAATGGGAGAAGAGAAGAAAAGATATTATCTTTGCTGCATAGGGAAAAAAAGGAGGGCGGCACTGCCGCCTTATAGCATACTATCCGGTAAAAAGCAAGGTGAGCGGAGCAGTAAAATGCAAAAGGCACTATATTGGCGCAGAATACCGCAAATCAGCGCAATATTATCAGTTTTCGCCATAAATAATATTGATTATGTTGCCGTTTTTCTACGCTTTACGTTCACCTTTGATCATTGTGCATATGATTTGATTATGTTATAATAAAATCAGCGCAGCGCATCTGCGGGTGCGTTGTGACATAATTCGTTTGCAGATACGTAAAGGAGGTTTCATGATGAGGAAACGATTGAAGGCGGCAGCGGTTGCTGCCATGGCACTGGTGATGCTGGGCGGTGCTTTGCCTGCCATACCGTGCGGCACAAAGCTGCTGAATGCACCGCTTACGGCACACGCGGCGGGCAGCGCGGTATTTGATCAGGATACGCGCACGCTGACACTGAACGGTAATGTGACAAAGGAGCAGATCTGGGAATACCGCTTGAACGATTATGTCGAAAATATTATTGCGGCGGAGGGCTGTGTGCTGCCGGAGGATTGCAGTGAGCTTTTCGACGGAGGCGATTGGAACATGGTTTACTATGAAGATACCTTTGAATGGGTGTATTATCGTCGATGGGAACGGGTTTATTCTATTGACTTATCAAAGGCTGACGCCTCCAAGGTAACAAACATGTCACACATGTTCAGTGATGCTCCGTTTCTTTTTACAATCAATCTGAACGGTCTTGATACATCCAATGTCACTGATATGTCCGGAATGTTTGAAAACTGTGGCGTAAGTGATTTGAATCTGATCGGCGTTGATACATCCAAGGTGACTGATATGAACCGGATGTTTGCATACTGCCTAAACTTGCGCACGCTGAATCTAAGCAGCTTTGATACGTCGAATGTGACAGATATGCGCTATATGTTCCGTGCGTTCAAAGATCTTGCTGAATATTGCAGCGTGATTGATTCGTCAACATATTATTACGAAATGGGTGAATATGATTATCACATTGACCTTACACCGCTTCTGGACGTTATTTATGTTTCTGACCTGTGGAATACTGATGCTGTTACGAAATCAGATGAAATGTTTCAGTATAACCTGGCACTGGCCGGAGGCGCAGGCACGGCATACGACGAAAACCATACAGACAAGGAATACGCCCGCATTGACGGCAAGGACGGAAAACCGGGATACTTATGTAAGAATGGTACGGTACCGCTGAGAACGGTCAAGCTGAATGAAGAAACGGGCGTATTAACGCTGTCTGGCAATATAGTCAAAAACCAGCTCTGGATATACCGCAACAATAGAACAATCACGAGTGTTGTTGCGGCAGATGACTGCGTACTGCCAGAGGATTGTTCTGATCTGTTCAATTCAGTACAGTATAAGTATTACTACAGTCGATATGAACCGACCGGCTGGTCGAATGTAACCAGTATTGATTTGTCAAAAGCAGATTTCTCGCATGTTACGAATGCAAATCATATGTTCAGCAAATTGAAAGAATTAACATCTTTGAATCTGAACGGCATTGACACATCAAATATAACGGATATGGAGAGCATGTTTGAGGATTGCTCATCACTAAAAACATTGGATCTGAGCAGCTTTGACACATCCAATGTAACCAATATGAGTCGCATGTTCTATGAATGCTATAAGTTTTCTTCAATAGATATAAGCAACTTTGATACATCGAATGTAACGAACATGAACAGTATGTTCGCCTGGACTTGTTTTACTGAATTGGATCTGAGTAGTTTTGACACATCAAAAGTAACAGATATGTCCGGTATGTTTAATCAATGCTATTACCTGAAAACAATTTATGCATCTGACCTTTGGAATGCAGATGCAGTCACTGAATCACACGCTATTTGGGGAGATATAGGCGCTCTGCAAGGCGGTGCCGGAACGAAGATTTCCGGCGACATGAGTGATATAGAATACGCCCGCATTGACAACCCGCCTGATGAACCCGGTTATCTCACCTACAAGGCACCGTTAAAGAACTATGTCAAGGGCGTCAGCCTCTCTCTGGACGGCACAATTCACATCAATTTCTACACCGTGCTGACCGACAGCGTGAAAAAGGCCGTGCTCTCCGGCCCTTACTACGAGGAGGAAATCACCGACTTCCAGAAGGTAAAGAAAGGCCCGTATAAAGGCTACACCAAGTTGAGCTACGGCGTCAACGCAACACAGCGCACCGACAAGGTCAGCCTGAAGCTCTATGACAAAGACGGCAATCTGCTCGACATTTACAACAGCAGCTTGCAGAAAGTGCCGGGCAGTGTGATCCGGTATTCCGTGAAGGATTACTTTGAAAACTACACGGGCGAACCCCGCGAAAATGACACGGAAACGCTGACTGAGGAGCGGAACACCCTTGTCGAGTGGCTAGAGCGTTACATGAAGGCCGCGGAAAATTACTTCCTCGGAAAAACGCATACAATCCTGCCGGAGGGCTTTATGCCGCGCTGGTTTGATATTGTCAACGAAACGCATGGCGCATATAAGCTGGGCATGGTGCTCAATTCCGGCACGGATCTGCTGATCTACACGGACGCGGACCGCGTGGTGCATAAGCAGTATTCCGGTGACGTCGATCTGGAAAAGTACACGGACAAAGCGGGACGCAGTTGCTTTATCATGCGGAACTTTTCTGCCGCCGGAACGGTTGGAAGCGAGGAGATTGAGATCAACGGCGAAACGTACTACGTCTGCCCGAGAGATTACTGTGCATACGCAGTCTGGCAGTGCGAGGAGGGCAGCGCCATGTGGGATCTGATCTGGGCGTTCTATGAATACAGCAAAGCAGCAGAATATTATGTATTCGACTGCAAGGATGACTGAAAGGAGGTTACAGGCATGAAACAGTATACAGCACCGGAAATCGAAATCTTCGCATTTGAAGCGGAGGACGTGATCACCGCAAGCTCTGTGAAAGATCCGACACTCCCCGCCATCGGCGAGGAGGAATAATACGAAAACAGGCAGCTCAAAAACGGGCTGCCTGTTCTTTATTCTGTTCATGTTGATTGAGAGCATTATCTTTTATGCCGCAGTTGAACGACCGGAGAGCTTTCGATCAATGGAGGCGGGCACCGCCTGCACGTAAACTTTTAGGATAATTTCAGGTTTCATCAACATTCTGCAATACGCAGCCAAAAGATGTACGGTATGCAAAAAAGTGCCTATCTCCGCGGGCAATACAGCTTTTAGCAATCTGCACAAGAATATACTGTGCGGATTGTGCAAGGATACAAAACTGAATTTTTCGTGGGACTTTTTCCCGCGCCGATTGTTTCATATACAGAGGCGCGGATTTCCCGCTGCGCACTCATATCCATTCTCCCCCGCCATTTGACCGACATCAGTAAGGAGGAATGCTTTGACACAGGATCCTTTTATGATTCACAGACAGTTTCAGAGCACCTTGCAGTCTGCGCATCTTCTGTATTTCCCGTTACAGAGCCTGCTCTGAGCGTTCACCCGATGCGGTGAACGAAACCGTTCCGATGAGCGCACACTCTGAGGAACCCCCGCAGACGAATATTCGCTGCCGTGGGACATCACCGTCCGGTGCAGTCCGCGGCGAGGCTTTTGAACAGACGGCATACGGTTTGACCGGATCCGGCATCTCACCGGAAACGGGGACAAAACCGTCCGCAGAAACGGATTTCCCGATTCGCTTCACGCAGACGCTGTGCACAGCCCGGTTCGGCAAAAGATACTCCGGATCGGCAGGGTCACCGCCGTGATGCCGCAAACTATGTGCGGATCCTTTCCGGGATTCTCACAGCACGAACACGCAGGCGCCGTTGCGAAAGAACGGTACCGCGTCATACTCCACAAAAAAGGCGAGATCTGATCAGAGGGCGGTCAGATCCCGCTTTTTTTCTTGGGAAATATTGTTTTTTGGTAGCATATTTGGCGAACTGTACAATCAGCGCATATAAAAATTATATATCGCAACAAACTTTGTGAAAATCATACACAAATCGCCTGAAATATGTTATAATATATGCAAGGTCGGTTAAGCCCCCGTACCGGCCGCATCTTCGCAACTACATAATACCGGCAATTCTGTTTATGACAAGGAGGAAATCACCATGAAAACCGCAAAGATGAAAACCATGTGCGCATTCTGCGCAGCCGTACTGACGCTCGGCACTGTCCCGGCATTTCCCGCGGCAGCAGAGATTCCGTATTATGACGGAGAGTACGTGAGCAACGCTGACTTCGGCCATCGCTATAAGCCGAACCCCAAGCTGCAAATTATGGGCGACACGAACGGCGACGAGAGCGTCAGCGTCGATGATGCGCAGTCTGTTCTGCTCCGCTATGTGCAGAGCGTGGCTGACGACACGACCATTCCGAGCGAGGATCTTCCGTCCGCAGACACCAATTTTGACGGCGTCATCGACATCATTGACGCAAGCAACATCCTGCGCTACTACTGCCGCACGCTGGTCGGAGATGTTCCGCTGTGGTCTGAATTCCGCGACATGTGTGAAGTCACAGGCAAAGAAGTACCGATTTATGAAACTGTTGACTATGTCACAGAAGAAGGCGAACAATATACTGCCACAATTCAGACAGGAACCAAATTCCTTTCATACGGCAAAACCGGCATGTTCCTGGAAGTCGGCGCTGTATCCGCCAAGCCCGGCGAGTGTGTGTCCGTTCCGGTTTACATTTCCGGTGTTCCGCTGCTTGCAGGCTTCCAGTTGTTCGTCACCAACCCGGATCTGGTCGTAAAAGAGGTGCGCCCACTTCCGAATGCTGAACAGTACGGCGGCAGCTTCATGAACACCTCACTGATGCCATCCTGGGGCGATGGCTACGGCGGGGCTGTCTGGGTTGCAGGAGGTGCGCGTGACGTCGTGTTCAAGAACGGCTCTGTTATCACTGAGCTGGTCTATGAGATCCCGGAGGATGCAGTCCCCGGCACAGTTTACCCGCTCAATATCTTACGATCGGAATCCAAATTCGTCAGCAGCGGAAGAGAGATTCCCCGCGAAGTGATCCGTGAAGACCCCAATGCCAATTCCTACCAGTTTACGATTCTGAACGGCTGTATCAGAGTCGAGTAAACAGCATTGCATATCAATGCCTGCGGAACGCAGATGTTCCGCAGGCATTCTTTATTCTGCACATAAATTCAGCTGCAATTTTGTGCATTCCAACAAATCTCTTTTGCTGTGAAACATATCCGGCCGCTCAATCGTATACCATACGAGGGACAAACAGAGCCCTCATCCCGCATGATCCGGCACATCATTCTTACAAGGAGGATAAATCACATGAAAACAACCAAACTGAAGGCTTTGTGCGCAGCATGTGCATCTGTGCTCGCACTGAGCATCGCACCTGCATTCAGTGCATCCGCAGCCGGTGAATTCACATACCGGAGCATGGGCGACATTGACGGCAACGGTGAAGTCAGCGTTGATGACGCACAGTCCGTTCTGCTCGCATATGTCAAGAGCGTTGCAGACTGCGAAGCACTTCCGGCCAGCTCCAACCCGCCGGCTGACACGAACCTCGACGGCGTCATCGACATTCTCGATGCGACCAACATTCTCAAATACTACTGCCACACTTTGGTCGGTGACAAGCCGATGTGGTCGGAGTACCGCGCTGTGTCTGAAAAAACAGGCACACAGTCACCTGTCTACAAGACCGTTGACTATGAGCTCCCGGACGGCTCCGTGCTTTCGGTCAATGTCCCGACCGAAGAAACCGTTTTCACGACCTACGGCAAGACCGGTATGTTCATTGAGGTCGGCGTTGCCTCCGGCAAGGCCGGTGATTTCGTCACCGTCCCGGTATACGTATCCGGCTGCCCGGACATCGCAGGCTTCCAGTTCTTCATGAACCAGAGCGGCGATGCACAGCTGAAGGGCATTCAGTCCAACATCGACGAGATCCTCGGTGATCCGATCCCGAGCGCCCCGGTCTGGAATCCGGATCCGGAGTACGGCGCACTGGTCTGGTGCTCCGCGCGCGGCGAAAACCTCAGCATGGCAAACGGCACTGTGATCGGTGAATACATTTATCAGATTCCGGAGGATGCGAAAGCCGGTGACGTCTTCACGCTGACGATTGACAAGGAGAATACACTGTTTGTCACATCCGGCGATGAAATGGGCAATGGAAACCTGATCTGCACAGATGCAAACGCCTGCTCATATCAGTTCACGCTGCTTGACGGTGCAATCGTCGTCGAGTAATCAGCACAGCCTTACAAAATCCCGTGCAAACAAGCAGCCCGCAGTGTTCCGCTGCGGGCTGCTTTTTATTCAGTTTCAGCGTGTACAATATCATAGCCCGCCGCACGGATCAGCCGGTTGTATACCGCAAGCCCGACGCCATCAGTCCGCGGCGCACGGACATACAGATGCTGCACACCCGCCGCATCCGCCTCACGGAGCGACGCAAAAAATGCCGCAGCGCGCGCTTCATCGGAGTCGCCGTATGCTTTGCACGGAATCCCGTCCGCCTCGCAGGCCGGAACATCCGCATCAAAGACCAGCGCCAGCACACCCGTACCGGTATGCGTCTCCATATACCGCAGAAAATCTGCCTGACTCCCCTGCACAAGCGTCACGCGCGCCTTCGGCGCATAATGCCGGTACTTCATGCCGGGCGACCGCACCACGGTGCCCTCCCTGACCTTTGCCAGTACCGCGTCATCGACGATCACGCGCCGGGCAACTGTTTTGAGCTGCTCGGGGGTGACAAATCCGGGACGCAGCACACGCACCGTTTCCGCATTATCCAGCGCAATCACCGTCGATTCCACGCCGCAGATACAGCTGCCGCCCTCCACAATCGCAGGAATGCGCCCGTCCATATCCGCCAGCATATGTGCGGCCGTTGTCGGGCTCGGGCTGCCGGAACGGTTGCCGGACGGCGCAGCAATCGGAACGCCGGATTCTTTGATCAGCGCCTGCGCGAGCGGATGCGCCGGAAACCGGATTCCGACGGAATCCAGACCGCCCGCCGTAATCGCAGGAACGCGCTCCGAACGCGGCAGAATAATCGTCAGCGGCCCCGGCCAGAAGCGTTCTGCGAGCTTCTGCGCAAGCGGCGGAATCTCCGTTACAAGCGGCGCCCAGTCTGCAATGTCCGCAATATGCACGATCAGCGGATTATCCGCAGGTCTGCCCTTGGCTGCAAAGACCTTGCGCACCGCCTCCGGATTTCCCGCATCACAGGCAAGGCCGTAAACCGTTTCCGTCGGCATTCCGACGGGTTCTCCGGCGCGGATCAGCGCTGCGGCTTCCGGTATGTTTTCTGCATGAAGCAGCTTTGTGTTCATTCGTTCTGTCCTCCCTGCGCCGCCAGACGTTCCGCCTGCTCTGCCTGAATCAGCGCGTCAAATACGGCATCCAGATCGCCGTTCATCACATCCTCCAGCCGGTACAGCGAAAAGCCGATCCGGTGATCGGTCAGCCGCGACTGCGGAAAATTATACGTGCGGATCTTCTCAGAGCGGTCACCCGAGCCGACCTGCGTCCGCCGCTCCGCAGCAATCTGTGCGTCCTGCTCCGCCTGCGCCCGCGCAAACAGCCGCGCACGCAGAACAGACAGTGCCTTATCCTTATTCTGGAACTGGCTGCGCTCGTTCTGGCATTCCACGACCATGCCGGTCGGAATATGCGTCACGCGGATGGCCGATGAGGTTTTGTTGATATGCTGGCCGCCCGCGCCGCTGGAACGGAATACGTCAATGCGCAGATCATTCGGGTTCAGCTCCAGCTCGACATCCTCGACATCCTGCAAGACAGCGACCGTGACCGTTGAGGTATGCACACGCCCCTGCGATTCGGTTTCCGGGACGCGCTGAACACGGTGAACGCCGCTCTCAAATTTCATCTTCTGGTATACATGATCGCCTGACAGCGAAAAAATGACTTCCTTCGTGCCGCCGAGCTCGGTGGCGTTCAGGCTCATGATATTCTGCGTCCAGCCCTGCCGGTCAGCGTACATCGAATACATCCGGTGCAGTGAATGCGCAAAGAGCGCCGCCTCCTCACCGCCTGCACCGCTTCGGATCTCTACGATCACATCACGCGCATCGGCGGCATTCTCCGGCATGAGCAGCCTGCTGATCTCCGCTTCCAGCCCGGCAAGCCGGACGATTTCGGTCTGCTTTTCCTCGTTTGCAAGCGCGCGCAGCTCCTCCTCACAGTCCGGATCCGACAGCAGCAGATCGAGCTCTGCAAGCGTATTCCTGCACGCGGTATAGCTGCGGTACGCCTCCACAACCGGCGTCAGCTGCTTATATTCCTTCATCAGCGCCGCCAGTCTGTCCGGATCCGCCGCAATGCTGCCGTCCTGGAGCCGCTCTGTCAGCTCGTCATATTTCTGCTCCGCCCGCCGGAGCTGTTCTTCGGTTTGCATGAGAATCTTCCTTTCCCGTTCGGTACATACTATATTATTATACTGCTTTTATCTGAAAATAGCAAGAGCATTCCGAAAAAAGTCCCGCAGCACCTGCATGTGATACCGGCTCTCTCCGGCGGATGCATCATACGGGCACCGCCTGCCGTGTCGGGCGTCGGAAAATTTTGGCACTTACACAGTTGCATTTCATATCATTTTATGGTATAATAACGGTGTATGTATATTTTTCGGGAAAGGAAGTGATTTCGTTGCATATGCATCCGCATCGGCTCCCGGCTGTACTGACAGCAGCCGTCATGATCGCCGTATGCCTGGTACCGTCCGGGAAGCAAAACAGTCTGCACGCATCTGCGGCGGTATCGCTTCCCGGAATAGACGTATCCAAGTATCAAGAGGAGATCAACTGGGAGGAAGTCGCCAGAAGCGATGTGAAATTTGCGATTCTGCGCTGCTGCAAGGTGCTCCACTCCATTGACGACTGGGAGGTCGATCCGACCTTTGAGGACAATTACAGAGAGGCCAAAAAAGCCGGCATCGCCGTCGGCTGCTATCTTTTCACGGATGCTGCCTCGCAGGAGGAAATCCTCGCCGATACGGAATATATGCTTGAGGTGCTCAAGGACAAGTCCCTGGAACTGCCGGTTTTCTATGATCTGGAATCCGCAACCCGGCAGGAGCATCTGCCGCCGGAGGTGTTTATGCCCGGGCTGCTCGCCGGTCTTGAGCGGATCGAGGATGCAGGACACACGGCCGGCGTCTATTCCAGCACCGCGTTTTTCAGCGAATGCATTGACCGTCAGGCGCTGATTGACGCAAAATACCCGATCTGGGAGGCCAATTACTTCAACACGTCAAACGGTCTGTCCAGTCCGGTCGGGCATGATCTCTCCGATGAGGCGACAATCTGGCAGTATTCCGGCTGCGGCAGATGCCCCGGCATCCGCACGACTGTTGACCGCAATATCTGCTATACATATCAATTCTTCGACCGGCAGGCGGTCATCACGAATTCCGTTCTGCCCGGCGGAACCCTGAAGGCAGGCTCCAATTTCACCCTGGCCGGAACCGTCAGCTCCGACAACGTCCTGCGCACAATCACCGGAACCATCCACAAAAAGGATCACCCGAACGCCGTCCAGAGCGTGACGGTCTATCCGATGGCAAAAGACTACAAGCTGACCGGCTTCTTTACGAAAAAGCTGATCTTTTCAACGCTGACCGAGGGAGATTACGAGCTCTGCATCCGCGCTGTGGATTCCTCGGGCGCTGAAATCGAGGTCGTGCGGTCTGCGTTCTCCGTCGGCCCGGATGAAATTCCGCCGGAAACCGATGCCGCCGCACCCATTGTGACAAATCCGCATTCTATGCCGGAATTCCACTTTGCAGGTCAGGGGCACCGCCGAGAAACCGAAACCGTACAGAATCAGCCGAAGGCACCGCTTTCCGTCCGCATGAACGCATTTTTTTACGAGCACTGGGCACTGCGGAGCGCGCTCAGAACGGCAAACAGCATCGGCATAAAATGCGCGCTGGAACGCACACCGCTGTACCGCATCGTATCCAAGGGCTTCTGCCAGCTGGAAACAGGATATCTCGCCCTGCAAATCCGCAAGCTGAGCCCGTCCGTGCAGCAGCCGGAACAGACCGCGGAGGTCTGAACACACAGCAGCCAAATCAGCAAATCCCGAAAGCGTCTTATGCCGCTTTCGGGATTTTTTCGGTTATTTCTTCCTGACCGGAATCCAAAGCTCGCAGAACACACCGCTTCTCCCCTGCTCAGGATAGTATTCATAATCGGTTTCATCTGCGGCCTCATAGCCCATCTGCGGCAGGAATTCCTTATAAAACCGTGCCCAGGTTTCGCTGATGCAGTCAGCATCCTCCCCGATGCATTCAAACACCGCATAGGTGCCGGGCTGCACGTCCCAGATGCAGAGCCCCGCCTGTTTCAGCACATCCGGATCCGGTGCCGCAGAATCCGCGTCCGCCGGAATGCCGATGCCGTATGCAAAGGTTTCCGCACCCGGCTTCGTCGGCGCACATAACCCGTAAAGGTCACGCCTGCCCGCCGGACACATTGCAAGCAGCTTCGCAATCACGCCGTTCTCACGGCACATGCCCCAGAAATCGGGAATCTCGTGATTCTCCGCATCGTTGATAATCTCGTTGCGGAAATCCCTGACAACCGCAAGGAATTTCTGCGCCTCAGTCTGTACGATTCTGTAATCCATACTCTTACCGCCTTCCACAGTTAATTTCAGCACAAGCGGGTTGAACAGCACGAGCTTTGCAGCGCCTTCTCTGGCATATTTCGGCGCAACGCCGTGAAACCGTGTGAACGCCTTAGTGAAGCTCTCCGGTGTATCATAGCCGTATTTCAGCGCAATTTCCGTGATTTTCGCATCCGTTTCCGCGATTTCACGCGCAGCAAGCGAAAGCCTGCGGTTCCGGATATAGGCATTTGCCGTCATGCCCGTCAGAAAGCTGAACGCCCGGTGAAATTCATAGCTTGAAAGATAAACCTGTTTCGCAACATCCTCATAGTTCAGATTCTCCAGAAGATGCGCCTCCATATACGAAATCGCCGTTTGCATCGCTGCAATCCATTCCATGCTGTTCCCCTCCTGTGCTTCTATCATAGCAGAATTCCGGATCATCCGCATTTCCCGGCTTGCGGAAAACTGTCAGGAAACCGGAACCGCCGCCGTATTTCCGGTTTCAGACTCCGGAATACGGCGGCGTTTTTTTCATATGTCAGCGCCGCAGCCAGACCAGCAGCAAAACCGCACCCGCATTCAGCAGAATGAGGATCATGACCTCCGAAACCAGCTGACGGCTGAGCCGCTTCCGGTCAGATTCCGGTGCGCAGGCCTGCTTTGCATAGCCGAGCAGGCGCGCCCGCTCCAGATTGCGGTTTCCGGCCAGCACCAGTGCAATCAGCGCAAGAACGGCTGCCATCACAACGGAGGCGGTCAGCGCCGTCCGTTCCGTCATCTGCACAGAGAAGCGTTCCCGCAGCAGCCGGATCACACCCTTTGCGCCCGCATAGCCGCAGAGGGCTGCGGTCAGTCCCCAGATCGGTTTTCTCATATATCATCGCTCCTCACGGAAATACGGCATACCGAGATGCGCAGGCGGCTGCGCCTCACGCTTGCGGCGCATACTGATAACCACCAGCAGCAGAATCGTCACGGCATACGGAAGCATCTTGAACAGCTCCTGTCCGCTGACATCCAGCCCGGGAATGTAATTGTGGACGATATACAGTCCGCCGAACAGAATCGAGCCGAAAATGCTGATATTCGGACGCCAGACTGCGAAAATCACCAGTGCAATCGCAAGCCAGCCGCGGTCGCCGAAGCCGTCGTTCGACCAGACGCCGTTCGCGTAGTCCATGACGTAGTACAGGCCGCCGAGTCCGGCAATCACACTGCCGGTACAGGTCGCAAAATACTTGTATCTGCCGACACTGATGCCTGCGGCATCGGCGGTTGCGGGATTCTCGCCGACCGCACGCAGATGCAGGCCGATGCGCGTATGCGAAAGAATGAACGCAGTCAGCGCAGCGATGATCACCGCTGCATATGCCAGAAAGCTGTGCGACAGAAAGACCTGCCCGAACCAGCCGCATTTGTCTGCGAACGGCAGCTGCGTGCGGAAATAACCGGAGGTCGTGCTCAGGGAAATGGATGCGACATCGCTGCCAGCCAGCTTGGCCAGCGAACCGCCGAAGAAATTGCCGAAGCCGACGCCGAAGGTCGTCAGTGCAAGACCCGTCACGTTCTGGTTTGCGCGGAGCGAAACCGTCAGGAAGCTGTAAATCAGCCCCATGAGCAGCGAACCGGCAATCGAACAAAGCAGCGGAATCAGCACCGCAGGAAGCGGATGCACCGAAGCGGCGTGTTGCTCATACAGAAATGCGCCGATGACGCCGCTGATGCCGCCGACATACATAATGCCCGGAATGCCGAGGTTCAGGTTGCCGGATTTCTCGGTGATAATCTCACCGGTCGAGCCGTACAGCAGCGGAACGCCCTGCATGATCGCGCGCTGCAAAAATCCTGCCCAAATCATTTCGCCGCCTCCTTTTCCCGGAATTTCACGGTATACTGAATGAAGAATTCACAGCCGATGATAAAGAAAATGATGATGCCGGTGATGATATCGGAGAAGGATTCGTTCAGGCCGAATGCCGTCGAAACCTCCGTCGCGCCCTTTTCCAGAAACGCAATCAGAAATGCGGTCAGCACCATGAACACCGGATTGAATTTCGCCATCCACGAAACCATAATCGCCGTAAAGCCTCTGCCCGCGGCAGTATCGCGCGAGATCGTGTGATCCGTGCCGGAAACCAGCAGCATGCCCGCCAGTCCGCAGATCGCACCGGAAATCAGCATCGTGCGGATGATAACCTTTTTCACCGGAATGCCGATATAGCGCGCGGTATTCTCACTCTCTCCGACAACCGCGATTTCATAGCCGTGCTTGCTGTATTTCAGATAGATATACATGAACAGTGTAATCGCCGCAACAATCAGAATATTCAGCAGATAATCGTATTTTCCGATGACCGGCATCCAGCCCGCATGGGTTGCGCGGTTGATGACGCCGACCTGACCGGAGCCCTTCGGCACCGACCATTTATACACAAAGAACGACACCAGCTGAATTGCGATATAATTCATCATCAGCGTAAAAAGCGTTTCATTTGTCATCCATTTTGCGCGGAACACTGCCGGAATCAACGCCCAGAGCGCACCCGCCAGCACACTCGCGGCAAGAATCACAAGCAGCAGCAGCGCATTCGGCAGCTTGTCGCCCAGCAGGATCATGCACGCTGCGGATGCAAGACCGCCGACCAGCACCTGCCCCTCCGCGCCGATATTCCAGAAGCGCATTTTGAATGCGGGCGTCACCGCAACGGATACACAGAGCAGCATCGCAAGGTTTTGCAGCATACCCCAGATGCGCCGTTTGGTTCCGAAGGCGCCGTCCAGCATTGTTACATAAATGCGAAGCGGGTTTTCACCGGTGAGCAGGAAGGATACCAGACCGCTGACGACCAGTGCAAGCAGAATCGCGGCAATGCGGATGCCCCAGGCCTTCCACCAGACAATCGCGTCACGCTTGGCAATGTGGAACAGCGGTTCCTTTGTCTTATGCGTTTGCTGCGCCATCTGCTGCACCTCCCTCCTGTACGGCATTCTTTGTCATCAGCAGGCCGATTTCCTCTTTTGTCGCAGTACGCGCATCGACCGTTCCTGCAATGCGTCCAGAGCTGATGACCATGATGCGGTCGGAGAGCTCCAGCAGCACGTCCAGATCCTCACCGACAAAGATGACCGCCACGCCGTTTTCCTTCTGCTGATTCAGCAGGTTATAGATCGTGAATGAGGCGTTGATGTCCAGACCGCGCACCGGATATGCAGCCATGAGCACCGTCGGGGATGCGGCAATCTCACGGCCGACCAGCACCTTCTGCACATTGCCGCCCGAAAGCCGCCGCACCGGCGTATTCGCGCCCGGCGTCACAACCTCCAGATCGTTGATGATCTTTTCCGCCAGAGAGCGCGGGCTCTTGCGCTCCAGGAAAAAGCCCCTGCCCTTTTTGTAGCTGCGGAGCATGATGTTATCCACAATGTCCATATTGCCGACCAGTCCCATGCCGAGGCGATCCTCCGGCACAAACGACAGCCGCACGCCGAGCTCTCGGATCTGCACAGGCGTCTTGTCACGGAGATCGTCTGTCTGCCCGGTCTTGGGGTTGCGGTAGAGAATTTTGCCGTTCACATGCTGCAAGCCCGCGATTGCTTCCAGCAGCTCGCGCTGTCCGCTGCCCGCAATGCCCGCAATGCCGAGAATCTCGCCCGCACGCGCAGTAAAGCTGATGTCATGCAGCAGCTCCGTGCCCTCGCGGTTTTTGCAGGAAATGCCCTCCACAATCAGTCTGTCCACCGGATCCTTCGGCTCAGAGCGTGCAATGTTCAGCGTGACCTTCTTTCCGACCATCATCTCGGTCAGCCTGCTCTCATTGGTTTCCGCGGTATTGACCGTTCCGGCATATCTGCCCTTGCAGAGCACCGCGACCTGATCGGAAAGCGAAAGCACCTCATGCAGTTTGTGCGTGATAATGATAATCGCTTTGCCGCTGTCGCGCATTCTCCGGAGCACTGCAAAGAGCTTTTCGGTTTCCTGCGGCGTCAGCACGGCGGTCGGCTCATCCAGAATCAGAATGTCCGCGCCGCGGTACAGCACCTTCAGGATCTCAACGGTCTGCTTTTCGGAAACAGACATCTCATAGATCTTCTTGTCCGGATCAATGTCAAAGCCGTACTGAATGGCAATTTCCATGATCTTTCTGGCGGACTGCTTCAGGCTGAATTTCGGCTCGCTGTCCAGACCCAGAACAATGTTTTCGGTTGCAGAGAACACATCCACCAGCTTGAAATGCTGATGGATCATGCCGATGCCGTATCGGAACGCATCCTTCGGGGAACGGATCACGACCTCCTGTCCGTCCACAAAAATCCGGCCGTGATCCGGGAAGTAAATGCCCGCGATCATATTCATCAGCGTGGTCTTTCCGCTGCCGTTCTCTCCGAGAATCGAGAGAATCTGCCCGTGCTCGACGGACAGCGAAACATTGTCGTTCGCAACGACCGTCCCGAACCGCTTGGTGATATTCTGAAGCCGGATGGCCGGCACCTTCTCTGACTGTTTGACTGCTTTGCTCATGTGTATTCCTTTCACGGCGCGTCAGCGCCGGTTTCGGAGCTTCTGCGAAAACACGGCAGGCGGGACAGTTTGGGTGCCCCGCCTGAGAAATCGTAACGCGATCAGAACATGGTGTTCAGCTGCTCGATGCCGTCGATCTTGATATCGAAGTACGGCGCCGAACGGTATTCCGATTCATGGAAGTAGCCGTCCTTGATGACCTCGGTGTCCGGCTTGTATTCCGCATCGGTGTCCACGTCCGCCTCATAGGAGGTCAGCATCTTGCCCTCCACCGTAAAGGCCGACGTATCAAAGACATGCAGCTCGCCGCTCTTGAGCTTGGCCGCCGCCTCATCAATGGCTGCCTGTGTGCCCGCTGCGGCTGCCTGCTCATTGACCTCAGTCAGCCGGACGGAACCGGTGCTCAGATCGCCGACCCAGTCGGTCTTGATCTGCTCGCCGTTCTGCACGCACTGAATTGCATATACATAATACGGCATCCAGTCAATGCGCGAGGAAACAATAAAGGTATTCGGGCAGGCATCCTTTGTGGAGCCGTTGTAGGAGATGTTCGGGACACGACCGTTCTCGCAGGCAGTCGGTGCACCCATGGAGTCCGCGTGCTGCGAAATCAGCACACAGTTCTCGCTGATCAGTTTGGTCGCGGCTTCCTTTTCCGCGGTTTCATCGTACCAGGAGCCGGTGAACTGCACCTTCATCGTCGTGCTCGGGCAGACGGATTTTGCACCGAGATAGAACGAGGTATAACCCGAAATCACCTCTGCGTAGGTATAAGCGCCGACATAGCCCATGACCGCTTCCTCCGGCTTGATCTTGCCGTCGTCGATCATCTCATTGAGCTTCAGGCCTGCTGCAATGCCCGCAAGATATCTGCCCTCATAGATCGAAGCGAACGCATCGTGGAAATTGTCCCGCTTTTCGGTATGCGCCAGGGTGCCGGTCGCGTGGCAGAACTGCACATCCGGATAGGCCTCGGCCGCTTCGAGCAGATACGGCTCATGGCCGAAGGAATCCGCGAAGATGATGTCGCAGCCTCTGTCTGCCAGATCAACCGCAGCCTCCTTGCACTCGTTAGACTCCGGAATATTCTTTTTGATGATGACCTGATCGTCGGAAAGTCCGAGTGCCTTTTTCGCCTCATTCAGTCCGTTGAGGAAGTTGAGGTCGTAGGTGGAGTTCTCATCGTGCAGGCAGATCAGGCCGACCTTGACGGATTTCTTGCCTTCCTTTGCGTCCCCGCCGGAACCGGTACCGGGTTCGCCGCAGGCGGCCAGTCCCATGCACAGCGAGCCTGCAAGCACCGCAGACGTCAAACGAATCAGATTCTGTTTCATAATCCTTCTCCTTTGCATTCAGCAAATTATTTGATATCCGGAACCCGGATATTATTCAGCTTTCCCGGAACACAATTCCGTTTTCATCCATACTGTCCACAATCGCAAGCGATTCGACTCTGAGCCCGGACGCGCGCAGCTGTGCGCCGCCGTCCTGAAATCCCTTTTCAATCACGATGCCCGCACCGACAACTGCCGCGCCCGCCTGCGCCGACAGATCCAGCAGTCCCTCGACCGCTTTGCCGTTCGCAAGGAAATCGTCGATAATCAGCACACGGTCATCCGCTTTCAGATACTCCCGTTCAACGACGACCGTATAATCCGTGCCGTGCGTATAGGAGTGAACAAGCGTCTGATACAGAACGCCGGAAACATTGCTGGTACGGTGTTTTTTTGCGAACAGCACCGGAACATGCAGTGCCGCGCCGACTGCAACCGCAATCGCAATGCCCGAGGATTCGATCGTCAGGATCTTCGTCACGCCGTCTGCGCGGAAACGGTCTGCAAGCTCCTTTCCGAGCTCCATAATCAGGTCGGCGTCCATCTGATGATTCAGAAATGACGATACTTTCAGCACGGGGCCGGGCAGAATTCTGCCCTCCGCAAGGATCTTGTCTTCCAGGATCTTCACAGCTTCACACTCCTTTTCCCAACAATAAAAAAGCAGACGATTGAAAACGAGCGCTCAATGGTCTGATTCCGGTGCTAATACTATAATTATTATATTCCAATTTGTACGAAAATGCAAGACGGCATTTCAGCGAAATTGTCTGTATATCGCAGACTGTTTTAGGCAGCCTGCACAAAAATGAGATCGTGCAGCCATTCCGATTTACCGCGAACCGCTTACATTCCGCCAGAGCATTCGTACAAAAGCCCGGAAGCATACGCCTCCGGGCTTTCCGTTAATCTTTCGGCCCGCCCTGCATGCTGGACGGATCAACGCCGTTTGCTTTCAGCACGAGCTTCAGAAACATCGGCTTCAGCAGGAAAATCAGCACATAGCCGAGCACCAGCGAAACCAGCAGCGACACCAGAAACATGCCGCCGAATGAAACCGAGGCGCCGTGCTGCACGGCCTGCCGGTACCCGAGCAGCGTCATGACCAGCGTGATCACCGGTGTGTAGATCAGATCCGAAACCAGTGCCGTGACTGCATTGCCTTTCATCGAGCGCGGTTCAGCTTGCAGCTTTTCGCAGACCGCCCCCTCCAGCTTCGGCATCGGGACAAACATGCCGATCAGCAGGCTGATGACCGTGCTCAGAAGAAAGCTGATGAGAAATGCGGGAACCGTAAAATGCCCCGAGCGCAGATTGCCGGTCAGTGCCAGAAAAAAGCTCAGTGTGATTCCCATTAACACGCTCATCTGTAATCCAATCTTTTTCATGTAATACCTCCTTTTATCTCTTTCGCTTATCCCGCAGTCTGTTCCAGAATATGCCGTGCGACATATACGCCGGATGCAGACGCATGAGAAAGCGAATGCGTCACGCCGGAGCAATCTCCGATGACGTACAGACCGTGATATTTTGTTTGCAGATCGCTGTCGATCTCGACCTCCATGTTATAGAATTTGACCTCAACGCCGTACAGCAGCGTATCGTCATTGGCGGTGCCGGGGGCAATCTTATCGAGCGCATAGATCATCTCAATGATACCGTCCAGAATACGCTTCGGGATCACAAGGCTGAGATCGCCGGGCTGTGCGGCAAGCGTCGGTACGACAAAGCTCTCCGCGATGCGCTGCGCATTGCTTCTGCGGCCGCGGATCAGGTCACCGAAGCGCTGCACCATGACGCCGCCGCCGAGCATATTTGACAGGCGCGCAATGCTCTCGCCGTAGCCGTTGCTGTCACGGAACGGCTCGGAGAAATGCTTGCTGACCAGCAGCGCAAAATTCGTATTGTCCGTGTGAAGTGCCGGATCCTCATAGCTGTGGCCGTTGACCGTCACAATGCCGTTCGTGTTCTCATTGACGACAACACCGTGCGGATTCATGCAGAATGTCCGCACCAGATCCTCAAACTGCTTGGTGCGGTAGACGATCTTGCTCTCATAGAGCTCGTCCGTCAGATGCGAGAAAACCGCCGCCGGGAGCTCCACGCGCACGCCGATGTCCACGCGGTTTGAGCGCGTCGGGATGTCCAGCGCGGCACATACGGTTTCCATCCACTTGCTGCCGCTGCGTCCAACCGAGATCACGCAGCGCGTTCCGGTGAAGCGCTGCTCCCCTGCCGTTACGGCATAGCCGTGCTCCGTCCGTTCAACGGTTTCAATCTCTGTGCGGAAGTAGAAATCGACCTTGTCCTTCAACGCATCGAAGAGGTTTTGCAGCACAATATAATTCTTGTCCGTGCCGAGGTGCCGCACCTGCGCATCAAGCAGATGCAGATCGTTCTCAAAGCACTTTTTCTTGATCGCGGTGTTCGCGGTGGAATACAGCTTTGTCCCCGCCCCGCCGTGCGCAAGATTGATTTCATCGACATAGCGCATCAGCGAGAGCGCCTCCTGCTTGCCGACGTATTCGTACAGCGTGCCGCCGAACTGGTTCGTGATGTTATATTTGCCGTCCGAGAATGCGCCCGCGCCGCCGAAGCCGTTCATGATGGCGCAGGTTCTGCATCCGATGCAGCTTTTCACCTTTTTGCCGTCAATCGGGCATTTGCGCGCGCCGAGCGGATTGCCGCATTCAAACACCGCAATCCGCAGGCCGCGGTTTGCCTGACACAGCTCATAGGCTGTAAAAATGCCGCCGGGTCCTGCGCCGACAATCAGCACATCGTAGTCCGTATTTCTGTTGCTCTGGTTCATAGCTTCTGCCCCTTTTTTCTGACTTCATTCGTTTTCATTTAACAGGGATCGAAAACAAATCTATCTTATTATATCATATTATCAGGTAAATTTCAATGGGAGAAGTGCTTTTCATTCTAAATTTGCATACATTGGAGCAGAAATGGATGCGGGCACTGCCTGCTTATAACATATAATCCCGCAAAATGCAAGTTGAGAGGCAGGAAAAAACAAATGGTGCTGCACCGGCGAAAAGTGCTGCAAAATGCTGCAAATCTGCACAGTATTGTCAAATGTGGCTATATTATATGTGAATTTTGTTGTCATTTTTCTATGCTCTTGGTTCACCTTTGACCATTGTGCATATGATTTGATTATGTTATAATAGAATCAGCACAGCGCATCTGCGGGTGCGGTGTTACAAAGTGGATTTGCAGAAGCGAAAAGGAGGTTTTATGATGAAAAAACGATTGAAGGCGGCAGCGGCTGCTGCCATGGCGCTGGTGATGCTGGGCGGGGCGTTGCCTGCTGTGCCGGGCGGCGCGGAACTGCTGAACACACCGCTGACGGCACATGCGGCGGGCAGCGTGACGCTGGATGAGGAAACCGGCACGCTGTATCTGGACGGCGCGGTGACAAGAGAGGATATTCTCGCGTACCGCGAACCAGTGTACAAGCCTTACATGGATGGTTATATCCCTGTATATAAAGTCGAAAGCGTTGTGGCAAATGAGGGATGCATTTTACCGGAAGACTGTTCAGAATTATTTCAACAAGAACGGTATGAAACATATGAGGCACCAGGCGATTGGTATTTTGAAATTCAGGATTGGTATAATTTGAGCAGCATTGATCTTTCCAAAGCGGATACATCTCATGTCACAAATATGCGCTCCATGTTTGAGTGCTGTGATCTGACTTCTTTGGATCTGAGCAGCTTTGACACATCCAATGTAAAAAATATGAGCCGGATGTTCCGTAGTTGCTATCGTCTGACTTCGCTGGATCTGAGCGGCTTTGACACATCCAATGTGACGAATATGTACGCTATGTTCGATGGTTCCGATTTCTATTCGGTGGATTTGAGCAGCTTTGACACATCCAATGTTACGGATATGAGCTATATGTTCAAAGGCTGTAACAGTTTGACTTCGCTGGATCTGAGCAGCTTTGACACATCCAATGTTACGGATATGAGCTATATGTTCGAAGGCTGTAACAGTTTGACTTCGCTGGATCTGAGCAACTTTGACACATCCAATGTTACGGATATGGAAAGTATGTTCTGCTACTGCAAAAATCTGACTTCATTGGATCTGAGCAGCTTTGACACATCCAATGTTACAAATATGAAATATTTATTCTGTGGCACTTATAATATGGTAATTGATAACAGTAATAATCTGGAAACAATCTACGTGTCCGATCTTTGGAACACCGATAGTGTCAATTCTTCTGGTGCTATGTTCGGAAAATGCCCCAAACTGAAAGGCGGCAACGGAACTGTCTACGACAAAAACCATATAAACAAGGAATATGCATGCATTGACGGCAAAGACGAAAAACCGGGTTACCTGACCTACAAGGAATACAAATGCCCCGGCAGCTATGTCAAGGGTGTCAGCCTCGCACTGGCAGATCAGATCGGCGTCACGTTCTATGTCAATATGAAAGATCAGGTGAAAAAAGCCGTGCTGTCAGGCGTCCCCGGTGAGGTGACCGTCACGAGCCTCAACCAGCTTTTGAGCGGCGATTACAAGGGCTGCGTCAAGCTGGTGTACCCAGTCAATGCCACGGAGGCGCGCCACACGATCACCCTGCGCCTGTATGATAAGGACGGCAAGCAGCTGCGGCTTTACAACAGTGATTTCCGCCGCGCGGAAAACGATACGATCAGCTTCTCCGTACAGGACTATATTGAACAGGCGCCGCAGTATTATCCGGACAACGAAAAGGCGCAGAAACTGGCAGCAGCACTTTCTAATTACTGCAATGCCGCAAGCAATTATTTCTGCGGCAAGGATTACACGGTCGAGGGCATCGGGGACGTCACGCTCGCCAGCTTTGCCGGGTTCGGTGTGCCGCTGCACGGCCTGAAGCTGTCGCTGGTGCTGAACTCGAAGACTGAGCTCCGCGTGTACGGCATCAACGATACGGATGACTACATCGGCGGAACAGGCTCGCTGCCGAACCTGAAATATGACGCGGAAGGCGGATACCACAAGATCACCGGACTCAAACCGGCAGAGCTTGTTTCTGCCGACGATTACACAATCAACCGCGAATATATTGTCATTTCCCCGCTGACCTACGGATACTACGTCATGAAAAATTCTGACGACGAAGCGCTGAAAACCGTCGTCAGGGCGCTGTTCGTTTATGCAACGACTGCCCTGGAATACTAAAGGAGGAAAATACCATGAAATACACTACACCGGAAATCGAAATCTTCGCATTTGAAGCGGAGGACGTCATCACCGCAAGCTCCGTGAAGGATCCGACACTTCCCGCCATCGGCGAGGAAATCTGAAACGAAAACAGGCAGCCCGGAAAACGGACTGCCTGTTTTTATATGATTCTGTTCGAGCCGACTGAGAGCGGTATCTTTTATTTCGCAGTTGACCAGCCGGAGAACTTTAGATCAATACCGGCGGGCACTGCCCGCGCGCTGCCCGCCAAGCTCACGCAGCAATTCTGCGGTCATTGCAGAACCGCTGAGCGGTCTGACGCCGGAATCCCCGACAATATCCGCGGTATGGCATCCGCGCGCAAGCACGGCGTCCACGGCGTTTTCCACAGCGTCGGCTTCATCCGCAAGCCCGAATGCATACCGCAGCATCATGGCGCCGGAGAGAATCATCGCCGCCGGATTTGCAAGATCCTTTCCCGCGATATCCGGCGCAGAGCCGTGAATCGGCTCAAACAGCCCGCGCTTGGTTTCTCCGAGCGACGCAGATGCCAGCATCCCGATGGAGCCGGTCAGCTGCGAGGCCTCATCCGAGAGAATGTCCCCGAACAGATTGGACGTCACAATCACATCAAACTGCTGCGGATCGCGCACAAGCTGCATCGCGGCATTGTCCACGTACAGATCGCTGTACGCAACATCCGGATAGGATTCCGCCAGCCGGTGCATGGTGCGCCGCCAGAGCCGGGAGCTTTCCAGCACATTCGCCTTATCGACGCTGACCAGCCGCCCGCTGCGCTTTCTTGCAGCTTCAAATGCCGCTTTTCCGATGCGCTCGATCTCGTATACGCTGTAACATTCGGTGTCGAATGCTTCTTCGCCGTACCGGCCGGTACGGGTGCCGTGTTCACCGAAGTATATGCCGCCGGTCAGCTCGCGGACAATCAGAATATCAAACCCCTGCGCCGTCAGATCCTCACGCAGCGGCGACGCGCCCTTTAACGCAGGAAACAGCTTCGCCGGGCGCAGATTCATATACAGTCCGAGCGCCGCACGGATGCCGAGCAGTGCTTTTTCCGGCCGCATATCCGCCGGGAGCGCATCCCACTTCGGCCCGCCGACTGCACCGAGGAGCACGCTGTCGCTTGCCAGACAGCCTTCCACCGTTTTGTCCGGCAGAGGCTCCCCGACAGCGTCAATCGCCGCACCGCCGATCAGATACGGCTCAAACACAAAGCGATGCCCGAACCGTGCGCCGACCGTTTCCAGCACCTGCACGGCGCTCTCCGTAATCTCCGGCCCGATGCCGTCGCCCTTTAACAATGCAATGCGATATTCCATATGGCACCTCCTGCTCTCATCTCCGCAGCGCTCAGATCACGCCGTCCGCAACCGACTGCATCAGACCGCCGTGCGCAATGATTGCCTGAATAAACGGCGGAAACGGTGCCGTGCGGTATTCCGCGCCGGTCGTCAGATTCCGGATGATTCCGCTGTCGAGATCCGCTTCGACGGTGTCACCGTCCCGGATTCCCTCCGCAGCCTCCGGACATTCGACGATGGCAAGCCCGATGTTGATTGCATTGCGGTAAAAGATCCGCGCAAAGCTCTTCGCAATCACAAGGGAGATACCGCTCGCCTGAATCGCAATCGGCGCATGCTCCCTTGACGATCCGCACCCGAAGTTCTGCCCCGCAACCAGAATATCCCCGGCATGAACGCGGCGCACAAAGCTGCTGTCCAGATCCTCCATACAGTGCGCGGCAAGCTCCTGCCGGTCACTGGTATTCAGATAACGCGCCGGAATAATGACGTCCGTGTCCACATGGTCGCCGTATTTCAGGACTTTCCCCTGCATTTTCATCACGCAGTCACCTCCCACGGACTTGTAATCCTGCCGGTCAGCGCACTGGCTGCTGCAACGGCCGGACTTGCCAGATAGACCTCTGATTCCGGATGCCCCATTCTGCCGACAAAATTGCGGTTGGTTGTCGCTACGGCGCGCTCCCCTTTCGCAAGAATGCCCATGTAGCCGCCAAGACAGGGCCCGCAGGTCGGTGTGGAAACCACCGCGCCGCTTTCGACAAAGATTTTCAGGAGCCCCTGCTCCATTGCCTCCAGATAAATCTGCTGCGTCGCCGGAATGACGATCACGCGCACACCCGGCGCACAGGTTTTTCCGCGCATGATCTCCGCAGCAAGCTGCAAATCCTCCAGTCTGCCGTTTGTACAGGAGCCGATCACGACCTGCTGCACCGGAATCTCCCCGATGCTTTCAAAGGTACGGGTGTTTTCCGGCAGATGCGGAAATGCAACGGTCGGTTCCATCTGCGACAGATCAACCGTCACCGTTTCTTCGTACTCTGCGTCATCATCCGCTTCATACACAACCGGCTCTGCCGCATGATGCGCCCGCAGATACTCCAGCGTGACCGCATCAACCGGGAAGATGCCGTTTTTCGCGCCCGCCTCAATCACCATATTGGAGATGCAGAGCCGGTCGCTCACGGAGAGCGTCTGCACGCCCTCGCCGGTGAACTCAACAGAACGGTACAATGCGCCGTCCACGCCGATTTTTCCGATCAGGTGCAGGATAACGTCCTTGCCGGTCACATACTTCCGCAGTCTGCCTTTCAGCTCGACGCGCATCGCGGCAGGCACCTTGAACCATGCCTTGCCCGTCGCCATCGCGCAGGCCATGTCCGTGGAGCCGACGCCTGTCGAAAACGCGCCGAGTGCGCCGTAGGTGCAGGTATGCGAATCCGCACCGATCACGGCGGAACCGGCCGTGACCAGACCCTGCTCAGGCAGCAGCGCATGTTCAATGCCCATTTTTCCGACGTCGTAGAAATGCGTGACGGCATGTTCGCTGCAAAAATCGCGGCACATCCGGCACTGCTCCGCCGCCTTGATGTCCTTGTTCGGCACAAAATGATCCATGACCATTGCGATTTTCCCGCGGTCGAACACATCTGTCTTTCCGAGCTGCTCAAATGCCCTGATTGCGACCGGCGCCGTAATATCATTGCCGAGCACCAGATCGAGCTCTGCAAGAATCAGGTCCCCCGCACGCACGGCCGTGAGCCCTGCATGTGCCGCAAGAATCTTCTGCGTCATTGTCATGCTCATACAGTATCCTTTCTTCCGGGCGCAGCGCTGCGCATCCTCAGCCCTGCTTGTTCAGCATGTTATTGATCGCGCTGACAAATGCCTTGACCGACGATGTCATAATATCGTTGTCGATGCCGACGCCCCAGAAGCTCTCCTGACTGCCGTTCACGACCTCCACATAGGAAACCGCCTTGGAGGTGGAGCCGACCTCCAGTGCATGCTCGGAATAAGTGTTGAGCGTATAATCCAGCCCGGTATACGACCGGACGGCATTGCTGACGGCATCCAGACGGCCGTTGCCGCTGTTCGTTGCGGACGCCGTTGCACCGTTGTACTCAATATCAATGGTCGCTTCAATGCCGTTGTGCTGGACATAGTGTACATCGGTGAGATTGAGCGGCGCCGTAATGTCGATATAATGCTGCTTGAAAATCAGGTAGACCTCGTCCGGTGAGAGCTCCTTGTGACTTTGGTCGGAGATGCCTTTGACCAGATAGCCGACGCGCTCGCGCATTCTTCTGGGCAGATCGTATCCGAATCTGGTTTCCAGAATATACCCGATGCCGCCCTTGCCGGACTGGCTGTTGATCCGGATGACGTCTGTTTCGTAGGTGCGTCCGATATCGTTCGGATCAATCGGCAGATACGGCACCATCCAGTGCGGATCGCCGGTTTCGCTGCGCCAGTGCATGCCCTTTGCGATGGCATCCTGATGCGAACCGCTGAACGCCGCAAAGACCAGCTTGCCTGCATACGGCTGGCGTTCATTGATCTCCATGTGCGTCAGGCGCGTATACATCTCAGAAAGTGTCGGAATATCGCTGAAATCGAGCTGCGGATCCACACCCTGCGCATACATATTCAGTGCCAGCGTGATGATATCCACATTACCGGTGCGCTCGCCGCAGCCGAACAGGGTTCCCTCGACGCGCTCCGCACCGGCGAGCAGACCCATTTCGGTATCCGCAACCGCACAGCCGCGGTCATTATGCGGATGCAGCGACAGAATCACATGCTCGCGGTATTTCAAATTTTCATTGAGATATGCAACCTGATTCGCATACACATGCGGCATGGACAGCTCCACCGTCACCGGCAGATTGATAATCACCGGATCGTCCGCGGTCGGCTGCCAGACGTCGAGCACGGCATTGCAGATTTCGAGTGCAAATTCCGGCTCGGTTCCGGTAAAGCTCTCCGGAGAATATTCAAACCGGATTTTCCCGGCTGCCCGGTCACGGTACTCCTTACAGAGTTTCGCGCCGGATACGGCAATGTCAATGATTTCTTCCTTCGACATGCGGAATACCTGCTCCCGCTGGACAGCCGAGGTCGAATTGTAAAGGTGAACGATTGCCTGCTTACATCCCTCCAGCGCCTCAAAGGTTCTCCTGATGATGTGCTCACGGGACTGCGTCAGCACCTGAACCGTGACGTTCTCCGGAATCAGATCCTCCTCAATCAGTCTGCGGCAGAATGCAAATTCCGTTTCGGAGGCCGCCGGGAAGCCGATCTCGATTTCCTGAAAGCCCGCCTTCACCAATGCGGAGAAATACTCGAGCTTATCCTCCGGCGTCATCGGAATCACAAGCGCCTGATTGCCGTCGCGCAGATCAACGCTGCACCACTGCGGCGCACGGTCGATATAGGTTTTCTGCATCCAGTCAGATGCAGCGTCCGGCGCAGCAAAGAACTGTCTGGTATACTTTTCTGCATTTCTCATGTTCAACACCTCCGTAAAATGTCAGCCGGATCAGGGCAGGAATAAAAAATCGCCCCTCTCCAAAATCATCGGAAAGAGACGAAGCAACTGTCAAATACTCCGCGGTACCACTCTTCTTGACACAAATTGTGCCCACTCATCTGCGTCACACGAACGCATTTCTCTGTGACGGGAGAACCCGGTCAGGCCTAATTGCAAGCTGCGTTCAGCCGACTGCTCAGGGAGGAGCTATGACCTGCGGCACACTGCTGCCTTTCAGCAAAACGGCAGCTCTCTGTGAGCGAACCGCAGGCTTTTTATCCCTTCATCGCATTTATAGCTAAATTATATCATATTCTCAGGAGTTTGTCAAGTACATCTGACAAATCGGACGCTGATGATTCCGTCAGCGTCCGAGGTTTTCGATAAAAGGCTATCCCCGATCAATTCAGCGATCCAGATACCGGCACGCGGCCAGCGCAGCGGATGCACCGTCTGCGGTCGCAGTCACAACCTGCCGGATTGCCTTCGTGCGGCAGTCACCGGCAACAAAGATGCCGTCCGTTCCGGTTGTGCAGCTTTCGTCAGCGATGATATAGCCCGACGGATTCAGCGCAGCAAATTCTGCGAATGCGCCGTTTTCCGGCTGCTGTCCGATGGCAACAAACATGCCGGTCACGGAGAGCACCTCCGGCGTTTTCTCTGCACCGCGCAGAATGCGGATGCCGCTCAGCTTCTCCTCCCCGAGCAGCGCATCTACCACAGCATCACAGATCACGGTCACATTTTCGAGCTTCTCAACGCGTTCCCGCAGCACGGGATCACCGGTCAGCTCCGGCAAATTCTGCACAACCGTCACCGAAGTGCAGATTTCCGAAAGGAACACTGCATCCTGCAAGGCCGTATTGCCGCCGCCGATCACCGCGACATCCTGGTCGCGGAAGAATGCGCCGTCACAGACTGCGCAGTAGCAGACGCCGTGTCCGGTCAGCTCCGCCTCATGCGGCAGACCGAGCGTCCGGTGTTTGGAACCGGTCGCCAGAATCACGCTTTTCGCCTGATAGCTGCCGTATTCGCCGGTCAGCACAAAGCCCTGCGCATTCTTTGTAATCTGCGTAATGTTGTCCATCTCCAGCACGGTTCCGTGCGCCTCCGCCTGCGTCATCAGCTTTTCGGCAAATTCCGCGCCGCTGATTTCCATAGCCGTCGGATAGTTCTCGATCTTCGGGGAGAATGTGATCTGTCCGCCGAAGTTCTCCTTTTCGATCACAATGACCGTTTTTCCCGCACGCCGTGCATAGAGCGCGGCTGTCAGACCGGCAGGACCCGATCCGACAACCGCGATGCCATAGAGCTTGCACATTACTCTGCGCTCCGCTTGACGGTTTCATCCGCAAACTTGCGGATATTGGAAACATTGACGATGCTCTGATAGCTGTCACCGGAAACAACGACAAGCGTCGGCGCCTGGTGAATATCGAACTGCTCGACCATTGTAGGCTCCTCGTCTGCAATTACCTTCTTATAGGCAATACCGGCCTGATCGAGGAAGCGCTCGGCCATTTTGCAGTTCGGGCAGGTACGTGTCGCAAACAGCAGAATCTCCTGCTCGGTTTCGCCGGTCTTGACTGCCGCAACCGATTCCGGCACATTGACAGCGCCCTTCCGTTTCAGAATGCTGTTCTCGACCACATACTCCTTGCGGTCCTTGAACTCCTGCGCCTTGCCGTCGTTGAAGTTCTTGACCGGACGGTAATAACCGGTGATGCGGCTGTAAACCTCTGTTTCAGCGCCGCACTCCGGACAGATATACTGCTCGCCGACCAGATAGCCGTGATTGCGGCAGACGGAATAGGTCGGGGACATGGTGTAGTACGGCAGCTTGTAGTTCTCTGCAATCTTGCGCACGAGCGTCGCCGCGGCTTTCCAGTCCGGCAGCTTTTCGCCGAGGAATGCATGGAACACGGTACCGGAGGTGTAGCGGGTCTGGAGGTCATCCTGAATATCGAGTGCGGAGAAGATGTCCTCAGAGAAGCCGACCGGCAGATGCGAGCTGTTGGTGTAATACGGGGTCTTGCCCTTGTCTGCTGCGGTGATGATGTCCGGATACTGTGCGACGTCATGCTTTGCAAAGCGGTAGGTCGTGGATTCCGCCGGAGTCGCCTCCAGATTGTAGAGATCGCCGTATTCTTCCTGATAGCCCATCAGGCGCTCACGCATATGATCCAGCACCTGCTTGGTGAATTCCTGCGTTTCGGTGTGCGTCATGTCCTTGCGGATCCACTTTGCATTCAGACCGGCCTCGTTCATGCCGATCAGGCCGATTGTCGAGAAGTGGTTTTCCAGCGTGCCGAGATAGCGCTTGGTGTAGGGATAAAGTCCCTCATTGAGCAGCTTGGTGATGATCGTACGCTTGATTTTCAGGCTGCGCGCTGCAATGTCCATCAGCTTGTCAAGGCGGTGATAGAAGTCCTCCTCGTTCTCGGACACATATGCAAGGCGCGGCATGTTCAGCGTGACAACGCCGACGGAGCCGGTGCTCTCGCCGCTGCCGAAGAAGCCGCCGCTCTTCTTGCGGAGCTCACGGAGATCCAGACGCAGACGGCAGCACATGCTGCGGATGTCGCTCGGCTCCATGTCGCTGTTGATATAGTTGGAGAAGTACGGCGTACCGTATTTCGCGGTCATCTCAAACAGCAGACGGTTGTTCTCGGTTTCGCTCCAGTCAAAATCTCTGGTAATGGAATAGGTCGGGATCGGATACTGGAAGCCGCGTCCCTGTGCGTCGCCCTCAATCATCGTTTCAATGAACGCCTTGTTGACCATGTCCATTTCCTTTTTGCAGTCCTTATACTTGAACGGCATTTCCTTGCCGCCGACGATGCAGTTCAGCTCTGCGAGGTCATTCGGAACCGTCCAGTCCAGCGTGATATTGGAGAACGGCGCCTGGGTGCCCCAGCGGGACGGCGTATTCACGCCGAACACGAAGGACTCAATGCACTTCTTGACCTGATCATAGGGCAGATTGTCCGCCTTGACAAACGGTGCAAGATAGGTATCAAACGAAGAAAACGCCTGTGCGCCCGCCCATTCGTTCTGCATGATGCCGAGGAAGTTGACCATCTGGTTGCAGAGCGTTGCAAGGTGCTTGGCCGGAGCCGAGGTGATCTTGCCCTCGACACCGCCGAGGCCTTCCTGAATCAGCTGCTTCAAAGACCAGCCCGCGCAGTAGCCGGTCAGCATGGACAGATCGTGGATGTGCATATCACCGGCGCGGTGTGCGTTTGCGATCTCCTCATCATAGATCTCAGAGAGCCAGTAATTTGCGGTAATCGCGCCGGAATTGTTCAGAATCAGACCGCCGACGGAATAGGTCACGGTCGAATTTTCCTTGACACGCCAGTCCATGACCTTGACATAGCTGTCAACGGTATCCTTATAATCCAGGATCGTGGACTTCATATTGCGGAGCTTCTCACGCTGCTTGCGATAAAGGATATAAGCCTTCGCGACATCACTGTAACCGGCTTCGCCGAGCACATGCTCGACACTGTCCTGAATATCCTCAACAGCAATCATGTCATCCTTGATTTTGTCTTCAAAATCCGCAGTCACGCGCAGTGCAAGAAAGTCGATCACGGAAGGATGATACTGCTTTTTCTGGGCTTCAAAAGCCTTGCGGATCGCTTCTGCAATCTTGGAAATCTCAAATTCGACCACTTTTCCGTCGCGCTTGGTAACCTGATACATGAGAAAAACCTCCCAGTTATAATATAGTGCTCCGAGCTTGTCAAATGCCGCGCAATTCGGCATTCGGTACGTCCTTACGGACAGTTTCAAGAAACTGCCGCATCTCGGAGGGCGTGCATCCGGTTGTGCTGTTGTCGATCAGCTGACCGGAATTCCGGAAATTTTGCAGATAATACGCTTTCGCCCCGCGGATCCATTTGCCGATCTTCTCAAAGTCTTCAACAGTGTGGTACTGCTTCACGACTGTGGTGCGGAACTCATAGGGAATCAGATCCTGCTGCATCAGATAACGGACACTCCGGTTCACCGCGTCAATGCTGATCCGCTCAGTGCCGGCGGTGACAGCATATTTTTCGGGGCTGTTCTTAATGTCCATCGCAACCATATCTATGAGTCCGTCCTCGCAAAAGGCACGGAGCTTTTCGGGATTGGTGCCGTTGGTGTCGAGCTTCACGGCAAATCCCATGTCACGGATCGGCTTGATCAATTCCGAAAGATCAGGCTGGAGCAGCGGCTCGCCGCCGGTAATGCACACACCGTCGAGCAGGCCGACCCGCTTTTTCAGAAACGCATAAAGCTCGTCCGCAGTGATCGTTTCCGTCATCGGCTCCGTCACCAGCCCTGCATTGTGGCAGAACGGGCATCGGAGGTTACAGCCCCAAGTGAAAACCGTACAGGCTGTTTTGCCGGGGTAATCCAGCAGTGTCAATTTTTGCAATCCGGCGATTTTCACGTACATACCTCATTTTTCGATATTGTTAATATTTTGCCGTATTATGTGACCCATATTTCTCTGCAAAAGAAGTGAAATTGGAACAAAACACAAGATATAGTGTTTCGGAGTTTCCAAAAGCACAATACCTCGTGTCTGATTATATTCTAACAGATTTTTACATTTTTGTCAAGAACGAAATATATATTTTTATGTTTTATCAAACTACATTTTTGCACGTCAACACACCGATTGCGGAAACCGTCTTTCGTTCTCTCAGATATTGCTGTTTCAACAGCCGGGACGCGTCATATCCCCGTAAAAATCCGACATCTTATTAGATAGTTTATACGATAATCCCGCCGTGATGTCAGACAGAACATCCAGGATACACAAGATTTGAAACCGCGCCTGCGCGTTCCAGGCAGAGGTGCTGTTGAAAGTATCAAAAGCAGCGTATCTGTGTCATTTTTATGCAGAGCGTCCCATAGAGTCAAAGAAAAACAGGGCTTGACATCGGCAGCATAATATGGTATAATGAACATGTAGAAAAAACAACTGTCCGTCACAGACGGAAGGTTACAGGGAGGCACTGCTGCTTCATGTCAGATCATTCCAAAAACTGGGTCGTTGTGGATGCTTCGGTTCTGCCGGAGGTCATCCTCAAAACACTGACCGTCAAGCGTATGCTCGCCAACCGCGAAGAAAAAAGCTCTTCGGCTGCATGCCGCGCTGTCGGAATCTCCCGCAGTGCGTTTTACAAGTACCGTGATTCGGTATTCGTATACGAGGAGCAGATGCGGGAGCACATTTTTACGGTATATCTTCTGCTGCATGACGAGGCCGGTGTGCTGTCCGGTGTGCTCCATGAGCTCACGGACGCAAACGCCAATGTCCTGACACTGAATCAGAGCATCCCGGTGGACGGCGCCGCAACGGTCACTGTCACCTTCCGGCTGGAGGATTCCGCAAGAATGTCCGCGCTGGTCAGTACCCTGGCGGAGCGTAAGGGCGTTGTAGAGGTACGGTTGCTCTCCGGCTCGTAAGCGGACAGAAAAGAATCGAATAGAAATGAGGTCAGAAGCTCCGGTGAGCGGAGCGAAAATTGTATGAAGAAATTTGCAGTATTGGGTTACGGCACGGTCGGTTCCGGTGTGGTGGAGCTGTTTTACAAGAACCGCAGCAAGATTGAAGAGAAAGCCGGTTCCCCGATGGAGCTCGGCTATATTCTCGATCTCCGCGAGTTTCCGGATTCCCCGTATGCCGAAAAGTTCACCAAGACAATCGACACGATCCTTGCCGATGACGAGGTCAAGGTCGTTGCAGAGTGCATGGGCGGCGTTGAGCCCGCATTCACCTATCTGATGCAGTGCCTCAGCCACGGCATCAGCGTGGCAACCTCCAATAAGGAGCTGATTGCCAAAAAAGGCGCAGAGCTGCTCGCCGAAGCGAAGGCACATTCCTGCAACTGCTTCTTTGAGGCAAGCGTCGGCGGTGCGATTCCGATTATCCGTCCGCTGCACCGCTGCCTCGCCGCGAATGAGATTTCCGAAATCTACGGCATTCTGAACGGCACGACAAACTATATCCTCAACAAGATGCTGACCGACGGCATGACCTTTGAGGATGCGCTTGCCAAGGCACAGAAGCACGGCTATGCCGAACGGGAGCCGAGCGCGGATGTGGACGGCCACGACGCCTGCCGCAAGATCTGCATTCTCTCCTCGCTTGCATTCGGCAAGCATGTGTATCCCGAAAGCGTCTATACCAAGGGTATCCGTGAAATTACGCTGGAGGACGCCGCTGATGCAGACGCACTGGACGGTGCCGTCAAGCTGATTGCATTTGTCAAAAAGCTCGGTGACGGCCGCATTCTGCCTGCCGTTATGCCGATGTTTGTCCCGCATGAGAATATGATCTCCCGCGTGGACGGCGTATTCAACTGCATCGAGGTCTGCGGCGACGCAATCGACCGCGCATACTTCTGCGGACGCGGCGCCGGCAAGCTGCCGACAGCAAGCGCCGTGATGGCTGACATCATTGAGGAAATCAAGCATCATAAGACGGTCTTCTCTCAGGACTGGGTTGATGCAGGCACGCAGAACTTCATCGCAGGCATCGACGAGCTGGTCTGCGGCATGTTCATCCGCTTTGCCGAAGCACAGAATGCGGCTGCGTGCTGCGAAAAGCTGACCGGTTACCTGAAAGCGGAAAACCTCGCTGATTTCTCTGAGGACTGTGTTTCCGCTGTCGATCATGCCGCGCTCATCACCTGCCCGATGACCAAAGCACAGCGCGATCAGCTGCTGGCCAAGCTGGCAGAGGACGGCCTGAACATCGCGCACTGGATGCCGGTCATGGACGCATAAGCCAAATCAGAAAGACACAAAATGCTGCATAACCAGCGTGTTATGCAGCATTTCAGTTAGTCGAAAAAGGTATCCGCTTCGCGGATGCTATTACGGAATGGGGGCCTCTATCGCAGGCCCCCAAGCCCTTCTAGCTCTTTGCGCGCAAGGGCGTTTCGCACTCTGCGGAGTGCGACGAGGGCTCTGCCCTCGACCCGCGAGCTTTTTGAAAAAAGCTCGACCAAAAACTTTTATCATAGGTTTTCCGTAAGTTTATCGACAGTCCATGATGCTGCATAACCAGCGTGTTATGCAGCATCTTTCTTTGCCTATCATATTTACGCGCGTTTATACATCGTGACGTCATAAAATGTGATGCCTGTACTCATCTCACCGAGGAAAAAGACAATCTCGCAGGCATCATCCGCAGCCGCCATGTCAAACGCCCTGACGACCGTTTCCTCTTTGCCGTCGGCGTTCATCTCGCCGGTGCAGTAGACCTTGCTGTGATCCTTCATGCTCCGCACCGCGTATTGCAGCGCAATTCCCTTCTGCGGCGCTGCACGGAACGACAGCTCATAGCTGCCCTTGATCAGACTGAGATTCCGCACATACGCGACCGCAGCCTCCGGCGAATCCCCTGCCGCTGACATATTCACATTCAGCGACTTGTCCCACTCGCTGAAATACGGCCAGCCGTTCGCACCAGTTTCCGTGTCAATCTCCGCGCCGTATTCACCGTCCGCGGCAAAGTCAATGCCGATTCTCGCGGACTCAATCCCAAGCGCTTTGCAGATCTGATCTGCCAGAATATACGCATTCAGCTGATGCGTCACAGGCGACGGATGCCAGTCCGCGCCATAGCCGTCTGATTGCTTCTGCGTCGGCGCCTGATAGCAGGTGATCTTCGGATCCCCGACCGCCTTCACCGCCGCTTCGAGGTACGGATACAGCTCTGTGCAGCCCATGATGCCGAGCGTGCAGATAATCGCCGCATCCGGATTGCATTTCCGCACGGTTTTGAGGAACGCCTCATACCCCGCCTGATACTCCGCCGCGCGCGTTTCCAGATCGTTTTTCGCGTAGGAATCGTCATTCGTGCCGAGGTTCACAACAACGGCGTCATACTTGTGCGCCGAGAAATCCCAGGGCTCCGCATACGGACTGTAATGCGCGATCTGCTCATAGATGGGCGGCAGCAGGCTGCTCGAATTCTTCTCACTGCCGCTCGTATAGCCGGACACAATGCCGTAACCGCTGTAACTGACCGCGCTGTAATCCGCATCGAGCAGCTGCGCCGTCAGATAGGCATAGGACTTGGAAAAATTCTCTGTGCCGGTTTCAAAGCCGACATACTGCGAATCCGCCTCCACACCGTAGGCACAGGTGATCGAATCCCCGATAAACTCCACGGAGAGCGCCTTGTCCGGTGTCGGCCTGACCGGTTCGGCAGCAGAAGATTTCACAGTAAACTGCCTGACGCCGACAGCGCCGTTGTTTGCTTCCGAAAGATGCATGATCTTCACGGTCGCTGCCCGCTGCTGCGTACCGGAGAACAGCTTGACCGTCTGCTCCTTTTCGCTCATCACAACATCCCGGATCAGCTCGCCGTCCACATAGACGCCATAGCGCGGACGGTATTTCTCAGCCGAACTGACCGAACTGTCCCCTGCAACCGTGACAGAAGCCTCCGCAGCTGTCACAGTGCATTCCACGGCAGAGCCGCTGTGAACAAGCCATGTCACGCCGTCTTTCGTCAATGTTCTGCCGATCACCTTGGTATGCTCCGCAACCGCGTCCACGGTCTGCTCCGTCACCGGGCCGGTCAGCGGCGGGGACAGCAGCTCCCGCTTCATCAGCGTCAGATCGACGACGCTGATTACGCCGTCCTTGTTATAATCGTCCGCCGCAAGCATGGAATCGGCTGTGATCAGCGCTTGCAGCAAACGGTCAACCTCTTTCCGTGAAACTGCCTGCACCTGCATCGGTGCCGCCGCTTCCGCAGTGATCAGCAATGCCGCCATGAACGCAATGATTTTCCTGAACATAACTGAGCCTCCCAAACTCATTATTATGGTAATTTTATTATATCTGATTTCCGGCGGCATGTCAATGAATGGTGTACAATCAGACAGCAAAAGATCCCGTACAGTCATCCTGTACGGGATCTTTTCAACTCATTTGAGGAATTGCAGCTTAGGTTGACAGCAATTCCGGTGCCTCATCAGAGGCTTCTGTCATATCCGGGCCCGGCATTGCTTCAGCATCATTGCCCGTCTGTGCGCCGGTATCAGCCGCGACCGCAGCAGTTTCGGTTTCAGCCGCTGCTGCCTGTGCATCCTGATACACAAATTCAAACTTCGGAGATTTCAGACCGAGAACACCGCGCAGGTCATTGCCCTTCACGCGAACTTGCCCGCCGATGACCGCATAGGCTACATAGCCGCCGTCACCGTACTCAAGTTGAATCCAATCATATGGGTTGCCTGTCAGTGTTACATGGTATGTATTCTGGAGCTTGGATCTGAGTGCGCTCGCAGAAAAGATTTTGCTGCTGTTGTAATTCGGGTCGGAAGACTCATCATGTCTGACGGGAACGCTTGTCAGATAAGGAAGATCCGCAAAGAATACATCCTTACAGGAAGCAGTTGCACCGCCGCTGGATGCATAGAACGGTGTCAGTGCGGGTGCATTGTTGTAATACACGACAATGCCGAGCACAGACTTCACGGCATCCACGATCTTCTGCGAAGGATTCGCCTTGCAGACCATTCCGGATCCGCAGCCGTTATAGAGGTAATAGGTATAGGCGGCAATCGCCTGTGCCTTGATTGCCTCAACGGAGAAGCTCGGTCCCATCTCATTGTTGCAGATCTGGGAAAGAATCGAAACAACTGTGTCGGTTTTGCCGCCGACAGTCATCAGTTCATTTGCAGACGTGCCTGTTTGCACAAGCATCGTGCCGGGGTAATACAGATTCAGAATCTGATCATAGGTATAACCGTCGTACATTGCGTAGAAATTCGCACCATTCTGGCTCATTCCGACGCCGTGTCCAAATCCGGACGAATAAAAGATTACGCTGTCGGGCTCTGCGGTAACGGTCTGCTTGGCCGTGACCGGGGGCTCAGGGACTGTTTCGACGGTTGTGGTAATGGTTGGTTCCTCACTATGAACGCCGGTACTTTTTACGGTATCAGCGGGTGTTGCAGTGGTCGTCGTAAGCGGTTCGTCCGGCTCCGTGTACGCTGCCTCATAGCTGATCAGCGTCAGGCTCTTATCATATTCATAAAGATCCGCCTTCCACCAATCGGCAACTTGATACTGCTCTGCACCTTCAAGGCTGCTTCCGGAGGCGGCTGCTCCCGAAACGGCTTGTACGTCCGCTTCGTTCTCATAGTCGCCGGTGGTTGCTGCAAAAACAGTATGGGCAGCTCGGGAGCGCTGCATGACCTCCTTGTCGCCCTGCATTTCACATGTACTGGTGAAGCACAGCGCCATAGAAACAAGGATCGCCACGCGGTTTCTTCGCGTTCGAGCTTGCATAGTTTCTCTCCAATATTTCAATCTCACCGGGTTTGACCCGGCTTTATTTCCCCGAGATTGCTGCGGGGATTTTGTCTAATCGTTTGTGTCCCTTTCGCCGGCTGATCGGCCCAATTCCTTTCAGCCAGGCGCACTGCTTGTTTCAAACAGTGCATTGTTCTGCGTCGCAGTGAATCTGCGTACATCTCTCTGCTTAGCTGCATAGTATCATATTGCGGAGATGTGCACCGCGGGGAGAGCCGCGTGTGAGTATGGCTGTTCGCTCATAGCTCAGAACAATATGAAGCAGCGAAACCGAAAGAAAGCAGTCCGCTCAAAGCGGAAACAAGTCCGTTTACCTCCTTGACGTCCCATTTTCCTCCGGCTTGATCGGTTTCAATCAAAGCCTGCATCACGATTTCGGCCCGTAGGGGACGAATTTCTTGGGATCGTAATTTTCAGGGCGGCCTCCTTTATAGTAGGCCGTTGGGTACAACACATTCTCATTTAATGTGGCATTCTTTGTACCCTCATAAGGGTCTTCGCCGGCACGAACCTCTCGGCACATGAGTATCAGTTTTCCGTTTTCGACCAGTCCATTGCACGTGTACAGCGACAGGAGCTGATCTCCATACTTCACATCAACATCATTGCTGATCAGTGTGCGTTTTTTTGCTTCGTTCACATAATCATAGAACATGGTTTCGTTTTCAAAGTCCAGCGTATTCCAGCAATCAAACGCGTATTTCGATGTCATGTCTTCTCCGTCAACGACAAAGACAGCAAAGATTTTAAACTTGTAATGATTGTAGGCGGAGCTGAACTCAACGATCGGATGCTCGCTGTAGAAATACGGATTGCTGACATAGTCGCGGAGGCTTCCGAACATCGTTCTATTGTTCATGTTGTGTCCGTAAATGAAAACATTTCCGGAGTTTGCAACGACGCGTCTGTGATCGACGACCTCGTCGAAGCGGCACCTGTAATCCATGAAGATGCAACCCGCAGGGTTTTCCTCTCCCTTGAATGTTCTATACAGGTAATAGTTGTTGGTGTTGACGTTGATATCCTCAGATTTTTTCTGCACGACAGGATAGCTGACAACGGTGCCGGGAATATTGATCCAGCCGATGAAATCCGGATTGACCTCACGCCAGAACCAGAGCTCATTGGGTTCAAGATACTCGGCCTCGATGCCTTCGCCATAGTCTTCTGCATCCCCGTCTGAATTGAAAGACCTGTTTTTCTTCGCTTCCTCGTAAAGCCTGTTCCACTCCTCGTACTCCTTCTTGCCCTTGTAACGGTCAATATAGTAGCTGCTGATGAGGACTGCACAGACTCCGACAACTACGACGGCAAGCGAGAAAACCATCTTGCGCATTGCTTCAAATGCGGAGTCGCCCTTCCACGGGAAAATTTTGCTGAGAATACCGGTTAATTTGTTTTGTTTCCTCGTTCCCTGCGTCGGCTGCGGAAACTCGTCGTCAAAGCCTGCTTCCTCCGTCTGCATCGTATATGCATCCGGCTTCGGCCTGCTTCTCCGTCTTGCTGCCGCCTTCGGAGCCACATTCTCATACGGCTCCTCATCCTGCCATGCTCGCGCATGTGCAGATACGTGTTCAGGTTCGGAAGAATATCCGGCACGCGGTTCCTCATGACGGTAAGAGTGACGTTTTGCTTCGGCTTCGTCAAGAATTGCCGCAATGTCGTCCCGGTCCGTGCGATGCCGTTTCCATTCAAGCCGTTCCGCATCCTGCTGTACGCGCTCCGCAGAAGGTTCCGCATGTCCAGCGGCGCCCTTGAGCATCCTTCGTCCTGCATATGCATTCCGTCTTGTATTATCCGCAGCATTCCGATCACTCGGATAGCCGTAACCGGGGTCCGCCGGTCTTCGTCCCCTTTCGGGCACCGAATCCGGACGGCTGGGTTGTTCATAGGGGTTTTGCGAATGATTCATATAGAACGCCTCCATCAACTGCTTCGCCTTGCTTCCGGTCTGTGCAGGAATGCATATCCCTTCCGCGCGGCTCGGCGCAGGTATGTCTGTCTGAAAGTCTGTACATCTTTCAGGCAAGCAGTAATCGTTCCGCTAAGCGAAACACGCATAACGCAGTCATGTGCCGGATACCGTCCCGGTCAAGCTCCGGAAATTCCCAGAGCTTCAAGAGGGTGGCAGCAATCCTGTTCCGATAGGCAAAGCCCGCATATACGGTTCCGACGGGAAGTTCCGCGGTTCCGCCTCCGGGTCCGGCCAGACCGGTCACTGTCAAACACAGATCCGCACCGGAAAGGTGCATCAGTCCCTCCGCCATGGCATATGCTGTCTGGCGGCTGACTGCTCCGTATTCGGCAAGAATACCGGACGGGACATGAAGCAAGTGTTGCTTCATCCGATCAGAATAGGTGCAGACTCCAAGCTCAATGACCTGTGATGCGCCTGATACTGATGTAATACGTTCAGAGAGCAGACCGCCTGTCAGGCTTTCGCCCGTAGATACAGTTAGCCTATTCTCCATTAGATATTGTACTACATCATATACGGTCTTGTCAAGGCTGCCCGTCATGATTTCGGAGGATTTGCCAAATTCGGGCAGGATAATTTGTTCAATATTCATTGTTCCTCCAAATTGTTATAAGTACGCATCATTTCATTAAAAATGCGCGTTTATGGGCTTTTTCTGTCGGATCAGAGCGCCTGCTCCTCAGAAACATGCTGTGCAAAGACCTTCTTTTCGGCCTCAGCAACGGCTTTTTCGACCAGCGGTGCAAAATCGACCTCCGCCTGTGCCTCCGCGACATCCGCCACATGCGGACGCAGCTTCGGGTGACGCGGCGTAAAGACCGTGCAGCAGTCCTCATAGGGCTGGATCGAAATATCATAGGTGTCAATCTTCCGGGATATTTCGATGATCTCGGTTTTGTCCATGCCGATCAGCGGCCGGAGCACCGGCATCGTTGCAACAGCATCCGTGCAGGCCAGTGCCGGAAGCGTCTGGCTGGCGACCTGTCCGAGGCTCTCGCCCGTAATAATCGCGCCGCACTCCTCGCGCTCTGCGAGCTTGCACGCAATCTCCATCATCAGTCGGCGCATCAGAATCGTGAAGTATTCCTCCGGGCAGTTCCGCTGGAGCTCCTCCTGAATCTCGGTAAACGGCACGCAGTAAAACGCCATGCTGCCGCACCACGGCGTCAGCTTTTCGCAGAGCTGCTCCACCTTGAGCCTTGCGCGCTCAGAGGTATACGGCGGGCTTGCAAAATGGCAGGCCGTAATGCGCAGGCCGCGCTTTGCCATCATATAGGCAGCGACCGGGCTGTCAATGCCGCCGGAAAGCAGCAGCATCGCATTGCCGGAGGTTCCGACCGGCAGACCGCCCGCGCCCTTTTCCCGCGCTGCATGAACATATGCATTCAGGTCGCGGATCTCCACGGTCACGGTCACATCCGGATTGTTGACATCCACTTTCAGATGCGGATAATGCGAAAGCAGGATCCCGCCGAGCTCCCGGCAGATTTCCGGCGACTTCATCGGGAATGCCTTGTCCGCACGCTTCGCCTCGACCTTAAAGGTCTTCGCGGCGGTCAGCACATCTTCAAGATACGGCACAGACTTTGCAGCAATGTCTGCAAAGGACTTCTCGCAGGTCAGCGCACGGCTCAGCGCCGCAATGCCGAATACCTTTTTCAGGCGCGGCATCGCAGCGGCAAGCAGCTCACCGCATGCATCGTCCGTTTCCGCCTCCGGCACAATATAAATAGTAGACTGCGCGTGCGAATACGAAAACTTCCCGAGCTTTTTCAGCCGGTAGCGGATATTCCGCAGCAGCACGTCCTCAAAGGTGCCGCGGTTCAGTCCTTTCAGCGCCATTTCGCCGTATTTGACAAGAATAATCTCTCTCATTTCGCTAACCTCATTGTATCATGATTTCTGCTCATCCCGCAGTGTGCGGTACATCGTGAGCATATTCGGAGCGGTCTGAAATCCGTTTTTCAGATAGAATTTCTCGCTCGGGTATCCTCGGGTTGTTTGCAGGCAGATTGAAGCAACGCCGTCCGCACGCATCGTATCAGCAATATACGAAAGCAGCTTCGTGCCGATTCCCTGCCCCTGCGCATCCGCAGCGACACAGAACTCGTCAATCACATATTCCCTGCCGTAAAGATAAGTCACGACACGCCCCGCCGCAAAGCCGCAGATCCGGCCTGCTTCCTCATACACAAATGCAGCGGAAAGCGCCGTCCCCGTCAGTTCGGAGATGCGTGTTTCTGCCAGGGACTGCGTCCACTGTTCGTTCCACGGAGCCGCGCCGAACGCACTGCAAAATACCGCAGCACACGCTTGCAGATCCCGCGGTTCATAGCTTCTCACCATATCAGCTCCTGTTCAGCGTATTGAGCAGCACACATGCGATGCAGACCGCAGCGAACAGCGTCATGCCGATGCATTCCGCCATGCTGAATACGGAATACGGCACACCGGAAATCTCCGGCCTCTGATACGCAGGATCCGCAAAATAAAACACGCCCGGATGCTTTTTCTCATAGCAGATTCTGATTTTTTCACCTTTTCTGATCTCCGGCGCATTGGCTTCCAGCGTCTGCCGGAGCGGCGCGGTCGCAAGCCGTGCAATCCGCTGTCTGCCGTCCGGCTCCGGATAGCCCGCATAGATCAGAACGCGCTGCTGCGCTTTCTTCTGAAACGGATGCCGCCGGATCGCTTTCATCCGGATGATCACCGCATCGGTTTCCGTCAGCGCCGACGGTGTGCGCGGATGCGTTTCGCACCATTTGTCATACCACATGATTGCCGTGATCATAAGAATTCCCGCAATCATGACACAGCCCATCCAATCCGCCGTGTCAAAGCAGCAGGACAAACAGACTGTCATATGCATCCCCTGCTCCTCACCGTTTATGCACAAGCTGCGCCTGCGCATCCTTCAAAGCTACGCACAGTGCCGTGATTTCCTCCGCGGAATTCTCCGCACAGAAGCTGACGCGCAGCGTACTGTCCGCAAAATCGGGCTTGATGCCGAACTGTTCCAGCACACCGCTCTGCTTGCCCTTGGAGCAGGCCGAGCCGCTGGAAACGTAAATTTCCCGGTCAGAGAGGAAATGCAGCATCGTTTCCGAGCGCAGACCTTTGACCGAAAAGCTCAGAATATAGGGGGAGCCGCCGTCCGGCGAATTGACCGTGATGCCGTCGAACGCAGACAGCTGCCGGATGCATTCGCGCCGGAGGCCGGAAACATATTCCGAACGGGAGCCAACTGTTTTGCTCAGTTCACCGACCGCGGCACCGAATCCAACAATCAGCGGAACCGATTCTGTACCCGGACGGATGCCGCCCTCCTGCTCGCCGCCCTTCATCAGGCCGACAAGCCGCACGCCCTTTTTGTGATACAGCGCACCGATGCCCTTGCAGGCATGTACCTTGTGACCGCTGACGGTCAGCAGATCGGCGTTCAGCTTCTGCGGCGTAAACGGAATTTTCAGAAAGCCCTGTACCGCATCACAGTGCGTGATGACGTCGGGATAGTCCCGCTTCACCTGTGCAAAGACCTTCTGTACCGGCAAAATATGACCGGTTTCGTTGTTGACGAGCATCATGCTGATCAGGCAGGTATTCTCATTGACGGCCGCTGCAAAGGCTGCCGCATCCGGTGTGCCGTCCGCACCCGGAGCAACCCGCACAACCTCATAGCCCTCTGCCTCCAGCAGATCAAACGCCCCGCGCACGGATGCATGTTCCACAGTTGAGGTCACAACACGGCGCTTTCTTCTGCCGTAGGCATGCGCCGCGCCGAGAATCGCAAGATGATTGCTTTCGGTCGCGCCCGAGGTGAACATCACCGTCCCGGACTCGCAGCCGAGCGCCGCAGCAATCTGCTTCCGCGCCTGTGTCACAAGCGTTTCCGCAGCCAGCCCGAAGCTGTGCAGTGAGGAAGGATTGCCGTAGGTTTCCCGCATCATTCCTACCATTGCATTCACGCATGCCGCACTCGGTCTGGAAGTTGCAGCAGAATCCAGATAAATCGCCATTTGTGACCGTACACTCCCTTATTCCATACTATCTTACCTATTATAACATACTTTTCTGAAAAAAGCAAAACAGTTTTTTGAAAAGTATGCGAAATCAGGATGAAGAAAATGAAGAATCTGTAAGATTCTTCTGAACAAATCAAAAGCGTCCCGGCATCACTGACGGAACGCTGACTGTCAAAGCAGGTGAAGGGAATCGAACCCTCGACCTCAGCTTGGGAAGCTGATGTTTTGCCATTAAACTACACCTGCATTTATGAAGAAACCCTCATACAGCTGTATGAGGGTTTCGGATGCGGATAAGAGGACTTGAACCTCCATGATATTGCTATCACATGGACCTGAACCATGCGCGTCTGCCAATTCCGCCATATCCGCACATCCTGCCGCTGTTTTCCTGCGACTTTATTATTATATCACAATCCGGCAGGTTTGTCAAGCCCTTTTTGCAATTTTCTCAAAAATTTTTTTCGGTTCAGGGAATAGACGGAAGCTCCGGCTTTTCCGTCTCCTCATTCGGCTTGGAGAATTTCCATCCGAACAGCATGCCGCAGGTGCCGCCGATGATATGCGCCATCTGGGAAATGCCGTCGTTCGGCTTCGCAATCGCATTGATAATCTCGCCGCTCAGATAAATCAGCGCAATCAGAATCAGCGTGATCGGAATGCTGCCCTTTTTATAATTGGCAAAGGAGCTGAGCAGGATCAGCATGAACACAATGCCGCTGGCGCCGAGCAGCTTGCCCTGCGGGAAGAAGATAATCTGGATCAGGCCGGTCACAAGCGCGGTGACCAGAATCATTTTCAGCATCAGCTTCGATCCGTACTTCTCCTCCATCATCGGGCCTGCCAGCAGGATCAGCATAAAATTCCCCAGAAAATGCGAATAATCCACATGACCGAGCACATGCGTGAACAGCCGCAGATACAGCAGCGGATTTGTCAGCTTGGTGCGGGAAACGGAAAACAGCACTGAATTGCTCCAGCCGTGCGTGATCCAGTTCAGCAGCAGCGCAATCGCTGAAATCATTGTCATGGTCAGAATGACCGGCGAATTATACTGAAATTTCGGCAGTTTGATTTTCATGTTCATACTCCTTTGTCACATAGCAGAATTGCTGCACAGATACCGCCGGAGCGGTACCTGTACAGCTGACTGTCATATCATTTTTGCGATCTTCATGAGGATCCTTGCAATGTCCCCGGAATCCGGCTGACCGTTTTCGTTCATGTCGGCATTGGCATAGCCCTGCTCCGTCACCTTTGCTTCGCTGTCCGCAACAAGCAGTCTGGCCAGCAGCACGGCATCCGCAACATCAACCGAATTGTCGCAGGTAACGTCGCCGCGCAGCGTCACGGCAATCGCAGCGGTCGTCGCGGCCTGTTCCGCAGTTGTAACGACGGACGCAGTTGTAGCAGCGAGCTTGGTGGTTTCCGCAGGCTTTGTGGTCTGCGGAACGGACGCCTTGTAAAGATCCTTCGGCATTTCATCCAGCGTCAGCACCTGATCGCTGTTATAGAACGCCTTGAGCAGATCCTTCGGGTTGTTGCTCTCTCCGGTGATGTACTCGTCATACCACGGGCAGATATACGACCACCATGCACCTTCGCTTGTGATTTTTTCAATATCGGGGATGCGGTCGCATTCCGAAAGCGCGACCATTTTGGTATCGCCGGAATATCCGACGAGCTTCAGAAAGACGGACGTGGCCGGATCGGTGCCCCAGCGTGTGGGCGAGCCCTCGTATTTGTCATACGCGATCATGTCCACATATTCCGCACCCGGGTACCACTCAATCGAGTTGTCCATCTCATAGAGATTGAGCTCCCAGATCAGATTGTGCAGGCCGTAGGTATCGGTCAGCTCGCTGTACAGCAGCTTCCAGAGCTCCTTGAACACCTCCGGGCCGCGGTCGCCCCACCAGAACCATGCAGTGCCGTCGCCGTAGCGGCCGTAATTGCCCTGCGCCTCATGCAGCGGACGGAAGATAATCGGCACACCGGCCTCCTGTACGCGCTGGAGCTGCTCCGCGAGCATCTTGACAGCTGCATCAAAATACTGCCGTTCCTTGGAATCCTCTTTCAGGATATTCGCAGTATTGAACGTGCTGTTCGACGCCTGATAGTTCTTGTAGGAACACTTCTGCCAGTCCACCGCATCACCGAGCGTGTAATTTGCAAAGTCAACCGGCACATTGAGATGCCAGCTGGCTGTCGCAATGCCGTTTCTTTCCTTGCACCATTCGATCACGCGCTCCGTGGTGTTGTCGTCCCAGCCGTAAAGCGGGTTGTAGTTCATGAAGTCGAATCCGCGGACGGCCGGGAGCTTTCCGGTCGTATCCTTGAGATAGTCGAATTCATACTCATAGTTGCCGTCATGGCCGCTGCCGTAGATCTCCTGCTGGCCGCTGATGACCTGCTTGCCGTAATTGTCCGTCAGGAACTTCATCAGCGATCTGGTTTCCGCATTGGCCTTCGGATCGCACGGCACCGGATCAATCTTCATTTCCGGCATCTTTGCATAGCCGAATGTCACGGTATCATAGAGGATATATCCCCAGCTGCCGGTCGATCCGACCTCGATTGTGTGCTTGCCCGCCGGAATGAAGAAATAGCCGAAGCTGACCTCTGTCCATGTATCGGTCTTTGCAATGTTGATTTCCGCGGTCTTTTCGCCGTCCACCGCCAGATCCTGGAGCCGGTCCCCGAGATAGCTGAGGCAGCGTGTTTTGACCTCGTACATTGCACCCTCTTTCAGATCGACGTCAATCTTCACGCCGCCGGAGCCCTGTGCCCAGACAAAGCCGTCTCCGGAATAGCCCGGATACTCGTCGTTATAGACCTTCGTGGCGACCTGTGCGCCTGTCGTGACCGTCAGCGCCTCTGCCTCGGATTGCAGAATCACAAGATCCTGATCCGCAGCCGTCACCGGCAGTGCTCCCAATACACCGCCCGCGACCGCCGCAGCAGAAACTGCCGCCGTCAGACGTCTGTTCCATCCTTTCATACGGATACCCCTTTCCTCTTGGCGCAGGCAGTGCCCGTTCCGCCTGCTTCTGCCCCAATTATATCACAAATGCACAAAAAAATCAAGTATTCCGTATATATTCTAACGTATCAGCAAACAAAAAGCGCCGGAATCCACCGTAAAGCTGTCACCCTGCACAATCATAAAGTGCAGAAAAGGCGCCACCCGTAACGGAGCGCCCCTCTGCGTATATCATGAAAAAATCGGAAATAGCTTTTGTGTCTGCGGATGATGCCGCTTTCCGCTCTGCATCAGCCGCCGTACATCGGATCCCAGTCCGGGATCTCCTGATAACACATGCCCATGCCGTCCTGCGCACGGAACAGAACCAGATAATTGCCCATGTAGGATACGGCGCCTTCCAGTCCCGTCAGCGGCGTAATGTCGCTGATATGCAGTTCTGTGCTGTTTTTCCAGTCGTAGCGGAAGAAGATGAGCGTTCTGCTGTATCCGTCCTCTGAATCCCGGATGCCGACGAACATATCATTGCCGATATTCAGGCAGTAAGCATACGATGTATACGCGGAATGAAGCGGAACATTTTCCTTGATGACGGTCGTCTGCTTTGTACCGAGATCATAACAGAGCCAGCGGCTGTTCTGGTCAAGGAACCACATTTTGTTGTCCCTGACGCACCACGCACTGTGCGGCTGTGCTGCCTGTCCGCTGCCCAGCGGATAGCTTGTCATCGCGCCTGTGACTGCATCCACACGGACCAGTGTATCCTGTCCCTGCAAAACATACAGCGCGTCCTGATTATCCTGTTTGATAAAGCCCCATGCAATGTTGTTTTCGTCAAAGCCCTCCGGCCCCGGCTGTCCGATCAGCTTCTGCGTCCCGCGCTTTGCGTCCGCGAGCAGCACATATGTGCAGTCCGGATCCGCACCGGCGACGTCGAGGCTAAGAGAAGCATTGATAATGTACCGCTCGGCCGATGCATCCGCCGAACCGATTTTTGTAATGGAATTGATCCAGAGGTCAGCGTCGCCGAGGCTGCTGCCGTTCACCTGTCTGATCTCAAACAGCTGTGTTTCTGCGCCGCTTCTCTCGTCAATCGTATAGACCTTTGTGCCGCGCTGTACATGCGAGCCGTCGAGCAGCCGAACCGTCACGCCGTCCTTCGGGGTGCCGTCTGCATTCATGCGCGCATTATTCAGATTGTAATGATAGAGCGGGCAGCTCTCATCGTCATGCTTGCAGTTCTCTTTCCGGCAGACGGTACCGGCATCGACATACATCACCGACTGATCCGAATACGGTCTGAGCCGGGTTCCGTTGTACCGGACTTCATACAGTTCGCCGCTGCCGTCCGTGCAGAAGCTGCCGATCTGCGGATACAGATATCCGGTGCCGCCGAAGATATTGGAGCCGTCTGCGACCGTAAACCCTGCCGCATTCGTCTTGGACGCGGTCGTGACCGTGCCGCTTGCCGCGGTGCCGTTCAGCGTTGTGCCGCTGACGGTCGTGCCATTTTCCGCATTGACGCTGCCCGTACCGCCGACAGCCGTTGTCGAGATCACCTCGGCAATACTGCTGTCATCCGGCGTGTTGAGGCTGTAATTTTCACCGCAGTAAAGTGCCTTGCCGGTATGCAGGTCGATCATGACGGCCTGCTCACCGTGCTTCGCCGGTCTTTCCGCACCGTTTACCGTTACCGGCAGATACACAATCACCATGTCGTCAGACTCGTACACGGACTGGTAGTTGGGCAACTCCGGCGTACCGTAAGCAGCCGTATCGAAATACTGCGCAAACGGAACAGAGAAGATCTGCTTCTCGTCCCTGCCGTCCAGCGTGCTTCTGTAAACCTGAAAACTGTCTGCATCGGTTGTCATGCGGATTTTTGCCGTTCCCGCATAAAGGCGGTCATTCATGCTGACCTCTGCGTCCTCGAGTTTGCCGCTGTTCAGATCCGCGACCATCCAGCGTTCCGGAACGGTCGCCGGATCCGCTTCCCCGATTTCATATTGCTTCGCGGCCAGATACAGCTTCTGATCCTTCAGCACAACCGCGTTGTATTCGTAATGCACCTGACCGGCATCCCACACAGCGGTATCGGTCAGCGAACCGTCTGTGTTCATCTCATACTTTGCCAGTCTGCCCGCCATCGAGCTGAATGCATAATAGCTTGTTTCGCTGTCCGGGAACAGCGTGCAGAAGGTCGGATCATACTGCTGCACGGCAGTTTTCGTCTGAAGATCGCAGATCAGCAGGGCTTCATACTGCGCATTGTTGTCGTATCCGATGCAGAGCAGCCGTTCACTGAGCTTCTGCACGCTGTGGATGCGGTCTGCTTCCACGGTCAGCGGGAACTGCCATGCTGCAATGTCAATCAGCTCGGTTTCCTTGCCGAAGCTGTCCGTTTCAAAGATTTTACCGTCGTGCAGACGGAACAGGTTTTCGCCGTCCTTGAACAGATTCGCAGGCTTCTCGTCCTCCCAGACGGCAATCACTTTTCCGCCGCTGCGGACAGACCACTTGCAGTTAAATTCGTAGACATAATCGTCATCGTAGCAGATGATGCCGTTCATGCCCCTGATCTGATGCAGTTCCCCGTGACCGCCGTACAGATTCTTCTGCTTTTCCAGGTCTTCGGTCACGCTGCTGTCCTTGTCGGAATTGGCCGTGTCAATCTTATCTTTGTTTGCTCTGTACGCGATCATGCCGACGACCACGGCCAGCGCTGCGGCCACTGCGCCGAAGCTGACGGTCATCCTGCGGATCTGCCGGATTCTGCGCCGCTGTGCGCCGTCCCAGGCAACAGCCTCCTCAAGATACTCCCCGCGGATCGAACCCATAATGTTCATATAATCCTGCTCTTTCACAGCAATCCCTCCTTTTCAAGATGGTCTTTCAGGTGATTGCGGGTGCGCAGAAGCGTCATCTTGACCTTGCTCTGGCTGACGCCGCACTTGTCCGCAATTTCCTTGATACTGAGATTGCTCCAGTACCGAAGCACGAACATGACGCGTGTTTCCGCAGGCAGATCCCCGAGAAAGCTGTTCAGCTCATCGGAAACTGCGCGTGCATCAAGCTCCGCCTCCGGGTTATCCTTGGAAGCCAGCACCTCCTCGATTTCGCTCAGTGCGACGGCAACCTCTCCGCCGCCGCGCTTGGCTGCCTTTTTCGAGGCGCGCCGGTTGCACGCCATATTCCGCACGGTCACGGTCAGGAAGGCTGCAAGATTCTGCGGCTTTGCAGGCGGAATTGCCTCCCATAGCTTAAACAGCGCATCGTTGACGCATTCCTCCGCGTCCTCACGGTTGCCGAGAATGCATTTTGCGATGCTCTGACACAAACCGCCGTACTTTTTTTCAGTATGTGCAATGGCCTGCTGATCACGGCGGAAATACAGCGCTATGATCTGATCGTCGGCGATATTCTGCATACGGTTTCACTCCTTATGGATTGATATTCTGATGTCTGTTCTTATACAGCAGGATTCTGACAGCCTGATTCGTCCGCAGGAAAGCGCTCCTTTTCCGGAGCGCAGACCTGCGTATATCATAAAAAACGGAGATTGCTTCATCCGGTCAGCTGTGCGGCATCCATTCGCGAGATTGACTTCAAAGAACTGCATCCCGTTTTCGATGTCAGAAACCGCGCCGGTAAAGGTGCCGTTGAACATGCTGACCTCAGCGCAGCTCAGCTGCCCCCCGGTACCGAGCGGAATCTGCATGCTGTTTGCGTAGTCATAGCGGAACACCTCAACGTCGGTCTGACCGACTGCGTTCTCCTTTAAAGCAAAGAACACACCGTCATAGTATGCACAAGGGACATGACCGGTGGCCTGGTCACGCAGCAGTCCGGTATTCTCCTTGAGAACATGCGCAATCTTCTTGTCCCATTCAAAGCTGCACCACTCATCCCGCATGTTCTGATACCACATCTTTCCGTCATAGATGCACCATGCAATCGCATCCGGATATGCATCCGGCGCAACCGGAATCTCATACTCCGCAATCAGATTCAGGGAATTGTCAAGGCGCACCAGCGTTCCGCCGTTCTTAATCACGAACACATCGCCGGTTTCCTCGTCCTGACGCCAGGTTTCCCACTGCACGCCGCTGCTGTCCGCATCCCAGCCGTGATCGCCGGCAACCAGCGTTGTAATCAGCTTCTGCGTATGATTCCGGGTATCCACCAGCAGCAGATACATAGCGTAGGTGCCGTTTCCGTTGCTGTTGAACAGATCGCCGTTGTATGTGACGCTGCAATTCACGAGATATTTTCCGGTATAAGCCTTTCCTGCGCCGGGCAGCGGTGAAATGCCCAACACCGCCAGCCGGTTGCCGCCGGTTTCGCTGACGGCAGTGCCGTCAATCTGCGTGATTTCAAACATCAGCTCTTCGTTGCCGGTTGCAGTATCAACACGGAAGCTCTTTCTGCCGCGCTGCATCCACAGCTCATTGCCGACGCGCTTCATCTCAATCTGCTTGTCAACATATTCATAGTTGTCACTGTTCGGATGTGTCTGCTGCCCCTCGAAGTTATAGTGATACAGCGGGCAGCTTTCATTCTGATGATCACAGCCGGTCTTCCGGCAGATGCTGCCCAGATACTTCACGCGGGTCAGGCCGTCCGCGCTGCGCTGCGCGGAAAAACGCCCGCCGGTCTGCCCAAGCTCATAGTAGGATTCGTCATCTGCCCAGTAATCGCTGCAGATCCAGCGCAGCGGGCCTCTGCCGCCGCAGATATTATAGCCGTTTTCAACTGTGAACTTTGCCGCAGCTGTGGTTCCGGCCGCCGCTGTAACACCGGTGCCGCTGACGGTCGTGCCGGTCACTGCACTGCCCGTGCCGCTCACGGCTGTCGTGGATACGTATTCAGCGGTGCTGCTGTCCTCCGGCGTGCTGAGGCTGTAATTGACGCCGTAGAACAGCACCTTGCCGGTTTTCAGATCAACCAGTGCGCCGTCCTCACCGTGTCTGGCGGGGCGCGGGATCGTATCCACAGACTTCGGCAGATGCACAATCAGCATATCCTCAGACTCATACAGGGACATTATAAGCTCCGGCATACCGTAGGTTTCCGTATCGAAATACTGATCCACCGGGACAGAGAACACGCGCTGCTCATCTTTGCGGTCAAATGCGCTTTTGTAAATACTGTATGCACCGTCCGCAATCACGCCGCGGTAACATGCCGTTCCGGCGTAGACATACGAGTTCACAGCGATTTCCGATTCTGTCATGGTTCCGTTCGTCAGATCCACGGTCATAAGATACGCCGGATCGTCGTCTGACACGCCCGCGGCCGGATCATACTTGCTTGCGGACATATACAGCTTCTGGTCCTTCACTGTCAGCACATAGAACCCGACATAATCCTGCGGCGATTCCCATACGGTCTTTTCCGTCAGCGAACCGTCTGCCTCCAGCTCATACCGCACGACAATGCCGGCCATCTCGCTGACTGCATAATAGCCCGTTTCGGTATCCGGGAACAGAATAGGATAGCTTGAACTGGTCTGTTCCACGGCTTTTTTCGTCTGAAGATCGCAGATCAGCTTTGTACTGAACTGCGCTTCGGTATCATAATCGATACAGACCATACGGTCACTGAGCTTACGCACATTAAGAATACGACCGGTGTCCACAGTCATCGGGAACTGCCATGCTGAGAAATCAATCAGCTCGGTTTCCTTGCCGAAGCTGTCGGTTTCAAAAATCTTACTGTCATGCAGACGGAACAGGTTTTTGCCGTCCATAAACAGATTCGCAGGCTTTTCGTCCTCCCCGACGGCAATCACTTTTCCGCCGCTGCGGACAGACCACTTATAGTCATACTCGTAGACATAATCGTCATCATAGCAGATCGTCCCGTCCGTGCCGGTGATCTGATGCAGTTCACCGTGGCCGCCGAACAGATTCTGCTGCTTTTCCAGATCTTCCACCAGGCTGCTTTCCGTATCGGAATTGGCGGTGTCGATCTTCTCCTTATTCGCCTTGTAGGCGATCATTCCAATCACGACCGCGAGCGATGCCGCAACGGCACCGAAGCTCACTGTCATTTTCCGGATCTGCCGGATTCTTCGCCGCTGCGCGCCGTCCCAGGAAACTGCTTCCTCCAGATACTCGCCGCGGATTGCACCCATAATATTCATATAATCCTGCTCTTTCACAGCAATCCCTCCTCCTCAAGATGTTCCTTCAAATGGCTGCGCGTCCGCAGGAGCGTCATCTTGACCTTGCTCTGGCTGACGCCGCATTTGTCTGCGATCTCTTTGATGCTGAGATTGCCCCAGTACCGCAGCACGAACATGACTCTTGTTTCTGCCGGAAGATCACCGAGAAAGCTGTTCAGCTCATCCGATACTGCTCTGGCATCGAGCTCCGCCTCCGGGTTATCCTCTGACGCCAGTACTTCCTCAATCTCGCTGAGCGCAACCGCGACCTCTCCGCCGCCGCGCTTGGCAGCCTTTTTGGAGGCACGCCGGTTGCACGCCAGATTCCGCACGGTCACAGTCAGGAAGGCAGCCAGATTCTGCGGCTTTGCAGGCGGAATCGCCTCCCATAGCTTAAACAGCGCGTCGTTGACGCATTCCTCCGCATCCTCGCGGCTGCCGAGAATGCACTTCGCAATGCTCTGGCAAAGCCCGCCGTACTTTTTTTCAGTATGTGCAATCGCCTGCTGGTCACGGCGGAAATACAGCGCGATGATCTGATCGTCGGCAATGTTCTGCATACGGTTCAACTCCTTATGTTTTGACTTCTGAGGTCCCTCTAACCCTTACGACAGGAACAGCAGCGGGTGCGTCACAAAAAAGCACAAATTTTTTTTACGTTTGACTTTCGGCGGGATCTGTGTTATAATAAATCCAAATTTCAGGAATCTGGAGGAACAATTATGGCAATGGGCATTCAGCCGGAGGAGCTGATCGCGGAATACTGCGATCTGGATGCGGTATCCCGCGCACTGCACCGCGGGGACACCGCAGCGACAGAGGCGGAAATCGACAAGGCAATGCAGGCATTTCTCGCAGAGGATCCCGATGCGGAAACGCTCGCACTGCTCGTCAACTGTCTGTTCGTGGTGCTGCAATACCATGTATTCTATACATATTTAGATGAAAAATCGTTTGCGCTCGGAGAGCAGTATGCCGACCGCCTGGCCATGCGGAAGGACTGGGAGGCATGGAACGCCGGAACAGCGCTCTCGGATGCGGCATGGGTCACGCCTGCCGCGGAGCAGACCAAAACCGAAGTGTTTGAGGCCATCCGGGCACTGCATCTGACGGCGGATGATTTCGACGAGGTGCCTGCGCCCGAGATGAAAGAGCCGAAATGGCAGAAGAAAACCTACGGAGATTTTGAGCTTGTCACCATCGCGGACGCCGAAATCATTGACGACGGCGGGCTTGCAAAGGACAAATCCCCGGCGGGCAAGAGCTATATTCTGAAAGACGCGGACGGCGTCACATACTATCTGAACAATATCCGGAAATCCGCGGTTCCCGGCGGTCTGGACGCGGAGGAGGAACGCCTCTACACCGCAGACGGCTGGATCGACGGCTACACCGGAAAGCAGCCGCGCGAAATCGAATTTGAGATTTACGACGGCGGATTCATTTTCACGTACAGCACCGACGGCACGGACGATTCCTGCACCGCGCAGGATCCGCGGTGGATGCCCTATGAAATCTGGGTGCAGAGCCGGATCGCAAGGCGCCGCGCACAGCAGAAGGCATTTCTGGCAAAATACGGGCACTGAGCGCAAAAATCCCAGTATGAAAGGCGGGACGATTCTTGGCATCCTTTTCCAATCAGACCAAGCAGGAAATCTGCGGCAGCATCCGAAAACCGGCGGAGCGCCGTTCGTTCCTGACCGGCATTCTGCTCGGGACAAGGCGGTTTTCGGCGGACGAAATTGTGTTCCAGACCGAATGTGAGGCACTGGCCGTTCTGCTCCCGCAGCTTATTCAGAGCGCCGCACCGCAGCTCCGCTTTGACACGGAATTCCGCAGCCGGAGCAGCAAGCAGCCGGTCTGGTGCTTTACGGTCACCGGCGCCGCACAGACGGCCGCGCTCTGCAAGGCGCTCAGTATTTCGCAGGCACAACGCACGGAAACCGTCCGCACCCTGAGCCCGCAGGCCTTCGAAGCCGCACTCGCAGGATGCTTCGTCATCAGCGGCAGCGTCACCGACCCCGAACGCGGCTATCATCTGGAAATGGCAATTCCCGATGCCGCACTTGCAGAAGCACTCCGCGAAAAGCTCGCAGACATTCAGCCGGATATCCCGCTGAAAACGACCGTCCGCAAGGGCGATACCGTGCTGTATCTGAAACAGAATGAGCAGATCTGCGATGCGCTGACCTATATCGGTGCGCCGAATGCGTCCATGTCGCTGGCAGAGCAGCAGATCTACAAGAGCTTCCGCAGTCAGACGAACCGGCGCACAAACTGCGACCTTGCAAACATCGACAAGACCATCGCGGCAGGCATGCAGCAGGTGCGGGATATTGAGCTGATCCGCGACACAGTCGGGCTGGATCAGCTGCCGGAAAACCTCCGGGAAATCGCCGCAATCCGTCTGCGGGATCCGGAAGCCAGCCTGACCGATCTCGGCTTACAGTGCAATCCCCCGCTTTCGCGCTCAGGCGTTCACCACCGGATGCAGCGCATCTCGGAAATCGCAAAAAAGCTGGCGCCGCACGCATAACAGCAACAGCCGTACAAAGCCGCAGCAGAATCCTCTCTGCTGCGGCTTTTCTGCTTTTTTATCAGGAAGCTGCTTTCAGCTGCGGAACAATCTGATCAAGCATATACTTTGCGCGGTCATAGGCCTGCTGCATTTCCTCCTGAGAATTCATGTTCTCAACAGGAATCCGCAGCGCCAGATAGCACTCCGGCTGCATCACCGCGGCCTGACCGGTCAGCTCCGTAAAGTTGGTGCCGTCCAGATTCAGACGGAAGCCGTCCGCGAACGGACAGTCCGGATAAAGCTGCTCCATGCTGACAAACATATCCTCCGGCTGGAGGTATTCCTCCGCACGGGAATCAGCCAGCACCAGCATACAGGCATCACTCTGGAACTGCACATAGAGCTGCGTGTTGTATGCGGCAGCCGCAGTGCCGCCCATCTCCATCGTATTTTCGGATACGGGAATATACACAAGATCGGCATGGATTTCCCCGTCATAGTTGTAATCCGGGCAGAAGCTCTCCAGATACGTGCAGATCGAACCGGCATCCGCCTGGAGCTCCGGATTCTCCGCGAGCACCAGAATCCGGAAATCCGGATCCTCCCGCGTCACATAATCATATATCAGAAATGCGCCCAGCAAGCCCACAAAAACGGCAATGCCGAGCCACCATTTTGCGTGATAGAACCAGTTGCCGATCCGCTGCCAGAGCGTATAGTGCTTCGGTGCTTCCTCATCATGGAAAATCTTATCGCTGTCCGTAATGACGCCCTGTTTCAGGCGGATCAGATCGACCTTTTCCTCCTGGAGCTCCCTGGCATATTCCTCGCGCGCCTGATAGGCCGCCTCCTCGGCTGCATGCTGACGCCGCCGTTCCTTTATCTCCTCGGCACGGCGCAGCTTCGCCTCCTGCTCAAACGCATTCCGGAATGCGGAAACCTTTCCGCTCGGCAGATTCTCCTCTGCCGGTTCCTGATTCTGTTTGCTGTCCTCTGCCTGCGGAGCTTTTTCTTTCTCCTGCAATGCAGTTCACCCCCTGTGATAATCGTTTCCGGACAGCATATCGTCACCGTTCCGGATCAGCCCGGCGATCCGTCCGTGCAGGACTGCCGCCGCATAGTCTTCTGTTGTGTGAATATCGGCATCCGTGAGGATTCCGCCGCCGAACCCGCCCGCATGATGTGCATCGGAGCCCGACGTCTGAAGCAGGCCGTAGCTTTCGGCATACCACCGTGCACGGTCATTGTAGATCTCCTCAAAATTGCCCTTGTTGTACGTTTCAACCGCATCGACCTGATCAGGCAGCAGCTTGATCAGCGGCACATAGCTCGCCTCACGGAACGGGTGTGCATGGACAATGCAGCCCCCCGAACGCCGGATCAGCCGCAGATAATCCTGCGGCGGCAGCGTCACCGTTTCCGGATGCGCCAGCAGCCATTCCGGCGAAAGGCCGTAGGTCAGGAAGTCCGTGCCGTCCCAGCTGTATTCCCAGCCGAAGCACACGCGCAGTCCGATTTTCTCCCCTGCTGCCTTTCCGTGTTCATATCCGAGGCAGAACTGACGCACCCATTCCTGCCACGGCAGATCCCGGTTCACAGCGGTGTTGCCGTGCCAGAAATGATCCGTGACAATCATGCCGTCATATCCCGCCTTCCGGCAGGCTTCGGCCATTTCCGCAGCAGGCGCCTTTCCGCAGGCGCTGCCCTCCGCTGTGTGGGCATGTGTCTCCCAGCGCATCATGCGCCTGCCTCCGATCCGTTCCGGCATTCCGTTATTTGATTGCCGCCGCGACCTTCGGTGCCGCTGCAACAGCCAGCGCGATAAACAGAATCTGGAGGAAATTGATGGACACGCGCAGCTCCACGATAAACGTCAGCGCATTCAGCCCGAGGGTTGCCGGGCCGAGGTTAAAGCTCAGACTTTTCCCGAGCCAGATCAAAGCCGGTTCGCTCGTATTCAGGCAGGCATTCCCGAGATAAAAGCCGCACAGAATTGCGATAATAACGAGGAACAAATACGTGAGCTTGAGTTTCATAAGACTGTTTCCTTTCTTTTGGTTTTTTTCTTTGCTTTTGTTCTGCTGTTTTGTTATCTTCCGGTAGAGCCGAAGCCGCCTGCGCCGCGCGCAGTTTCCGGCAGCGTGTCCGCCTCCGCGGTTTCCGGCAGATAAACAGGGACTGTAATCAGTTGCGCGATGCGCATACCGTCTGTGACCGTGAACGGCTCGCTGCCCTGATTGATCAGCGGCACGCAGATTTCGCCGCGGTAATCAGTATCGACAATGCCGACGCCGTTGGCCATGCCGATGCCGTGTTTCAGCGCCAGTCCGGAGCGGGCACAGAGCATCAGCATCGCATCACAGCGGTCGAGTGCTGCTGCAAGTCCCGTCGGAATCAGACGGATTTCACGCGGCTGAATGACAACCGGAGCCTCCAGACAGGCAGAAAGATCAAGACCGGCGCTTTCCGCCGTTGCACGAACCGGAATCACGGCATTTTCACGCAGCCGTTTGAATGTCAGCTTCATAAAGCTCCGCCTTTCTGTTTGAAAACTGTCTTTCCTATCAGTATAGTATACCATAAACAGGAGAATTTTGCAATACATTCCGATAAATTTATTGCATTTTTCTGCCGGAATCCTGCAATTTCCGCAAACAAATCGCCGCACCGGGATTCCGATGCGGCATTTTTCATGATTTCAGATTCTCGTCCGTTTCCGTTTTACGAATCAAGACGAATCTGCGCCGCATACATTTCGGGCGGCAGCATCTGCCGGTACATCGCGGCATAAATCTCCCGGAGCTGCTCAGCATCAACCGGGCTGTGCAGCGGCAGCATCAGAATGCGGTACCGGACGCCGAACACCGTCGCCTCTGTCCCGCAGTCGGTACAGCCCGCCCGCAGATAAAACCGGAGCCGCCGCTCCCGCTTTTCCCGGTCGGCGGAATCCGCCGCGGTCTGCGGTGTTTCAGACTCAATCAGGACAGCGCCCGCATCCGGGAACTGCTCCGGCAGCATTTGCAGAAAGCGGCTCCCGATGCCTTCGCCCCGGTGCGCCTGCTCGACCGCGAAATAATCCAGCAGCAGATCCGTTCTGCCCTGCGCCCGCAGAATCATGAAGAAGCCGTATGCGAGCAGCTGCCCCTCTGAAAACAGTCCCGTGCAGTGGTAATGTCCCTTTTCCCGCGCTGCAAGAATTCTGGAAAGCGGCTTGCGCTCCGCGGGCGGGAAATCCACGGTCAGCCGCGTCTGATAGACCTCTGTCAGCTGCACCGCTGTCAGCTCTGCAAATCTCATTTCTTACTCCCATCCGGGCAGCAGGTCAATCTTGGCAATATGCCGCAGAATCAGCACAATGTCACCGGCCTCCGGCATTCCGTTCTGATCGCAGTCTGCATTGCGCAGTCCCTGATCACTGATGGACGCCGTTCTGTCCTCGGTCGCATACCGCGCAAGAAGCACCGCGTCTGAAACGTCCACGACGCCGCTGCAATCGGTATCCCCGAGCCGCAGCCGGCCGTCTGCCGTTGTGACCGCTTCCGTTGTTGTATTTGTTGTTGTATCTGTTGTGGTCGTGACGGTTGTTGTCGTCGTGACCTCGGGTTCTCTGACCGTGATCTTTTCCGCAGGTATCAGCACAAACTTCTGCGAATCGCTGCCGGATTTTTCACTGAGCTTCATGCCGTCTGCATCAAGGCATTTCTGATCGTTCGTGCTTCTCGCTGTCAGCAGATAGCTGCCGTCCGGATTGCAGACGATTTTGAACTGCTGCTCCTTTCCGCTGTTCAGCGGCGTGAGCGCCAGTCCGCCGTTTTCCGTTACGGTCAGTGCATTTGCAGTTTCATCCTGCAAAGTATAATAGCAGTCCAGATTTTGCCAACCGCTCTGTTCTGCCAGCGTCAGCTGCCACACTTTGCTTTCTGCATCGGCGGTGACTGTGCCGTTCGCTGTGCTGAGGTATTTTCCGTTATCGACCGAGCGCAGCGTATAGCTGTGGTCCGGCACAGAGGCATGCGTCGGAGTGAAATCCCAGAGTTGGCAGCCGCCGTCCCAGAATTCCCACTGCTTCACAGCGCCGCCATTTTCTGTGCTCCACTCGTAAACATCCAAACATGCCGCATCGCCGGAACATTTCGACACAATGCCGTAATGCATGCCCGAGCGAACAAGCCTGAACTGCTGGTTATCCGCACCGGTATATGCCGCAAGTGAAACATCCAGCCCGTTCTCCGCGCTGCTGCCCTGCACCGTCACACATTTGGATTCATCCGAGAGCGGGGTGATCCGGCAGTACCCGTTTCCAAGATCGGTCAGGCGGAAGGCTTCTTCATGCATCCCGCCGTATTCCCACTGCTGTATCTTTCCGGTCTGTGGATCTGCATCCAGCAGCAGACCGCTGTTCCGGTTCATGATGAAATACGGCAGATTGCTGAGCAGCTCCGTTCCGCTGATATACACATCCCCGCTCTGATCAGGCAGCGCGTTTTCATCCGTAAACAACGCCGTCAACGGCTCCGTGAAGATGACCGGATCCTGCTCCGTGCCCGTCCACGCATCTGTTTTGATGCCCCAGATCGTCTGATTGTTCGCACCGGCCGCGGTGAACGTCATAACCTGTTTGCCGCTCTCGTCATACTGCGCATTGAAGCGGCCTGTATAATCCACATTACCGATTCTGAAATGTGCAAGCGCGTTGCTCTGGCTCGCCTCCCAGGTACCGGTCACGGCACCGGTGATATTCATGTCCGCCCCGAAGAACGGGCCGCTGCCCATCACAATGTTTTCGCAGGTCAGCGTGATTTTCTGCGTGCCGGTGATTTTACCGTCCGTCGCGGAGCCGTGATTGATAAACGCATATTCTCCGGCCAGATCCCGCGGATCATAGCCGCTTTCCGACCATGTTTCGCCGCTGTATTCATACGGCATCACGACCGGCCAGCCGTCCGCATTGAAGTTCATCGCGTGAACGCGCACCTCATGGTACTCTGCGCCGTCGTCAAACCGTGTATGATGGATGAGATACCACTGTCCGTCATCATCATGCAGCACAGAATTGTGACCGCAGGCCATATACGCCCTTTGCAGACCAGGAATCATGTAATTCGTCATCAGCTTTAAGCCGACCGCGTTCAGATCCGGATTCTGCGGCAGCACCATATCCTTGCCGGAGGGATCCTTGAACGGCCCCAGCGGGCTGCGGGAGCGTCCGACGCGCATATTGTAGCCGCCGGCCGAAGTCAGTCCGCCGTAGGTCACAAACAGATAATAGAAGCCGGTTTCCGCATTGTACTCAATGAACGGCCCCTCACCGGATTTGCCGTAGCCGCCGGAAATCTTTGTGCCGAAATAGCTGTCCACCATTCTGCCGTCCGCAGTCGTTCCGGTCTTCGGATGAATGCAGCGGCCGGTCGCCCTGTCGATCTCCAGCGTGAAGATGCCGCCCGACCACGAGCCGTAGCACATATACATTCTGCCGTCGCTGTCCGTATAGATCGTCGGGTCAATCGCATTCGGAAACAGCTGATTGTTGAAATTATGCTTGTTGAACCAGCTGTTGTTATACGTCACCTGCCCCGCCGCGATCAGCTCGTCAATGTTCGTGCTCGTGTATTTGCGGTTGACATTCTTCGTCGTACTCGTCGCATAGCTGTCGTTATCGGTGAAGCCGGAATAGATCAGATTGTCCGCAAAGGTATACGGCCCCTCGATATTCTTCGACACGGCAAACGCGATGACCGAGCGCATATAGGTCGAGGAGGTGCAGAAATACATCAGATATGCGCCCTTTGAGCCGTCCGTGTTGACGTAATCCGCATCCCAGAACACATCCGGCGCCCAGACCGCAAAGCCGCCCGCACAGTCCTCCAGATCCTCACCCGCCCATGCAAAGGCCGGCTTCAGATTGCCGGAGAGATCCCCGAACAGCTTGTTGTTTGTCCGCGCATAGCCGTTCGTAAAGGTCTGCCAGCTTTGCAGATCCGCAGTCTTTGCCGCGTCGATATGCGAACCGAACACATAATACATGCCGGTCGCCGGATCCTTTATGACGGAAGGATCGTGAACAGAAACGCGGGATTTTTTCTGTACATAATCCGCTGCATCCGCAGCAGGCAGCTGCATCCCGAGCATGCTCACCGACATGACGGCTGATACCGCCGCCGCTGCAAGTTTCCTCAATTTCATGGCAATATCCCCCCAAAAAATTATTTATACTTCTATTATAGCACATTGTTTTCCCGCTGTAAATATTGCATTGTATTATTTTTGTTACGGATTTGCACAAATAACGACTTGACAAAGGCGCAGATTTGTGGCATAATATAGGTATCGTGGCGCAGTATGCCACAGGATAAATTCAGGAGGGGATTTTTCTATGAGAAGAAAACGGATCACGGCGCTGGCAAGCGCTGCCGCCGTGCTCGCAGGCATGATGCAGTCCATACCGGCTGCAAATGTGACCGCGGCTGCCGATCTGGACTACGGCAAGGCACTCCAGATGTCACTTTACTTCTATGAGTGTCAGCAGGCCGGTAAGCTGCCGGAGTGGAACCGTGTGGAATGGCGCGGCGATGCTGGACTCGAAGACGGGCTGCTCGGCGGCTGGTTTGATGCAGGCGACCACGCAAAATTCAATCTGCCGATGGCCTATTCGGCAGCCATGCTCGCATGGGGACTTTACGCCTATCCGAACGGCGTCGAAAATGCCGGTGAGATGACAAACTATGTCAACAACCTGAAATGGGCGCTTGACTATTTTGTTGACTGCGACCTCGGCGACTCGGTCATCTATCAGGTCGGCCTCGGCCAGAAGGACCACACATGGTGGGGACCCTGCGAACTGCTGGAATACGGCATGAAGGATCAGGGCAACGCCGACTGCCGCGGCGTTCTGAAGGGCAGAAACTGCTCGGCCGTCACCGCACAGATGGCTTCTGCACTTGCAGCAGGCTACTGCGCATTGCAGGGGCGTGTGGACAGCTCCGTGCTCGACAGCTACCTCAAGCACGCGGTCAGCATGTTCAAAATGGCAGACGCCGACCGCAGCGACGCGACCTACAACAAGTCCGACGCACAGGGCTTCTATGAGTCCCGTCAGTTCTATGACGACCTGTTCTACTGCTGTAACTGGCTGTATATGGCAACCAAGGACAGCTCCTATCTTGAAAAGGCTGCATCCTACAAATCCAGTCTTGGCACGGAAATGGGACAGGGCGATATGCTGAAGTATTCGTGGTGCCACTGCTGGGACGATGTGCAGCAGGGTGCAACGATCCTCTACGCAATCAATACCGGCGACGAAGCATGGAAAACACAGGCCAAGCGTCACCTTGACTACTGGCTGGAATCCAAGGACACCGTTCCGGGCGGTCTGATCTATGTTCAGAACTGGGGCTGCCTGCGTCACGCAAATTCATTTGCATTCACCTGTGCATATGCATGTGACAACCTGTTCAAGGACGATGCAAACTATGACAAGTATATGGCACTGGCTGAGAAGCAGGTCAATTTCGCACTCGGCGACAACCCGAACAAGCAGTGCTATGTGGTCGGCTACGCTGATAATTCCCCGAAATGCTGCCACCACAGAACCGCACACGGCTCGTGGAAGAATGCCGAAAAGACACCGACGCTGAACCGCCACATTCTGTACGGCGCGCTGGTCGGCGGCCCGAAGCAGGACGGCTCCTTCAATGATGACCGCGGTGACTACATCTGCAACGAGGTCACAACGGACTACAATTCCGGCTACACCGCAATGCTCTGCAAGATGCTCGAGAAATACGGCGGCAAGGGCGATCCGAGCTTTCCGTATCCGGAGGAGCGTGAGGATGAGTTCTTCGTTGAGGCAAAGGCAACCAGCGATTCCGGCGGCACAACCGTCAGCATGAAGATCACGAACCACACCGCATGGCCGGCTCGTGTCGTTGATAACATCTCGATGCGCTACTACATGGATCTCAGCGAGATTATTGACGCAGGACTGGATCCGACCAGCGTGGAGATGCGCGTGGACCGCGACCAGACCGGCATGTATTCCGGCGACGGCGTCAAGGCTGCGGAAATCTCCAAGCCGAAGCAGTACAAGGGCAATATCTACTACGTTGAGGTCAACTTCCCGGACGGCAGAGCATTCATGCCGATCTCCGAGGGTCAGCATCAGTGCGAGATTCTGCTTGCACTTGTGTATCCGAACTACGGCAAGGGCTGGGATGCAACGAATGACCCGTCCGCAAAGGGTCTGGGCGGCACAGCGAACGAATACACCGCCTACATCCCGGTTTATGAAAACGGCGTGCTGATTTCCGGCGTTGAGCCGGACGGCACCAAGGGCACCGGCTCCACCAGTGCGAACCCGGCGCCGAACGGTTCTTCCCGCCCGGTCACCGATCCGCCGAAGGTCACGACCGCTGCACCGGAAACCACGACCGCAGCACCTGCGACCACGACAGCACCGGTCAAAATGGTCAAGTGCGATGAGTGCGGCAAGGAAGTTCCGGAATCCGATATTGTTTACGGCCCACTGCGCGGCGTATGCAAAGAGTGCTACGAGAACGGCGCATACCTCGGCACCGTGACCAAGGAAACGACCACGACACTTGCTCCCCCTTCCAACATTGACTGGGGCAACGCAAACTGCGATGAAGGCGTTGACGTTTCCGATGCGGTTCTGATTGCTCGGTTTGCGGTTTCCGACGCCGAAGCAAAGATGACCGATCAGGGCAGACGCAATGCCGACGTCACCGGCGACGGTATCGTTGACGGCTTTGATACCACGAAGATTCTGAAATATATCGCAAAGATTATCACCGCTGAGGAGCTTGCTCCGTAACAGACAGACAAATACCCCCGCAGAGCAAAAATGCTTTGCGGGGGTTCTGTTTTACGGTTTCAGCAGCAGCCAGATACACACACCGGCCTGCCATACAAGGCCGAGCAGATTGACCGCCCAGAAATACGCCTTTTTGGTTTTGTGGTGAAACACCTGCATTCCGAGCAGCGCACCGACAGCGCCGCCTGCAAATCCGAACAGCAGCAGTCTGCGTTCCGGCGCGCGCCATGTATGCTGCTTGGCCGCGTGCTTGTCCAGCCCGTAGACGATGAACGTCAGCAGACTGATCACTGCGAAAATAATCAGCATATATTTCAGCATATCCGCGAAAGACTCCTTTCAGAACAAAGCACCCTGTTTTTGCAGGGTGCTTTGCGTTTCATGTTACTGGACGATCTTATCCGACCAGGTTTCGTTGTTGTAAATGTCCGTGAACAGATACATAATGCTGATTGCGCCGTCACCGACATTGACATTGCTGATCTCCATCTTATCTGTGACGGTCATCTCATCGCCAAGGTAGTAGCTGTCCAGATACTGTCCGTCATAGGAATAGTAATCGCAGACAAACTCCAGCTTGTCGCCGGGCGTCAGCTCGGTAAAGCTCTTTGCGACGGTTTCGGTTTCGTTGTTGTGATAATCGGTTTCCGCGCCGGAAATGAAGCCGTACTTATGATCCTGATCGAACACAAGCAGCAGCTTTGCGCGCTCGCCGTTCAGCATGCACGGAACATAACCGTCGATGCGGTAATCGTCGCCGTTCGTCACGGTATTCATGTGGTAATATGCAACCACCTGACCGTTGATCGCAAGCCATGTGCGGTCGGTATCGGCGAGCAGATTGCCCTTGTCATCAAAGTCGTAGACATTGTCCAGTCCAAGATCAACATAGCCGGAGCCGTCATCGTAGAACACGTTTTTATCGACCTTCTCGACGAGCTTCCACTGATCCTTTGAGAGCGTCATCTTATACTGACCGTTCTCCTCAAACCAGGTGAGGCTGTCCTTCGGGAGCTGGTTCATCGAGATGTACTGCGCAACCTCGTCCTGGCTCATCGGCAGATCGTTCATGAAGTCAATGTTGGACGAATCCAGGCCTGCAATGCTCTTGCCGCCTGCCATGCCGGAGGAGAGGAAGCCGCTCAGCAGCGAGCCGATCATATCCGCGCCTGCAGCGCCGCCGCTGCTGCCGCCCATACCGAACAGCGATTCCAGCGGAGAGCCGGAGCCGCCGGACGCGATCTGACCGCTGGTCTGGAGGCTGGCAAACTGCCGGATACACTTGGTATATGCGGAGTTCATGTTGATCTGGTTATAGGTATTGCAAGCCGGTGCAACATACTTGGAATTCCGGTACGGGAAGAAGATGGAAACACCGTAGGCATTCGTCATATTCGAGGACGTGCGGTTGTACTTGACGGCCTTTTGCAGCGTTTCTGCAAGCGCCTTGCCCTCAGATGTCTTCATGTTCAGCGCCAGATGTGTCAGATCGACCTGGTCAATGCGGTTGCTGGACGCGAATTCTCTGGTGCCGTAGCGCGCATCCGAAACCTGCTGATATTCTTTCTTCTCCATCAGGCTGCTGACAGACTGCGCAAATGCGCTGAGCTTGTCCGGCACGGTATTGGAAAACTCCGCAAGGTCAATGACAGAGAGCGTGGTCTGCTGACCGGGGCACTTTCTGGCACATGCAGAGGTGAAGTCATCACAGATCAGCTTGCCGATTTCCACAGTCGGCATCGAAGTGTTCTCGCCGAGCTTGGTGACCCAGTTGGTATAATACCAGCCGATACCCGGCTCGGTTTCCTCGGATGCAACCATATAATCCGCGTAATCATTCAGCATCAGCGCAGTTTCCGCGGTCGCCATCAGGCAGGCGTCAAAGCCGACGAAATCGAAGGTCACGCCGCCGTCGCGGAGTGCCTGGCTGATACCGGCCAGATCCATGGAGCCGCCGTTTCTCAGCTTTTCGTCATAGCCGTAACCGCTGACGGATCCCCCGCCGTGATCCCAGAAGATCAGCTCATTGCGGTTTGCCGGGAAATTCTTGTTGCAATAGCGGATGAATTCGGAGAGCGTAGCTGGATCGGTCATCGGCTTATTGCCCATATCCGCTTCCAGACGCTCAAGCTGCTGATTCCGCACACGGTAGATCTGGTTGACCTGGCTGCTGATGCCCTGCGTCTTCCAGCCGGCACAGCCGCCGGTGTAGACAATCACATTGACATTGTCGCCGTAGGTCGCACTTGCAATCTCCCCGAGGTCAGCGGATGCCATGCCGCTCTTGGATTCCAGATCCGTTCCGCAGACATAGAGCATCATGGTGACGGTATCCTGATTGTTGCCGAGAATCTTCGTGCGCTTATCGCGGGAGCCGGATGCAACGGTATTGTCCACCGGCGTGGAATCCGGCACAACATGCTGCTCCTCCTGCTGCTGCCCGGAATGGTACGGCAGATCTCCGCCGCCCCCGCCGAGCAGCTCGGTGAGATCGGCCGTTCCGCCGCCTCCGCCGAGGTTCCCGAGGCCGCCGCCGCAGCCCTTGAGCATCAAAAATACAAGCACCAGAAGCAGAATGGTTCCACCGCCGCCGGCTGCTGCCGCACGCTTTCCGTGGCCGCCGCCGGACTCCTGCCTGCCTGCATAGCCGTTCTGCGATCCGACCGGACCGGTTCCGAGGCCGTCACCGCGGCGGTGAACACCGGAGCCGCCGGAGGTCACATGCTTCTCACGTCCCTTTGGGCGATTCTGATCCATATTGCAATCCTCCTATACTTGCAAGATTCTGATACTATTTTACATGAATTACCTTTTTTTGTCAAGTATTTGTCTGCTATTTCGTCAGAAAAAATACAACTTTCTCCGATTTCCGTACCGAACCGGTGCCAGTTTCTCACGCGATGACCGTAATCCGGCTGCCGCTTGAATCCTTTGTAATGCGGATCTGCGCGGGAATCGCATCCTTCAGCTCCGTCACATGGGAGATGACGCCGATCAGCCGTGAGCCGTCCGCCAGCCGCGAAAGCATCCGGATCGCCTGCCGCAGTGCCTGCTCGTCCAGGGAACCGAAGCCCTCATCAATGAACATCGCATCCAGCGTGATGCCGCCGCTCTGCTGCTGCACGACATCCGAGAGCCCAAGCGCCAGTGCCAGCGAGGCCAGAAACGATTCGCCGCCGGACAGCGTCGAAACCTCGCGCCATGCGCCGGTCGTGCTGTCATAGACCTCAAGATCAAGACCGGTCTGCCCGCGCAGGGAGCCGCCCTCGGTTCTGCACCGGAGCGCATAGTTGTCGTTCGTCAGGAAGCAGAGCCGCTGATTCGCCGCATCGGCAACCCGCCGGAAATAAAACTGCTGCACATACGCCTCAAAGCTGAGCTTCATCTGACCGGTCTGCTGCCCGCTGACCGTGCGGTACAGATCGCGGGCCTCCGCCTCGTATTCCGAGAGCAGTTTCCGCTGCTCGGTCAGCGGAACCAGCGTGCGCAGCGCCTTCTGATTGCCTTGCAGACTGCGTGCCGCCGACTGATATGCGGCATCGGCTGCGGCCTTCTCCTTCCGGAGCGCGGCAATCTCCTGCTGGAGCGCTTCAACCGGCAGCGGCTCCGTGATTGTACACTGACTGCGGTAGCTTTCCAGCTGACCGCTGAGCTGCTGCATCCGGTCACGGTAGGTACGCAGTCGGCTCCTGAGCAGCATCATCTGCTCGGGACTGCGCAGTGCGGAAAGAAATGCCGCTTCATCCGGAAAATCGGAAGCCGCCAGCGCGGCCTCGTATTTCCCCGCCAGATCACAGGACAGCGTCCGGCTGCGTTCCCATGCAGTCCCCGCCTCCGCAGCGGCAGCCTTTTTCGATGCAAGCTCGCGTTCGGCGCGCTGCATCACAAGCTGCGTTCTGCGCTGCTCTTCGGAAAGCCGTTCCGCAAGGGCTGCCGCCTTCGTACAGTTTTCCTGCAATTCCGTTTCATCGGGAATCTCATCACCGCAGACCGCAGAGAGCTCCTCTGCCAGCGCGTCAAGTGCCTGCTGCTTTTCCGCGACGGCCTGGCTCTGCCGCTCATAGCGCGCAATCGCTTCATTGACCGCCTTTGCCGCACGGTCTGCGTCCGCATCCGTCGGGGTATGCGCAGGCTTTTCCGCCGGTGCGGGATGTGTACACGAACCGCAGACCGGACAGGCTTTCCCGTCCTCCAGCTGTTCCGCGAGTGTCCCGGCCAGCCCTGCGCGATAAGCCAGCAGCACCTTTTTGTGCAGCATGGATGCCTGCTCCAGATCAGCTGCACATTCGGTCATCTGCACGACTGCCTTCTCATGCAGGTCTGCTGCAAGACGCCGTTTTTTCAGCAGCTCGAGCGCCCGCTCCGCCTTCTGCTTTTTCTCATTGAGCACAAAAATATCTGCGGCGGCCTTTTCTGCGGCGGCATATGCCGATTCTGCTTCCGCATATGCAGCCTCCAGCGCCGGGAGCTCCGCAATGCGAGCCTCTGCGGCAGATTTCGCCTCGGCCTCCTGCTTTCCGGCAGACTGCAACACCGTATAATGCTGATTGACCGCGGCAGCCTGTTCTGAGGCATCGAGCTCCTGCTGGAGCTGCTCCGTTTCATCCTTCTGTGTCAGCATCTCCGCAAGCGACTGCTCTGTCATTTTCAGCTTTCGGAGCAGATCATTCTGATGCAGTGCCTGCTCCGCTGCGGATGTTTTTTCCAGGAGTGCGGATTCCATCTTTTCGGTATCGCCGCGCCGGAGCCGGAGCCGTTCCTCCTGCGTTTTGCAGAGCGATTCCAGCAGCGGAATCGCCTGCCCTGCATACACAGGATCGCTTTTCAGCATACCGAATATGCTCTCCGCATCGGGATCCTCTGCGCCGGAAATATCCGCAGCGGCGTACATGATCTGCTGCGCGTTCTGCGTCAGCTTCTGTCCGGACTCATTGCAGGCATCCCGCAGGAGCTCCTGAAACCGCGCATAGCGCACCGTGGAAAACAGCTTCTGAAACAGCGCGCGCCGGTCAGCGGATTTCGCATTCAGGATTTTCAGGAAATCGCCCTGCGCAATCATGACGGTCTGCGCAAACTGCTCTCTGTCCAGCCCGAGCAGCCCCTGCACGGCGGCATTGACCTCCGGAATCGAGTCGAACACTCTGCCGTCCGGCATTTTCAGGAACGCAGATGCCTTGACCTTCGCAAGTCCTTCGCCGCGGAGCTTTCTGCGCTCATGCTCCGGCACGCGCCCGATGGTATAAACGGCGCCGCGGTGGGAAAACTCCAGCTCAACCGACGTTTCACGCGCCGGATCGGCATAATCCGAGCGGAAGCTCCTAGCAGCGCGGCGTTCGTTTCCGCCGCTGGCCTCCCCGTAAAGTGCAAAAGACATCGCATCGAAGATCGTCGTTTTTCCTGCGCCCGTGTCACCCGCAATCAGGAACAGCCCGACGCTTTCCAGCTGCGTGAAATCCACAACCGTTGTTCCGGCATACGGGCCGAACGCCTGCATCGTCAGTTTTCTCGGTTTCACAGCGCACCAGCCTCCTTGTCCAGCTTTTCCAGCAGTTCCCGGACAATCTCCATCTGCTTCTCCTTCGGCGCGGCGCCCTGATTCTGTGCCGCGTAAAAATCCGAAAGCATGGATGCAAAATCCGTCCGCTCCGGGAACGTCTGCGCACCGGGCGTAAAATCCGTGCGGATGCGCGTGTTCTGCACGGTCATTTGCAGCAGGTTCGGGAACACCGTCCGCAGCATTCTGACCGCATCCGCCGGCGGATTGCCGTCCGTCAGAATCACATGGATATAATCCTCCGTCTGTTCATGCTGCATCAGCGCATCCAGCGAGCCGGTCAGTTCCTGCATCTCATGCAGCGGCACCAGCGGGACGGTTTCTATGACAACATTGCCCTTCTCCCGCACATCCGCGATGGTCACAGATTTGTGCTGATGCACCTCGGAAAACGAATATTTCAGCGGCGAACCCGCATACCGGATTGTCGGGCGGGAAACCTGCTGCGGGCCGTGAAGATGCCCGAGCGCAACATAGTCGTATCCGACGAACAGATCGGCGGAGATGTTGTCCAGCCCACCGATGGCAAGCTCCTCGGAATCGCAGACCGCACCGCCCGTCAGAAACTGATGCGCAACCATGATATGCCGCCCGCCGTCGTCCGGAACCGGATGATGCGAAAGCAGCACGCGGATCGCGTCATCGTAGGAACGGATCTGCTCCGCCTCCTCCGGATACTGCTGCCGCACCGGCAGCGGCGACGTAAACGGCATCAGATGAACCGTCAGTTTGCCGTAGGCATCCTCCGTTTCGTATGACCGGACAAAAGGCGCACCTGCACCCGCAATGCGTATGCCGGAACGTGCCGCAATCTCTGAAAGATACGCGACGCGTTCCGCGGAATCATGGTTGCCGCTGATCAGATAGCACGGCAGATGCATCTCCGCGACTGTGGACAGGAAATCGCTGAACAGCGTCATCGCGTCCGCCGATGGCGCATTGCGCTGGTATACATCGCCCGCAATCAAAACCGCGTCAATCTGATGCGTGCGGGCAATTTCAAGAATCTGCTGCAAAATATAACGCTGATCTTCCAGCAGATTCTGCTTATGGAGCGCTTTGCCGATATGCAGATCGGCGAGATGCAGAAAGCGCATAGAAAGCCTCCTTTACAGTGCGGCAAGCAGTGCGCAGAGGAACTCCCATGTCCGCTGCACAGAGGGAATCGAAAGCCGCTCCCGCGGGGTGTGGATGTCCAGAATATCCGGGCCGATTGAAATGCAGGCCAGCTGCGGCGCCTTGTCCGATAAGATGCCGCATTCCAGTCCCGCGTGAATTGTCACAATCTGCGGTTCCCTGTCATACTGCTCCGCAAAAACGCGGACGGCAGTTTCCTCCAGTGCCGTGCCGGGGCGGTATTCCCATGCGGGATAGTCCCCGGATTCCGCGCAGCTTCCGCCTGCCTGCTCCGCGATCTGACGGAGTGCATCGGCAAGCGCCCGCTTTTTGGCATTGACGCCGCTGCGGATCAGCGCATCGACCTGCATCGCACTGTCATCCAGATTAAAAATGCCGAGGTTCAGCGAGGTTTCCGGCATATTGAGCAGTTCGTTCATCTCCTGCACGCCGTTCGGCAGACGGTTCAGCGTATACAGCAGCGTCTGCGTATTGACGGCAGAGAGCGCCTGCCCGCTCGCCTCCTCTCCGGTGATTTCCAGACGAATGCCTGTTTCACCGGGATATTCCTCTTTCAGCGCAGCCAGTCCTGCGGAAAGAGATGCCTGCACCAGATCCGGTTCCTCTGTATACAGCTGCGCAGAGCACTCCGTCGGGATCACATTGTCCCGGACGCCGCCGCGGAACGCAGCCAGACGGATCGGATTCTGAATGCCGGAGAGCAGCCGGAGCACCGCAGCGTTCGCATTGAGCAGCGGCTTGTGGATCTCCGCACCGGAATGCCCGCCCGTCAGTCCGGAGAGCGAAACCGTCAGCGCCGTTCCGGCTGCCGGCTGCATAATCACGGGGAACCGCAGATGCGACCGCACGCCGCCTGCACATCCGACCGTGAACACGCCCTCCTCCTCCGAGTCAATGTTGATGAGATGCACGCCGTCGAGCTGCTCCGGAGAGAGCCCGGTTGCACCGTCCATGCCGGTTTCCTCGTCTGCGGTCAGGATCACGGTCAGCGGCGGGTGCGGAATCGTATCCGATTCCAGCAGCGCAAATGCATATGCGACCGCAATGCCGTCGTCGCCGCCGAGCGTCGTGCCGTCGGCAGAGAGGTACTCCCCGCCCCAGACCAGATCCAGTCCCTCGTGCAGCATATCCTTCTTGCAGTCCGGCAGCTGCGCGCAGACCATATCCAGATGTCCCTGCAAAATCACGCGCGGGTGATCTTCATACCCCGCGGTCGCTGCCTTGCGGATGATGACGTTTCCGGCTTCATCCGCCTGAACGGAAAGCCCGAGCTTCAATGCGGTCACCGTCGCCCATTCCCGGATCTGCTCCGTGTGGCCGGAGCCGTGCGGAATTGCGGCAATCTCGGCAAAATACCGGAAAACAGCCTGCGGCTGCGGATAAACATGCAACACATAATCCTCCTGCTGCTTCAGAAAACGGTAATTCGGGTGACAGGGCAGAACCAGGGAGGGGTCGCGTTCCGCCTCTGCAAAGATGCGGTCACGCAGCCCGCCGTCAAGCAGTCTGCTCCATGCCGGATCTTCCGCATCCGGTACGCCGGGACATCCTGCATACAGCGCGAGTGCTGCGGTTCCGTCCGGGCGGCGCATCAGGCGGAGCGGCCAGACGGAGCATGCAAAGGGCTTTTCCTCCGGCGGAAGCGTACAGCCGCGTTCCGGATCCAGAAACGGACACGGCTGTGCGGCATGGGTTTCGTCATAGGGCAGCGTGACGCGGATGCGTCCTTCCGCCTGCCGGAACCGGTACTGCGGACGGTTCCTCAGACGTTCTGCGGAGGCCGCCGGAAATGTCGGCAGCTCCCACGCGCTCTGTTCCTCGAAGATACAGCAGTTCCGGCAGACCGCGCAGGTTTCCGGTGAGAGAATTGTTTTCAGCATTCAGAGCTCCTTTCCGCGCCGGAGCGCAGTGTACTTTTCGTTCAGCAGGTCGGGACGGTAGGACTGCTTGGAAGAGCGCATTCCGCGTTCCCCGAGATCCTCCTCCCTGTTCAGATAAGCGGCGCCCGCAAGGCATTTCGCCATTTCATTGACGACGACCGGCCATGCATGGGGATGCGCCGGAATCACCTTCTCAAAATGAATATCAAAAACACCGGCGGAAATCTCCGAAACGACCGTCATGCCGATCGGGTTCGCGCCGTCGTAGAGCAGCAGCCCCGTCAGATGCAGCGCATCCCAGTTCGCAGCAGCCTCACGAATACAGGAAAGCTCATAGCGCAGAGAAGAATCGTCCGGATTACTGCGCGCGGCAAGCCACTGCTCTGCAATCCCGACTGCAATGTCGGCATTTTCCGCGATGAGCGGCTGAATATACGCCTCGGGACATCCGCGCCAGAACTGCGCAATGTGATTGCGCTTTCCGTGATAGCGGCTGCCGCGGAGCGCCGCAAGATTTTCCTGCAAATAGAGATATTCGGTATAATCCGTCATCGGTTCAACTGCAAACTGCCCCGGGAACAGCGCCTCCAGCTGTTCGCACTGCGCCTTTGTCAGCAGCGTCAGCCGGAGCGGAATGCCGCGTTCATCCGCATCGGCAGCCAGCAGAGAAACCGCCGCCCGCAGATCGCCGTTCCCGATCGGAAAGCCGTAACAGCCCGCACGGATACCGGAATGATACCGCCGGAACAGCATCCCACCGGACACACAAAGCTCCGTACCGTATTTCTCGCGCAGCAGATACAGATTTACAAAGGCTGCGTCATTTTCCATTGCACGGACACTGTTTGCCGCCGCTGCGGCAGCTGCCCGATCCGCCGGAACAGGGCTGTGAAAGCATAGGGACATGCGGGAATCCGCCTTTCTGTTTTTGATACCCCATTATAGCACGGATGCAGTGCTTTGTCAAATTCGACACCTTCCAGGGAACAAATCCGCAGCCGTTTTACGGTGCATCCGCGGCGATATTTTTGTTCGATTCCACAAATTATCCGCGGAATCTATTGATATTTCATCTGAAACGTGCTATAATCAAAAGTGCAAAGAAAGATACCCGGATGAAGCTGAAATGCATTCTGGTTTTCAGAAAGGGCGGGATTTATGAGAGCCTTATTTTCGGTTTTATTTCTGATTCTGATTCTGGCACTGGTGGTCTGTACCATTCTGACACGGCGCTCTGACAAGCACGCACGGAATTCGGTTGCTTTTCTGGAGGCAGCACTGATTCCGCCGGTGCTGGGCAATCTGATGATTGTCGCAACGGGCAGCCGGTTTCCTGCGCTGATCGGACATTATTTCTACTATCTCGGCATGGATCTTGTGATGGGCGCACTGGTGAATTTTACGAATGCATACTGCCGCCGGAAGGACGGGCACAGAGCGGATCCGTATATCGCATATCTGTTTCTGGTGCTGGACGCCGTGCAGATGATGCTGAATCCGTTTTTCGGACATGCGTTTCAGATCACCGCGGTGGACGTTGAGGGATTTGACTATTATAAGCTGGTTCCTCTATGGGGACAGACGGTTCACCGCATTGTGGATTACGGCGTGTTCTTCTCCGTCATTCTGATGTTCATTCTGCTTTCGGTCAAAACACCGCGCATCAACCGGGAACGGTACACCGTCATTCTGGCCGCCATGACCGGCATCGGTCTGGTGCAGACCTACAACATCTTCTTCCGGGATGCGATTGACCGCTCCATGCTCGGATACGGCGTATTCGGCGTGATGATTTACTACTTTGCGATTCTGTACAGACCGCTCCGCGTGCTGGACCGCGTGCTGTCGGACATTGTTTCCAATCTGGAGGACGCGTTTTATATCTTCGATCCGAACGGCAACTGCCTCTGGGCCAACGAACAGGGCTGCAAGCTGGCGGAAATCAAAGGCGACCATTATGAAGCGGCAGCAGAAAATCTGCGGAAGAAATTCGGGGATCCGGGCAATTCCGCGGCTGCGGCACAGATCAAGCGCACGGTGACCGCCGGTGAGCACACCTTTTATTATGAGCTGGATGAAAAAAAGGTAACGGATGCAAGAGGTCATCTGAGCGGCTCCTATCTGCGCATTCAGGATGTGACCGAGGGCGAGCGCCAGCTTAAAGCCCGTGAGGAACAGATCGGACAGATCAGTCAGGAGGCGTACAGGGATGCCCTGACCGGCGTCGGCTCCAAGGCGGCATATGCCAGAAAGGTCGCAGCACTGAACGAAAAGCTGGCAGAAGGCAGCCTGGAATTCGCCGTCGTCATGGTAGACATGAACAATCTGAAATACATCAACGATGATTTCGGCCACAAGGCCGGTGATATGTATATCTGCGGCTGCTGCCATATGATCTGCGAGGCGTTCAAGCATTCGCCGGTATTCCGCATCGGCGGCGACGAATTTGTCGCAGTTTTACAGGGACAGGATTACGATCACCGCGCACAGATTACTGCGGAGCTGCGCGCAAAACTGGCGGAATCCTTTGCACAGACCGACAAGGATCCGTGGCTCCGGTATTCTGCCGCTGTCGGCATGGCGGAGCGCGCCTCCGGTGACATGACCTTTGAGCCGGTGTTCAGACGCGCGGATCATGCCATGTATGAGGAAAAGAAGCAGTTCAAAAGCGAGTTCGGCAGCTATCGCTGAAAAAAGCCGCAGCAGTCCGGCAGACAGAAAGAAAGGACGGAAGCACGATGAAATATCCGGCAGAGGAAATCAAAGCCGCGCTGGAACGGGGCGAGCTTTGTGTCTATTACCAGCCGCAGTATGTCACGATGACAAACAGGCTGAAAAGTGCTGAGGCGCTTGTGCGCTGGATCAGACCTGACGGCACCGTGATCATGCCCTCAGAGTTTATTCCGACGGCAGAGGAATCCGACCTGATTATGGACATTGACTGGTTTGTCACCGAGCATGTCTGCAAAACACTGGTCAGGCAGAATATGATGCCGCAGTTTCCGGTTTCGGTCAATTTCTCGCGCAGACATATCCGCGAAGCAAACTTTGCCGAAAAGCTCTCTGCGATGGCAGACAGATACGATCTGCCGCATCCGCTGATTGAAATTGAGATCACAGAATCTGCAATGGTTGACGAGGAATCCAAATTTTCCGACTGGATTTTGTCGATCCGCGAAGCCGGCTTTACGGTTGCAATTGACGATTTCGGCAGCGGCCTGTCCTCGCTGCAATTTGTCAAAGACGTTCCGGCGGATGTGCTGAAACTCGACAAATCTCTGCTCAGCCGCAACTGTGAGGACGAAAAGGAACGCATTGTGCTGGAAAGCATCTTCTCATTCGCACACCGCCTGCATATGAAAACCGTTGCTGAGGGCGTTGAAACCAAGGAACAGCTTGCTTTCCTGCGCTCATGCGATTGCAGCAAGATTCAGGGCTATCTGTTGGCCCGTCCGATGCCGGAGGACGATTACCTCGCACTCTGTCAGTCAAACCCGACGGCAGAGGAATCGGTGGATATTCTCCGGATTCAGAGCCCTGCGAGCGCAGCCAATCTGCTGATGGGTGTCATTTTCCGGCGCTATCCGCTCGTCATTTTCTCCAATCTGACGCGGAACACCTATTACGGAATGACGAATCAGAATTTTACGGTGACAAGCTGTCCGTCCGCCGGAATGTATGACGACCTGATCCTGCGCGGCGCAGAAACCATGGAGCCGGATGACCGCGCAGATTTCAAGGCGGCGTTCAGCCGGGAAAAGCTGCTCGCAGATTATGAAAACGGGATCCGTGAGGTGCGGCTTGTCACGCGGCAGCGCGGGGATGACGGCATGATCCGGCGCCTGGAAACCGTGGATTTCTTTGTGAAGAGCGTCTATTCCGACGATATCATTGTCATTTCGCTCTGCCAGAATCTGCCGGACTGACCCGGCTGATCGAAAAGCAACAGACGCAGTTCACCCGGCAATCCCTGCATAACCGGAAACTGAAATCAAATCATGATTCAAAAGGAGGAATTCCCAATGGAAGAATTCAATCCGGCTGATTATCAGCCAGGCCGCAAGCCCGAGCGTTCCTATATCTGGTTCGTATTCGCAGCCGCATTCCTCATAGTAGGTCTTGCGATTCTGATCGGCGCAAAAATGGAACAGCAGGATTTCCCGCTCAAGCTGACCGGCGAGGTCATCTCCTGTGAAACCTACACAGAATCCGACGGGGACGGCGGAACAAGAACATTCAGCAATATTGAGGTACTCTGCACCGATGACAGCGGGATTGAGCACACCGTTTTCATCGGGCACAACTCCGGCAGCCGCATGAAGGGCGAAACCGTGAACATTCTCAGCAAGCCCGATTACAGCTCCGGCATTATGAACAACGGCAGGAAACGCAGCACGCTCAATGCGGCCATTCCGTTATTCATTGGCGTTGTCGGCCTGTATTGCGGCATAGTGAGCATCAGAAAGAACCGGCAGTTCGGCTGACCGGAGAAACTGTACCGAAAGCATCCGCAAAGCATCAACGGCAGATACACTGCGTATCTGCCGTTTCAGTTTGTCGGAGATACTGCAAATGTAACAGGCGGCGCAGCACCGTGACTGCGCCGCCCTCCGAAAGCAGCTGCTAAACCGTATATCCCTTTTCGCGGAGCGCGTCAATCAGATCGCCCAGAATCTTCGCATTCGTTTCCGAAACGGAGTGAAGCAGATAAACCGCACCGCCGTGTGCCATATCCGTCAGCTGCGCAAGTGCGGCAGACGGCTCCGGCTGATCGTCGGTTTTCCAGTCCACATAGGCTGCGCTCCAGAACACCGTGCTGTATCCGAGCGAACGGATTTTCTCCAGCGCAAAGGCATCGTATTCCCCGCACGGCGGCCGGAAATACTGCATGGAATAGCCGTACCGTTCCTGCACATAGCCGTGCAGGCTCACGAGCTCCTCCTCAATGGCGCTGCTGTTCATGCCCGCGACGGACGCATGTGTCATGCCGTGATTGCCGAGCGTATGCCCCTCCGCAATCATCCTTCGGACAAGCGCGGGCTCTTTTTTTGCATAGTCGCCCGTCAGAAAAAAGATTGCCGTCACATGCTTTTCCAGCAGCGTATCCAGAATCGCCGCAGTATAACCGTTCTCATAGCCCTGATCGAATGTCAGAATAATCCGCGACGGATCCGAGGAAAGCGCGTAGGCACCGCTTTCCGCATACTGCGCCTGAAATGACACGGCGCCGGACGGACGGTTCAGCGCATCCCGCTCTCTGCCCTGTCCGTAGCCCTCCGCCGAAACCGGAAGTCCTGTCAGCAGAGAAGCTGCGGTCAGCACTGCAAGCAGGTTCATTTGCCGTTTCATGCTGTCATCCTTTCCTGCGGTGAGTACCCGCAGAAGCAGTATATGCAGCCGTTTTGCATTTATCCGCGGGAGCTTCTGGCATGATAAGCTGCAACACCGCGGCGGTAATGCGGCAGATAGCCCGCAAGCAATGCGGCGCCCGTCAGCAGCGGCGGGAGCGCAGTCAGGAGCCTTCGCATCGGCGGCACAGCCGAAAACGGCTCATGTCCGTCAAACAGCAGCTGATACAGCCCGATGAACGGCGCGTTCAGCAGCAGAAACATATTCTGCATCAGTACGCTGTCCCGGAACAGCGTCAGCAGCAGACAGAGCAGCCATGCGGGCAGCATCCCGCAGACAGCCAGCAGCAGCGGCTTGCGTACCGGCATTGCGGCTCCGGTCTGCCGGTATCTCCGCAGGTCGTCCTCTGCGGTTTTCTGCGCAGTATTGTACATCAGCAGAGCATGTGCCGTGATTTCACAGAGCATTCCTGCAAGCCGCAGCAGAACCGATCCGCCGAGCAGCGCGAACGAGAACGCAAGCACCAGGCAGAATATCTCCGAAAGAAGCAGCCAGAGCAGCAGCCGCGCCAAATGTTTCCCGTATTGCTTCATATTTCCTCCGTGTATTCCGCGGCTTCTGCGGCATACTGTCCTTGCCGGAGCATCAGGGCTGCGGCATCGGCAGAAAGGAGAAGCAGCATGGAAAAACGTGAATCCGATGTAAAGATCTATATTCCGCATCTGCGGAACAGCATGTCCGGCAGCGACCTGAACAAACAGCCGCCGGAGCAGAATCCCCCTGCGGAATCGCCGGAGCAATATCCGCCGGAAATCATATGCAAGGGTTCGCTGTGAACTATTATACATGATTTCCACAGGATTGTAAAGGGATGCACGGGAAGTTTTGGGAAACCCGCCAAAAACGGCGCAATACCTGCCGGAACAGCCGGAATGCTTGACGAAATAACGATTTTGCGATATAATATGAAATGGACGATTTCGCATTCCGGTGATTGGAGGGCTATATGGCTTTGGTTTCAGTTTCGATCCTCAACGGGGATCTTGCACGGCTCGCAGAGGTCGCGCAGACCATTGAGGCCGCGCAGGCGGATATGCTGCATTTTGACGTCATGGACGGCATGTTTGTCGATAACATCTCCTTCGGGCTCCCTGTTCTGAGCTGCCTGAAGCCGCTGGTGCAGCTGCCGCTGGACGTACATCTGATGATCGAAGAGCCGCTCCGTTTTGCAGAGCGTTTCGCGGAAGCAGGCGCTGACCTGCTGTCCTTTCATATCGAGAGCCGCTCGGATGCGGCTGAAACACTGCGGGAGATCCACAGCTTCGGCATTCCGGCGGGCATTGCGGTTTCTCCGGAAACACCGGAGGACACGGTCTTTCCGCTGCTGGAGCAGATGCAGCCGGAGGATTTCATTCTGATGATGACGGTACGCCCCGGGCTCGGCGGACAGCAGTTCATGGCAGAAGTGCTGCCGAAGATCCAAAGGCTCCGCAGCCGCATCGCAAAATTGCAGATTCCGCTCCATGTTGAGGTGGACGGCGGCATCAATGCAGAAACCGGACTTCTCTGCCGGAAGGCGGGCGCGGATTATCTCGTTGCAGGCTCCTATGTGCTCGGCGCAAAGGATCCCGCAGGCGCGGTGCGTTCTCTGACTGCTCCGTTCTGATTCAGATACACTGCACGGCGTCCTGCTCAAAAATACAGCTGCCGTATTCCGAAAGCCGCGCGCGGTTCAGCGCGGACAGCCGGAACGGCCTGCCGTATTCCAGCAGCAGATGATGCACCTGCATCGCGCCGCTGCGTTTCAGCCGGACGGCAAGCACATACTGCCGCCGGTATTCATATAATTTGCTGCTGAGAATCGCCTCCTGCCGCGCGCGCAGCAGGACACAGCACCGCTTTAAGGTGCTGCGGTCAGAAAAGCGCGCAGCCAGGCGCACCGATTTCGGCGGCTTCTGCTTTTTTTCCGGTTCGTTCTGTACCGTGAAATACGCGGACAGACTGCCGTCCGCTGCGGTCAGCAGCTCGACCGTCACCGGCATTTCCGTCAGCGGAATGCCGCTTGCAAGCTCTGCCTTTGAAAGCATAAACGAGATCATCCGCATCATCTGCGGGGAATCGGGCGGAGCATCCGGATCATATAAAAATACGGTCAGCTCATCCGCTGTGAGCTGCACCTTGACGGACTGTGCGGAGAGCCGCTGTACGGTCATGTCTGTATCCTTTCTGCCGGAATTCCGGCGCTGAAGCCTTGCAAGGGGGGTGTTTCCGCTGCAAAAAAAAACACAGAGCGAACAGTATTTTGACGTTGGCTGCGCGCTGCTGGCAATCCTTGCACCGGCTGCATACGGCTACGGAATGCGGATCTGGCTGCTCGCCGGAACCGCCTTTGCCGTGTCACTGCTGACGGAATGGGGCTGCCTCTATGTCCGGAAGCAGACCTTTACACGGGCCAATCTGGATGCCGGGTTATACGGCGTCATTCTCATGCTGATGCTGCCCGCATCCGTCCCGCTGTCCCTGCTTATCATGTCCTGTATTTTCGCAAATATTTTCGGCAGACAGCTGTTCGGCGGCAGGGAAAATCCGGTCGTACATCCGGCTGCTGCGGGATACTGCTTTGCGCTGCTCAATCAGCGCGCCGCCGTCACCATGTTCCCGAAGGCCTTTGCGCCGATTCCGCTGAGCGGTGCCGCGGAAAGCGCACTGACAGAGGGTGTTTCCGCAGCATTCAACCGCGGGCTCGGCTTTGCAGGGTATCCGACGGACTGGCTCATCGGCCTGCCGAATCAGCCGGCCGGGACAGGCTCTGTCGTTCTGCTGGCGGCTGTTGCAGCCGTTCTGATGTTCCGGCGCTCCGCGTCCGGCTGGGTGATTCTGCCCGCGATGGCATTTGTCTGTTTCAGCGGTATCGTATTCGGGTATTTCCGTTCTCCCGCAGAGCAGCTCGCAGGGAGCTTCCTTGCAAATCAGATGCTGTTTTCCATTATTTTCCTGCACGGCGATCCCGCCTACGCCCCGAAGCAGATCGGCGGCATGCTGTACGGAATCATGTTCTCCGGCGCGGCGATCATCCTGACAAGGATTCTGTACGTCACGGATGCGCCGGTCATGCTTGCGGTAATCCTCTCCCCTGCTGCGCTGAAGCTGCGCATTCTGATGCAGGATTATCTGACGCAGAAAGGAGGTGCCGCGGATGCAGAAGAAAAAGACACGGGTTCCGTACCGGAATCCGGTGCTCGCTGACGGCCTTCTCGCGGCACCGCTGGCAGCCTTCTGCGATTCCTTTGACCGGTCGCTGGCCGGTGCATTCGTATTTGTCTGCGTCACGCTGATCACCGTCCTGCTGACGGCGGTCATCCCGAGAAAGCTGTCACTTTCGCTGCGCATCCTATTTTATTCCGTGACGGCCGCTTTGGTGTATATCCCGGCCGTGCTCGTTGCGGCCACGCTGATTCCGGTTTCCGGCGGCATCTGGCTGCCGGTGATTGCGGCTGTGCCTGCGCTGACCGTGTACCGCGACCGCTACTTCGGCGGCAGGGGGATGCTCCGCAATCTGCTGCGGACACTGATTTCCGTCCCGCTCATCATGCTGCTGTTCGGCGCTGTGCGGGAAATGCTCGGCAGTGGAATGCTCTCCGGCAAAACCGTGCTGACGTATCCGCCGCTGCCGATTCTCTGCACCCCGGCAGGCGGACTGCTACTGCTCTGCTGCGTCTGCATCGGTGCAGTGTATCTGCCGAATCGGATCGGAAAGGAGGCGGAGCCTCATGCTGCTCGCTGATTTTCTGGTGATTCTCGTGCAGAATCTGCTCTTTTCCGAGCTCCTCGGACTCCCGTCCGTTGCAGCGGCAGGCAGCAGAGGCAGGGGGCTTCTCCGGACAGGCATCTTCACGCTGCTGTTCTGTGTCCTCTGTGCCGGAGCCGTTGCAGCCGTCCGCAGCTTTCTGCCAATTCAGCTCGAAAAGCTGCTGTTTCCGCTCCTGATTGCGGTTTCAAACGGGATTCTCGATCTGATTCTGATTCACCTGTTCCGGCTGATTTCCAAAAAACTGACAAAGAAAATCGCACCGCAGATTCACGCGGCGGCCTGTTCCTCCGCGGTGCTCGGCGCTGTCCTCATGAGCACGGATTATACGCATGAAGCCGGCATCGCCATGCGGTACGGCTTCCGGATGGGCGTCGGCTTTCTGATTGCCTGCATCCTGCTGCGGCTGGCACTCCCGACGCTGTGCAGCAGCAAAATGCCCGCGGCTGTCCGCGGCTGGAGAGGCCTGTTCTTATACTGCGCGCTGCTTTCCATGGCAGGCGCATGCATGTTCCCGGCATAAACAGAGAGGAGAATATTTTCCGTGAAACACAGAAAAAAAGGCAGAAGGATCTACACCTACCGCGCACGGAACCGGCGTGTATTCAGCCGGAATCACCCGATGCGCTCGGCATTCGGCACGGCCGTGCTGCTCGCGCTGCTGAGCGTCTGCGTGATCGTCGGCTACAACGTCATCGGGCCGATTGTCACGCGTGTGAATCAGGAGAAGGTCGATCCGACCACCACGCCGGATCCGTATTTCAGCGACACATCCGAAATCACGCTGGAAAACACGGATCCCGTGACGACACCGCGGACAACCGCCGTTACAACCGTGACAACGGAATCTGAAACAACCGTCATAACCACAACGACAGAACCGCTCCAGAACCGTTTCCCGGAGGGCGCCGATGCTGCATATATGCTGCCGGAAAGTGCTTTGCAGGATCTGACCGCACTGGATCGCTGTGCTGCTGACGCCTACAAGCAAGGGTTTACCTCCGTGATTCTGCCGCTGAAGCTCAAGGGCGGCATGCTGCAATATGCATCGTCCAACGACCGCGCAAAAACCTGCGGCGCGTCCAGCGACCGGATGCTGACGCTGCGCGAGATCACGAACGCCGCAAGCCGCTATCACCTGAACTGTGCGGCGATGTTCAGCACGCTCGAAGACCATGTGTATCCGAATGTGTACATGGACGGCGCATATACCTTCAACGGCGCAACACGCTGGCTCGACAACAAGCCGGAAAAAGACGGCAAGCCGTGGCTCAATCCGTTTGATCCGGCATCCGGCACCTATCTGGCTGCACTCGCGGCGGAAATCGAACAGAGCGGCTTTACGCACATTCTCTGCACGGATGCCGTGTTCCCCAATTTCTTCCGTTCGGATGCGGAGCTGCTCGGCAACCGCATTCAGGATCCGGAACAGCGCAAAACGGCGCTGGCATCCGTGCTGAACCAGATCTCCGAAGCGGCACACTCCGCAGGCAGTTACATCTCCCTCTCAGAGCTTGTTCTCGGTCAGGAGGAGGCATTTGTGCCGGAACAGCTCAATATGAAGCAGGTCTATGTGCGGATTGATCCGCTGGATCTGCCGCAGGCCTTTACGCTGAACGGCCAGCATTTTGATCCGGCGCCGCTTGCAGATACGGACAAGCTGCTGCTGCTCGCATCCGCAGCACAGCAGGCGATCGGAGAACGCCAGCTGATTCCTGTCATTTCGATTCAGGGAAAGAGCGACGCAGAGGTCAATGCAATGGTCGAAGCGCTCTGCGGCGCAGGCTACAAAACCGTCTGCGCAGATCCCGGCACAGCGGAACCCGAAGCCGAATCCTCCGAAGCATCAAACACAGAATCATAAGTCAAATTTCCTCCGGCAGATTCGTCGTGGTGGCACTGCCGCCAGCCTTTAAGAATCCCATCATGATGAGAACGACGCATTTTCTTCACTTTCCTATATTTTGGGATTCCAAAGGGTCAGTGACCCTTTGGCGGGTTTGGGCAGAGCCCATTATCAATCCATCGGAGATACCGCTTTATCGAAAAAGCAAGGCACGCACTGTTTTGGTGCGTGCCTTTTGTTTACCTGTTTAATCTCAGTCGCTTCGGTTATCCGGTCAGTCCGTGCGGTTCACTGCATACATCCGCACGAGCTGCTCCATTCCGGCGTCATCGCCGTCGAGATAACGGCGATAGCTGCCTGCACCCTGATCCATAGCATCCTCCTTTCGTAAAATATCAGCCGGCTTCTGTCTATTAGACGCCCGGAAATGAAAAAACGCTAAGAAAATTTGAAAAAATTTTGATAATGACTGCTTTTGGTGCGCTTTTGGTGCGCTTGATGTGTATAATAGGAGTAGAACGGCCGGAGAAAGCCGTCATCGCAACAATGCCGTCGCGCAGAGATTCTGTCATCCCTGCGCAGAAAGAAAAGGGAGCTGTCTTATGAATACTATCACTTTTGACCCAGATGCCGCACAGACCGCTGCTGTTTCAGGCATCCTCACAACCATTGATCCGGACGGAATGCACCTGCGCGCGGAAACGCCCGTACAGGCAGAACGGATTCTTGCCAACACCGATATTGACGTACTCTACATGGAGATTCCGACCGCGGAACAGGGCGGCATGGAATCCATTCGCAGACTGGTTCGGGAGCACCCGCAGACCAATCTGGTCTTTCTCACCTCGCACCCTGAGTTCGCGCTGGAGGCACATAAGCTGTACGCGAGCGCATACTTGCAGAAGCCTGCCACACCCGATGAAATCCGGGAGTCGCTCAGTCACCTGCGTTTTCCGCTGAACGCGCAAAAGGCACCGGAGCCGCTGCTGCGCGTCCAGTGCTTCGGCGGATTTGCCGTCTTCTGTGACGAGGTTCAGGTCACGTTCCGGCGCGGCAAAACCATTGAGCTGATGGCCTATCTGGTCTATAAGCGCGGCGCAATGTGCTCCAATGCCGAACTGGTTCATGCAATCTGGGGCGAAAAGACGCAGCCGGCCGAAAAATATGCATATCTGCGCAAGCTGATCAAGGATCTCCGCGATACATTTCATGAGATCGGCGCAGACGGTATCGTTCTGAAAGCCTGGAATGCAGTCGGCATTCGTCCGGAGCTGATTGAATGTGATTATTACCGCTATCTGAGCGGCAGCCGCAGTGCAGCGGATCAGTTCCGCGGCACCTTCATCGGCAATTACCCGTGGGCAAAAGACGCCTCACGATATTTTTAAGCAATCTCAAATCAGAACAGAATGGGCGCTCCCGGATAGCGGGAACGCCCATTCTTTTTGTGATGAATTCCTGGGAGGGAGGATTTTGTAAAGTCCCAAAATCAAACTGCCGGAAACATCTCCGGATTACTGTCCCTCATGGAAGAACAGCGGCAGTGCATCATAGATATAATGCCGGACCTGCGGCCACCAGTGAACATTGCCCTGCGCGGCCAGGAAGTAGAAGTTGCCTTCGGAGAAGTCGCTCGTATACGTGAAGTGGCTGTCGTTTTTCAGCTCATTGATCAGCGGAACCATATTGCCGTATGCAATATCCTCGGTACCGGTCGCGGCCAGCACGAAGTATTCGTTCTTCTTGAAGCCGAACTTGTCAATGGCCTGCGTAATAGCGCCTGCGCCGCCCCAGCAGTGACCCGACAGCGGCATGTAATATGCCATGATGTCAAGGTTGTTGATGAAGCAGTTCCATGTAGAGCCGCCGCCCATCGAGAAACCGCCGTATGCACGGTGATATCTCGACTTCTTGAGATCGTCCAGAGAGGTCGATTCCGCATAGGTCGAATATTTCGCCTCGATATACGGAATAATGGTCTGGCGCATCTCATTCCAGACATCGCCTGCACCGTCCGGGCAGTTATTGAAGGTCGGGGTGACAACGATCATCGGCTCGATATCGCCGTTTGCAATCATGTTATCGAGCATGATATCAATGTCAATGTTGCTGTCGTTGAAGCAGGTTTCCTCGCTCTCACCGCCGCCGTGCATCAGATAGAACACATTGTACTTGGTGTTCTCGTTATAGCCGTAGGGCAGATAGACATACATCGTCTTGGCGCCGTTGATGCCGGTATAATTCTCCTTGACAACCTTGCCGTGGTTTGCAGGCTGATGGAAGTAATTGGCGGGTGCTTCCTTGTAGCTCAGGTTCTTCGGATACATGTAATCGCTCTTGGGCGGAGCCTCACGCTCAGCCTGCGGCGGATATTCCTTCGTCTGACCGCTGACATACTTTGCAATCCACACGACGTCTGCAATGCGCACAACGTCATTGCGGTCAACGTCCGCAGCCTTCTGTGCAAGTGAGCTTGCGAACTTCTCGGTCAGAATGCCCTTCTTTGCAAGGGAGAGGTCAACCGCATTGATCACACCGTCCGCATTGACATCACCGAGCACAAAGGACGATTTTCCGGGGCCTGCGATTGCCGTACCTTCCGGCGCCGCAATCACTTCATCGACGTAGAAATCAATGCTGGATTCCGCAGTTTCAACATAGATATACATTTCGCCTGCGCAGTCCGACGGAATCGTGAACGACGGATTGGAAAGCTGTACCCATTCGCCCTTCACGGCGTTTTCAGTCGCAATTTTCTTGTAATGCACCTCGCCGTCCGTGCCGGTATACTGGAACGTGAAGTGGAAGGTGTCTGTATCGGAACCGGTTTTATACATCGCATCCGCACTGAAGCTGTATGCCTTGCCCGCCTCAAAGGAAGCAGTGCTCAGCGTATGGCAGGCTGCCTGCCACGAGGCCTCTCTGCCGGAAACGAGCATGGACTTGCTGCCCGCATACTTCTCTGCGGCCGTGGAGGCAACGGACTCGCCGCCTCTCGCGCGGAAGCCGTCCACACCGTTCTCAAACGTGCAATGGAGCCAGTAGCCGTCCGGATCCGGTTCGATGACCTGCGGCACATTCCATTCGGCGCGCTCATAATCGAAGTAATCGAAATCCGCATAGCCGCCGGTGGATTTGGTACCGTAGCTGTACAGACCGCTGCGGTAGCCGGTGAACAGCGTCAGATCGTAGCTCATATTCAGCGTATCACCGATCTTTGTCCAGCTGCTGCCGTCAAACGAATAGTAGAAGTTGGCCTTGTCGATGTTGTTCGACACATTGAAGCTGCTGTCCACGGTGTTGAAGTTGAAATCGACCTTGAGGTAGACTTCATCACCGGACATATTCTGCTGCGCGACGATCTTGTTGCTGCTGGTTTCGACCTTGTCGCCGCCGTTGACAGCCATATAGACCTTCTTGCTGCCGTCATCGCCGACATAAACGCCGACATTGCCGTACTTGAACTGGAACGCGGAGAGTCCGGCGTAATCGCCCGGCTTCATCCCCTTGGTATCCAGCTTGACAACACTGGAGCAGGACGGCCCCTCGGTGCGCATGGTCAGCGTATTGCGTGCATGCAGAAGCTCATTCGCGGTCGTCTTGTTCGTCAGGCGGAGATAGCCCGGACGCTCGGTCACAGACCATGCCGTGTTATCGGGATTGTGGTTCCACTGCCAGAGCAGATCCAACTTGTTTGTATCATAGCTGAAATCATCGTCCTTGGCCATGTACGTACCTTTGTAGGTATCCGGAACGGTCAGCGTGACAGGCGCCTTGCCGCCCTCGCCGAGCACCGGCCAGTCATTCTGCCAGGTCATCGGCACCAGAACCGGAACACGTCCGACGGAGCCGTGATCCTGGAACAGCAGCGCGTACCACTTGCCGTCCGGCGTATCCACGATGCCGCCCTGTGCGACGCCGCTGCCGTATGTGCCGAGGCCGGATTCCAGGACTTTTTTGCCTTCCCAGCTGCCGGTCAGGGACTTGCTGCGGTAGCAGTATTCGGTTCTCGGCTGCCCGTTCGGCCATGCGATGATGAAGATGTAATAGTAATCGCCGATTTTGTGAATGTGCGAGCCTTCGCCGGAAAGACCGGAAAGATTCGTCTTGAACAGCGCCTTGTCAAGGCCGCCGGATTTGAAGCCGGTCATATCGTCGTTGAATTCCTTGATATGGAACTCACCGGAGCCGTAGACCAGGTACTTTCTGCCGTCGTCATCGAACAGCATGGACGCATCATGGTACATGCCGTTGATCTCGGAACGTGTCCACGGGCCGTTCTCAATGTCAGTTGTCTGGTAGATGTACGATTTGTTCGTTCCGTAGCTGCCGAAGAAGACATAGTACTTGCCGTCGTGATAGCGCAGGCTGGTCGCCCACTGCCCGTGCGCGTAGTCATGATTGCCGTTGGAAAGCGTCTGCTTCGCGCCGTCCGCATAGGTATCGTACACATAATTGCACATCTCCCATGAGAACAGATCCTTGGATTTCATGATCGGTGCACCCGGTGCAAAGAACATGGTTGTATGCACCATATAGTACGTATCACCGACGCGGATAATGTCGTCATCCGGTACGTCAGACCAGATGAACGGGTTTGCGATGGTCATTGCCGCATTGGCATTGACCGGCTCCGTCACATGCGGGAACACGGTCAGTGTCCCGGCTGCGCAGAGCAGCGCTGTGACGGCACTCAGAATTCTTCTGTGCGTCATATCTCTTTCCCCCTAATCAAATTTTTTCCAATTTCCATTCCATTTTTTCTATCAGGCATGATATGCCCGCGGGTATAAGTCACCCTATATACATCTTATAATATTTTTCCTATAATGTCAATGTACTTTTCGTAGAATTGATAGACAAAATGCAGACTTGTACGTACAAATATAAAACAGCCGTGCGACGCTGCATTTCGCAGCGCCACACGGCCGTTGGGGGGAGGTGATTTTGCTGTTGATACTCAGCGAGGCATTACTCGGTGAAGGACCAGCTGTCGAATTCGAGCTCGCCGCTGAACACGAAGCTGATGTCGTTCACGCCGTCAATGCTGTTGCAGGCCACAGGTGCCAGATCGGTCATAGAACCGCCTGCCGGAACCTCGATGTAAGCAAATGCTTCACCGTCCGGACCGCCCTTGCAGACCTTGATGACTGCGCCGTTCTTGGAGGATGCGCGTGCAGCAAAGGTTCTGCAGCCGTCCTTGAAATCGACGCCCTTTAGCTTGATCCAGTCGCCCGCCTGAATATCCGTGACAACCGTGTCGCCGACGCCCTTGATCTGGATGCCGCCCTGGTTTGCCATGGTTTCAGCCTGAACCGTCTGATACGGATTCAGATATTCGAGCTGGGAAACACCGGTCATGCTGCCGTTGCAGGTGATCTGACCGTTTGCCGGGTTGTAGGAAGCCTTGTCGATGTGCGTCGAGCGGTAGTTCAGACCCTTGCCGCCGTTGACGCCCATACGCATCTCAGTGGTACGTGCATGGTATGCAACATAGTACTGATCCTTGAAGAAGATGATCGAGTGGTGGTTGTTGCCGCCGTTGTCGAGGTTCATGCCGCCGTTGCCGGTGCCCTTCAGGACTCTGCCTGCGAGCTGGCTGCTGGTCCACGGACCGAGCGGGTTCTTCGAGGTCATGTACAGGATTTCGCCGCTGTTGAAGCTGACGCCGTTGATGTTGGTGCCGCCCGGAACATTGAAGTTCGAGCAGTAGGAATAATACCAGGTATCGCCGATCTTGATGAGCGAAGAATCTTCAAACAGATACGGATTCTCAAGCGTCTTGACCGTATTCTTGTCCACGGAGATCATGTCATCATTCAGCTTCATGCATCTGCCGGTCTTCGGGTTGGAGGCATCTCTGCCGTCCACGCCGCCGCCCATGAACAAATAGCCTTCATCGGTCGCTTCATCGTAGTAAACGCCCGGGTCAAACATCCAGACAACGTCGTTCATGTTCGGGGTATTGGACTTGGAAACGAGCTCAGTGCCGAGCGGATCCGTGAACGGTCCTGTCGGGGAATCGGACGTCAGAACGCCGACGCCGGAGCCGTTGTTTGCAAAGTACAGGAAGAACTTTTCCTTGCCGTTGATCTTCTTGTGGAGTGCATCCGGAGCCCATGCGTTGGATGCCCACTTTGCAGCGCCGTTGGTGGTTCTGTTGTTTCTGCCTGCTGCCGGGATCGCGCCGTGGTCAGTCCAGTTGACGAGGTCGGCAGAGGAGATGCAGTTGATCGTGCCGGAGTTGTAGGAGTTCTCCTTGATCTGGTTGCCGCTGTACTCAAACGCATCATTCGTGGTGTAGAGATACAGTCTGTCGCCGTAGACCATCCAGCCCGGGTCTGCGCCAAAGCGCTGGGTGGTACACGGGTTGTTCTCGTTATCCTTCTTGGTCGAGGTTGCGAGCTTGATGCCGCTGAACTTCTGTGCCATTGCGGTGAAGTCCACTTCAACCGTTTCGATCTCGCCCTGCGGGAATTCCTTGATCTTGGAGAGCAGGAAGTCGCGGAGGAGCTCCGCGTCTGTTGCGCTGACCTTCTTGCTCTTGTCAACGTCAGCGTTCTTCTTCGCATTGGAAGAAGCGAACTTGCCGTCGTTGCGGAGCGCCGCCTTGAGAGCGGAGAGGTCTGCTGCGGAGATGATGCCGTCGCAGTTGACATCGCCGAGGATCGGCGGAACTGCCTTCGGGCCGGTGATCGTGGTGCCGTCCGGTGCGCCGATGACTTCATCAACGCTGAAGTCCTGAATATCGTCGCCGGTTGTTTCCAGATAGATATGGACATTGGACGTTGCATCCGACGGAATCTTGAACGAGGTGTTCGCAAGCTGTGTCCACTGTCCCTTGGTGACATCCACGGTTGCGATGTTCACGTAAGTCGTGTCATCGCCGGAGCCGTAGGACAGCGTGAACTTGAAGGTGCTGGTTTCCGGACCGGAATCGTACTTGACATTTGCAGCAAGGCTGTAATTCTTGCCGGGCTCCATTGCGTAGGTATCGAGCTCGATCTGCGGGCCCTGCCATGCGTTTTCTCTGCCGGAAACGGTCAGGCACTTGCTGCCGTAAGCGGTATCGCTGCCGGTTGCAACGGTTTCGCCGCCGCGGCCGCTCCAGCTCTGCGTGCCGTCCTCAAAGTCATAGTGGAACCAATAGCCGTCATCATCGACTGTCGGCGGTGCAGGCGGAACATACTCGCTGCCGTCATCGGTATACTTGGTACCGTCGCCCCACTCGGACTTCGGAATCATCTGCGTCAGTGCATTGTAAGCTGCCTTCGGCTGGTTGCTGCTGGTATAAAGCAGGCCGTTGGAGCCGGATTCCAGCCAGGAGTGACCGTCATTCGGTCCCCAGATCTGGATCAGCGTCACGCGGTTCTTCGGACGCGGATTCTTCTTGTTCCAGTCCATTGCGTGCTGGAAGATGGTCTTGTACTTGGTGACCTGATCGTTCTCGCTGGAGCCCTTGACGCTGACGTCCAGCTCAGTGACCTGCACATCACAGCCAATGCTCAGGTACTTGTCCATTGCGTTCAGGTAAGCCTGAGTGCCGCCTGCCCAGTCATTCGCATTTGCGGTAACATGGGACTGCATGCCGACACCGTCGAGCAGCTTCTTCTCATAAAGGCTCTTGCATGTTCTGTAAATGCAGTCGCGCTTATAGGAAGCATGCTCATTATAGTCATTATAATAGAGCTTGCAGGTGGTCGGTGCGTACTTTCTTGCGTAGGTGAACGCTTCCTCGATGAAGCTGTTGTTGCCGTAGATCTGCACCCACGGAGAATTGCCGCTGCCGTAGCCCTTGCCTCTGGAGCCGTCGCCGTTGTTGCAGGAGCCTGCATCATCACTGATGCACTCGTTGCAGACATCGTATGCATAGAGATTCAGGTTCGGGTACTGTGTCTTATACAGATTGAACATACCCTTGATGTAATTCTCCATGCGCTTGCTCATGGTCGATTTATCGACCCAGCTGCCGTTCTGCTTGAAGAAATTCTCAGGCGTCTGGCTGTGCCATACAAGCGTATGGCCGCGGAATGCGATGCCGTTCTTGGATGCCCAGTCGCAGATTGCCGCTGCGCCCTGGCCGAAGCCGACGGTCACGTCCGTGCCGCTGACGCTTTTCAGCGTCTGATCCGGCTTGGTTTCGTTTTCGCACTCAATCGCGTTGCAGTCCTTGAGCAGGATGCTCTTGATTGCAGAATCGTTGATGGTCTGACCGTTCAGAATGTTGCCGATCCGGAAGTAGGGCGCGAACTCGTCCTTCAAGCCCTGTTCGGCAGCGGAAACGACCGGCACCTGCTCGCTTGTGGTGATCTTGACGTCATCAAAGCGGAAGTCATTGGTGCTGTCCGTTGTAATGGTCAGTCTGAATTCGCCGCTGTTCTCAGCGGACCTATCGGTTGCTGACAGTGTTGTCCACTGTCCCGGACGCACGTTCTTTACAGCGAGTTCCTTGAACACTTCCTCACCGCTGTCAATGTCCTTGGTCAGCAGTGTCAGACGGAAGGTTTCCGCGGTTTCACTGTAAACACGCACGGAATAGTCGTACTTCAATCCGCCGTGCAGGAAAAAGCCCTTTGCCGAAGCTGCGCCGTCCTGCGGAGCGGTTCTGCCGGAGATCAGCATGCCGCGGGATCCGCCGAAACCGATGCCGTCAACTGCTTCCAGTGACGCGTCGGTACTGGTGGAATACCAGCCTTCATACTCGACCTCGAAATCGTTGCTGACGCAGGTTGCTGCCTGAGCCAGACTGAGAGGCATGGACATCAGCATGGATGCTGAGCATGCCGCAGCGGTCACAGTCGCTGCAATGCGTTTCCATTTCATACTCATTCCCCCATTGATCATCACGATCTCGAAATAAAATAACGGAATTCGGATGGCTTCTGCCGGATCAAGCCCGGTTCATGCCGCAAGATCACACATCCTGAAGGGGTGGGACGGATGATCCTGCTGCATGTCCGTTCTTGTCTGCACAAGCTGATATAAATGCAATATTTATATCTATCTTTATCTTAGCCTAATTTTCGCCGCATTGCAATGTACATTTTGTAGATAACATGGACAAAGTGCAGTTTGCCCTATGAATTTGATACTTTTTTGCGTACATGTTGCAGATAATCATAGTAAAACATGCGTACAAGATAGCAAAAATACGGTACAACTTTTTGGAAATATCTTTTGCCACATGTCCGTTCAGTTTTGTACAAAATGCGTTTTGTACATAATTATCTCCATATTATGCATTGAATTCCCTTAAAAATTCATTTATAATAGATGTATGTATTGTGCATGTTCTGTGATCAAGGAGTACAGGATGTGCGTCAGGCCAATACATCAATTATAGTTTTGGAAAGAGGGATTACTATGAAAAACAGGCTCAGGCGCGCAGCAGCGGCCCTGATCAGCGGGACGATGCTGTTCACCATGTCGTCAATGCTGCCGGTTCAGACAGCATACGCAGCCGCATGTACGGTCGATCCGGGTAAGACTTACCAGACGATCCGCGGCTTCGGCGGCATCAACCTCCCGGAATGGCAGGCGATCAATCTGCCCTCCGGCACAACCGCGGACATGTCCGCAGCGCAGATCCAGAAGGCGTTCGGCAATGGGGAAGACGAACTCGGCCTCACGATCCTGCGCATCTATGTCAGCGATGACAGCAGCCAGTGGAAAACCGCTGTCCCGACCGCACTCGCCGCGCAGAAGCTCGGCGCAACCGTCTTTGCATCGCCGTGGTATCCGCCCGCGTCCATGCGCAGCAACGGCAACGGCTCCAAGTATCACCTGAACAACAACCAGTACGCAGACTATGCCAAGCACCTCAACAGCTATATTAAATATATGGAGGGCGAAGGCGTCAACCTGTATTCCGTATCCGTCCAGAACGAACCGGACTATGCACAGGACTGGACAGGCTGGAGCACGAACGAGCTAGTCACCTTCCTTGCAGATTACGGCGATAAGGTCACTGAGGGCACCAAAGCGAAAATGATGTCGCCGGAGAGCTTCCAGTACCGCAAGGAAACCTACAACGCGATTCTCAACAATCAGAAGGCATTTGCAAACACCGATCTGTTCGGCACACATTTCTACGGCACCTCCCGCAACGATATGAACTTCCCGGCGCTGGAAAACTGCGGCAAGGATATCTGGATGACCGAGGTTTACGTCCCGGATTCCAGCTCTGACGCCAACACCTATCCGCAGGCGCTCCAGGTTTCCGAGAACATCCACAACGGCCTGGTCGTCGGCAACATGAACGCCTATGTCTGGTGGTTCATCCGCCGCAAGTACAGCCCGATGAAGGACGACGGCACGATTTCCAAGCGCGGTTACTGCATGGCGCAGTATTCCAAGTGGGTGCGTCCGGGCGCAGTCCGCATCGACGCAACCGAATCGCCCGAAAACAACGTCTTGGTTTCCGCTTATAAGAACACGGACGGCACCATCGCTGTCGTTGCCATCAACAAGGGCAGCGGTCAGACCAGCGAGAACATCAGCCTCAAGAGCACGGCGATCAAGAGCGTAAAGGCGTACCGCACCAGCAGCAATGAGAACATCAAGGATATCGGCTCGATTTCTGCTTCCAACGGCAGCTTTACCGCACAGCTCCCGGGCAACTCCGTCACAACCTTTGTGATTGATACCGGCAGCGGCAGCACCACGCCGGATCCCGTCACCACAGATCCGCCGACCACCACGCCGCCCGCCCAGACCACAACCGATCCGGACGGCTACATCGCACATTATACCTTTGAAAACGGCGATGAGGACTTCACCGGCCGCGGCGGCGCTTCCGTCAAGACGGCTTCCGAGGCCTACGCAGGCAGCAAGTCCCTGCTCTGCTCCGGCAGAACGGACAGCTGGAACGGTGCAGCACACGCACTCCCGAGCGCATGTGCCGCAGGAACAGCGTACAGCTTCAGCGCGGTCGTGAAATACACCTCCGGCTCCGCAACGGATACCATGCACTTCACGCTCCAGTACAATGACGGCAGTTCGACCAGCTACAAGAAGATCGCTACTGAAACCGTCCCGAAAGGCGACTGGGTGCAGCTTGCCAATACGAATTTTGAGATTCCGGCAGGCGCAACCGACTGCACCATTTATATTGAAACAGACAGCAGCACCAATGATTTCTATGTTGATGAGATGATCATTGCAAAATCCGGCACGGCGATTTCCGGCCCGAAGCCTGCAAAGTACGCCATCGCGGACGTCAACGGCGACGGCTTCACCAATGCAGTAGACCTGTCGCTTGCCAAGGCGGGCATGCTCAAGGGCAGCTTCGCATCCGCAGGTGCCAAGAAGGGCGCAGACGTCACGCAGGACGGCGACGTCACCAAGGACGACATCACCTGGTTCGTCAAGTATCTGACCAAGCAGGAAACCACCATTCCGGAACCGCCGCCGAAGCCGGTCGGTCAGATGCGCACCATTTCCGAATATACGCCGGTCTGCAAAGATCAGCTGGTCATGTCGGAGCCGAACGATTCCCATTCGCAGAAGGCAGGCGTCACCTATCCGCAGGTCAAAAAGACGCAGTATTTCTCCAAAAAGGCCAACAAGAACAAAAACGTCAACGTCATGCTCCCGGCCAACTATGACGAGAGCAAGAAATATCCTGTTCTGTACATCCTGCACGGCTTCTTCGAGAATGAAGACCGCATGATTCTCACCGGCAACAACCCGCCGATCCGCACCCGTGAGATCATTACGAATGCAATCGCCGCTGGTGAAGCGGAAGAGATGATCGTGATTGTGCCGTGGGTATTCACGCATCCGACCAAGGCCGATGCGACCGACTTCGGCGATTACGAATCCAGCCAGGGCTACGATAACTTTGTCGATGACATTGTTGACAGCCTGATGCCGTGGGTTGAGGAACATTACAGCGTCGCAACCGGCAGAGAGAACACCGCCGTCACCGGCTTCTCCATGGGCGGCAGAGAATCTCTGCGCATCGGCATGAAGTACGCGGACAAGTTCGGCTACGTCGGCGCGATCTGCCCGGCGCCGGGCGTGGAAGGCCCGTGGAAATGGAACAGCGAGGAAGAAGCGCCGTCCCTGATCCTGCTGACCGGCGGTACGAATGACGATGTTGTCGGCCTCTCGACACCGGAAGGCTATCACAACAACTTCGACAAGGTCAGCACGCCGCATGTCTGGCATGTTGTGCAGGGCGGTTATCACGGTGACAATTCCATCACCGCCCACATCTACAACTTCTGCCGCATGATCTTCAAGGCGTAAGACCATCGCAAAATATTAAACACTTTCCATAAAATTACCCCGCGTGAAGCGTCCTGCTTTGCGCGGGGTTTTGTGTTTTCGGTGCTTTATCCAGTAAATATAGACAAAATTCAGATTTTCCGCTTGACATATCCTCTTTTCCGGTTTATAATATAAATTGTTAAGGCATGTCAGCATTCGGCGCTGTATGCCTTTGTGGAGGGAATGGAATATGTCAAATCAGATCAGGCAGATCATCGGGGTGATCACCGCCGAAGCCAACAGCATCGAGCAGCGGCAGATCATCAAAGGGGTGATCGGAGAAGCACAGGCCAGAAACCTCACCACTGTCGTTCTTTCCAATGTCTATAACCCCTACGATTACGATTATGCACTCCGGCTTGAAAATGATGTCTACAAGCTGATGTTTTCCCAGCAGCTCAGCGGGCTGATTTTAATTGAAGAGTCCTTTATCAATCAACAGATCCGCCAGATTCTGCGCAATCTGCTCTCCAGACGGCAGGATATTCCTGTCATCGCAATCGGCATTTACATCGAGGAGCTGGATTTCGGAAATGTACACTTCATCAACACCGACGACAAGGAGGATATGAAGTTCATTATGCGGCATCTCATGGATGACCACGGGATGCGGCGCATCGACATTCTGACCGGATTTCAGGGGAACGACGCGGCCGAACGGCGTGTCGAGGGATACCGTGAGGCGCTTGAGGAGCATGGGATCCCGTTTGATCCGGCGCATGTTCACTACGGGGATTTCTGGTTTTCATCCGGTGAAGCGCTCGCCAAGCGCTATGTCAGCGGAGAGCTCCCGCTGCCGGAGGCCGTCTTCTGCACAAGCGACCATATGGCCTACGGCCTGCTCGATGTCTTTCTCAAAAACAATATCCGCGTGCCGCAGGACGTTGCAGTCACCGGATACGAATATGTCCACGAACGGATCTATCATGCACCGCTGCTGAGCACGTATCAGCGCGCACGCGGAGAAATCGGCAAGCGCGCCGTCCGTGCGCTCTGCCGCCTGATGACCGGCGATGATGCGGATTTCACGCCGCCGGTCGGCATCTGGGTACCGGGCACCAGCTGCGGCTGTGATCCGGATCCGGAACAGCTCAACACGGAGCTGGAATCCCTGCGCACCAAGCTGCAATATGAAAAATGGAACGTGCTCGGCACACTGGAGCAGCAGCTGACACTGTGCAGCAGCCTCGATGAGTTCATCTCCGTGCTCGGCAAGCATAATTACTGGGTGCGCTGGGTGCAGAACATGTTTCTGTGCCTGTACGAAAACTGGTATGACACCGATTCCGACACGCCGAGCGGCCTGCTGACCTGCCGGAGCGTTATGCCGTGGAACGACTGGCAGCAGCCCGTCACCTGCGACAGCAACGATTTTTCCGCGCTGTATGCATATTCGCCGGAAACGAGCGCGCATTATTATCTGCCGCTGTTCTTTGAGAAACACTTTTTCGGCTATTATGTGCTGGAATATCACGCACCGGATACCTACGACGATGTATTCCGCAACTGGATGAAGTCAATTTCGATTGCACTGAATTTTCTCTGCATGAAAAATGATATCCGCTATCTGCTGCAATGCCAGAACCTGTCCGAACAGCATGATTCGCTGACCGGCCTGTATAACAAGCGCGGATTTGAGTCGGCACTGTCTGCAAGGTGTTCTGCGGATCCCGCCCCGATCTATGTCATTGCGCTGAAAATCGGCGTCATGCAAAACGACCTCAGCCCGGAAACCCAGGCGATCATGAGCGGTCTGATGCAGAAAACCGCAGAGGTGCTGCGGACAGTCAGCGCACAGGGCAGCTTCTGCGGCAGAGTCAGCTCGCAGACCTTCTTATGCGCGGGCTTCCCCTGCGAATCGGATACGCAGTGCGAACGCATCTGCGGAAAGCTGCGCGCCGTGATGATTCATCAGGCAGGACTGACCGAAAGCATCGGCATGGAATCCATGGTTGTGAACTGGTGCAGGATCAGCGAAGACCTGCCGCCGGAGCGCGTGATTCCACATCTGGACGCGCTGCTGAACGAGAGCTCTGCCGTACTCGCCGCACAGAAAAAGCTGCCGCATGCAGGCATTCTGTTTACGGTACGCAATCAGCTTTACCAGACCGGCATGCTGTCTGCGGACATTGTCTGCAAAAAGTACGTGTTCAGCGCCGGATACTTCCGGCAGATTTACCGCGACTGCTTCCAGATCAGCTTCCATCAGGATGTGATCAATGCGCGCGTGTATCATGCCATTTACCTGCTGACGACCACCGTGCTGAGTATTTCGAGCATTGCCGAACAGTGCGGGTATGAGGACTGCAACTATTTTCTGCGGCAGTTCCAGAAGGTCACGGGCATGACGCCCGGCCAGTACCGGCGGCAGATCTAAAGTGCCTCCGGCTGATTTAGAATGGTGGCGCTGCCCCCATACCCCTGCTTAAGGGCTGCTAACCCTTAAGAATCCCGTTATTGTAAAATAACGTATCTTTTGTGTTTTCCACATTGCGTGATTTCAAAGGGATTTATCACTTTTTGGTGAAGTTTGAGGAGAAGCCTTATTCTGAATCCATCGAAGATACATCTTTCACAACAAACGAAGTCAGCCGGGCGAAGATGCCCGGCTGACTTTCCTGTATACAGAATGATAAAGCAAAACGCCTTCAGCGCATATAAACCGATTAAACCGCAAGCGGCTCAAAACGTGAGGACAAACTTACACCGCCCGGTTTTGCCGTACCAATATTTGATGCTGCCGCAATTCCGGCATCTTCTGACGTTGTACTCTTCATAATAGGCATGCGTGACGCCGTCGCTGTCCTTGTAACCGGCAACATACTTCAACGCGGTTGAATCGTAGACAAACTGTCCGCAGCTGTGTGCATAAGCGCTTGCGACGATGCAGTTGCTGTCTGCATCAAGGCCGCTCTGAGGGGCAAAGCCAGCAATGCCGCTGAACAGCATCGTAGCAGACAGTGCGATTCCGGTGAGCATTTTTGTGATTCGTTTCATGATTCATTTTCCTTTCGTATAAGATGATTTGGCAGATCTGCGGTTATCCGGATAACCGTTTTGTTATATCACATCAGAATCAATTTGTCAATTACATTTTTAATATTATTGCCAGCATTTCGCAAAAAAAATTCAAATAATAAAGAAATCCCGCAGGCGGCTGTATCTGACCGCATGCGGGGGATTCTGTATCAAATGAAATTGTGCAGGCTCATGCTGCGCCGCCGTTCAATAGAATGTAGCGACCTCCTGCTCGGGCGGATCGGCGTCCGCGAGCTTCGTGACATGCAGCATCGGGACGAACACGCCCTGCATCTGATTGAACCGCACCTCCAGCGCGCCGGTCACCATAATCCAGTGATCCTTGCGCGGCTTGAACGGTCTGCCGTACTGCGCCGCGATCCAGCAATACTGAATATCGTCCACGCAGCAGGTCATGATATGCCGCCCGACCGCAAACATATTCGGCGGGAAGGTCGGATTCTTGACCGCACGCGCGCGGAACGTGACCGTCTTGTTCTCGTATTTTTTCGCATCCTCCATAAGGTCGCGGTAAAAGAGCGCAAAATCGCGGTCCTCGATCACGATATTCTTCGCGTTGACGTCAAACGGCAGCGGATCCTCAATATCGTCAAACACCGCATCGCCGTTCGGATACTCATAGTAAATATCGGCTCTGCGCGTGACACCGCGGACAATCTGGTGATAGGGCATCGTGTCCTCACCGTCTTTGATCCGGTTGAAGTACACCAGCTCTGCCATATTGAGCTTATCGACAACCAGGCTGCGCATATTCTGGTTGTAGTTCATGAATGTGGATGCATCCACGATCAGCACCGCCTGATACACCGCCCAGTCATCGGGCATTGCCTCAAAGAGTGCCTGTACCTGCCACATGCCGTTGTATTCGATCATGACACGCTGTGCGCCGCATTCCTTTGCAAGGCGCTCCAGATTCCGCTCGTTCAGGTCGCTGAGATCCTCAATGACCTGCATATGAATATCCAGCTCCTCAAAGCGGGAGGTGTCGTATTCCTCAACACCCTCCTCACAGACGAGCAGCAGCGTGCGCTCGCTGTTGGTGAACTGCGCATCCTCCAGCGCATCCTGCATAAATTTGGTCTTGCCCGCCTCCAGAAATCCGAGGAACAGGTAAACCGGGATAAAATCCTGCTGATTATTCGGCATAAGATCCTCCTTATTCCGCACAGAACAGCTTTGCGATCGCCGCCTCATTCAGCTTGGAGCCGATCACGCACAGACGGCCGGTCGGCTCTGCGGTACCGGTGCGGACATCCGGTGTCCCGGGCACATAGTCAAAGTGAATCCACTGCCCGTTTTCGCCCTTCACGATACCCTTTGCACGCAGCACCATGCCGAAGGTCTCCGCATCGGAGAGCGCCTCCAGTGCAGCGGTGATTGCCTCCGCGGTATAGGCATTCGGTGTTTCAATGCCCCAGCTGGTGAACACCTCGTCTGCATGGTGATGGTGATGCTCGTGGTCGTGATCATGACAGCCGCAGGTGCAGTCCGGGCCGTGGTCATGGTGATGATGCTCATGTTCGTCATCGTCATGGTGATGATGATGCTCGTGTTCGTCATCGTCATGGTGATGATGATGCTCATGCTCGTCATCGTCATGGTGGTGATGATGCTCATGCTCGTCATCATCGTGGTGGTGGTGATGCTCATGCTCGTCATCATCGTGGTGGTGGTGATGCTCGTGTTCGTCATCGTCATCATGGTGGTGGTGATGCTCGTGTTCGTCATCGTCGTCATGGTGATGATGATGGTGATGATGCGTTTCCTCCTCCAGCAGCGCTTTCAGCTCGTCATCGAGCGTATTTTTCTGCGTCATGGATGCAATCAGCTGCGCGCCGGTCAGCTCATCCCATTCCGTTGTGACAATCGGCGCAGCAGGATTCAGCTCCCGCAGGCGCTGCACGGCATCTTGCAGCTGCGATTCCGTCAGACCGGCCGTATGGCTCAGGATCAGGCAGCTTGCATAGGTAATCTGATTGTTGAAGAATTCTCCGAAATTCTTCTGATACATCTTGCATTTTTTCGCATCGACGACCGTGGTGAAGCCATCCAGCTCCACATCCTGCATATGCAGATTCTGCACGGCGCTGATGACATCGCTCAGCTTGCCGACGCCGGAAGGCTCAATCAGAATACGGTCGGGGTGGTATTCCTCCAGCACCTGCTGGAGCGCCTTGCCGAAATCTCCGACCAGACTGCAGCAGATGCAGCCGGAGTTCATTTCATTGATCTGGATGCCTGCCTCCTTGAGGAATCCGCCGTCAATGCCGATCTGGCCGAATTCGTTCTCGATCAGCACGAGCTTTTCGCCCTGATAGCCGTCCTTGATCAGCTTCTTGATCAGCGTGGTCTTGCCCGCGCCGAGGAAGCCGGAAAAAATGGTAATCTTGGTCATGATAACGCACTTCTTTCTATGAAACTATTGATCGCCGCTGATTTTTCGGCATACGAATATATTATACCACATCGTATCGCAAATTTCAATGATAGAACGACGAAATTTTGCATACTGCAAAAAAACAATGCCGCGCACCATGCACGAAACGAACCCTCCCACAGCCGTGAGAGGGTTCATCTGTTTGGTATCATGTGTGCGTGTGTTTCGGGGATATTGGGGACACCCCCGATACATCTGGGTTAAGGGGTTATTTGAGCGTACT